>Ga0307380_10000005_pt1 | contig 504228 bp, 397 predicted proteins | sample UN3MG_FD_202239 | JGI IMG/M metagenome (GOLD analysis project Ga0307380, IMG submission 202239) | Soil microbial communities from Risofladan, Vaasa, Finland - UN-3 | ecosystem: Environmental > Terrestrial > Soil > Coastal area > Acid sulfate soil | place: Finland: Risofladan, Vaasa... | reverse complement strand
AGCCGGCCGACGCCGGCTTATCCACTTATCCACCGCTATCCACAAAAGAAAAAGAACCAAAAAGAAAACCGGCTACTACGACGACTCTCTTGTGTCTCTCAGGTCCGGGAAGTATCATACAAGGCCGTCTTCGGCGAAGTCGGACTACGCCTCAATCCATAGGTTGATATTGACGAAGCCTGCCGAGGAAGCGGCGTCCTCGCCGGTTCATCCTACGTGGCACGACGGAAACCTCGTATTCCCAGGCGCGCCCGCATGGGACCCGCGGCCATCATGGCTGCTGTGAATATCAGAAACGGCGGCAACAGCGCGCTCAGTTCGTCGAGGTCGGCCACGGCCAGCGATGACCGCCAAAGTGTCGGGCCGCAAACGTACCCCTCGCCGTAGTACGTCCGCCCCCACATCTCATGGTGAAACTCAGGCGGCGCCACCGTCTGGCCCCAGGCCGGAAAGAAAACGCAAAGTATAACCAATACACCCATTGTTCTCATGGCAAACTCCCCAGATGTCAGCCAGTTCAAACCCGCCGGACCGCCCGCTCCAATCGTTCTGCCGCAAGGCGCACGTCTTCCGCCTGGGTAACCGCCGTCACCACCGCGACGTGCCGGGCGCCCCGCGTCACCACCTCATGAATATTATGCTCGTTAATGCCTCCCATGCACGTAAACGGGATGATCAGATACGGCCGGATCTCGTCTATCATTTCCGGTCCGACGGGCCCCGTCGACACGGATTTGGTCGCCGTCGCAAAGATCGGCCCGATGTTCACGTAACTGGCCCCTTCTTCCTGGGCCGCCAACGCTTCGTCCAGGTTATGGGTCGATGCGCCCACGACAAGTTCCGGGGCCAGCGCCCGGGCCGCCGCGACCGGCAGGTCATTCTGCCCGAGGTGGACGCCGTCCGCGGCCGCGGCCATGGCGATATCGAGCCGGTCGTCAACGATCAACAGCGCCCCCGCCGCGCGGGTCCGTTCACGAAACGCCACGCAGCGACGGTACAGGTCGCCGCCGTCCGCCTCTTTCTCGCGGAACTGCACAACTTTGACGCCGGCCTCGAGCACGGCATCGAGCACCGACAGAGCAGGCCGGCCCCCGCAGTACTCTTCCGTGATTACCACGTACAGGCCCGCCTGATCGAACAAGGCCATCCGAGATCCAAGATCCATCAGCCGCCCCCTACGATCCGCACCAACTCGATTACGTCGCCGCCCGCAAGAAGTGTCGCCCCATAGTCCCCATGATCAACGATCTTGCCGTTGTGCTCGATTACGACCGCATCGCGCGGCAGCCCAAGCCCCTCAATCAGATCCAGAACCGAGTCCCCAGCCCGCATCTCTCGCCGTTCCCCGTTCAGCGTGATCTCCATAAAAAAACTCCCGCGTCCGGCACGCTACACCATTATACGCACAGAGCGCAGGAAAAGGGGAATCCGAAAAACAGGAAAAAACGGGGACTGGCTCGCTTTCTTCGGCAGTTTGAAGAAAGCGTGCCTGTCCCCGCTTTTTGCGCCTCCATTTTCACCGTTTACGGGGGAAGCAAAGCCTCATGACGGTCTGTCCCCCCGTTTCGCGGCCTTTCACCCGTGCGTTTGAAATCGTGTCTGTCCCTGCTGTCAGCGATCCCTCAGTGGTCTTGCTTTACCTACAGTCTACCGCCTACAGCCTAATTTCCGCCAGCGCGCGATCCTGCATCGATGTCGCGTGCGCCAGCACATCCTGCAGCGCCGCCGTCTCCGGCTCCGCGCCCGTACACCGGAGAAACTCGAGGCAGGCCGGGCATATCCACGGCCGCTCAAACGCCAGCGCGTACTCTTGCACCGTTGCCCGGACCGCGCAAAGACATTCCGGGTCCTCCCGCACAAACAGGTCTTCCCATATCAACAACGGATTCAGTTCCAGCACCCGCCAATACACCAAGCCGAGCACCACGCAAATCAGTATGTACAACGACCGCGGGATCCCCGCGTAGACACGTATCCCTTCGCTCTGATCAAGCGACACCAGCACACCGTCAGGACGTGTCACCGAAAGCAGACCGGCCCGCAGCGTCTGCCGCAGTTGCACCGGCGCCGCACCCGGTTTGGGTTCCCCGCTGAACCGGAACCGGCCCTGGATCTTGTTGCCAAGCGCTTCAAGTTGCGAGACGTCTTCCGCGGGGCCGGATAAATAAACGTCAATCATGCCGTTTCTCCCCTTCATTTTGTAGTCCCGCTTATTTTGACGTTTGAGGCGGGCGATTTAGTGCAGAGTTCCCCGGGAAAGGCACAAAAAGTGGGAGCACACGTCCAACCGAACAACGCGCCTAAGATCTCCGCAGATAGAAAGATTTCAGCCGCGCCGGTCCTTTCGCGCCGGGCGTATCTGTTAGAATTTCCCCATGACGCGATTTTTGCTCCTTGGACTTGACGGCGCCGAACCGTCGCTGGTCGAAGCCTGGATGGATCAGGGTCGGCTCCCCAACCTCGAGCGGCTCCGCCGGAACGGCTGCTACCTCCCCCTCGCCAGCACCATGCCGCCCGCCAGCTTCCCCGCATGGACCACCTGCGTCACCGGCGTCAACCCTGGCCGCCACGGTATTTTCGATTTCACCGAAATCGCACCCGGGCCCACCCGCGCCGTCCGCTTCGTCAACTCGACGTTCCGCAAAGCGCCCGCACTTTGGAACATCCTCTCGGGCGCCGGCAAGCACGTCTGCGTCCTGGGCGTCCCGGCCACGTACCCGCCCGAGCCGGTTAACGGCTGCATGGTGTCCGGGTTTGACTCGCCCGTCCGCGGCCGCGTCGACAAGTCATTCGTATATCCGCCCGACCTCTACAACGACGTCCGCGGCTGGCGGTACAGCGATCTCGACGAAACCCGCATCGGCCCCGGATGGCACGCCGCCGCCCTGCCGCGAATCCTCCAGAAAATCGAAGACAAACAACGCATCGCCCTTCGAATGCTTGCCCGTGAAAACTGGGATTTTTTCATGGGCGTGTTTGGCGAGTCGGACGCCGTGGCCCATCACTTCTGGCTGTTCCACGACTCCCAGTCCCCGCGCCACATCCCATCGGCCCTTTCCGGCGCCATAAAACAGGTCTACGCCCGACTGGACGCCACCGTCGGCACACTCGTCGACGCCGCCGGACCCGGCGCCGCCGTCGCCGTCGTGTCCGATCACGGATCGGGCGGCGCGGGAACCGGCGTCATCCATCTCAACAACTGGCTGGCCGAGCACGGCCACCTCCGCTTTTCATCGGGTTCCGCCGGTTGGGCCAAGCGCGCCGCGATGGCGCTGGTGCCATACCGGATGCGGGGGCCGCTGTTTCGCCGGTTCAGCGGCATGGCGGCCGCCGCCGAGTCCGGCGCCCGATTTGCCGGCATCGATTGGGAGCACACCCGCGCGTGGTCGGAAGAACTCAACTACTTCCCGTCGATCCGCATCTGCGGTTTGGCCGGGCGCGGCTACGATTCGTTCTGCAAGGACCTGTGCTCCGAACTCGAAGACTGGGAACCGGTGAAGAAAGCATGGCGCCGCGGCCAGCTTTACCACGGGCCGCACGTCGAGCGCGCGCCCGACATCGTCCTCGAACTCAATCTCGAAAACGGCTACTCCTACTCGTGCCTGAGATGCGCGCGCGCGCGTCGCGGCGGCCCCGCATTCTGCCGCCTCGATCCCGCCGGCTACTACGGCGGCAAAGGCCAGGCACTCGCCGGCAACCACCGGCCCACCGGCGTCTGTTTCTTGTCGCAACCCGTCACCGCGGGCGCCGCAAACATCCAAGACATCGCGCCAACAGTCCTGGCCGCCCTCGATGTTCCCGCGCCGCCCATGGACGGCACGTCGCTGATAGGAACTGTTCGCGAGACAGGAGACACGCGGCGCGACGCCGGCGAAGTAGAATACACGCCCGAACAACAGCGGGCCGTCGAGCAGCGGCTGCGCACTCTGGGGTATTTCGAATGAAGCCCCGAATCGCCATGGTGGGCGCGTGCCCCTACCCCGTGCCGCAGGGTTCCCAGGTCCTGCTCGGAAACACCTCGACCGCCCTTTACCAAGCAGGCCACGACGTCCATCTGGTCGTCTATGGATACGGTGTCGGAACACCGCCGCCCGAACTGCACGTCCACCGGTGCGCCCGCATCCCGTTTGAAAGAAAAATAGCCGCAGGCCCGTCGTTCGCCAAACCATTCCAGGACCTCGCCCTGATCGTCACGCTCCGCAGGGTCGTGCGCGAAAACAAAATCGACGTCATCCATGCCCACAATTACGAAGGCCTGCTAGCGGCCCTCGCCGCGCGCGTGCGCCCCATTGTCTACCATGCCCACAACGCCATGGTCGACGAACTCCCCCACTTTTTCCCGGGAACCCGCCGCCTCGGCAGTTGGGCGGACAAAATGTGGCCGCGCAGGGCCGACAGGATCATCGCGCCCCATTCCGTCCTGGCCGAATACCTGGCCGGCTGCGGGTGCGACCCCGCACGCATACACGTCATACCCCCGCCGCTCGAAGTGGATCTGTTCAAGCCGCGGCTCGAGCCGTGGCCCGTTTCCGACGCCCTGCCGCCCGTCCTCTACACGGGTAACATGGACCGTTACCAAAACTTGCAGGGCCTCGTCCGCATAATGGAACTGGTCCGCGCGCAGATCCCGTCCGCCCGGCTGATAGTTGCCACCGCCGCCCGGCTTCGGCTCGACGACATGCCCGGCGCCGAACGGTTCCCGACGCCGGACTTTCAGTCGCTGTGCGACGCTTTGGCGGACGACGTGGTGCTGGCGTGCCCGCGGGTGTCGTGGTCGGGCTACCCCATCAAGGTATTGAACGGAATGGCCGCGGGTCGCCCGGTAGTGGCATTCAAAAGCGCCGGCTACCCGATCACATCGGGGTTCAACGGCATCATCGTTCCCGACGACGATCACACCGCGTTTGCCGATGCCCTCGTTCAACTGCTGACCGACCCGGCGTTGCGCGCGCAGCTCGGCACAAGCGCCCGCGCCACCATCGCCGCCCAGCACAACTACCGGGAAATAGCGGAGGCGCTCGCAGGTGTTTACGCCCACGTACTAAAACCCGCTGTCGCATGAAACCGCCGTTTTCTGTGTCTACAGTCCGTCCCTGCTCTGACTGCCGGATGGCTCTGTGCTATGCTTGGGCCAGTCGCCTCACCATCTTGACGGCTCAACAACGCTGATTGAACAAGAAACGAATGGAGGTGTTCCGGCATGGACCCAACCCGCAAACAAAAGTTCATCGAACTCTGGCAGCGCTTTTTCCCTCGGGCCGAGTTGCCCATCGGTTTCTATTACACCAGCGACCCCGACAAGGCCGAACACGCTGAAGAAGTCCAGGGGTGGCACTGTTTCGTCGCCCAACTCGGCGCGGTGAGAAAAGGCAAAGCCTGCCGGTTCAGCGAAGCCGCCATAGGATGCCCGGGCGGCAAACGATACCTCGGGTTCACCGCCGACATCATGCCCGACTTCCGATACTTCCTGTCCTGCGGCATCGAGGGCCGGATCGAAGGCGAGCGCTACAAAAAAACGCCCGAACTCGTCGACGAAATCATGAGCAAAATGCCTACCTATGCGGCGCCCGCCCCGTATATCGTGTTCAAACGGTGGGACTTGTTCGAAATGGACGAACAACCCGAGGTCGTCATCTTTTTTGCCACGCCCGACGTCCTCTCCGGCCTCTACACGCTTGCCGGGTTCGACGAGGCCGAACTCGAGGCCGTTGCCGCACCGTTTGGCGCCGGGTGCGCCTCCATCGTCGCGTATCCCTACCTTGAAAAAGACCGCCAACGTCCCCGCGCCATACTCGGCATGTTCGACGTCTCCGCCCGCCCATGCGTCCCCCCACAAACCCTCACCTTCGCGGTCCCCATGGAAAAATTCAACCGCATGATCGACAACATGGAACAAAGCTTCCTCACCACCCCCTCCTGGGATAAAGTCAAAAAACGCCTCTAGCGAAAACCAAAACAAACCCCGACACTTACCGCCTGCCCCTCTGTCTTTCGTTTTACCTACAGCCTACAGGCTCCAGTCTCCAGCCTGGTTTGACTTTAGCCGCCCCGAACGCCAATATACGGGCAAGACAGGGTGGAGGTCCCAAAACATGGAACTGACGCGCAGAAAGTTTCTCGGCCTCATTGGCGCCGTGACGCTCACCTCGTGCGCCCACCGGATTCCCATCATCGGCGGCGGCAACGGAAAACAGGAGCCGTGGGCGGTCGCCGCCCTGTCGGACCTGCACGTAAAGGAAGCCCGAACCACGGCCATCATCAACCGGGCCGTCGCCCAGATTAACGACACTCCCGACGTCCGGTTCACCGTCGTCATCGGCGACCTCTCCACGAACGGGCAGTTGGCCGAGCTGAATCTGGCCAGAGAATCGCTCGACCGGCTCACCCAGCCCTGTTTTGCCGTCCCCGGAAACCACGACGTCGATACGCGCGCCCTGGATCCCTACGCCAACTTCAAGCGGAACTTTGGCGCCCCAAGTTGGATCCATGAAGAAAAACAGTGGGTGTTTTTCGGCCTCGATACGTGCGAAGGGGCGGCCAGCGACGTCGCCGTCCGGCCCGACCGGCTGGACTGGCTCGAGAAACGGTTGCGTAAAGTCGGCGAAAACCGGCCCATCGGCGTGTTCGCCCATCACCCGTTCGGCCCGTCCACGAAGGCCTATCGGGTCAAAAACGCCGACGAGGTCCTCGGGCTTTTCAGCGGGCACAACCTTAAATTCATCGCGTCGGCCCACTACCACGGGAACCAGGACGAAGTCTCCAACGGCGTCCTGTTTACGACCACGGCGTGTTGCTCGTCGACCCGCGATAATTTTGATGAAACTAAGGAAAAAGGATACCGTCTGTTCCAGATTACCGGCGAGGAAGTGGCCACCGAGTTCGTCCCGCTGACGGTTGGAGTGCCGGCCTCAACGCCCGGATAACGGAACAGGCCCGGCGAAATATTATTGATGGGCTGTTTGTAATGTCTCAAGACAGGCATGGACCCGGTCTCGCAGGCCTGAACTGGCGAGCCGCCCACCCCGCTCGTTGAAGGCGCAATTGAATCTCCAGTACAATAATCAGCTGCAAAAGAGCATTGAAGATGGGTAACGGCAACAGAACCCTGGGTTACGGCTGTTTCGCCGTCAATCTGTTGATCCTCCTCGTTCTCGCCCTGGTCGTCGGGTTTTTCGGCTACCTGATCGGCGAGGGAGTGCTTTATGTCGAACGGGGCCCCGGCGTGGCCCTGCTCGAGGTCCGCAGTTCCGTCTATGACGAACAGCCAATCCTCGACCAGATCGATCAACTCCTCGACAACCCCGACACCCGCGCGCTGGTCGTCCACGTCGACAGCCCCGGCGGCGTCATCTCCGCCGTCGAGGAAATCTACAACGCACTTGATCGCGCCGCGGATCGCGGAATCCCCCTCGTCGCATCAATGGGGGCGCTGGCCACGTCCGGCGGGTATTTCGTATGCCTCCCCGCCGAACGTATCTTCGCCAACAGGACCAGCGTCACCGGCAGCATTGGCGTGCTGGTCGAATATTATTCACTGGCCGGCTTAATGGACAAAATAGGCGTGCAGTCGCAAACCGTTACGAGTGGCGAATACAAAGGGCTCGGCTCTTGGGCGCAGCCCCTGACCGACGCCCAGCGACAGCATATGCAGGATATTGTCAACGATTTCCACAATTTCTTCGTTGAAATCGTTTCCACGGAACGACACGTCGAACTCGACCGCGTCCGCCAATGGGCCGACGGCCGTGTATTCACCGGCCGCCAGGCACTCGAAATGGGCATGGTGGACGAATTAGGTGGGCTAAACGACGCAATTGCGTTTGCCGCCGAGCGGGCCCACCTGGAAGGGGAACCCAGGGTCATCCGCGTAAGCGAACGGACCGTGTCCCTATTCCAGATGTTCAGGCGGTACGGACCGCCCCCGTGGGGCGCGGCCGGCGGCCCGGCTGTGCCCGTTCCGGGCCTGGCAAGGTTTTGGATGAGGTAGTATCGTGGCGGAAACGAGAGAAAACGGACTTAGCACGTACCTCGGCGAGATCGCGAAGATGCCGCTGTTGTCGACGTCCGAGGAGATCCGCCTGGCGCGGCGTGCACAGCAGGGCGACGGCGAGGCCCGCCACAAGCTCATCGTAAGCAACCTCCGGCTCGTGGTGAGCATCGCCAAAAAATACCTGTATTACGGCCTGCCCCTGCTCGACCTTATCGAGGAAGGCAACCTCGGACTCATGAAGGCCGTCGACCGGTATGACCCCGAGCGCGGCTGCAAATTCTCCACCTACGCCACCTGGTGGATCCGACAGGCCGTCACACGAAGCCTCTCCAACCAGGGCCGAACCGTCCGCATACCCGTATACGTCACCGACAACGTCGCCCGATACAAAAAAACCGCCGAGGAGATCTATATCCGCACCGGCCGGAGGCCCGAACCCGAGGAAGTCGCCACAGAACTCGGCATCAAGCCCGCAGAAGCCAAGCGGCTGCGCGAGTTCGTCGAAGACATCTCGCCCCTCGACAAGCTCGAAACCACCGACACCGACGACGGCCGCGGAATACCCGAAAGCATCGAGCCGCACCGGCTCGATAAGGCCATCGCTCAGTTCGAGTTCGACCAGCAGATGGAAGAACTCATGAAACAGCTCACACCCAGGGAAAGCAACATCCTCCGATACCGTTACGGCCTCATGGACGGCAGAGCCCACACCCTCGAAGAAACCGGCCGCGAGTTCAACCTCACCCGCGAACGCATCCGACAAATCGAAAAAGACGCCATGAAGCGACTCCGCGGTTTTGTCGCCCAAAACGCCGAAGATTTCCGCCCGTAACAACAATTGTGGTGCGGGCGTCTCGCCTGCACAATGCCGCCCCGCGTGAATCAGCCCTCCCGTTCAGTGTAAAATCCTCCCTACATTTGGCTCCCAACGGAGGAAGACGTATGGACCTCGCTCCGCTGATACGCAACGTACCCGATTTCCCAAAACCCGGCATCCAGTTCAAAGACATCACCACCCTGCTCAAAAACGCGCGCGCGTTCCAATACGTCATCGACACCTGGAAGTGCAGGTATCTCGAGCAGAACATCCAGGCCATCGTCGGTGCGGACGCCCGCGGGTTTATTTTCGGCGGCGCACTCGCCTACGCCATGCGCCTGCCGTTCATCCCCGTGCGAAAACGCGGTAAACTTCCCGCTAAAACCATCAGCGGCGACTTCGAACTCGAGTACGGCGTCGATTCCATCGAGATCCATGTCGATGCGCTCGTGCCCGGGCAGCGCGTGGTACTCATCGACGACCTGCTGGCCACCGGCGGCACCATGGCGGCCACCGTCGCGCTGGTGAAATCGCTGGGCGCCGAGATAGTCGAAGTATCGTTCCTGATCGAGCTCGCCGCGCTCAAAGGGCGCGAGAAACTGGCCGGCTTACCCGTCCATTCATTCATCACATTCGAGGAGTAACCGAAATTCATGGCCTATTCAGTCCCCGGTACCAACATTGAACTCATCCAGGAAATCGAGCGCGGCAAAATCAAGCACGCCCTGTTCGACTTCGACGGCACCGTAAGCCTCCTGCGCGAAGGCTGGCAGGGCATTATGGCGCCCGTCATGATCGAAATGATCTGCGGGCGCACAAAGCCCACGCCCGAAATCATTGACGAGGTCCATCGCGTCATCGACGAAACCACCGGCATACAGACCATCTTTCAGATGCAGAAACTCGTCGAGATGGTCCGGGCACACGGGCTCGTACCCAAAAACGAAATACTCGACCCTTACGGCTACAAGGACATCTACAACCAACGGCTCATGGTGCCCGTAAACGAGCGCATCTCGAGGCTCGAATCCGGACGCCTTACCGTCGAGCAGGCCACCGTCAGGGGATCGCTCGATTTCCTCAAAATGCTGCACAACCGCGGCGTGACCCTCTACGTGTTCAGCGGCACCGACCAGGACGACGTCCGAAACGAGGCATCCAAAGTCGGTGCGGCAAAATATTTCGACGAGATCTGGGGCGCCGTCAGGTCCATCGAGGCCTACTCTAAAGAAAAAGTCCTCCGCGAACTGATCGCCCGGCACAACCTGCATGGCGCAGAAGTCATGGTCGTAGGTGACGGGCCCGTCGAGATCCGAAACGGCAAAGAGCACGGCTGCATCACCGTCGGCGTGTGCACCGACGAAGTCAAAGGCCACGGGTGGTGCGATGAAAAACGGGTGCGGCTGACAAAGGCCGGCGCCGACATGCTCATCCCCGATTTCACCCAGGCCAAGGCCCTGTTCAACTATCTCTTCAACAAATAGAACCTAATTGTGGTGCAGGTGTCCCACCTGCACGGTGGAGTCGCGCTCCCGCGCGACCGGATTGCGGTGCGGCTGTCTCGTCTGCACGGTGGCGGCGCCTTTAGCTGGCCAATGTGCAGCCCCGTATGTTAGCATGCTCGACGTGAACCATAACGAGAGAAAACGGGCCAAGCGCCTGCTGCTGCCGGACGCCGATGTCCTCGGGTTTTCCGCGGCGACGTTCGTGGCCGGCGCCGTTGCGGTACTCGGGCTGTTCTGGATCGAGTTGACCACGTTCGAGACGATTTTGCGCGCCGTGCTCACGTTCGCAGTCACATACGCCGCCGTGTTCGTGCTGGTAAAGTACGTCGTTTGGACGATGCTGACCGAGATAGCCACCAAACGGCGGCGCGAATTCGAGTTGCAGCGGCAGGCACTCGAGGCACAAAACGGCCAGGGGCCGCATGGTGCGGAGCAAGAGCCGGGAGAAGCCGGGAAATGATGCGTTGCAGGGTTTACATCGCGGTGTGTGCGGCGTTGCTGCCGGGTGTGTGGGCGGCGGCCCAGGCGCCGGATCTCGAAGGGATGGATCTCGTCCTGAAAGCCATGCCCGACGGGGCCGTCGCTCGAGTCAACGGCGTGGACATAGCCCGCGACGAGTTCGCCGGCCTGTACACCCAGCAAATCGCCATGCTCGGGAAACGCGCTCAGACTAAAGAGATCCCCGACTATGCGCGGTTGGACGCGGGCCTCGCCTGCCTCAGGATGCTCGTCCAGCGCGAGTTGCTCCACCAGGAAGCCGTGCGCCTGAAAATACAAGTGCCCGAAACCGACCTCGACGAGCGGTGGAACGCCGAAATCGAACGGATGAAACTGGCCTTCGCTGCCGGAAACAAATCCGCAAACAAAGAGCCCACGGAACAGCAGATCCTCGAGGCCGCCGGCGCGACCCGCGAAGGGGCCCGCGCCGAGTTGCGCAAGGCGCTCCTGATCGAAAAGATGAGGGTAAAAATCGCCGATCAGCAGAAACTCGACGTCGGCGAGGCCGAGATCAAAAAGTTTTTCGACGAGCACGGCTCCGAGTTCAAACGGCCCGACCGCATTCACCTCAACCAGATCTTCATCGCGTTCAAGCCCACCGGAAAACCTGAAGACGAAAAAAATAAGGCCGAAGCCCGAAAAAAAATCGAGGCCGCCGTTAGCCGCATCCATGCCGGCGAAAGTTTTGGCGGCGTCGCCAAGGCCGTATCCGAATCGCCCGACAAAGACCGCGGCGGCGACCTCGGCGCACTGCCCGCTGAAATGCTGCCCCCGTTCTTCCTCGAAGAAGCCAAAAAGCTGAAACCCGGCGAGATCGGCGGCGTCATTGAAAGCGAGTTCGGTTTTCACGTCATCAAGCTGATCGAATCCATCGGCGGGGGTGAGGTGACGTACGACCAGGCAAAACCCCGCATCAAAAAGATGCTGCTCGCCGACCAATCCGACCGGGCCGTCGACCTGTGGGCCGAGGAGTTCATGAAAAAGCCGGGCGCCGTCCAGATCTATCTCCAAATCGACCGGATCCTCGTAACCCACCCCGAGTTGCGCGAGATGGCCCAAAAAGCCCTCGGTTCCGGCGAAACACCGGCGCCTGAAAAGAAAAACACGGGCAAGAAGTAGAAGGTCAGTCGGCTGGAGCACTACTATGGAAGCGGCGTCCCCGCCGCTTCCACAACCGCGCTCGGGAAGGAGTTTTGGTTGTGGCTTGGTGGCGTTAGGATGATCCCGGCGGCCCTGGCAATCCTGCTGGCGCTTGCGGCCGAGCCACTTTCTCCCTACATCTGGCCGCTCGACCTTCCCCAGGCCGTCACGTCGAGTTTCGGCGAATACCGTGGCGGCCGGTTCCACGCCGGCCTCGACCTCCGCACCAGCGGCATCGGCAAGAAGGTCAAAGCACCCGCCGTCGGCTGCGTCTCCCGCGTCCGCTGCTCGCCGTGGGGATACGGAAAAGCCGTATACCTCATCCTCGACGACGGCAACACCGCCGTGTTCGGCCACCTCAGCGAGTTCGCCCCCGACCTGCGCGACTACGTCCGCAATGCCCAGCATCAGGCCAAAAACTATTCCGTCGACCTCGAACCCCCCGCCGGGTTGTTCAAATTCAACGCCGGCGACGTCGTCGCCGCCTCCGGCGATACCGGCATCGGGCCTGCACATCTCCATTACGAACTGCGCGACCAGGCCGGCAGGCCGTTCAACCCACGCCGCGCCGGCATCTCCTGGCCCGACACCACCAAGCCCGTGTTGCGCAAAATCGTCATCGTCCCCGACGGCCCCGCGTCGCTCGTCAACGGCGACGTCAAACCCGTGGTACTCGATTGCCAACCCGGCCCCACCGGCGCGTACGCCTGCGGCCAAATCCGCGCCAGCGGCCGGATCGGCATTGGCATCGACCTGTTCGACCCCGCCAACAACGGCGACAACAAACTCGGCGTCTACTCAGTGCGCACTTCCGCAAACGGCCGCGAAACGTTCGCCATCCGCTTCGACGCGTTCTCCTACGAAGAAAGCCGGCACGAAATCGTCTCCTACCACCCGTTTCTCTCGAAACTCGGCCGGTTCCTCCTCCAGTGGCGATGGCCCGGCAACGCCTGCAACATTTTCGCCAACGCCGCCGACGGCTGGATCGAGGTGGCTGGCGAGCCCATCGAAGTCCAAGTCGAAGCTGAAGATTTCTTTGGAAACAAGGCCGAGCTTGCTTTCACGGTGCAACCCGAGCCGGTCCCAAATGTCCCAAGTGTCCCAAATGTCCCAACTCCCTCGAAACCAGGCTCGCTCGAGATCGACTGCGCCGGAACATACCTCATCGTTACCGTACGGTTTCCCGGCCCTGAGCCGGTTACGCCCATACTCCATGTCGAGGGCGCCCTGCAACCCGGCGCATTCCGCCGCGTCGGCCAAAAAACCTTCCGCGCCGCCGTCGCCCCTGCCCCGGAAGCGGAATCACTCGCCATATCCGCCGAACACCCCCGGCTTGACCCGGCACCCCAACTCATCCACGTGTTCCATAACGGAGCACCCGCTCGGGCCGTCGCCGCTGGCGACGCCACCCTGGCCGTTAAGCCCGAATCGCCTTATGGCGTTATCTTCCTCCGCGCGGAAACGGCCGATGCGACTCCGGCAGAGACGCCCGCGCCACGCTGCGGCACGATCCTGAGCCTCTGGCCCCCACAGACACCGCTCAATGAGCCGGTCGACCTGGCCATGCCCGTTCCGGCCGACGCTAAACAGCCGGACCGCCTCGCTCTCTACCGCCGCGGCAAGGCGCGATGGGAAATGCTCCCGACCCGCCGGAAAAGCAACCGCCTGATCGCTTCCCTCTCCGAATTTGGCGAGTTTGCCGTACTCGAAGACACCACCCCGCCAGCCATTTCGGCCATCTCCGTCAATTTGCCGCAGGCGCATGGGGATGAACGACGGCCTACCATCTCCGCCCGGGTTGCCGATGCCGCCAGCGGCATTGCCAACGTCACCGTCACCTGCAACGGCCAATGGCTACTCGCCGCATACGACCCCGAAGCCGCCCGAATTGACTGGGAACGCGACAAAGACCTCCCCTCGCCCCCCTGGGAGTTCACATTCACCGCCACCGACAACGCCGGAAACCAGGCCCAAGTCGTATCGCAGGCTGGAAACACTCACCCGCAGAAGAACTCCCCAAAATAATTCTTCTTGTGCCTTTTGTGCCTCTTGTAGTTAAACTATTGATATTTTTAGTATCTTAATCAGCATACATGTCAATCAAATCACCCTTGTTCCACAAATAATAGGCGGTTGCAGCCGGCTGACTCGCCCCAAAAAAGACACCAAAATCCCTATATATATGGAGGCAGTTGAAGACGAAAGCCCAAGGTCCGACCCGCGCAGGCAGTAGACGCGGTTTCCCGACCCGCGCCGTCCAGAACAGAGGCTGCCCTCAACGCCCCGTCAGCCAGTCGAGGTCGAATAGGGCGAGCGTGATGGTTTCGTACGGGCCTTTTTCGCCGGCTTCGTACAGGCAGGCGATGGTGTTGTCGGGTAGGACAGCGAGGTCGGAATAGGCGGCGGGCCCGGGGTGGAGCGTTTTGGCGACGGGCCAGGTTTGGCACTCGTCATAGCTGAGTTTGACGGTCATGTTTTCGCGCCTTCTGCTGGCGGGGTTCGAGAACACGACGATGTTCTTGCCGCCGCTCTCGGCGGTGCTGTACCGGACGGCGCTGGCCTGGCAGACGGGCTCGACGAGCCCCGGGTCGTCGGCCGCGGGCGCCCACGTCAGGCCGCCGTCGGCGCTGGTCGATACCGCCCGCAGGCGCGTATTGCGGTAGTTGCGCATGTTGAGATACACGCGGCCGTCTTCGAGCTCGACGGCGATGCACTCGTTGGTGCGGCCATCCAGCACGCCGCCGATCTGCCAGGACTGGCCGGCGTCGTCGGAGTAGATGATATGCGAATGCCAGTTGTCGGCATGAACGCTGGTCGAGTGGTCGCACGGGATGACAATCCGGCCGGAACGGAGCTGGATGCCATGGCCGGGGCCGGTCGCGTACCACCGCCAATCCGGCCGGCGCGTCGTAGCCGAGATCTCGGCCGGCGGCGACCACGTCTGGCCGTCGTCGGTGCTTTTGGTGAGCCAGACCGTCCGCGGCGGGGCCTCGCCCTTCAGGATCTTGGGCTCGGGTCCGTCGCCCTTGTTCTGAGTGAGCGGGAGCAGGATCGTGCCGGAATCCCGGTCGACGACGGGGCATGGGTTGCCGCACGTGTCCGGCCCCGCATCGGCAACGACCTGCATGGCCGACCACGTCCGGCCGCCGTCGGTGCTCCGCCTGAGGACGGTATCGATGTCTCCCGAATCTTCGAGGCTGGTTTTTCTTGCCTCGCAGAAGGCCAGCAGCGTGCCGGTCTTCGTGACAACCAGCGCCGGGATCCGGTACCCGAAATAGCCGCCGTCTCCCGCGCGAAACAGGACTTGTTTGCTCAGATTCTCTTCGCCGGCCACCACAAAAGTTACCAGTACCATTACGGCGCAAATACCCACGATCCTATTCACAACGCCTCCTTGTCTGTCTTCCTCCAGACTCCGGTCTCCAGACTCCGGTCTCATTTGGTATCATACCCATATGCCAGTAAACGAACAACAGGTCAATCTCGTTGTGGTGCTCGGGCCGACGGCGTCGGGCAAGACGCGGCTGGGCGTGGGGGTGGCGCTCGAGTGGGGCGGCGAAGTGGTTTCGGCGGATTCGCGGCAGGTTTACCGCGGGCTCGACCTGGGTTCGGGCAAAGACCTCGACGCGTACAATGTGGACGGCGTGGCCGTGCCGTACCACCTGATTGACATCGCCGATCTCGACCACGAGTTCAGCGTCTTCGATTACCAGAAGCGGTTCTACGAGACCTTCGAGTCGCTCGAAGCGCGGGCCGTGTTGCCGGTCGTGGTCGGCGGGACGGGCCTGTATCTCGATGCCGTGCTGCGCAAATACCGGATGGTCGAGGTCCCGGAAAACCCCGAGTTGCGGGCGGAACTCGAGGCGGAATCCGACGAGGCGCTGGCGAGACGGCTTCTCAGCCTGAAAGGCCGGCTGCACAATACCACGGACCTCGCCAGCCGCGACCGGATTGTGCGCGCCATCGAGATCGCCGAGTACTCGGCCTCACACGATCCCCAGCCCTCGCCGGACATCCGCCCACTGATCCTCGGCACGCAGTGGGACCGGTCGATCCTCCGGCAGCGCATCCGGGCACGGCTGGCGGAGCGGATCGATCGGGGGCTGATAGAAGAAGTCGAGGGGCTGCACGCGCGGGGCGTGACGTGGGAACGGCTCGAACAGCTTGGGCTCGAGTATCGCTTCATCGCCGAGTACATCGAGGGCAAGATCCGCAACAAGAACGACCTGATACAAAAGCTGGCCACTGCCATAGGCCACTTCGCCAAACGGCAGGACACGTGGTTCCGGCGGATGGAACGCAACGGGTTCAAGATCCACTGGCTTCCGCGGGCGGATTTTGCGAAAGCCGCCGCCGTTGTCGAGCGGCCCCTGCTCGAGGCGGGCTACAAGCGCGCCGGATCACGCCATGGCCGCTAGCTTCCGCAAGTACCTGGATAAGAAGGCGGACGTGCAGGCGAGACCCCTGCACCACAACCTTGCGACCGCGACGGACAACATCGATGCCGTCGTCGTGATCCCGGCCCTGGCCGAAAAAGACCACTTGTTTCGGACGCTCGATTTTCTCGCGCAGAATCCGGCGGACGACCTTGATCGAACGCTCGTCATCTGCGTGATCAACAACCGGCGACAGCCGCCGGCCACGCCCGACCAGGTGCGCAACAACCAGGAAACGCTCGCGCAGTTGGAAGCGATGGTGCGAAGTTGCCAGCCGCTGCGGCTGGGTTATATCGATGCGTCGTCGCCGGGTTGCGAGCTGCCCGACAAAGGCGGCGTGGGGCTTGCACGCAAGATAGGCCTGGACTGCGGCCTGGCGCTGCTGGCGGACAACGCGCGCGACGACGGGTTGCTGGTGTGCCTCGATGCGGACACGCGCGTCGAGGCCAACTACCTGCCCGCGCTCCGCAACTCCTTCGCCCAACCCGGCGCGTGGGCTGCCGTGGTTGACTATGCCCATGAAGCGCGCACGCGCGAGGCCAAGTCGCCCGAAGAGACCGCGGCCGTCACGTGCTACGAGATTTTCCTGCGCTACCACGTGCTCGGGCTGGCCTACGCGGGGTCGCCCTATGCGTTTCCGACCATCGGTTCGACCATGGCGTGCACGGCGCGCGCATACGTGGCTGTGGCGGGCATGAACCAGCGGCAGGCCGGTGAAGACTTCTATTTCCTTCAGCAACTGGCGAAGACAGGGCCGGTACGGCGCATCTCCGAGACCACCGTTCATCCATCGCCGCGGCCGTCGTGGCGCGTCCCGTTTGGCACGGGCCAGCGCGTGGGCCGGTTCCTTGCCGGCGGGCAGGACGAGTACGTCCTCTACGACCCGCGCACGTACGACGTGTTGAAACGCTGGCTCGAGGCGGTCCGGCAGGGTTTGGACGACAGCGCGGCGGGACTGCTGGCGCGGGCGGAAGTGGTTAGCCCGCCGTTGCGGATGTTTCTGGAGCAGGCTGGTTTTTCCGCGGTGTGGCCGGGGCTTCAGAAAAATAACCCGGACGTTCAGAGGCGGTTGGCACAGTTTCATCGGTGGTTTGACGGGTTTAAAACCATCAAGCTGGTTCACTACCTCCGGGACAACGGCTACCCGGAGGTGGAGATGTTCGGGGCGATCCGGGAGTTGATCGAGTGGTCGAGTCAACGCGCGCTGGCGCTGGCCTGGGAGAGCCTGAAGGACGATTTGCAGGGACAGGCGCTGCTGCTGGATTTTCTGCGGAGACTGTAAAGTTAAAGGTCGGATGCATCCGGCGATGCCGCGCCTGCCGCGACGCTACGTGACGTGACGCGACGAGGACGTCGCGTCCCTGATCGACGACTTGATCCGGCAGTACAACATCGACCCGTCGAGGGTCTACGCGGCCGGCGGGTCAAACGGGGCCATGATGTGCCACCAGTTGGCGTGCTGCATACCGGATCGCCTGGCAGCCATTACCGTGGTGGTCGCGGGCCAGTTTGCCCTGTCCGGCACGGTGTTCGGCCGGCATGCCCTGGCGCTGGGCGCAAACCCCGAGTCGGCTCGGCTCTCCGGCATCAGGACGCGCGCGCTGACCGTGTCGGTGTTCGCGCTGAGCGGCGTGCTCGCCTCGCTGGCGGGCATGATGCAATGCTCCCGGCTCGGCGCAGCCGACCCCAACGCGGGCATTGGGTTTGAACTCCAGGCCATCGCGGCGGCCGTCATCGGCGGCACGAGCCTGATGGGCGGCAGGGGTTCGGTAGTCAACTCATTCTTCGGCGTGATTATTATCGCCGTGCTGGCGGTCGGCCTCGCAACGCTCGGCGCCCAGGAATCCACAAAACGCCTCGTCACCGGCGGCGTCATCGTCGCCGCTGTCATCCTCGACTACTACCGCCACCGCCTCAACAAAGCGTGAATGCGCTTCGGATGAACTGGCGCGGCAATCTGGTATACTTTTGAGCAGGTGAACAGAGGGTTAAGCGGATGGACCTGCCCATACGCATAGACGCAGAACAAATCGCGTCCTTCTGCCCGAAGCACCATCTCACAAAACTGGCGTTCTTTGGTTCCGTGCTGACGGACCGGTTCGGTCCGGACAGCGACGTGGATGTGTTGTTCGAATATGATCCCGATCATATTCCTTCTTTATTCGATGTGGTGCGCATGGAGCGGGAACTGTCCGAAATTTTGGGCCGCAAAGCCGACATGCGCACACCCCAGGACTTAAGCCGCTACTTCCGAGATGAAGTGGTGCGTTATGCGGTGGTGCAGTATGTCGCGTGACGCGTAGATTGGATCAGGAATTCGGTAGTTCCAAATACTCGACAAGCTTGTCTAGTTTTTCGGAGACCTCCTTGGAGATCTCGGAAGCAGTGACGAACTCCACAAGTTTATAGTATTCGCCTTTGTTGAGAAGTACAGGTTGGTTTTCTCGCTGCGAGAACCTTTCAAAGACATCTTCGGCGAATTGGCTCATTTTGAGCGACTGTAGCGTGGTCCTCTTCAAAGCCGCGCTTGCTGCGCTAAACTCCTCTAATTGCGCGGTATCGCCACTAAATACTCGTTCCAACAAGCATTCATCAAGCACTGAGCGAAAAACCTGGAGTCGGGATTCTGTAAACAACTCTCCTTCAGATTCAAAGCATCGGCTAGCGTATGCCAATAGCACATCCGGCGAAATGAAATAGTTCTCAATCTCATAGTTCTGCCAATACAGAATTACAAGATCTGAGGAAAGCTCGTCTTCACGGCTTCTATTGTCCCTGTCGAAGATAGCAATGCCTTTTAGATCCGGGACAAACTTCTTGATCGCGTAGAAATGAGTCCTGTAGTCTGCAAACGCGCCACCTGCACGTTCCATTCGGTTCTCTAGCGTGTCTTTGTATTCAACGTCACGTGTGTAGTGGCAGTTGATCTTACCTGCAAGAATAATCGCTGCTTTGTGCTCCAGCTTCTCAGCGAGAGCACGGAGAATAGTTATGTCCGTGCTGCCTTCGACATAGAGGACGCGAGGATGGATGCGGGCTTTGTAGTAGTGCTCAATGCCAAATGACCGCAATGCGTTCTTCATGTCTTGCTGTTTAGCCAAGTTGACGGCTTCACCATTCAGAAGCATTGTCAGGTTGGTGTCTACTGCATCATCAAGAATTACTTCTGAGTGGGTGGCAATCACTACTTGCGAATGACATTCATCGGCGACGTGGCAAAGAATTTCATAAACCTGCTTCTGCCTGAGAATCTCCAGGTGTGCATCTGGTTCATCCACGAGCAGAACACAACGTTTGTGCCAAAAGAGATAGGCCAGAATTAGGAGTACTTGCTGAAGCCCGCGGCCGGCCAGGGAGATGTCCAGGGCACTATCTACGCCCTCCTGCAAGTACGTCATTGCGAGAGCCCCACGCGTTTCGTTGAAAACTGGTTCTCCCAAATCGACCATGAACATGCGTTTGATGAGGCCGACGATGCGCTCCCAGTCTCGTGTGTCTTTCTCCCGGTCTTGCTCAAGTACCTTATAGCAGATGTTGCGCAGCACCTGCGCCGTCTGCCCCTGCCCAAGGTATAAACTGATGCGGCCATCGGGGAGAAGGGTTTCCTCAGTTTCGGCTGAAACGCCAGACATGATCCCCGACATTGGATAAAGAAGCCCGAAGCGGAGCTTTGAAGCATGCTCCAGCAGTTTTTCATCGTCAATGGTATCCGGGCAAGGTTTGCAGTAAATAATCTCCGTGTCGCGGTAGGTGAAGATTAAACGGCAGTCTTTGACAGCCTCTTGATGCTCAAGACCAACGTTTATTGTCAACTCGACCGGTATGTTGCCGCGGCGCACCCTGGTCCCGTTCCAGAAGAAGCGATTTTCTAAGACCGGGACATCCAAGATGTTTAGCCGGTTGATTCCTGCCGAAATTCTTTCTCGCTTTTCTTTTTGACGGGGTTGCCCTTTTTTCTCGTACCAGGCCTTGACACCCTGACTCCAAAGCGCCAGCGCCTGAATCACGCTAGTTTTTCCGGCATTGTTTGGGCCGATCAACACTGCAGGATGACCGAGATCGATATGAAGATTATTTGCGAAGGTCTTGAAGTTCTCGATATCTACGTAGCGAATCAGTTTCATGGCCAGATGACCTCCACTTCAATCTCGTGCTGGACCGCATTATTTCTTAAGTAAATGTGCAGAGCAACTTGTGCACAGGAGGCCGAGGCAAAGTAGCCTGCATTGTCAACACCAGCGAGACCTGAGAGGCAACCGCCGGGAAATTTGTCTTCGGACATGGCGCCTCCTCCCGTGCAGCAGTCATATTAGCCGAGTGAGGCGGAGGGTTACAACGACCGGCTACCGTTAATGAAAGAACTTCTCCGTTTCGTGCTGGACGGGGGTTTTCTCCGCGTAGAGGCGGATGGCGAGTTCGCCGAGGAGGCCGAGGCCGATTAGAATCCCACCGCCGAGCATGAGCACGAGCGAGACGAGCAGGCTTCTCCACGACCATGCCGGCAACGCATACAAGAGAACCAGCCCGCCCAGCCCGCCGATGGTCAGGCCCCAGCCGGCGAAGAAATGGTTGGGCGCGTCGCGGTGGTGGGTGAGGAAATAGAGGGTGACCATGTCGGCGGCGCCGCGGGTGAAGCGTTCGTAGCCGTATTTGGATTGGCCGTATCGGCGCGGGTGGTGCTCGACCGGTATCTCGCCGATTTTATAGCCTTTTTCCGCCGCAAGGACGGGCATGAGCCGGTGCATGTCGCCTATCAGGAGCAGGTTTTTTGCCACTTCGGCCCGCATCGCTTTGAACCCGCAGTTGATATCGTGCAGGCCCAGGTTGAACAGCCGTTCTGCCACGCCGTTGTAGATGCGGGATGGAAACGTCTTGCTCCACGGATCATACCGCACCTGCTTCCACCCGACTACCATGTCATACCCTTCGTTAATCTTCTCGAAGAACCGCGGGATTTCTTTTGGATCGTCCTGTAGGTCGGCGTCCATCGTAATGATGACGTCGCCGTCGGCGTGAGCGAATCCGGCTGCCAGCGCGGCGCTTTTTCCGTGGTTGCGGCGAAACCGGATCACGTCAACGGAGACGAACCGCTCGTGGAGGTGGCCGAGCATCTGGGACGACCCGTCGGTGCTCCCGTCGTCGATGAACAGAATCCGCGGGTTGTATTGTGCGGCGTGTTCGAGGATGCCCTCGACAAGCGGCTCGAGATTGTTCAGTTCATTACAGACGGGCACGACAATCGTGGTTTTCATGTTTCTCCTGCCACTGCAGTACCGATACAGTCACGTTTCGCTCTCCCAGGCGGCCATCATATGCGCAGAATGAGCACGCCATTCTTGGCGAGAGCAACTTTGGGGCCAAGGGTCTCGCCGGAGAGCAGTTCGGGCAACTGGCCGGGAATGACCAGTTCGCGCCGCTCGCCGGAATGGTTGATTACGAACAGAAGATGCCGCTGCGGGCTCCGGCGCAGGGTGACTTCCACGCCGTCGGGAATATGCTTGACCGGGAACTCCGGCAGGACGTCCCTGAGAAACTCGCGGAGGGCCGGCGCCGGCAGGAACACGCCCAGATAAAACACGCGCCCTTTGCCGAGCCGGTTGCACGTGATGGCGGCCCTGTCGGCCACGGGTTCGCCCCCGGCGGGTCCGCCGCCGGCGTACGCGGCAATAGTCTCGACGCCATCCCCCGGCTGGAGCACCTCGAGCCATGTTCCGACCGTGGCGGTCTTGCCGGCCATCGGCCCGGCCTTGAACGCGACCTCATGCGTCTGGCCGTGCTGATACGGGCGCACCTCTTCAATGGTGAGGCCGGCAACCGGGGCGAGCAGGCCCGGCCTCGTCCGATCGGACATGGCGTTGGCCGGTGTGCGCGAGCCCGACATCGGCGTCAGGACGAGCGTGCCGCCCGCCTTGACGTACGCCTCGAGCCGGCCCGCGAGCGGCGCGTCCACGAGCGCCAGGCACGGCGCCAGCACCGTCGCGTATTTCGACAAGTCCGCGTCCGTATTGATGATGTCGCACGAATGGCCGCTGGCTTTGGCCGCGGTGTAAAGGTCGAAGCAATGGGCGTCGTACGAAAACCCGCGGATGGTGGGCTGACGTTCGAGGCTCCAGAGCGTATCGAAATTGCGCATGAGCGCGACGGGCGTCTCTATGGAGGTCCCTTCGAGTTCGCCGGCTGCCCGCGCCAGTTCTTCGCCAATCTTGCGAACTTCCGAATAGCGCCTGCGGGGGACGCCGTCGTGATCCAGGATGCCGTGCCAGTACTGTTCAGCGCCGGTCAGGCACGCCCGCCAGCGGAAATACACAAGCCCGTCCGCCCCGTTGGCCACCGATTGCCATGCCCACCGGCGGATGTCGCCCGGCTCCGGCTGCTCGTCCAGGACGCCCGCAGCGGCGTCGCCGGTCGGCCCGCTCTTGTGTTCCATGACCCAGAATTTACCTTTGAACGAGCGGGTAATGTCGTGGGCATAGGCCGGGGCGAGCGGGTGGCCGTGCGGGTCGGGGTAGTTGTCCCAGACCGGGAAATCCATGTGCTGCGACAGCTTGTAGTAGTCTATCTCCGGGAACGCGCCCATATAATTGTGCGTGACAAAATGCCCTGGGCACAGGCTCTTGAGGATGTCATACTGCATCTTCATGAACTTCACCTGCGTGTCTGAAGAAAAACGCACGAAATCAAGCCAGTGACCGGGGTTGGGCGCGGCCGGCATGGTTTTTGGCAGGGGCACTTCGGCCCAGTTGCGGAATTCGAAGCCCCAGAACGAAGTTCCCCAGGCTTCGTTCAGTGCATCGGTGGACTTATACTTGGCGAGCAACCAGTCGCGAAATGCTTTTTCGCAGAAGTCGCAGTAACAGCGCGCCGTGAAATGGCAGCCAAACTCGTTGTCAACTTGCCAGCCGATCACGGCGTCGACCCCGGCGTAGTGGCGTGCCAGCTCGCGCACGATGCCTTCGCACAAGATTTGATACGCGGGCGCGTTTTTGCAGCAATGGCAACGGGAACCTGGGTTGCGCACGTGGCCTTGCCGGTCCTTTTGCAGGATGTCGGGATATCGTACAATCGCCCACTGGGGCGGTATGGCGGTGGGCGTTCCGAGGACCGTTTTGATGCCGGCACTATTGAGCGATTCGATGACGGGGTCGAGCCAGTCAAACTTGAACCGGCCCTGGTCGGGCTGGAACTTGCTCCAGGCGAACTCGCCTATCCGGACGACGTTGATGCCGGCTTTTTGCATGAGTGGAATATGCTGGCGGGCTTGTTCGGCCGTCCAATGTTCGGGGTAATAGCAGGCGCCGTGGTAAAACATGGTGAACCTCCATCGTTCAACCCGATCAGGATATCATTGCGGCGGCGCGCGCTCCAAATGCGGCGCGAAACCAGGCATAATGAATTGATCAAGCGCTGGACACTATAGACGGATCGGAGGGAATTTCAACGTGATGCGCGCAACCGGCCAGCCCCTTCTGCCGATGTCGCGGGAGGAAATGGCCCGGCTCGGGTGGGACGAGTTGGACGTGTTGCTGGTCAGCGGCGACGCATACGCGGATCATCCGTCTTTCGGAGCGGCGCTGCTGGGGCGGTGGCTGATGCGCCACGGGTACCGCGTGGGCATCGTGGCGCAGCCGCGGTGGGACAGCCCGCGCGACCTCGAGGCGATGGGCCGGCCGCGGCTGTTTGCGGGGGTGACGGCAGGCGCGATTGATTCGATGCTGGCCCACTACACCGCATTCAGGAAGAAACGCAGCGACGATGCGTACACGCCAGGCGGCAAATCGGGTGCGCGACCGAATCACGCGACCATCGTGTACACGGGCCTCGTCCGCGCGGCATTTCCCGGGTTGCCCGTGGTGATCGGCGGCATCGAGGCGTCGTTGCGCAGAGTCACCCACTATGATTTCTGGTCGGACAAGTTGCGCCGGTCCATTCTGCTCGACAGCAAGGCCGACCTCCTCGTGTACGGGATGGGCGAGCGGGCCGTGGTGGAGATTGCGCGGCGGCTGGAAAAATCGCACGGTGGGAAAACGCTGCACGGGATACCGGGAACGGTTTACGCGGTGGGCGAGGGGGCCGATTTGCCAGAGGGGGCCGTCGAGTTGCCCTCGCACGAGGATGTCGTGACAGACGCGCGAAAACTGATGGATCTGACGCTGGCGGTCGAGCGGCTGGTGCAGCAAGGCGACCGGTGGGCCGTCCAACGTACCGGCAACAGGCACCTCGTGATAGCCCCGCCGGCGCCGCCGTTGTCGACGGAAGAATTGGACGCGGTTTACGCGCTGCCGTTCACGCGCGCGGCGCACCCGTCGTACAACGAGCCGGTGCCGGCGCTCGAGATGATCCAGTTCAGCATCACGTCGCACAGAGGCTGCGGGGGCGGCTGCTCGTTCTGCTCGCTGGCGCTTCACCAGGGGCGCCGGATCGGCTCGCGCAGTCGGCTCGGCATCCTCGAGGAAGCGCGACAATTCGCGCGGCACCCGCAGTGGAAAGGCAGCATCACGGACGTGGGCGGGCCCAGCGCAAACATGTGGGGTGCGCGCTGCACGGCCGACCCCGGCACGTGCCGGCGGCCGAGCTGTCTTTACCCGCGGCGATGTCCTAGCTTCGTGGTGGATCAGGATATGCTTGCGGAGTTGCTTGAAGCCGTGAGCCGCGTGCCGGGCGTGAAACACGTGCGGGTGGCCAGCGGCCTTCGCCATGACCTCGCCATGGATACGCCGGAGTACGTGCGGGCCGTGCTGGGCCGGTTTACGGGCGGCCAGCTAAAACTCGCGCCGGAACATTCCTCGAGCGCGGTTCTTTGCCTGATGCGCAAACCGCCTTTCGATGCGTTTCTGCGGTTCTTAACCGTTTTCGAGCGGGAGTCGGCACGGGCGGGCAAGCAACAGTACGTGGTTCCCTACTTGATGAGCGCGTTTCCGGGCTGCACCGACAACGACATGCGCGACCTGGCCGCATGGCTGCGCGGCAAGGGCTGGAAACCGCAACAGGTGCAATGTTTCATACCCACGCCGGGGACCGTCGCGGCGGCCATGTACTACGCGGGGACTGATCCGCAGGGAAAACCCATCCACGTGGCCAAAACCGATGCCGACCGTATCCGCCAGCATCGGATCCTGCTCGGTTCGGGCAAGAGCGCCGGGGCTGCGAAGCCCCGAACGACCCCCCGCCGCCGCAAAACCACGTAATGTAATCCCATTTCAGCGGTATCTTGTATAGCAGGTTAAAATCAGTCATAATTACAGCGTATGCTATCCTGTAGTAGCCATACTTGAGGACATAGCGCGGGGGCTTTTGTCTCTGGCGCGCTGGCAGAACAACTGGGGATTGCACACAAGCGGAAGGTTGCTCCCTGGGTTAACTTGATCGCGGAAGGAGAGGCGCGCACCAAGGTTAGGGCGCGCACGGAAGGTTTATGAAACGACGAAGGAAAATTCTGATTGCCGCCCTGGCCTCGCTGACGTTTCTGGCGGTGGCCGCAGGGTATGTCCAGCAGAAGTATGAGCCTATCATTGCGGCGCCCATGGTTACCCACGAAGCCGTGGCCACGCCCCGGCAAACGTTGCGCGCCGTGTTTTACCCGCCACTGGCTCGAGCGGCGCTTTCCGGCCTGGTGGGTCTGCCCGAGTGGATCGTCGAGCCTCTGGCGCCCCGTGAAATCGCGCTGCTGGCCGAGCCTAACCTCGATGCCGAAACCGTACGGCTGCAAGTCTTCGTAAACGAGCAGCGGCTGGGGCCGGTCATCGCCGGATACGTCACTGAGCCCGACCTCTCGGAAGATGTGCCGTTCGTGCAGTGGGACGTGCGCGGGATCGTGCGCGAAGGCCGGGGCTCGATGGTGCTCCAGGGCACGATGCGTATTGAGCCGGAGATCGCGGCGTTGTTGAGGTCTCTCCGGATGGCGCCCACCGCGCCGGTCCCCACCCTTGAAGGTAAGCACCTGTTTGAAGCGGCCCTGAGCAACGAAGATGAAGGGGCCGTTGCCCTGATTATGACACTGATTCGCTATCTAAACGCGGATGCGATCGCATTTAACGAGGAAGTCGTCACTCGGAACCTGGCCATGCTGAAATCCGTGAGAATGGTCGCCGATCTCGCATCGGAGGATGCGGTCGAACTCCAATTGTTACTGAGCGGCCGTCCCGGTTCGGAAGACACCATGGCCGAACTCGCGTTTCTATTTGAGGTGGCCGCACCGGAAGCTGCCAAAATGCTCAAGGAAAAGCCCTTAGAGATAGGCCTTGTCGCGACTTCGGACCGAAAAGGAACCGACGTGATTGTGAACGTGACGTTGAACGGGTTGGCAAAGCATTTTAAGGGAGAAGACGGCAATGCGTAGGGCGTTCGCACTGGTGGTGACTCTGGTATTTCTTCTGCCGGCGTGCGAAGAAGCTCCTGCGCCTCTGCCGCCTGCAGAGCCCATCGAATATGCCCAGGACCTTACACCGGCCGAGCAGGCCCTGATCGAAAAGATCGACCCTTACAAGAACTACCCTACCGAAGACATGCTGCCCGTGCCTCAGGATGGGTGGACTACGCTCGAGTTGGACGGCGACAAAATTGATGTATTCCGCGACGAGTTCGGGTGCCCGCATATCTTTGCGCCGTCCATTGACGCGGCTTTCCGCGCGCAAGGCTATGTCATGACGGAAGACCGCTGCATTCAAGTGTTGAGCCTCAGAGAGGGTGTCTCGGGGTTTCGGTCGGCGCGGGGAGGGCCCGGCGGGCTTGGCAGCGACCGCAGCACGCGCCAACTGGGTTATGCGGAAGACGAACGCCGGGCGTTTCTAGATGCACTGCCGCCGCACCACCGCCGCATTCTCAATGAGTACCTCCGGGGCGTCAACATCTTTCTCCAGAAATACGCGCCGCAGACGCCGCTGGTCGAGGATGTCGAGCAGGCTGCAGGTATCATCCGCTACATGACAAGCCCCGGCGACCGTTTTGGCGGGATGCAATTTGACCTGTACAAACAGATGTCGCTGGTCAAATTCCTCCACGGCGAAGATTTCATGTACAACATGATGGATGACTGCCTGCCACTGGACGTCCCCAACTCGCCTACCACCGACCATAGCTGCAATGAAAAGGGGGTCCGCATTGAAAATACCGAATCGATTTCCCGGCCTCTTCATTTTAAGCCGGTGAACATGGCCAAGATCTTCAAGAACTACGAAGATCTGGTCAATTTGTGGAAAGAGAACGGCGAGTTCGTCAAATTGGGCAGCCAGACTTGGGCGGTTTCCGCTGAGCGAAGCGGCTCGGGCAAAGCGATGGTGTTTTCGAGCCCGCTGATTGGTTTTAACACCCCGCCGCCGGGCGGCCTTTGCCATATTATGGCGCCGGGCCTGAACGTGGCGGGCCTCGCTTATGTAGGGGCGCCGGGTATCGCCATGGGGCATAACGAGCACGTGGCATGGGGAATTACGTCGGGCTTGGTACCCGAGACAGACATTTTCGAGGAGCAACTCAACCCCGACAACCCCCTGCAATACCGCTACAACGGCCACTGGAAAGACATGGAGGTGGTCGAGATGCCCATCCCTGTCCGGCAGCCCGACGGAACCCTTAAACTCGATCGGTACGAAGTACATCGCACTGTTCACGGGCCGATCGTCTGGCGCGTCCCTTACAACAACATTGCCTACGCCCGCAACAGTACGTTCCGCGGCCACGAAATCGAGTCTTTTATGGCCTTAATGGACATGAATTTTGCGCGAAACCTGCAGGATTTCGAAGAAGCGGTCAATAACGTCTGGTTATCCCAGAACATCATTGCCGCCGATACCGGCGGTAATATCGGCTACTGGTTAGCCGGCCGCATTCCGATACGACACCCCGATCAGGATTCCCGTCTGCTTACCCCGGGTACCGGCGAGTTCGACTGGCGCGGTGTTACCGTGGCGTCGAAACTCGTGCGATGCATCAATCCCAAAGAAGGATGGCTGGGCAATTTCAACAACAAGCCCAGCATCAAAACACCCGGATGGTGGCCCGAAAAGATGTGGGGCCAAAAAATCCACGACACCCTCCGCGCTCACAATCCCATTGACTGGGACACGTTCGTGGACATCAACCGGCTCAATGGGGAACATTACTTCCCCGGGCCATTCATGAAACCCTACCTGATCGCGTTAATCCGCGACCGCGGAAAAGACGACCCCCGCAGCATGCTGGTCGCGGACATGCTGGAAAAATGGCCGGATAACAATGTGCCGGGGGCGCGGTGTGTCATGATTTTTGACGAATGGTTTCTCGATACCATGATGGAGCTGCTCGAACCCGACTTCAAGGGCATCGTTAAGCGGGAGATGACGATGGAGAACCTCCAACTGCTCGGGTTGCTCACGTTCCGCATCCTGTGCCCGGATAAGTCGGGCATTAAACTCAAGGGCGACTACCTCCATGGCCGCGACAAAGATGAGATCGCCTACCGGTGTTTCACCAACGTGCTGGACCGGCTGACCGCGGTCCATGGGCCCGATATAGCCAATTGGCCCTACACGCCTCCCGAGACGAAGATGGGCGACCTGCCCCCATTCCCCGCGCGCAACTGCGGCGGGTTCTGGATGTGTACCGAACTCGGCAACCCCGTCCGCGCCATGGACTTGCTGCCCTCCGGCCAGACCGCCCACCGCAAGTCGCCCCACTGGTGCGACCAGCGCCCCCTGTTCGACGCCTGGCAACTCAAACCGACACGCTTCAACCGCGAGGAGTTCGAGTTTCCAAAGCAGTAGCGCAGGGATAAAAACTTCAAATCTGGAAATCGGGGACTCAGGAATGTAGAATCCTGTTTTCCTGATTTCTATTCTAAGTTGCGGGAGATTCGATGAGTATGCCCCGTGTGGTTGGACTGATTCCGGCGCGGTATGGGTCGACGCGGCTGCCGGGGAAGCCGCTGAAGCCGATTCGGGGCAAGCCGATGATCCAGCGGGTGTACGAGCAGTGCGCGGGGTGCCGCATGCTGGATTCCGTGTGGGTGGTGACGGATGACGCGCGCATCGTCGAGGCCGTGGAAGCGTTTGGGGGGAAGGCGGTAATGACGCGGGCGGATCATCCCAGCGGCACGGACCGGCTCGCGGAAGCGGTCAAGTCAATCTCGGCCGATGTGATCGTCAACATCCAGGGGGATCAGCCGTTTATCGATCCGGTCATGATCGAGGAAGCAGTCCGGCCGGTGCTCGAGGATGAGGCCGTCGAACTGTGCACGCTGATGTACCCGATCGCGCGCGAGCGCGACCTGGCCGACCCCGGCGTGGTGAAGGTGGTGGTGGATTTGAAAGGCAACGCGCTGTATTTTTCGAGGTCGCTGATCCCGTACGCGCGCAACCAAACCGGGCAGCGCGTGTTCGAGCACGTCGGCACCTACGTTTACCGGCGTGAAACCTTGTTGCGGATCGCGCAACTGCCGCCGACGCCGCTCGAGCAAACCGAGTCGCTCGAACAGTTGCGGTGGCTCGAGCATGCGTATAGGATTCGCGTGGTAGAAAGCCAATGCGCCGACCGGGATTTCGCCGGGTTCAGCGTCGATACCGAAGAAGACCTCGAGCGGGCGGAGCAAATGCTTCTGGAGCGCGGGCTCGAGTAGCAAGGGAGCGAAACTATGCCAACGGACACGGCGGAGTTGGACTTGCTCGAGCGGCAGTTGGACGAGACGGCGCGCGGGCGCGTGGCGCAGGCAATCGACGCGATCGTGGCCGCAAAAGAGCGCGGGGGAAAGGTGGCGGTGGTGACGGGGAGCGGGCCGAACGTCCATGAGGGCGTGACGACGCTGATTGCGGAGTTGATACGGGCCGGCATCGTGGACGCGGTGTCGACGAGTTCGGCGGTGGTGGCGCACGAGATGGGCGGCACGCTCGACAAGGTGAAACGCGTCCAGGGTGCGCCGCTTGGCGTGGACGCGGGCATCCTGCCGCTGGGCGGTGAGTTCGAACTGACGCTGATGCCCGACGAAGCCCTGCGCGAGATCGCGCGGCAAATGCCGCTGGACTCCGGCCTGATCGGGAAGCTGAAGCAGGCGCCGGGAAAAACCATCATCAAAGCCGCGGGCAATTTGGGTTATCCCATGGGCCTGTGGCTGGAGCGGCTGGCGCAGGAGATCCAGGTGCTGGCGCGCGAGCGCGGGCTGACGTTCGAAGAAGTGGCGGGGCTCGGGGCGGACCCGCGGACCATGATCGGCATGGGCGCTCGGAAAGGCCTGCCGGTGCTGGTGACGATCCCGCAGTTGGTGGGCGGCGGGATGGTGGGATTGTGCGTTGGCGACAGCATCAGCCTGTTTGAGCGGAGCACACGGCTGGCCCACATCCTCGAATCGGCGGACGTCATTATCGAGTCGGCCGTCGCGCTCACCCAAGAGGTGCACGACGGGCCGTTCGAAACCCACACCGGCCACGGCCTGTGGTCGGTCTGGCAGGGCCACTACGTCTACAGCCTCAAGGGGAAACGGCTGATCCGCATCGATCTGGACCCGGCGCTCGAGCGCGTGTGCCGAATCGAACAGGAAAAAGGCGCGGTGCAAGGCGCAATCGCCGACGGCTTGCCTAAAACCAAGACGTTCAACGTGCCGTTCCGCATGGAGATGTCGGGTTTTGCCCGGCACGAAGGAAGCACCGCCGTCATCGGTGACATCGGCGTGGTCTGGCCGTTGATCGCGCGCGGCGTTGCCCAGCGGCTCGGCGTCGAGTTGGAGTTCATGTCCTGGCCGCAACAAACCGACCGCGGCAAACAAATGCGGGAGTGGATCGTGCGGGAAGTCCGGCCGCTGGACCGGGCCCGGATGCTGGCGGAACTGTACCATCCGGCGGTTCCGGCGGATTAACGCATGCACACGCTCGACCTTGCCGTCCTCGCAGGCTACTTCATTTCCATGGCGCTGATAGGGGCCTGGTTTTCCCGCAGGGCCAAGACAACCGAACGCTACTTCGTCGGCGGCCGCGGGTATCCCGGCTGGCTGCTGGGGTTCAGCCTTTTCGGCGCGGCGATCAGTTCGATCACGTTCGTCGGCTATCCCGCCGACTCGTACAAGACCGCGTGGTTGCGCTACCTGATTTGTCTGATGCTGCCGGTGGGCGTGTTCATTGCGTCGCGCCTGTTTGTGCCGTTTTTCCGCCGCGGCAAGGTGACGTCCGTTTTCGAATACCTCGAGGCGCGGTTCGGGCCCGGCACGCGCGTGTACGGTGCGACCGTGTTCATCGTGGCGCAATGCATCCGCATCAGCTTGATCCAGTACCTGGTGGCGCTGCTCGTTCACAGCGTGACCGGCTGGGACGTGACGGTCTGCATCCTGGTGGGCGGCGCGGTGACGGCCTTCTACACCGTGGCGGGCGGCATCGAGGCCGTGATCTGGACCGATTTCATCCAGTCGGCCATTCTTACCATCGGCGGCCTTCTGATCCTCGCGACGATCATCTATAAACTCCCGGGCGGTCTCGGGCAGATCCTGTCGATGGGATGGGCGGACGGCAAGTTCATGCTGGGCGACCTCGACATGGCCGACAACGAGCTGCACGCCGCGCCGCTGGGTTTCGCGCTGAGCCGCAAGACGGTGATGATGATGCTGATCGTCGGGCTGTTTCAGTGGCTGGCCGAATACAGCACCAACCAGGAAGTCATCCAAAAATACTGCGCCGCCAAAACCGCCCGCGAGGCGCGGCGGGCCATGTGGGTGTGCTGCCTGTTCAGCGTGCCGACCTGGGGGTACTTCATGTTCCTGGGCACGGGCCTGTACGTGTTCTACAAGGTTTTTCCGGATCCCAACGCGGCGGCGATGCTCACGGGCGAGAGGAGCGCCGAACAGATCCTGCCGTATTTCGTGACGACCCAACTGCCGGTTGGCCTGACTGGCGTGGTGGTCGCGGCGGTGCTGGCGGCGGCCATGTCCAGCATGTCGTCGGCGATGAACTCGATCTCGGCCGTGGTCATAACCGACGTCTACCGCCGCCACCTCGCCCGCGGCCGCGACGACCGCCATTACGTTGTTGCCGCCAAGCTCGTCACGCTGGCAAGCTCGATCATCATGGTTGGCGGGGCCTACTGCCTGTTCATCTGGCCGACCAAAACCCTGCAGCACCTGTCCACCGAATTGACGTCCATCATCGCGGGCGGCCTGCTCGGCCTGTACATGCTGGGGTTCTTCACGCGGCGTGGCGACGGCAGGCACGTCGCTGTCGGCATCGTGCTGACCACGTCGTTTTCGGCGGTGATTTCGCTGGCAGGGCTGGGCTGGCTCCCGCCGGCGGCGACGCAGTTCATCCAATCCCATTTCGACTCTTATTACACCGGCATCGTCGGGAATATCCTGATGTTCGTAGTTGGTTTCTTAATGGCCACGCTGCTGCCGCTCAAGAAAACGCGCGATTGGACCAACCTCACCGTCTGGACGCAACAGGAACTGGCTGAGTAACTCCCCGAAGCCCCGAAGGGGCGCAACATGTTAGCCTGGGGCAACGCCCCAGGCAGGAGAAAGTTCAACATGCCTAGCCCTGAAGGGGCGTCACAAAGTCTTATTACGCCCCGTCAGGGCTAAGACATAGCACGTCCCGAAACCTGGGGCGTTGCCCCAGGCTGGCATGTTTAGCCCCTTCGGGGCCACTAACATTCCTGCTGATTTTTTCGAAAGCCGTTGTAATCTCACGCCTCTTTCGATTAACTTACTGGTAGCTTACGGGCGGGAGAATCAGGAGGAGTGGTGACGTGGCTGAGGACTACGAAATCCATGTGATCTCGAATACGCACTGGGATCGCGAGTGGCTGTACGATTTCCGCGAAACCCGGATGATGCTGGTGGAGTTTTTCGACCGGTTGCTCGATGTGTTCGAGAAGGAACCGGGTTATAAATCGTATGTCCTTGATTCGCAAACGGTGCCGCTCGAGGATTACCTCGAGGTGCGCCCGGAGAAGCGGGAGAAGCTGGCCGAATACGTGCGGTCGGGCCGCCTGCTCGTGGGGCCGTGGTACACCGACCCGGAAGGTTTCACGGTAAACGGAGAGAGCCTGGTGCGCAACCTGCTTTACGGCCACCGGGTCGCGCGCAAGTTCGGCAAGGTGATGAAGGTCGGCCACACGCCGTTTTCGTACGGTCAGAACTCGCAGATGCCCCAGATCTACAGCGGGTTCGGCATCGACACCATGCTGTTTTACCACGGTGTCTCGCACGACGACACGCCCAACGAGTTCATTTTCGAAGGCGCCGACGGCACCCGGATCCTCGGTTCGCAAATGAGTTCGGGCGCCCGCTACAACTTCTATCAAAACGTCTACCGCAGAGTTCTGTACGGCGCGGGGATCGACGACCGCGAGTACGAGTGGACACAGGGCGGGCTGCCGTTCCGGCTGTGCGGCGAATCTCACATGCTTGACCACCATTTCCTGCTCGACCCGCGCACCGAGTTTCACAAGGAATACATCAAAGAGGCCGTGGTCAGTTTGCGCGAGGCCGAGAAAAAGGTCGCGACTACCAAGTACCTCGCGTTTATGGACGGCCACGACGCGAGCGTACCGGACGCCGTGGTTCTGCGCATTATCGAAGAAGCGCAGCGAATTCTCGGCAAAGACAAGATCTTCCACTACAACCTCGAGGCGCACATGGCGAAGGTGAAATCGGCGGCGCGGGATTTGCCGGTGTTGCGCGGGGAGCGGCGCGTGCCGAAACCCATGGGCGCGCGCGTTCACTTGTACAGCGACGTGTTGTCGTGCCGGACGCGGATGAAGCGGGCAAATGCACTCGCCGAACAGGCGTTGCAGCGGCTGGCGGAACCGTTTGCGGCGCTGGCGTGGCGGCTCGGGGCGGAATATCCCGCCACGCAACTCGACATGGCGTGGAAACTGCTCCTGAAGGGCCACGCCCACGATAGCATCTCGGGCACCGGCGTCGATGACATCGAACGCGACATGCTTCACCGGATCCGGCAGGCGGCCAACATCTCGCGCGGGCTTTTCATACGCTCGCTGCAGCACATCCAACTGCAAATCAACAATTCCGATGCCGGCGAGGACGACGTGCTGGTCACGGTGTTCAACCCGTCGCCGTGGCGGAGGCGCGAGGTGGTCACGGCGGCGGTGGACCTGCCGGCGACGTCGGGCTACCGCGCGATAAGCGTCTGGGACGCCGAGCGCAACGAAGAGGCGCCGATGCAACTGGTGTCGCGGCGGCCGCACCACGCCGTCATGAACCACTCGCTGGACGCCACCGCCATGATGACGTGCGATCAGGCCGTGATACGTTTCGAAGCGGACGTGCCGCCGATGGGTTACGCGACGTACGCGGTGGCACGGCAGGCGGCGGCGGGTGGGCGCGGGCTTGTGTGCGGCCACAACGAGATGCGTAACGAGCACCTGCATGTCGCGATCAACAGCGACGGGACGCTGCGCCTCACGCATATCGAGACGGGCCGCCAAGTCGACGACCTGTTGTATTACGAAGACGGGGGCGAGGCCGGGCACGCGTGGATGCACATCGAACCGGCGCATGACTCGATCGTGACGACGCTGGGCGCGCCCGCGCGCGTCACCCTCGAGGAGGACGGGCTGCTGCTGGCGCGGTATCGGATCGAGCACGTGCTGAACGCGCCCGCGCGGCTCGAAGAAAACCGCGGCGACGATTGGCAGCGGCTTGACGGCGCCCCAAACGCCTCATGTCGCAGCAGCGAAACCCGCCCGCTACCCATCACGTCGTTCGTGACGCTGAAAAAAGGCGCGAGGGCCGTCGAGGTTGCCGTCATGTTCGACAACGCCTGCGATGACCACCGGTTGCGCGTCCTGTTTCCCACAAACCTCGACATCAACACGTGCAGCGTCGAGACTGCGTTCGATGTTGTTGAGCGGCCAATTGAACCGGCGGCGGGCGAGCCGTGGTCGGCCGCGGCGGGCGCGACGTTCCCGATGCAGCGTTTCATCGACCTCACCGACGGCGATTTCGGGCTTGCCGTGATCAATGACGGCCTGCGCGAATACGAAGTGACGCGGGATGGGCGCAGGGCCGTGGCGGTGACGCTGCTGCGGGCGTTCGAAGTGGCGCTGACAACCGTCAGCAAACGATGGGAGCGGCATCCCGAAATGCGCCTGTCGCAGGCGCACGGGCCGCACGAGTTCCGCTTCGAGGTGTACCCGCACGCGGGCGGTTGGGTGGCGGCGGCCGTGCCGCGCCTCGCCGAACAACTGGCGTTGCCTCTGCAGCCGGCGCAAACGGGCCCGCACACCGGCAGCCTGCCGCGGCGGCATTCGCTGCTGGAGATATCGCCGTCGAACCTCGTGCTGAGCGCGCTCAAGCTGGCGGAGAACGGCGCCGGCCTTACGTTGCGGGTCTACAACCCGGCGAGTGATCAAATTGCGGGCAGCGTCACGTTTCGGGAGCGCGTGAAATCGGCCCGGCTCGTCACGCTCGAGGAACTGCCCGCAGGCGAACTGAACTGCGACGGCGCCACGGTCCATCTCTCCGCGCCGCCCAAAAAGATCCTGACTATTGAGGCGGCGTTTGAATAATGGCGGCAACGGGCATGGTTGAGCGCATCGTCAAATATGTCTTGTCTATGCAGGACCAACTCGCCCGGGTGCGCCTGGAAGACGTGGCCATCTGTTCCGCGTACGGCAAGAGTGCTCCCGGTTTTCGCGAGCGCTCGATGCGGACCGAAATCGACCGCGTGGTAAAAATGTGGCTATCGACGGATCTTCCGGAGCGGCCCGCCACGTTCGGCCGCAGGCAGCAACTGGTGTTGCGCGTCGTGGTCGACTTGCTCTTGTTGCGCGGCGTCGAGCGCCTGTCCTGGGACGAAACCGGCTTCTTGTGCGAGGCGCTCGACCTGGCCGTCCGGGGAAAAGGGCCAAACAAGCGCCTGTGCGGACTCCTGGAACCATACGCGGGCGCACTGCGGGTGGGTCGCGAAGCCCAGAAACGGCCGGGCGGCATTAACATGCTCGAGACGCGCGTCCGCCTGGTTTTTGCCGAACAGTTGGCCGAAAGCCCGCGCCGGCAGGGGCGGCTTTTTCCCGGCCAGCCGCGGCCGCCGTTCGGCCCAACGTTGGAGGCGGCCGGGCCCGTGAGGCTGGTTGGCGGCATTCCCGACGACTGCACGGTGATCGTTACCGGCGGCCCATGTTCCGTGGACGGCTACGTTCTTGGCCGGCTGGGGGTGTCGCATGGGTGCGACATCAGCGAGAATATCGCCGGCAGTGTGGTGGCCGCCGCGGGCAACATCCGCTGCCGCAACGTTATCGAGAAAGCGTTCGTAGTGGCGAAGTCAGGCTCTGTGAAGTTTGTCCAGGCGATGAACCCTCAGATGGTGTTTGGTGGCGCGCGCGTTGTGGCTTCGGAATCGATTTCCCGGGGGTTGTTTTACGGAGCGGACATCGAGTCGGGCAATTTGATAAGAGGCGGCACGTTCCACGTCACCGGCCGTCTGTCGGCGGAGCAGTTCATGCCCGACGAGGCATGCCCGCTGAATATTGTGCTGCGGACCGCCATCTCGTTCGAAGAGTACGGCGAGCAATTGGGGCCGGAAGCCCTGCATTTGAGGGCGCGGGCGGCGGGCTTTCGGCGCAAACTCGTGCACCTCGGCAATATGGTGCGCGCCACACAAGCCGAAGCGGAACATGCCGCTTCGACCATCGTGTTGCGCGCATTCAGCGACCTGCGGCTGATGAGTGTCCTCGAGGAACGGGCGCGGGCGGGGCGCCGCGTGGCGGTGCTCGACAGGCTGATCGGCGCGTTGCAGGAACTTTACGCCGGCGCTGAAGAGGCGCTGGCGCAGCATGAGCAAATCCCCGACGAACTGACCGGCGAAGCCATGTTCAGTGATATCGAACAGGGCCTGGACGAGTTGGCGCGGGATGGCGCCGCCGAGCCTGGCTTCGCCCGGGAGCATGAGAAAATCCGGGCGCTGTACGAGCGCCTTGGGTGGATGCGAAACGACCGGACGGAGATCCTCGGGGTGCTCGGCCAACTCCGCGACCAGATGGAGGTGTGGATCGTCGAGCGACAGGGGCTTAGCGCACAGTTGGACCGGCTGAACCGCGAAATCAACCGGGCCGTGCCGGAGGCCGGGCTCGATGCGCTGGCGCAACGGGCCAATGAGGCGCGCGAGCCGAAGCTGGCCGCACTTCAGCGCAAGATCATGGTGTTGAAAAACAACCCGCCCAGTTCCGAAGTCCAGCGGAAAATGCAGGCGCCGTTCGTGCAGCTCATGATCAACATGATGCAGCGCCGCATCCAGCGGCTGAACGAACTCGGCGCAAGCATCAGGACCTGCAAACGCGAACTGGCCGACGTAAGCGACGAGTTGCAGGCGAAATACCGGTTGGGCGAAAACACCAGCGCCGAAACCACCCCCGCAACCGTATCAGGCCGGTTTGCAGCGGGTGTCCGAGTTTATCGGGACGCTTACCTGCTGGAGGACCCGAAACCGTCGCAGGGTTCCGTGCTCGAGACGCCGGACAGCGGCGGGAAGAACGTTACGTACGGGCGTGGCCTTGCCTGCGTGGTCGCGGTGGAGCCTGACGCCGAGCCGTCTACTGTGCCGCCGCCGGCCCGGCCAACGCCGTAGGCGCCAGTTCGAGACCGTTCGATAGGCCGCCCCAGTTCTTCACCACAACCTCCTCGCCACCCGCCACCCCTTCCAGGATTTCGACGAAACCGTCGGCCTGTTCACCGGTTTTAACGAACGCCCGGCGCGCTTTCCCGTTGTCATTCACCCAGACAAACGACCGGCCCTCGTCCTGGAGAAGCGCCGATTGAGGAACCGCAACCGACTCCGCTCCTCCCGGAGTCGCAAACCGCGCCGTGCAGAACATCCCGGACTTGATGGCCCTGTCGGCATTGTCGACCGTCGCTTTGACCAGAAACGTCCGCGCGCGCGCATCGACCGCCGGGTTCACCGCCAAGACGGTGCCCTGCCGTTTCAGGCCGAGCACGTCGACGTCCACTTCCACGCTTTGCCCCAGGCTCACCATCGCCGCGAACCGTTCGGGCACGTTGATTTCGGCTTCCATGACGGTCAGATTGGCCATGTCGATGACGGTCTCGCTTCGTCTGGCGTAATCGCCCGGCTTGTAAACCCGCATCGTGACCGTGCCGTCAAACGGCGCGACAACCGTGGTGTCGGTGAGGGCTTGCTGGGCCTGGGCCAATGCGGCCCGCGCCTGTTCGACCTTCGCCTCGGCGACCGCCACCTGTTCCTTGGTCGGCCCCGACTTGGCCATGCGGACTTGTTCCGAAGCGGCCGTGACTTGGGCGGCGGCAGCTTCGGCCGCAGCCCGCGCCATGTCCCACTCTGCCGGAGAGACGCTGCCCCGTTCGAACAGCGTTTTGACGCGGTTCTTGTCTTCGTCACTGCGTTTGAATTCGGATTGCGCTCTGCTCAACTGGGCCTCGAGCGTCTCGACCTCCTCATTTCGCCGCCATGCCTTGAGGTCGGCAACGCCGGCGAGCGCCGTAGCCAACGCCGTTTTCGCGTTCAGCATGGCGAGCCGCGCGTCCACCGGCCGCGTGGCGAACAGCGCGTCGCCCTTTTTGACGTCCATGCCGATGTCGACAAACACGCTGTCCAGCGGCCCATCGATCAGCGCGCGCACCTTGGCCTGCTCTTTGGGCATCAGCGAGCCCGCGGCTTGAAACGACTTGCTGAACGTCCGCATTTCAGCCCGGGCCGTCTCGACTTGCCGCGCGGTCAACGCGGTCTCTTTTGTAATGCCGGTTTCGGCGTTGTCCGCTGAGCGGCCGCAGGAAGCCGCCAACACCAGCAGCGAGACCGCCAGCGCCACACTCAGGTTTTTGCACATATTAATCATTCGTTCCCCATTGTTCTTCGGGCACGACGCCGCGCCGGGCCAGCAGGGTGCCTTCGGCTTTATACACGTTGGTCAGCGCCTGGATGTACTGTACCCGCGCCGTCACCTCGCCCACCTGCGCCTGGATCAGGTCGCGCTGCACCAACAACACGTCAAGATCCGTCGACATCCCAACGCTGAACCGGTCCTGTTGAATTCGCAACTGTTCCTCGCGCGCCGCGACCGCCGCCCGTGTGGATGTCACCCGCTCCCACTGCCGCCCAACCTCGACCACCGCCGCCCTCACCTCCGCCTCGAGCAGTTGCTCGAGGTTGTCTACCGACGCCTCGGCTTGCGCCTCGATAAACCGCGCCCGCCGGTACCGGGCCCGCTCCGCCCGGTTCATGAGCGGCACTTCAAGCGACACCCCGACGGCGAAATTATCGTAGTCGTTGTTGTCCAGATAATAAGTCGATGAACCCAGGCTCTCGCCAAGGCTTTGCCTGCCGTACGAGGCGAAAGCATCGAGCCGCGGCAGCAGCCCGTTTTTCGTCCGCACAACGTCGAGTTCCCGGTTGGCGAGTTCCAGCCGGGCCTGGGCCAGTTCCGGCCGGTACAACAGCGCCAGCTTGTCGCTGATATCGCCGTCGATGTCAACCTGCTCCACCGCGGGCGTATCGACCGGATCGAATTCCACCTGCCATTCGTCCGCCGCCTCGGGATTGAGCAGGCGGATCAGCGCGATCGTTCTCGATTTCACGAGCGCCCGGGCGTCCGCCAGGTCTGCCCGCCGCGACTCGGCCTCGGCTAGGGCCGCGATTACCGCGCCCTGGATGGCCCGGCCCACGTCGACGAGATCCTGTGTCCGCGTCTGCTGTTGCTCAGCCAACTGCACGGAGAACTCCCGGATCTTGAGCAACTCCTGCGCGAGCACCAGGTCCCAGTACGCGGTTTCAACCTGCTGGACGAGTTGGAGCAGGTCGTTCCGAAACACGTGCTCCGTTCTGGCCGCAGTGTTTCTCGCCTGCCGCAGCGCAACCAGGTTCACCGCCGGGCCCGCCCCCCGCAATAACGCCTGGTTTACGCCCACCGACCACTCCGCAATATATTCTTCGGGCGTAAAATTGGATTCCGTACGCGTCACACCGCCGCTGAGAAACACTTCCGTGCCTGTCGGCAGGACGTTTCTGACGGAGGCCGTCCCGCTCGATTGCCACGCTTCAATGAAGGGATCGTATTCCTGCGCGCTGAAAATCTCCGTGAGCGTTTCTGTCACGTTGATGAACGTCTGGTCGGGATCGTCTGGTACAACAAGGTCGCTGACACTGAAAGCGCCGCCGCTGCTCAGCGCCCGGCCAAGCGTATAGCGGCTGATCCCGGAGATGGGCGACGTGTCCCGCCCCAGCGAGGTCGTCGCCAGGAACCGCGGGTCGAACAAGGCCCTCGCTTCCGGCTCGAGCGTCTCCCCGACCGCCGGGCCGAACCGGGCCACGGCCAGCGAGCGGTTGTTGCTCAGTGCCGTGAGGATGGCGCCGTCCCGTGTTATCTGGAGGGCGCCTTCCGCGGCGGGCGTTTCCAGCGGCGTGGCCGGGGCCGGTTGCGCGGGTTGCGCCACTGCGGCCGTCACCTGTTCCAAGGCGGCTTCGAGCGATTCGGGCGGCCTGACCGTTTCCGGCGTCCACGTGACGCGCTGATGCGCGCATGAAACAGAAACGGCCGCAACCAGGGCCAACACGGCCGCGCAGCAGGCCCGATTCACTCGATACGTCATTCCTTCACCTCCGAATCCGAATCAAGCTGGGTGCGTATCGAGACCGCTTCCCGCGCCACAATCCGCCGGCTCTTCCGGCGAACCAGCAGGGACAGGTCGTCCAGCACCGTGTAGACGCACGGGATCACCAGCAGCGTCAAGAACGTCGACGTAAACATGCCGCCGATAACGGCCACGCCCATCGGCGCGCGCTGCTCGCCGCCTTCGCTCATGGCCATGGCTACGGGGATTACCGCCGCTATCGTCGTCAGGGCCGTCATCAGGATGGGCCGCAGCCGCAACGGGCCCGCACGCCGCAACGCCGCACCGCGCTCCATCCCGCCGTCCCGCAATTGGTTTGTGAAATCCACCAGCAGGATCGCGTTCTTCGTCACGATACCCACCAGCATCACAAACCCGATGAACGAGAAGATGTCCAGCGTGTTGCCCGTCAGAATAAGGAGTCCTATACCGCCAATGACGGCCAGCGGGACCGACATCAGGATCGTGAACGGGTGCACGAACGATTCAAACTGCGAACCCAGCACCACGTATATTACCAGCAGGCTGACCGCCAAGGCGTAAAGCAGGTACTGGAACGACTCCGCGAATACTTCCGAAGTCCCCGCCATCGCGACGCCCCACGCCGGGTCTTTCGGCACGTGCCGGGCCGCAATCTCCTCCATTTTCGACAACGCTTCACCCAGCACCACGTCTTCGAGGTTGGCAAACAGCGTCACCGACCGCCGGCGCTGATACCGGGCAATCGAGTTCGGTCCCAGCCCTTCCTCGACCTGGATCAGGTTGGGCGTCCGCACCAACTGTTGCGTCGAGGAACGCAGCATAAGCTGGTATAAATCGTCGCTCGAGAGGCGGCTTTCGGGGTCGGCCCGCATCCGGATGTCATAGCGTTTTCCGCCTTCCTTGAACTTGGCCACGTCAATCCCGCCAAACAGGATGCTGAAGTTTTCGGCGATTGATTTCACATCCACGCCCAGGTCGTCGGCCAATTGACGGTCGATATGAACTTTAATCTCCGGCTTGTTCAGGCGCAGGTCGCTGTCCACGTCCACAAAACCGGGAACCTGGCGCATGTCGGCCATGATGGCATTCGTGACCCGTTCCAGATCCTCGACCGTCGGGCCCTGGATGATGTACATCAACTGCGCGTTGCGCTGGCCGCCCCCCACAATCGAGATGTTGTCCACGCCCACAACGGCCTCAGGCACCGCTTTTCCGATCAGGGTGCGCACCCGCGCCATCACGTCCGACTGGGAAGCCTCCCGTTTGCGGGGGCCGACGAGATTGACGAACATCATCCCGTTATTCACGCCGGCCCCACCGCGGCCTGCCACCGCGAATCCGGCATCGACCTCGCTCTGCGAAAACACCAGCGTCTCAATCGTACGCAGTGTCTGGTCGGTCTTGTCGATAGACGTGCCCGTGGGCAACTCGAACCGAATCAGGAACCGGCTCTCGTCGGGCTGGGTTACAAACTGCCGTTTGGCAAACGGAATCAGACCAACACCCCCCGCAAAAAACAGTATGGCCACGCCCAACGTCACCCAACGGTGGCGCAACGCCTTGTCCAACGCCCGCCCGTACGCCCGCTCGATTGCTTTAAACCCGTTTTCAAACAAGGTAAAGATCCGGCCGTGGGCCGGGTTGTGCACCAGCAGCCGCGAACACAACATCGGCGTCAGCGTCAGCGACACCACCACCGAGATGAAAACCGCCAGCGCCACCGACAGCCCAAACTGGAAAAAGAACCGCCCGATGATGCCCTTCATGAAGGCCACCGGAATGAAAACAGCCATGATCGAAGACGACGCGGCGATCACCGCCAAGCCCACCTCGCTGGCGCCGCTGCGCGACGCCTCCATCGCGCTGACATTCGGGTCTTCCTCGACGTGCCGGAAAATGTTCTCCAGCACGACAATCGCGTCGTCGATCACAATACCAATCGCCAGCGACATCGCCAGCATCGTCATATTGTTGATCGTGAAGCCAAATGCATACATCACCATGAAACACGCGATGATCGAGGTCGGGATGGCCATCACGCTGATGAACGTCATCCGGAAGTTCCGCAAAAACAGCAGCATCACACCGCCCGTCAAAACGCCACCGAGAAACAGGTCGAACAGCACGTCGTGCATCGAGTTCTCGATGAAGCGCGACGAGTCAAACGCCACCTGAACGGTTACGCCCGGCGGCGCGCTCTTGGCGGCGTCGGCGACGGCTTTCTTGATGGCCCGCGCAACCGCCACCGTGTTGGTGCCCGACTGCTTCATGACGCCGAGACCTATTGACGCCATCCCGTTATACCGGGCTATGGAGCGCAAATCTTCGGCCCCGTCGGTGATGGCGGCCACTTCTTTCAGCCGGACCACGCCACCCGGAGTGCGCGTGATTACCAGCTCTTCGAGTTCCTTGGCGGACTTGAATTCGCCTTCAATCTTGACGACAAATTCCTTGTCCGGCTGCTCGACCCGTCCTCCTGGAAGTTCAATATGATTGGCCTTAATCGCTCCCGCTATGTCCACCGGCGTCAGGCCCCTGGCCTCGAGCGCCTTCGGGTCGAGCCACACTCTGATTTCCCTGTCCCGGAAACCGCCCATCGAAACCGAACCCACGCCCGACGTGGATTCCAGCCGCACCCGGAGCACATCGTCCGCGTACCGGGCCATCTCCCGGTAGTTGCCCGCACTCGTGACGGCTATCCACAAGATCGGCTGGCTGGCTATGTTGAACTTGTCGACAACCGGCGGGTACAGGTCCAGCGGCAGTTCGCGCTGCGCCACGTTAATCTTGGCGCGAACCTCCTGTGCGGCCACGTCAATGTCTTTGGACAACACGAACTCGACCGCTATCTGCGAGTACCCTTCCCGCGACGTCGACTGAATGGTTTTCACGCCTTCAATGGTGTTGATGTAGGATTCGAGGACGTCGGTGACGTCCGAGTCCATGATGTCCGGGTCGGCGCCCCGTAAGATCGAACTGACGGTTACGGTGGGAAACTCAACCTCCGGAAACAGGTCCACCCCCATGCCCGTCAAGGCGAAATAGCCGAAGATGAGCGTCGCTGCCGTAAACAGGATAGTGGTTACCGGTCGTTTTATGGCGGTATCCGACATCATCATGGCTTAACAACTCTCCTTCGCGCCGGCCGGCGGCGAAACCGCTTCAATCCACCGGAAAAATGCGTCGCGCACCTTCTCGATGCGCACCTCGATCGGTTCATTGGTTCCGTGCTGGGTCCAGTATGCCGCCGACGCGTTCGTGATCCCCTCGAGGCAAAGGGTCAGGTAGAGCGGATCCGCTTGCCGGAACACGTTCTGGCCCATCCCGCGCTCAAAAACCCTGCTCACCTCCACCAGGTAACTTCGATACATCTCCCGCACTTGCTCGGGTAAAGCCGGCACCGGATCCATCTGGCTCCCCGGCGCATTCTCCAGAAATATCCGGAAAAAGCCCCGGTGCGTGTCCCAGTGGGTTACGCGCAACACGATCAGGTTTTCCAGCGCCCTCACCACGTCCTTTTCCCCTTGCACCGTGCGCGCAAAATCACCCCGAAACTCCTCCGTGATCTGCTCAAGCACCTTGATGTACAACTCCTCCTTGCTTTTGAAGAAGTTGTACAAAGTGCCTACCGAAAAATCCGCCTCCTGCGCTATCTGCTCCACCGTCGCCTTGTGGTAACCCTTTGAAATGAACACCTTCTCCGCCGCGTCCAGAATATCCCGCCGGTGAGCTTCCCGCTCACGTTTCTTCCGGGTCAAGATGTTTGAATCGTTACGCGCCACCATGAATCTTCCTGCCAAGCTTATCTATCCTGCCCTGACCGCCCCGGGCGAGGCGGCAAATCCCCGCTCACATTTTGAGCGCCCATTCAAGACCGGCATCTTAGCCCATGCAGAACCGTCTGTCAAGCCGTTTTACAAGTTTCTTACAAATTCTTTGCCCCGGTTTCACCACTTCAGGGGGCCGGGTGGGCCATCATAGTCTCATCGGCGCGAAAGCGCCCCAACCAGAGGAGACTCAAAAATGTCCAGATTCGAGGGACTGACAACCTGGGCGCTGATTGCATGCGCCCTTTTTATCCAGACGGCCATGGCGGTGCCGGTGGAGTTGGAGGTGGCGACGGGGTCACCGGTGATTCTCGCGGCCCAGAAACAGACCGTTTACCTGCGCGTGGGGCTCACCGGGCAGGATGGGGCGCGGCAGCGGCGGCGGGCGCCGGTGAACCTGGCGATCGTGTTGGACAGGTCGGGCTCGATGTCCGGCGGGAAACTGGACCGCGCCAAGGAGGCGGCCATTCACGCCATCGGCCGGCTGCGCGATGACGACATCGTCGCCGTAGTGGCATACGACACGAATGTCGAGGTGATTGTGCCGGCAACGAAAGCCTCGGAACGGGAAGCTATCTACCAGGCGATCCTTCGGTTGCAGCCGGGCGCTTCGACCGCGTTGTTTGCGGGCGTCAGCAAAGGCGCGCAGGAGATCCGCAAGTTCATGGGCCAAATCCGCGTAAAGGCCAATACGGACAACGGGGATGTGCTTGAATTCGCCACGTCGCCCTATGTCAACCGCATCATCCTGCTTTCAGACGGGCTGGCCAACGAGGGGCCAAGCACGCCGGGAGCACTGGGCGAACTGGGGCTGTCGCTGGGAAGAGAAGGGATCTCCGTAACCACACTCGGCTTGGGTGAAGACTACAACGAGGACCTCATGACGGCCCTGGCACAGAAAAGCGACGGCAACCACACGTTCATCCGCACCGCCGCCGATATCGAGTCGGCGTTTGACCGGGAACTGGGAGACGTCTTGTCGGTAGTGGCCAAAGAAGTCCGAATCAAAATTGAATTTTCGGACGGGGTGCGGCCGGTACGCCTCCTTGGCCGGAATGCCGAATTTGCCGGGCAGGTCGTCACCACTTCCCTGAACCAGGTGTACGACGGGCAGATGAAATATGTGCTGGTGGAAGCCGAATTGCCCGCGCTCAGTGTAGCGGAATCCTTCCCGGTGGCGAGTGTGGATATCGCGTACGTTGACACCGCGGGCGTTGCCAATATGGCGCACAAAACGGCGCTGGTTGAGGTCACGGACCGGCCCGAGCTTGTCCGCAGGAAGATCAACAAGAGCGTGATGGTGTCGGTCGCACAACAAGTGGGCGCCGATAACAACAGGATTGCCATGGAGTTGCGCGATCAGGGCCGGTTGGAAGAAAGCAAACGGGTGCTCACGGAAAATGTTACGTACCTCGAAAAAAACGCCGCCGATCTCGACAGCGCTGCCCTGCGTGACGATGCAAAAAAGAACGGTTCCATCGTTGTCCAGTGGACCGATGAAGGAACCTGGAGAACCGTGAGAAAAGAAATGCGCGAATACCAGCACAATACCGCAAATCAGCAAAACAACTACGTCGGTGTGGAAAAGACACGTTGAAAAAGGAGTAACGAAGATGCGTTTAATATTGTGCCAAATCCTGATTCTTGCGGCCGGCGTTGCGGCCGCGGCAACCCCTGAAACCGTCCATTCCATCAATGTCACGGGCACGGCCGTCACACGTGTTGCGCCAGACATTGTTTCTTGGAACATCAACATCTGGGATCAGGGCGAGTTGGCCCAAGCCAGGGAGAGCAACGAGAAGAAAACCCACGCGGTGCTCGATGTTATTCGCGGGCTGGGTGTCGCGCCCGAGGACGTGCAGACTGACTATCTGCGCGTCGAGCAGCAATACGACCAGAAAATGCTGCCGCGGCGGATCAGCATTGGCTGGATCGTCTCGAGGAACATCACCTGCAAACAGCGGGACCTCGCCCGGTTCGACGAGTTTATCAATGAGCTCCTCAATATGGCGGACGTCGACGTCCGTTACGCGCTCGAAACTTCCCGGTACCACGAGCTGCGCAAAGAAACCCGGCTCAACGCGCTCCGCCTCGCCAAAGAGAAGGCGGAGGCGATGTGCAGCGCGTTGGGAGAAACGCTGGGCAGTGTAATCTCGATTCAGGAGCAGCAACCTGTTACCCCGTGGTCCAGCCGGGTAGAGGCCAGCAATGCCGCCTTCGCCGCGGCCGGGCTCGCGACCGGGCAAGACGAAGTGGCGGAAAAATCCACGATGGCGCCCGGTGTCATCGAAATCCGCGAGAGTGTCAACATTACGTTTGAGATCAGACAGTAGCAGGGGAAAGGCATCCGCGAAAGGGACTGACTGTGATTTTGCCAGTTTAAAATCGTGGTCTGTCTCTCTTTTTCGCGGCCAAGCGCCCCACAGCCTGGGGTTTTTCACCAACTCCGCGGTCCCCGCCTTTCGCGGGGCGGATCCCCAGTTTATGTATAATGGCAGCAAAGAAATTCATCGGAAAAGACTGTGAAGCTACGCCTCATAATGGTCTTGGCGCTGATTGTCCTGGCGCCCCTGCTGGTTCTGGGCTGGCTTGCGTTTCGCGTCGCCCTCAACGAACGCGACGCGGTCCAAAGCCGGATGCGCGAGGTCCTGCTGGGCCGGCTGCGCGATGTCGGTGCGGATATCCGGGCTTTGATTGAAGAACGTGAACGCATTGTTTTGGCAGAAGGGGCAATCCTCGAGACTGATGCCACGCAGGCGCGCCCCGTGGTTGCCCGGTCGCCGCTCGTGCGCCAGTACGTGATTGTGGGGTTGGATGGCCCCCTCGAATATCCATCGCCGGACGGTCCGCTTACTGAAGACGAAAAGGCGTTCCTCGAAAGGACCCGATCCGTCTGGGAAAGCGGTGGGTTTCCCCGGGCGGGCCCGGTGAGCCGGGCCGCAGTATTCCAGGACGCGTCCAACGTGGCCGGTCCTGCCGATGCCACCTCGACGAACCGCGGCTGGTATGTCTGGTATTGGGGCGACGGCCTCAACCTGATCTACTGGTGGCGCGGGTCTGACGGCAGGATGTTCGGCGGCGAAATGAACGCCGCACGACTGACTGCCGACATCATCGGCATCATGCCGGAAGGCGCTGAACTCGGCGATCGGGGTCGGATCGTTCTCCGCGATTCACGCGGCCAGCGCATCCATCAATGGGGCGCTTACGCACCGCCGAAAGGAGAGCAGCCGGCGGCGGCACTGCCCCTGGCTTGGCCGCTCGCCTCATGGACGCTCGAACACTATGCGTCGCGCGACCTCTTGGGCGGCGACTACGGGCGCGGCGTCATGATGAATCTGGCTGTCGGGCTGGCCTTGTTGGGCCTTGCCGTGGTCGCGCTGGCCGTCTATTACTACCGGGAAACGGCCCGCGAGATGCGGGAAGCTGCCCAGCGCGTCACGTTTGTCAACCAGGTTTCCCACGAACTCAAAACGCCGCTCACCAATATCCGCATGTACGCCGAACTCCTCGAGGACGACCTTCAACTGCGTCTGCCCAACGAAAACGGCCAAGTCAGCCGCGGCCTCAGCGTGATCGTCGCCGAGAGCCAGCGGCTCAGCAGGCTCATCGGCAACGTCCTCACGTTCGGCAGGCAGCAGCGGGGCGCTCTTACCCTCCATCAAACCGTGGCGGCGCCCGATGACGTACTCCGTGCGGTGGCGTCGCGATTCAAACCCGCACTGGCGGCCAGGCAAATAAACATAGTGCTCGACTTGGCCGCGGCACGCCCCGCGCGTCTGGATTCCGACGTGCTCGAGCAAATCGCCGGCAACCTCCTCAACAACGTCGAGAAATATGCCGTTGGCGCAACATCCGTCAAGATTTCGAGTACGCAGGAGGGCGACACTCTAGACATCATCATCGAGGACGACGGACCGGGCATCTCCCCGCGGGAAGCCGGTAAAATCTTTGCGGCTTTCTACCGCGTCAGTAACCGGCTGACCGACGGCGTCGCGGGGACCGGCATCGGACTCACCATTGCGCGCGACCTCGCCAGGCTGCACGGCGGCGACCTTACCCTCGAAACCGCCGGCCCCGGCGCACGGTTTCGCATCCGGATGAACGCCCCCCTCGATCCGGGCGCGGAGAGACTGCAATGAGAATCCTCGTGGCGGAAGACGACCAGAATATTCGCGAAGGCCTCATAAGCGTGTTGCAGCGCGAGGGTTACGATCCGGTTGGCGCGCGCGACGGCCGGGAAGCCGTCTGCCTGTTCGACTCGCTCACGCCCGATTTCGTGTGCCTGGACATCATGATGCCCGGTTTGGACGGCTACGAAGTCTGCAGGCAGATCCGGCGCAAATCGCCCCACGTCCCCGTCATTTTCATCAGCGCCAAATCCGAGGAAATCGACCGCGTGCTCGGGCTCGAGCTGGGCGCGGATGATTTTATCGTCAAACCGTTCGGGGTGCGTGAAGTCGTGGCGCGGATTCGGGCCGTAACCCGCAGATATCTGGCCGCCAAGGCCGGTGCGGCCCACTGCGAGATGGAGACGGAACCGTTCCGGATGGACGACTTGGACATCTTCCCCGCCGAACTGCGCGCGCGCCGGGCCAACGCCGCAATCGACCTCAGCCTGCGCGAAACCAAGATGCTCCGGTTGCTCTACCACAACGGCGGCAAAGTCGTCACCCGCGACATGTTTTTCGACGCGTGCTGGGGGCGCGATTACATGCCCGACAGCCGAACCCTCGACCAGCACGTCGCCCAACTCCGCAAGAAAATCGAGCGCGACTCCAAAAACCCCCGAATCATTGCCACAGTTCACGGAGCCGGATACAGGTACCAGCCTGATTAAGTCCGTGCCCGTTTTTACCCCGGTATGGCCGCGGCTTGGCTGCCCTGTGAGATTGCTCTGCGGTCTTGTTAGAATGGACACGCCAGGGAACAAGGCGCGCTATGAAGATCACCGGCATCCATGATATCGCCACGCTCGATCGCAAACTGTCCGAGCCGCCGGCTCCGCTTGTCGAGACCATGCGGCGCCTCGACGGCGACTTGCTGATCCTCGGCGCGGGCGGGAAGATGGGGCCCAGCCTGTCGGAAATGGCCATGCGGGCGATAGAAGCGTCCAGAAGGCCAAGAAACGTCACGGCCGTTTCGACGTTCTCCACGCCGGGCCTCCGCGCGCGGCTGGAATCAGCCGGCGTCCGGACAATTCAATGCAACCTCCTCGACCCCGGCGCCGTCGACGCCCTGCCCGATGCCGAAAACGTGATCTTTATGGCCGGCCGCAAGTTTGGCTCGACCGGCGCCGAATGGCTGACGTGGGCCGAGAACGTCCTGCTGCCGGGGCTGGTGGGTAGGCGGTACTGCAACTCGCGCATCGTCTCGTTCTCGACGGGCTCGATTTACCCGCTCGAACCCGTCGACGGCGGCGGTTCAACCGAGCACACGCCGCCCGAACCGGTAGGCGACTACGCGATGTCGTGCGTCGGGCGCGAGCGAATGTTCGACTACTGCGCCCGCGAGTTGGGGGCGCGCGTGCTTCATCTCCGCCTCAACTACGCCGTTGAACTCCGGTACGGTGTCCTGGTCGACGTCGCGTCGCGCGTCTGGGCCGGCTTGTCCGTAGACCTCACCATGGGCTACTTCAACTGCGTCTGGCAAGCCTACGCCAACGCCGTCGCCCTGATGGGCCTCGAACTGGCCTCGAGCCCGCCCGAGATCCTCAACGTCACCGGCCCCGAAACGGTCTCCGTGCGAGCACTCGCAGAAAAATTTGGCGAACGCATGGACAAGACACCCATCTTCACAGGCCACGAAGCCCCAACCGCACTGCTCAGCAACGCCTCAAAATGCCACCAACTATTCGGACCGCCCGGCGTCTCACTCGAAATGCTCATCGACTGGACCACAGACTGGACTATGGCCGGGCGGGAAATCTGGAGCAAACCCACCCACTACGAAACCAGAGACGGGAAATTTTAGTATTTGCGCGGTGAGATCGAGGGGGTCGCGCTCCCGCGCGGTCGCTGTGCCCGCGAACGTAACTCCTGATATTATAGGACTCATACGTCCAATAGGTCCTATACGTCCCATTCCCACGGACACGCAAGGAGCTCTTGATGGATCGTCAGGTGGTTCGCCTTTGTAGGTTGCGGCTGGATAGCCATTATGCGCCAAAGATTTCCGCCTGCCTGGAATCGTTGCCCGGCGTGGACATCAACCAGACCGCCGCGCTCGGGCATTCTATCGAGGGCCTTGTCCGCCACATCCTGGCGCATTTGCGAAAGGCGGCCGTGTGGGCGGGCGAAGACGCACAATACGCAAGCAAGGTCCCCAACGATATCAGCACGTTTTTCCCGGAACACGGTGCAAATACCGACGAACTGCGCAGGGAAGCGGAGGAGACGTTCGCGCGGCTGTCCCACGCGCTGAGATGGATAGAATCTCGATCTCCTGAATCAAACACACAGCTCGATCTGCAACGGTTGTTACATCTCGTCGAGCATGTCTCATACCACCTCGGCCAAGTCGTGCTCCTGGCAAAAATGAAGACCGGCAAAGATTTCAACTTCGCTCAGTCCGGATTAGATGAAGCCCAACTGCGCGCGCAGTTGCGCCAATTGGAGGCACATGAGTTGCAGCAAGATAAATGACCTGCTCCGGCGGGGCCAGGTTATCCCGGCGCACCCGCTGGCGTTGACGCGCGACCGCAAGCTCGACGAGTGCAGGCAGCGCGCACTCACCCGCTATTACGCGGCGGCCGGTGCGGGCGGCGTCGCTGTTGGCGTGCACACAACGCAGTTCGCCATCCGCGACCCGCGGCACGGCCTGTTCAAGCCGGTGATCGAACTGGCGGGCGAGACTGTTGACGCGGTTTCGGCGTCGACAGGCAGGCCGATCGCCAAGATCGGCGGCATCTGCGGTAACACGCCCCAAGCCGTTTCCGAAGCCGAAGTCATCGCCTCTGCCGGATACCACGCCGGGCTCCTCAGCCTCGGCGCCATGAAAGACGCCTCCGTCAATGACCTCATCGATCACTGCGCCGCCGTCGCCGAAATCATTCCGCTGTTTGGCTTTTATCTCCAACCGGCGGTCGGCGGCCGCCTGCTGCCCATCGAGTTCTGGCGGCGTTTCGCGCAGATCCAAAACGTCGTCGCTATCAAAATCGCTCCGTTCAATCGCTACCAGACGATCGACGTCATCCGCGGCGTCGCCGAGTCCGGTCGCGCAAACGAAATCGCACTCTATACCGGCAACGATGACAACATCGTCGTCGATCTACTCACGACATACAAAATCAACGGCCTTTCGTTGCGCATCGTTGGCGGCCTGCTCGGCCACTGGGCCTTCTGGACCAAGAAGGCCGTCGATCTGCTCGACGAATGCCACCGGATCGTTGAGTCCGCCTCGCCCATTCCACAAGAACTGCTGACACGCGCCGCCCAAATCACCGATGCCAACGCTGCCGCCTTCGACGCCGCCAACAATTTCGCCCGATGCATCCCCGGCATCCATGCAATCCTCGCCCGGCAGGGGCTCCTCGAGGGAACCTGGACACTCGATCCGGACGAAACCCTCTCGCCCCGCCAGGCGGAGGAAATTGACCGCATCTGCGCGGCCTATCCACATCTGGCCGACGACGACTTCGTAGTAAGACACCTCGACGAATGGCTGCGGTGAATTGTCTGTTTTCATGACTGCGAGGGATTTTTTGGATCCGCTTGAGTTGTTCCACCCGCTGGTACGGGAATGGTTCAGTAGCTGCGTCGGCACGCCCACCGACGTGCAGGCGAAGGCGTGGCCCCTGATCGCCGCGCGCAAGCACGTGCTCGTGACGGCGCCGACCGGCAGCGGCAAAACCTTGACGGCGTTCCTATGGGGCCTCGACCAGCTCATCAGGGGGCGGTGGGCGCCCGGCAACGTTCGCGTCCTGTACGTCTCTCCGCTCAAGGCGCTCAACAACGACATCCAGTGCAACCTGCTCACGCCGCTCGATCAGTTGCGCGAACGGTTCCAACAGGCACTCGAGCCATTCCCCGACATCCGCGTCGTGACGCGCAGCGGCGACACCCCCCAGTCCGAACGCCAGCGCATGGTGCGCCGACCGCCCGAGATCCTGATCACCACGCCCGAAAGCCTCAACATCCTGCTCAGTTCCCGCAAAGGTCGCGACCTGTTTACCGGCCTCGAGTCCGTCATCCTCGACGAGATCCACGCCGTCGCCCCCACGAAACGCGGCACACACCTTATCACCGCCGTCGAGCGGCTCGTACTACTGGCGGGCGAATTCCAGCGCATCGCCATCAGCGCCACAATCAAGCCGCTGGCGCTCGTTACGGATTTTGTCGGCGGATACCGGCTCGTCGAAACCAGCGGCGAGCCGCAGTACGTTAAGCGGCCCGTGACTATCATCGAATCCGGACAGGACAAGTCCTACAAGATCCAGGTCCGGTTCCCCGGCACATCGCCTGAAGACAGCGAAGATCGGGAAAAAGACCCGCGTCTCAAACCGTTTCTGCAACGGCAGTTCCTGCCGCGGCTGGCTGAAGAGTGCCGCAACGTCATCGCCCGCCACAACTCGACCCTCGTGTTTACCAACAACCGCAGGCACTGCGAAGCCATCAGCATGATGATCAACAAGGAAGCCGGCGAGATGCTCGCCTACTCGCACCACGGCTCGCTGTCGCGCGAGGTGCGGCTCGTAGTCGAACAGCGGCTGAAACAGGGCGAGCTTCGAGCCATCGTCGCTACCAGTTCGCTCGAACTCGGCATCGACATCGGCGCGCTCGACGAGGTCGTGCTGGTGGGTACGCCGATGTCGGTGTCGTCGGCGGTGCAGCGTGTCGGCCGGGCAGGGCACCAGGTCGGCGCGCCGAGCCACGGGCTGATGTTTCCCATGCACGGCAGGGACATCGTGGACGCGGCGGTTGTCGCACGCGCCGCGATTGACCGCGACATCGAGGCCGTCGCGCCGATCAGCGCGCCGCTCGACGTCCTCGCGCAGGTCGTCGTGTCGATGGCGGGCGTTGAGAAGTGGAACCTCGACAAGCTCTACAACGTCATCCGCACCGCATGGCCGTTCCACGACCTGCCCCAACATTCGTTTGACCTCGTCGTCGACATGCTGGCCGGAAAGTACCGCGAGACGCGCCTCCGCGCACTCCAGCCGCTCGTTTCCGTCGACCGGCTCGACAACACCGTCGCCGCAGGCCCGTCCTCGTTGCGGCTGCTCTACTCGTCCGGCGGCACCATCCCCGACCGCGGCTATTTCAGCCTCCGCAGGGCGGATACGCTCGCCAAGATCGGCGAACTCGATGAGGAGTTCGTGTGGGAGCGGCGCACAGGCGATTCGTTCACGCTGGGCATGCAGTCCTGGCGCATCAGCCGGATCACGCACAGCGACGTGTTCGTCGAGCCGCTCCGCGCACGTACCACAAACGTACCCTTTTGGCGCGCCGAAGAACTCGACCGCGCGTTTCACCTATCCGAGCGCATCGGCAATTTCCTCGAGACGGCGGAAGCCCATCTCGCGCGCGGTGCGGCCGGCGAAAAAACACTCCGGAACGATCTACAGGCCCGCTACTTCCTCAACAACAGCGCCGCCGATGCCCTGGTCGGTTTCCTCAAATTGCAGCGTTCCATCACTCGATCCCCGCTGCCTCACCGCCACAACGTGCTCGTCGAACACGCCGCCGACACCAGCGGCGACGGCACACGCATCGTCGTCCACACGGTGTGGGGCGGCCGCGTCAACCGGCCGCTTGCCCTCGCGCTCGGGCAGGCGTGGGAGCAAAGCGCCGCGCACCGGCGCGAAAATATCGAGGTCCTCTCCGACAACGACTGCATCGTCCTGCTGCTGCCCGGGGTGTGGACGGCAGGGCAGGCGGTGGGGTCGAGCTCCCGCTCGACCGCGCCTCATGTCCCCGACATCTTTTCCTTACTCGGCCCCGGCGAACTCGAGCCACTCCTGCGCGAACGGCTCGAACAGACGGGCTTTTTTGGCGCACGGTTCCGCGAGAATGCCGCACGCGCGCTGCTCCTGCCGCGGCAGTCGTTTAACCGCCGGATGCCGCTGTGGCTGACGCGGCAGCGGTCGAAGAAACTGTTCGAGGCCGTCGCCGGCTACGAAGATTTCCCCATCCTGGCCGAGACCTGGCGTACCTGTCTCCAGGACGAGTTCGACCTGCCCCGGCTCCGCCAACTGCTCGAAGAAATCCGCAACGGCCAAATCACAATCACAGAAGCGGCCACCGCCAAGCCATCGCCGTTCGCATCGAGCATGCTGTGGCGAATCACCAACATCCTCATGTACAAAGACGACACCCCGGCCGCCGCGCGCGTCTCGAATCTCAGCGATGACCTCATCAAAGAGGCCGTGTTTGCATCCGAACTGCGCCCGCAACTCGCCCCGGAACTCGTCGCCGCGTTTGAAAAAAAAGCGCAACGCCTCTACGAAGGCTATGCGCCGCGATCGCCCGAAGAACTGCTCGACTGGATCAAGGAGCGCCTGTTCATACCCGAGCCCGAATGGAAACTGCTGCAGGCCGCGATGGATCGCGATGCCGGGATCAAGCCGGCTGCCGCGCGTTCCGCCGTCGAGACGAAAGCCGTGGTGGCGCGGCTGTCGAAATCCGCGCGCGGTGTCGTGGCGCTCGAGAACGTGCCGCGGTTCCTGCGCGCGCTCGGCCTACATGCCGACGGTATCAAGTGGGCGCCGCTCGCCGCGGGACCCTTGCCGCGCCTGCCCGTCAGAGCCGGCCATGCGGACGACGAGCTTGCCAAAGCCGATCCACTGGCCGGCTGGCTCGACGAGTGGCTGAGGTTTTACGGGCCTGTTGATAAAAAGTTTATCCTGTCCGCGCTGGCGCTCGACGAAGCGCGCCTTGCCCAGGCGTTGGAGACATTGCTCGAGACGCGCGCTGTCGTGGCCGATTATCTCGTCACGCCCGGCGACCGCGTCCAGCTGTGCGACGCCGAAAACCTCGAGATCCTGTTGCGGCTGTCACGTGCCCGCGCACGCGCAACGTTCGAACCGCTCCCCGCGGCCGATCTGCCCCTCTTCCTCGCCCGCCACCAGCACCTCATTAGCGCCGGTGTCCTCACCGCGGCGTCCCCGCCTGCTGATTGTGGTGCGGGCGTCTCGCTTGCATTGGAGTTGCAACAGGCCCTCGAACCTCTCCTCGGCCATCCCATGCCCGCCGCCCTGCTCGAGACCGAAGTCCTGCCCGCCCGAATCCCCGGCTACACCCCAGCAACACTCGATTCCGTCACCGCCGAGAGCGACCTGATGTGGTTCGGCGCGGGGCGTGAAAAGATTGCGCTATGTTTCTCGCACAACCGCGACTTGTTTGCCGCTGATGGTGCGAAAGGCCAGTGGATGGAATCGGCCCAGCGCCTGTTCACCGACGCCCGCGGCCAATATTATTTCAACGTCCTCCTCGACCAGACCCGCATGTCCTCTGCCGAGCTGGCCAGCACACTCTGGGATCTCGTTTGGGAAGGAAAAGCCGCCAACGACTCGTTCGGCGCGCTCCGCAAAGGCATCGAGACCGATTTCAAAGTCCGCGAACCCGGCGTGTCCGTCCGCCGCACGGGCCGGCTGTCGCACCGCGCCGCGTTCAGCGCATGGAAATCGTCCCGCGCCTATCCCGGCGCATGGCGCATGCTGCCCCCGCCCGAACCGCCCGCCGATCTCATCGACCTCGAAGAACTCAACAAGGACCGCGTCCGCGTCTTGCTGATGCGATACGGCGTGGTGTTTCGCGAACTGCTCGCCCGCGAGTTGCCGACTCTGCGTTGGGGCGCCCTGTTCCGCGCACTCCGCCTGATGGAACTGTCCGGCGAGATCGTCACCGGCAACTTCTTCAGCGGCGTCCCCGGCATCCAGTTCGCATCCCACGAAGCCGTCCGAACGCTCCAGCAAGGCCTCGACCACGACGCCGTATACTGGCTCAACGCCGCCGACCCCGCGTCACTCTGCGGCGTCGACCTCGAATCCCTCAAACACGGCCTCCCCAAACGCGTCCCCGGCACGCATCTCGTCTACCACGGCAACCAGCTCGTCATCGTCTCAAAAAGCTACGGCAAAAACCTCGAAATCCGCGTCCCGCCCGACCACCCCCGCCTCACCGACTACTTCGACTTCCTCCGCGCCATGCTAACCCGCGCCTTCCGCCCCATGCACCGAATCAGCATCGAAAAAATCAACAGCGACCGCGTCCTCTACAGCCCCTACCTCTCCTGGCTCCGCGACTCCTTCGAAGTCAGCGCCGACCCAAAAACCGTCTGGCTCTGGCTGAGGTGATCGCAAATCCACACGTAAGAAACGCGGCAAGATGCCGCGTCTACGTTTGCGCCGAATGTAGAAGCGGCATCTTGCCGCTTGCCCCCTCGCTACGTTCCATCAAGATACCCACGTTGTTCACCGGATCAGCATCGAAAAAATCAACGGCGACCGCGTCCTCTACAGCCCCTACCTCTCCTGGCTCCGCGATTCATTCGAAGTCAGCGCCGACCCAAAAACCGTCTGGCTCTGGCTGAGGTGATCGCAAATCCACACGTAAGAAACGCGGCAAGATGCCGCGTCTACGTTTGCGCCGAATGTAGAAGCGGCATCTTGCCGCTTGCCCCCTCGCTACGTTCCATCAAGATACCCACGTTGTTCACAACAAGAACCGCAGGACTGCCGCTACAGACCCAATCAAGGGCCGGCTTCGAGGTGAGAGAACCTTACGTGCGGATTCGGGGTGATCTGCACGGGACTTGGGCCCGTCGGATACGCTGAAAGCGTAATAGGAAAAAGGCCGGGGCATCGCCCCGGTATACATGGCCGCCCTCAACGACTGCCCTGAATGGGCAGGAGGAGAACAGACGACAAGTGCGTGCTTCCTGCCATCCCTTCAGGATGATTGCCCTTTGGGATCCCCTTACCGGGGCGTTGCCCCGGCCTGTTCCCTTCTGCACCTACAGCGCTGACAAACGCCGGCGACAGTAAAGCTGCCCCACCATCCTTTCTGACAAACCTTTTTGTCGTTCGGTTGAGATACAGGGGGTTTTGTCCCCTGTTTCTCAACGCAACGTCAAATATTAGACCCTAGACACCTTCGGACTTAGCGCCGACCCAAGAACATTCTGGCTCTGATCGAGGTAAAATGCTTCTGTTTGTCTAATTGCACCGTGAATAGTAGTATGTCTATGATAAGGCTGATGACGGGGGAGTTCCTCATGCCAAAGTACGACATCATCAACTATTGGTCCGAAGTGAAGCTCGACATACTCTGGAAATACGCTCAGGCTTATTCGACGATTATGGCTAAGCAGACGAAGATCCGCCACGTATATATAGACGCCTTTGCGGGAACAGGAGAGCATATTTCTAAGGCTACCGGGGAATTCGTTCCCGGCAGTCCGCTTAACGCGCTTGCCGTGCGTCCTCCATTTCATGAATACCACCTCATTGATTTGGAGGCCGAAAAAACTGAACACTTGAGACAGATGACAGCTCAGGAGCCGAATGTTCATATCTATACCGGCGACTGCAACAACGTTCTTTTGTCTGATGTATTCCCCCGCGTTCATTACGAAGACTACCGACGTGCCCTATGTGTCCTGGATCCCTATGGGCTTACCTTGAATTGGCAGGTTATGTTTGAAGCTGGCCAGATGCGGAGCGTGGAGATTTTTCTCAACTTCCCGATAATGGACATGAACAGGAATGTGCTAAGAAAAAACCCTGAAAAAGTGAGCCAGAGTCAAATGGAGCGCCTTGAGGCCTTTTGGGGCGATTCTTCGTGGCGGGAAGCGGCTTACTCGACCGAGGGCTGGCTTTTTGGAGAAGGAAAAACCGATAATGCTGCCGTTGTCGAGGCGTTTAGAAAGCGGTTGAAAATGGTGGCTGGATTTGAATACGTGCCACAACCAATGCCGATGCGCAATTCTGCTGGCAGTGTGGTTTATTATCTCTTTTTTGCATCGCCCAACAGAATAGGTGCTAAAATCGTAACAGAAATCTTCAATAAGTATCGAGAAAGGCGAGATGCCTAATGGCGAACAATTCCTCGATTGAGTGGACGGAATCGACTTGGAATCCCGTCACGGGGTGCAGCAAGGTCAGCCTCGGTTGCCGGCACTGTTATGCTGAGCGGATGGCAAAGCGGCTGCAGGCGATGGGCCAGAGTAACTACCGGAATGGCTTCCAAGTAGCCACTCATGAGCATGCGCTGGACCTACCTCTTTCTTGGAAAAAGCCGCAGACGATCTTTGTCAATTCTATGAGCGACCTTTTTCACGAGTCCGTGCCGCTGGAGTTCATTCTGCGTATATTTGACGTGATGGCGCGGGCCAATTGGCACTGCTACCAGATACTCACAAAAAGAGTTGAGCGGCTCGGGCAACTGGACCCGGTTCTGCCTTGGCAACCTCACATTTGGATGGGCGTCAGCGTGGAGAACCAGGATTACGTTCATCGGGTCGACTGCTTGCGACGCACGCATGCACACGTGAAGTTCATCTCATTTGAGCCCCTTCTTGGACCCGTAAACAATATCGACTGGTCGGGTATAGACTGGGCCATTGTAGGGGGCGAATCCGGGCCTGGCGCCAGAGCAATGAGTGAGGAGTGGGTGCTGGATATCAGAAATGCATGTCGTCAGAACGGAATCCCGTTCTTCTTCAAACAGTGGGGTGGACTAAATAAAAAGAAGAACGGGAGGATCTTGCAAGGGAACGTCTACAGAGAAATGCCACCTTTACCTGCTCTTGGGTAGCCACCACTTTCCGGCTGTATTCTTATTCTGTCTCCTGTTTCAAGTTCAGCGAAACCTCTTTGGCCGGTAGTTTCACCTCCATGCGCGGTGTTGCCGGCGACAAAACCGTTACGTTCCCGCTGATGTCCCGGGCCGACGTTCCTTCTCCGCCTTCGATGACGATCACGGGCCTGTCCTGGTTGTCATACAGCCGGCAGCCGAGCAGGTCGATGCCGCCGATGGTTGTGGCGAGGCTGTCCCGGCGAGCATGAAACAGGATGGGCGGGCGGTTGCCTTTCGTGGCGACGTTGCTCCATTTGCAGTCGGTGAAGACAACCCGCGCGTTTCCCGCCACTTTGTCGTAGACATACGCGCCGCTGCCCTGCGTGTTTTCGATGGTGCAGTTTCTGAACTCGATCGTGCCTTTTGGCCCGTCGTCTTTGACGGCGCCCACCGCGATGCCCGCGTCGTTCCCGCTGCGGACGTGGCAGTTCTCGAACAGGATCGAGAGCGGTGCGGACTCGTGCGACAGCGGCCGCACGTATACGAGCATGCCCGCCCCGGCGTTGTCATCGAAGATGCAGTTGCGGATCACGCAGTTCTCGAGCCGCTCTTCCGGCCCGTTGGGTTCGAGGTCGATTCCGGCTTCTGGCGCGGTGCCGTTTGTGCCGGACATGACGCAGTTTTCGATCAACAGGTTCACGGCGCCGATCACGCTGATGCCCTGCCGGTGGTGATCGTGGCAGACCACGTCGCGGATGACGACGTCCTTGCAGAATGGTTGTTTTGTGGTGCAGCCGATGTAGATGCCGTCGCCGCCGCTGCTCTCGAGCCGCATCCCCTCGACCGTCACGTTCGTGCAGCCGACGAACGACAGCGTCATTCGCCACTCCGCCTTTTCGTACGCCTCGCTCTGGTAATCGGCCTTACGCATCCGCAGCGTCGCGCCATATCCGCGAATCGAGATGTTCGACGCGTCCGACACGCTGAACAGGCTGTCGCCCTTGCCCTTGAACTCGCCCGCCTTGGCCAGCACGACCACGCCCGGCTCAAAAATCAGATCGAGCTCGCCCCGCAGCTTGATCGGCCGCACGACCCAGGGCGCGCCCACGTACGGCACCACCACCTCCGGCGCCCCCGAATCGATCGCCGCCTGCACGAACTCAGTCGAATCGTCCGCGTCAAACCCCCACCACGACACCACCGCCCGCTTTTCTGTCCCCGCCTGGACTTGCCCTACCTTCTCCGCATTTGGCGCAGCCATGGCCGCCATGGTCAAAGATACCGTCAACGCCAAGAGAAGCGGCAACCATCGCATCTATCAACCCTCCAAGGTCAAAGGAGGGGCTTAAGCCCCTCCTTTATGCAGGCGAGACGCCCGCACCACAATTTCCATCCGCCTTTGCTACAACGAAGCGCCGAGGTCGAAGATTTTGGCGCACTCGGGCGTAACGGGGAATTCCGTGTCCGGGTATTTCCTGAACTCGCAGTGACCGTCCATATACAGGACGTTGCAGCCGCCGGGGATATGGTTGAACCCTTCGACTCCCGTCGAGACTTCGTCCCAGTATACGGCCAGTTCCGACTGGGCCTTGGCGCTTGCGGCGGGGTTATTGATGTCCGTGATGAAAAACCGCTCGATGCCCTCGCGCAACCGGTACAGGGTGACGTTGCCAATGGCTGGGTTGGGATGCGGCGTGAAAGTCAAGTCCTCATCGGGCGTCCCGTCCCCGCTTGGGTAGCCGAGCGCTCCTGCAAACTCCACAAGTACAAGGAACACGCCCGTTTCGAGATCCGGGCTGCCCGAAGTCAGCAGGTCGTTATCCGGTATGGCCCAGCCCAGGTACACGTAAGACGAATCGCCTTCGCGCTCGATCTGGAAAATGCTCACGTCGCCGTTTTCGTCCACGAACGAGTGATTCCAACCGCTGCCCGGATACGTCAGCACGTCCGGTTCCGTTGCGTCCGAGGGGCACATAAACAGCTTGAGGTCCGTCAGGTACTCGGGATAGATGTACCGTGCGGCCGGCGAAAACGAACCGTCCGGAAACGCCCCGAGGAAAGACACCGGCGGGAATTTGCCGCCCTTGGATTCCCCGCTGTACATCTTGAAAATAATGCCCCATTGCTTGAGGTTGTTCTGGCAACTCGAACGGCGCGCCGCTTCACGCGCTCGCGCCAGCGCCGGCAGGAGAATGGCCGCCAAAATGCCGATGATGGCGATTACAACAAGCAGTTCAATCAAAGTAAACCCGCTCTTGTGTTTATACATGATGTAAATCCTCTTTTTTCTTAGAAACAAAGCCGCCTGAACTTGCGAAGAATTTCTGCTTGCGCTCCGTCACCAGAGCCTCAGCCGGGTCTGGTATAGAACATTTGCCGGATGGTGTCAAGGCAGGCGCCGCAGCAGTTGGACTCAGAACGGATGGGTTCTTCGAGGGGACAGCAAAATCGCAACGCCAGAAAAGAGCGCACGTGCAGTCAGTGTTGTTGCCTCAGATTCCGGCGCGCGCTAGTGCCGGCAACAGGATGGCTGCAAAGATCGCCGCAATGCCCAACATTATGAGCAACTCGGCAAAAGATATACCCGCTTTTCCGCCTCTCCACATGGTACATGTCCCCTGGCTACCATGCGCGGGTGCAGGATTAAGCGCGCGGACGCGCGGCACTTCCTACCCGACCTACTCCGCGGCCTGCGAGCCTGCTCCCGGCAGGACAGTCACTGTTGGAGGTCTCATCGGGCCGGACCGTATTATATTTATCGGCGATTGTCAAGAGATTTTTTCTGCCCCATTTTTTACTATTCTGGCGGAATCCATCTATTTCGTGGAATGGGCCTATTACGCAGAATAGGCCTATCCGGTGAAATCTATTCCGCCAATTCCCAGCGGCGAAGGCCCATCCGCGACAGGTACGTCGGGATTACGGCAAAACCGGCGTTCATCGATTCTAAAGCGTTGATAAACGCCCGTTTACGTTCGCCCTCGGCCGGGCACAGCACGGTCAGCGACCCCCCTTCCCCGCCCGCGCCGTTCACCTTCCACCCGATCGCCCCGTGCTGCCGGGCCAAATCGATCACGGCCCAGGCGCTTTCGGAAACCAGCGCGGGGTGGAGCGCTGCCTGGGCCTCCGTGTTCTCGATCATGGCTTTCCCGAACGCCGCCAAGTCGCCCACGTACAGCGCCTCCTTCCCTCTCACGGCGGCGACCCGCAGCGGCTGGAGGGCCGATTTGTCCGCATCTTTTTTATCGAGGCGGTCAATCACCTGGCGGTGGACGTCGCTCGATGAGTGGGTCCGGCCCAGGTAGACCAGTGTCAACCGGCGTTCAAGTTCCCACCACAGGTCGTTGGGCAGTTGCAACTGCGATACGCTCGCCAGCGGGTAATGAAACATGTCCATGTAACAGATCCCGCCGTACGCGCTGCACAGTTGATCCTGGATGCCGCTCTGCAGCTTCAGCTTTTCCGTCTCGACCCGGTGTGCCAGCGCCGCGATCTCGTGCGGCGTGCGCCGGCCCGGCGTCAACAAGTCCAGCGCACCCAGCAGCGCCACGCTCACCGCCGCCGACGTCCCCGTCGAACAGCCCGCCGGCACCGACGAATACAGGTTCACCTCGAACGACAGCGACCGCGGCAGTTCCATAATGTCGATGCTCGCCTCGAGAAGCGGATGCCGGTCGTACGCGTCCACCGGCGGCTGGAGCGCATAACGCTCGTTGAAATTCTCCGCGTTGATGACGATCGACCCGTCTTTCCCTTGCTCCGTCTCACTCACATAAATCTGGACTTCCGCGTACGGATACACGCCGATGTTGAGCACGCAGCCCGTCTCCGCAAACCACGTGTCCGTCCAGCCCCCCAGATCGCAGATGCGAATCGGCGCCACCGCGTTGATGATGCGTCGCGTTGTGTCTCTCATGACGACTCCTGCCTCCGCTCCTGCTTACATGTTAGTGGCCGCGCAACCCACGCGCAACAAACCACGCCCCGCGGCATGTTATCAGGCATATTACACTGATACAGAGAGCCGGGGTGGGGGTCCGGGAATAAACCCTCCGCACTTATAGGAAATTTTTGCCGCTCCCTCCCTAGAGCGTTGGGACCACTAAAGTTAGAGGGGTGTTGAAACAACCATATTTAGTATTGACACCTTCGGTTAACCACTATATAATGGGGTGGTTAAGGTTCTTGACGTTGCTGTAGTCTGGAGGTTGCGGCGGATCAAGAAAGCCAAAAACACCCGGAAAATTGAACCAAAAGAACGTTGTACGGGCCATTTTTCGGGCTTTTTTGAGGTCGAAAGTGGCGGTTTTGAAGGTGCCGCAGCCCCTAAAAAGCTCGATTCTTTTTGGGTTTCACGGCGGTTTCAAAGGCCTATTCGGGCGGTAGAAGTAAGGCGCTGACCACGCTGGGAAACCGCCCGCGATGTCTGTGCCGGACTTTTAATTAGCGTGAGAGTCCGCGGTAGTAGCGGGGTGTGAACCCCGCCGCATGGGAAGGAGATGCCGTAGGATGCCGATTGACAGAATACGCAAACGCGACGGACAGATAGAGCCGTTCTATCCGGAAAAGATAACGGTTGCGATATTCAAGGCGGCGGCGGCATGCGGGGGCAGCGATTCCGACCTGGCCGAGGTGCTTTGCGCGAAAGTCGTCGAGCAGGTCGAGGCGCAGTTCGGGGGCCGGGTTCCCGACGTGGAAAGCATCCAGGACCTTGTCGAGCGCACGCTGATCAAAGAAGGCCACGCGCGGACCGCCAAGGCCTACATCCTCTACCGCGAGAAACGCGCGGGCGCGCGCAACATGAACGCATTGATCGGCGCCACGATCGAAATGTTCAGCGATTACCTCGGCGACCGCGACTGGCGCATCCGCGAGAACGCCAATACCCAGAAAAGCATCAACGGCCTGAACAACTACGTGCGCGAGTTTTTCACCAAGAACTATTGGCTGCACGAGGTGTACCCGGCCGACGTCCGCGAAGCCCACGAGAACGGCGACGCCCACATCCATGACCTCGGGTTTCTCGGCCCATACTGCGCGGGCTGGGACCTGTATCAACTGCTTCGCGACGGGTTCGGCGGCGTGCCCGGCAAAGTCGAAAGCTCGCCCCCGAAGCACCTGCGGTCGTTCCTGGGGCAGATCGTCAACAGCACGTTTACGACGCAGGGCGAAAGCGCCGGCGCCCAGGCCTGGTCAAGCTTCGACACGTACTGCGCGCCGTTTATCCGGTACGACAACCTGACCTACAACCAGGTCAAACAGTCGCTGCAGGAATTCATTTTCAACATCAACGTCCCCACCCGCGTCGGGTTTCAGTGCCCTTTCTCGAACCTGACGTTCGACCTGACGGCCCCCAAAATGCTGCGCGAGAAATCCGTCATCTGCGGCGGCAAGCCCACTGGCGACACGTACGGCGATTTTCAGGCCGAAATGGACCTGTTCAACCAGGCATTCTGCGAAGTGATGATGCAGGGCGACGCCAAGGGCCGGGTGTTCACGTTCCCCATCCCCACTCTCAACATCACGCGCGACTTCAACTGGGATTCGCCTTCCGTCAGCGCGTTCATGGCGACCACGTGCAAGTACGGGATCCCGTACTTCGCCAATTACATCAACTCCGACCTGTCGCCCGAAGACGCGGTTTCGATGTGTTGTCGGCTGCGGCTCGATACAAAAGAACTGCGCAAACGCGGGGGCGGCCTTTTCGGCAGCAATCCGATGACGGGCTCGATCGGCGTGTTCACGATCAACCTGCCGCGGATCGGTTATCTGTCGAAATCGAAACAGGAGTTCAAGGCGCGGCTGTGGCGGCTGGTCCAGGTGGGCCGCACCTCTCTTGAACTGAAACGAAAAATTATCGAGCAACAGTCCGAACGCGGCCTGTATCCCTATTCGGCCAACCACCTGCGCGACGTGAAAGCCCGCACCGGCAAATTCTGGCACAACCACTTCAGCACCATCGGCGTCGTCGGGATGAACGAGGCCCTGCTCAACTTCATGGGCAAAGACATCGCCAGCCCCGAAGGCCTCGAATTCGCCATCGAAATCATGGAATACCTCCGCGGCCTGCTCCTCGAGATCCAGCAGCAGACCGGCCACGTCTACAACCTCGAGGCCACGCCCGCGGAAGGAACCGCGTACCGGCTGGCGCGGCTCGACAAGACAAAGTATCCCGAGATCATCGCCGCGGGCAACGGCACGCCTTACTACACCAACTCGACCCAGTTGTCCGTGGCGTTTAGCGACGACATCTTCGAGGTGTTGCAACTGCAGGACGAACTGCAGACGCTTTACACCGGCGGGACGGTGCTGCACGCGTACCTGGGCGAGAGCATCGACGACATCGAGGTGTGCAAGCGGTTCATCAAAAAAGTATTCACCCAGTTCAAGCTGCCGTACATCTCGATTACGCCCACGTTCAGCGTGTGCAACACCCACGGCTATCTCCGCGGCGAGCAGTTTAAATGCCCCGAATGCGGCGGCGAAACCGAGGTCTGGTCGCGCGTAACCGGCTACCTGCGGCCGTTGGCAAACTACAACGACGGCAAACGGCAGGAATATCGCGATAGAAAGAAGTTCCACATCCCCGAACTGCTGGGTCGATCGGAGGCCGCCAATTGAACATAGCCGGCGTTGAAAAATGTTCGTTTGTGGATTATCCCGGGCGGTTGGCGGCGGTCTTTTTTGTGCCGGGCTGCAACTGGAACTGTTTCTATTGCCACAACCAGACGCTGCTGCGAAACGAGGGGCCGCACCCGCGCGTCAGCCTCGAAGAAGCGTTTGATCTGCTGAGGTCGCGGTGCGGCCTGCTGGACGGCGTGGTCGTGACGGGGGGCGAACCCACGTTGCAGTCCGGCCTGCGGGACTTTATTGTGGCGGTGCGCGCCCTCGACTACCTTGTGAAACTCGACACCAACGGCAGCCGGCCTCGAGTGCTGGGCGCGCTGCTCGCCGACGGCCTGCTGGATTACGTGGCAATGGATCTGAAAGCGCCGATGGCCAAATACGAGGCGGTGTGCGGCGCCCCCGTGGATCACCACGACCTGAACGAGAGCATCGACCTGATCATGTCCAGCGGCGTCGAATACGAGTTTCGCACCACGGTCGTTCCTCAATTGACCCATGCCGACGTGGTGGCGATCGCGCGCAGAATCCAGGGCGCCCGCCGCTACGTGCTCCAGCAGTACCGAAACCCCGTCCTGTACGCCCCGGATGAGAAACCCCACGACCCGCGCCTCGACGTGCCGCCCCACGAGGCCGCGTGGCCGGCCCACGTCCTGGCGGAGATCGACCGGTACGTCATCGAGTGCGAGACCCGCGGGTTCCAGCGCAGCCTCGAGGCCACCTCGGCGGCCTGAGCAGGATTTTCGCCCGCCATTCAATAATCCCGTTTCCAATTGAGGCTGACACCGCTCTCGCCCGTGGGGGCAAGCGTGCTTTCGAGGGTGAGGCGGCGAGTCAGTTCAACCTCGATGTTGGCTTGGGCTGTTTCGCCTCCGAACCCCTGGGTGACGTTCAGGTAGGTGTTTTTGCCGAGGTAACGGCCGAACCCAAGCCCGATCTCGCCCTTTTCCCCGACATCCTGGACCGCAAGCCCTTCAAACCCCAGCGTATGGCCCAGCCGCCCTATCAGGCCCGGGCGCTCGCGGCCCGTAGCGAGCGAGTTGGCGGCCTTGGCCAACTGCAGCGCCTGCATCGGTGAGACGCGGGACAGATCGCGCCCGAAAAGGATCCGCGCCAGGATTTCGTCCTCGGGCAGTTGCGGGGTCGACTCGAGTGCGATCTGCGGGTTTGAGACCGGGCCCGAGATCCTGAATATGGCCGTGATCTCGCGCGCCTGATATTGGGCGGCGAGATTCAGAACCGGATCCGGCGGAGAAAGGCCGCTGAATAAGACCGTCCCCTCTTCGACCCGGAACTTTTTTGCCGCAAACGTCAACTCGCCTCGCACGGTGGTCAATTCGCCTGTCATGACGGGTTTTGCGGCGGTGCCGGTAACGTGGACCGAGCCCTTCCACTCGCTGTCGACGCCGTACCCCGTCACTTTCGCCTGCCCCGGCACGTTCAAAACCAGATCCAGCGCAATCTCCTGAAAAAGCGGCGGGCGTATGGGGGGCGTCTCGGCCGGCGGATTAAGCACCGCCACCATCCCCTCAAGCCGTGCCGGCACGTTGACGTCGACCACCTCCAGGGTTTCCACGGGAGACGCGCGAAATTGCATCAGCGAGACTTCGGCCGGCGCGATGTCCAGCGACCCGGCAAGCTTCATTGCGCTGAGCCGGCCCGTCGCGTCCAGCGTGCCGGTGGCGGACGCCGTGACATCCTCTCGGCGCACGGCCCGGAAATTCTTCAGCGCGACCTGCATGTCGATTGGGAACCCGCGCCGCGCCTCGACCTCGAGCCGGCCCGTCGCCTCGACGGTCCCGCCGATGCCGTCTGTTGCGGTTGCCGAGACGATGCGGACGATCGAGTTCTCAGCCACGACCCGCGCGTTCAAATCCCGCAAGATGGTGCCGGTTTCAAAATTGTCGTACGATCCCCCGCTAACCAGCACCTCGCCCGCCGCCATAGGCATGGCCGGCGTGCCCGTAACCTGAATTTCGCCGCGAAACTCTCCCGAAATCTGCTGATCTGCCAACACGGTCAGCGCCGCCAGCCGCTCGAGCCGCCCCTCAAAACGCACCCGTGCCTCCAGCGGCTCCTCCTGCGGCATTCGGAATGCCGGCGGCGAAAAAGACAGCGCCAGCGGCGCGGAAAACCGCCCCTCGACCGGCCCCTCGAACAAGCGGGTCACACGGACGGTCCCCTCGACCCGGTTGGGCTGGTAGGCCGCTTGCAGCGCGACATCGACCGGCGGGGCGTTTTCAACCGGCGGCAACGCGCCAAGACCTGTCAGTTGCACATCAACATTCACGGCCGGTGCAGCCGGCGGCCCCTCGAACCCGATGCGGCCGTCTGCGGCCCCAGACAGCCCCGGCCCGCCCGCGGCCCGTATCAGCCCCAGTGGCAGCCGGTCAATTGCGAACGCCGCGCGGATCGTGTCGCCGGTCCAACGGCCCTCCGCCCGCAATTCGCCCGGCCCAACCTCGAGGGCCGCCTGCAACTCGCCGCCCTCGATGCCCACCTCGAGCACCGCGGGTTGCGCCAGCCGCACGGGGTACTCGCCCCAGTGGCCGCCGAGTTCATTGATCGTCACCACGGCTGCATCGTTTTGGTGCTGCCAGCCGGCCTTCACCGCGAGGTCGACCGGCGCCCGGAGTGTGCCACGCGTCTCGAATGAAAAAGCGCCCACATCGGCGCCGCCTGAATACCGGCACGAGAAAGTCTCGAATTGAAACCCCTTGCCGGATATCTCTTGAGCATCCAGAGAGGCGTGTCCGGCGGGCTGGTCATACACGTCGGTCAAGCCCGCGCTCGCCTGCAACCGATTGATCCCCGCCCACGGCGTGGACAATGCCGCCGCGGTTAATTGAACCTCCACGTCTTGCCGCCGTTCCTGCGTGCGAAGCCCGATCTCAAACGTGCCCGACCCCGATAGATCCGCGCCCGCAACAGCCGAAAGAAAACGTAAGTCGTCCGACATGCCCGAAAGACGCCCGTCTAACCGCCACGTGTCCATGCTGGCGGAGATCGCCCCCGTCACGACGGTTCCCGGCACGCTAATCTCGATGTCTGAAATCCCCAGCCGCGGCGGTTCCGCAGCCACATCAGCCCCAACCTCCATTTCTTCGCCACGCCACGAACCCGCGAGCCGCACCCGGCCCTGCGGCGCACCAGGCAGGTTTTGAACCTCGGCGTGGGCCGCCATCAGCTCGACGGGCTCGCCGGCTACGGTGACATCGCGGCCGCGCGCGTCGACCGTCAGCTGCAGGTCCTTGGTCGTTCCTTCGGCGCTCACGTCCACGGCAAGTGCGCCCCTCAGCGGCTGGCTGACGAGACCCTCGAGCACGGACAGATCCGGCAGGTCTGCCTGGGCGGTCGCATCGAGGTGGCGAGTCTCGAAGTTGTACGAGCCGTTGGCGCTCAACCTGGCATGGGCGGCCGTGGCGGTGACGTCACGAAAAAGAATGGGCGCACCGCTCGCCGCCTCCACGTTGCCCGTAATTTTGAGCGTCTCGCCCACCAAGGCGGCCGCGGCCTCCGGTAAGCCTTGAAGGCGCGAAAACTCGACCGTTATGCCGGCGGCGGCTGACTTCTTCGAGATGTCTGCCGTCCCTTTGGCCGACACGTGGGCGGCCCCTTGCACGTCCACGCCAAACGCGTTGGAAATGGGCCTGATTTCCTCGGAACTGAACTGCATGTTGAACGACGCTTTTTTAGTGTTGAGATCGTATTCGCCCGAGATCGTCAGGGTGACGGCAGGGTTCTGCAGAATAAACTGCTGCACTTCGATCACGCCCTGGGCGCGTGTCTGCCCCTCCAGCCGCCAATTGAAATCTCGCGCCGGCAGCAATGGCGCCTGGGCGTAGGCGAAATTCGTCAACGTGCCTTCGCCGCCGAACTGTCCCCGGCCAACGTGGCCTTCCCACTCTTCGAGCGCCTCGAACCGCAACTGCCCGGTCAACGTATCGGCGCTGGCATCGCCCACTTGGAGGTTCGACGCCTGCACCGTCACGTTCACCACCGGCTGTTTGAGCCGGCCGGTCAGCGTGCCTTCCGCCGCGAGGTTCCCTTGCACCGGCACGCCGATCAGCGGTTTGACCGCGGTGAGATCGTCGAGTTTGGTGGAAAACCTGATGTCCGCTGCCCCCGTATTGAAATCGATGTTGCCCGACGTCTTCAGGTTGCCCAGCAGCGACGAAATCGCCGCGTTATCCACCTTCAACTGCTCGCCCGGCGCGAATTGGGCGGCCACGGCGAACGTGGTGGGCGCGCCAAAGATCGGCTGCAGGTTTGGCGGCAGCAACTGTTCGGGCACGGACATCCGGCCCTCGACAACCACCCCCAGCCGATCCGGCCCGGCATCGGCCGCGTCCGGCTCCGCCTTGGCGAGCCTCACCCGGCTCTGGACAATGTCGCGGCCGCCCGCCTGCGCGGTAACCTGTCCATCCCAGCCGTCGATAGGCCCGGCGCCGTTCACGCGCACGGACACCGGCCCCGATTCCAGGCCCAGCCAGTGGCCCACGGGGCCCTGTTGCGGCTCGTCGTACACGACGTCCACCGCAAGCGACGGCGCCGGCTTCGTTTGAACCGCCAGCGTGGCGCGGCCCTCGACCGACGGGCCTTCTACCTGGTTCAAATGAACGTTGGCCCGGAGCCCGTCCGTCTCGTCAACATACTGGACATTTCCCGATGCCGTCAGCACCAGCGGCGCGCCGGATAATTGCTCGTTTAACACCAGCCGGCCCACCTCGAACTGCCGCACCGTCAGATGCGGCACCTGCCGGGGTAGTGCCGGAAGCCGGGCCGGGCCGCCACTCTGCGGCAAACGTTCCAGCCGGACAGACTCCGCGGAAATCTCGTTGATATCGATCTGTCCGTGAATCAGCGCCCGGGGCGACCAGCCCACGTAAACGTTTTCGAGCGACATCCACACGCCGCGCTTGTCTTGGAACGTCATCCGGCCAACGCGCAGGTTGTAAGGCAACTGACCCTGGATGCCCTCGATGCGGACATCCGAGTGGAGCGCATTACCGGCCCGCTTTGCGACGATGCCCGCGGCAAACCGCCGGCCCGGGCCGGTTTGCAGCAACCCCGCCACTACCGCCAAAACCAGGGCTACTGCGGCAAGGCCTGCAAGAAACCACCGCAACATCCGAAAAACTGCGCGATAAACTGCCGCCATGTTACGCATCCGTATCAGAACGCCTGCCCGAGGCTGATGTAGATTTGGAACGCCTTGTCGATTCCCGAGCGCCGGTTGAGCGGCACGGCCACGTCAAACCGGATCGGGCCTATCGGCGAGAAGTAACGAAAACCGATGCCCGCGCCCCAGCGCAGCGTTCTGCCGAACGTGGGGTAGGCCGACTCGAATACGGTCCCGCCGTCTATGAACGGAACAATCCCGAACCTGTTGGAAATCCTTGTTCGGGCTTCGATCGAGAATTCCAGCAGCGACCGCCCTCCCAGCGGCGTATCGTCGCGCAACGGCCCGACCTTCTGATGTTCATACCCGCGGATGGAACCCCCGCCCCCCGCGTAGAACCGCTCGTCGGCCGGGATCCGGTTGCGTTGTGAGCCGGCTATCGCGCCTACGTTCACCCGGCCCGCCAGCACGACCCGCGGCGTTTCGGTTACCTGGACGTAATGGGTATACGTGACCTGGCTGCGCAAAAACGAGACGCCCGAGTTGCTGATATCCAAAAAGGGCGTTAGCCGCAGCGCCAGACGCCATCCCCCGACCGGATTCAACGGATCCCCCTTGTGAAAATCGGCGTTGAAAAACGAGGGGGCCGAAACCAGGTTGTAGGTGTTGTCTTCGTCGAACTGGCGCACGTTCAACGCGCGAAATCCCAGGCCCGTACCAACCGACAGCCGTTCCGTCAAGGCGCGCTCCACCGAAGCGGAAACCGACGCGCTACGGGCGTAATACGCCTCGGTGTCTTCCTCGGACGCTTTGGACTGCAGCCGCAATACTTGGTCGGGCCGGACAAACTGCGGCTTCATGTAAATAGCCTCCAGCGTGTATTCCTCCTGCGAAACGAGCCCGTTGAGCGTCAGGTGCTCCTCGCGGCCAAACAGGTTTCTGTTTTCCCACGATACCCGCGCGCCCAGCCCCTCATCAGACTGAAAGCGGATGCCAAGCGTCAACGTTCGGTGGGTTCGTTCCCGCAGATCAACCCGGATTGGCACGCGGCCCTGCTCGTCCAGGTGTTCGACAACGTTCACACCGCTTGCCGAAAACAGGCCCGTGTCACGCAGGTACTTGTCGTATTTGTCCAGCAGGCGCGAATCGAAAAGGTCACCCCGTTTCCAGGGGATCCGCGCACGCAGAAAACTCTCGCGCACCGCCGTGTTGCCTTCAATTTCGGTTTTGCCGAAACTCGCCACCGGCCCCGTCCGCACGGGATAAACGACATGCACACCACGCGTCGCGTGGTCAACCGTCACTCGGGGTTGAAGCGTTTCCGGGTAAGGAAACCCCCGCTCCTTCAGCAGCGTTACCAGTTCGCCCTGTGAAGCCAGAATGTCATTGGTCAGGGCCGGCCGGTAAAGCGACAACGACAGGTCATAGACGTCCGGCAGTGATTGGGGAGGATTCTCCGGCCGCTCGACATAGTCGATTTCGACATCTACAAACTCGTATTGCCGTCCCGGCTCGACCTGCATCACAATCTCAACCGGCCGCGCCGACTCATCCAGAACCAGCGTTACTTCCGCCCCGTAATACGCTTGCGCCCGCAACGCCCGCAAAAGATTCACCTCGTCCCGCTCTGCCAGCCGACGAAGCACAAGCACCGAATCCGGCGGCCGATCTTTCCGCACTTCGAGCGCCGACGCGGCTAAAAGGGCCTGCCGCAGTCCGTCATTGTCCACCCCCTCGATTTTGACTTCGTACGGAACCTGGGCCTCTTGTGCCCGAGCCGGGGAGTCCAACTCGAGCAACATGATCAGCAACGGGACAAAACAGACGTGTGCCCAACAAGAACGTTTCGTCATCAACCTGCCCATTCCCGCTCAACGATGCCCAGGTTCCCGGAACGGTAACGGGAACAACAGGCTCCGGCGGCTTATGCCGCAGCAAGGTCCTCCTTCGAACTTTTCCATTCCCGCATGGTACACTATCAGCGGCTTTTTAACGAGGGTCTGGTAATGAACAGGACATGGCGCCGCTTCACCGTTCTGCTGATTTCGATGGTTTTGCTGGTAATCACATCCGGCTGCGGCATGATCGCCGACAAAGACCGCATCCGCATCGCGAAAGTCAACGAGGATTACATCACACGGGGCGATTTGTACCGCGTGCTCCGCGAGATGCCCGACGACGAACGGCCCGCCATCCGCAACAAGGGCGACCTGCTGCGCGTGCTCAACACCTACGTCGACGAGCAGGTCAAGGCGCCGCTCGTGCCGGTGGTCGAGCAGCAACTCGGCCCGGGAAAAGATCTGGTGCCGCGCCAGGCCGCCGCACAACGCTTTTTTGCCGAACATCCCGACGGCAATTACGAGGTCATATACCAGATCCAGGACCCCGCGGCCGTTGATATGACGCAGGACGAACTCGAGTTCAACAAGCAGGAGGTCGAACTGCGCATCGACCAGGTGCTCGACAAGATGAAGGCCGATGCCGCCGTCATGTACACCGCGATAAACGCTTACAAAAACAAAGAACTCGCCATCGAAGACCAGGAGTTCGAGCAGGAGTACGGGTTCCGCAAAGACAGCCTCAAGACGCTCGAGTGGATGAAATTCCGGGCCGTCCGATTCCCGGCGGACGAGCCCGATTCCGAACGCGGCGCCGCGGACGTCCGCAGGCGGATCGAGGCGGGAGAAACGTTCGAGGCCGTCTTCAACGAGATGGCTGCGAAGAAGCCCGGGAGCGTCATCGAATCCGAGATCGAGAACAATCCCGGCCTCGAACGGTTCCGCGGGTTCTGGATGAGCGCGTCCGGCGCCGAGAAAGGCACCGTGCTTGGGCCGGTTTTCCTGCCCGAATACCAAGTGATGGTGGAAGTCCAGGGGCGGCGCGGCTCGCGCAACATGCCCGCCGCATACCTCGTGCTGGAAGTGGTCGACCACAAGCCCGAACGCACCCTCACACTCGAAGAGGCAAAACCAAGGCTCGCACCAACCATCCTCGTATCCAAAATGATGCAGCGCCTCCGCGAACAAAACGGCGTCGAAATCTACGAAGACAAACTCCCCGACCCCTCGATGTTTGTCGACCAGTTCGGCCAGTCCACCGTCCCCATGTAAGCAAAAAACGGGGACTGACTCGCCTTTTTCGGCAGTTTGAAAAAGGCGTGTCTGTCCCCGCTTTTTACGGTTGTCCCCACTTTTCGCGCCCTTCTCTCCGGGTGCCATTTTTATCGTTTACGGCGTAGGCCAGCCCTCATAACCAACTGTCCCCGCTTTTCTCGGCCCTCAAGACACTGCTGCGCCTCTTCACCAGCACATCTCCCCGCTCCCCAATCTCAAAAAGAATCCCACGGAAACTTTAGCTTGACGACGGATTCTTTTTTATCTACATTTCCTGCGTGCTCGCAACCAGGCGGGCCGTAATACTGGGGTTCGGACTCTTATTCTGCGCGTGCAGGGAGAACCACCATGGACATCGGTAAACACCTCGAAGAGCGGGCTTGGGCCTTCACGGCTCTGGATGAACTACAGGCGTTTTTAGAAGATGCCGATTTCGAGGGGGGCGTCCCTGAAGAACGCACCCTGATCGAACGGAAACGAAAAGAACTTCGGGAAGGCAAGTACCGCGTGGTGTTTCTCGGCGCGTTCAACGTCGGCAAATCGGCCCTCATCAACGCATTCCTCGGCGATGAGTACCTGCCCACCATCCTCGAGGAATGCACCACGAAAATCGCACACATCAGCCGCGGCGACCTCATGACGGCTGTCCTGAACCTCCATCACAAATCTACCGACGACGATCTCGCCGCGTTGCGGCTGCTGATCGAGCACGCCGGCATCGACGCGGCCGTGGCCGAAGTCGAAGGCCGGTGTGAAATTAACGTCACGTTCGCCAACCCGCACGCCCGCGATCTGCTCCGCGTGTTGCGACCGCTCACGACCGTCAACGCCGAAGAAGAGTTTCCGCAACTCCGTGCGTTGCGCCAAAAGTTCGACGAGGTTTTCATTGCCCTGCCCAACAAGTTCCTCCCGGACGACGTCGCGCTGGTCGACTCGCCCGGCGTCCACAGCATCAGCGAAACCAACACCCGGATCGCCAACGAGATCATCCCGCACAGCCACGTCGTCGTCTGCCTCATCGACAGCCAGAGCGCCGGCAACGAGCAGAACCGCGAGTTCGTCGAGCAGATCGTCAGCCACCGGCACCGAAAACTGTTCTTCGTCATCAACAAGTCCGATCAGCTCAATTTCGAAGAAATCGACCCGGGAGGCTATCGCGGCCCGGCCAAAGACCTGTTCCGCAGCCTCGATGGCGTGGTCAACCGGCCCGAGACGTTTTTTGTATCGAGCCTGTACGGGCTGGTGGGCGCCCAGTTATCGAGCGGCAAGATCACGCTGGGCGATCTCGACAACAACCGCAAAATTAAAATCCCGATGGCCATGCTGCGTGAGTTTCTTATGGACGACCGTCCCACGGCGCGCATCGCGTCGCATTTGCTCGAGCAGAGCAACATCGAACGGCTCAGAACGCGGCTGATCGAGTACCTCTACAAGGAGAACCGGGAAGGCGCCGTCCTCGAATCCGTCTGCCGATTCCTCGACAACCGCGCCTGGGCCTATTCGCGACCGCTCCAAACCAAGCTCGAAATGGCCCGCGACATTCCGCGCCTCGCCCAACTCGACCGAAACCAGGCGCGCCTCGCCGACCAGCTCGCCGACATCCGAATCAAGGCCGAGCGCGCCACCGCCAGGTACGGCGTAATGTCGGGCGGCGGCGAGTTCGATGGCGCCTCATACACCGGTTACGAGGCCATCGCGACGAAGATGTTTTCCGAAATCGAACTCGAAAAAAACGTCATGCTACCCGTGCGCCAGTGGTTGGCGCCCCGTCAAAACATCAAGATCGCGCGCAATAAAAAATTCGCGCCGGTCCGCGAGAAACTCGAGCAGGCCATGGACGCCTACCTCGACCGCGTCCGCGGTGAACTGAACAAGGCGATCGCGGCCGCTGAACAATCGACGCTGGCCGAGATGGGTGAACTTTCCTCGGGCATATCGGCCGACGCGCCCATCGAGGTTCAGCGCGGCGAGGTCGGTCCGGTATGCGCCCGGCTCGCCGGCTCCTACATTGGCTATGGCTTCCTGGGTCTCGTCGCCGGAGGCGCAATCGGCGCGACGGCTGGCGCGGCCGGCCTGATTCCGCCGCTGCCCGACCTCGCGATACTGCCCCCGCAGATTGCTGACGCGGTCGGCGCTGTTATGACGATGGCGGCCCCGTACGCGCCGCAGGCCGTGGTTGTCGGCGCGGCGGCAGGCAAGCTGGCCGGGCTTGTGTTGGCGCTGTTCCTGCGCACCGTGACGGCCACACGCGTCCGCCGCAACCGGCTCGCCGCCCTGTGTCTCGACCGCACCCGGCAACTCCTGGCGCGCGCGGAAGGCAAGCCCGCCGCGACGCCGGTTCTCGATCAACTCAAGAACGGGCTGGCTGCGCGCCGCGACCAGTTCGGCGAAGCCGTCCGCGTCATTTTTGCAGGCAAGATTGCCGATCTCACGCGCGAGATCCGCGTCATTCAAGAAGAGGCTGAGGCCCTGCGCGAAAAACAACGACAGACTATTGCCCGGCTCGAACCCAAGCTCGAAGCCCTTACCGACCTCCGTAAAAAAGCCGCTGACATCGCCGAAGAAAACGCACCCAAAGTCACAGTATAACCACGTTGGGACGCCCCCCGGCTGTTGTGGGGGGTGTCCCTTTTTTGACTCTAGAAAACAAACCTACCCCCCCCGCAAAACCCCACAAAACCCATTGGTGTTTTTTGTTGACAGAAAAGATACGGGCGTATACAATAGAGGTGGTGTCATGTTGGAGTTGGGCCAAGAGTGTCAGGGAGAGCAGCTTATGCAATGCCCAAATCCGGAGTGCGGCGCCACAGTAGACGACGGCGCGCATGTCTGCCCGCATTGTGGAACGGCTCTGACGGCCAAGCGCAGCGAGAGGCGCGGCATAGAAGATCCGACGCCGGCGGCCCTCGTCGGGCGCGCTCGAAAGTTGGCGACTGCAAGTTTGATCCTGGGCATTGTCGCGTGTGCTCTGCCTTGGGCCGGCTCTGCCGCACTTAATGCGTTGGGTTTTCAGGCCGAATGGCGCCCGCCTTTCGTTGGGACGCTCTTACCCGTTTCGTATCTTCTGTTTGCAGGCGCGACGATTGCCTCCTTGGTTATAGCGCTTGCGGCCATTGTCGCGGGACATCTTGCCATCGCCAGGGGCGGCGGGACGCGGCGTTCACTGATCGGAGCCTTGGTCATCTACCCTGCGGGCGCGCTGATTATTCTATTTTGCCCGCTTCTTGTCGGCCTGCATATTCCCCAGGGTATTCTTTTTATTGGGATGCTCGCATTTCCCTCGCTATTCGTGGCGCTTGCGGCCTTTGTCTTCGTACACATCGCCGTCACCAGGTTCAGGCGCGTTCCCCAAACAGGCGGCGCAACCTGGCGCCCCGTTTTGGGAACCCTGCTTGGCTATCTAAACATCGCGCTGATTGCGCTGCTAGCCCTTGCGTTCTTTGGCAAGGGCCGCCATAACTCGGATAGCGCCATCTGCGGGAACAGCCTTAAGCAGATAGGACGCGTGTTGCAGGTAGAATATGTCAACGAGATTGAAGGACAGTTTTATCCCCCATTGTCCTCGCAGCCCGGTGTGCTCATGTTCGCAGCCGATGAGGTTCCTCAGAAGGATGTTATCGGCCCGCTCCTTACCTGTCCGACCATACGCTACGCCGACCAGCCGACCACAGGCCCCGCCAGCCCCTTCGACGACCAGAGCTACTTCTACCTCGGATATGCCGTCCTCAACGACGACGATGTTGAGGCGTTCGCGCAGGCCTACCGCGAGCGGCTCGCCGAAATCGAGAAACCCGAAGGCCGGGTATTTCACGAAGACCTGGTAGTGCAAATCGGCGGAAGAACCCGCGTCCTCCACAGGTTACGCGAGGGCGTGGAACGTGTTCTGATCAGCGAGGATGCCGCACCAAGTAACGACGTTGCCGCAGCCGCCCGTATTCAAAATGAGATCCCTGTTCTTATCGAACGCGACCTGGGCGGCCATATTGAATATCTTGGGAATCCTGCCACCCCCATCCGCGTCGCCAAGGTTCTGTACATGAGCGGTGACGTTCGGTTCGTTCCAAGCGGCAAATGGCCCGTAACCGAAAAAACCCAGCGCATCCTCGCCGAACTGGCAAAATCTCCGCCGCAGTAGGCGCGGTCTTCCAGCCCGCACCGTCCAGACCACAGGCTTGCATCAACGAAGCAGGCGCAGGCCGACCCAAAAGCGGAATGATCCTGGTCTTACTGCAATCAACCCGCTTGTGGCGTAGACATCGGCCGCGCCGTTCAGACCACAGGCCTCAGCTTAGCCCAGTTGGGACGCCCCCCGCCGCGCTTCTCAGCGCGCTTTGTGGGAGGTGTCCCATTCTTGATTCTTACAGACAGCCTTCCCCCTTCTTCACATCCTGTAAATCCCGTTATCCTGTCAGAATAGATTCGGTTCGAACAATCCCCGCAGCGGGTATGCCACCACCGCCCCGATTCCGGCTGCCACCAGCGTGAGCGCGATGGCGCTCGCCGCCAAATGCAGTGCCGCCTTCTTCCCCTGCAGGTCGTACACTTTCTTATACGTGCTGAATTGCCACAGCAGCGCCGCTACCGCCGTACCCAGGTACAGCGGCGTCAGCCACCACGGCGCCGGCGCGCCCGATTCACGCAACGCGACCGACATCATCTGGCTGAAACTGAACCCGCCGAACCCGGCGCCCGCGAGGTACGCCACCACCGGCAGCGGGATCAGCAACGGCATCAACGTCCGGCTCAGACGCCCTGTCGCCCACCCGAAATGTTCGCGCCGCCCCCCGAAAAACGGCGCCGTCACCGTCAGCGCGCCCACCCACAACATACCTGCAACCGGAAACGCCACCAGCCAGTGGGCCGCCTGCAGTTTCGTCGATGCGTTCAAAACCGAGAAGTAATAGAGGATCAGCGCCGCGCAAGCTTCCGGCAGCGGAAGCGGAATCGGGATGCCCGTCCGCCCGTAGTACGTAAACACGTAGTACCACCCGACACTGACCGCCACCAGCAGCCAAATCAGGACCGCTTTCAACAGATCTTTCTTGTAGCGGCCAAACATCAAGCCCATGCAACGTCCTCACATCCGCGGGCACGGCGGCCCCTGCTTTTGCCGCCGCCTCGACCTCGACACCATACGCCAAGCCACGTAGCCAATCAACGCGATCAGCCCCGCTGTGCCGACAATCAGCGGGATCGGCATCGGTCCCAGCAAACTCTCCGGCCGCGGCCCCGGCGCCGGCCACTTCCCGGAACTCCGCGATGGCAAGACTCGCCGGAATACTCAAGATGTTTCCGGCAATTTGACTGGTTCGCCCGGCCCTGATATCCTATAGCTAAATGGGAGAGGTGTAAACGCCATGTCCCTGCCGGTCCTTCTCGCGATTCGAGGAGGGCTTTTTGTTGTCCCGGAAGAACGCCATGCCGCAACCGCCTGAACCGTCATCCGCCATCGTGATGCATGCCGACGTGATGGCCGAAGTTATCCGGCGCCTCGCCCAGGAAATCGTCGTCGGCAACCCCGACGTGGAAAAGCTGGTCCTTCTGGGCATCCTCAGGCGGGGCAGGCCACTGGCCGACCGGCTTGCGCTCCACATCAAGGAAATGACGGGCATCAATCCCCCAGTCGGGTCGCTGGCCACAACGCTTTACCGCGACGACCTGCGGGCAGGCGTCGGCCACGCCCAGATCGGCCTGGCCGGTACCTACTTCGATTTTCCGATCGATGACAAGACTGTCGTGCTGGTGGACGACGTGCTGGCGGCCGGCAGGACAATCCGCGCCGCCATGGACGAGGTCATGGACTACGGCCGGCCCGCCCGGATCCAGCTTGCCTGCCTGGTCGACCGGGGCGGCCGCGAACTGCCCATCCAACCGGACTACCTGGGCTGGACGGTCGCGGCGGGTCCGCGCGAGTACGTGTCGGTAAGGTTGGTCGAGTTGGACGGGGAAGACGCCGTCCTGCTCGAACCTCGGTCTGACACCGGGGAGGCATCGCCATGATGACACCCGTCCGAACGTGGAACCGGAAAGACCTGATCGGCATTGAAGAACTTTCCCGGCCCGAGATCGAACTCATCCTCGAGACGGCCCCGCAGTTTGTCGCGGTGTCCGCGCGCGAAAGCGGCATAAAGAAAGTCCCCTTGCTTCAAGGGCGCCTCGTGGTGAACTGGTTTTACGAGCCCAGCACGCGCACCCGCACTTCGTTCGAGCTTGCCGCAAAACGGCTCAGCGCCGACACCCTCAGCATTGCCGCGTCCGCCTCGAGTTCCGTCAAAGGCGAAAGCCTCCACGACACACTCGCCAACATCGAAGCCATGCACAGCGACATCATCGTGCTGCGCCACAGTTACGCGGGCGCGCCCCACATGTTGGCCAAGCGCCACGCCTCGCACATCATCAACGCCGGCGACGGCCGGCACGAGCACCCCACCCAGGCACTGCTCGACGCCTATACCATACTCGACCATGTCCGGAACCTGCGCGACGACCGGAATGCCACGCTCGACGGCCTTCGGGTCGCCCTCATCGGCGACGTCGCACACAGCCGGGTCGCCCGCAGCAACATCTGGTGCCTGACGAAGCTGGGTGCGCGAATCGTGTTGTGCGGGCCGCGCACGCTGATGCCGGCGGAAATCTCGCGGATGGGCGTCGATGTCTGCTACAACCTGCACGAGGCCATCCACGACGCCGACGTCATCTACGCGCTGCGAATTCAGCTCGAACGCCAGCAAAGTTGCCTGTTTCCGAGCCTGCGCGAATATATCAAGCTGTTCCGGATCGACCGCGAGAGCCTCAAGGTTGCCCCGCCCCACGCGCTCATCATGCATCCGGGGCCCATCAACCGGGACGTCGAGCTCGCCGCCGAGGTCGCCGACAGTTCGCGCAGCGTCGTGCTCCAGCAGGTCACCAACGGCGTCGCCGTCCGGATGGCCGTGATGCACCTGCTCGCCAACCAGCCCGGCCGCAGAACCTCCCCGGCCGCTACCGAGGAACAGACGCCATGACCATCGCCATCATCAACGGCCATGTCATCGACCCGGGTTCCGGCATCTCGGCCCGGCGCGACATCCTCATCAAAGGCGGTACGATCACGCGGATCGGCGAATCGCTGCGGGGCAATGAAACCATCGACGCCGCCGGGTGCGTTGTGGCGCCGGGGTTTGTCGACCTGCACGTCCATTTCCGCGAGCCCGGCAACGAGTCCAAAGAAACTATCGCCACCGGCAGTTGCGCCGCGGCCCACGGCGGGTTCACCTCCGTTGTCACCATGCCCAATACCAACCCGCCCATCGACGACGCCGGGACACTCGAACTCGTCATCCGCAGGGCAAACGAATCCGCCTGCATCAGGGTGTGGCCTTCCGCCTGCGCCACAAAAGAGCGCGCCGGCAAGGAAATGACCGAGATGGCCGAACTCAAAGCCGTGGGCGCGGTCGCCGTCACCGACGACGGGTCGGACATATCGAGCAGTTGGGTAATGCGCCGGGTTCTCGAATATGCCGACATGTGCGGCCTCACGTTTCTCGCCCATTGTGAAGACAGTTCGCTCGTCAGCGACGGCGTCATGAACGAAGGGTTCAACTCGACCTGCCTCGGCATGCCCGGGATGCCACGCGCCATGGAAGAGATCATGGTCGAGCGCAACATCCGCCTCGCCGCCATGGCCGGCGCCCGGATACACATCCAGCACGTCACCACCGCCGACTGCGTCGACATCATCCGCAGGGCTAAAGCGCGCGGCATCCGCGTCACGTGCGAGACCGCCCCCCACTATTTCACCCTTACCGACGATGCCGTCCGGTCGTTCGACACCAACACCAAGATAAACCCGCCGCTGCGCGAGCAGAGCGACATCGACGCCATCAAGGAAGGACTCGCCGACGGTACGATCGACTGCATCGCCACCGACCACGCGCCCCATGCATTCACCGAAAAAGACGTGGAATTCCAGCTTGCACCGTTCGGCATCATCGGCCTCGAGACGGCGCTGGCGCTCGTGGTCAGCGAGCTGGTCCGGCCGGGCGTCATCCCGATCGAGCGCGCGGTCGAGTTGCTCACTTCGGCCCCCGCCAACATCCTGGACATCCCGGCCGGCAGCCTCCGCGAAGGCGGCCCCGCCGACCTCGTCATATTCGATCCCGCCGCCGAATGGACGGTGGATCCGGAGCAGTTTGCATCCAAGAGCCGAAATACCCCGTTCACGGGCCGAAAGGTCTTCGGGGTGGTGCGCGCTACCGTTTGCGGCGGAAAAATGGTATATAAAAGTAAGGACCTTGGCTGAAAAAGGCACCCTGGGACGCCGCAGCACCTCAAAAACCCTCACCATACCGGCGCCCAAGAACTGCGCATATTGGGTCGATGCGGTGGGATCGGTGCGGTGGGGTCGCGCTCCCGCGCGACCGTGTGGTGGCGGAGGTGGTGATTTGCTGGGCAGGCTGGCAGCGGGAGTCGCGGTCGAGCGGGAGCTCGACCCCACCGCGCCACATGAGGAGTATCCGTGAAAGCGGTTCTGGCACTCGAAGACGGCAGCGTATTCCACGGCAACGCTGTCGGCGCCCAAGGCGAGGCGTTCGGCGAGTTGGTGTTCAACACCAGCATGTCCGGCTACCAGGAAATCCTCACCGACCCGTCCTACGCCGGCCAAATCGTCACTATGACGTATCCGCTCATCGGCAACTACGGCGTAAACGAAGAGGATGTCGAGTCGCGCCGACCGTTTGTCGAAGGGTTTGTGATGCGCGAGTGCTGCACCCGGCCCAGCAACTGGCGGTCCACCAAGTCGCTCCCCGAATACCTGCGCGAGAACAACATCGTCGCCATCGACGGCGTCGACACCCGTGCCATCACCAAAATTCTCCGCACCAAAGGCGCGCAGCGGTCCGTCATCAGCACCGTCGACCTCGACCCCGACAGCCTCGTGCAGAAGGCCCTCGACAGCCCCCACATGGCCGGCAGCGATTACGTCAAGGCCGTCAGCGTCCACGAACCCTACGTCTGGAACACCGATGGCCGGTTCCACGTTGTCGCCATGGACTACGGCATCAAGTACAACATCCTCCGGCTGCTGGCGTCGCACGGCTGCAGGGTGACCATTATGCCGGCGACCACTTCGCTCGACGACGTGCTCGCCCAAAAGCCCGACGGCGTGTTCCTCTCGAACGGCCCCGGCGATCCCGCCGCGCTGCCCTACCTCTACCCGACGATCCAGGGCCTGTTCGGCAAGGTCCCCATCTTCGGAATCTGCCTCGGCCACCAGTTGCTCGGCCACGCGTTCGGCGGCACCACGTTCAAGCTCAAGTTCGGCCACCGCGGCGGCAACCAGCCCGTCATGAACCACGACACCGGCTGCGTCGAGATCACCGCGCAAAACCACGGGTTCGCCGTCGACGCCACGCGCCTCGACCTCGAGAAGGTCAGAATCACACACGTCAACCTCAACGACAACACCGTCGAGGGCATGGCACACCGCCAATTCCCCGTATTCAGCGTCCAGTACCACCCCGAAGCGTCCCCCGGCCCCCACGACAGCCGTTACCTCTTCAAAAAGTTCGTCCGCCTGATGGAAGAAGCGACCGCTAAAACCTGAGCACTTCGGAGTGCGGCAGCTTCGATGTCTCAGAATGCCCCAAGCGCTATCTCACCCAGTCCCGGAGGGACGATTTGAAAGTAGCCCAGGACGACTGAGTCCTGGGTTCAGGTTTGCACGCTGAGCTAAGTCCTGGAGGCTCTTGTTTGCGGACCTTCGTTGTATTTCCCTACATCAATCCTCGTGTTTCAACTTAAGTATCCGTGGGCGCCTTTTAGTCCTTTCCTGCTTATACCGTTCGGAATCATGGCGCTCTTTTTCGGGATCTTTGTTGTCATTGCGGCTTATTCGCCAAAAGGCGCCGTAGTAAGCCCAGACGGCATAAGCATTGTCAAACGCTGGACCCGCCCCGTGGTTGTGCCGGAATCGCAAATACTGTCTTTGGAGCGGATAGACCGAAGCGTTTTGCGCCGAACCATACGGCTGATGGGCGCCGGCGGTTTCCTGGGCAGTTGGGGGTATTTTTCGTGCAAAAAACTGGGGACATTCCGCGCTTACCTGACCAACTCGGAGTCGTTGGTTCTGATTCGCACGGTAAGCGAAGGCCTTTTCGTCATCTCGCCCGAAAACCCGGCCGATTTCATCGCCTGCGCGGAATCCTTTGGATTATGTCCTTCCAGGGAAAGCCGATGAGGCAACCCCTGCAGAATGAGCGGCAGGAGGCGAAGTCGGCGTTGGCCAAGTCGGCTTGTCTTAGGCGTTTCCGTTTTTCTTGAAGGCTTGGGCCGGATTCGGTAATACTGTGTGCCTGCGTAGTCTTCAAGGATTTTTCTTGATGAATGTAGTGACAATGAAGCGCTCCAGCGGGATTCGGGTGCGGGTCTTGCCGGCGCTGGTTGCAGTGGCCTGCGTTTCCTGCTCGCGGTTTGCGCCGCCGGAACGTGCCGCGGGTATCCTGCCGGTCCCGCCCGAGTTCAGCCTTTATGAACCCACCGCCCCCGTGCCGGACCGGTGGTGGGAATCGCTGGGGTCCGAAGAGTTGGACCGGCTGGTCGGGGAGGCGCTCGAGGGCAACCTTGGCCTTCAGCAGATCGAAGCGCGGTTTCGCCAAGCGGATGCGGTAGCGCGGCAGGCCGGGGCGGCGTTCTGGCCCGATCTCGGTTTCGAGAGCGGCGTATCCGCTTCGCGCAGGCGCACCGACACGGGCCAGTCTTTCTCCAAGCTTGACGAGGCCGCCGCAAAAACGAATGCTTTGAGGACGGTCTTGACGCCTCCGGCGGGCACAGGCGTTGCCGACGTGTTGCGCTCGACCCAAAGCCGGCTGCAGGCCGTGGAAACGCTGGCGAGCCCGAGCCCGTCTTCGGTGTCGAGGGCCACGACCCACTCCTACCAGTTCGGCCTGTCGAGCGGGTACGAGATGGACCTGTGGGGCCGGGTGCGGGCACGGTACAAGGCGGCCGTGCTGGATCTTGAAACCGTGCAGGAAGACGTGTACGCGGCGATGCTGAGCCTTTCGGGCGTTGTGGCGGTGCAGTGGCTCGATCTTGTGGGGAGCCAGCAGGAGCTGGACCTCGTGCGCCGTCAGCTCGAGTTGAACAAGACCACGCTCGAACTGATGGAATTGCGGTTTAAAAACGGAATCGCAACCGCCCTGGATGTGTTCCAGCAGCGGCAGATTGTGGCGCAGACCGAGTCGTTGATCCCGCCGCTCGAGGCGGCCCTCGAGGTGGCGCGCCACGAACTGGCCGTGCTGCTCGGTCTTCCCCCGCGCGCCGAACTCGGCGTCGAAGCGGCCGAGTTCCCATCGCCGGGCCCCGTGCCTGAACCAGGGTTGCCGGCCGACTTGCTGGCGCGCCGGCCCGACGTGCGGGCCGCGGGCCTCCAATTGCAGGCCGCGGACTGGCGGGTCGCCGCCGCGCGGGCCGACCGGCTGCCCGCGCTGCAGTTAAATGCGTCGGCCAGCTACGGCGCCGCGGAATGGAACCTCGTATTTGACAACTGGTTAGCGACACTTGCCGGCAGTTTGGCCGGTCCAATATTCGACGGCGGGCGCCGAAAGGCTGAGGTCGAGCGGACGCGCGCCGTGGTCGACGAACGGCTGGCGGCGTATCGCGACCTCGTGCTCGGGAGCGTCAAGGAAGTCGAGAACGCGATGCTACTCGAGACCAAGCAGGCCGAGTACGTCGAGGCGTTGAGGCGGGAGAAAGATGCCGCGCAAGCTGCCCACCGCCAGGCCCTCCAACGCTACCGGATGGGCGTGAACGATTACCTGCCGGTACTGTCGGCCCTGACGCAACTCCAGTCGCTTGAACGGCGGCTTGTCCGGGCGGAACTGGCGCGGCTGGAGTACCGGGTGCAGTTGTGTGTCGCACTCGGCGGCACCTGGATGAAACAGGAAACCACGCCCATCCAACCGGCGTCGATGGAGAAGACATGAGCATACAGGAAGAAACCATGGATTCCACAGAGACCGCGACGCAGGCCGTGACGCCGGCCGCCGCGTCGGCCAAACCGCGTTTCAGGGTGCTGGTCTGGCTGGGCCGGCTGGTTGAACTGGCGCTGATTGCCGGGCTCCTGATTGGGAGCGGCTGGGTCGCGTACACGTGGATGATCAATCCGCCCCAGGCTGAACGCCGTCCACCGAAGCCGCAGGCGACGCTCGTCGAGGTTGTGCCGGTCAGCGCCGGGGCCGAGCAGGTGATCCTGCGCGGCAAAATGGGCCCGGTGATCCCCGCAAAGTCGATCCAACTCGCCGCGCGCGTTAACGGGCAGATCGTGCAGGTCAACGAACAGTTTGTTCCCGGCGGCATATTCAACAAGGCCGAGGAAATCCTGCGGATCGATCCGAAAGACTATGAGTTGGCCGTAAAGCAGCAGGCCGGCAACCTTACCAAGATGGAATCGGACGTGCGGCTCGAAATGGGGCAGCAGGCCGTCGCCCGCCGTGAATTTGAACTGCTCGGCGACAGCACCGACGGCAACACCGACCTGCTCCTGCGCGAACCGCAGTTGGCCACCAAGCAGGCCGGGCTCGAGATGGCACAGGCCGCCCTCGAAAAAGCCCGGCTTGACCTCGAGCGCGCGTCGATCACCGCTCCGTTCAACGCCGTCGTGTTGACCCGCAACGTGGAAGTCGGCTCGTACGTGGCGCCGGGCACGCCGCTGGCCACGCTCGCGGCGACCGACGAGTTCTGGGTGGAGGTGTCGGTACCCGTCGATGAACTGCGGTGGATCGACCTGCCGGCGGCCGGCAACGGCGGCGGCGCCCCCGCACGCGTGTATAACCAGGCCGCCTGGGGGCCCGACTTTTTCCGCGAGGGCCGCGTGGTGCGGCTCATTCCCGAAGTGGAAACCCGCGGGCTCATGGCGCGCCTGCTGGTGGCCGTCGAGGACCCGCTTCAACGACACAGCAAGGAGAAGGGCCATCCGCTGCTGCTCAACACCATGGCGCGCGTCGAGATTGAAGGAAAACCGGTGGACGGGGTGGTCCGGGTACCGCGGACCGCCCTGCGGGAAGGCAATTTGCTGTGGATGATGTCGCCCGAGAACCGGCTGGAAGTCAAGGAAGTGCAATTGGTTTGGGGCGGCCAGGAGTCTGTGCTGGTTTCCGGTGATTTTGGCGAGAACGCGAAGCTGGTGGTAAGCGATCTGGCGTCGCCTATAGCCGGTATGCTCTTGCGGACGGGCGACCAAGCGCCCGACGCGGACGCGGCCGCATGACCAGCGGACCCTCGCTCGATATGCCCAAGGGGCCCATCGCCTGGATGGCCGAGCACCGGGTCGCGGCCAATCTGGTCATGATGGCGTGCCTGGTGGGCGGGTTGTTGGCGCTGTACGGCATCAAACAGGAAGTCTATCCCGACGTCATGCCCGACACCGTCTCCGTAACGGTCGCCTACCCCGGCGCAAGCCCCGAAGAAGTCGAAAGCGGCATCCTGCTGGCCATCGAGGAGTCTATACGCAACCTTGATGGCATCGACGAGATGATCTCCGTTGCCCGGGAAGGCGGCGGGATGGTGACGGTCGAGCTGCTGGTGGGCACGAACATCTACCGGCTGGCACAGGAAATCAAGAGCGAGGTCGACCGCATCGTCACGTTTCCCGAGGAGATCGAGCGGCCCGAGGTGCGCATCGACCAGCACCGCCACGAAGTGCTCGAGCTGGTCATTTACGGCGAGGCCAAAGACACCTCGCTGTACCAGTTGGGCGAAAACCTGCGCGACTTCCTGCTCCAGTCGCCCGACATCACGCAGGTCGATCTCGAGGGCGCGCCCCCGCTCGAAATTGGAATCGAGATTCCACAGCGGGAACTTCGCCGGTACGGGATCACCCTCGAAGAAGTGGCGGTAAGGCTCGCTGGCGCGTCCATGGACATCCCCGCCGGCGGGCTCAAAACCGATTCGGGCGAGGTGCTCGTACGCCTCAAGGAGCGGCGCGAGTACGGCCGCCAGTTCGCCCAACTGCCCGTCGTCAGCACTGAACAGGGCGGGCACGTGCTGCTGCGCGATATCGCCACCATCGACGACGGTTTCGCCGACACCGACCGCTACTCCAGATACAACGGCAAGCCGTGTGTCGTGCTCGAGGTGTACCGGATCGGCGCCGAGACGCCCATCCAAGTCGCCAACGCCGCCAAAAAAAAGCTCGAGGAGTTCAAGCCTCGCCTGGCGCCCGGCATCGAGGCCAGCGTCGATTACGACAGATCAGACATCTACAAGCAGCGCGTGGAACTGCTGTTGAAGAACGGAGCCATCGGCCTGATGCTGGTGCTGGCCCTGCTGGGCCTGTTTCTCGAGGCGCGGCTGGCCTTTTGGGTCATGATGGGAATCCCGATATCTTTCATCGGCTCGTTTCTGTTCTTGCCGGCGGGCGGTGTGACGATCAACATGATGTCGCTGTTTGCTTACATCATAGCGCTGGGCATCGTGGTTGACGACGCTATTGTTGTGGGCGAAAACGTCTACCTCCATCACCAGAAAGGCGTGCCGTTTCTTAAAGCGTCCGTACACGGGACCCGCGAGGTGGGCGTGCCGGTTGTCTTCAGCATTCTGACGAACATCGTGGCGTTCATCCCCATCTATTTCATCCCGGGAACCGTCGGCAAGTTCTTCAACATGATTCCCATCGTGGTCTGCATCGTCTTCACCATATCGCTGATCGAGTGCCTGTTCGTGTTGCCGGCCCACCTCGGCCATCAGCGCGACCGGCGTCGGGCCGGCCTGCGCCTCAAGCTGCACCAGAAACAGCAGGCGTTCAGCCGCGGGTTCACGTGGTGGGTACAGAACCAGTTCGGGCCTTTCTTGAAGTACAGCATGCGCCACCGCTACCTGACGGTTTCGGTGGCGCTGGGTTTGCTGGCGCTTACGTCGTCTTACGCCTTCAGCGGGCGGATGGGGTTCCAGTTGTTCCCCATCGTTGAGTCCGATTATGCCGAAGCTCAACTGGTATTGCCGTACGGCTCGCCGGTCGCCAAGACAGAAGCCATCGTGCGCCGCATGGAAGACGCGGCCCTGAAAATCACCGGAGAATCCGGCCATCCGGAACTGCTCAAAGCCGTCGTCACCGACATTGGCGGCACCGGCGGCCACACCGCCCGCGTGCGCGCCAGGCTTGCCGACCCCGACATCCGGAAACACATCATGAGCACCCAGGAGTTCGCCGCAAAATGGCGCGAGGCGGTCGGCGCGGTGCCCGGCGTCGAGTACCTGCGGTTTTCTTCGGAAGGCGGGGGGCCCGGCGGGCGCGGCCGGCCCATTACGGTCGAGTTGAGCCACCGCGAGATGGATGTGCTCGAGCTGACAAGCAAAGACCTGGCCAATGAACTTACGGCTTATCCCGGGGTGGCCGACGTCGACGACGGCTACCGGCCCGGCAAGCAGCAGCTCGATTTCACCCTCAAGCCCGAGGGCCGCAGCCTCGGCTTGACCGCATACCAGGTGGCGCGGCAGGTCCGCCACGCGTTTTACGGCGCCGAGGTGCTGCGCCAACAGCGCGGCCGCAACGAAATGAAGATCATGGTGCGCCTGCCCAAGCCCGACCGATCGTCCGAGCAGATGATCCACGACCTGATGATCCGCACGCCCTCCGGATCGTTTGTCCCGTTCCGCGACGTGGCCGAGATCAGCCGCGGCAGGGCCTACACCACCATCGACCGGCGCAACGGGCGCAGGGTCGTCCAGGTCGGCGCCGACATCGACCCCAGAAGCAAGGCCGGTGAAGTGCTCGGCGACCTGGACGAAACCGTCATGCCCGCACTCATGCAAAAGCATACCGGGCTCAACTACACGTTCGAAGGCCACCAGGCCGAGATCCGAAAAAGTTTCGCCAGCCTCAAAGTAACGTTTGTGCTCGCGTTGCTGGCCATCTATGCCATGCTCGCCATTCCGTTCCGCAGTTACGTCCAGCCGTTAATTGTGATGACGAGCATTCCGTTCGGCATCGTCGGGGCGTTTCTCGGGCATCTGATCATGGGGTACGACCTCTGTATCCCGAGCATATTCGGGATAGTGGCGTTGTCGGGGGTGGTGGTGAACGATTCGCTCGTGATGATCAGTTTTGCGAATTACCACCAGAGAACCGAGGGCTTTTCCCACCACGAGGCCATCTATACCGCCGCCACACAACGGTTCCGCCCCATACTGCTCACCACACTGACCACATTCGGAGGCCTATCCCCCATGATTTTCGAGACCTCGAGGCAGGCCAGGTTCTTGATTCCGATGGCACTCTCGCTGGGGTTTGGCATCCTATTTTCAACCTTGATCATTCTGCTCCTCGTGCCTTCGCTGTACATGATTCTGCAGGACATCCAAGGCGCCGCCGGAAAAGCGCGCGGTGCCGCCCAGGGGTAAAGTAGCGGGCGAGAAACCGGCATTTCTTACGAGTTCTTCTCGATCGTGAACTCGTCGCACAGATTGCCATCGAGACCAAACGACTGGTAGGTCAACTTGTTGTTTGTGCCCGCTTGGATGTCGATGACCTGCCACGTGGGCGCGTTTTCCAGCGTTATCGCGGCATAATCGAACTCACCGGCGTCGTAGAACTTGTCGCCGGCGACCGCAATAACGTAGATGGTGCCGTCGGCGGGCGAGTCAACTTTTTGGCCCGCCTTAATGGGCGGCGTGCGCAGGTACGCGTGATCGTGGCCTTGGAATGCAACATCGACGTGGTATTTGTCGAACAGGTCGCACCACTGCTCGCGAATCTCCTCATTGTCACGCCGCTTGCTGGCCGAGTAGGCCGGGTGGTGGTACATCACGAATTTCCACGTGTCGGTTGACGTGGACAACTGCTGCTCCAGCCACGGCCGCTGATCCGACGCCGACAGGTTCGAGTCCAAAACCACAAACAGCGCGTTGCTGTACCGGAACGAATAGGCGCGCTCCTTTGGGATGACATCCGGCCCGTTCTCCGGCAGGGCGAACATGGCCAGGTAGAGCCAGGGGTCGTCACCGCCGGGGCACTCATGATTGCCGATAGCCGGCATGATCGGCCGCCTGTTCACGAAACCCGAACCCGCGTCGAAAAATCTGTCCCACTCGTCTCGCCAATTGCCGCGGTTGACTTGGTCGCCCGCCGTCACGCAAAACGCCGCGTCGGGGCTGTTGCGGGTGGCGCCCTCGAGCAGCTTGCCCCACGTCGGATATCCGATCTGCACGTCGCCGAAGTATAAAAATGAAAACGACTCCGCCGCCGTCTCCGGCGCGGTCTGCGGCGCCGTCGTAAACGAACCCCAGTCGCTCCATGCGTCCGCCGAAACATTTCCAACGCGGTATTCATAGGTTGTCGAGGGCGCCAGATCGTTGAGGGTTGCGGTAACCCTGACGATCTCCGGATTGTTCTCGATAAGAGGATCGGTCAGCGGCAGGGCAGAACCCGGGGCCGTCATATCACCGTCGTTATCCGAGACCTTGCGGTATTGAACGGTGGTTTGCCCGGTTTCAGGTGAGATGCGCCACTGGATAGACTGCGTGATGGCGGGATCGCCACTCCAGGTCAGGCAGATCTGGTCGGGGTGATCCAATGCCGGGAACGCCGTCGGCCGCGGCGTGCGTGCGTCATACGCGGCCCGGACATAATACTTGGCGATGTCGTAGAGAAACGGAAGCAGAGCCGCTACGATTATGATAGCGACAGCGATTTTCCAGATGCGGGCTTTTTTCATTTACGGGCACTTTCCGCGGGAGCTTTTGAATGAGCTGGGCTGCCTTCGTAGTCATGGCCTTCGCGGCTGTACACAAACGCGCGGATTTGATCGAGCGTGCCGACAATCAGGTCGTACTCGTAATTATACACGGTGTTTTTGTCTAACGTCGCGGTGCACAGCGGCGAGATGTAGCCGGTCGAGTTCTTGTGCGCATCGCCGCCGGGTTTGTCGTGAAATCCCCCCACAAACATCTCCGTCTTGGCATTGTAAACACCGACGCCCCACGAGTTCTCGTCCACGTTCGCCGCCCATTTCTCGTGCGGTTTGGCCAGTTCCGGTTTCTTTGCGCCCGGCCCCCAATACGCCCACGGCGGGCCGACGTTCATGATCTGCGTGAGCGCCGCTTTTGTGAACGGCGCATCGCCAACATACGTATAAAGACGCCACAGGTCGCCTATCGTATACACGGCCGGCAACTCCTGGTGAGTGGACACGGCCGGCCATTTGTCATCGGTCCGGTGCGACGTCAGCCGGTTGCGCACGTGAACGCTGTTGCTGTCGAGCGAGATCCACGTTTCGAAATAGCACTCGCCGAACTCGTTGTTCATGTCCCACAACAGCGGAATCGTCTTGACATACAACTCGTTTTCAGCCCGCCGCGACTCGACCACCTTCGAGCAATTCCCATACGCATCGCCCACCTGGATCGGGTTCCAGGGCCACGGCGTCCACGACTTGCTCTGGCCTTCTCCCCGCCGGTCAAGCGCCCGGCCCGCGTAATACGACTGCTGGACCTCCCGGCCCTTGTCCTGCAGGTTGATCAGGTTCCGCGTCTCGCCGGATTTCGACAGGTAGGTGATGGCCCCGCCGTACGCACCGCAATGTATCCCAACATGGATAACGCCGTTCTCGAGGTCAAGGTCATAATCCTGCCCGAAGGCTGCCGTGCTCGCCGCAACCGTGCAGGCGACTATAAAGCTAAACGGTCTGATCAAGGTACGGTCCTTTCTTTTCTGCGTGAGAAGTTTAGATCAGCGGTTGGCATCAAGTCGAGCCGATATAGCGCCGATTATCGGCTGAGCTCGCGTTTTTTCTCGGCCCAGTTGAGTTGAAGGAAATGGCCGTTGTGCCTGAACTCGAGGTTCTCCGCCGGGAATCCGGCCTGAACGTACGGGTTGTCATAACGGGCGTAATCCTCGAGGGAGACGGCCTTGCCGTTTTGCATCAGCGGGTGTTCCCAATCGAATTCGAGCCGGCCCTGCGACGGCGAATCATACTCAACGCCCAGATGCCCGAATTTCAGCCGCGCCTTCGAGATAGCCTCCATAAACTGTTCAAACGACCCGTTCTCGCGCTTCGACCCAAGCTCGCACAGCCAGACGTTGCGCCGCCCATTCGCGATCAGTTCCGAGCCGCGGTCCCTGAAGCGCTTTGCCTCCCACGTGTACGGGTTCTTCGAGCACAGCGCCAGGTAGCCGTCCCCTTTGCGCGTGAAAATCCACGGCGCCCGCTCGACGACCTCATCAAACTTGTCCTTGGGTAGCCAGGCGTGTGTGAACTTCAGGTCGTTCTTCACGTACAGCGCGGGCCGGCTGCGGATGTTGTAGAGGGCGATGGCGACGTTGCCCGTCTGCGCCACACGCGGCAGGCTGCCCGAACCCGTCCAGTAGCCGGGCGAATTATGGCCGCCGGGAACCGGGTGCGTCGTGAAACACACCGCGTCCGGCCCCAAAGACGCCTGCCAGATGTGCTGCTGATCCCCGCCGTAATCGCGGCGGTAATCCTGCGCCGAGCTGAGCATGTAATCCGGCGTGCGATACGTGTAAATGTTGACCTCGTCGCGCAGGTTGCGCGTGATGTCGTGGCGGAAAAGCCACGCAAACGCCGGCAGAATCCCCAGGTTCCTCCGGATCTTCAGCGCGGTTTTCTTCTTCGCGAACGGCTCAAAAAATTCGTTCTCCCACCAGTTGTACTCGTCAAGCATCCGCATGAAAAGATTCACGATCTTGTGGTGGGAGTAGGCTTCCAGGCTCAGGAACACCATCCCGTCTTCGAGGTTGTTGTAGCTTAGCCCCCATTTCGCCGCATCTTCGATCTTGATGCCGGCCCGCTGGCGGTTCAACATCACGGGCCGCTCCGAATCGTTCGCAATCTCGAACAGCACACGCGGCACACCGTACTTAGTGCTCAACGCCAGCGACGCACCGCCCATCCCGCCACCCGGAATCGCGGCCTCGTCATTGTTGAACAGAAGCATGTACGTCGGCCGCGTGCTTTCGCGGGAGGCCCATTTCTTGTGGTGCTCGTAACTTCTGCCGTGCGTGCTCCCGAACAGCCCCCGGTAACTGTTGAGCGCGATATCCGCCAGCAGCAGGTCGAGCACCATCGCCGCGCCAGTCGAGATCTCCTCGTCCCCCGCAAAATCCACCAGGTTTACCAGCGCCCCGATGTCTTCCTCGTAATACACGTTCGACAGCCACTCGCTAAACCCCGTCTTAAACCGGAAATCCAGCCACCGCAGGACCCGCGGCCGGAACCGCGCCATCTGCTCGCGGCCCGTCCGCCCGGAGTTTGTGAAGACTTCGTCCGGGTACAACTGACCCGCCAGATACCCGCCCGTCGAGAACAGGATGTGATGGTTTTCCGACCAATAGCACATCGAGTCAATCCCCGGCTCATCCGGCCAGTACTTGAATCCCAAAATGCTCGCCCGCGCCCGTTCTTTCAACTCCGGTGAAAGAAGCGGCGAGTCCCCAAACTGGTAGAACACCCGCAACAGCCCCTGCAACCCGAAATCGGCGCAATCCTCGCGCCGGTTCATTTTGCCGATTGTGCGCGATAACGCCTCGCCCGAAAGTGGCTTGCCCGTCTCGAGCCGCGCCGCCGCGTCGAACGCATTGTTGTCCGACCCCAGCGCCATCTGCTCCAGCATCGCCGCACGCCGCCCGTTAAACCCCGGCGTCGGCTCCGGCTCCTCGCCAAACGCCGGCAAAACCGCCGCGACAAGCATAAGCGCCGTTATGGGCAGAATTCTGAGGTTTTTGGGGAAGGGTACTCCAATTGGCATGGCACTACCTTTTATTACTTGAACGCTGAAACAAAAAACCGTCCACGGTGTCCACAGTGTCCATCCGTCAGGCCCAACAGCGCCATCCTACCATACGGTCGCCGGCTTTGCGACTGTACCCGCCGCGCCTCAGCCGGGGTTGTTCAGATCAAACAGCGACTCGTCCACCGGCTCATTCAGCGACACCCGCGAAAACACTTCCCGCTGCGTGTAAGCCTCCTGGTTTTCCTCTAGATCGGCACGCATATCCCATATCGTTTCGAGAAGGAACCACAGGCCATCGACCTGTTGATACGTGTACGTGCGGCCGCTGCCGTCGCCGCTGTGCTCTTCGGTGAGCAAGCCCGTGGCAGTGTCAAAACGCGCCTCCGCCCCCTTCTCGCTCCACAGCCGGCTGTAGCCTGTTGTCCCGTCGTCGATATCGCAGTGCGTGTACCTATTCAGGAAAAACGGATGGGCGTCACGGATGCTCGCCATCTCCATCTGAAACACGTAATTGTCCGGGTAGCCCCAGCTGCCCGCCCGGCCCGTGTATTCCTTGTGCCCGTCCTTCCACTGGGCCACCTTCTTACCATTAGACACCATACGCCACTTGGAAGACTCTTTTCCCTGTTCCTGCTGCGTCCGTTCCGTCCAAAACCTCGGGAACGACCACACAATATTACCCACAAACGACAACTTCTGCGGGCCCTCGTTCACGCCCGCGTACATCTCGACACGGAACTGCGCCGTCTCCAGCCGGGCAAAATTATCCAGAAACCTCAGATACAGCGCCCGCGCATTCTCATATTCCTCGTCCGGCATCTGCTGGCCCGGCAGAAACCACCACATTCTCAGACGGGCAAGCGCCGGCCATCGCTCAACTTTACCTTCGATCCGATCCTCAATGGCTGCCATCTCTTCTTCGGTAGGCAGAGGCGCTGGCGCGCTAGGCCCGGGCACGGCCGGCGCCTCTTGCAGTTCGTCAATCCTCTCCGGCGGTTCCACCTGTGCCCGCCCCGGCGCCGCCTTGTCGTCTCGATCCTGCCCCACGTCGCGCGGTGCAACGCCAATGAGCACAACCACCGAGAAAACGATCGCCAGCAGAATGCCAATGATAAACGCAAGCCGCGCCTTCATTCAGCGCCTCCCTATCGGACACGATTACAGGATTAACAGGATTCAATCATCCTCTGCATCCTGTTCATCCCGTTATCCTGTCGAAATAATCTTTTGTACTACTAACCTTCAATTTCTTGTTGCGGCGCGCAAGACTTTCCATTCGTCTGGGACGCCCCCCGGCAGTTGTGGGGGGTGTCCCCCTTTTTCTTAAACTCCAGACTAGCCAACAAAAATGGGACACCCCCCACAACTGCCGGGGGGCGTCCCAGACGGGCTGTTCCCCTGGATTTGGTTGCGGCTTTGCCGCGCTGTGTTCTTTGAGTTCTTTTGTGGCTTAATTTGGCTTGTTCACGTCAAACAGCGCCTCATCCACCGGTTCGTTCAGCACGACCCGCGAGTAGACCTCCCGAATTTCGCGCACATTCCCCCAGTTCCAGATGCTTGCTTCGCTTAACGTTCTGACTCTCTCGAGCGGAAACCACAGGCCGTTCACGTTCTGATAGGTGTCCCTGATGGAGTCGCCGTTGGAACGGCGAGTTTCGGTGAGCAAGCCGGTGGTGGTGTTGAACCGGGTCTCCATACCGCCAGGGCCCCACAGGCGGCTGTAGCCGGTTGAGCCGTTGTCGAGTTCGACATTTGTGTACTCATCCAAGAAGATCGGATGGGGATCGCGTACCGTCATCAGCTCGAGACCGTAGAGACCACTGCCCCCATATCCCGACGCGTAGCCCCGTTTGAGGCGCTCGACCTCCCGGCCATCTACCCAGACGCGCCGCATTCGGCCGTCGCACACCGCCAGAACAATCTCGGGCTTGCCGCCAGTGTCATACCGGGTTGTTTCGATTCTGTGCTTGTTTGTGTCGCAAACAAAATCACGCGTTGTGTGAAGCTGTTGCGAGCCGTCCCCCATGACATAGAATTCTTCCACGTGAAATTCGACAGTCTTCATGCGGGCGAAGTCGTCCAGGAACCGCAGGTAAAGGCCGCGGGCCTTCTCGCAGTCTTCGTCGGACATCTTGGGTTTCGAAAACCACCAATTCAAGACACGGTTCGGAAACCGCAGCCGACTCACCGACGACGCGATCCGATCCTCAATCTCCGCCAGATCTTCTTCCGTCGGAAGCGGTGCGGGCGGCGGGGCCGCCGGCCGTTGGGTGGCGGGCGGGGGTTCGTTGTGCGTCGGCGCCGGAACGGGTTGCGTCGGCGAGGGGGCAGTTGTTTCTGGCGCTGGCGTAGTGGCTTGATCGGGAGAGACTGTCATCAGCACGACAAGCAAAACCGTCGTGGCCAGAACACCAAAAACGATGGCAACCTTCCCCTTCATCCAGGGCCTCCCTATCAGACAGGATTACAGGATTAACAGGATTCAATCATCCCCCGCATCCTGTTCATCCCGTTATCCTGTCGAAGACAGCAACGGGTGCTTTCAGTTCTGTTGTGCCTGGAATGGCCTGTCGAGGTCGAAGAGCCGTTCGTCAACCGGCTCGTTCAGCACGACCTGGGACACGATCTGCCTGCTGGTCAGCGGCCCTTCCGCCTGCTGCCAGCCTCGATTGAACTCGCGGATTTCATGCGGGAACCAGATGTTGTTCACCTGTTGGTATGTGAAGGTTCTGGCAGTGCTTAACTTGCGCTCTTCAATGAGCAACCCGGTGGCCGTGTCAAACGTCAATTCATGCATCCTCGGCCGCAACACGCGGCTGAACCCGGTTGAGCCGTCATCCGGCTCCCAGTTCGGCAGGTCCAGCACATATGAACCGCGGCTGCTGCGCAGCCAGTCAAAATCCAGATGAGCAAGATGACTGCCGGCGAAACTCATGTAGTATTCCCCGGGCTCTTCATTAAAAGGGGGCTCGTGCAACGGCGGCAATTGGGCGCCTACCCACGTCCACTTTTCATCGTCTTTGGAGATTTGGATATGGGGCAGGTCGATCCGTTCTCCTTTGTCATAGATCCACGTTTCCGCCCGCTGTTTGCGAGGAACCCAAACAACGTCTGCCTCATCGTTGGTCAGCTCTTTTCCGTCACGCCCGACTTCGCGGCTTTCCAGGCGAAACCGGGCAGTTTCAATTCGGGCGAAGTTGTCCAGGAATCGCTCGCACAGCGCCCTAACCTTGTCGACATCGCGTCGCGAAATCCGGGTCCGCCGAGCATGCCACCAGGTTTTGAAGCGCGTCCACGCGGGAGGAAGTGGGGGCATCGCGAACAGCGTCTCGTCCAGCGGTTCGTTCAGTGCCACGCGTGAAAAGACCCATTTGGTGACGGTGTCAGACCTTTCTCTGGAGTGTTGTTCTTCAAGGGGAAACCAGATCCCCTTTATGTTTTGATGTTTCCACGTTATAACCTCAAAGGTGTCGCGCCCCTCGACAAGCAGGCCTGTTGCGGTGTCAAAACGGACTTCCTCGCCCTTGTCGTTCCACAGTCGGCTGCAGCCCTTCGACCCGTCGTCGAACTCGCAGTGTGTAAAACGTTCCCAAAGATCGGAATGGCGCTTTTGCACCTCATCCAATTCCTGCCGGCGCAGATATTGGCTGCCGGCCATGCTGAAATGGAAATTGGCGCGCCCCCTCATCACGCCCGGCGACCACCGGTCTCTTCCCTTTACCACGTGCAAGCGCTTGCCGAAAACCTCGCCCTCTTCCATTTCAAAACTCTCCACCCGTTCGTTCTCGGGCGACCACCAGACATCCTCGACACTGGAAGAGGTCGCCGGAAAGTCTTCACTTTCTGTTTTTGACTCGACGCGGAACCTGGCTGTCTTGATCCGGGCGAAGTTGTCCAGAAACCTGGCGTAAAGGCCTCTTGCCTTCTTGTAGTCTTCCTTGGACATCTCGGTCGGCATGGCCGCTAATCCCCCTTTGGAAAAACCTCCCGCAGAAAATCGGCAACGACATTACCACCGTCTCTTAACACGGCTTCCAGTTCGCCTTTGTCGAACCACAGGCCGTCGCCTCTTGCGCACCGGTCGTACATCACCGGCTCGGCCCCCTGCGTGACGGCCTTTTCCATCTTTTTGCCGCAGATCGGACAGCGCCGCACGGCTTCCTTAGTCGCGGCCGGCTTGCCGCCGCGCAGGTACGCGGCGCACGTCTCGGCGTTGCCCATCAGCAGTTCGAGCTCGCCGCTGTCCAGCCAAATCCCCTGGCACTTCACACAGTAGTCGACCTCGACCGACGCATGCTCGATCACAACCATCGGCTCTTTACACACCGGACAGTCCATTGCGGCTCCTGTCACGCCCCTTCAGGGCTTTTTCCCTTGTTGGCGTTCCGTCCTGGGGCGTTGCCCCAGGCTAACCTGCTTAGGCCCTTCAGGCCTTTCTTGTTCTACGCAGCACCTTGTTGATGCTGACTCCTGACTCCTGACTTCTGACTCCTGACTCACGGAATAAAGTTCATATCCGGCCGCAGCGCGGCCACCCATTCAGCCAGCAGTTTCGCCGCGTTTTCCGCGTCGGCCAGCGAGATCAGCTCGACCGGCGAGTGCATGTACCGGGTCGGCACGCTCACCAGACCCGTCGCCACGCCGCCACGGCTCAACTGCATCGCGTTTGCGTCCGTGCCCGTCGCTTTCGGTTCCGCGCCGACCTGATACGGGATCTTCTTGGCCTTCGCCACGTCCACCAACTGCCGGCCCACGACCGGGTTGATGTTCGGCCCGCGCGCGATAATCGGCCCCGCGCCGATTTTCGCGTCCCCGTGCCGTTTGGTCTCGGCGCTCGGGTAATCGATGGCATGGCCCACGTCCACGGCCACACCCACGTGCGGGTTGCAGCCATAGCTGCTCGTCGTTGCGCCGCGCAGTCCAATCTCCTCCTGCACGGTCGTCACGCAATACAGCGCCACCTTGATCTTATGCTTCTCGAGCAACCGCAGCGCCTCGATAACTACGAACGCACCGACCCGGTCGTCGAATGCCCTTGCCGCAACACGGCCGTTGCGCAACTCCTGGAACCCCATGTCGATCGTGATGGGATCGCCCACCGCGACCGCCTTTTCCGCATCTTTCTTGTCCTTGGCGCCGATATCGATCCAAAGCTGGTGGATTTTCATCGGCTTTCCGCGATCTTCCTGGTCGATCAGGTGGATGGCCGTCCGGCCGATCACGCCCGCCACCGGCCCTTTTGCACCGTGCAGCACCACCCGCTGGCCCGCCAGCACCGCCGCGTCGATCCCGCCCACCGCTACAAACGAGATGAACCCCTTCTCGTCGATCGTGTTGACCATCAGCCCGATCTCGTCCACGTGGCCCGCCAGCATCACCCGCATCTCCGCACCTTTATTCTTCACGGCGTACTGGTTGCCGTGCACGTCCTTGTACACGGCGTCCGCGTACGGCCGCGCATACTTGGCGCACACCGTCTGGATTTCCGATTCCCAGCCCGACGGGCTCGGCGTCTTGATCAGTTGCCGCAGAAATTCCACGCTCTCTTTACGCATTTCAGGCTCCCGCACCCCGGATTGAAAGTTTGATTTCCTTGAGCCGTTTCATCACGTCGTTCTCGCCGCGGCCGAAATAATCGTGCAGCCGCTCATACTCCGCGAACAACGGTTTGTACGCCTTGTTGTTGGCCGCCACCGGCTTGTAAACCTCGTCGCGCAGGTGCGCCATTTTTTTCGCCGCATGCGCCACGTCGTCATACCCGCCCCCTGCCTTGCCCGCCGCCACCGCGCCCCACATCGCCGCGCCAAGCGCAACGGTCTGGTCGCTCGCGCTGATCTTGATCTCGCGGTTGGTCGCGTCCGCGAAGATCTGCATCAGCAGCGGGTTCTTGCCCGGCAGGCCGCCGCACGCGTACAACTCGTCGATCGGCACGCCCGCTTCTTCGAACTGCTTGATGATCTTACACGTGCCGAACGCCGTACTCTCGAGCACCGCACGGTACATTTCCGCCGGCGTCGTGGCCAGCGTCATCCCCACCATCAGGCCCGACAGGTCCGCGTCCACCAACACGCTCCGGTTCCCATTCCACCAGTCGAGGCAGAGCAGGCCCGATTCGCCCACTTTTAACGCCGCCGCGTGACGCGCCAGGTAACCGTGGACGTCCGTCCCTTCTTTTTTTGCCTCGTCGTTCACCCAGCCCGGAACGCAGTTATCGACGAACCACGCAAAAATGTCACCCACCGCCGTCTGGCCCGCCTCGTAACCGTAGAAACCCGGCAAGATCCCGTCTTTCACCACGCCGCAGATGCCTTCCACGATCTTCTTATCTGTCCCGCAGAGCAGGTGGCACACGCTCGTCCCCATAATCATCACCATCTTACGTCCCGCCGTCACCGTCGCCGCGGGCACCGCCACGTGCGCGTCCACGCCGCCCGTTGCCACCGCCGTGCCCGGTTTCAGGCCCAGTTTCGCCGCCATCTCCGGCAACAGACCGCCCGCACGAACGCCCGCCGGATACACGTCCTCCCGCATCTTCTCCGCCACCACCTTCTCGAACGCCGGGTCGAGCGCCTTGAAGAAATCCTTCGACGGATAGCCCTCGTCCCAAATCGCTTTATACCCGGCTGCGCAGGCGTTCCGCTTTTCCTCGCCACACAACTGCAACACGATCCAGTCGCCACCTTCCATGAACCGGTCCGCCGCCTTATACACGTCCGGCGCCTCATTCAACACCTGCAACACCTTCGGAATAAACCATTCGCTGCTGATCTTCTTGCCGTACCGATCCAGGAAATCCTCGCCACGCTCCCGCGCTACCCGGTTCACCTGGTCCGCTTCGGGCTGGGCCGCGTGATGCTTCCACAACTTCACCCAGGCGTGCGGGTTCGCCGCGAACTGTGGCGTCATGCACAGCGGCTTCCCGGCCTTGTCCACCGGCAGCATCGTGCACGACGTGAAGTCCGTGCCGATCCCGATCACGTCCTCGCCCTTCACACCCGATTGCGCAAGCACCTTCGGCACAGTTACCTCTATCACGTGCACGTAGTCGCGCGGGTTCTGCAGCGCCCAATCTGGCTCGAGCTTCTGGTTCGTCCCCGGCAGTCGGTCGTCGATCACCACGTCCGGGTACCGCTCGACAGCCGTCGCCACTTCCTCGCCGTTATCCACCGCCACGAGCAGCGCCCGACCCGACTCCGTCCCAAAGTCAAGCCCCAATACGTATTTCCGCCCCATGAGCTAAACTCCTTGTGCAGTTGCCTCTCCAGTTGCCGCACATCTTACCAAAAAACCAACCCTTTGGCTAAGCAAGACCGTTGGGACGCCCCCCGGCTTTTGTGGGGGGTGTCCCTCAGTTCAAGCCAGTCTGTATGGCTCCCCCGGCTCGCGCCGAAGGCGCACGTTGTAGAAAGTGCCCCCTTTGAATCTCCAGCATCCTTCGCTTCTGACTTGCAGCCTATATCAGTCCGTGCCCGTCCGTGAAGCTACAAGAAAACCTCAGCCAGAACCGCACACTTTCCGCATTGATCTCGCCTTGCGCGGGCCTTTTGTCAACCCATTCCCCCTTGTCTCAATAAAACACCCTTCATTTTACCTTCCATATAACGCACACAGACGTATTGCAAAACAGCCCCTAGTTCAGTCAAGATAGTTGGCTGGATGGGAGGCAAAACGCATGACGTTCACACACGGCCGTTTCGCTTGTTGCGCCGGCCTGCTTGTGGCCGTAACAGGCCTGCTTTCGGGCTGCCAGCAAGAAGCCCAGACGCTTCATTATCTCGTCAACGTCATGGACCAGTACCACGACAAGTACGACGTCTACACCGACGCGGATGCAGCCGGAAACCATTTCGTCGCACGCGGAAGGATGCCCGCTTCCGCCACCGACGACACCCTCCCGCCGATGACCGAGGATTGCACAACCTCGCCGCACTGCGGCGTGACCTGCATCGAGGCCACCCTGCCCGCTCGAGAGGACAACTGGGGCGGCTGGTACTTCCTCAACGGCGTCTTGACCGGCGACCAAACCGCGCCCGAGCCCGAATGGGGAACATGCGAAGGAAAAGGCGTGGACCTGACCGGCGCATCCCGGCTGACGTTTTGGGCGCGGGGCGCGCGGGGCGGCGAGCGGGTCGAGTTTGTATTCGGCGGCGTCGGCCCAACCCAACCGTGCCCCGATTCATGCGCCACACTCAGCACCGGCTACGTCACACTCTCGCAGCAATGGACCCCGTTCTCGATTGACCTTCGGGGCAAGAACCTGCAGCGCATTCGGGGCGGGTTTGGCTGGGTATCGAGCACCAACAACAACGACGGCCAGGATGTCCGGTTTTATCTGGATGATATTCAAATCGATAAAGCGCGGCTGGCGGAACCCCGGTTTCTCGTGAGTTATGAAGCCATCCAGGCGGGAGAACCCGACCGGATAACCATGAACGCCGCGTTTGTGTACGACAACGCGATGGCCGCGCTTTACTTTCTGGGCTGCGGAGATGTGTCCCGCGCGCGGCTGCTGGCAGACGCCCTCGTGTTCGCCCAGGAAAACGACCGGTCCTATTCCGACGGCCGCCTGCGCAACGCATACCAGGGCGGCGACCTCGTCTTGTTCCCGGGCTGGACGCCAAACGGGAAAGAAAACACGGTTCGCATGCCGGGGCGGTACGACTCCTCCCTCACCCACTGGTTCGAAGACGAGTTTCAAGTCAGTACGCACACGGGCAATGTGGCGTGGGCCATGCTGGCGCTGATTTCCTGTTACCGATACACCGGCGAAACCGGGTATCTGGACGCCGCCATCGAGATGGGCGAGTGGATCGAGGCCAACTGCCGCGATGAGGCTTGGCCCGCTGGCTACACCGCCGGATTCGAGGGTTGGGAACCCAATGAATCGGCGCCCGACGAACCCCTCAAGCTGGCCTACAAATCAACCGAACACAACCTCGACCTCTACGCGGCGTTCCGCAGGCTTTACCTTATTACGGGAGATGACGACTGGAATGAACGAGCGCTGCTCGCCAAGTCGTTCGTGGAAGTCATGTGGGATCAAGACGAAGGCAAATTCTGGACCGGTACGAAAGAAGAAAACAGCCAGATTGTTATCAACAAGGACCTCATCCCGGTGGACATCCAGGCCTGGGCTGTTCTGGCCATGCCCGAGGATGCCGGCAAATACATTCGGGCGCTGGAATATACCGAGGCCAATCATAAAGTCGGCGACGGATATGATTTCGATACGGACAAGGACGGCATCTGGTTCGAGGGCACAGCCCAAATGGCTGCCGCATACCGGGCTGTTGGCGACAACGCCAAATCAGACGCCATCATTGGCTTCGTGTTGAGTCAGCAGCGTAGCGACGGCGGCATTTATGCGGCAGACCGCGATGGTCTCACCACAGGGCTGCAGCTCCCGAACCGCAACCTGGACCCCGACGTGGACCATCCCTGGCTCTACTACCACCGCGTCCACGTCGGCGCCACCGCATGGTTTGAACTCGCCGCACGCGGCCTCAATCCATTCTGGCTGGGCGAATAGCTCACACTTGCCGTGCTTGACCTGGCCCCGCTCCCCATCCTACCATGGCCCTTCCTTGAGGCAGGGAAACAACCGCGTGATTTTCAAACGGACTACACCCAAAGGACAATCTGTACGCGCCGCCCTGTGGCAAAAAAGGCTCGATCGGGAAGCGCACGACCCCCGAATGGGTGGGCGCGGCGAGTCGCTTCAGGTAAAGGCGTTGCGGGCGGGCTTCCGCGTGCTCGGCGTCTATGACCGAGGCGTGCGGAACGCACTGTCGCCGGTGCTGAACCGGATCGAGTTTGCATCGCCGGTGCTGCCGCGTGCGTTCGACGGGTTCCGCATCCTGCACCTGTCGGACTTCCATTTCCCCGGCCCGCGGGGACTTGCCGAAGCGGTTTGCTCGTTGATTGCCGCTCCTGATTGCATCCACTGCGACCTTTGCGTCCTTACGGGCGACTATGCGTTCAACCGGCGCGCCGACGCGCATGTTGTCGCGGGCATGGTTTCAGACGTGCTGGCGCAACTGTCTCCGCGGTGCGGCTTCGTGGGGATTCCCGGCAATAACGACACCAGCACCCTGCTCGAAATGCTCCGCGGGAACGGGTTGCCAATGCTCATCAACGAGCATATCGAGGTCGAGCGCGGCGGCGAGAAGATCTACATCGCCGGCGTCGACGACCCGCACGAGTTCAGATGCGCGTCGGTGCTCGACGCCGTTTGCGGCATACCCGAAGGCGCGTTCACGGTGCTGTTGGCGCACTCGCCCGAGGTCGCGGCGGCGGGGGCCCGGGCCGGCGCCGACCTCTACCTCTGCGGCCACACACACGGCGGCCAAATCTGCCTGCCCGGAAGCCGGCCGTTGTTCATCAACACACATTGCCCGCACGCCCGTGCCGCGGGCCTGTGGCGCATCGGCCCAATGCAGGCCTACACCACCCGCGGCCTCGGCGGATCAACCATTGAAGTCCGGTACCACTGCCCGCCAGACGCCGCCGTCATAACCTTAAGATGCAGCGAGGACCCATAACGCGTGGAAGCGGCGTCACGCGGCAATGGCGATAATCGACTTGCGCTGAGATCGCGGTGGGGTCGAGTTCCCGCTCGACCGGGGCTCCAACACCCAACTTGAGCATGCAAAGCTTCGCCTCGACCGCCACCCGGTCGCGCGGGAGCGCGACCCCACCGCAACGTGCCCGTGCAGGCGAGACGCCCGCACCACAAAACCGCCGTTGTGGAGTTTTTGTTTGGACACTTTTGCGTATCACGACCCGAAATAGGTCTTGAGGGCGTTGACGTAGGCTTCGGCGAAGGTTTGGCGCCATCGGGGGTTGGCGAGGCGTTCGCAGTCGGTGGTGTTGGTCATATTGGCCATCTCGATGAGGATCTTGGTGGGGATCTGGGTGTTGCGCAGGACCGCCGGCAAGTAAACCCTTCCGCCGTTCTGCCGGATCTGGCTGCGGATCCAGTCGCCTTCGAGGTGGCGGCGGATACGCTTTTGGCCGAGCGCCTGCATGAGGTCCTCGGCGAAATTGCGGGAGAGAGCCTCATCGCGCCGGCGTTCGGCGGCGGTGCTCGATGATGCCCGCTGCTGGACGCATTCCGCGTACCGGGCGTAGACGGCGCCTTCGGGCAGTTCGTTTTCGCGCCGGTACCGTGCGCCGGGGATGTAGACCATGGCGCCGCGCAGTGTCGCGTTGTACAGTGCGTCGGTATGGAAGCTGGTGAAGACGATTTTCCGCGGGTCTGCGCCGCTCTCGAGTTCGTCGCGCAAATAGGCGTTGGCGAGGTACCACCTGAGGTTTGCGCTGATTTTGGAATCCTTGTTTTCGTAGGGCGGCGTGGTGAGCACTTTTTCGTCGGTATCGTGGGAAAACCTCGAGCGGTCGGTGGGCTGGTACTTCTGGCTGGTGTCGAGAACCGTCATGTAGACCTTAGCTTGCGTCTGGGTCTCGAGGATGCGTTTGACGCGGCAGGCAACATCGTAGTTGACCTCATCTTCATACAGGCCGAACTTGTGGTTTGCGCCGCCCTGGTCGCGGCCGCCGTGACCCGGATCGATCACGACCACGACGCCTTCGAGGTCTTTGGTCCAGACCTGCTCGCCCCGCAGCCGCCGCGCTTCTTTGATGCTTTTCTCGTACTCCTCGCGCTGCTCGCTTCCCTGGGGGCGGAACCGGTCCGAGAGCATCTCGAGCGGAATCAGGATGCGCCGGCCGGCGGGCATGTTGCGCACGTCGGTGATGCCGCTGCGCTCCTGCACGATTCTGCATGCTTCCTGGATGAGGTCGTTGTCGCGGAAGTCGGTGAACCGGACCACCACGGCCGTATAGAGGGCCTCGCCCGGCTTGAGCCGGTAGATGGCATACGAACCGCGGGCGTCCTTGCCATAGCCCAGTTCGCGCGTGACCGCCTCGAGGTCGACCGGCTCGAGCCCGTTCTCCTCGGGCGGCGCCGCCTGAGGGACAGCAGCTACGGCCGGTGACGCGGGCGCGGGCAAAACCGGCGCGCTTTGCACGGCGGGCGGAGCTGGCAACGGTGCGCGGGCCGTAAGGCGTTTCATCACGTCTTTGAGCAGGTCGCGCGGGATGAGGATTCGCTGGCCCTGTTCGAGCGCGGGGCCCTCGATGTGTTTCTGGCTTGCCAGTATCTTTTTGTAGTTGAGGCCATTGCCCGTCGTCCACTCACACAGCGACCACAGGGTTTCCTGCCCCTGCCTACCCGAATAGATGACGGTGTGCCACCAGCCCTGGTCGTCCACGCAATCTTCCCGAAAAACCAGCAGGAGTATCTGCCGCTGGACTTCCGGTTTGAGCAGGTCGAACGGCACCGCCACCGCCTGCCGGTTCTTAAACGAGGTCCACTGCCGCGGGTTGGCCAGATACCGCTCAAAATAATAGGCCGCCGCATCGTCCCGGGGCGGCCGGCACTCGAGAAACAGCACCCGACCGTCCTGCAGCGCCGCGGTCGATCCCTTGTCGACCGGCACGCGCACCACGTCCGCGCCCGCGATGCGCGCCCCGGCTAAAAGGAGGGCCGCAATAAAAACTGCCCGAAGGCGTGATTTACGCAAGTCGTTCCCCAACAGCGACTCCCTTCCGCAATAAGCCGAGGTCGCAACTGGCCACACTGTACCCAACGCATTGTATAGGATGAGGCGACCCAAACACAATATATAGTTACTTGCGGGTGTTGCAGGTCGATTTGGGTGGTTATTGGCCTGCATCTTGGGGTGTTCGGACTTATTCGGCGGGGGCTTCGTGGTCCTTTACAACATTATTCGGGATTCTGCGGCCGCTGAACGGTATAAACGTCAAGGGGACGCTGGCCCTGGAGGACACTTGGCGTGCGACGCGCCGGATCTCAGAGAGGAGTTTCGCGCGCACTACGGCCTCGCCGAGTTCGCCGGGCTCAGTGATGGCCATGATACGGTAGTAGGCGAGGACGCCCAGGAGGAACCCGATTCCGAATATGAAATCGAGGCCGCGCAAATCCAATGCGGACAGCGTCAGCACGGGGGTCACGTCGAGGTTCTCGAACCAGGTTACGCTGAGGACCAGTTCGCGCGCCTCGAAATAGTCGGCGCAGATGCCTGCCAGGATGGGCGCAATCGCGGCAGCCACACCCATCACGAGGGCATTCACGGCGACAAACGGCGTGGCTTTACCGTACGGTGCGGCGCGGAGCGCCAGGTTGGTGACGCAGAGTGTGACGCCGGATGTGGCCATCCCATGAAGCACATAGATGGCGATCAGAATGGGCGCCATCAAGAACTTGGCGTCGGGCATGTCGGTAAACGGCCAAAGCAGGAACGTAAAAAAGAACATGGGTGCGGCAACGGCGATGACGGACTTGTTGCTGTGGGAATCGGACAGGCGCGCCCACAGGCCGAAGAACAGGACGTTTACCGTCTGGCTGAGCACGGTCAGGCCGACGACGTAGGTCATGCTCAACTTGAGCCTCGAGATCAGGTAGACGGTGAAGAATGGCGACACGAAGTTTACGGTGAAGTTCCACACGGCGATGAACAGGAGCAATTTGCGGTAGGTGAGGCTCTTGAACGGTTGGGCCAGCAGTTTGAGAAGGCCCTGGTATTTGATGGCCGGCATCCGCGGCTCGCCGACCCGGCCCAGGTAGTAGAGGCCGCTCAACCCGGCCACGATGGCGCCCGCGAACAGGAACGTGTAACCGGACGTTCCCGGGTGGTAGCGGCTGTACAAATCAATTCCGGCGCCGGCGGCCAGGCTCAACGAGGCGCTGACCGCGGTCGACCACGCCATCCGGCGTGCAAAGAACGTGGCCATCCGGTCTTCGGGGATGACGTCGCGCATCCAGGAGTTGAATGCGCATCCGGCCATGGCCGACAGGCTGAAATGGAACAGGAGCGCAACCAGCAGGATGGTCAACCGGTATTCCGGCGGAACCAGCCACGGAAGCACCGCTACCACGACATACATCAGCCTGCTCGCGCCGGCCGTGAGCATGGTGATGGCCTTTCGGTGGCGGGTCCGTTCAACGAGATAGACGGTGGGGATCTGCAGCAACTGCGCAATGGGATGAATCGCCGCGACCAGCCCGATAACCTTGTTGGAAGCCCCCAGAAGCAGGGCAAAACTCACCAGGAACGCGCCCGTCGTAAGGATGCTCATGGCGTTGGAGCACACCCCGTCTACCAGCAGCAGCCAAAGGGCCGAATCCGTTTCCGCCTCGGTCAGGGAATCTTTTGGGCGCAGCGATCTGAACATTCCGAAACTACTATCCGTTGATATTTTGCCTTCCCGGCTCTCCTGGGTGCGGAGCATATCACGGGCTGCCTTGCCGGCGCCAGCAAATGTCACTACATTTACAAGGCTGGGCCAAACCCGCCCCGGCCGCTTTTGAATCCCGGCAATAATTGCTAATTCCGGCTTGTTCCATTACAATTATGGGGTTAGGTTGTAGGCTGCGCGCCGCTCACCGGCGTTTATCGGACGTGTTCATGTTGCTTGGCGGCGGACGCCTGACATACAATTGCTGTACGAGGCGCTGACGCGCCCAAGGAGACGTAACTATGTGGGGCATTGGAACTACGGAACTTGTGGTTCTCTTGTTTATCGTGATGATCGTTTTCGGCGCGGGGAAACTGCCCCAAGTCGGGCGGTCGTTCGGGACGGCTATCAACGAGTTCAAGAATGCCGTCAAACCGAAAGAAGAAGAAGAAGAACCCCCGGCGAAGTCCGATAACCCCGAGTAGACCCCTGTTCGGCTCCCTACCGGATGTCGTACTGTTTTAGTTTCCGGTACAGGGTGCGGAGCCCTATCCCCAGCGTTTTCGCGCAAGCTTCCTTGTTGAACCCGCACGCCGTCATGGTCTCTTCAATGACGGCCTGCTCGATTTCGTCCATGGACGCGCCAATCGGCAGTCGGATCTCTTTTGCGGCGTACTTGGCGGACCTTCTGACATAATCCGGCACGTCGTTGACGTCGATCCTGCGCGTGCCCCGCGCCGCAAGCACCATGCCCTCGACGATGTTTTTCATTTCGCGCACGTTTTCCGGCCAGTCGTAGCGCATCAGCAGATCCATGGCGTGCCGCGTCAGGCTGACGGCAGCCAAGCCGTTGGCCTCGCTGGTTTCCCGCACCATGTGCTGCACCAGCAGCGGGATGTCCTCGCGCCGGTCGCGCAGTGCCGGGGCCTCGATCACGGCCGATTGTAGCAGCCGCCCGAGCTCGGGGTTGAACCCGTACCAGTCGATCGGGCGAGTTGTGGCCGCGACGACACGCACGTCGACCACCACGGGCCGGCCCCCGCCCAGCCGCGTGGTTTTGCGCCGGCGTACCAGGTCGGCGATCCGTTCCTGCTGCCGCGCCGTCAGTTCGCCCACCTCGTCCAGGTACAGCGTGCCATGATCGGCGAGTTCGATCCGCCCCGGCTGGCCGCCGGGGGAACCAACCGCGCCGGATGCGTAACCGAACAGCGCCGCGTCCACCGCTTCCTCGGGCGCTCCGCCGCATTGGACTTTGACGAGCGGCTCGTCGCGGCGTGGGCTGTTGTTGTGGATGGCGTGTGCGATCAGGTCTTTGCCGGTGCCGGGCTCGCCCTGGATAAGCACTGGCGTCGACAGCGGCGCCGCCTGCCGGACCGCGTTGTATACGCGCACCATCTGCCGTGAATTCCCCACAAGGCTGCCCAGGCCGTAATACTCGTCGAGGCGCCTGCGCAACTCGTGCTGGCGGTAAACGAGCCGCTGGTGGTCCAGCCCGCGCTGGATGACGGCCTCGAGCTTGCCGAAGTTCACCGGCTTGATCTGGAAATCGTACGCGCCGCGCCGCATCGCCTCGGTGGCCAGTTCGATCTCGGGTTTTTCGATGACGAAGATCACGCAGATTTCGGGGTTTCTGTCCTTGGCCAGTTTCATCAGGCGCATGCCTTCGACCCGCGGCCCGTTCAGTTCCGTCACCAGAACGTCAAACAGGTGGCTGTCCAGCAGGTTGTACGCTTTCTCGCCATCCTCGACCCACTCGACCGAATACCGGCGGTCGGCGAGATACGCCAGGATGGCCCTGCCGACTGCCGGGTCGCTTTCCGCCAGCAACACGCTGGCGGCAAAATCGCTTGCCATGGCCAAATCTCCGGACCTCCCCCGAGTTTACCACGGGTGGCATCACAGGCCGAAAAAGGCCGGGGGGTTCTTGTGAGGCGGACTCTCCGTACTACTAACCTTTGATTTCTTGTTGCGCCGCGCAAAATCTTGCCGCATCTGGGACGCCCCCCGGCCACGCCAAAGGCGTGGTGGGGGGTGTCCCATTTTTGACCAAAACCGGCGCCCGTCTTTGGTTGCGGCTTCGCCGCGCTGTGCTCTCCGTGAACTGCGTGGTCGGACATTTGTTCACATAAACCACGGAGGTCACGGAGGACATGGAAAAAACCAAGGCGGCCCGCGGTCTTGGAGGGCCGCCTGTACGTCCGAAATAATTTCGGACCTACTTTTCGAGCGCGTTGCACCGGTATGGTAGACTGGCGACTCACACAATGGAAAACGCGCGGAATGGAATTGAACGGGCTCGACATCGGGGTGTTTCTGGGGTTTGTGCTGGCGGTCGTCGGCTTCAGCATGTACAAAAGCCGGCGCGAACGCACCAGCGAGGACTACTTCCTGGCCAGCCGGGGGTTGACATGGCCGCTCATTGGATTTTCGATTGTAGCGGCCAACCTGAGTACCGAGCAGTTTGTGGGCATGGCCGGGCAGGCCGCGGGCAACGTGGGAATCGCCGTCAGCAACTGGCAGTTGACCGGCGCGGTCGGCATCGTAGTGGTGGCGTTCACGTTTCTGCCGCGGTTTTTGCGCGGCGGCATCTACACCATGCCCGAATACCTCGAGTACCGTTACAACGCCTCGGCGCGCGCCATCATGGCCGTCTATACGGTGATCGTGTACGTCCTCGTGACGGTCACCACCGTTCTTTATTCGGGCGGGCTCACGCTCCAGACCATCTTCGGGATGGACCTCCGCACGGCCATCTGGCTTATCGGCGCGATCGCCGCGGTGTACACTACGTGGGGCGGGCTCAAAGCCGTGGTCTGGGCGGATTTGTTCCAGGGGGCGACGCTGCTGCTGGGCGGCCTGGCGACGATGGTACTGGGGTTTCGCGCGGTGGGCGGCATCGACAGTTTCTTCACGCACAACGCCGACCGGCTTCACATGATTCTGCCCGCGGACCACCCCGTTTTGCCGTGGACGGGCCTCGTCGCCGGAATCTGGATCCCGATTTTCTATTACTGCGGGCTCAACCAGTTTATCGTGCAGCGCACGCTGGCCGCCCGCGACTTGCGGCAAGGCCAGCGCGGCGTGATTTTCGCGGCGGCGTTGTGGCTGCTTGTGCCGTTTTTCATTGTCTTCCCGGGCATGATGGCGCTCCAGCTCTACCCCGGCCAAATGGACAGGCCCGACCAGGCGTATCCGCTGCTGATCCGCAACTTGATCCCCGCCGGCCTGCGCGGCTTCATGTTCGCGGCCATAGCAGGCGCCGTGATCAGTTCGCTGGCCTCGATGCTCAACAGCGCCGCCACCATCTTCACCATGGACATCTACAAACGGCACCTGCGCGCCGGCGCGTCGCAACCGGCGCTCGTGATGACCGGCAGAGCCGCCACGCTCGTCTTCGTGGTGACGGCATGCCTCGTTGCGCCGTTCCTGGGCCACCCGCGGTTCGGCGGCGTATTCAATTTCATCCAGGAATTTCAGGGCTACATCTCGCCGGGCATTCTCGCCGCGTTCGTGTTTGGCTTCCTCGTGCCGCGCGCGCCGGGGTCCGCGGGCGTGGCGGCCCTGCTTGCGAGCGCGCCCATCTACGGCCTGCTGCAATGGCAATGGGGCCGCGTCCCCTATCTGAACCGCATGGCGATCACGTTCCTGCTGCTCATCGCCATCATGGGGGTGATCACGCTAGTCGCGCCGCTGCGCCAACCCAAAAAACTGCCCGTTACCAGAGATCTTGGGCCAACATTTACATTGGGTTCAGTGATACCAGGCGCGGCCGTCATAGCCGGCGTTGTCGCTTTCTACATGGTCTTCTGGTAGCCGCTTCTACTCCTTGCGGTAGGAGAGAATGACGGCTTTGGGCCTGTCGGGGATTTGAATGGGGGTGCCTTGTTGCATGAGGTCTTGCCCGGACATGTTAAAGGGCTCGCCACCGTCTATGTTGGTAAGTTCGTAGGTCGCGGCTGCATCTAGATTGACAAGACATAGCCGCGCTTCGGTGTAGGGGCTTTGAGTTCTGCGGAAAACCTCGATGATGCCTTCGCCGAGGTCGGGGCGGTTGAACTGCCAGGCCATCCAAACGGATTCGTCGAGCGTGTACGGCGTGAGCGGCCAGAAATCGCCGAGGAAGTATAGCTGGATTTTTTTGCATTGTTCGGTAAGCCGTCTCAACTCGGCGAAATCGATCTTATCGAGCCCGGCCGCGTCGGGGCCAAAACTGTTTTCGGCCGTCATGCAACTGCGGATCCAGTATTCGTCTTTGGGATAGATGAATCCCGTCCCGTGGTAGGGGACCCACATCGAGAGGCCGTAGGTCTGGCACTGCTGGCCGCCGGGCGCCCAATACCAGTCGCTGCGCAGCAGCGGCACGGCACGGCGGAGCGTCTCGAGGTCGTTGCGACGGCCGCCGGACGCGCACGAGTCGATCAGCATATTGGGGTGGCGCCGGCGCAACTCGTCCCAGTATGCGAAATAGCCTTCGACGTGGCGGATCTCGGTGATTCCCTGGCGATCCTCAGAGTCGGCGGCGCGCCAGAACGGCAGCGGGTCAATGTTGAAATCCTGACGGTAATCGTCGATGCCCTGCGCGGTTAGCACGGCGTCGATGTGATCGGTGAGCCACGCCCGGCACGCGGGATCGCCCAGCTTAAGCAGGCCGCCGCCGGCCCCGCCGTACACCCATTCGGGATGGTTGGCCGTGAGCCAGGTGTCGGGGTGGACGCGCTCGGGTTCAAACCACACCATGACCTTTTTGCCGTTCGCGTGCATCAAATCGCTCAACTCGCGCAGGCCCTTGGGAAACCTGACCGGGTCGACTTCCCACGTCCCGACCTTGGGCCAGCCCACGCCGTCGCACGGGTACCAGCCCGCGTCCTGCCACCAGCAGTCAAACGGGATCCGCTCGTCAAGGTGGCGCTCGAGGAAGGTCCGTTCCTGCTTTGATTCCGTCATCAGGTTGGGATAGAAGTTGCCCGTGCACAGAGACAACTGCGGCGCCAGCGGGTTGCCGCCCGGCCGCGGCACGTTGTGCGCGAACATCCATCGGCGCCATACGTTTTGCGACCGTGCCCAGCCGCCCCGCCAAAATTGCAGGACCACCATCGGCGACCGCACTTCCTCGCCGGAGTGAAGCATGAAATGCGTCAACTCCTGCCCGGCACGCACCCGCAGCCCGTCCGGCCCCTCGTGCTTAAACGACGCCGCCCACTGGCCCGCCCAACTCACAACCACGATCACGCCGCGGTCGCCCCACTCGAGGTTGAAGTAGGGGAAGGCCTCCTGCGTCGGCCGGCCACCCGTGTTTGCGATCCGTTTGTCCGCGCCGGGCGCGAGCGTTTCGACACGCGGCTCGTAACTGTTCTGCGTGCAGTTGTCGCCCGCATTCGAGTGGAGGACGAACTCGGCGTCGCTGCCGCGCGCAAGGACAATGTCAAGCGGCTGGATGTTCTCAATAATCGGCGTATCCGACGCGCCCCCGTTCTTGAAATACAACGTCCACTCGACGGTTGGGAAATCCGCGTATCGGACGGCCTCACAGCGGATCTCGAGGCCCGATGCGGGGTCGGCGAATTGGAGGGTGAGCCCGGTCCGTTGGGAATCGATCGGACGGCTGCTGGACGTGGTTTTCCACGTGGACAGGAAATCAGACGACGGCCGGCCGTCATAGATGAACGAAAAGAAAGATTGCGCCCGCTCCGCACTCAATGCCCCCGCGCACCATTGCCCGGCGTCTTCCATTTCCGCCGGCATGACGTCGACCGCAGCCATGGCCGCCAAAAACGTCAGGATTGTAAGCATAGCCTTTACTCCCGTCTAACCACTTGTGCCGCGACAGGATAACGGGATAAACCGGATGATTCAAAAGACACGGAAATGAGACGTTGATCCGAATCCGGGCAATCTCCGGCCGGAGCAAATTCCCGGAATATTCCCAGCCGCTGATGCGTTAACTAGAAGCCTTGCTGTCGACGGGACTGGATAAAATGCTCGATTTGGTCTCTGTCGGTTGTTCTTGGCGCCACAAATGCCAATCAAGGAGGACGTACCATGAAGGCAATCCTGTCTGGTGTCGTTGTTCTTACCGCCTTATTCAGCCTGACTGCGGCAGGCGTCGATAAGGTTCAGGATGGTTCCCCGCCACTCGGTCTGCCGCCGGTTCCCTATCCGGCGGCGAACCCCCAGACGCCGGAGAAGGTCGCTCTTGGGGAGAAACTTTTTAACGATAAGAGATTCAGTTCGACGGGCGAGGTGAATTGCGCCCAATGCCACAAAGTGGAGGCGGCGTTTACCGACAGCCCGCTCAAAACGTCCGAGGGCATCAACAAGCTCACCGGAACCCGGAACGCGCCGACGGTGATCAATTCGGCCTATTTCAAGACGGCCTTCTGGGATGGGCGATCCCCGTCGCTTGAAGATCAGGCGCTGCACCCGTTTGTGAATCCCGTCGAGATGGGGCTTAAAGACCATCAGCCCATCCTGGATATCGTCCGGTCCGACCCCGACTATGTGAAGGCGTTTCAGGCCGTGTTTGGCAAGCAGGGCGAGGCGGTCACGATGACCGAGGTGACACAGGCCATTGCGGCGTTCGAGCGCACGATTGTGTCCGGCAATTCGCCGTTCGACCGGTGGTACTTTGGCAAGGAGGAGGACGCGCTTAACGCGCAGCAGAAACGTGGCTTCGATCTGTTTATCAATCAAGGCCGGTGCGTTTCGTGCCACCTCATCGAGCAGACGCAGGCCCTCTTCACGGACAACCGGTTCCACAACATCGGCGTGGGCATCAACAACATCCAGAGCGAGGTGCCCGCGCTGGCCGCGGAATTCGTGAAGGCGCAAGCGACGCTGGCCGAGGTCGACGTGAAAGTGCTGAGCGATAAGCGCACGTCGGAACTGGGCCGCCTGGCCGTTACGAAATCCATGGAGGACATTGGCTCGTTCAAGACGTCTACGCTGCGCAACATCGCCGTTACGGCGCCCTACATGCATGACGGCAGCGTGAAGACGCTTCGGGACGCGGTGGTTCATTACAATAACGGCGGCGTTACGAAGAAGGGGGATCCCGTGAACGATTTTCTAAGCAGCGGAATCCGGCCTTTGAATTTGGACGACGCGCAAGTCGACGACCTGGTGGCTTTCCTCGAGTCGCTCACCAGCCCCGAATTCGCTCCGTTGGCCAAGGCCGCAGCCGATAGCACTAAGGAGAAACAGCCATGACTCCAGGAAATGTAACCCGCCGCGATTTCATCAAAGGAGCCGGTGCGCTTGCAGCCGCAAGCCTGCTTCCCGTGACCAGCGTCAAATTGGCGTTCGCCAATCCGGCCGAAAACTTCACGTTCGCCTATATCTCGGATTCCCACATCCAGCAGATCGAAGGCGCGAAATTTGTCCGCAACTGGGATCGCGGGCTCATTCGGGCCGTGGCCGAGGCCAATCTGCTCGAGCCCAAGCCGGACTTCGTCATGTTCGGCGGCGATCTCGGGCAACTGGGCAAGAAAGCCGAGCTCGACCATGGCGCAGAGATGCTCTCCAAGCTGAACTACAAGCTGCACTGTGTGATGGGTGAACACGACTACTACCTCGACCTGGGCGAATACTGGTCCAAGTTGTTTGGGCCGCAGCACTACAGTTGGGACCACAAGGGGGTGCATTTTGTCGTGCTCAACAGCGTTCTCACGCACGACGAGTGGACCTACAACCGCTGGCCGACACCCGAACAGCGCATGAGCGAAATGGCCGGGCTCGACAATCCCAACGGCTCGCCATTCATGGTGGGCGAGAAACAGCGGGATTGGTTGAAGAAAGATCTCGAGGGCGTAAAGAAGGAAACGCCCATCGTCCTCTTCTCGCATTCGCCCATCCAGAAGATATACAAAGGCTGGAACTTCTGGACGGACGACGCGGAGGACGTTCAAGCGCTTCTACAACCCTTCGATACCGTCAACGTGATCTACGGGCACGTCCACCAAATCCAGTACAACCAGATTGGGAATATCGCGTTCAATGCGGTCATGGCCACCGCCTGGCCGTGGCCGTATCCCCAGAGCTATGCCCAGGCCGAAAGCCAACTGCCCAAACTCACCGTGCCCATGAGCCGCGGCAATCCGTTCTTCGAGCGCGATGCAACGGGATGGCAGTTTATTGGCGTCGATACGGGCCGGGTGGCCCTGCACTACCGATTGACGGACGACACGGACCGAACGGTCGCGTTCAACCGGACCACGGGCCGGCCCGAGGACACCGACTATCAAGATACGGCGAAACGGATTCCCCCGCAAAATCACTACTGAGGAGAACGAGGCATGTCCAAGAAAATTACAGGCATTGCGTTGATGATGCTGGCGGTTTCAGTGGCAATCGCGGGTTACGTCTCCGTGACTTGGGCCGACAAGTTCACCAAGGAAGACCAGGAACGCTGGCAAGCAGAGTTCATGACCGTTGTGCAAGCGGGGCGCGAACTCTGGACCAGCCCGACGCTGGGAACCAACGGCGTCGCCTGTGCCCAGTGCCATCCCAATGCCGCCAACACCCACCCGGAAACCTATCCCAAGTTCCAACAACAACTCGGGAAGGTCATCGGGCTTCGCGACATGATTAACTGGTGCCTTCAACACCCGCTCGAAGGCAAAGCAATCGACGTCAACGACGCCAAAATGGTAGCGTTGGAAGCCTACGTAACCTATGAGCGAAGAGGTGTGGCGCTCGACCCAGGGAAACACTAGATTCGCGTACCGCTGAATCGAACCACAAAACATTTTCCGAAAAGAACTTGGAATCCCACTCGAATCAAAAGAGTGGGCACAGGCAAGTCGAGGCCCGCTTGGCATGCGCGCTTTCGGGCGAGCGTAGCAAGCAGAAGTGCGAGAACGCAATAAAAGCCGTGGCCGTTTAGTTTTTGCTCGGTCCAGTGATAGGCGGGTTGCCAGCGAAGGAGCGTAATACACAGGTGCCGCCGGCAAAAGCTGTGCCGGCCAACAACTTACACGATCAGGGGTGCAGCCCAAACGGCATAAAACGTAAACTCAGGCTAGGCTTTTGGACCAAGCCCGGCGATGCACTGGTCTTCCCTGACCACTTTTCTTGGGCCGCCGTCGAGGCTTGTTGACCAGTCCTGCGGGTCGGCGATGGCTTCGAACTTGTCCAGGATACCGAGTGTGCGGGCGCGGTCGTAGATAAGCTGCCAGGCGCAGTCGGTCTCCTCGCTGACCTCGCACTTGCCGTCGCGCGAGCCGGCGCACGGGCCGTTGAGCAGCCGCTTGGCACAGCGTGTGAGCGGGCAGATGCCGGCGAACTGGCCAAGTCGGCAGGAGCCGCAACCGGCGCATTTCTCCGTCCAGACGCCCTGCGATTCGAGGATGCCGATGAACTGGGTGTTGAGGCCGGGGTAAACGGCCGTATTGGGGAACCGTTCGGCGAGCGCCTGCACGCCGGCCCCGCAGCCCAGCGAGCAAATCGCGTCGTATTCGGCGATGCGCGGCGCGAGCGCGTCGATGAAGGCGTCTTCACACTGGCGCTCGATGGTGCACTCGTCGACGACGACCGCGCCGCGGCCAATGAGCTTGAGCGACATCCGCAGCGCCGAGGCGATAATGCCGACTTCGCGCTCGCCGCCGACCAGGCACACCGTTACGCAGGTGCCGCAGCCAACAAGCAGTACGCGGTTGTGGTCTTTGAGCATATCGCGGAGTTCGGGGATCTTCTTGCGGTCGGCTACTATCATGGTTGCCTCCTGTTGGGGTTGGCGTTTGGCGTCTGGCGTTTGGCGTTTGGGGAACCGGCTTTCTGGAGACCTTGGCGCAGACGAGCCAACAGACGCCCAACGAGTTGAGTCTGTTCCCAAGTTGGTACCAGTGCGTCACGCGACAGCAATTTCAGCCGGCCCGCTACAGTCAGCAGTGTTTCAAGTTCCGCAAGAGAACCACCCGCCATTGAAAGATGGTGAAGATAGTCGCCGCGGTGAATGCGGCCGTAACCTTCAGCAATATTTGCAGGTATTGAGACCGCGGCGCGCCTTATCTGCGATGCGAGTCCGAACTTCTCCTCGCTGGGCAGTGCATTTGCCAAACAATAGCACATTTCGACTAGATTCATGGCTTCCTGCCATGTCTCTAAGTCACGGTAAGATTTGGTCTTCATAGAAGACCTCGACTTGTTTCGTTGTCTGGTATCGGCGCTCCATGACAGTCGCCGCCGGCAGGTGTCAAGAAGGCGGTTTCGCCCAAACGCCAGACGCCAGACGCCAAACGCTTTAATGGGCTTGGGCCGAGTTTGGCGACACGCGAGCTCATTTCGTTGACGATCTCGGCGAACCTTGTGCCTTCCGCCGAGGAGAGGTTGAACATTTCGAGGCGTTCGGGCTCGAGGCCGATTTCGGCGAGCATCTGTTTCGCCCGCTCGACCCTGCGGCGGGCGCGGAGGTTGCCTTCCTGGAAGTGGCATCCGCCTTCGAGGCAGCCGGCAACGATGACGGCATCGACGCCGCGCTCGAACGCGGCGAGGATGTAGTTGACCTCGATTTTGCCCGTGCAGGGGAGACGGAGGACGCGGATCGTGCCGGGATACTGCAGGCGCATGGTGCCCGCGAGGTCGGCGGCGGCGTAGGCGCAGTAGTGGCAGCAGAACGCCAGGATCACGGGCTGCGCGGCGTCGTCGGTGTTCGTGTCAAGATTGCTCATCATGTTCCTTTATGCCATCGCGGGGGCGCGACTCCGACTTGATCGAAGAAACCGGGCTCGATGGTTTCAACCGGCCGCACGCCGTCCAGGACGGAGTCGATCGCGCGGAGGATCTGGGTGTCGAGGTAATTGCGCAGTTGGACGGCCTTGGCGGGGCATTCGGCGGTGCAACTCCCGCAACCCATGCAGACGGCGCCCTGGACCTCGGCCTTGTTGTCGTTGCCGACGATGGGCGCGTGATACGGGCAGATGTGGACGCACGTCATGCACGAGATGCATTTATCCGGGTCGACCCAGGCGATCTGGCCGCTGATGGGCATGCGTTTGCGCGAGAGAATCGACGCAGCGCGGCCTGCAACGGCGCTGGCCTGCGAGATGGTTTCGCCAATGCTCTTTGGCGCGTGCGCGGTGCCGCAGAGGAACAGGCCTTCGCTGGCGAAATCGACCGGGCGCAGCTTGACGTGGGCTTCGAGGAAGAAACCGTCGGCGTTGAGCGGCACCCGCAGGAGTTCGGAAAGTTCCTGGCGGTCGGCGCGCGGCGTCATGGGCGCGGCGAGAACGAGCAGGTCGGGCGCCAGTTCGATTTCCCTGCCGAGGGAAGGCTCGAGGAACCTGAGCCGGCCGCTGGCGTCGAACTGCGGCGGCAACTCGGCCTCGTACCGTACAAACAGGATGCCTTTTTCGCGCGCCTCTCTGTACGCGGCTTCGCGGAAACCGTAGGTGCGCATGTCGCGGTAGAGGACAAGAATTCGGGCGTTGGGATATCGGTCGTGCAACTCGAGCGCGTTCTTGACGGCCGTGGTGCAGCAAACCCGGCTGCAATAAGGCCGCTCGTCGTTACGCTGGTCGACACATTGGATCATGGCGATAGTGGCGTTGTCGGAGAGGTTAACCTTTCCTGCCGCCAATCGCTCGGAGAGTTCCAACTGCGTCAGGACGTTCTTGTTTTTCCCGTACTGATAGGACGTCGGTGGCAACTCATCGGCGCCCGTGGCGACGACAACGACCCCGTGCTTGATTTCGTGCGTGTGGCCTTTTGAAACGATTTTCGACGAGAACGCGCCGATGTGGCCTTCAATCTCGGAGGCTCTCGCATCGAGGTAGACCGTAATGAGCGGATTGGCAACGACTTTCTCGATCGTATTGTCGAGGAATTCCTGCACGTTCATGCCGTCGAGCGTGCGCTGGACGCGGCGCGCCGTGCCGCCGAGTTCGCCGGACTTCTCGACGAGGTGCACCGGGAAACCTTGCGCGCTGAGCGCGAGCGCGGCCGTCATCCCGGCGATCCCGCCCCCGACGATCAGTGCCGCGTTGTTGACGGGGACGGTTTCGTCCTTGATGGGCAGGAGTTGTGCGGTGCGCGCGACCATCATTCTGACGAGTTCGATGGCTTTTGTAGTGGCGCGTTCGGGATCGCCGGCGTGAACCCACGAGCACTGCTCGCGGATATTCGCCATTTCGAGCAGGTAAGGGTTGAGCCCGGCGTCGCGCAGTGTGTCGCGGAAAACAGGTTCGTGGGTGCGCGGCGTGCAAGACGCGACGAGCACGCGGTTGAGCCGGTGCTCGGCGATCCGTTGTTTGATGCTGGCCTGGCTGTCGTCGGCGCAGGTGTACATAGTATGCTCGGCGTGGACGACGTGGGGGAAGCTGAGCGCAGCTTGGACGACGCGCTCGACGTCGACAACCGACGCGATGTTGCTGCCGCAGTGGCAGACGAACACGCCGACGCGCGGCGGCTCATCGGTGACGTCGCGCTGAGGCGGATACTGTTTCGTGCGGATGCGCGAGCCGCGCGCGGGCGCGAGCAGGGCCATGGCGCACGAGGCGGCGGCGCTGGCCTGCATGACGGTGTCGGGTATGTCTTTTGGTTCCTGGAACGTACCGCCGACAAACACACCGGGCCGGGTGGTTTCGAGCGGGTTGAGTTCGGCCGTCTCAGCGAATCCCCACTTGTTGAGGCCGACGCCGATGTTCCGGGCCTGATCGCGGAGCAGCGAACTGGGTTCGAGCGCGACGGAGAGCACGACCATGTCGAACTCTTCCTCGACCAGTTTGCGGTCGGGTCCGAAATACGCGAGCTGGAGGTTTTTCGAGTCGGGCATCTCGAACGTGCGCGAAATGAACGACCGGACGTACCGGATGTTCTTTTCGTTTTTTGCGCGCTCGTAATACCGGTCGAAATCCTTGCCGAACGCACGGATGTCGAGAAAGAAAATGGTGACATCGAGGTCGGGCTCGTGTTCTTTTGCCAGAATAGCTTCCTTGGTGGCGGCCATGCAGCACACGGACGAGCAGTAATCGTTGCCGCAGCCGGTGTCGCGCGAGCCGACGCATTGAATAAACGCGATGCGTTTGGGCGTCTTGCCGTCGGATGGACGGACGATGTGACCTTGCGTCGGGCCGGACGCGGACAGGATGCGCTCGAACTGGACGTTGGAGACGACGTTTTGGGCGTGGCCAAACCCGAACTCGCCGCGGCGCGCTCCGTCAAATGCTTCAAAACCCGGCGTGAGTACGACGGTGCCGACCTCGAGTTCGAGCGTGCGGGCGACCTGGTCGTGGCAAATTGCGCCGGCTTTGCATGCGTCGACGCACCGCATGCACTCGGCGCAGATGCCGCAGTTGAGACACCGCTGGGCCTCGCGCCTGGCTTCGTCTTCCGAGTAGGTGTGCTCGACTTCGTTGAAGTCCCTGACGCGCAGATCCGCGGGCAATTCTGCTTGCGGGACGCGGTCGGTAGCGCGCAGTTTTTTTCTGAGCTTCGCGAGGTCATCCTCGCACAGCGGGTTTTCCCGTTGCGTTGGCGGCTGTATGCCGGTGTCGAGCGGTTTGCCGCCGAGATAATTGTCGATGGCTTTTGCGGCGCGTTTGCCATGGGCGATGGCGTCGATGACGCTCGACGGCCCGACGACAACGTCGCCGCCCGCGAACACGCCTTCGCGCGAGGTGGCCATGGTGAGCGAGTCGGCGGCGATGGTGCCGGAATCGGTCGCGTTTACGTGGAACAGTTCGGCCAGCTTCAGGTCGGCCGACTGGCTGACGGCCGGAATGAGCGTGTCGGTGTCGATGGTGAATTTCGAGCCAGGGATGGGCACGGGCCTGCGGCGCCCGCTCTTGTCGGGCTCGCCGAGTTGCATGCGGACGCACTCGATGGAAGTCAGTGTCCCGTCATGCGCGATCGCCTTGACAGGCGCGGCCAGGTATTGAATATCGATGCCCTCATGCAGTGCCGCATCGATTTCGTCCGGGCTCGCGGGCATCTCGTTGCGCGTGCGCCGGTAGAGGATCGTGACGCGGCCGGCGCCGAGCCGGACGGCGGTACGCGCGGCGTCGATCGCGGTGTTGCCGCCGCCGACAACCGCGACGTTCTTGCCAAGCGCGACCTTTTCGCCGAGCGCGTAACGGCGGAGGAAATCGGTGCCGTAAAGTACGCCGCGGGAATCTTCGCCGGGGATGCCGAGCTTTTGGCTGAGGTGCGCGCCGGTCGCGATGAAGACGGCGCTGAATTTGGAGAAGATATCATCGGCGGACACGTCGTTGCCGACGGCTGTGCCGGTTTTGAACTCGACACCGAGCGCGCGGATGTTGGCGAGGTCGCGCTCGAAGATGTCGGTGGGCAGGCGGTAATCGGGGATGCCGACGGACAACATGCCGCCGAGAACGGGCAACGACTCGAACACCGTGACGGCGTGGCCGTCCAGCGCGAGGAAATGGGCAGCCGCAAGCCCCGCGGGACCCGAACCGATGATGGCGACGGCCTTGCCGGTGGGCGTGATCTGCGGGAGGGCGGACGGCTCGGGAAACTGGTCCATCGCGAATCGTTTGAGGCCGCGGATGTTGATGGGGTTATCGATAGCGCCGCGGTTGCATTGGGTTTCGCAGGGGTGGAAACACACGCGGCCGCAGATCGACGGGAGCGGGTTCTCGCGCCGGATGACGTTGGCGGCTTCCTCAATTCTGCCGGCAGCGATAAGGGCGACGTAGGCCTGCACGCTAGAATCGATCGGGCACCCGGAACTGCAGACGGCCCTGCCGCGCTTCTGGATCACGAACGCGTTGGGCGCGGCTTGCGCGTAGACCCGATCGATGGCGTTGCGCGTGCCGATCTGCGCGTCGAACTGGCTGGGGACGCTGATGGGGCAGACGGCGGAGCAGTCGCCGCACATGGTGCACTTGTCGATGTCGACGTAGCGGGGCCGCTGGACGACGGTGGCTTTGAACTGTCCGGGCGCGCCATCGAGCTTGACGACGTCGGCCATGGTCAGGACTTCGATGTTGGGATCGCGCATGCACTCGACCAGTTTCGGCGAGATGATGCACGTCGCGCAGTCGCCGGTGGGAAACGTCTTGTCGAGGCGCGTCATCCCGCCGCCGACCGCCGGCTTGTCTTCAACCAGATAGACGTGGAACCCGCCCGCGGCCAGGTCGAGCGAGGCCTGGATGCCGGCGACGCCCGCGCCGCAGACGAGCACGGCGCCGACTGGCTCCTGGCTGGTGTCGAGGGGCGTAGTTGCCATGCTAGGACGCTCTTCCTTTTTGTGCCCGTGCAGCCGGGACGGCCGCACCACAAGCGGCTACGGCGTCTGCGAAAACCGGCAAGGCGTTTACCGTAAGCGCATCGAGGCCAAGCGACCGCGGCGTGAGGCCGAGTGCGAGGCCAAGAAGCTGCGTAATGTACACCACGGGCATATCCGGGATCTGCTGCTTGCCTTTCTTTGCGTCGGCTTGCCGGAAATCGAGGTTGAGCTGGCACAGCGGGCACGCAACGACGAGGCACTGCGCGCCGGCACGTTCGGCCATCGACAGCAGCCGGTAACCGAGGCGGTTGGTGGCGTCGCCTTTGACGATCGAGAGGCTGGCGCCGCAGCATTCGGTTTTGTACGGCCAATCGATGGCCTCGGCGCCAGCCGCGGTGACGAGCGCGTCCATGCAGGTGGGATGCTCGGGGTCGTCGAACGCGACAACCTCCGGCGGGCGCGACAGCAGGCAGCCATAATACGACGCGACGCGGATGCCGTTGAGCGGCGTGGTCACGCACTTGCGGATTTCCGCGGGCCCGAAATCGTTGACAAGCACGTCGAGAATGTGCCGGACTCGTACCGAACCGTCGTAGGGCGCCTCGATGATGCGGTGAACACGCTCGCGCTCTTCGGCGGACTGCGTGATTTTGTGGTTGGCGGTGCGGAGCCGCGCATAGCAGGACGCGCACGCCACAACCACCTGGTCGTAACCCGCCTGCCGCGCCTTCTCGAGGTTGAGCGCGGGCAGGGCAACGGCGAGCGACGCATTCGAGGCATGCGCGGGCGTCGAGCCGCAGCATACCCAGCCGGGGATGTCGGCGAGATCGATGCCGAGAGCCTTGCAGAGCGCGCGGGTCGACATGTCGAAATCCCACGCGGTCGACTCGAGGCTGCATCCGGGAAAGAACGCGTACTTCACCGTTTCTTTTCCTCCTCTTGCGCGCGCTTGAACACCCTCCGCACGGCTTTCGCGGCCGGCGAGAAGTGTGGCAGGAACGACAGCTTCCGTTTCTTGATCATGCCGGGCACTTTTTCAATGTCAGAGAAGAAATCGCGGCTGGCGAGTTTGTAGAGGGCCATCATGCCCGCTTCAAAGACACGCCCATGCCAGCGGACACTCGTGAGAAAAGCCTTGTTGAAGCTTGGCGGGCGCCGGTCGGGGATTTCCGCGGCGCGCTCGACCGCCAAGATGCGGAGCGTGTCCATCACGGCGGCCACATCGATGCCCATCGGGCAGCGCGTGGTGCAGGCTTCGCACGAGGCGCAGGTCCAGATCGTTTCCGACCGGAGCACCTCGTCTTCTTGGCCGAGATGGATGAGGCGCATCACCTGGCTCGAGAGCAGGTCCATGTCGGGCGCAAGCGGGCATCCGGACGAGCATTTGTGGCATTGGAAACACGCGCTGACGGTTGCGCCGCTTCTGCGCTCGACTTCGCGCAGGAATCCGGTTTCTTTCCACTCGAGTAATTGAGCCATGGCTATTCACCTACCTCATCCGCGAGCATTGCGGAAGAGGCTTTCTTGAGAGGCGCCACCTTCGTATAAACCTGTTCGGGCGGCATCAGCACGCCGTCCACCGTGAGCAGATCCCGCTCGACGCAAATACCAAACAGGCTCTCGTTCTCGCGCAGGTACGGCAGAATCAGTTTCCAGTCTTCAGCGGCGAGGGGCACGTACTCGCCGCCGTTGAGTTGTTCATCTACGAGGGTTTTGTGCGGGTCGCGGACGTAGATCGCCCCCCCCGACGCAAGCGAAAGCAGGTTGCCGCCGGCGTAAGGCAATTCGAGCGGAACCACGTTGCCCTCCTGGTCGAACCGAACGCCGTTGACGATCACGAACCCGCCGTCGATGAGCGGGTCGCCCGCCATGAACGACTCGGCGAGGAAATCGAGCGCGGTCCCGTTGATCACGACGCGCGGCCTGCCGACGGCGTTGATCAGCGGTCGGCCCGCGGCGTTGCCCATGACGAAGATCGTGCCGCCCTTGGCGCCGTAGAGAAACGTCTGGCCGACGTCGCCGTAAATGACCATCTTGCCGCGCTTGGCGATCTGGCCGAGCTGGTCCTGTGCGTTGCCGTGGACGTGGACTTCGAGCCCGTCCATGCCCGACCCGAGGTAGTCGCCGGGGTTGTCGTAGCAGTCGATGCGCAGGCCGTCGGTGGCCGGTCCGAACCCGGCGGCGTGGAACCGTGTGCCGCGCGAGTCGTAATGGACGAGATGGCGCCAGCCGACGTTGTACGCATCGACGGCGAGCCGGGCGTCGCAGTTCGGTCCCTGTGCTTCAAAGCCGCTCGCGTTGATGAGCAGGGTACGCTCATCGTTGCGCGGCGGGCGCAGCGTGTTGCGCGTTGCCCGCGAGATCCGGCGGAACGGGCTCGGGTGCGGGTCGTCGAGCAACGGCTGGTGCTCGAAGAGGGTCTCGATCCCTCTGCGCAGGATGGTGAGGACCGCGCTGCGTTTTTTTGTGCCGGTGGGATAGCGGTGGTCGGTGGCGCGGGTGAGAACGTCGATGCCGAGTTGCGGCGCGCGGGACGCGGCCCGTTCCGCGAGTGCGGAGATGAAATTGCGCAGGCGGTCAAACGTCATGCCGGCGACGTTGTCGCGGACATAATCATAAAGGCTGTCGGCGTCGTTTTCTCGAATGGCATTCTCGATAGCCGCCAGATCTTCAGCAGCCGGCTTGGAATCCTGCACGCTGATTGACAGGTTGCAGTGCTCCTGGCCGTTCGAGGATTGCAACGGCGTGCCGAACTTGTCGGTGACGAAGAGGTCGTGGGTGTGGCCGTTGCCGTTCGAGGGCACGACGTTGAACACAAACGCGCCGCCGTCGGTGTAACTGCCGCCCCTGGCGTTCCAGTACATATCGGCGACAGGCATGATGCGCGGATCATCCTTATGCAGGCTGGCCAGCGTAGCGTCGATGGCCTGTTTCTCGGAGCAGATCAGGCCGACGGAGACGTCTTTGCCTTGCTGGAGTGCGAACACCTGGGGTCGCAGCATGGCGGTGTCGGTGATGCCGAGCAGTTGGAACCGGTCGGCGTTGCCAAGCGTGCGCGCGATGATGAAGAACCACGGGCCGTCGGGCGAGCCGTGGATGTGAGACGCCTGGATCTGGCGGTAAACGCGCTGGCGTTCTGCGGGCAGCCTGTCAAAATCGAGTTCGGTGGTCGGCGCGAGCGCCTCGATGATGTACTCGACCGGGTACTTATAGACGCGGTGCATCAGGTCGAATAGCATCACCGAAACTTCCGTGTCGGTGAGGAACCGCGGGAACAGGTTGCGTTGCGCGAGGTACTCGCACACCGAATGATAGTTTGCGAAGTCGCCGTTGTGCACCAGTGCCTCGTTCATCCCGATGAACGGGTGCGCGCCGCCGGGATGCCAGACCCGGCCGCGGGTCGGGTATCGCTGGTGGGCGATCCAGACGTGGGCGCGGACGTCTTCCATCTTGTAGTATTGCACGCACGCCTCGGCGTAGCCGACTATCTTCATGATAATCAGGTTGCGGGCGTGCGACATGACAAACGCGCGCTTTTCGCCGAGCGATGCGTAAAACTCGTCGTTGATCTTGTTCGAGTTCTGGAAAACGAACTCGTCTTCGAGTTCGGTTTGGGAGAGGGTGGCGAGATTTTTGTCGCGGGCAAACTGTTCGAGCGTGTCGGGCTTAACGCGAACGAAATAGCGGGCGACGTCGGGCGGCCGGATTTCGAGCAGCGGCACGTCCCGGTAATCATCGACCGTCGGGACGATTCCGCCGTGGCTGACCTCGAAAAACGGCTCGATGTACTTCTTCTCGATCGGCTCGCGGGCGGTTGGGTCGAGCAGGCTGATTTGCAGGATGTAGGATTCCTCGATCGTTTTGCGCGATACGCCGAGGTCTGCGGGAGCGAGCCCGCACGCGGCGATGCCGCCGCCCTTGCCGTTGCCGCGGTTGCGCATCTGGATTGACGGCTCATAGATGTGCTTGCCGCGGACGGGCGCCGTGCACGCAAACCCGGTCACGCCGCAGCCGCCCTCGGCTTCGGGTGATTTCACAAACCACTCGCCGGTCGGCCGGAGGCCGTACCGCGCGCGCAAGAACAGTTCTGCTCGGCTGATGTCTGTCATTTTTCAGCGTCTTTCGAAGAAAAATCCTGGGACCTATGGGACATATGAGACCTATGGGACCAATGGGGCGTTTTACTCATTTGTCCGGGCCCTCATAGTCGAGATGGTAGAGCAGGTCGGTCCTGCCCCTGAGCGCCGCCACCGAATCCAGGCCGAGGTTCCACAGAATGTCCACAAGCATTTCGCGCCACGCGTTGTACATGTTGATCAGCCGCTGGGCGCACCAGTCCGTGGTGACGAGTTCGAGCAGATCGTCGTCCGTGGTGCAGATGCCGCGCGGGCAGCCTTTCCCGCTTTCACAGCAGCCGCAGCGGATGCAACTGAGCGCGACGAGTTCCGCGGTGCCGATCACCACGCCGTCGGCCCCGAGCGCGATGGCTTTGGCGACGTCGGCAGGGGTACGAACGCCGCCGCTGGCGATCAGCGTGATTTCGTCCCGGACGCCCTCGGCGCTGAGGAACTGGTGGCAACTGTTGATGGCGTATTCGATCGGCATCGCGATGTTTTTCTTGGCGATATTGGGCGCCGCGCCGGTCCCGCCGTAGCTGCCGTCGATGTGGACGATGTGCGCGCCCGCGCAATACACGCCCACCGCGACCATATCGACGTCGGCGGGCGTGGATACCTTGGCCGAGAGCAGCGCGGCGGGGTTGACGTGGCTGATCCAGTCGAGGTGTTTTTTGTGATCCTCGATCGAGTACACGCTGTGGAACGGGAATGGCGAGAACAGCGACGTGCCGACCACGGCTTCGCGCATGGCGGCGACTTCCGGCGTGTTTTTGTCGGCGAGGAGGTGGCCGCCCAACCCGGGTTTGGCGCCCTGTGCGTACTTGAACTCGACTATTCTGACGCGGGCGATGGTTTCTTCGCGCACACCGAACAGGCCCGTGGCCACCTGCGTGATCACGTGGTCGGCGTACGGAATAAGGCGCTCGGGATAGCCGCCCTCGCCGGTGCAGGTGAACGAATTCCAGGCTTGGGCCACGCGCGCCTTGCCGAGCAGCGCCCGGATGTTGGTCGAGCCGAACGACATCCCGCCGCCGTACCACGGCACGCCAATCTTGATTTTCGGCCTGCCGTCGTTGCGCCGGTTCAGCAGGAGTTGCGTCGAAATGTCCTCGCGCCGCAGCCCCGGCACGGGCGTTTTCAGGAAGTGAAACCGCAGCTTGTCGAAACCGCCGCCGGACGCGCCGGTCTGGCATTCGAGATGCCCCGGCGGGCGTTGCCCGGTCTCGGCCATGGCCCACGTGCTGGCGAGGAGGTCGGGCGTCCAACGGTAGTCGCCGAGCGTTTTGAACACGGGGCTTTCGTCAAGCGACAAGGCGCCCGCGGGGCAGGCCGTAATGCAGAATCGGCCCGTTTTTTCGCAATCGGGCCCGATGCACCGGTAGTCGAACGGCCGGATGGGCAGCCGGTAGCCTTCCGGGCGCTGGTGAACGCCGGCGGGGCAGATTTTGACGCATTTGCCGCAGGCGATGCACGCCGAACTTCTGTGGACGCTGAACTTGCCGATCTCGTTGCGGTAGCGCGGGAGCGCAACGCGGATTTCCGGCCGGGGCACGGCGTCTTGTATGGTTTCGGGCTGAATGATCGTACTCATGCCGCCTATACTCCCGGGTTGCGTTTGCCGAACAGGCGGCCGAAAGTTGATGCCTCGAGGTCTTCGAAAAACATGCAGCGGCCCGTTTCGCCGCGCAGCCTGCGCATCTCCCTGATGCCCATGGCGCCGAGCAGTTCGAGCAACTGGTTGCGCCAGGCGCCCATGAGGTTGACGATGCGCTGAATGCCGTACGGTTCCTCGACCTCGTCCAGATGCACTGGGCAAATCTCGCCGCGCAAGCATTCGCCGCACAACCGGCATTCCAGAGCCGTCATCAGCGGCAGGTCAACCGCAACAAGGTCCGCGCCGCAGATAATCGCCTTGGCGACGTGCTCGGCGTGGGCGATCCCGCCCGACGCCACGACCGTAACCAGGTCGCGGATGCCTTCTTTGACGAGCGCGCGGTGGATTTCGCGGAGGACGTCGCGCATGTGGCGCGGGTTATCGGCGCCAGTTTCGAGACCGTGCGAGTCGAACACCAGATGAATGAGTTCGGCGCCGTCGCGGGTCAGTTCGCAGATGCGGCCGGCGCACTCGGGTGTGGCCGCCAGCCGGATCGAGACGATACGCGCCGGGCTTTTGTCTTTGATTCGTTGTTGGATAGCTAGCACATCGCTCCAATCGGCCACCATCACGATGGGAGCCGAAAAATCGATCGCATTTTCAGGCTGGCAAAGGGGAATTGCGCCCGGGATTCCGAGCAAGTCGGCGTTGTTGTTGTCGACGATGAAGAGCGTGCCGATCCGTTCCGCGGCTTTGGCCACGGCGCGCACCACGGCGCCACGCTGAAACTGCCGGGGCACGCATTCAAAAATGATCGGGACAGGAATTTCAACGAGCGGCGGCGGCGCAATCGCCATCTGGCCGTCTTTAAGCGTCAGGTATGGCGCCTTGCGGCCGATGTCGACGCTGGTGCTGATGTATTCGCGCCCATGGATGCCGTCGCGGGTGGGCCGGACGATCTCCGACATATCCGTCCACATCGAATCGAAGCCGGGGCCGCTAAACGGGCCGCCATACCCCGAGCCGGACACGGGGATGTTGCCGGTTTCGGCCTGGTACCAGTTGGCGAGAATGATGTCGGGCGTGTAATAGGAATCGCCGAGGCGCTCGTATTCGGGATTGACGACGCGGGTGAGCAGGCCCTTGGTGCAGTTCTGGATGCAGGCCAGGCAGCCTTTGCACTGGTAGATATAGTCGAGCAGGGTGACGTCTTCGCGCAGCGAGTCCGCTTCGTCCCGGTAGAACCCGTACACGCAACTGCGCTTGACGCAGTTGTGGCAGTTCGAGCAGTCCTCGCGCCAATCGACGATGCCCAGCTTGCCGATGGGCCGGACGCTGGGCGGGGCGGGCTTGGTATCGATATGGTACTTGTGCGGCACGTTACACGGCCTCCAACCCGGCCCGCTGGATGATTTCGAGCGCGGCCGCGGGGTCATCCGCCACGATCTGGAACCCGCGCAAGCCTTTGAGCGACGCCAGTTGCCGGATCGTCTCGACGGTTACATCGATACCCGCGGCGCGCTGTGCAGCCTTGTCGCCGGGCGAGGCAACACGGTCGAGGACTGCCGCCGGCATCATCGGCCGCGGCCTGCTGTCGGCGAGTTTATTGGCCTGATCCGCGTCCAGGAGCGGTTCGATGCCCGCGATGATGGCGGCCCTTTGATGAAGCCCGCGCTGCGTCACTTGATCCCACCACGCGCGGAATCGGTCGAGGTCGAACACCGGTTGCGTGATCAGGAATTCGGCGCCGGCGTTTATTTTCTTGGCCAGCCGCATCAGTTGCATCTCGGGGGGATCGGCGAACGGCGCCGCAACGGCTCCCAGGCAAAACGCGCCGGGTTCCAGCCGGGCGACAGCCGACAGCAGTTGAATCGAGTCGAGGTCGAACACATTTTTAGCGGGCGGGCATGCGCCGAGGGTTTGATGGTCGCCGCTGGTGCACAGGATGTTGCGGACGCCGAGCGCCTGCGCGCCCAGGCATGCCCCCAGCAGGGCCAGCCGGTTTCTGTCGCGCGTGACGAGATGCATGACAGGCTCGACGCCCTCGGCGGCGATGATGGCGGCAGCAGCCAGCGAGCAGATGCACACGCCGTGGCGGCTGTCACTGACGCCGATGGCATGGACCTTGCCGGAAAACCGTTTTGCGGCGGCCCGCAACGGCGCGGGATCCCCTGTCCCGGGCGGCGAAAGCTCAACCATCAGGATGGATTGGCCGGATTGAATCCTTGTTTTTAAGCTTTTCGGGTTATCTGTCATTGGTTTCCTTGCCCCTTACGCGTACGAGGACGTACGGGCCCGTTTAACGTTTGCGCCGGATCAACCCGCCTTCACCGTCCGCACGCGGATCGGACTCTCGCCCAACGCGCAAAACCCGTCGACTGCGCTGTCGACTATCGCGCGGACGTCGTCGGCCGGCGCGCAATGCGTCAGCACGACCCGTTCCGGCTCGACGCCGATTTCCGCCAGGAGCCGCTGCACGGTCCCCACGCGGATCTCGGCCCGGTAGTTGCCCTGGCCGAGCCGGCACTCGCCTTTGGGGCACGTCACGACAAGCAGGCCGCGCGCGCCCGCCTCGAGCGCGCCGAACAGGTATTCAGGGTCGATCTTGCCACTGCAGGGGAGTTCTTTCACCTGCACGTGAACACCCAGATGCTCCCACTGGCGCGGCAGGGAGCCGCATTCGCGCGGCAGGGAGCCGCGTTCGCGCGGCAGGGAGCCGCGTTCGCGCGGCAGGGAGCCGCATTCGTGCGGCAGAGGCGTCCTGTCGGCCAAGCACTGGCGGCATACATATAGGATAATACCCGGGTCTTGCGGCTCCATCTTCTATTCTCTACCTATGCTCGTATAAAAGTTAAACCGGCCCCGCCTTGGCAGTCACCCTGGGTTTCGCTGCATCCTGCGGAAGGACCAATTCGGGCCCATCAGGCCAGTCACCGGCATCATACCGCATCTCAGAAACGTTGTCAAAAACTAGGCTCTGGCCATACATCCCGGTAGGATTTGCGACAAAATCCGACCAAAATGTAGGTTAAAGCCGCCTAAGCCGGGTAAGAGCACTCTGAGGGGAGAAAAAGCAAGAACTGTGCCTTGCCGGGCTACCGGCGGTTCAGTGCGGGGCAGAGTTGGCAGGCGCGGCGGCGGCATTTTTCCGCGGCGCCCGGGTGGCCGGCTTTTTCGAGCGCATCGGCGGCGGTGAGATGGCTCAGGGGGTCTTCGGAATCGAGCGCGAGGGCCTGGGTGACCTTTTGCAGTGCCTCGGCCAGTTGTCCATGGGCGAGTGCGGCCTCGGCGTTTCTGCGGGCGTCATGGGCCTGAAGCAGGTCGTGCAACTCCTTTACTGCGGGCGCAGTCCGTGCGGCATTTTCGAGCATGGCGCGCGCGCCGGCCGGGTCGCCTTGGACATCCAGTACGCGGGCCAGCCATTGCCAAGCCAGCACGGCCCACGGGTGCATGGCGACGGCTCGCTCGAGCAGGGCGCGGGCGTCCTGTATTTGGCCCTGGCGGAACGCGACGGCGCCGAGCGCGGTCAGGACGTGTGCGGGCGCATCGGGCCCGGCGAACGGTTCGAGCAGCTGGCGCGCGTCGTCGAACTCGCCGCGCGTGAGCAGGAGGTTGGCGAGCGTGGTGGCCGGGGCAATATTTCCGGGCGCCAACTCGACCGCCTGCCGGGCCGCGTCCTCGGCCTCGCCGGCGAAACCGGCGGCCAGCGCCAGTTCAGCGAGATCGTACCAGGCTTTGGGATCAGAGGGGCGTTCACGGGCTTTTCGGCGGGCGATCTCGAGGTAGACGCGCGCTTTTTCCCGCGCCTTTTCCGGCTGGCACGCGTACCCGTAGTGGTGGATGATGACGGGTTCGGCGCGCACAATCCCGCCGCACTCGACGACGCTTTCTGTGATGTTTTCGTGAACGGGTTCGCGGTATTCAAACCCGCGGCCGTTGCGGAACAGGCGCAGCAGCGGTGCCGGGATACACCCGGCAAAACCCCGGGCCATCGGGTCGCCGGGCGAGACCGGCCGCCAGCGCCAGGCCCGGATATCGTTGCAATAATTGGCGAGGGTGACCTCGATGGCGTCGGCGCCATGGCCGTCGGCATCGACCAATTCGCGCAACATCGCCGCGCCGGGCGGGTCGAGCACCTCGTCGGCGTCCAGGTGCAGGATCCAGTCGCCGGAAGCGTGGGCGAGGGCAAGGTTTCGGGCCTGGGCAAAATCGCCGAGCCACGGGATCTGGTGGACAAACGCCCCGAACGATTCCGCCACGGGTATGGTCTGGTCGGTGGACCCGGTGTCGCAGATGACAATTTCATCCGCGATCGAGCGGACGCTGCCCAAACACTGGGGCAGGAATTCGGCCTCGTTCTTTACGATCATGGCCACGGACAACTTCGGCATTGAGTCTCCCGCCTTCGCGCGACAACCTGAACTCGAGGTTGATTCTAGCGGCCGAGATCGGGCTGGCGCAATCTGGCGCGGGATCTTTAAATTGAAGTTTGTCCGGGCATTCGTTATTCTATGGGATGTTGTTTCAATTCTGCCCCGCAACGAAAGGAGAAACCCGATGATACGCATATTGGCGATGGCTTTGGCGATTGCGTTGGCCGTACCCGCGGCGTACGCCCAGAATATCCTGTTCCTGAACAAGTCCGAAGGTTTTGAACACAGCCCTGTTGCCCTCAAAGACGGTAAGACCGTTGCCGGAGAAGCCATTAAGGCCCTCGCGGACGCCTACGGCGCTACCGTTACCGAGACCAAGAACGGCAGCGCCATCAACGCCGAGAACCTCAAGAATTTCGACCTGGTAATGTTCTACACGTCCGGCGATCTGACCAAGCCCAGCAAGGACGGCGGCGACGCGATGGGGCCCAACGGCCAGACCGAACTGCTCGATTGGATCAAGAACGGCGGGGGGTTCATGGCGTTCCACTCGACAACCGACACGTTCCACACCCCGCCCGGCGGCGAAGTGACGCCGTTTATCAAGATGCTCGGCGCCGAGTTTGTGAGCCATGGGAAACAGTTCGTGGGGATGGTGAAGGTGGTTGATTCTGCGCACCCGGCGATGGCGAGCATTCCGCAGGACTGGAAGACCAATGAGGAGTGGTACCTGTTCAAGAATTTCAACAAGGAAACCATGCACGTGCTGGCGCTGATGGATCCCGGCGAGGAACGTACGAAACAGGAAGCCTATAACATTCCCAGCTACCCCGTCATGTGGTGCAGCCAGTACGGTAACGGCAAGGTTTACTTCAACGCGCTCGGGCACGGCAACGAAATGTGGAAGAACGACATATTCACGCAAAATATCGTTGACGCGGCCACCTGGCTGCTGGACGATGCGACCGGCGAGATTGATGTAAAGCCGAATTACGAGGAAGCTGTCCCGAAAAAGAAGTAGGCGGCGGAGTTTTGGCACAAGTGAGCGGCTCCCCTGGGGGGATTTCCCGGGGGAGCCTTTTTGGTTGCGGTCGGCAAGATCACTTGCCTGGAGGCACGCATGGAGTTCAATTTCGAGTACGCCCACCCGGCCGGGCCGGTGCGAGCGCGGGTGACGCCAAATGGCGTTGCGGCGATCGTGTTGCCAGCGCCGGGGGTGAAGAAGGATGCGGGTGTCAGTGCGGTGTCGTCGCCGATGGCGAGGAAGCTGGTGAAGGCGTTGGAGAATTACTTTGCGGGGAGGCGCGAGCTTTTTCTGGACGTCCCGCTGGACCTCGAGGCCGGCACGCCGTTCCAGCGCCGGGTTTGGCTGGCAGCGCGGGACATCCCGTGGGGCAGCACAACCACGTATGGCGACCTTGCGCGGGCGGTCGAGTGCGGGTCGCCGCGGGCGGTCGGGCAGGCGCTAGGAGCCAACCCGGTGCCGATCATTGTGCCGTGCCACAGAATCCTGGCGGCAGGCGGCGGGCTGGGTGGGTTCTCCTGCGGGCTCGAATGGAAGCGCAGGCTGCTGCGGATCGAGAAAGCCTTGTAGGTATCTGTCCGATCGGTCGGATCGGTCCGATCGGTCCTATTTTTGAGCGTGGCGGCCGGCCCATTGTTCGAGCGGGGGCGCGACGGGTTTCTGGGCCGGGATGCGGTATGCGGTTTCCGTCACTTCGCCGCCGGCCCGCTTGATAATCTGTTCGGCCATGGCCTGGCATGCGGGCACGAGCGTGTTAAACGAGAACTCGGTGTAGGAGAATTTCTGGTCGGCCATGGCGGGTATGCCGCTGGTAAATTCAGGTGGAATCCAGCTCATTCCTTTCATGCAGCACAGGATTCCGGCTGCGCTGGCGGAGTTGCAGTCGGTGTCCTGCCCACATCGCGTGGCGATTTCCATGGTTTTGAGCAGGTCGCCGTTGCCGTACAGCAGGCCCATGGCAACGTAGGCGCCGTTGAGGCGGGCGTCGATATTGACCGGATTGCCCCGCATGCAATCGGAGTCATCCTGGTATTTCTCCTCGATCTTCTTCCACACCGCCAGCCAGTCCTCGGGGTTTTCTTTATACCAATTGACCACGTCGGAGATGCATTTGTGGTAGCTGGACTCCGCGGGGATGCAACCGAGCCCGGCCTGAAGCACCTTGTGGATATCGTTGTCTTCGAAATAGGCGGCGGCGTACATGCCGGCGATGAACATCCCGCCGTACAGGCCGTCACCGTAGTTCATGATACGCCCGAAGATCTCGCTGAGCCGGTTGGTCTCCTGGGGCAGCCCCGGGCAGATGATGCCCAGTAGGTCGGCTTCGATCTGGAAGTCGATATCATTGGCGTGGGGGTTGTTGTCGGGGTGGCCGGACGCGGGCGGCATGATGCCTCGGCGGACATTTTCGCGGCCCCGGGCGTTGGCGTGCCACAGCTTGTATTCGGACGCCGCAAACGCTTTGCCGGCCTGCTCGTGGGTGATGTCGAGACCATGTTCCTCGAGGGCTTTCAGAAACGTCATCTCGACGTAGATATCGTCCTGGCCCAAGGCGCCCCGAACGCGCTGGGGAGCCCATTCTTTCAGGGGGTCGGTAATCGGCTTGCCGTTGGACTTGAACTCATAGATGTCGGCATAACATACGCCCACCATCTGCCCGGCCCAGGCGCCTTTGCATTTGTCCATAAACCGGTCTTTTGCGATGTTGACAGACTGGGCGGAAGCCACGCCCACACCGGCTATGGCCAACAATAGTGTGATTACGAGCAAACGCGATTTCATGAGACTCTCCTGCTCTTGCCTTGTTTAAGCGACCCGTAGGACATCCTAGCGGCGGCGGGACGCCAAGGTCAACCTGGCCGCCCGTGGAAGCGAAGACATAATGGGCCATAGGGCTTATAGGACCTATACCGGGAGACCGTGTCAAGGGTGGGATTTGGCTGGAGCGTCATCGAAGGCGGTAAGGGGCTCATCTTGCTTAATTTGTTTCGAGCAAGGGTGTTGCAAGTCCTTGCTGCGATGGAATTCGGGGGCGTTATTTGTACGTTACCTTGATGTATGTTAATATTGAAAGGAAAGGGGAAAGGCACATGGATGGCCGTTTCTTCCGCTTAGCCATGCTCGTTTGAGAGTGCGGTTTTTTCGGTGTTTGGCAAGGCAGATTGGGCAGAATGAACAGTTTTTTTAAACAGATTTCGCTATGGATCGTACTGCTGATCATCGTGGTCCTGGTACTGACCCAGTTTTCGAACACCCAGCGGGCGCAAGAGCGGCTTGGTGTGAAGGATTTCGAGCAGGCGCTGACCGAGGGGCAGGTGAAGAAGGTCGAGTACTCGCGGCTGGGTGACGGCGAATACGAATTTGATGTGGAATTTAAGGCGCCGTACCGCGACAACCGCGGCATGAAATTTATTCACCACGAGTTCCCCGCGACCTGGGGGACCGCCCTGCGCGAGCAGAACGTCGAGGTGGAGATGCAGCGGCGGGACACGTTTTTCAGCGGCCTGCTGATTAACCTGCTGCCGATCGCCATCATGTTCGCGTTGATTTGGTTTTTTATGTTTCGCCACCTCCAGGGCGGAAGCAACAAGGCCCTGTCGTTCGGCAAGAGCCGGGCGCGGCTGATGAACCAGAGCGAGAAGGTGGCCACGTTCGGCGACGTGGCGGGCGTCGACGAAGCCAAGGAAGAACTCCAGGAAATTGTCGAGTTCTTGAAAGACCCGAAGAAGTTCACCCGGCTTGGCGGCAAGATCCCGAAAGGCGTACTCCTTGTAGGGCCGCCCGGCTCAGGCAAGACGTTGCTGGCCAGAGCGGTGGCCGGCGAGGCGAACGTGCCGTTTTTCAGCATCAGCGGCTCGGATTTCGTCGAGATGTTTGTGGGCGTTGGCGCGAGCCGGGTGCGCGACCTGTTTCAGCAGGGGCAAAAACACGCGCCCTGCATTATTTTCATCGACGAGATTGACGCGGTCGGCCGGCAGCGCGGGGCCGGGCTGGGCGGCGGTCACGACGAGCGCGAGCAGACGCTGAACCAGTTGCTGGTCGAGATGGACGGGTTCAACACCAGCGAAGGCGTGATCCTCATGGCGGCGACCAACCGACCCGACGTGCTCGATCGGGCGCTCTTGCGGCCGGGCCGGTTTGACCGCCAGGTGGTCGTGGCGCATCCCGATATCGTGGGGCGCGACGCCATCCTCCAGATCCACATCCGAAACAATAATCTGCCTCTCGACGAAGACGTGGTGATCAAGACGCTCGCCCGCGGCACCCCCGGTTTTTCCGGCGCGGATCTGGCCAACATGGTGAACGAGGCGGCGCTGCTGGCGGCGCGGCGGTCGCGCGAAAAAGTCACCATGATAGATTTTGAGGACGCAAAGGACCGCGTCCTGATGGGGCCGGAGCGCCGCAGCCTGGCCATCAGCGACGACGAGAAAAAGCTGACCGCCTACCACGAGGCGGGCCACGTGCTGGTGGGCCGGTTGACGCCGCACACCGACCCGATCCACAAGGCGACCATCATCCCGCGCGGGCCGGCGCTGGGTATTACAAGTTGGCTGCCCGAAGAAGACCGGCATAACGTGACCAAATCGTACTGCGTTGGCACGCTGCGGATGGCCATGGGCGGCCGCGCGGCCGAAGAAGTGGTGTTCAACGAGTTCAGCAGCGGGGCCGCGGGCGATCTGACCACGGCCACGCAACGCGCCCACGCCATGGTGTGCGAATGGGGCATGAGCGACCTGGGGCCGATCAATTTCGGGTCCAACAACGAAGTGTTCCTCGGCCGGGATTTCGTTAAAGAGCGCAGTTTCAGCGAGGAAACGGCGTCGGCGGTGGACAACGAGATCCACAAGCTGCTCAAAGAGGCCTACGCCGAGGCCAAGAACATTGTTTTGAAACACCGCGAGATACTCGACGCGCTCGCCAGTGAGCTGGTCGAGCGCGAAACACTCGAGGGCGACGATATCGACGATATCATCCACCGGGTCGGCGGAAAAGATCTTCTCCCGCCCAGACCGCGGCGTAAACCCGAACCGAGCGGCCGCGAGCCGGTGGTCGTCGCGCCGGCGCCCGGTGAGGCATCCGACATAGCGCCGGCCGCCGATCACGTGACCGGCGACGTGGTGCCCGGCACGGCTTGATCATGCTGGTAGACAAACTGCGCGCCCGGACCCGCCTCGAGTATGGCGAACCCGCGGCGCGCACGCTCATTATGGGCGTCCTGAACGTCACGCCGGATTCGTTCTCCGACGGGGGCCGTTATGCGGAGCCGGGATCGGCGGTTGATCACGCCCAATCCATGATCCAAGACGGCGCGGATATTATTGACGTGGGAGGCGAATCGTCGCGCCCGGGGGCGGAGCCGCTTTCCCCACAGGCCGAATGGACGCGCGTGGACACGGTGCTCAAAGCCTTGGCGACTACTGAGGCCTGCGTTTCCATTGACACCTACCATGCGGAGACGGCACGGCGCGCGCTCGAGTTGGGCGCGCGGATTGTCAATGACGTCACAGCGCTGCGCGGCGACGCCCGGATGGCGGAGGTGGTCGCGTCCGCGTGCTGCGAGTGCGTGCTGATGCACATGCAGGGCACGCCGCAAACCATGCAACAGAACCCGCGGTACCAGGACGTCATCGACGAGATCAGCGCATTTTTTGAAGAACGCCTGTCGTTCGCGGTGCGGGCGGGGATTGACGAGGATGCCCTGTGGCTGGATCCGGGGTTTGGCTTCGGCAAAACGCCGCACCACAACCTCGAGATCCTCCGCCGGCTTGGCGAGTTCAAGAAGTTCGGCCGGCCGCTGCTGGTGGGCACATCGAATAAGGGCACGATTGGCGCGGTCTTGGGAACGCCCGTGAAGGAACGCCGCGAAGGCAACGCCGCCACCGTGGCAATCGCCATAGCCAACGGGGCCGATTGCCTGCGCGTCCACGACGTCCGCGCCATGACGCGCGTCGCCCGAATGACGGACGCCGTAGTTCATCAATAACGTAGGACCTGTGGCTTGGGCTGGAGGATCCGCCTTACAAAGGCGATGACGGGTTCTGCGGTCAACGTGGGGTTGGGCCGCGCGGGAAGCGAGAGATCGACCACCTTGTCGCGGGCCGGGATCCGATTGGCCGTGCTGAAAATACCAGGCAATAACGGGTCGGCCGGCCCCAGGCCCGCTGCGAGCATGGCCGGGCAGTTGACGCGCGGCGCCAGGTTGTTCAGCTCGACGTAGGACAACGTCCGTAACGCGGCAGGCACGTCCAGCGGCCGGTTGTTAAGCCAGTCGGCGATTTCGGCGCATGGAGGGAGAGCGCGCAATCCGCCCGCGCCTTCGCCAAAATGGCAAAACGCCGGTGCGGCCGCGACACACAACGCCGGGCGCGCATCCAGCGCCGCCGCGGCCAGCGCAAACGATCCTCCCTGCCCCACACCCAGCACCCCGACCCGTTTGGTGTCCACTTCCATGCAGGTCGCGGCGAAATCAATGGCACGGACCGCATCCAGGTACGCGCGCGCCACGTAATACGTGTCCGGGGAGGACAGCCCGCTGGTGAGCCAACCGGGCCCCCGGCCCGTGGCATAGTCCGCGAAGTCCGAACTCTCTCCGGCCTGCCCCCGCGTGTCGAACGTCAGGCACGTGAACCCCAGCAGCGTCCAGCCGACGTATTCGGCCGGCGCGGGCCGCGGCTGCATGTAGTCTTGGAAGAAGATCAGCGTTGGGCGCGGCTTCATCTTGGCTGGCGCAATGCTCCAGCCGACGATGCGCCCCCCGTCGAACGCATCGAACGACACCTTCTCGACATGTACCTCGGGAACGCGGAACGGCATGGCCTCGGCCGCCGGATTAAGCGGCTGGGTAGCGTTGCCGGCCGTCATCGAGGTCCAAAATGCATCAAAATCCTGCTCGGCCCGTTGCGGCAACAGGCAACCGCGCAACTGTTCCAGCGGCACTTCAACAGGCATGTCTTCCCCGCTCATTCTTGATGACCGGCGCAAGTATAGCAGAGGCCGAGTGCAAAGCAAGAGGCGCTGTGAATGCGTGCAGCGCTGACGAGTTGAGGCGATTTTTCTGAAGTTGGCGAGGTTGGGCCGTACCAAGCCGGGCGGTATGGCGCGGAAGGACGGAAAAGGCGTGTTGGGTTATGGCGGGATGAGGATGAGGAAAGGGGCGGCGGATACAAGGGCGGCACGCGGGGGCGTTAAGGGGGGTGGAAGCGGATTTGGATTCGGGTGTCGATCAGGAGGCGGTAGTCGTCGGGGGTAAGGCGGGCGTTTCGGGTGGCTTCGAGGAGGCGGAAGGCGAAGTTTTTGGCCGAGCCGAAGCCTTTGTTGGAGACTTGGCGCAGCAGGCTGCCCTTGTCGATCAATGGAGCGAGGATGCAGGCAATCTGCAACAGGAAATAGTAGACCTTGATGCCGGTCTCGTCGTTGGTGTATGCGTGTTCGAGGTGGTATCCGCCGTTTTTCTGGATGTTGAAGCCTTCGTTTTCAATCTTCCATCGCAGGCGTCCTCCTTGGTTGCACGGTTCGATGACGTTTTTTTCGGTGATGGAAAAAGACGAGAGCCACTTGAAGCGGGTGGTTTGGGGTTGAGGCGGAGCGTCGGCGTGCCTGGGGTGTGGTTGACGGGTTTCCTGGCACTGGACGACATGCACGGTGTGATGGCGCCGCTGGGTATCGACGTAGTCGATGTCGTCGACCCATCGGAAGGTCTGTGTGATGGCGGCGTCTTGGCCGGTGCGATGAAGGAGGGGCCGTGCGGCGCGGCCCAGTTCGTTGAACTCCTCGTTGACGCTGGCCAGTTGGTCGTCCTTAAGCGTGACGAGGAATTCCCACCGATACTTGCGGTACAGGGCGAAGACGTGCCATGGAGTTGAAGTTGAAATGCTTCGTCGAGCACATCGTTGGTCATACCTACCCCCCTGTGCGGGCGCAACGTATTGTAGTACGTGGCCCAGGTCGTTTTGATGTAGTCGAGCTGGTCGAGGCTGAAGCAGATAAAGTAGTTCAAACATTCCCTTTTATGGGATTCGATCCACGATTCCGCGAACGCATTCGCACGGGGCGCCTCGAGCGGTATTCGGATACATCGCACGCCTTGAGATTTCCAGAAGGCCTTGAACTCGTCAGGGAACTTGCGGTCACGGTCATGAATCAGAAAGCGCGGTTCAACGCCGATGTCATCAAGCCACATGGACGCGTTGCGCGCCTGCTGCATGACCCAATCCCCATCAGGATGATACGTGGCCGGGCTGCAATAGACCTTGCGGCTGCCCAGGTGAATGAAGACAAGCATATAGGCCGTGAAAACGCCTCGAAGGGTGTAAACACGTTTTCTGAAGAAATTGGTTGCGACCATCGAGTCCATGTGAGCATGAACAAAAGTCGTCCAAGGAATCGTCGGTTTCTTGAAGGCCTTATCCGGCGCCGGGTGAATGTCGGAATCCTTGAGAATGTGCCGCACCGTTGTCTTGCCAACCCGAATCCCCAGCTTCTTAAGCTCGCCGACGATCTTGCGATATCCCCAACGCAGGTTCTCTTTAGCCATACGGAGAACAAGGTTCACAGTCGCCATCGGAGTGCGCGGCTGGCCGGAAGATTTGAAGGGGACGCCACGCCTGGATTGGCGCACCCACTTGCGATAGGTATCAGGGCGGACCACATGCATGACTTCGGAAACGTCATGGCCAAGCAACGCACCAAGTCGAAGGAGTTCTGCTTTCTCCTTCGGAGTTGGTACAATACGACTCGCATCGACCCGCGACCGCAGAATTCGAATCTGCGTCGCCATGAGTTGGAGTCGGGCGTCATATCGAGGCCGAAACCATTGCAAAGCCAAAGCCAATATCGAGAAAACGAAACGATCCATACCATATCCTTCTGCAACACCAAACCAGCCTGAAGACGCGAAAACATGTGGTATACCACGGCGCCCATATTCTTGAACCCCCAGGATTCGGTGCCAACACCAAGACGACGGCTGGAGGCATCGTCTTGGGGCCAGGTGTACCGTACGATTTGCACTTCATGTGCTTCATGTGGCATATGTGCATCAGAGCCCGGAGGGCGTAAGCTATTGGGGTTTCTGTAATTACAGCGATATCAACGGATTATAAAAAACGCCGAAATAGCACTCATAACCCAAAGGTCGTAGGTTCGAATCCTACCCCCGCTATATTCCGCGTCAGTCTCAAAACCGATTCGCTGCAGGCCGCGTCGCGCCTCTCAGCGCGCCGGATCGTTTCGCGCTTCTCAGCGCGCCGAATCGTTTCGCGCTTCTCAGCGCGCCGAATCCTTCCCCCGCTAACCGAGGACGAACTCGCCCTCGCCATTCTATTCGGCAAGGTCTCCCGAGTGTTGTTGCTCGTGCCATGCCGGTCGCCTACAGGTGCCAGGGCGACCGCATGGCTCGCGCGAGCATTCGATTCGCAGCATCGTCATTGAGGAAGCACTCGGCCTCGGGATCCCATTGCAGCGCGCGGCCCAGGCGCAGGCAGATATTGCCGATATGGCATATCGTGCTCGAGCGATGGGCCACCTCGGGCGGCGCAATGGGTGCGCCGCGTTGCTTGACGCACTCGAGGAAGTCGCGGTGGTGACCCTGCCAGTTGGCGTAGTCCTGCTTGATGATGCGGCGCGTGCGCAGAATCGATTTCGGTTCTGCGTCGACGTTGCCGTCGTCGTCCACGATGACCCAACCCTCGTCGCCTTCGAACTTGACGGCGCGCGGGCCCGTGTCGTGGAAAATGAGCTTCACGCCGTCGGCATAGGTGGCAATCACCTGGTAGTTGACGGGCGTGTTGAAGATGCCGGCGCGCGGGAATCGCGCCCGGCCCTCATAGTGGATTGGCCCGGATAGTTGCGTGCCGTTGCCCCATTGCGCCAAATCGTTGAAATGCGCGCCAATATCCGTGAGCTGGCCGCCCGAGTAGTCGTAAATCCAGCGGAAGCTGCCTTGGCAACGTCGCGGCGTATAGGGCGCGTCCGGCGCGGGCCCAAGCCAAAAGTCGTAGTCGAACCCCGGCGGAACGGGCTGCGGCGGTTGCGGCGGACACTCAGGGCCCTTTTCGAGGTAAGTCCGGATGGTGTGGACTTTTCCGATCATGCCGGCCCGCGCGACGTCCACCGCAAAGCGGAAACAGCCGATGCTGCGGCGTTGGGTGCCGCTCTGGTATACGCGGCCCAGGCGTGTCATCGTCTCGACCACGGCCCGGCCTTCGGCCACGGTAAGCGAGATGGGCTTCTCGCAATAGAGGTCCTTGCCCCGCTGAGCCGCGGCTATCGAGATGAGCGCGTGCCAGTGGTCCGGCGTGGCGATGAGGACGGTGTCAATGTCGTCGCGCACAAGGACCTCGCGGAAGTCGTTGTACTCGGCGCAATCCTTGTTGCCGTACTGCGCGTCCACAATGGCTTTGGCGTTGCGCCGGCGGCGCGCGTTCACGTCGCACACGGCCAGCACCTGGACGTCGTCGCAGGTCAGGAAATTGCGCAGGTCGACCGTGCCCTGGCCGCCCACGCCAATCGCCCCCATCGTGAGGCGCGCGCTCGGCGCGGAACGTCCTGCCGACCCCAGGACCGACGATGGCACAACATACGGCCCGGCCAATGCCGCGGCGGACGCACCCAAGAAGCGCCGCCGAGTAATGCGAAGATTGTCCACGGTTTACCCTCCGTGATTAACAAGTCTAGCAGAAAAGCCTCCGACAATCAGAGACTTGCACCGATTGCAGACCCTTTAAGGGGTGAGGCTTGCGCAGAATATGAGCTTGGCATAGACTACAAGCGCGAATCCACTTCGATGTGTGGAGGGTTTCGGTATGACCGGCCGAATGAGGTCGTGGCTTGTCGTTATCGTTTTGTTGTGCGTTGGCGTCTATACGTGCGCACACAAGACCTCCGAGCACCGCGCCGAGTATCCCGGCCGTATGACGTTTGCCGGCCGCCCTCGAAACATCTTCGGCTCCACTTACACGCGCGCATTTTGGCGGCTGGCCTCAAGCAAGGGGACTCTGCCCGACGTGACGTTACACGTCGACGGACGGCCATACAAGCTCTTTGCATTGACGCCCGAGTTCATGGATGAACTCAGCGGGGGCCGGATGAAGGGGAGGTTGGTCGATGCCGAGGGAAAGAGGTTTTCCTACCGTTTCGAGCAGGGACGCCTCGTCTGGTTCTCGCTCGGGAGCATGGGGGAACCCCAGGAACCACCGGACAGGAACGCAGAAACTGTAAGCCTGTCAATCGGCGATGGCCTGCCGTTCACGGTGCCCATTACCGACCGAGAACTTACACGCCGTACCGGCAGGCCAAAATCCACCTATCTCACGTCTGGTCAATAGAACCGATTCGCCAAGCGAGACCGCAAACACCATGTGTCGGAGACTGGCGGGTGCGAAAATTCAGGCTGTCGCACATGATCCTATGGTAAGGGAATCGGATCAGAATTCGTTGCGGGTTTTTGAAATGGAAAACTTGGCCGGCAAGGATGAACCTTCTCGGTGCGGAGGCAATGCTCTCGTGGTGCGGGAGTGTCTCGCTGGATGAGGCGACGGATGTATGGCACACATAGCGCCGTTGTGTGCCCTGAACTTTACCCTGAAATTTGATGAACATCTGCAAAGTGTTTGACAGGTATTTCAATGGCTCGTGGAGCTAAATGGTTGCCGTCGCTGCAACTTACGGTGAACCAATAGGTTAGGGCAAATCCCCCCGAGTGTGTTCATAACCCAAAGGTCGGCAGTTCGAATGCGCCATCCGCTAGGAATGTGACGAATTCAAGGAGCGACGCAACTATTGTAAGTCCTTGTCCGTCAATGAGGAAGGGTTTTCGGGAACCGCAGCCGGGTCTGACGCTGCTTGGCCAATCAGACCCGTTCACCGACCTGCGACAATCTTTAGGAAAGCACGACCTGTCCGGCCCGGACTTGGCCGTTCACTTTACCATTCTGGAGTACCTGTTTCCCGTTCATGAACACGGCTTCGATGCCCGTGGGGAATCGGTCGAATTCGGTAGTAGTGGTGTTATCCTTGACCGTACGCCAATCGAACACGGTGACGTCGGCCGCCATCCCCTTTCTGAGGTAACCGCGATCCTTGAGACGAAAACGGTCCGCGGTGGCGCCCGTCATTTTGCGGACGGCCTGTTCCATCGAGATTCGCTTCCGGTCCCGCGCGTATTGGAGGAAAAGCGGGAAGGTCCCGTACGATGCGGGGTTTCTATTCTCTTTCCCCGGCAGTGCATCCGTCATGAACAAGCAGGCCGGGTGCTGCATGAGCGCATCGATGATCTCCATATTGCTGTAATTGTGGATCAAAACGCGCGTGTCCCGTTCGCCACTCTTTTCGGCCACTTCGATGAAGGCCTCGAACGGAGTGCGGCCCCGCTTTTGCGCGATGTCCGCCAGGAACATGCCTTCATACTGCTTGAAGTCCGGATGAGTGACGGCCGTGATCTGAATGTCCGGATAACTCAAGCCGACCAGCATCGAAAGCATCGAGATCTCGCCCTCGAGTCTCTTGAGCGATTCCGGGTCGTGGTAGTTGTCCGGGAGTTTTTCGCGAAACCACTTGGGCATGATCACGCCAAGGACCGAGTTCCCGCAATGGTAGGGATACGAATCGGTCTGCACGTCGATCCCTTCGGCGATGGCGGCGTCGATTGCCGCAAGACACTGCTGGTACGTGCCGTGCGACTTCGTGCCCGCGAACATCAGGTGCGAGTACTGGAGGCGCACGCCGGTCTCACGCGCGACGCCGATCATTTCGTTCAGCGCAAGCAGATTGTGGGGCGGGCCGAGCGGATTGAGCGGATATTCCGCGGACAATATCGAGTAGGCCCGGCCGTGGACGGCAAGGATCTTGTCTTTGCTTTTCACCAACTGCGCCACACGCTTGATTTCATCCATCGTGGCAAAGAGGCCGGGCGCATACTGCAAACCGAGCGAGACGCCTATCGCGCCTTCGTCCATTGCTTTTTCGAGAAGCGTCAGAAGCTCTTTCATCTCGTCGTCGGTAAGCGGGCTTGGATCCATTCCGCGTATCGAAACGCGAATCGTGCCGTGCCCGGCGAAGTTGGCGAGGTTGTGGGTCATGCCGGCGCCGCGCAGGTGGTCGTAGTATTCGGCCATGGTTTCCCATCGCATTTCGGCGTCGGGAAACAGGCCCGGCGTGACTTCCTTCCTGTGCGCGCTCGATTTGCGAAACCCCGCGACACCAAACCCGCAATTCCCGGCAACGAACATCGTGCACCCTTGTCCGATGAACGGCAACTTCAATTCGTCACGCCCCTGGAGGGGAAGAATCCAGTCCATGTGGGAATGCGCGTCAATGAATCCGGGCGCCACCACCTTGCCGGTGCAATCAAGAGATGGACAATCGATTTGGATCGGGGATTCGGAAACCTCCTCGATCCGCCCTGATTTGATCAGAAGGTGTCCCGTAAAACCGTTCTTTCCCGTGCCGTCGACAACGAGCCCGTTCTTGAGGAGCGTGCACGGTTCCGAGTTGGCGGCTTCCACCTTGGCCCGCTTCAACAGCGAACCGCCGATTGCCAGACCGGAGGCCATCGCCGCGAGGCGCAGCAGTTTTCTCCGCGAGATGCGTTTTACACCAAGACTATCCGCGTGTTTTTCAGACTTCATCGTCATGTTCTCCGTGCGCATTGCGCAATCGTTCCATACCGTTTTACACCCCGCCCATTTTCAACTGTCCTGTGGCGGCATCGCTGAAAGCGGGCGGTCATGATTTCTTGCGTTAACCAGCCGCATTTCACCCTCGAGGAATCGGCAAAACGAATCGTCTTGAAGGATCTGTTCCGCGATAAGCGCGTAGCCTTTGCCCAGGGGATGACTCGCATCGGCATAAAGGCCGCTGGGTAACTTCGGCGGCGCGTAGTGTGGGATGCGTTGTTCCTCGATCCACACGTCGATACCGTTCTTGATTGCGTTGTACGGCTCGATCTGTTGCTCTTTGATCATGTATTCGTTGAAAGGCCCAACGACAACGAACACGCGGTTGCCCCGCGCGCGCAGCGTGTGGACAGTTTGCTGAAAGGAACGCCACTGGATCGAAGAGGCCAGATCGACCCACTCGAAGTCGACGGGCGCCCCCACCGTCTCAGTCCAGGGGACGGGCTTGTGCCGCAAGTCGGGACTGGGCTCGGGGAGTTCGAGCGTGACTTTCGCCAGCGGATTCGAGTACGGATTCTCCCTTGCCCAAGTGGCGAGGTCCGTGTTCTCGAAATACGCTGTGGCGAGATGGTTGGTCCATGCGCGGAACGGCAGATACCGTTCGATCACGATGCCGATTCGGTTGGCATAGGATTCCCTATAGCACGGGATCCACGGGACGAATTGCGGGACAAGCGTTGGATGGTTGAACTGGAATTCCCGGTTGGTCTGGAGATCGTGGCGTTTCGAACTCATCCACAGCGGGTTGAAATGGAGGATAACGCTCCGCCCGCGGATCGCGCGTGCGTAGTATGCGATCAGGCCGGACATCGCCGCGGGATGGATTCCATCGACGCCGAGATTCACAAAGCGGCCCGGAGCCGAAAGGCTGTTGAGATGATGGGCAAGCGTATCCTGCGGCGTAACGTATTCGCCCCAGACAACCGAGTCGCCGATCACGAGTATGTTGTCCGCGCCGCAAGCCAGCCCGCAATAACGCGAGTACAGCCAGTAGTCGTTGCCGAGTTCGTAGGGTATTCGATAGCCGGGGCCGGGCTCGAAGGGCTCGATGCGTTGCCAGGCCCACGGAATGGACAGGCAAAGGCCAATGACAAGCGCCGCGGCGATGACGCATTCGCGGCCTGATAGGCGGACCGTGTTTGATCCAAACGGCGGCTCGACCACAGGCCGGTGGCGGTGTTCGTGTGTCTTCAATACGGCTTCGCCTATGTCCGAGTGTGGCATCCGATTTTACCCGCTTTACTTGGATGGCGTTTCACGATAACTCCGCACGCAGCGGAAGCCATAAATGTCGTAACCGAAACACGCGTCGGTATAAGCCGGGTTCTCGTTGTAGCGATAGGCTAACCGGCACGCGTCCGGCGTGGAATTCCAACATCCGCCACGGAGCACTTTCTTATCGCCCGCGTCGGGTCCCTTGGGATCTTGGGCCGGCGCCGCGGCATAGTAATCCACCTTGTAGAAATCGGTGCACCATTCCCACACGTTCCCGTGCATGTCGTAGAGGCCCCACGCGTTGGGTTTGCGTTGGCCCACGGGATGCGGTTTTCCGCCCGAGTTGGCTTTGAACCATGCGTGCCGGACCAACTCCGCGTCCGTGTCCCCGTAGGAATACACGGTCGTCGCGCCGGCGCGTGCGGCGTATTCCCATTCCGCTTCGGTCGGCAGGCGGTAGCCGCTGGCTTCAAAGCGGCACGCCCACGTCTTGAGATCGTAGGCCGGATCGAGCGCTTCGCGCCGGGAACGTTCGTTGCAGTAGCGCACGGCGTCGGACCAGCGGATCTGCTCGACCGGGTTCTTCGGGTTCTTCACTTTCGACGGGTTGCTTCCCATCACCTGTTCGTACTCTTGCTGCGTCACCTCGAACTTGTCGATGGCGAATGGGCTGAGCGACGCCGCGTGCGGCGATTCGTCCACCTCGCTGTCTTTTTGTCCCATCGTGAATGTGCCCCCCGGCAGGAGAATCATCTGCACACCCGATTGAGTGGCAATCTCCTTCGGCGAGGCCGGCGCCGATTCACCGGCGCAGACGTTCGCAAAGAGACACATCAGGGCAAGACAGACAAGGGGTTGCAACCCCTTGTCCAGAATACAAAGACTCACGGAAACAAACCGGCGGTTGGTGCGTTGGAACGGCATAACCTACTCCTTCGAACATTTCTTCTTCAACGTTGTGGGGTACGTTCTTGGGTGCGCCGGCCTTACCATGGCGACGAGCCGTTGAGGGCGGTGCGAACCGCGGCGCGAATCGTTTGGGCATACTCGATGGCCTTTGGTATAGCCACGCATTCAAGGGCGGCCTGCTGGGCCCACTCGCGGGCCAACATGCTGAAGCGCATTCCCGCGACCTCGGCATGGCCCCAGGCAAGGATGTTGCAGGTGTCAATCAACTCTTCACACTCAGGGTATACTTCCGGATCGCCGGTGTCGAGAAGTTCTTTGAGGCGTTGGGCCGCCCGATCGGCATGGGCCATGTGCTGCTCGGGCGTGTCATCTCCGTACAACTCCATCTTAATCCGCATACCTTGCTCGAGCACCTTGGCCTGTTCCATCATCTTCGCGATATACACGCCGGCCTCAGGATCGTTGTTCTGTTCCTTGGCCCACGCTTCAAGCTGGCCGCGTGTCTCGTCGACGAACCGGAAGGCGGCCACATTTCTTTGCTGAACAATAGCCACGTAGTCAGCCAGGAAGTCGGCGTATTCGGACAGGAACTCCTTCTCGCGTTTCTGAACGCCCAGCGCGAAAATGGTTTGTCGCATGACCTTCGTGCCCCCGCAGGCCACGAAACCGACATTTGCGGCATTTCTCGGGCCGCGGGGGAGCTCCGCCCGCTCGTTTTGCTTCGCAATGAGGTCCGCCATAGGAGTGCGAGAGATGAATCCCATGAGCGTCTTGTCGCCGTTGTCCATCGGGTACAGTATCGCCTCGCCGCGGGGAGGTATTTTCTTGCCCAGACGCATGAACGCGCGCTCGCCTTCGAACCAGACGGGCCACGCACACGCGCCGACCTCCGGGCGGTATTGCTCGTTGGGCTTCTTCTGAAACAGGAAGGTGCGCAGTGTTGTCGTTTCCCCCCTCAGCAGAAGTTGCGTCTTGTACGTGGCAGGGTAAGGTCTTTTCCAGTCGAGTTCGACGTTCTTCTCGAGATACGCGGGTTGAAGCGATTCCTTCCACCAGATCCGCGGGCCCGCCAAGAGTTCAAGATACATTTCCTTGCCGTCCAACGCGATCTTGAGCGCCCCGAACAGGCGCGTTGCCCCACCATTTTCCGGCAAGAGCGATACCGTCTGCGCGCCCGCAGGCCACGCGCACGCGACGATTCCGCTGTTCCCTTCGAGCAGGCCGGCAAACCAGCCCTCGTCGGGCACGTGGACCTCATCGAGGTTGGGATACTTGTCCGGGACGTAGAGCACGTCCTCGAGCCGTATACCCGGCAAGATACCCACCGCGATCCGGCCCCGAACATAGACGCCGCCCATCCCCTCTCCGGGCGTTATCCGCAACGTGCCTTTGCCCGTGAGATGAAACCGCGCATCGAAGTTCTTGCCCTGCGCGGAAAACGTGGCGTGCACCTCCGCCTGACCCGCGGTCCCGGTGTTTACTGTCTCGCACGAGACAATCCCCTCGGGTTCGACGCCCGCGCCGGTGAAGGGAATGATACGGACCGCTTCACCGCCGGAAGTGAGAACCAGTTCCGCGGGTTGTTTGCGCAGGACGGCGCTCCAGTCGCCGCCGTCAAGGGTGAGGTCGCCCGCACCGGAGCCATTGTCTCGAATGGCAATATCCGCGTGGCCGGGAAACGGCATCGAGGCGAGGGCGAGTAACCCCAGGAACACGCTGTGGACTCGTATTGATTCAATACTGATTCTCATCGAGGCACTCCACTGGGCGCGGGCGTTTCGCCGCGCCAGTCTCTTTCCAGATAATACCGGTTTCGCAGGATGGTCCAGGTCTTGTCACGCAACTCGTCACCGACGGGTTTGAAGGCGCCTTCCGCGATAACGACCCGGGCCGCGCCGTCCCGCACTTGTTTCGCCCACGTCCGGTACTGGGTTAACACATCTTGCCGTTCCGCCAGGATTTTCAGGCAGCGCTGCGCGAACTCCTTGAAATCGTCCTCGTACCACAGTTCGTAACGGACCTGTTCGTCATGCCAGAGGCGCCCCTCCTTCGCGGCCAGATAATTCCACATCTCTTCGTAGATGGCCGCCCATTCCTCCTGTCCCGGCAGTTGGCAGAACGCCTGAAACATCGGCAGCGTTACGCTATCCCGCGTCCCCACGATACCCAACACCTTGTCCAAAGATTCTTTTACCTTTGCAATATCGGTTTTTGGCATCGCGCGGCCCGCTTCGAGCACCTTGGCTGTCTGCTCGCGCACGGAGGTAAGGAAACCTTGCCGTTCGTCCGTTTGGTTGGCCTCGCAGAATGCCGCGATGTCCGCCAGGAATGCATCGTACTCGCCGATACGCGCATCAAGACCCTCCAGCACCTCCACGGCATCGCCACCGAGATGGGTGATAAACGACCGGACTCCGCTGGTCCCGACGGCAAAGATGCTGCCCATGGTCTCGAGGATGCCGCACTCCGACTCATCATCGACAGCCAGTGCGGGATGCCAACTCGTTGGGTGTACGATAAGTTCCCTGAAAGGCGTCGTTCCGTTGCCCGAGCGATACCCTCGAATTCCGTCGATATCGAGCGCGGTCATGTAACCTTGAACGCCCAAAACATCCAGCAGGATGTCCGAAGGAGTCAATGCGTCCGGAGGCGACACGGTATCGCGTGCCCAAGCGTAGGCAACTGCGTTATCAGGCGGATTCGCAAATGCCGGCTCGATGGGCAACGCTGTGCCGCCCAGCGCGCTGAGGTCAGCCGCGGTCCACATTCGGGCGTACGCCTCATCACGGCTGGATACGGCAAGCCGCCATTCGGCCAGGAAGGGCTTGTCCCATTGCGCAGACCACGCCCCTTTGTCCGTGTCTCGCACGAGCTCCGGACTGTCCCAGATCCGATCCCCCGCGAGAACGGCTATCGCGACGCCGCTGTCGCCGGATGTCGCACTGACGGCCGTGAGGCGCCCGCGATCTTCGCGGTTGCCAACCGCGAACGAAGATCCATCCGAAAGGGCCGCCATTAGCAGCAGGGCGGTTGGATCGGTGAGACATCCCAGCACGAAGGGCGTTTGCGGCAAGGAGACCATCGCGTCGGGCGCGAGTTGCGCGGGAACCAGTAGCAGATCATTCGAGAACCGGTCGGGGACTACGGCGAGCGCCATGTCCGCTTGAAGGTTCACGTACCCCGCCGCGTTATCGAGGCGGACTTCGATGAGCGGCCTCGCGCGGGGCATCCGGATAACGGCCTTCACCGTCCGATTCTCCGCTGTGACAAACGAAACGCCCACCTCGAAGAAGTCGCCAAAATTGCGCACGAGCCGGATGTCACTCGCTTTTCCCGCGGGATGCCGCGCCTCATCCAACACGCTCAACGTCATCGGCGGGGCGGCCTTGCCTTCACGTTTGAGAACCAGGCGCATTCCCTCGCCCGAGACATGGAGCAGGAGCCAATCGTTTTCGACGACCACGTCGCCATCGAGAGCGCCGGCGTCGGCACGCTCGGGGATGAGTTCCCATGCCGCTTGACCTTCCGGGCCGCGCGCGAGGTCAATCGAGCCTTTCCCACGATAGAGGGCCAGCCGCGCGCCGAGTGCTTTCGTTGTCCTTACCGATTCCGGCGTACCACCGCCGAGATCGAATCCGGGATGGATTCTAGGCTCGATCAGATTCACGACCTGAGGGTTGGCGGCGTCGACATGACACAGGTCCCACATATTGGCCGCGGGACTGGGCGCACGGACGTAACAAAGTCCCTGGCCATTTGCCAACCACACGGGCCAAGCCTGCACGCCGGGCTCTGTCGTCAAGAGCCGCGAGTCACGTGTTTGGAGGTCGAGCAGATAGATATGCGCGCCGTCTTGATACGCCACGGTCTTGCCATCCGGAGAACAGCGTGGCGCGCTTCCGATCTCGCCCTCTACCACCATATCAAGGGGTTTCTCCGCGCCTGGAGAGAGAAGATAGATGCGCCTGCCGGATTCATCCGTGCACAGGAAACGCGATGCCGAATTCGCGTCGGGAGCACCGGGCGTGGGCATGTAGCTCGGAAACGCGAGACGAGGCGCCCCCTCCGGGCTTACCGCGTTCTCGGCGCCGGAATCCAGAACGCGCTCGATGATCTGCCCGCCACGCTGGAACACAATCTTTTCTCCGCCAGGAGACCACGTGGCCTGGCATCCGCCGGCAATGCGTTTCTTCTGGTGGTCGGAGCGGTCCGCAATCCATATGCCCATCTCGCCACCTTCCACGGAATTGAAAAGGACTTGGGTTTTGTCCGGTGAAAACTGCGGCGCAACATGCGGCCCTTGGTTGTATACCACGCGGTCTTTCGAGAACTCCGACTGAACGAAGACGCCCACTTGCGGGCGCGAGTAAACGAGCAGTTCCGGTTCGATGGCCCGGTCTCGCACCCGGGTTTCGACCGCCTGCCGAACCTCCGGCGGGATCGCTTCGAAGCGCAGCACGCCCAGGTTCTTCTCCTCAAAGAGTCTGTATTCCAAGTTGGCCCACGTGCTGATTTCCGGATCGCCGCTGGCAGGAAAACTTCGGCAGACGTTGAATTTCCACGTTTCTCCTTCGCCGGGAAAGCGGCCCATCACTTCCCAGGGCAACATAATCTCGGCCGACCATGCCTTGTCGCCGATGTACGCCGCGGCTTGCCATTGCCTGAGCGTTAGCGGGCTGTTCCTGCTCCCGATTGCGTTCACCGCGAACAGAAACCTGGGCACGTTGTGCTTCAAGAGGAATTCTTCACCCACCGCCAACAGCACCGCAAGACTGTCTTCGTCCCAGAATCTTTCACCGTCGGCCTTATCCGCGCGGATCGCGTCCCGATTCGGCTCCTCACATACGATGCCGACGAATAGGCCGTCCGCGGTGTACCCGATCCGGAAATCCGTCTGCTTGAGGGGCGGCAGGCCTGTGCGCAGGTTGCGGAAGTCTTTGGCGACGGGAACGTCCTGCCAGGCCGGATCGGCCACAACTTCCCCGTCCAACACCGGTGATTGAGCCAACTGGCGGCATGCGTATTCCTTGGCCCCCGCCGGCTGATCCGGCGCGGCCGCGGATGATAAGGCAAACAACACCGCGAGGGCGAGATAGACCGATACGTTCGTTATCTTGATCGCTGGCATACTTCTCTTTTCCTTGTCCGTGGATTCCTGGCTCGTTTGGAACCTGAAAAAACGTTGGCATTCTATCATGCGGATTCGGTTTCTGCCATTTCGAGCCCATCAAAACTGAAAATAGATAAACGCCTGACTGCCGGAACTTCCGAACAGGGCGACATAAAGCAACATGGATACCGCAAGACCGACGCGCACCGGGGCCAGTTCGAGCAGCTGTCTCGCCCGCGAGGCGCAAGCAAACTGATAGGCCCACACGGAAAGGATGAGCGCCAGCATCAGCAGCGGAAACTTCGGGTCGGCCAAGCCCGACGTGAAGATCCGTTTCACAATCAAACATGCTTCTGCGAAACTCGTGGCTCGGAAGAAAATCCAGCAGAAGCAAACAAACGTGAACACCAACGCTTGTTTGAGGCATCGGGGCACACGATCACGGTAGAAGCGGGTGCGCTCCAGTTCCCGCGTCACAACGCGTCCGGCCGCGTGGAGCGCCCCCCACGTGACAAAGGTCCAGTGGGCGCCGTGCCACAAACCCGAGACGACCATCGTGATGGACATGTTGACGTACGTGCGCACCTGGCCTTTGCGATTTCCACCCAGCGGGATATAGACATAGTCCTTGAACCACGTCGAGAGGCTGATGTGCCAGCGGTTCCAGAAGTCGCCCAGGCTCGTGGCGAGGTACGGGTCGTTGAAATTGAGCATAGTGCGGATTCCCATCAGCCGGGCCACGCCCCGCGCCATGTCCGTATAGCCGCTGAAGTCGAAGTAGATCTGCCACGCGAACGCTACCGTGGCCAGCATCAGCGCCGGGGCCTGGTACTGGTCGGGCATGCCGTACACTTCGTCGACGTAGGTTGCCAGGTAGTCGGCCAGCGCGACCTTCTTGAACAGCCCCGTGACAAACAGGGACAAGCCGTCCGTGATGTCCTGCCGCGTGATTCGCTTCCCCTCCTGCAATTGTGGAAGCAGGTTCCGAGCGCGCTCGATGGGCCCGGAGAGCAACTGGGGAAAGAAGGAGACAAAAGCCGCGTAGCGAATGAAATTGGGTTCCTTGTCCACATCGCCTCGATAGAAATCGATCGTGTAGGTCAGGGACCGGAACACGAAAAACGAAATGCCGACAGGCAGCAGCATGTCGGGTTTGGGAACGGCATACGCCGCGCCCAGCCACCCCAAGAGGACGTTCAGGTTCTCGGCAACGAAACTGCTGTACTTAAAGAATCCCAACAGGCCTAAGTTGGTTACGACGCTGAGCAACAGCCACGGTTTTTTCCACTTTGATCGGGTCATCGCGAGCACGACCGCGTAGTCGACCGTCGTGCTGAATGCGATAAGGAGCAGATAGAGCGGGTTCCACCAGGCATAGAAGGCGTAGGAAACGATCACCAGCCAAACGAGGCGGAAACGAGTGCCGGCCGTGGCCAGAAAAACCGGATAAACGATCGCAAAGAAGATCAGGAACATCCAGCTATGAAATACCATGCTCGCGCCTCACGGTGACTTTGGGATTCCTCGATGCGTCGAGACTCTTGAATTCAATCGGACAGGCGATCACTTCAACATGCTTTCTATTCTTGCCGCGACGTCCGCCGGCTGCGGCAGCATCGCGTTCTCGAGGTTCCTTGCGTAAGGTATGGGGGTTTCGGGAGCGGCAATCCTCAGGGGGGGCGCTTCAAGAAGGGCATGTCCGGCCATCACCGTGCGGGCGATCACCTCACTCCCGATGCCGCCCGTGCCGACTCCTTCCTCGACGGTGACCAGATGCCGGGTCTTGCCGACGGACTTAAGGACGGTCTGTGTATCCATTGGGTAGAGCGTCAAGAGATCGATCACCTCGGCGTAAAAACCGGCCCGTTCGAGTATCCGCGCCGCATCGAGCGAAATGCTGACGCCGAGGAGGTGCGAGACGATGGTCACGTCTTTGCCTTCTCTCACGACGCGGGCCTTTCCGAGCGGGAGCGTGTATTCCCGATCGGGGATCTTCCCCGCGGTCGCATAGAGCAGCTTGTGCTCGAAGAACAGCACCGGGTTGTTGGATCGGATGGCGGATTTCAGCAACCCTTTCGTGGTGTAAGCATCTGAAGGCGCCACTACAACCAGCCCCGGTATTCCACAGAAGAACTTCTCCATCGATTGGGAATGCTGTGCGGCCATGCCGATTCCACTTCCCACCGGCGTCCGTATGGTGAGGGGAATCGATACCTGGCCGCCCGTCATGTAGCGCAGCTTCGCCGCCTGGTTGAGAATCGGGTCCATGCAGCACGTCAGGAAATCGGAAAACAGGATTTCGACAATGGGCCTCATCCCCGTCATGGCCGCGCCGACCGCGCCACCGACGATCGCGTTCTCGCTGATGGGTGTGTCGATGATGCGCTGGCGCCCGAAGAGGTCCACCAAGCCTTCCGTGACGTTGAAATACCCACCGAGCGTCACGTCCTCGCCCCACAGGAACACCGTCTCGTCTCTGGCCATCTCCTCGGCGATGGCTTCATTCACGGCACCCGCGACGGATACGTCTCTCCACGGCCCGTTCTCGTTTGGATCGCCGAAGCCGCCGGAAAAGAGCGTTTCGTCTTCCGGCGTGTAGACGTCCGTCGTCAGCGCGGAAAGCTCGGGAGGACCGGATCTGCGCGCGAACTCGATTGCGTTCCGAACTTCCTGCTCCGCCTCTGTCCGTATCCTTTCGACCTCGGCTTTTCGATCAGGAGACACCAAGACAAGTTCGTTCTCCAGCCGACCCAGGGGATCCTCGGTCGTGAACTTCTTTTTCTCTTCCCGCGAGCGGTACAACTCGGGGTCGCCTTCCATGTGGCCATGCCACCGATGGGTCATGCACTCGATAAGGCGTGGGGCCCCGTCCTGTCTCATCTTCCGGATGATCTCTCGCATGTTTTCATAGAGAGCTCGGACATTGTTTCCGTTTAGCCTCGAGGATTCGATGTTGTAGGCTTCCGCCCTCTTGAAGATCGTTGAGACGGCCGAATGGCGCTCCACCGGCGTGAACTCCCCGTACCCATTGTTCTCAATGACGATAAGCACCGGAAGGTGAAGAAGTGATATCATATTCGCCGCTTCATGAAACATGCCCTGATTGACCGACCCGTCGCCGGCAATAACGACGGATATGTCGTCACGGCCTTGTCGTTGAATGGACAGCCCGGCGCCCAGCGCAAGCAAATAGCCTGCGCCCACAATGCCGTTTGCGCCCAGGATGGACCTGCCCCGGTCCGTGACATGCATCGAGCCGCCTTTGCCTCGGCACAGCCCGTCGGACTTGCCGTAGATCTCCGCCATCATCCGGGCCATGTCCGCCCCTTTTGCCAGGATGTGGCCGTGCCCGCGGTGGGTCGTGTTGAGATAGTCCGAGTCTCTCAAGTTCATACACACCGCGGCGGCAATGGCTTCCTGCCCGATCGAGAGATGAATGGCCTCGGTCGGGAGTTCCCCCCGAGAAAATGACACAGACAAATGCTCCTCAAAGAAACGAATTCGGCGCATCATCCGGAGCAGATCGGTGTCGGAAGCCGTTGGGACATTTCTGGCGGCGCGTTCCACCCGGCCCCCAAGCGTGTCTTGCGCGAACTCGATGGGAAACGGGGGAATCTGTCCCGGATCGCATTGCGCCTTGTTTCTGCACCTCAACAGCCGGAACTTCCTTCTCCTCGCAGTCTTCCCGCGGTCGGCGAGAAGGTCGGCCTTTCCCATCTCCCGGAGGATTCCCGGGTAAAGACCGAATGCGGGTTTCAATGCCGGCAAGAGTTTGATCGCTTTCTGTATCGACCCTTTTGCGACGATCTTGCGGCTCGCAATCGCCAGCGGGACATTCAGATCCTGCATCCAGAATCTGTGGCTTGTTTCCGAGGAAAGAATCATTTCGACGTCCGGAGCCCGTTCCTCCTCCGGATCCCAATAGAAGCGGAGGCCGTCTCCCGTAGAGTCCAAATAGAGGTCTGTTTCAAGATCGGAGAACCGAAATCGGGCGAGGAGCTTTGTGCGAGATAACGGCCCCGCGACCTCGGGCGTACGCACTATCTTGTCCCAGAGCGCCGATAGAATCGCGACGAATTGCTCTTTTGTTTCGAAAGGCACCACGTCTTGCCGCCTCCCGCGACGGCCAAGACTAACACTCCTCCCCCGGCTGTCGCAATTGTCTTACCCGAAAATCCATCCGGAACAGTCTTTTCCAATGCGCTCCGAATCGCTTGCGCTGCCAGCGAATGACCGTGTCCGGTTTCACAAAAATGAGTGCGTTCTTCCATCCCTTCCAAGCCCTGGCCGGAAGGCTCCAGAGAATGCGGTCCGCAGGCTGCACCTTCGGCCTCTTGATGCTCCGCTGGTATACGCAAAGCGGATGCCGCAACACCAGATTCTCTGCTTGAAACGCCGCGCGGAACCTGAACGTCGAGGCCAAGAAACTGACGCATAGTTTGGTGAAATCGGTCATGTCCACTCTGATGACACGTCAAACAACGACGTTCTACGAAGGGAAAAACGCAGCAAATATGGACGGGACTTGACGAATTCAACGAGCAACGCCGCTACCGTAAGTCCTTGTCCACCAACGAGGTCGAATTCCCGGCAACAACCGTGGAACTATTGACCCCGCGGGCTTTTTGCGTACGAATACCGTATCGGGCAAGGGCTACCCCATTTTCCGCAGGATACGCCGCGTTTTGTTCGTTTTTGCGTCCTACGATTGTGTAAGTTCTTTGTTCTCAGCGCGAGTTTGTCTCCGTTGCGTGTAGTGCAGACCACCCCCTTGCCAACACGACCGATCCGTGTGATCATGGCCTTGCACAGGAGGCTGATGCACAGATGAACGGCTGCGGCCTCGGAGACGCCCCCAGAAAACTGCTTGAGCAAATGGCCGAGGTCCGTTCGCTCGACATCATACTGCCCACCGAAACCGCCACAGAAATCCGACTGCGCACCGTCAGCCGACCCGAAACCCACCTCGCCATCCTGCTCCAAAAACCCCCACTCCCCCTGCCCAACAAACCAAAATCGATCTAAACGACGATCAAAAATGTAGTGCAGACTTTTGGGGCAAATCTCCGTATTTCCTAAGAAATCTCGATCTCCCTGCCCTCAACTGCGGAAAATGGATTAGCACAAAACTACAAGAGGAATTTTGTGAGGAGGTGAGTTCCGGGCGGCGGGAAATGTAAGCCGGCATACAAATGCGCGGCGGCGACGCAAAAAATGTCGATCACAAGAAAAATTGGGACACCCCCGAATGACGCAAAGACAAGCTTTTTCCGCAAGTCGACAGCTAAAGCCATTGAAAGTCCCGCTGAAGCGGGCTGTTGAAGGGGACAGGCCAAAAACACCCCATCTAAAGATGGGTGCAAAGAGGAGCCTGCTGAAGCAGGCTAAAAACACTGTAGCAAGCGTACAAAAGCCGGGGGGCGTCCCGACGGAGTGAAAAGCAGCGAAAAGCAGGGACAGACACGATTTCCAAACTCCCGAAAATGCGCCTCCAAACTGCCGGAGGCGAGTCAGTCCCTGTTTTTCGTGAACATGACTTTGTTGAAGAAGGTTTTCTTGTCGCGCATCATTTGTAGGGCGTCGGGGAGTTTTTCGAGGCTGATTCGGTGGGTGATGAGCGCTTTCACATCAAGTCGCCCGCTAGCCATGAAATCGAGCGCGGTTTGCCATTCGTTGCCGCGCAAATCGCTTCGGCTTGAATTCCACGCACCTCGGATCTCGAGCTCTTTGTGGAGAATGGCCCAGTAGGCGTCCTGGGACAGTTTCATGTCGCCCGCGGGATTTCCGAGCAGGACGACGCGGCCGAAAATCCCGGCGGCGGCTAGGCAGGATTCGACGGCAGCGGGGCTGCCGGCCGCGTCGATGGCGACGTCGGCGCCGCCCGCGGCGGTGTTTTGAACCCAATCGGCCACGCTTCCGCTGCGCGCGGGGTTGAACGTGCGGTCGAACCCGAGTTGCTGTGCGAACTCGAGCTTGACATCGTCGATATCGGCGAGGAGGACGTCGCCGGCCTTGTCAATGCGCGCCCACATGGCCACCATCAGGCCAATGGGGCCGGCTCCCATGACGAGCACGGTGTCGCCGGGCTCGATGGCAGCTTGCCGGACGGCGTGGAGCGCGACGGCGCAGGGCTCGGTCATCGCGGCTTCGTCGAACGTGACGCGGTCGGGCAGGGGAACGAGGTTCCACTCCGGAACGCGGACGTATTCGGCGAACGCGCCATCGGACCGGGAGCCGAGATAGTCGTAGTCGGCGCATTGGGCGAACGTGCCGGCCTCGCATGCGGCGCATTTACGGCACGGGATCAGCGGAAAGACCGTGACGGAGCGGCCGACAAGGCCGGCGCCGGTTCCGTCGGGGCCTGCGGCGGCGACAACGCCGGAGAATTCGTGGCCGGGAATAATGGGAAACCTGTAGGTGCCCTTCGAGAAGACGCGCGGGATGTCGGACCCGCACACGCCGCAGGCTTTGACTTCAACCAGGACTTCGCCGGGCCGGGGCGACGGCATTGGCACTTCTTCGTAGCGCAAATCGGCGACTCCGTGCAGGACACAGGCTTTCATTTGTGCACCTCTTTATGGTCTTGCATAAACTTAATAACGGTCGCGCGGGAGCGCGACCCCACCAACTCAGTTACTTGACGCTAAAGCCGCGTATACGTCCGGGGCGAGGGCTTGAAACAGGGTCCAGACGCAGGGGTTTGAGTAGTAGTTGATGCCCCATTTGATGGCGCCGGTTTTTGGGTCGAGACTCCACGAGATATTCCACGGCGTGCGCTGGTTGAGCAGGATGCTCGAGTAACTTTTCTCGAATAAGCTGATGGCGTCGGCGGTCCGGCCGGCGAATGCGGCCATGGCGCAGAAGTTCCACGTCTCGCCGATGGTGAGTACGGCGGAATGGCCGGGGAACGTCGTATCGGGCTTTCCGTCGGGCGTGACACCGTTGACGGTGCCGTACTCGGTGGCGGCGGCGTTGAGACGCAGGACGGCGGAGATGTGCGAGTCGATGCGCTCTTTGGGTAGCAGGTCGCCGAGGCCGGCGGCGTAGGCGAACCATTGGCCGCACAGGCCGTTGGCGAGGAGGGTGTCGCTTTTGCGCTTGCCGGCGGGGTCGTTGTAAAGACGGTAATAGCGCGCGCGCGCGTCGCCGGCCCACAGTTTGTCTTCGAACGCGGCGCGGCCGCGCTCGAACCATCCGCGGAGTTCGTCGGCAAACGGTTGATCGTTCTGGAGCTTGGCGATTTCCTCGCCGGCACGGAGCGCGGCAAGCCAGATACTGCCGGTGTATGCACTCGTGCCCCACCACGGCCAGATGTCATAGTACTGGTTTGCGGGGAATCCTTTGTCGCTGCCGGGATCCTCATTGACCAGTCCGTCGCCGTCTTTGTCGAGCGTCATGGCGTACCGCAGGGCCTTTTGGACGCGGTCGTACATCAGGAATGAGGGGTCGCCGGTAAGCCGATAGTTGCGCCAAGCGGTGAGGACAAACTCGGGGCTGACGATCGGGTGCTGGACGTGAAAGTACGGCGAACGCGAGCCCGCGGGCGAGCCGAATCCAAACGGGATCTCGCCGGTTTCGGCCTGTGCGGCCGCCACGGCCCGCATGGTGGCTTTTTCGAGGTCGGGCCACATCAGCGCCAGCGGAAACGACCCGTTGAACCGGCACACGAACGTCTCGGTGATGGGGCAGCCGGTGAACGATTCGCTCTGGAAGAAGCGGCCATCGTCGATCCACCACGAGTTCCGCGGAAGGATGTAGAGGCTGTTGATGACGGCGTCTTTAAGGAGGCCGGGGACGTTGCTCGAGTAGATTTTTTCCTGCCACGCGATGACGCGCTCTTCGAGTTGTTTCGCGTTGGGCAGCGCGGCGGCTATTACGGCGCCGGCGTCGGCGTACTTGGCGTAAGAGTGGCGCAGCCGCTCGCCGTCGCTCGAAATCCATTCCGGAAAGTTCCAAGCCAAGGCTAACGTGACAATGGAAGATTCGCCAGGGGCGAGCGTTTTCTTCGCGGTCGCCTTCGTGACAGTTCCCTGGGTGCGGACAGCCTGGATAGTCCAATCGTCGGTATCGGCGCGGGCCGCAATGGCGACGGAGCCGTGGGGCGCAATCGTCTGCAAGCCGTCTGAAATACTGACTACGGAGTCATCGATTTGGCGGGCTTGCTTGTTTAGCGAGACCCATTGGCCTTCCGCGGCGAGGAGGTGGGCATTGGGCCAGGTGGAGACGATGCAGCCGATGGCGTCTGGTGCTTGCAACATCAGCATCGGTTGGTCATCGTTACCGGCAAAGACTATTCCCAATTCCTCGAACTTGGCCTGTTGCCTCTCGGCGTGCTTCGGCCCGCCGAGGTCGGCATTGATGCAGTAGCCAAACCGCAGCATGTCAATGGGCTGTCCGGAGACGTTGCGGATGGAAAAGATCATCTTGACGGTGTCTTTGCCATGCTGAGCGACCTGGAGGCTGACCTCGATCTTCCCATCCGCCGTTGTTGCAGGAAGCGAGGAACCGGAAAGGCCATAGCCGCCCGAGGGCCCGCGGCCGGCGCGGTGTTTGTCGTAGTCCAGTTGCCAGAAAATCTGTCCGATTGTTGGCGCGCCGTTGAGCGCGGCCGACTGGCGCCTGTGGGTCTCCCAATCGAACCCGCCGAGGCTGTCCAGCAACAGGTCTTTAATCTCGCCTATTGTGTAGGCGCGGCCTTCGGGCGCTTCGGCGCCTTCCAGTGGGTCGTGCGGAAGGAACGAGCGAACATCGATTTTGAAACCCGGTTTTTTAGAGGCAGCGAATTTCAGGAAAGGCGTTACCAGCCACGTCTCTCCCGGTGCAAGCGTTTCCTTCTGCCAGCACAGGGCGCCTTCCACATTGCCTGTCGCTTCAAGCGAGGCGTTACGGGACTTCTCCCATTGCATCCCCACCTCGACCGGTTTATCTTCCTTGCCTTCGTTTGTGACGCGGAACCGGAACAGCGCCACGGGCAGGCCTGAGGTTTCGGCATCATGCGGGATTACGGGGGCGAAGGCGCGCAGATAGACGCGGACGTTCTCGAACGTACTGCCGAAGTCGACGTCGGCGGCGGGGTAGTGGCCCCAGAACCGCAGCGACTGGGAGCTTTCCGCATTGGGCCGCAGGTCGATGCTTCGCCCCGCCACGTTGACCGACAGGTGCGAAGAAAGATTGGTGGGCCGCGGTTTGAGCCAGTTGTTTTCGATGGTGTTGTCGCCGAATGTGGCGGCGGATGTGAAATCGATGAAGCCGGTGCCGAGTCCGCCGAGCGGCATAGCGCTCGAGGCTTCGCCGGGTTGGTACCAGGCGCCACACACGGGCGCCGAATAGCCGGGCGCACTGAATGTTTCAAAGTTGGGCGCGGATCCGGCCGCGAGAAAAAGTATCAACATGGACGCCATTTTCATGTTCTCCCGTTTGTTACAGGATAGCGCCCGAATAAGCCTGACACAAGCCGGTGTTATTCCGGATTTCCCATTTGAAAAAGACATCTGAAGATCCACCGGAAACGTTTAACCCTATGAACAAAGGGTGTTCTCAGGGTGGTGACACAAAACGGCAGGAAATCCAATGGGTGAAGCGAAAAAGACGGCGTTGCACGTCGAATTTGACCGAAGTTTGAAGCTGGAGTTTCATGGTTCCACAATTACGAGCAACGCGGGTCTTCTGGCATATCGTGAGTCGGATGACGCATTGGGACTGACGGTGATGGCGGATGAGGTCTTCGACGATTGGCGCACCGGGGAGAATACACAACACACGCTGACGGCCTCGCTACGTCAGTCCGTGTTCAGTCGCTTGGCGGGTTATGAAGATACGAACGACGCTGAACGGCTGAGCGTGGATCCCGCGCTGCGTCACGTCGTTGGTGGACATGCTAAGCACCGCAACGCGGCTTCCCGGAGCCACATGGGTCGCTTCGAGACCGAAGTTCTGACCGAACCGCATCACGTCAACGCCCTTATCGACCTGTCGGGCAAGTGGATTGACCGCGTGCGGGAGCGCAAACCGATTCGTGAATTGATTTTGGACATGGATAGCTGGGTCAGTGAGACGTACGGTTCTCAGGAAGGCACGGCATTCAACGGGCACTTTGGCTGCACCTGCTATCATCCATTGTTTTGTTTCAACCCGTTCGGCGACCTCGAACGGGCTTTGTTGCGCAAGGGCAACGTTCACAGCGCCCACGATTGGCACAGTGTACTGGATCCCGTCGTGGCTTGGTATCGCGATGCGGACATCCGTCGTTTTTTCCGGGGCGATGCTGCGTTTGCGAACCCCGAGATCTACGGTTTTCTTGAGGAGGAAGAGTACCGGTATGCAATACGTCTTCCAGCCAACCAGAACCTTCAACGCGCCATCGAACATTTGCTCACGCGTCCGGTTGGCCGACCGTCTAGAGCGCCGAAGGTCTTCTACGAGAGTTTAGGTTCGTGAAGTTCTACAATGGGAGGGGTACAGCGGAACAATGGATCAAGGAAGGCAAGAACGCGGTGAAATGGACTCGGCTGTCGCGTCACGATTTCGTAGACAACCAGGTCCGGCTGCAACTGTTCGCCTTGGCATATAACCTGGGCAACTTCCTTCGCAGGCTGGCACTACCCCAAAGCGTCAAGCACTGGTCGTTGACGACGCTGAGGGAGAAGATGGTGAAGATTGGTGCCAAGGTCGTGACCCACGCACGATATATTACGTTTCAGATGGCCGAGGTGGCCATTCCCCGGCGACTGTTCAAAACGATCTTGCGCCGGATCTCACGACTCGCCCCGCTCAAACCCGTGCCGACATGATCATGATGGCGTTTGCAGAAATCGAAACACGCCAAGATTTGATGGAGAGCTGCGCCCCAATTCGTACAAACAGCTCTCACGGTCGCCCTCGATGGCTGTTATTGAGACGCAAAGGACCTCAAAGGGCGGTCATGGCAGCAAGAACCGTTTTGAGACCCTCGGGTGCTTTCTTCTAAGATGGTAGAAAAGTTGTCCGTGATGGTCGTGGGCAAACGCATATGGGAAATGTCAGATCAAACTGCGCGAACTCAAACCGTAGCGCGCATACGGGTCGGATTCACGATGTTCAACACGCGTGGCAATGGAAGGCACAGACGATGACTACCGTTGAAGAAGCGAGAGAGACGGTCTGCAAGACCGGTATGCGGCTGGTTGAGTTGGGCCTTGTGCCAGGCACTTGGGGCAATGTGAGTCTCCGAATCGACAATGAAAGGATGGCCATCACACCCAGCGGCCTCGACTACGGAAACATCACGCCTGAAGACATTGTCCTGGTGAATCTCCGTGATGGGACCTATGAAGGCCCCAAACCATCTAATGAGAAGAGGCTCCACGGAGCCATCTATCTGGCGCGCAAGGAAGTGAATGCCGTTATCCACACCCATTCTCCCAACGCCTCGACGGTGGCGGCCGCGAGACGGGAAGTCCCGCCCATTCTGGAGGATCTGGTGCAAATTGCGGGGCCGACCGTTCGGGTCACCGAATATGCGATCGCGAGCACAAGGAAGGCCGCGAAAAATGCGGTCAAGGCATTGGTGGGACGGAGCGCCGTTCTTTTGGCCAATCATGGTGCCGTCTGTGTCGGAAGAACCATGGAAGAGGCGGTTACCTGCTGCCAGGTCCTCGAGAAAGGATGCAGGAGCTTTATCGAAGCAGAGTTTCTGGGTGGCGCCAAATCGATCAATCGGTTTGAGGCCGCCCTGATGCGGCAGTACTACCTAAGAATATACTCGAAGCAACGCTGACAAGTACGAGTCTGAGCGGGGAGGTCCGGATGGCGGATAGCTGTATCGCGGTGCTTGATGTGGGCAAGTCAAACAAGAAGGTTGTCGTATACGATGACCAACTAAGACCGCTCGAAGCAGTCTCCAAAACCTTTGATGTGCAGTTTGACCAAGGCGTCTTATGCGAACCGGTGGAGGAGACCGCGGCCTGGTTCTTCGCAAGTCTGAAGGCGTTGTCAACCGAGCATGTCATCAAGGCGGTGTCGGTGTCTTCTCACGGCGCCGCCTTCGCTTGTTTGGATGAAAAGGGTGCCTTGGCCTTGCCGGTATTGTCCTACATTTACGATCCTGGGGAGAAGTTTCATCACCAATTTCATGAACGTTTCGGGTCCCCTGATGAACTGCACAAAAAGATGGCGACGCCATTTATGCCGGGCCTGGGATGCATCGCCAAAGGCGTGTATTACCTTCAGGAGAAGCATTCCGAGGCTTTTTGCCGTACGGAAACCATCCTGAATCTCCCGCAATACTATGGGTTTCTACTCACGGGCCAAAAAGGAACCGAGTACACGTATCTCGGCACGCATACGTATCTCTGGGACTTTGACCGGTGGAATTATTCCGTTATGGTCGATCAACTCGGTATTCGGGCGAAGCTGCCTCGAACCGTCTCGAAACCATGGGACGTACTGGGCACCGTCACACCGGATGCGGCCCGTCAGACGGGCCTATCCGAGGATACGATCGTCACGCTCGGGATCCATGATTCCAATGCATCTCTGCTTCCTTATCTTATCAAGACCGCGGAGCCTTTCGCCCTCAACTCCACAGGAACGGTGATGGTGGCTATGCGCCCGGCGGAGCAAGTCCACGTGACAGACGACATGTTGGGGAAGGCGATCTATTACAACGCGAGCGCATTTTCGCAACCCGTGCGCACATCGCTATTCCTTGGGGGATTGGAATTCGATACGTATCTTGGCGAGTTTCAGAGAGTCCACGGCCAGCAGGAATTCCCGGGGTTCGACCGCGACCTCTGCGAAAGAATCCTGAAAGAACGAGCGCATTTTATCCTTCCGTCCCTGATCCCGTTCGGGATCTTTCCCCAGTCCCGTGCCCGAATTGTCGATGGGCAGCAAACCTATTCCCTGGGCGACGTGACGGGCAGCAACCAGCCACCCTTTATTGACGATTACGGCCATGCATGTACCGTACTGACGCTTTCTCTTGCCATACAGTCCAAGCTGGCACTGGAGCAGACCGGATTGCAGGAAGGCGACACCGTCTTCGTTGAGGGCGGCTTTCACAAGAACGACTGCTATACGACGTTTCTTTCCAACTTGCTTCCGAATTCGCGGGTGGCTTGCTCCAGCCTCGATGAAGCAACCGCCTTTGGCACAGCGCTTCTAGCCAAAGCGGCGCTAGAGGGAAAGCGACCGGATGAGATGGGCGCGTACTTCGAGCTTGAGACACGGACGGTGGAGAAGTGTGGATTAGGCCATCTGGCGGAATACTGTGAGACCTTTTTGAGGCATGTGGCATAGAGTTGAAAACGCCATTTCCCGTTATATTTGGGGACGGTTGCAAGAGATCTTCCCCCAGGAGTAACCGTCCAACTACGCCGCCCGTGCACTACCGGTTCAGCGGTGGTTCCAGCAGCTTTGAATCACATCCATCTGGTGCGTTTGCAGGATTGCACCGTGCCGCGAGGCCGCCTGGAAATTGGACCACATAGCCGTTTTCCTTGTTGGCTTCCCCGGGTGGAAAATCGGTACTGAGGATATGGGCGCCGCTGGCCAGAGCCTTTTCGAACCGGCCTTCCTCTTGCCGGAGCCCCTCGTCGACCCGTGTGCGGACGTAGTAGCCTTTGCGCACTAGAGCTTGGATACATTCGACATTGGGGTGATCGGCCGTTATTCCCGACGCAATGCTATCCGTCGAAACTTGATCGAGCCGTGCGCGACTAGTAGGATCACGAACGGCTGGGGCCATAGGCCGCCATTCGGCGGGCGCCAAATGGGACGGCCGGTTGCATAAAGGATGGGCACAGTTGAACATTTCTCTTGACGGCGATTGGACACTGGTGCTGGACCCCGAAGATCAGGGGATCGCGCGGCGCTGGTTCCAGGAACCGGATATGCGTGAGGCGGTGCAGGCGCGCGTCCCGGCCGTGTGGGACCTGTGGGCGCCTGATTACGATGGCGTGGGCTGGTATTTCCGGCGTTTCGATGCGGGGGCGGAGTTCCGCGGGCAGTACGCGGAATTGCGGTTCGAGGCGGTGGATTATTACGCCGAGGTGTGGCTGAACGGCGAGCGCCTCGGCGAGCACGAGGGGGGCTACACGCCGTTTGCGTTCGACGCTTCCGCGGCGCTTCGCGAGGGCGACAACCTGCTGGCGGTGCGCGTGATCGATCCCGACGGGCCAACCGGGTTCGGCGATTTCCGCGCCGGCGAGTTCCCATCAAGCAAACAAACCGGCTACTGGAGTTTTGCGGGCATCTGGGGCGGCGTGTCATTGATCAGCCAGCCGCTCGCCCATATCCGGGACGTTTTCATTGAACCGGACATCCGCAGAAAGCGGATTGCCGTCACGGTCGACACCTCCGAGCCCGGCGATATCCGCGCGAGAATCGAAGGTACGCCTTTCATCGCGGAGGGTAAGCCCGGCCGGATCGTGGTCGAGTTTCCCGAACACGAGTTATGGTCGCCGGACACGCCAAACCTCTACACGCTCAAGTGCGAACTGATCCAGGACGGCCGGCCGGTTCACGAGACGTCGACCCGGTTCGGGATGCGCGAATTCACCGTCAAGGAAAACCGCTTCTACCTCAATAATCACCCGATATTCATCAAGGGCGTCCTGCATCAGCCCGACTACGCCCGGTCGCTCGCCGGGCCGGAGACGGAAGGGGTGGCGCGGCGCGAGTTGCAGGCCGCCAAAGACGTGGGGTTCAACCTGGTCCGGCTTCACATCCGGCCGGCGGCGCGGATCACGCTCGAGTTGGCGGACGAGATCGGTTTGCTGCTTTACGAGGAGCCGGCGATCGGGTGGATTAAGAATTCGCAATGGATGCGCGAGCGGTGCGAGCGGGAAGTGCGGGAGATGATCCTGCGCGACCGCAACCACGCGTCGGTCGTGGTCTGGGGTATGCTGAACGAGACGGGCAACGCCGGTTATGTTACGGGCGGCGGCGCGCAGTCGATCAAAGACGATTTGTGCCGGCTGGCGCGGTCGCTCGACCCGAGCCGGCTCATCATCGACGACAGCGGGGGCGCCAATGCGTCGCGTGAGCCGGCGCGGCTGATGCGGCCGTACCACGACGAATTCGAGCCGTACGACGACCTCCACATTTACCAGCGTGCGCCGGTCGACCGGGACATCGAACTCTACTACACGAACAACGGCCAGCCTAACCTGCTGTACTTCCTCTCCGAGATCGGCTTTGGGGGCATGGAAGACCTCGTCAACGTCATTGGCCACTACGGGGAGCAGCGGCGCCAGCTTAAGGACGCGCGGTTCCTCGAGGCGATGCTCGATGCGATGCTGCGCGGGTATGAGGAAAGAAGCCTCGACCGGGTGTTCGGGTCGTTCTCGAACTTTACGGCGGCGGCGCGCGAACTTCAGTGTGACGCGGCGCGCCACCAAATCGATGCGTGCCGGGCCAACCCCAAGCTGGCGGGATATGTCTACACCCAGTTGTGCGACGCGGGGCACGAGTTCTGCGCCGGCATGCTCGACCGCTGGCGCCGGCCCAAGCCCGTCGTGGACACGCTCCGGCAGGTGAACCGGCGGATGCGGCCCATTATCCAACTCCCGCGGACGAACCTGGCGCCGCGCGAGGAGGTGCCGGTAACGGTGACGCTGATCAATGAAGAGCACGTCGAGGGGCGCGCGGATCTCTCGCTGCAGGTGGTTGGGCCGACCAACCAGGTGCTCTGGAAGAAGAAGCGGGGCGCGAAAATCCCGAGAAGCGGCAAAGAACTCTGGACGGGCACGATTTCGGCGTCGGGTTCGCCGGGAACGCACAAGTTCGTCGTGCGATTGTTGCAAGGGGTGACGTGCCTGGCGGAAAGTTTGGTGGACCTGCACGTGTTCGAACCGGCGGAACCGTGCAATGTGAGCATTAACATCCTCGACCCGCAGCACGCGTACACCGACAAGTGCGCCGCGCTGACGCGGATTGGGACGGTGGCCGCGCCCGTACACGTGGTGCCGCCGCTGGCCAACACGATCCGGGCGTATCCGGACAACGAACTGGCGCAGATCCTGGCGCAGGCCAAGGGCGGTGCGGTGGCGATAATTTTTGGGCCGCCGGATGACTGGAACGATCTGGCGGATCGGCTGGACCCCTCGATCCGGGCCACCAGCAAAGACGCGGTCGGCGCGTTCCTTGGGGCGTACCACTACGTGAAGTTCCACCCCGTGTTCGATTCGCTGCCGGCCCGCGGCCTCATGCGCCAGCCCTACCGCAACACGGTGCCGCCGAAAACCTTCATCGAGGCCGGCGACGAAGACATCTGCGGGACGTTCGACACGTCGCCTGCGGGCGCGGGCCAGTACATGATGGAGGAGAGCCGGTGGTGGGGCAACGACATCCTGATCCGGAAGTACGGCAGCGGGCGCATCGTGTTCACGCATCTGCGCATCCTCGAGAACCTGGGGCAGGACCCCGTGGCCGACCACCTGTTCGTGAACCTGCTCAAGCATTTCTCGCGGCGGTCGGTTCCGCCCGAAGGGTTGTATCCGCTCGATCAGAAGGCGGTCGAGTGGCTGCGGCGCGAGCGGAACGATCGCATACGGCGGTGGATGGTGATCGGCCCGTTCGCCAACTCGGGCGACAAGGGACACGGCACCGCCTATCCGCCGGAGCAGAACGTCCAGTTCGAGGCGACCTACCCCGGCTGGTACACGCCGGTCCACTGGAAGCCGTGGCACTCGAGGGCGGAAGACGCGCACGTCGTGGACCTACAGCAGGTGTTCACGCCCGTTTACGAGTACTACCCGCGGTTCGACTACGGCACCGGATACGCCTACGCCGAAATCACCAGCGACAAACGCGTCGACGCCATCGCCAACCTCGGCATCCAAGACGCGACCAAGGTCTGGTTGAACGGCAAGCTGGTTTATGAGACGGACCGGCAGGTCCCGCATGACCAGTTTGCCAACGACTCCGCCGAGTGCACGTTCAAGCACGGCCGCAATACGCTGCTGGTGAAAGTGTCCAAGATCCCGGGGCCGTTCAAATTTGCGATCGATTTTGAAGTGGCGCGGGAACCGCTGGTTCTGAAATGGTGGAAATAACAGTGGACACTGTGGACATGGTGGACATTGTGGACGAGTTGGCAAGCCGAAGGTGATTAAGCGCTCGATCTGCAAAAAGCGGGGACAGACACGGTTCCAAACTGCCGGAACCGAATCAGTCCCCGTTTTTTGTTAGCTGGCGAGGTATGCGTCGATAGATTCGCGGAGTGTTTTGAAAATCCAGGCACGCTTTGTGTTGTCGGATTCGAGCAGGGTAACTCGGAATCCGTTGTGACGGCAATGGAACCCGGTGAGGGGGACGACGACGATGCCCGTGGCGCCCATGAGGTAGTAAACGAACCGTTTGTCGGGCGAGACGCCTTTGGCGAAGGCTTCGATCCGGGTTCGGATCGCGGTGTTTTCGATGGGGAGGGTCTGGTTGTTGTTGAGGACGCCTTCTTTGAACATGACGGTCACGTAGAACGCGCCGCTGGGTTTGTTGACGATGACGGCGTCGCAACCATCGAAATATTTGCAGGCTTCGTCGGCCCTCGAGCGGAACATGGCGGCGCGCTGGTCGAGGTGGCCCTGGTAGCGGGTGTCGCCGATGACGCGTGGTATGGACATTTGGGGCAGCGTGGTTGAGGAGACTTCGAGCCGCTTGGCGGCGAGGAGGCTGTTGGCGTAGGTGGCGAAGTTTTCGTCTTTGCCTTTGTTGAGAACCTCGAGCCAGCCGCACCTCGACCCGGGCCAGGGGTATTCTTTGCTGATCCCGCGCATGGCCAGCGCCGGCACGTCGCCGACCCACTGGCTCATGTGCAGGCGTGGGCAGCCGTTGTACACGATGTGGGCGTAGATTTCGTCGGCAATCAGAAACAGGCGGTACTCGCGCGCGATTTCGGCGATCTCTTCGAGCACGTCGCGGGGATAAACCGCGCCCGTGGGGTTGTCCGGGGAAAGTAACAAGATCCCGGCAATCGAATCGTTGTATTTCACCTTGTTGCGGATGTCATCGACGTCCGGCATCCAGCCCCGGTACGGATCGAGTTCGTAGGTGACGTGGCCATAACCCGAGTGGGCGGCCTCGGCGCTCGAGTGGGTGCTGTAAGCCGGCGACGGCCCCAGCACGCGCGCCTCCCGCCGGAGAAACCCATAAACCTTCGCGACGGCGTCGCCGAGCCCGTTGAAAAAGACGATGTCGTCGGGGTTGACTTTTACGCCTCCGGGCCGCTCGTTGACGCGGTCCGCCAAGAACTCGCGGGTTTCAGCGACGCCGGCGGTGTCGCAGTAGCCCCAAGACCGGGGCTGATCGAGCAAGTCGTGGACAATGTCGCGGATCCAGTCAGGGACGCGCTCGCCTTTTTCGATGGGGTCGCCGATGTTTTCCCAGGTGAGCGGCTGGCCGATGGTGCGGATCTCGCGGGCCACGGTGACGATTTCGCGGATCTCGTAGCTGAGGCTTCCGGCGCCTTGATGTACAATGTCACGTCTCATGATGCGTCCGATTCGGTCGAATAAAAAGCCATTCGGTCGATAAAAGCAATTGCCGCCCCGTTGCCGATGGAGCATGCTCCAGAAAATGCCTATAAGGGTATCGGAGACGGGCCGGCAACCCCAATTCATCAGATATATACCACATAATAGACGAGCGGCGGCTTGAAAATCAAAGCGGGGGGAGGGAAATCGGTTTTTGCTTTTGTGATATACTACGTTAACTTCTGGCCTGATGTGGGTCTGCATCGCCAGCTCAAGCTGGCGCGTATAAGAACAGGAGATGCATTATGCGAGCGACAGCATTAGTGATTGGAATCTGCCTGGCGACCGTATTGTTGTACGGGTGCAACCGTGAGGCCGAACAGCCTGCGCCGCCAACCACGCAACCGGGCGCGCCCGCCGCCGAACAGGTCGTTGTGCCGGGCCAGACGCCGCCGGGCGGGGAGCCGGTCGAGCAGATGGTGGAACGGTGGAAGCAGTTGGCGAAATCGGCCACGCGGGAGAACCCGCTTCTGAGTGAGACGGGCGCTCTGGCCAACGAGATCGCTTTCCGCGACCCGTACGCCTTGCTGTCACTGCTGGATTTGGTGGAAGACGAGCAGTCGACGCCTTACGTGAAGGTCCTGGCGACGTTGAGCCTGGCGCCGGTGGTGGGCCAGCATGTGGCCCCGCGGCTTATCGAAATGACCAAATCGGAGAAAGACGGCACCACGCGCGCGTGCGCAACCAACATGCTCCGGCAGATCCCCACGGAAGAAGTGATGGCGGTTCTGCGGCAGTTGAAGACAGACAGCGAGCCACGTGTCCGGCTGTACGCGCAAATCGGCCTGGCCGTCCGCGATCCCAAAGAGCGGCAGGAAGTGTATGTGCTGTGGCGTAAACCGGAGACGGCTCCCGATGAGAAAGGCATGATCATCGATGCGCTGGCGATGATGCCGGCGGTTGAGGATGTGCCGCTGATGCAGGAAGCCGCCGCGGCTACCGCGCTGGCCGAGGGCGTGCGGGTGCTGGCGGTCCAAACGCTGGGCGAGATTGGCAGCGCGGACCAGGTAGCCGTGCTGACCACGTATTCGCAAAGCGATCCGAGTGAGAAGGTTCGGGCGGCGGCCCAGACGGCATTGAACCAGTTGAATGCCCGGGCGAGCGGGAAAAACCAGTTGACGCTGCCGCTGCAGTAACCGGCGTAACTCCCGGCTGAACAGCCTCTTTTCAAAACGGGCCGGCTCCGATATAATCGTGTTCGTGGTTTTGTTGTGGGCAGGTTTACAACAAACGGATCATGACCCGACCCGTTGAGAGGTGTCGTTGCAGTGCTATTTCGCAGGCGTCAAAAACACCCTCCGTGTGCCGATCTTTCCGAAACGCCGGAACGGCAGCAATTTTATCACATTGACTTGGAGATGATGCTTAAGGGCAGCTTCTGCAAGAGGCGCAAAAAGACGGTTCGTCAATTTGGGGTCACGGTCAATGGGTCGACGCGGCTGGTAACCAGCGGTGACGTGGTTGATCGGGAGACTTATGAGGCGCTTTTGGCGGCAGGCGCAATCCGGGCCGATGTGCCAGGTTCCTTGGACGCAGCCCGCAAGGCGGCCGGCCTTTCGCCCGGGAACCAGTAATACGTCCTGAGGGAGGAAGGAGTGGCGCGTTCGATATCGGTGGCCATGATCGTCAAAGACGAGTCGGCCCAGCTTGCGGAGTGTCTGTCCGGGATAGCCGCGTTTGCCGACGAGATCTGCCTGGTCGACACGGGTTCCCGCGATAACACGGTTGAAATCGCCCGCCAGCATAAAGCCAAAGTGACGTTTTTCATCTGGTGCGACGATTTTGCAGCGGCGCGTAATGAGTCGCTGCGGAAGTGCACCAAGGACTGGATTTTCGTTCTGGACGCGGACGAGCGGGTGGCGCCGGAAGATTTTGCGCGGCTGCGCCAACTGGTCGAGGGGCCGGCCAACGTTTGCTACCGGTTCGAGACGCGCAACTACACCAACACGGATTCGGTGGCGGAATTCCACCGGTGCAGTCCCGACGACCCGCATGGGCGGGGTTTTGCGGGGTGGTACCCGAGCAGCAAGGTGCGGCTGTTTCCCAACAATTCGGGTGCACGGTTTACGGGGACGGTTCACGAACTGGTAAACGAGTCGCTGGAGCAAAACGGGATTCAGCCCGTCAACAGCGACATCCCCATTCACCATTACCCATTCATGAGACCGCCGGTGCGCATCCAGGCCAAGCAGGAACTGTATCTACAATTGGGACACAAGAAAATCCAGGAAAACCCCAGTGATCCCAAGGCGTTTATCGAGCTGGCCAACCAGTACGCCGAGGTTCGCGACTACACGAACGCGGTGGGCGCGTATCACGAGGCCCTCATGCTCGACCCGTCCAACGCCGAGGTCCTGAAAGACCTTGGCGGGGCGCTTCACCTTATCCGGCGCAGCGACGACGCCAAACACGCGCTTCGGCTGGCCGTTCAGTTGGATCCGAGCCTGGCGGAGGCTTGGCGCAACCTCGGGGTGATCCACGCCGACGAGAAAGACTGGCCGGCGAGCATCGGTTGTTTTGAGCGCGCCCTGGAACTGGACCCGGGGTGGGTGGACGGACACAGGTACCTGAGCGTGGCCCTGGAGGGCGCGGGCCTTCTGCCGCAGGCCGCGGAAGCTTCCCGGAAGGCCCTCGAGGCGGGGATGACGTCGGAGTCGCTGAAGTTGTACGTTCACCAGATGTTGCGCCTGGAGCGACGCGCGGAGGCGCGGTCGGTCATCGCGGGTTTGATCGGGCGGAGCGGCGGGAACAGCGAGTTCCACAACGTGCTGGGGGAGTTATATTACTATGACGACCTGTTCGAAGACGCCAAAGAACAATTTGTCCTGGCGGGGCAGGCGGGCAGCGGCGCCGCCTATAACAACCTGGGTGTCGTACTTTATCGGCAGAAACTGTACGACCAGGCCAAGCAGGCGTTTGAGATGTGCCTCCAATACGAACCAAACCACCGCGGGGCCATGAACAACCTTCAAAAGACGCTGGCGTGCCTGAACAAGAAGGGCTGAACATTCGGGGTTCCGGTTGATTCTGCCCCGGGCATCGTCTATAATTGATTACTGCAGTTGAAAGATGTGGGGATGTAGCTCAGTTGGGAGAGCGCATGACTGGCAGTCATGAGGTCGACGGTTCGATCCCGTTCATCTCCACCATTTAGAAAATCCGCAGCCCCGGCTCGTTTGCCGGGGCTGCGATTTGACTTTCCACGCTTATTCGCGCCGGCCTCGCACTGCCTGGCCCCCCATCAGGCAGGCTACCGCGACGGCCAGTGGGATAAGATCGATCCGGGCTTGGCTGGCCAGCTTGTCCGCGTTGAAGCAGGCGAAAGGCGGTTCCTCTTCGCCTTCACCCTCACCTTCACCCTCTTCGCCTTCGCCCTCGCCTTCCACGGGCTCCAGCACAAACGGCGCAATGAGGGACAGGGACGTCAGCCGCGCGTTGATCTGCGTGCCGTCAACGGCAAGGCCGGTCACGTTATCCGTGGCCCATCCATCGCCGGCGGGGCTGACAAACAAGCCCGTTGACGAGTCGCTGAGGATCTCTGTGGGATGCGCGTACAGGGCCGTTGATGCGCCCGGAGCGGACGGCAGGCTGATGGTGATGTCTACGGGGTAGACGGCCAGGACTTCATCGGAAAGTTCCTCGTAGTTGAACTCGTCGAACGTTGTCAGCACGCTCACCTCGGTGTACATGCCGGCTTCGGGCAGGACGTAGCCTTCGGGCGCGGCGGCCGCCATCAGGTCCATGTTCTCGCCCAGCAGCGTGTACAGGTCAACCGCGGTGGACACGATGATGACGCCGGTCTCGCCCTCATCCAGCACGTCGCCCGGCACCGATACGGCCACTCCGGCCTCGGGCGCCTCCCAGGTCAACACCTCGGTGCGCACGTGACCCGTAACGGTCTCGGCTTCGACACGACGCACGGCGGTTACCCGGGTGGAACGCATTTCGTGCACGTAGGCCTGGTTCAGCCACAGGTCGCCGTCTTCGAGCAGATCGAACGGATTGTCCGGGATTCCGTTGGCGTCCAGGTCGGAATTGAGCGGCGGAGCTGCAAGCGTGAAGGCGATTTCACTCGAGACTTCTGAATCATCGGCCAAGAGGGCCGTGATCGAGAATTCGTGGGCGCCCCACGCCAGCGAGTCCATGTTCATCCAACTGACAAACCGGTACGGCGGCTCCTCGATGGTCAACTCCTCCCCGTTGTCTTCGTACGTAACGGATTGCGTCCCTTCGGGCACGGTCACGGTGAAGACAAGCGGAATCGGCCCTGCCGAGGAACTAACGTAGACGGTTGCGCCGTCGGCGAACGAGTCGAAGTAGAACGCGCCGCCCTCTCCCTCACCCTCGCCCTCACCCTCGCCCTCACCCTCACCCTCGCCTTCGCCTTCGCCCTCTCCCTCGCCTTCGCCCTCTCCCTCGCCCTCTCCCTCGCCTTCACCAGCTTCCTCAACGTGCACCAACCGCGTAACGGTCAAAGCGGGGTTACCTGCGGTATCGCTGACGTCATAGGCGATCGTATAGTCGCCGAGCGTGTTGACGTCGACGGATCCGGTAACGACGATGGCGGCCGTGAGGTTACCGTCGATGTTGTCGGCGGCGGTGGCTCCGGCATCGTCGTACGGGCCGCCCAGCGGGACCGATGCCTCGGCGTCGCCCACCAGGGTGATGACGGGCGGGGTTGTGTCGAGCACGATGGATGTCTCGCTTGATGCGAAATTGAGCGCATTGTCGCTGTACTCGACGGTGACGAAGTGCTGGCCATCCGCGCCGGTCAGCGTGTGGGCGTAGTCGCCCGCGGCGTATTCCGTCCACGGCAGCCACGTCGAATTCACGTTGATGCGCATCTGATTCATGCCGGAGCCGGTGTCTTCGGCCCAGGTGCTGATCAGGATTTCGGGGTTGTTGGTGTAGGCGGCTCCGCCATTGATTGAAACGGACGGGGTTGGCGCCGTCGTGTCCAGGTACACCGTTTGCGACTCAATGGGTAGGCTTTCATTGCCCGCCAAGTCGCGCAGGATCACGCTCACAGTACGCGGCCCGTCTTCGGCGGCGAACGTCCAATCTTTGATTTCAGCGAACGGTTCCCAGTCGGTCCATTCCTTGGTCTCCTCCTGGAACCGCATCTCAGCCACGCCGGATCCGTCGCCGTCGTTGCCAAACACATGAAGGGCAACCTCCCGGAATTTCGAATACTCGGTGCTGACCGTGTTGATGAACATCGATCCCGTGGGCGTCTGAGCGTCCTGCGTGCTCGACACCGTCTCCGACCACTCGCTCTCCATAACCGGGTATCCGGCGCGCGCTTTCACGCGGTAGTAATACATCTCGCCGTCGAGCAGGTCCGTAAATGCGTAGTCTTCCTCCCCAATCCAACCGCTCGAATCGACAAGCGTGTCAAATCCAGGTTCCGAAGCGCACTCGATATAGAACTCCTGGCCCGGAGAACTCCAATAAACCGTGTTTGACGTACCTTGGGTCCACGTCGGTTCGCCGTTAATCGACGGCTCGCCCACAGCAACATAAAGCTCGAAAGTCCGGCCGCGTGTCTGCGTGGCCGGCGCGGCCGCCGAATCCGTCACCTGCAACAGAAATTCAAACGTCCCGGCATGGCGCGGCGTACCACTGAGCTCGCCGTTCGCCGACAGCGTCAGCCCCATCTGTTCCAGATTCATCTGAGGATTGAAGATAGTCGAAAAGGCTGCCGGCTGCGCAAGATCCGAGTAAGGACCGCTAATCCACTCCATAGTATCGTAATCGTACAAGCAGTTCGAGTAGCTGCCGGATGTGGCAAGCAGGCAATTGCGTAAAATCCGGCCGTCACAGTAGAGGACCACTTCGAATTCAATGGGTTCAACGGGATAGTCGCTCGTGCCTTTCCAGCGGAACGCGACATAATCCGGCCCCACCGAGTAGAAAATGCCGTCGTCGGGGCCGCTGTACGTCGTGTCCTGGGAATACGCGACGACAAACGAGTTCTTGTTGCGCAAATAGCCCTGCTCGTTAACCGCCAACGTCGAAACGGACCGGCCAAACAGCAGGACCGGCCACGGCAAATCAACCTGAATGTCGACGCGGTCGCCGCCGCCCACCCACTGGAATTCATCGAGCATTTCGGACACATAGAGCTTGTGCGGCTCCTCGCCCCAACTGTAGGGCGATGTCCCGCCCTGGGCTTCCAGCGTTGCCGAGAAATACCTGCCAAGCATGGCGTCCGGCAGCAGCGATTCGGTCACAATCTCGAGCGGCACAATGCCAGGATCAACATAAATCGAGTGGTGTGAAATGATCGACCAGTTGCCGTTTTCGTCCTGTTCGCGCACCTCGAGCGTGTGCAGGCCGGTAACCAGATCGAAGTCGGGCGTCCAGCTTGTGCCGCCCGGATCAAACCACGCGCTGCCGTCGATGCTGCACAAAAACGTGCCCGTCCCGCCTCCGCCGGACGTCCAGGTCCACGTCGGCCGCACGGAACTCGAGGCAACCGGCACCTCTTCGCTGAACACCGGCGCGTCCGGGCCCGTCACGTCAACCTCAACCGTACAATATGCCGATTCCGACCAGTTGCCGGCCTCATCGCGCGACTGGACATAGAGGGTATGTTCGCCGCCGCTGATGTCCGCCCACTGGGGCGCTTTCCCATATGCCCGAAGAGCGCTGGGAAAACCTTGGGCTCTGTAGGCCAAGGTTAAAGGTGGGCCATCGTTTAGTGCCCAGCGCCCCACGAGACCCTCCGCCGCAGCAAGCGGCACGTACATGTGGCTGCGCACGTCCAAATCCGGCAAGGCGTAGTCCCATAAGCGCAACTCACGGATCCCGCCGTTCCACCACTCGGCTCGATCCCCAAACTCATCAACAGTAAGACCGACGTAGATCGTCTCGAACTTCGTGCCCGTTCCCGAAAACGGCCCCTCAGCAACCATCTGGCCATTGACAAGCAAGCGGGCCGTCCCCGAGCCGGCGTCGAACGTCGCGGCCAAATGCGACCACTGATCCTCGGGCAACACGCAGGCCGGCGGAGCCGAAACGAGGTTGTCCTCCCAGTCTTTCAAGAACGGGACACCGTCATTGATTCCCATCTGATAAATATAATCGATGTAATCTCCCGGGTCTTTGTCAAACACCCGATTCCGGGGTGTTACGACCGTCTGCAGCCCCGCCACGGTGTCCGGCAGAACCCACGCTTCAATCGTGTGCCCGTTATCCAACCAGATGATGCCATAGTCATCATCAAGTGCCGTATCGGTCCCGTTGAATGCCGCGTAGCCCGGCGCATCAAATGATAGAACCGTGTCCGTTGTTACCGTAGCTCCAACCGACAGATCGTCATCATCAATTTTGTAACGGAACGTCGACAGGACGCCCTTACCCCCGCCAAGGCTCCAGCTCCACTCAACGCTGGTCGCAGGGTCGGGGGTGCAGGCCAAGTTCGGCGCGGGTGGCGGCGTCAGGTCCACTTCAACCGTATACCAGCCTGCGTCGGACCAGTTGCCGGCATCATCCCGTTCCTGGACATAAAGCGTGTGATCGCCTTCGGGCAGGTCGAGCGGCCACCCAATCCCATGCCGCCAAGTGGGCGTCAACTCACCCGGATCGAGTGTCAGGTCGTATTCATTGGGACTTAGGTCGTTTCCGACGAGCCCGTCCCCTTCGTCCAGTGGCCAATACGTGACAAGGTTGGGCTCATCGCCGGTGATCCCGCCGTACATCGCGTCGCGGATCTCCTGCCGCGTCCTCGTGATGTGCCATATCCGAAGGTCGGCCAAGCCGCCTTGCCAATGTACGGTCTTATTGAAGTCCGTACCAATGTAGCTGGTCCAGGAAAGTGAGCCATAACCATTTACGGAACCGGCGCCCACTTCTTCGCCGTTCAGGTAGAGTCGGGCCCACCACGGAGACGCGGCGCTGTCGAATGTGAGGGCCACGTGGCTCCATTTGTTCACTTGGATGTCGGCGCCATCGCTGACAATGTACCACCCCCCCGTGGTGCCGAACGCCAGTTCTCCATCTATGACGGCCAGACGTGTGTCGCCCCAGTTTAAGTACATGATTGGGCGGACGCCATTAACCGCTTCGGGCAGTATCCAGGCTTCAAGAGTGAAGAAATTGCCGAAGAACTTGAAAGTTGCCTCGGCGTGATACGCGCCATTGAAGTAGAGGTGCGTCCGCGATGGGAAATGGTTGTCGTCCGTCTCGGTCGCCCCATCCTCAAGGTTGTTGTCGTCGAGTTTAACGCGCCACAGACTGTTGCCCCCGCCCCCCGTGGTCCAGGTCCACCAGGGCATATTGGTAACGACAGGGCCGGTAACGGTTGGGGCGGCTGGAGCGGTCAGATCGACCGTAATGGTCCAGGTCCCCGAAGCTGACCAGCGGTCGAGATCGTCCTTTTCCTGGACCTCCAGGGTGTAAGAACCTTCGCCCAGCGCATAGTCGGGCGTGAAACTGGTGTTGGTAGTTTCAATCCAACCGTTCTTTGCCGGTCCGGACAGGATGTACTGGAACGTGCCGTTGCCCGGCGCGCCGGCCGAGGTCCAGGTCCAGGTTGGCTGGGTGTTGTTGGTACTCTCCGGACCGGATACCATCGGCGGCAGCGGCGGCGTAACGGTTATCGTGAAACTGCCCGAGTTGGACCAGCGATCCTGCCCGTCTTCTTCCTGGACATACAGTGTGTAGGAGCCGTCAGCCAATGGGGCAGCCGGCGTAAATGAGGTGTCCGTCGTTTCCGTCCACGCGCCTTCTGCCTCCGCGTCAAGCTGATAGCGGAAATTGCCGTTGCCCTCGTCGTCGCTTGACTCCCACGTCCACGTCGGTTGAGTGAATGGCGTACTTGCCGGTCCCGTGACTAACGGAGGCGAGGGCGGCAGCAGATCCGCGTAGACTGTCCACGATCCCGACGCCGACCAGTTCCCCGCCAGGTCGCTTTCCTGCACATACAGCGTCCGCAGCCCGTCGGCGAGATCGGTTGCCGGCGTGAACGAGGTCGCGGTCGTTTCGGTCCAAGCACCGGTTTCGCTGTCTAACTGATAGCGAAACGTACCGCTGCCGTCCACCGCGTTGGATGTCCAAGTCCATTCGGGCCGCGGAATGTAAGACGTTTCAGGCCCCGACACGACCGGCGCCTCCGGCGCGGTCAGGTCCACTATGATGGTCCAACTGCCCGCGTCCGACCAGTTGCCCGCAGCGTCCCGCTCCTGCACATAAAGCGTGTGTGAGCCTTCTTCAACTGTCAACGGCGCGTTGGCGTTACGCCAGTCGGGGACAAGGCCCCCGTCGTTCAACGTCAAATCACCCACGCCGCCGGCAAGGTCCTGGGCGACCGTCCCCGAGCCCTCGTTCAGTAGCCAGTAGGCGAACAGGTTGGTCTCGGATCCGGTCAGGGACGCATTCATGTTTGCCGCAATTTCTGCCGCCGACCGCGTGCAATTCCAGAAGCGCACGTCGGCAAGCCCGCCCAGCCAATAGTTCGTGACGTAGTTGCCCACATAAAGCGTATCCGTACCGCTGGAGGTATAGCCGGTGGGGTGCCCTTCATGCACTTGGACGCCGTTCACATAAAGCCGGCCTTTCCACGGATTGGTATTGGAGAACGAATAGGCCACGTGCGTCCAGACGCCGGCACTGATAACGGCGCCCGGCGTAATGATTTCCCAATTGTCTGGGTCGCTAAAGGAAAGCCGCCCGTCTTTAACGGCAAAAAATGCGGAGGCTGCTTTGAAAATCGGCCGTGTGCCGTCTATCGCATCCGCCAGGATCCAGGCCTCGATGGTAAAACTCGAAAAGTCGTGGGTGTAGGTCTTGGATGTGTAATAGGAACCGTTAAAGTACAGGTGGGGGGGCGCCGGAACCTGGCACGTCCTGGTTTCTGTGGCGCCTTCATCGAGATTGTCGTCATCCAGCTTGTAGCGGTACGTGCCGTTCCCGCCCCCACCCGGCACCCAGTACCACGGGGGTGTCGGCGTGGTCCAGTACTCGGGACCGCTGACCGTCGGGGCCGACGGCTCCGTCGTGTCTACCGTAATTGACCAACTTCCCGACTCTGACCACGTTGTACCGTCGGACTCCTGGACATACAGCGTGTAGGTGCCTTCGGTCAGCACCGTATCCGGCGTGTAGCTGGTTTCGGTGGTTTCTGTCCAGGCCACTTTAGCGCCTAAAAGCGCGTATTGGAATGTTGCGTTCCCCTCGCCACCGGACGTCCACGACCAGGTTGGCTGGGTATTGTTAGTTGCCGCGGGCCCGGTGACTACGGGCGGGTACGGCGGCGCATCTATTTCGATGGTGTGACTGTTAGAACTCGACCAGTTTCCGGCATCGTCGCACTCTTGGACATAAAGCGTGTGTGAGCCGTCGGCTAGCGGGTCCGCCGGAACAAATTCAATGCTGGTCGTCTCAGTCCATGTCAACTCATCGAACGAGTACCGGAACGTGCCGTTGCCGTCGATTGTAGTCCAAAACCAGGCTGGGAACCGCGATGACCACGTTTCGGGTCCACCCACTCCCGGGGGGCTTGGCGGGGTAAGGTCAACGGTAATCTGCCAACTTCCCGAACTCGACCACACCGAGACCTGCCACTCTTGGACAAACAGGGTGTGCAGACCCTCCGACAAATCCTCAGCCGGCGCCCAACTCAGATCGGTTGTTTCGAGCCATGTGCCCGCTTCGCTGTCTAACTGATAGCGAAACGAGTCGTATTGCGGCAGCGAGGCGGTCCACGTCCACGTCGGCCGCAACTCGTTAGTAACCGTAGGCCCCGTTACCGACGGCGTGATCAAAATCGCGTGCGCGGTTCCAGCACTTAAAATCGCCAAAACTACTCCAAAAAGACAAAAAAACTCCCCGAACGCTTTTCCTGAACGCATCATTCTATCTCCCCAGTTTGTGTTGCTGGAACACCGTGCGCAACAGATAAAAGCCTCCACCATAGGCTTCGTAACAGAGTTGTGCGCATGCCCCTCCCCCCCGGGAGGCACACGTTCATCTACAACAAAACAAAAATACTCCCATTACGCTCGATGTGCAACAAGAAGAACAACCACCCATCTACGGCCTTAATCCCTGAAGCTCCGTATTCGCAAAAGCGGCATTGTCAAGCACGATTCACTGCACGGGAGGTGTGGCGGGGTCTATCTGACGCGGAGGGCGAGGGCGCTGTAGCTGGCGTCGTTGAGATCCGACGCGGCGTAACACGTGTACCAGGTGTTGCCGCCGTACGTGGCAAAACCCTGCGCACCAAAACAGCGGCCGTTGATCATCAAACCGGCCGTATCCCGCGCAGCTATGCGCGAGCCCCCTTCAAAAAAACCTTCCCCGCGCACTTCGGCTTTCCCCCGGTTGACGCGCGCCACAAACAACACGCGCTCATCGTCCACCTGGCGGACCAGCGCCTCGCCGTACTCGCCCGGAACGCCCCCGGTCCGAAGCAGCAGGTAATGGCCGTCGTAAGAACCCGCCGCCGGCTCGGCTTCGGCGGTCTCTTGTACGGCGTCCTGTGCGGCCTTTTTTTCTTCTTCAGTCAGCGGGTTGGCAGCCAGTTCCTGCGCCATTTCATCCAGGACCGCGCTGTTGGCGCCCTCCCAGTATACTTGGCCGCCGGTCAGATCGGCGGCCTGCGCCCCCACCAGCCACTCTTCAATATGCCCCAGGTTCATTGCCGTCCAAAGGACCACCAGAATCGCCAGCACCACCAGCGCTTTTGGCAGCCAGGCCGTGTGCTCGGGCTCCACCAGGTTGGCGTCCACGGCGAGCGTACCCGCTACTCGTTGTGCTTTTTGATCGCGCAGGTTGTTGCCGCACGACTTGCAGATGAGCGTGCCTTCGGGGTTCACACTGCTGCAGACAATGCAAAACGCATCCGCATCGAGCCGGTGCCCCGGAACTTCCGGCTGCGAATGTCCATTACCCATCCGTCTAATCCTCCTGCCCCATTCTGGCACATCCAAAACCATTTGTCCAGCTTTTTTGACGCATTTTTGGGCTTAGGCGCCAAGCAAAACCCCCTGCCGTACAGCGGGTTAGGCGAATTCCCCCACTCCGGGCCGCGCGATCATGAGCCCCTGAAGGCCGGCTCATAAGCCGGTGAAGGCCGGCTCATAAGCCGGTGAAGGCCCTGTCGAAATCCTTCCATACCGGATCATACCCGGCCGCCACTACAGCCCGCGCCACCTCGGAAGGCGAGCGCCGGTCTTCGGTGGCGAACTGTTCGATCGTTTCAGACCCGCACAAGGCGTAGCCGCCGGGCCGGGTGGACGACCCGGCGCTCAGTTGCGTGACGCCAAGCGGAATAAGCCGGTCGCGCAGGCCGGCGTTTTCGCGTGTGGACAGGGTGAACCCGGCTTCGGGCAGGAGCAGGCGCAAGGCCAGCATGAGTTGCACGAGGTCCGCATCGCCTACCGGCGCGGGAATAGAAAAACGCGCCGGCACGTGCCTCAATCGCGGGAACGAGACGGCCACGGCGCTCCGCCAGCATTTTTTCTGCAGGTGGCGGGCGTGCAAGCCCAGCCAGAACCCGTCCAGCCGCCAGTCAAACAGACCCAGCAACACCCCCAGATTCAACTTGCGAGCCCCGGCCGCTCCTGCTCGGTCCAACGATTGCAGCCGCGCCGCGTAATCCTGTTTCCTGCCCTTGGGATGGACCTCGGCATAACACTGGCGGTCGTAGGTTTCCATGTAGAGGGTGACGCCCTCGAGGCCGCGCGCAACCAGTTTTTCGTACTCGGCCTGCGTCATGCTGTAGAACTCTGCCGAAACCGACGGAAAGTATTGGCGTGCAATCTCAACACATTCAGCCAGATAGTCCACCGTCACGACGGAGGGGGCCTCGCCGGTCACCAGCAAGAGTGTCTGGAACCCCTGGGCTGCCAGGGCTTCGCATTCGACCCTCAACCCGGGCGGGTCCAGCGTCAGGCGTTGATGCGGGTCGCCCGATTTAGCGCGCGCGCGCGACGCAAACCCGCAGTAGAGACAGTCGGCCGCACACACATTGCTGACGTAAATGGGCGCGTACAGCGTGATGGTCCTGCCAAAATGGCGCCGCGTCTGCCGCTGGGCTTCCCGCGCCATGGTTTCGAGCGAGCCACGGGCCGCTGGCGAGAGAAGTGCTGCAAACTCGACGGGTGCGAGTTCCTCACCGGAGGAGGCGCGCGTGATGGCGGACTCGACGTCGTCCGGCGTCGCACACGTTATGGCTTCTGCCACGCGACCGCCCGGCCACTCGGCCAGTTTGGATTCAAGCCCGCCGTCGTCCGTCATGTTGGGGATTCCAGGAAACCCGTCAGCGGCGAAGAGGCTTCGGCGTGGTCGCGCAGCGGGCCCAGCCCCGACAGGTAGGCGAGCCGGCCGGCCTCCGTGGCAAGGGCGAACGCGCGGGCCATACCGGCGGGGTCCGCGGCGTCAGCCAGGGCGGTGTTTATCAGGACGCCGTCGGCTCCCAGTTCCATGGCCTCGGCGGCGTGAGACGGCGCGCCGAGCCCCGCGTCCACCACCACCGGCACATTCGACTGTTCGATGATTATTTTGATCAGGTCGCGCGTCTTAAGGCCCCGGTTGCTGCCGATGGGCGCGCCGAGCGGCATCACGGTTGCCGTGCCCGCTTCTTCGAGCCGCTTGGCGAGGATCGGGTCCGCCTGGATGTAAGGCAGCACCACGAAACCCTCTTTGATAAGCATCTCGGCGGCGCGCAACGTCTCGATGGGATCGGGCAACAGGTAGCGGGGCTCGGGCGTGAGTTCGAGTTTGACCCACGGTTCAAGCCCGGCGGCCCTCGATAGCCGCGCCAACCGTACCGCCTCTTCGGCGGTACGCGCGCCGGACGTGTTGGGAAGCAGCAGGTACTTGCCGCGGTCGATGGCCGACATGATGCTGCCGGTGTCGGGCTTGCCCAGGTCGACGCGCCGCAGCGCCACCGTCACAATTTCCGCGCCCGATGCTTCCAATGCGGCGCGGAGCGCCTCCGCCGACGAGAATTTGCCCGTGCCCACCATCAGGCGCGATCTGAACCGCCGCCCCGCTATTACGAGCCCGTCATCCATCTGGCTTACTCCAGACGCCGCAGGCGCAACCCCTACGCGGCAATACGCGCAACGTCTTCAGCCGCATCGAATCGCCATCGAGGCAGTGCAGCAGCCCCGCCCCGTCGCGCGGAGGTTTCCACAAACCGACCAGCCACCGGATCACTTCCATAGCCTCGAGGCTCCCCATCACGCCCGGGGCCGCGCCCAGCACGCCAGGCACGCCGGCGAGCGGCTGGGGCGGTTCCGGCACCGCGCATCGCAGGCAGGCCGTCAGACCCGGCGCCACAAACTGGGCCTGGCCTGAGAGGCACAATATGCCGGCGGTCGCAAAAGGTTTCCGCAACTGGACGCACGCATCGTTGATAACAAACTTTGTCGGGAAATTGTCGCTGGCCTCGACCACCGCGTCGTAACCCTGTATCAGGTTGCGCACATTTTCCGCCGTCAGCCGTTCGTGTATGAGTTCGACTCTCACCTCGGGGTTGAGCGCCGCAATAGCTTCCGCGGCCGACTCTGTTTTCGGCCTGCCGATGTCGGGCGTGGCGTGCAGCAACTGGCGTTGCAGGTTCGACTCCTCGACGACGTCCGAGTCGAGCAGGCCAAGCGTTCCCACACCCGCCGCGGCCAAGTAAAAGGCCGCCGGGCTGCCAAGCCCGCCCAACCCCGCCACCAGCACGCGGCTCGACGCCAGCCGGGCCTGACCCTGTTCGCCAAAACCGGGTATGGCCACGTTGCGCAAATATCGTTCGCTCAAACCCAAAATACGCCTCATTAATGTGAGAAAACGATTGTAGCAAACACGAGAGGATTGAACAATTCGCGGCAGAGAGGACCTATACGACGAATAGGCCGAATAGGACCTATAACAAGACTGAAGGAGCAGTGGTTAGAGCATGCCGCCCCACTCGACAATCTGCCAGTGGCCGCCGACTTTTTCGAGTGTCACGGCGACCTGCCCCTGGAGATTGATGGGGAGTTCGGTGGTGGGATCGTTGGGTTCTGCGGTGGTGCCGAAGGTTTCGATGGCGCGGGCGTAATCGCCTTGCACCTGGACTCTGGGCGTGACGCGAGTGATCCTGATTTCGCGGTACTTCTTGAACAGTTCGGCGAGGTCCGCCTCGAGCGCGTTGTAATCCCGGCCTTCGCTGTCGTAGTAGTTGCGGGACACGTTGGCGAGGACTTTGTAGATCTGACGGTTCTGCATCCCGCGGTGGACGTCATCGAGGACGGCGACAATTTTTTCTTCATCCGACGGGGCAAGGCCGCTGGCCCGGCCCAACCGTTCAAGTCCCGGCACGCCGGTTCCGAAGATGTTGGCGCAGCCGGCCAACAAGGCCAGCGGCGCCAACATCAATCCAAGGCCTATGGGCCGGATTAACCTCATAAACCGCCCCCGCTCCCGCTGTCTGGCGTAATCGTAATCATGAGCCGGCGGCCTTTTGCAATTCCCAGGTCCTGGACCTGCACCACCATCCGGCTTCCGGTCTTGTTGAACAGCAGCGTGACGCTCTTTTCGGCCTCGATAGTGTCCTGGAGTTGCCATTGGCCGGTGGGGGCTTCGCGGATATAGAACTGGGCGAGGTCGGTGAGGCCCGCGCGGCTGGTGTACACCATGCGGCCGACGTGCAGCGCGGGAGACTCATAGACGAACGTGCGCTCGAGATCCGGCTTGGCGCCCTGCGGGAGCGGGACGTCTTTGAACCGCTGGTCGGGGGACAGCGGGAGCCCCGGCTGCCCGACGATAGGTGCCGTATAGGGTTGGCCGGCGGGTGCCGGTTCGAGCGGCGCGGCGGGCGGCGCGGGTTTCTGCCAGAACGTGTTGCCGTTGCAAGCCTGCAACATCAATGCCGCAACGGCCAGCAGAAACAGAACATGCCCCGACACGGTATACGTCTCGAAAAACGTTTCAACACGGCTCAACAGCACCTGCGGCCTGTAACCCTTCATTGTATCGTTCCTCCGTGCCCGCTTGACCGGGCCGTCAATGTCTCCCCTGCTCGTCCGGCATTGTAAGAAACAGCCGGAGAAACAGTCAAAGCCGTTCACGCGGTTGCCGCGGCGCCGGCCGTGGCCGCCACTTCATTCAATTTGGCGATGGTGTCGTCGACTTCTTCCACGGCCAGAAAGCCGACAGGCATCGCATCCACGCAACCAAGCCCCACCACAAACTCGAGGCTCTCGCGGAGCCGGTCGGCGCACTGGCCTTCTCCCGCTATTTTCATCCCCAAAACGCCTTTTCCGTTCCGATGCGCCGCCTCGAGCACGGGGACTACCTTCTCGGGCTCGGCGTCCATCTTGATGCCAAAGGGGTTGATCCGCGAGAGCACGACGTCCACCCACGGCGATTCCGACGCCAGTTGAAGCGCCTCAATCGTATGGCACGATACCCCGTGGGCTTTGATGAGGCCGTTTGCCTTGGCGTCCTCGAGGACGTCCATGACGGGGGCCATTTTACTGGGCCATTCTTTGTCGGTCATGCAATGCATCAGGACCACGTCGAGCTTGTCCGTGCCCAATTCGGTGCGGAACCGCTCGATATCGGCCTTGGCGACCGGGGCTTCTTTGGCGGTGGTCTTGGTAAGCAGCATGATTTTATCGCGGTCGATGGCCCCCTTGAACAGCTTGCTGAAAAAAGGGTGCGCCCCGTACATGTCGGCCATGTCGAAATACCGGATGCCCGCGTCGTACGCCCGCGTCACCACCCGGAGGTAGACGTCCTCGCCTTTGCGCGTCAACGCGCTCTGGCCGCCCCACGCTTTCACGCCCGTGCCCATACCCAGCAGTGTCGGTTCGAGGCCCGTCTTGCCCAAAGGCCGCCGCGTCGTCGCCGTCAAAACGGCCGCCGCGTTCTGGCCAAACGCCGGTATCGCAAGCCCCGCGGCAACCACGCCCGCCGTGCGCGTAATGAAATCGCGCCTCGTCAATGTGTTCATCGGCACCTCCCGAATAGACTTCCCAACGCGCGCCATTATACATCGTACTTCAAGCGCATAAACGGGGTGGTGGGGGGGGGGGGGACTGGAGGTGTGTGCGGTGGGGTCGCGGTGGGGTCGCGCTCCCGCGCGACCGGGTGGCGGTGGCGCATTAGAAGCTCGCGTTGGGGTGTTGGAGCCACGGTCGAGCAGGAGCTCGACCCCACCGCGTTGCACCCAAAGGCTTGCCCTCCACAATGCGTGCTAAAGCGCGGTAGGGGCCTCCCAACGGGTCCCAATCGTCTCAATTGTCCCACAAGGTTTTTTTAAAACGTCCCACGCGGGTAGCCTTACCGGCTTTTCTCAAAGGCGGCTATTTTGGCTTCATGCCGCAGCGTCAGGCCGATCTGGTCCCAGCCGTTGATCAGGCACTCTTTCTTGAATGGGTGCACGTCAAACGGGATTCTCGAGCCGTCGGGCTTTACAATCTGCTGCCCAGGTAGGTCTATCATGATCTGGTAGCCGTCCTGTGCACGGACTTCCTTGAAAAGCCGCTCGATCACATCGCCCGGCAGGACAATCGGCAGGATGCCGTTGTTGAAGCAGTTGTTGAAGAAGATATCGGCGAAACTCGGGGCCAGGATGCACCTGAACCCATAGTTGTCCAGCGCCCATGGCGCATGCTCGCGCGACGAGCCGCAGCCGAAATTGTCCTTGGCGAGCAGGATCGAGGCGCCTTTGTACCGCGGCGCGTTCAATTCGAACTCGGGATCGGGCGATCCATCCTCGCGGAACCGCCAGTCATAAAAAAGGAAGTTCTCGTAGCCGGTCCGCTCGATCCGTTTCAAGAATTGCTTGGGGATGATTTGGTCGGTATCGACGTTAAGCGCCTCGAGCGGCGCTACGGTTCCGGTCAATACGGTAAACGGTTTCATCAAGCTTCCTTTCTCTGTTCAGTCTGTTGTTCAACCACGCGCCACACGTCTTCCAGCATGGCTGTAGTCGTTGTATATACGGGTTTGAAACCCAACTTGCCCCACATAGCTTCTGCGGGCTCGTTGCCGCAGGCATAGTCAAGCACCAGTTGCCGAACCCCCTGCTCGCGAAGCCATTGGAACAGGCGGTTCAGCATCAGGCAGCAAATCCCGCGCCTGCGATGGCCGGGTTCCACCCACACGCTGGATATGTGCGCCGACGCCGGCGGCATGTAATAGCCCGGACGCGGAAGGCGCGCTACCGCCATGGCCAGCGGCGTGTTCTGGTCTTCCTGCGCCGCGACAACGACAAGGGCTTCGTTGCCTGCGATCCACTCCCGGTAGGTCTCGGGCAGAGCCGCCTTTACCTCGTCGCTGACCGGCCAGGACTGTTCATTGCTGTTACTCAACACGTAGTCAAAAAACCGGAGGCGCATCTCTACCAGCACATCCACGTCGGATTCGGTGGCTTCCCGAACCGTATAGGCGGGGCGTCCGGTCATGGCTTATTTGAACTCCCAGTTGCGCACGTCGACAAAGTGCCCCGCAATCGCCGCGGCCGCCGCCATGGCCGGGCTGACCAGATGGGTGCGGCTGCCTTTGCCTTGCCGGCCTTCGAAATTCCTGTTCGAGGTTGCGGCGCACCGGTCGCCCGGCTCGAGCACGTCGGCGTTCATGGCCAGGCACATCGAACACCCCGGTTCGCGCCACTCAAACCCCGCGGCCTTGAAAACCTTGTCGAGCCCTTCGGCTTCCGCCTGCTTCTTGACCCGATACGACCCCGGCACGATCAGCACATAATCCACGCCGCCGGCTTTTTTGTAGCCGTTTGCGACACGGGCGGCGTCCCGCAGGTCTTCCAGACGCCCGTTGGTGCACGACCCGATGTAGACAACGTTAGGCCGCACCTCGGTCATCGGCAGCCCCTCGGGCAGGCCCATGTATGCGAGGGCCTTTTCTGCGGCCAGCCGTGCGTTGGCGTTCTTGATCTCGGCAAGCACCGGCGTCTTGCCGTTGATGCCCGTTACCATGCCCGGCGACGTGCCCCACGTCACCTGCGGTTCAAGCGCAGAGACGTCGAGCTCGACCAGCGCGTCGTACGTGCATCCCGCGTCCGACGCCCACGACGACCATCCCGCCACCAACTCGTCCCACGGCTTGTCCGGCAGGCACTTCCGGTCTTTGAGGTACTCGAGCGTGACGGCGTCCGGCGAGACCAGCCCGGCCCGCGCCCCGGCTTCGATCGTCATGTTGCACATCGTCAGGCGCTGTTCCATCGTCATGTTGCGCACGGCTTCGCCGGTGTATTCGATCACGTAGCCGGTGCCCCCCGCCGTGCCGATCTGGCCGATTATGGCCAGGATCACGTCCTTCGACGTGACGTCCCGCGCCAGCTTGCCCGTGAGCCGGACTTCCATTGTCTTCGACTTTTTCTGCAGCAGGGTCTGCGTGGCAAGGACATGCTCGACCTCGCTGGTGCCGATCCCGAACGCGAGCGCACCCAGCGCCCCATGCGTGGCGGTGTGCGAGTCGCCGCAGACGATGGTCATGCCTGGCTGCGTCAGCCCGAGCTCGGGGCCGATAACATGCACGATGCCGTTATCGGGGTCGTTCATGTCGAAGCAGGTGACGCCGAACTCCCGGCAGTTCGCCTCGAGCGTGTCGACCTGCTGCTGCGAGAGCGCATCTTCGATGGGCTTTGACCTGTCGGTGGTCGGGATGTTGTGGTCCATGGTGGCGAACGTCAGTTCGGGCCGGCGCACCTTCCGTCCCGCCAGCCGCAGCCCCTCGAACGCCTGCGGCGATGTCACCTCATGGACGTAGTGCCGGTCGATATACAAGATAGCGTCCTGCCCCGGCTCTTCATGGACCACATGCCGCTCCCAGATCTTCTCATAAATGTTCTTCGCCATTCGTCTTTTACCTCGGCTAATCGTCGTCCGTGTTCGTCCGTGTCAGTCCGTGTTCGTCCGTGCGCCTATCGCCTCTGGCCCAGGTTTAATGCTCCGCCTGCTTTGAACCACTCGATCTGGCCGGCGTTGTACGAGTGATTTGCGAGGAGTCGCTCCTCGCTGCCATCGGCGTGACGCAGCACCAGCGTCAGCGGCCGGCCCGCCGTAAATTCGGTGAGCCCGACAATGTCGATGGTGTCGTCTTCGCGGATCTTTTCGTAGTCGGCTTTGTTGTTGAACGTCAGAGCAAGCACACCCTGTTTTTTCAGGTTTGTTTCATGAATGCGCGCGAACGACTTCACCAGGATGGCGCGCACGCCGAGGTGCCGCGGTTCCATCGCTGCGTGCTCGCGCGAAGAGCCCTCGCCGTAATTATCGTCGCCTACCACGATCGAACCCAGCCCCGCGGTTTTGTACGCTCGCTGCGTTTGCGGCACTGGCCCGTACTCGCCGGTGATCTGGTTTTTGACCTTGTTGGCCTCGCCGTTGAACGCGTTGGTCGCGCCGATGAAACAGTTATCGGAGATCTTATCGAGGTGTCCCCGATACCGAAGCCACGGGCCCGCCATCGAGATGTGGTCGGTGGTGCATTTGCCCTTGATTTTGATGAGCAGCTTCAGGCCCTCGAGGTCTTTTCCTTCCCACGCCGGGAACGGCTCGAGCAACTGCAGCCGCTGCGAATCCGGCTTAACCGCCACGTCGACGCCCGCGCCGTCCCCTGCCGGCAGGACATAGCCAAGGTCTTTGACGTCAAAACCTGCCGGGGGCAGTTCGGAACCCCGGGGCGGGTCGAGCGTGACGCGCTCGCCGGCCTCGTTTACGAGCGTGTCCGTCATCGGGTTGAACGTGAGGTCGCCGGCCAGCACCATCACCGTGACGACCTCGGGCGACGCCACAAACGCGTGCGTCTGCGGGTTGCCGTCGTTGCGCTTGGCAAAGTTCCTGTTGAACGAGGTCAGGATGCTGTTTGGCTCTTGTGGCCCGCCGCGCGCCCACTGGCCAATGCACGGCCCGCAGGCGTTGGCGAGAATGATCCCGCCGATCGCCTCGAACGATTTCAACTGGCCGTCCCGCTCGACCGTGTAGCGCACCTGCTCGGAACCGGGGGTGATAATCAGTTGCGCCTTCACCTTGAGCCGCTTCTCGACGGCCTGCCGCGCCACCGACGCCGCCCGATCGAGGTCTTCATAAGACGAATTGGTGCACGAACCGATCAGGCCGGCTTTCAGTTCGGCGGGGTAGCCGTTTTGGCGCACGGCGTCCGCGAATTTGGACAGCGGCCACGCAAGGTCCGGCGAGAACGGCCCGTTGATGTGGGGCTCGAGCGTGTCCAAGTCGATCTCGACCACCTGGTCGAAGTATCGGTGCGGGTTGTCGTAGACCTGCGGGTCGGGCCGCAGATGCCCGGCGACCTTGTCAGCCGCCCGCGCAACAGATTCACGGCCCGTTGCCTTGAGAAACTCCCCCATTTTCGCGTCATACGGGAAGATCGAGCAGGTCGCACCGATCTCCGCGCCCATGTTGCATATCGTGGCTTTACCCGTGCACGACAGGCTGTCGGCGCCGGGGCCGAAATACTCGACAATCGCGTCCGTGGCGCCTTTCACGGTCAACAGGCCCGCCAGCCTGAGGATCACGTCTTTGGCGGAGGTCCAGCCGTTGAGCTTGCCCGTGAGGCGCACGCCGATGATCTTCGGGAACTTCAGTTCCCACGGCATCCCGGCCATCACGTCGACCGCGTCGGCCCCGCCCACGCCGATGGCGGCCATGCCGAGCCCGCCGGCGTTGGGCGTGTGCGAATCCGTGCCGATCATCATACCGCCGGGAAAAGCGTAGTGTTCGAGCACGACCTGGTGAATGATGCCGGCGCCCGGTTTCCAGAACCCGATGCCGTACTTGTTCGAAACCGACGCCAGGAATTCGTAGACTTCCTTGTTCATCGTCATGGCGTCGAGCAGGTCCTGTTTCGCCCCCACTTTTGCCACAACCAGGTGGTCGCAATGCACCGTCGTCGGGGCCGCAACACGCGCACGGCCTGCCTGCATGAATTGAAGCAGGGCCATCTGGGCCGTGGCGTCCTGCATGGCGACCCGGTCAGGTGCGAATTCCGCGTAAGACGTGCCGCGCCTATACGCTTGGGCAGGTTCTCCGCCGTGAATGTGGGCGTAAAGCACCTTCTCGGCGAGCGTCATCGGACGGTTCAACACGCGCCTGGCGGCAGCAACCCTGCCCGGAAGCCGCGTGTAAACCTGTTCAATCATTTCCAGGTCAAACTGCATGGTAATCCTCTTGATCGGTTATTGAGTCCAAGATCCTATACCATTGTACCGGCATCTGACAAATGATCGCCCGCCATTTAACAAGCCGCCTATGCACACGATTGTGGTGCGGGCGTCTCGCCTGCACGATTTACAGAAGCAGGCGGGACGCCCGCACCACAATAACGGCCAAGAGAGCAGGCGAGACGCCTGCGCTACAAATTGATTTTCCGGAAGCGGGTATAATGAGGGCAATGTTGTCTATCGCAGAAAATGGAGTGTAGTAATGATTTCGAGTGCAGTCGCCGGGTTGATGTGTCTGATAGCCGCCGGCCCCCAGTCGTTTGTTCTCAACCTCGACACGAACGTCCACGACGTGACCGCAAAAGACATCTCCGGCGACGGTGTCGCGGAGTTGTTGGTGCTGTGCTGCGACGAGAAAAGCCGGCCGCTGGTAAAGTACCTGGCGGTGTTTGCGCCCGGCCCCGATGGCGCCTATCCCGGCACGCCCACCGTACGGCTCGACCTCGACCCGTCCATCAGCACGATCTTCTTTGCGCAAACCGATCAGACGCCCACCGTCGAACTCGTGGCAGCCGACGCCGAAGGCGCCGTCATTTATTCGTACGCCGGCGGGAAGTTTGAAATGCTGGCATCGCCCCGGTTTCCGTCGCTCCTGCCGTCTGGCGCCAAAGACCCCACGTTTTATGCGGACATCGCCGAAGATCTCGACGGGGACAAGCTCGACGAGTGGATCATCCCCGTGCCGGGCGGGTTCGAGATCCGGTCGCCGCAGAAATCCATCACGCGCATCGCGTGCGACATCGTCAGCGAAATGACGCTTTCCAACAGCGCCTATATCTACCACCGGCTGCCGGCGTGCCACGCGTTCGACCTCGAGGGAGAGGCCAAAAAATGCCTGGCCTTTCTCAGCGACGAAGTCGCCGATTTCGCCCACGGACCAGACTGGGGCACGCGCCAGCGGTTCGAGATTCCCCTGAACGTCGACGACAAGTGGGAGGCCAGTTCCCGCATGACCGACATCAACGGCGACAACTTCCCCGACCTCGTCGTCACCCAGACGCGCGGCACCATCAATATGAAAGCCATCACCCAAATCTACATCGCCACCGCCCCGTTCAAATACCCGCAAAAACCCGACGCCGTGTTCGAAGCGGCCGGCGGGCTGGCGGCGCCCGCGTTCGTGGACGTCGACGGCGACGGTAAACGCGACATGATCCTGATCCACGTCCCGTTGGGGCTGCGCAACATCATCAACTTCTTTGCCCGGCACAAGGTAGCCGTCCGGCTCGAAGTCTACCTGTTCAAAGACGGCCGGTTTGGCGACAAGCCCACCTTTACCGAATCCTTCACGCTTGATGCGCCCGACGGCCTCGAGCGCGTCGCCTACACGCTGTCGGATTTCAGTGGCGATGGGCGTGTGGACGTGGCATTCGCCGCCGGCAGGGACAGGCTGGTCATCCATACGGGCAGCACCGACCGGTTTATCTCCTCACGGCCCTGGGTCGGGTTTGACATCCCCGGGTTCGGCGTCGCCCGCCCCTACGACCTCAACAACAACGACTCGAAAGACCTCGTCCTCCACCACCCCGGCGGCGACCACAAAAAACGCGTCGACGTGATCGTCTTCTAGCCGCGGCAGGCAAACCCAATCCGAGCATTACGAATGCCTAAATTTGCCTTGGTGGAAGGCTTCCACGAGATCGGCGACCGTCTGAACCGGGCAATCAAAGTCGGTGTAATACTTGCCGACGTCGCGGATGTTGTGGGCGTCGCTGGCCGCGACGGTGCGGAACCCCCCGTCGCGGGCGATTTTTATTGCCAGCCGCTGCTCGTGCTCTTTCATGTTGCCACTGCGGACTTCGATCGCGTCCAGGGGCAGTGAAAAAATCCGGTCGTCGAATCCCACGCCCGCGCGCGTGGGATGCGCCGCGACGACAACGGCCCCCAGGTCCTTGGCGGCCTTGACGGAGTCTTCCGGGCTCTGGCCCATCTTGAATTTATGGACCTCGCTGTCACTGAGGCCGTACACGAGGATGTCGCCTTGCGTCGTGGTGTATTCAAACCCGGCCAGGACGATAAACCCGGGGTGGGGCGACCGATCGCGGAGCATTTCGAGGTCAAAGACGCGCCACTGGTAATGGTGTTCTGTAATGACAACCCCGTCAAGCCCGGCTTTTACCGCGCGGCCTATCAAGGTTTCCGCGTCGATGAAACTGCACGCCGAATAAAGCTGCGTGTGTAGATGCAAATCAAGACGCAAAGACATTTTTAAACGACCCATCCGGCCGTATTACGCAAAAAGTTCAACGGGTTCCGGCGACGCCGGCGCCGGCCCCAATTCCCAACGCGCGGGCGACCGCGGAATCCGGCCTGTGCCGCGGCACGAGGATTTCAAAATCGCCTACGGCCTGCCGCGCCACAAACAGCGCCGCCGCGGGATGTTCGTAAGCCAATTCTTTCAAATACTGCCACCACTCGCCGCCTTCGATGGTGTGGCCGAGCAAGGTTGCGGGAATCCGGCGCGGATCCTCGCCCAACTCCCGCTGAATCTCGTCGGCCAGGCTCATGCTGCCGGCCGAGGCCCGCAGACGGTCGCCAAACTGGCCTGCCAATGCCGACGCTTCCTGGTACCGCTCCAGGAACGAGCCCCATTGCGCATCCTGCTGCCGCACGAGTTCCGCCAGGAATTCCAACCGCAGGGCCTCGGGCCGTTCCGACAGCGCGCCGGCCACGTCCGGCGACAGCAGATACTCGAACGCCGCCCCAAGCAGCGGGCCCGTGTCCGCCATGGCAATGGACGCCTCCGGCGACTCGGGATAGTCGGCGTGTAGCAGCAAGGCCCGGGTCTGGAAATCGGGGATGGCGGGCAGCGGCTCCGGGAAAGCCGCGTAATCATAGGCGAGGCCGGTCGAGATGATGTAGCCCCTCACGCCGGCGGGCATATCCCCGCGATCAAGCGCGCTGTTGGCGTGGTCGAGGAACATCTGCTGCATCCTCGAGCGGATTCTCAGCGATTCGTACGCCTGGCCGGCGCTGGTGTATTTGCCCATTCGGACCGCGTTGTCGGCCAGCATCACCAGCAGGTCGGAGGGCAGTTGCGGGGGCCGATTGGCCTCGAGTTCGCCCTGGATGAACGCCCGCATCTCGGGTTGGTTGATCTTATCCAGCGCCTCGAGGTATCGCCGCTCGCTCGCAACCTCGTCGTCCGGCAGGAGGTACTGGTACTTGGGCATATCGAACAGTTCGGCGGAAGTTTGCCGCGCAGGCGAAAACGGCGTAAACAGCAGGCGGAAGTTGACGATGTCGCCCTCGTACACGGATTTGGCCAGCGCCCCGGCCACGGCGGCATAATCCACGGGCGGCTTGGTTTCGGCGCGTTTTCCGGCCACAGTTAGCGCTCCCCCGCCAGCATGCCGGCGACCGTTTTTTCCCGCTCGGCCCAATCGATGCGCGGCGTCGTGATTTCCCAGTACGGGAGCCGGTCGAGGATCTGCTGGTAGAGGTTGTGGCGGTAGTGGCGCAGGATCCTCGAGGCATGGCGCTCGTGGGCGGCGTCCCAATGGCTGGCCTCGACGGCCTCTTTGTCGCGGCCGACTTCGAGCATCGCTTCCTCGACGTAGCGCGCGAGAAAATGGCGCAGCTTCGAGTCGAACGATCTGCGGAGCGCATCGGCGGCGGTGTCGCCGTTTTGGGCGGCCTCGCGCCACTGGCTCTCGAGCTGGATGACCTCGGCCCGCTGCCGCCAATAGGTCTCGCGCATCTCGGTGTCGCGCAGGATGTAAAATGCAGCGTTAAGCTTGGCCATTTCAAGCAGATACCGGTCGCGCCGCTCGCCGGTAATTTCGACGCGCGCAATTTCCATGATGAGATCTTTCATCATTTTCCTGTAGTTTTTGCGCACGTCGCCCGGCTTGGCTGACTCGTCCAACGCGAGGATCTCGAAGTAATTCACATAACCGTCTTCAGGCATACGCGAATTGTACCTTGCCGGCGCCGGACGGCTCAAATAAAGGGCCGCGTACAGGCTGTTTCTGAGGAGAGGCTGAAGGGGCAATGGCTGAAGCCGGAGGCGCGGCGAAGAGCAGGGGCTTTGGCTAACGCGAGGTTTCGCAGCGGAACCGTGCGCCCGGACGAGTTCGGGGCCATCACGTTCCGGCGCGGGCTGCAAGACGCGGCTGAGAGCCGGCGCCTACGGCATATTGACTCGGGGGCGTTTGTGCTTTAGACTTCGCAGTGACGCGGGTAAGGCCGGCGCCGTGAAACCGTCCGTTCCGGCGCGGGGTCTGACTGACAGGCAGGGCGCTTGTACGACCACGCGCGCGTGTGCGCCCGAGTGCAGCACCATTGGGAGGGAACCATGTTGGGCATCCGCCGCTTTGCGTGCGTTTTTCTGTGTTTCAGTATGGTGTTCGCAGCCGTGGGGCCGGCCCAGGACGCGCCTCAGCCCGATCCGGCGCTCGAACCTGTTGCACCCGACCAAGCCGATCTGCCTGAGCCGAAGCCGCCCGCGGTTGATCGGCCTCTCACGGAAGAGCAGCGCCAGATGCTCCAGCAGAAAATCGACGTCGGCACGATTGACGTGGAGCGGCTGCGCGAACTCGTCGACGGGCCCGCCGCCGCGGAACGGTTGCGCCTGACTCTCCAGGAATGCATCGAGTTGGCCCTCCTCCAGAACCCCGACATCCAGGTCACGCAACTCGAGCGGTTCAAGTCCGACGCCGACCTGATGACGGCCAAGGGCGAGTTTGACCCGCTGCTGGCGGGCCAAGCCCAGTATCTGCGCGCGACGCAACAGGCCAGCGCCGAATACCGCCTGTTCGGCAACATCACCAGCGTCGAGGCGTATAGGACCACCTCGTCCGTAGACGTGGGCGGCAAACTCCACACCGGCACGATCTACGACGTGCGGGTCGACCTCAACAAGGAAGAAACCACCTACAACCAGTTCATCGAGGAATGGAACGGCGGACTGACCGTCACGCTGCGCCAGCCCGTGTTGCGCGGCCGGGGATTCGCCTACAACCGGTCCAGAATCGTCGTGGCCCGGCGGATAGGCGAAGTCAACCAGTACCAACTCCAACTGGCCGTCATGAACCTGGTGGCGCAGGTCGTCAAGGCGTACTGGGACCTGGTGGGCGCAATTGAAAACGTGACGGTCCGTGAGGAGTCGTTGGCCAACGCCGAGCGCCTGCTGGATATCAGCCGGCGCCAACTCGACCTCGGCACGGCCGCGGCCATCGAAGTGCTCCAGGCCAAGGCGGGTGTCGCCGGGCGGCAAAGCGACCTGATCGCCGCGCGCGCGCAGGTGGCCGACGCCGAGGACGTGCTCAAGCAACTCCTGAACATGCGCGACGGCGCATATTTCTCGGGCAAGCGGATTGTGCCGGTCAACCGGCCGTCGCTGACCGAGTTCAACCTGGAAGACGTCAAGAACCTCGAGGGGGAGATCGAGCAGAGCATCAACGTGGCGCTCGAAACCAGGCCCGAAATGCTTTCCGCGGCGCTCGAGATCCAGAACGCCCGAACCGAGCGCCAGCGCACCGCCAACGATCTGCTGCCCAGCCTGGACGTGTCCGGCAGCGTGTTTCAGGGCGCGCGAAACCACTATATGACCGGCGTGTTTACGGGCATCCGCACGCGCAGCGACAACTTCTACACCATCGGCGTCGAAGGCTCGATCCCGCTGGGCAACCGGGCGGCCCGCGGCCAGTTCCAACGGGCCGACCTCACGCTCAAGCAGTCCGAGCTGCGGCTCGAAAGCGTCAAGCAAGAAACCATGATGCGCGTGCGCATGGCCATGCGGGCACTCCAGACAAGCCAGATACTCGTCGAGAGCAACCGACAGACACGCAAACTCCAGGAAACCAATGTCGCCGCCGAGGAAAAACGCCTCCGGCTGGGCGTCACCACCAGCTACCGCGTGCTCCAGGTGCAGGAAGACCTCACCCTCGCACAAACCCAGGAGGTACAGGCGCGGATAGCCTTCGAGAAAGCCCTGGTCGACCTGCGCCTCGCCGAAGGCAGGCTGCTCGAGGAACTCGGCGTCGAACTTGAGCCGACCGAGTCTCCGCGTCCCGTAAACTTCTTCCGGAGCGTCATACCGATCAAATCATACGAAGAATAAACCTCCGGAAATATGGGGACGGTGCCCTTATTTCCGCTAACGGCCTTTTTCGTAACCATGCGCGTATGGAAATAAGGGCACCGTCCCCATATTTCCACATTGGACTTGCGGGCCGTTTTACTGCTAAGATTCCCCTTCAATCCGCAACTGCAGGATTCCATTGCACCAAGAATCAAGAGGAGATTTTTCGATGGCCAGCTATAAGATCGCGCTGTTACCGGGGGACGGAACCGGGCCGGAGGTCCTTCAGGAAGGCCTGAAGGTTCTCAACGCGGCGGGCGCGCGGTTCGGGCTCAAATTCGACACCCACCTGTACGATTTCGGCGGCGACAGATACCTCAAGACCGGCGAGATCCTGCCCGATTCGGGTATCGAGGAACTCAAAGGCTACGACGCGATCTACCTGGGCGCGATCGGCCACCCCGACGTCAAACCCGGCGTCCTCGAAAAAGGCATCCTGCTGAGAATCCGCTTCGAACTCGACCAGTACATCAACCTGCGGCCCGTAAAGCTGTATCCCAACGTCGACACGCCCATCAAGAACAAAGGACCCGAAGACATCGATTTCGTCGTCGTCCGCGAGAACTGCGGCGGCCTCTACACCGGCCTCGGCGGCGTCGCACGCATCGGCACGCCCCACGAAGTCGCCATCCAGGAAATGGTCTACACACGCCAGGAAGTCGACCGGTGCCTCCGCTACGCATTCGAGTTCACCCGCCGGCGCAACAGACGAAAAACCCTCACCCTTTGCGGCAAAACCAACGTGCTCACCTACGTCTACGGCCTGTGGGAGCGGGCATTTCACGAAATGGGCGACAAAGAGTTCCCCGACGTCAAGCGCGAATACGCACACGTCGACGCCACCACCATGTGGATGATCAAGAACCCCGAATGGTTCGACGTAATCGTCACCGGAAACATGTTCGGCGACATCATCACCGACCTCGGCGCCATGATCCAAGGCGGCATGGGCGTCGCCGCCGGCGGCAACATCAACCCAAGCGGCGTGTCCATGTTCGAACCCATCGGCGGCAGCGCCCCCAAGTACACCGGCCTAAACGCGATCAACCCGATCGCCTGCATCGCCGCAGGCCAGATGCTGCTCGACCACCTCGGCGAAACCCAAGCCGCCGACGCTATCGAACGCGCCATCATCAAATTCATGGAATCACGCGCAATACCCGGCCTCAGCGTAAAAGAAATCAAAGACGCCGGCTACTCCACCACCCGCATCGGCGACGAAATCGCCACACTCGTCGCAACAGTCTAACGTTCTGCAACGTGGTAGTCGTAACGCAGGCGTCCCGCCTGCATCGTTGGGACGCACCCCGGCCGCGCTTCCTAGTGTAGTGAATCAGAATTGAAGCTACTTATAAACAAATCAAAAGAACACCAAAAAGAAACGGAAAACAGGGACTGACTCGCCACGCTTCCGGCAGTTTGGAGGCGCTTTTTCAGCCCGCAGGCGGTTTGGGAAAAAGCGTGCCTGTCCCCGCTTTTCACGTGCTAGAATGAGTTGGCATGAATCACTCCACTAGCAGACGTTCCGGAGCATCAGACACGATGCGACCTTTGTTGCTGGCAACGGCCTTGTGGCTCACCGTGTCCAGCGCCACTATCGCCTGCGGCGCGGACTGGCCCCAGTTTCGCGGCCTGAACCGCGACGGAAAATCTCCGGAAACAGGTCTGCGCAAGCAATGGCCCGCAGAAGGCCTCACACCCCTCTGGATCGTCGAGGGGATCGGGCAAGGCTACTCGTCCGCATCGGTTGCCGGCGGGATGCTGTTCACCACCGGCATGGTCGGCGAAAAAAACGAAGGTATCCTCTCGGCCATTGACCTCGCAGGCAAAATCAAGTGGCAAACGAACTACGGACCCGACTGGAGCGAGATGCATCCCGGCAGCCGAGCCACCCCCACCATTGATGGCGACCGCCTCTACGAGCTGACCGGCGTGGGACGCCTCCTCTGTCTCGACGCGAAGACAGGCGCAATCCTATGGTCGCGAGACCTCCCCGGGGAATTCGCCGGCGAGGCCCCCATGTGCGGATTCGCTGAGGCCCCCCTCATCTACAAAGACACCGTGATTTGCACGCCCGGCGGAAAAGACGCCGCACTCGTCGCCCTCGACAAAACCACCGGCAAAACCGTCTGGACCACCTCCGGATTCAGCGATCAGTCCGCCTATTGTACGCCGATCCTCATCGAACGCGGCGGCATCCGCCTCGTGGTGACGATCACCGCGCGCTATGTCGCGGCAATCGATGCCGATACCGGAAAACCAATCTGGACTCACCCGTTCGACACCGACGCCAAAGATCCAAACCATTCCGTCGCGCCCGTATACCAGGACGGCCGCCTCTACGTTACCAGCGGCCACCGCGACGGCGGCCAGATGCTCGAGATCTCGACCGACGGCCGCAACGTAACGCCAGGCTGGACCGACAAAGTCTTAAACACGCTCCACGGCGGCCTCGTGATCGTCGACGGATACATCTACGGATCAACCTCAAAAGACAAGTGGGCCTGCCTCGATCTCAAGACCGGCCAGGTGATGTACCAAACCCGCGGAATCGGAATGGGCTCCCTCGCCTACGCCGACGGCATGCTCTATTGCTACAGCGATAACGGGACGCTTGCACTCGTTCGAGCCACGCCAACCGCCTACGAACTCATCAGCCAATTCAAAGTCACCCCCGGAGACGGCCCCCACTGGGCCCACCCCACCATCGCCAACGCACGCCTCTATATCCGCCACGCCAACTTCCTAATGGCCTACGACGTGGCGGCGAGACAGCCTTAGACAAGAAACGGGGACTGGCTCGCTTCCTCCGGCAGTTTGGATGCGCTTTGTCGGCCCGCAGGCGGTTTGAAAAGCGTGTCTATCCCCGGTGGCGGCGGAGAGGAGCACGCGCCCTTCCCTGGCTGCCCGCGCGAAAATGATCTCATCTTCCGCGGCAGCCTCGCCTACGTCGCGCACATGAATGGCATCGTGGCCACACTCCCGCAGACCCTCCGCCACTGCCGGCGACAAAGCATTGTCGACAAGAAACCTCACGGGATTGCCAGCGGAAGCTCTCGTTCCCGGACCGCTTCAGCCGCATATCGCAAGGCTTCATGGATGTCCTCGGGCTCGAGGTCCGGGTACGCCTCCAGAATCTCGGATTCTTTCATCTGGTCTGCAACCATGGCGACGACAGTTGCCACCGGGATACGCAGCCCACGGATACACGGCACCCCATCCATCTGCTTCGGATTCACTGTGATTCTCGCAAACTTCATAGTGCTTGGCTCCAGAGTCGCTTTCACCCGGACTTCGCGGATCCTTTGCTCACAACGGCAACGCCGTCATACCCGCAAGAAGCGCCACCTTTTCGCTCGCTTCTTCATTGTATCATTTCCCGCCGCACGGGTCATTTCCCGGGTAGCGCACGAGAGCTTCTCGGGTTTAGCTCATTCCGTCCGCCCCTTACCCAAAGAACTGCCAGTCGAGTGACCGGTATTGCACGGCTTCGGAGATGTGTTTCTCGGCGATCGCGTCGGCGCAATCGAGGTCGCCCAGGAAAACAGAGGACACCCACCTATTTCTGCCACCTCTGCATCCGCCACGGCGAGTTTCTAATGGCGTACGAGGTCACAGTCGGATAACATACGACGACCCTGAAGTTGCGGGGCCAATCACCAGGGACCTGTCCCTTTGAAGCGCAGCCTCAGCGGTTCGATGAAACGCCGGTGTGCCTCGCGGACGCCTGCAAACTCGGCGTCGGGTTTGAAAAACAGCAGGGCTTCCTCGGTGGCGAAGATGGTTCCCGCGGCTATGGCGGTGTTCTGGTCTTCCGCGGTCTGGCGTGCGCCGAACGGGTATACCATCGGCTTCGACCAGTAGGTGAATCCCCATCCGTAATTGGCGAGGTACGTGCACGGAACGGTTTGCGGGACGGGATTGCCAAGCCGGTTGCCCGCGAACTGGGACTTGCGCAAGCTTGCCAGGCCGTACGCGCGTGCCGCGTGGTATCCGGCCACCCAGGCCACGTCGCGGTCGAGTATGGCCAGCGCGCCCGGCGCCACACCGTCGAGGTTCGCGCGGCCTTCCGCGTCCCGGTGCGCGTTTACGTCGATGCGCGAGACGCCCTCCGCGTCAGGCCACGCGTAGTGGGTAAACACGTCGTTGAACTTCCCGCCTTCATCCTTGTCATTGGGGCCTTCCTTGTGCGTATGGCTGACGACGATCTCGCCCATCCGCACGGCCCGCGCCGATCTCGCTGCGGTGAATTCCAGCGTCGAGGAGACGACCACATACGGTACGTGCGCGTAGAACGTGTACGTGATTGATACGATCAGATCGGGGTATTTCCGCAACGGACCCCAGCGGTGGTAACGCAACGCCAGCGGGCCCGACTCACATCGCTGATTCGGCGGCGACGGCCAATCGTAGTCGTGATCCCAGTTCTCGGGCGGGCTCCACGTGTCCACGCCGAAATGGATGGGAACCTTCTGGGCGAAAGACATCGTGTCCGCCTCGGGGCTGGACGCCAATCGGGCGGCGGCTATGGCGCCGGACTTTTCGTCCAGCCGAACAACATAATACTCGTTGCCAACCGTAAGGCACGGCATGTCGCCGCTGATATGCAGCCCGTTCGATTCGATAGCACTGGAAAAATCCAGCCGCGGCGTTTTGTTGCCCGCAGGCAGCCCCCAGAACAAGCGATAGGTGACGCTCGCGCGCTTGGGACACGATGCCAGGAAAACGACGTTCACGCTCTCGACGGGCGCCGCCGCGGGCGTGTTGTCCTTTTTCGGCGCAACCGCTGCAACCTCGCCCATCAACTGGTGCGGAACGACAACGCCCTCACCGTCGTTTTCGATGCGCACCACGCGGATGTGTTCGTGCCACGGCGTTGGCGAATCGGCCGGCACGCTTAGCGTAATCTCGACAGGTTCATTCTGCCGGTCAAGGCCTGCCGCTTCTTCAAGCGTGTAGTCATAATGAAAGGCAAACAGCGCATCCCAGCCCGTTATGTCTGTCGCGGCCGCGAATGTGGAGGCAAACGACACAAGGAGAACGGCGCAATACATTACCGTAAACTCCCTTACTCCTTATGGTACCCGGCGTCTTCTCCCCAACCGGTCTTGGCCGGCTCGATGTAAATCTCCTCCGGGATCTCCATGCGCGGATCGCTGGCGTCCTCAAGATGCACATCCAGCGGATGCGCCAGCCGCCCCTGCCACGATTCGAGCTTCTCGAACCGATCCTTGTCCGTCGCGCCTAGTTCGAACGGCAAGTAGCCCCATTCCTCGGCAAACACGCAGCCCGCCGGGACGTTCACCATCTGCTGCGGGTTGCGGCTGCCGTACGGATACGCCAGGATCCGCGTCCAGTAGATCCACGGGCCCGTCGTAACGTACAGGTACGGATTCACCGTCCGCAGGTTGCCCGACACGCTGCTGTTCATATATCCCATCTGGATGCCGCCGTAACCGCAACCCTTTTCCCGGTCAAAGAAGGCTATCCACGGCGTTGTGTCGGCCATGGTCCACTCGGTCAGGTCCGGCGCGGCGATGATGTGCCGCGTTTCGATGCGATCCCGCTCGGGATCCAGCCACGCCACCTCGCTGAACGCCTCACGCGCAAAAACCACCTCCGCATTGCGCAGCGCTTGCACCGCCACGTCATATCGGAGCTGCATCGTCGAACGCATCACGAAATACGGCACGCCCGCATAGAATTCAAACTCCATCGACGCCGTCACCTCCGGCATCAGCGGCATTTGACCCCACCGCCGCGTACGGAACACCACCGGCCCTCTGGTTTCCTCATATTCATAGTTGTACTTGCCCGGTTCCCAATCCGAAACGTGCACCCACGCCCGCGGCGGCGCATACACACCCGGGTTCCACTGGATCGCCCCGTTCGTCTCCTTCTTGTGGACAAACGTGTACTCCGGTTTGGATTTCAACGTCACCTCATCGAGCATCCCGCTCAGATCGTGCAGTTTCATACGGTACACGCTGTTCTCGACGGTTTCGCCCGGCGCGTTGCCGGCCACCTGCAAGTCGGTCGAGTAGTTGGGCGCCGGCGCGTCCGGATTCCCGTAGAAAATCAGATAGACGCTACTCGAGTTGGCTTCCACGTTCGCCGGAAACATCACCGTTACCGAATCCGTCGGCAGGAACGTCGCCGGCTTCTGCTTGCCACGTTCGTCATACATGGGGGCCTCTTTGCCGGTGAAATGATCGTACTCAATCACCTGGCTTGGCGCCTCGCGATGTTGTTTCCCCCGCCAATCGTACTCGACCACCCTGATTTCCCGGTTCGGGTCCTCGAGGGTGTCCGGATACACCAGCATCGTTGCCCGCACCGGTTCACCGACCCGGCTGAGGCCGGCGGTCTCACTGAGAACCGCGCTCTGATAATGTTTCCAGGCCGGGTCCCAGTATCCGCCGCTCTCTGGCGCCGTGCCCTTCACCGAGGCCGAATACGTCTCGCCGGTCTTTCCGCCAAGACTGATCGTCAGCCCGATCGTGCACGTCTCCCCGTTGCGCCAATCGGCGCGCCCAATCAACGTCGGTTCCTCGAAGCTTTGCTCGGGGCGGATGCTTTTCAGGGCTTGCGCAATGGTCAGCCGCCGCTTGTTCCGCGGCTTATCGGGCTCCATCACTTCGTTCTTGTCCACCAGCAGGTAGTTGCGTTCGAGCCGGCCATTCACCGCCAGATTGTGGACGTACACCGGCGATTGCTCCGGAAGATTGAGCTTCAGGGCAACATGATAGAAAGGTACGGCCACGGTTGGCGTACGGAATTCGAGCGCGCCAACGTTCAGCGCCTTCGCTCCCACTGCGGCCCCCAACATGACGGTGTCCCCCGTCAGCTTGGACTTCTGCGCCGCGTCCCACACGGCCAGGTAATCTTCCATGACGTGTGCGGGCACGCCCGCGTTCTTTCCCCGCACGAAATCGAAGAAATAGCTCAATTGATTGATTGCCGACGGCCGCGAATCCGCGTTCTGGTAATCGACTTTGTACGTCTCGCCCTCGCAGTCGACCTCGAGCGAGAACGGCGCGTCCGGCGAGCCAGGGACCAACTCGCCCTCGAGGCCGTCATCAAACGATACAACCGTCTTCGGTTTCGCGGCCGCGTCATAGTAGACACTTACCGGCCGCCGGTTCTCCGCAATCGAGATCAGATGCGCAATGGGATGGATGTCCCCCGCGATATTCTCCCCGCTCCAGCCCATGCTCACGACGCGCGTCGGCTTCCGCCCCGCGAGTTGCGCCTTGAGATCCTTGGCCGGTTTCCCCAGCCAAAGCAGCGACGAAGATTCAAGAGGAACGTCCTGTGCCTCGGCCAGTTGGATGAACTTTCGCGCTTGCTCCGCATTGGAAGCAAGATACTTGTCAACGAAAGTCGGTTTCCCGGCCGCGATGCATTGCGGGACCAGCTCGTCTTTCTCCGCCCCGTTTGCCCCGGTGCTGACTAGGAACACGCAGTTACAGTTTGCGAACAGTTCGGCCGGCGTATTGCACAACACCACCGACGACGGGTCCTCCATGCTGGCGATAAACTTCGATGCCGCCTCGGGCCCCGCGTGGCAGTAAACGGCCGTGATGCGCACCCCGTCCCATTTCGGCCACGGTGGCGAATACTGATCCGAAAACGCAAGATCGTAACCAATTCCCGTCAAGAAACCCGTTTGCGTGGTGTTCTCGCTCGAGAGTCCCAAACCGCCGAACATGAAACAATGACTCTCCTCGGTTGTGGCGAGGATAATTCCCAGGTTGATCTCATCCAGCGGTGCCGCCGCCCAACACACGCCCGCAGTCAAAACGGTCCCCAACAAGAACAACACTGCCACCCTCAGATTGCGTGTCATGGCCCTCTCCTCCATTTGCGCCCGTCCCGCCCAGTACGCCCTTTGAATAGACTTCGACGCATTATGGCCAATGCACGTCGCGACTGCAAGAGCACAGAATATTCCACAATCCAGAGGTGAGGGATTGTCCGGGGGCCGTGTCAACCAGATTGTGCGAAAACCACATCATTTCCCCGCGGTTTCCGCGCGAGAGTTCCATCAAGGCAAGTCATGCCATCATTTTCACCACTGGCCTCACAAAAGATCCCCGTCGTTTAGGTCCTTTTCGTCCCTTGTGTCCCTTCCTTACGTGCAGATTTGGGGGCTATGGGGTTTCGGATATGGGTTCCTGGGAAAAAAGGCGATTGAACCCGCGAAGCGGGTGATTCAGAGTGTGGCCCAGGGTGACCGAAGGGAACCCTGGGACAGAGGCTCACCCCCACAAAGAAGTACCCGAAGGGGCCGCCAGAAATCAGCCTGTTCTTGCGCCGCTTGTCGTGCACCGCCGATAAGTGCGCCAGGGAAACCGCTGCTTCCTCTCCCGGTTTATCCGAAAAACTGCCGGTCCAGCGACCGGTACTGCACGGCCTCGCTGATGTGTTTGTCGCTGGTGGCATCGGCCCCTTCGAGATCGGCCAGCATCCGCGCGGCCCGTAGGACCTTGTCGTATGCCCGTGCGCTGAAGCCCATCCAACGCTGCATTTGTGGCATGATAATACAGATTGTCATGACAGCAACTGTTCGAAAGACTATAAAAGTGATAAAAACCTTGACATCCACCCCAGATCTGCTACACTGGTCGATGTAAGGCTTCCTGAGGTAGCCACCTCATTTTCTGGATCGGAAGTGCTGATACGACACGGTGTACAGAGTGTACGCATCTTGGCCTTGGCGATGCGAAGCGCTATTCGAATAATAGAAGCGAAGCCATGAAAACCTTTGGGAAGTCAAGAAGACGGGAGGACTTCATAATGTGTAAAACCGTGATGACGAGAGCAGGACGCCGGACAAGTCTCATCTGGTTAGCGGCAATAACCCTTTGTCTTGGCGCGCTCGTGTGCCCCGAGATCGCTGCCGTGGTCGTGGACATTCCGGACCCGAATCTGGAGGCGCTGGAGAATCATTACCAAAACCGCGTCCCACCTCCGGTGGAAGTGGACATTCCGGACCCGAATCTGGAGGCGGCCATCCGCCTCGAGCTTGTGATACCGGTCCTTCCCCTAACGGACGCGGACCTCGCCACCTTGGGGAGTCTGGACTTAACGCACCTAGACATATCGAATCTCACCGGGCTGGAATACGCCACCAACCTTTGGGACTTGAATGCGAGCGAGAACAACATCAGTGATCTCAGCCCGTTGGCCGGCCTGACCGACTTGCAGAATCTCACCCTGTACTGGAACGCCATATCGGACATTACCCCGTTGGCCGGCCTGTCGAACCTGATGATTCTTGACTTGTGGGAGAACCAGGTAACGGACACTGGCCCATTGGCCGGCCTGACAGACCTGTTTGCTCTCGATTTGGCGGAGAACCAGATAACGAATATTAGCCCGTTGGCGGGCCTGACCAGCCTGGAGTTTCTCGACGTGTCGGAGAACCAGATAACGGATATTAGCGCGTTAGCCGGCTTGACGACCCTGGAAATTCTCTACTTGGGGTCCAACCAGATAACCGATGTTAGCGCGTTGGCCGGCCTGACGAATCTGACGGATCTTGACTTGGAATCCAACCAGATAACCGATATTGGCCCGTTGGCCAGTCTGACGGCCTTGGAGCGCCTCTACCTGCCGGATAACCAGATAACCGATATTGGCCCGTTGGCCAGTCTGACGGCCTTGAAGTCCCTCTACTTGGGGTCCAACCAGATAATCGATATTGGCCCGTTGGCCAGTCTGAAGGTCTTGATGTACCTCTACTTGGAGTCGAACCAAATTACCGATGTTGGCGCCTTGGCCGATTTGATAGCTTGGCTGGGCGAGGTGTATCTGGAATGGAATCCGCTGGGCGAGCAGGCGCTGTGCACGGACATCCCCGACGTACTCGAATGGAATGGGGTCAACGTATTCACCAGTCTTTCGTGCGGCGGGGATTACGACGGGGACGGGCTTGCCGACGAAGATGAATCGGGTTTGGGCACGGATCCCTTCGACGCCGACTCGGACCGCGACGGCTTGTCCGATCTGGACGAGATCTATGTGCACTACACAAACCCGCGGAATAGTGACACGGACGGTGACGGGCTCGACGATTATGTGGAAATCCATTTGGGCACGAATCCGCACCAGTTTACCTCGTTTCCTTTCATCATAACCTATGACTCCGATACGGGCGTCAGTACCGATGTGCCCAAGCCCATCCTCAACTTGATGGAGATAACCTCTGTCATCGAAATGTCGGGCGCGAAAACGCTCGAAGGGATAGCCGATGTCGACGTTACCCTCGACATCACCCATACGCACGACCACGATCTGGTAGTCTCTTTGGAGTCACCTTTTGGAACGGTCGTCCAATTGTTCGCCAACATCGGCGGAAGCGGCGACAACTTCACCAACACCATCCTCGATGACCAGGCCGCTACGCCAATCCACCTGGCCTCCGCTCCGTTCACAGGCCGTTTCCGCCCCGAAGGCAACCTGTCGGCCTTCAAGGGCGAGGGGGCCGTGGGAACATGGATCTTGCACGTCTATGACAACGGCAGCGGCACGGGCACGCTGAACGGTTGGACCCTCGATATCACGTACCTGGCCGAGCCGGTCGAAGTCCCGGCTGCGGGTGGACTGGCGCTCGGGCTTATCGCATTCACCGTCGTCGCAAGCGGCGCATCCCGCGTCGCGCGCGGCAGAAAGCGCAGGCAATAGCCGTCCGATCCCGACGGCGCCATAGCGGGCCATGGAAATAATGGAAATAGGGGACAGCGGAGCTGCCTAAAAAAGTCGATGCAGACAACGATGACCCTGTTCCGATCCTCTGTAAGTCGTGTATTTCCAAAACGCCCATTTGCACGCCAAGCAACATAAAGATCTGATTTGGGACTTTTTCACCAGCCCCACAGCCTCCTATTTCCTCCCTCGGGCTTCTCCGAAATAGGGCGCCGATTGTGGCGTGCCGCTGGTAGAGCGCAAGCGGTCACGGATTGGCTGGTTTCGACGCCTTTACCCAAAATACTGCCGGTCCAGGCTCCGGTACTGCACGGCCTCGGCGACGTGGTTGTCCGTGATGGCATCGACCCCCTCGAGATCCGCCAGCGTCCGCGAGACCCGCAGCACCTTGTCGTATGCGCGGGCGCTGAACCCCATCTTCGAGATCGCGTGCTCCAAGAGCGCCTTCCCACTCTCGCGCAGTGCGCAATAGTGGCGGATGGCTTTCGTGTCGAGATGGGCGTTGCAGGCGAACGCCCCGTTGTATCGGTCCCGCTGCCGGTTCCGCGCCGCCTGGACCTCGCTGCGCACCTCGATGCTCGATGGCCCGCTGGGCCGGTCGTCGGCCAGATCTTCGAACGACAGCGAGGGCACGTCCACGTGAATGTCTATCCGATCGAGCAGCGGGCCCGATAGCCGGCTCATATACCGTGTCACCTCGCCGTTCGAGCATCGGCACTGGCGCCGCGGGTCGGTCCGGCACCCGCAGGGGCACGGGTTCATCGCCAACACCAGCATGAACCGGCTCGGGTACGTCACCGAATACATCGCCCTGCGGATATGCACCAGCCCCTCCTCGAGCGGCTGGCGCAGCACCTCGATCGCGCTCCGATTGAACTCCGGCACCTCATCCAGAAACAGCACCCCGTTGTGCGCCAGGCTGACCTCGCCCGGCCGCGGCTGCTGGCCCGTCCCGCCGCCGCAAATCGACACCGTCGACGCCGTGTGGTGCGGCGACCGGAACGGCCGCTGGACCACCAGCGCCTGCCGCGCGTTGGTCATCTGCGCCACGCTGAACACGCGCGTCGTCTCGAGGGCTTCTTCGAACGTCATGTCGGGCAGGATACCCGGCAGCCGCGCCGCCAGCATCGTCTTGCCCGTGCCCGGCGGGCCGATCATCAGCAGGTTGTGCCCGCCCGCGGCCGCAACCGTCATCGCCCGCTTGACGTGGGCCTGCCCTTTGACCTCGGACAGGTCGGGCATGTCCCGCCGCGCGTTCTCGAAGATTGCGCGAACGTCCGTTCTGTGCGGCTTGATATCGCTCCGGCCACAAATGAAGGCCGCGGCCTCGTTCAGCGTCGACACCGGGATCACGTCCACATCCTGGACCACGCCCGCCTCCGTCGCGTTCGACGCAGGTACCAATATGCCCCGCAATTTCTCCTGCCGCGCACCCAGCGCCAGCGACAACGCCCCCGCGATCGGCCGGATGCTCCCATCGAGCGCCAACTCGCCCGCCGCCGAATATTCCGAAAACCGCACCCCGCTCAACTGGTCGCTCGCCGCCAGCAACCCAAGCGCAATCGGCAAATCCAGCGCGCTCCCTTCTTTCCGCACGTCCGCCGGCGCCAAATTGACAACCACCCAGCCGCGCGGGAACCGGAACCCCGAGTTCACGATCGCCGAGCTGACTCGGTCCTTGCTTTCCTTCACGGCGGCGTCGGGCAGCCCGACAATGTTGACCTTGTTCTCCCCCGGGTGCACGTCCACCTCGACCGCCAGCGGCAACGGCTCGATCCCAACCACCGACCCCGAGAGCACACGTGCCAACATACTGTAAACGCCCTTTCATGCCTGAGTTCCGCCCCGCATGATAGTTACGCGACACGGTCCACGTCAAGCCCGCCGACTCGTGTCCCCCCTCGTCGCACAAAAACCCCGTCGCAAGGGCCGCGACACTCATAATACGCGGCTGTGTCCCCGCCACACGTCCCGGCACTTCCAACCCGCCACCCGATACACGTCTCGTCCGCCAGAAGGACAAATCGGACGTTGACACGTGGCTACCCCCTTGACTATAGTTGCGTCGAAGGCCGGCTGGGGAGATAGCGAGCGCCTTCATGGTGGAAAAGACGGAACCAGTTCTTAGCTATTATCCGTTGCGATGCAGTCCATTTTCGAGAGCGGGGGTTAACAGCGTAATGCACCAGCCCACCATAAGATTCCTTCTTCTACTGGGTCTCACATTGTGCAGTGTCGCGTGGGTGGAGCATGCACATGCCGAGGTTGTTCCGTTGGTGTTGCTACCCGGTACTTCCTCGTACAAGATGGCCCCGTATCTGGAATGGTACGAAGATGCCCCTGGCGCCCTGACGATTAACGACGTTGCATCCCCTGATATGGCAGGAAGATTCCGGGCTGCAGGCCCCAAGAATCTGAACTTCGGGATGACCTCGTCCGTCATATGGTTGCGGTTTTCACTCACGACAAGGGGGGCCGTGGACCGCCACGGCCGGCCGTTAGCGGCGAATGACTGGATTCTTGACATGGGATGGCATGCCTTGGGCGACGTGCGCCTGTTCGTCCCCAAGGAAAATCCCGGTTCCTGGAACATATTCGAAGTGGGCACGTCGCGCCCTCGGACACCTGACGACGACCCACTGGCCAAGTTCTGCGCGATGCGGCTGCCGTTGCCGCCCGGCGAAGCGACGTGGACCTACTACGTCCGGGTCAAGTCGGACGCGGCAATGATTCTTCCGATCTCCCTGTGTACCTACGAGGCCTATCAGCACTACTTGGATGCCTTGACTCTTGGCTACGGTCTTTTCTACGGGTTGATCCTGGCCATCATACTCCAGAATCTCACCGCCTACCGGTGGGTCAGAGAACCGAGCCTGTTATGGTACGCCGTTGTCCTTTTCTTCTTGATGCTGTACTACCTTCAATTCAACTTGATCATGGCACGGTTTTTCCCCATCTATAACGTGACGTTGGCTGAACGCTTGTCGCATTTCTGTTTGGCCGGCACGTTGGCCGTCATGGTGCCCTTCTATCGCTCCTGCCTGCAAGTTGACCGCCGGTCGCGCCTGAGTGACCTCTTATCGGCCGGGTACGTTACGATAGCCGTACTGGGCGTGATCATGACGTTCCTGCCTTTCGTTAGCCTGCAGTTCATGAAGGGCTATAATACCATTGTGGGGGGCTTAGCTTTGCCCATCGTCGTGGTCTCCACAATCGCTTCGTGGCGCAGCCGGTATCGTCCTGCGCAAGTGCTTGTTGTGGGGTGGCTGATTTTCGGCGGGTTTGCGTTCAAACACGTCCTGACGCTGTGGGGATTTTTGCCGGTGACGCAATGGAGTTTCCATAGCGTTCAGATTGGCACTGCAGCAATTTCCATAGTGTTTTCCTATGCCGTGTGGTATCGCCTCAAAATCATCCGGGAAGACAGCGAAAAGGCCGTTCGCGAGAGCGAGACGCGCTATCGGTTGTTGGCGGAAAACGTCACCGACGTTATCTGGACAATGGACGCGCAAGGGCGATTCACCTATATCAGCCCGTCCGTCCAGCGCATCGAGGCATATACGGTCGCTGAGGCCATGCGGCGTCGCCTGGAAGATTATATGCCCCCCCGTTCGGCCGAACTTCTACGCAACATGCTGGCCGAGAAGTTCAGTCAAGGCACAGGAAAATCAGGCGAGCATGACGGTGGGCCCATTCTCGAACTGGAACAATTCAAGAAAAACGGCTCCTCCATGTGGGTCGAGATCAAGGCCTCCGTACTTCGCGACGCACAAGGCTGCCCGATAGAAATCCTCGGTGTCACCCGGGACATTACCGAGCGCAGGCGGGCGGAAGAGCAGCAACGCAATCTCGAGGCGCAGCTCGGGCAGGCGCAAAAGATGGAGTCCGTGGGCCGCCTTGCAGGGGGGGTGGCACACGATTTCAATAACCTTCTTATGGCAATCCTTGGCTACGCGGAGATGATCCTCACCCATTGCCAGGAACTGGCTCCCGGCGCGCGCGAGTGGGTCGAGGAAATCCAGAAGGCCGGTGAACGGGCCCGCGACCTCACGCGGCAACTGCTGGCATTTGGGCGCAAACAAACCCTCGAGATGCAGGTCCTTGACATGAACGAGGTGGTCTTGGGTTTCGGGAAAATGCTCAAACGCCTGATCGGCGAGGATATTCAAGTCCAAACCTTGCTCAATCCGCGCATCGGCGCCGTTAAAGCGGACGCGGCGCAGATCGAGCAGGTCCTCTTGAATCTTGCGGTCAATGCGCGCGACGCCATGCCAAACGGCGGTCGACTGGCCATCGAGACCGCGGACGTTGTGCTGGACGACGCATACGTCGCGAGGAATCCATACGTTGAGCCGGGCACATACGTGATGTTGGCGGTAAGTGACACGGGATGCGGAATGAACGCCGACACACAAAAGATGGTTTTTGAACCGTTTTTCACCACAAAAGGCCCGGGACAGGGAACGGGACTCGGCCTTGCGATGGTGTACGGCATTGTCAGGCAACATCAGGGGCATATCTCGGTCTACAGCGAACTGGGTCGTGGGACCACGTTCAAGATTTACCTGCCCCGGATAACCGAAACCACGGAAGAGGAGGTCACATCAGCGCCCGTCGCTCCTATAGGCGGCACGGAGACGATCCTGGTAGTCGAGGACGATGCCGCTGTTCGCGAAATCACCTGCAAAATGTTGGCGGATCTCGGTTATGACGTGATTGCGGCCGACGGCGGGCCCCACGCCCTCACCGCGGCAGCGGAACGGGAGACCATCCACCTGCTTCTAACGGACGTCATCATGCCCGAGATGAGCGGGCGGCGCATCGTTGAGCAACTGGTCGCCTTGCATCCTGAGATTAAGACCCTTTATATGTCCGGGTACACGGCCAACGTCATTGCGCACCATGGTGTTCTTGACCCGGGCGTATACCTCCTGCAAAAGCCGTTCACATTCCAGGGCTTGGCACAAAAGATCAGAGAGGTGCTGGCCGGCTGAGACAGCCAAAAAGTGCCGGTACGCGCCCGACACCAGGCCCGTTGCAAGGTGGGTGCTGGCAAGGTCGCCATTCTCTCTGTAGTAAGATGGGATTATGCGAAACGTGTTTTTTTGTTGCCTTATTGCGATTGCCGCTTTCTCTGCCGCGGCCGAGTTCCAACCCAATGGCCTTGTGATCCTGCATACGGACTACGGCGCGGACTCGGTCTATGTGGGCGTGTTGAAAGGGGCGATCTACAAATCATTTCCGCAGGCCCGGATCGATGCCATCACCAATTCCGTCCCGCCGTTTGACATCCTGGCGGGCGCGCAGATGCTGGCCGAGGCCGCGGGCGAGTTTCCCGCCGGGACGGTGTTCTGCTGTGTGGTAGACCCCGGCGTGGGAACCGCCCGCAAGCGCATCGTCGTCGAGACAAAAAGCGGCCACGTGTTTGTCGCGCCGGACAACGGCCTGCTGACGCTTGCCGCGCGCCGCCTCGGCATCGCTCAAATCCGCGAGATCGCCAATGCGGCGTTATGGCGCAGCGGCGAAGTCTCGCACACGTTCCACGGGCGTGACATTTTCGGCCCGGTATCGGCGGCGCTCGCGCGCGGCGTCCCGCTGGCGGAGATCGGGCCTGCTCTTAAGTCGGTGGTGACGCTCGACATCCCCGAGCCGCGCATTGACAACGGCAAGGTCCTCGGCGCCGTCATCCGCTCCGACCCCTATGGCAACCTCATCACCAACGTCACCGCCGACCTTCTTGCCAAGGTTGGCCTCACGCTCGGCGATACCGCGGTCGTCCAGGTGGGCGCGGCACGGTTTTCCGCGCCATGGGTGGGCGCGTACGGCGATGTGCCGGAAGGCGCGCGGCGATTTGAAAAAAGCGTGTCTGTCCCGAATGGCGTCAACTTAAGATGGAGAAATGTGCGATCTTAGCTCGCTTTAGCGAGCTCCTCTTTGCACCCGGCTTTAGCCGGGGTGAGATAGACTCTCATGTCTGGTGTCAGCGCGCTTTAGCGCGGCTTTTAAAAAGGCTTTAGCTAAAGCCTGTCAAGAAGGACGCTGAAGCGCCCTTTTGGTTGATGGCTCACGCTTCCACCCCTCCTGAAGGAGGGTGCAAAGAGGAGCCCGCTGAAGCGGGCTAAAACAAATATGCCTTAAGTTATCGTTATTCGTGTCTGTCTCGGCTTTTCGTGTCGCCGAATATAGAAAAGTACGAACTAGATGAAAAAGATCCTCAAAGACTTCTACACGCGCATGGAAGCCCGCTATGGCCCGACAGGCTGGTGGCCCGGCGACACGCCGTTCGAGATCGCCGTCGGCGCCGTCCTGACGCAAAACACCGCGTGGTCGAACGTCGAAAAAGCCATCGACAACCTCAAGCGCGAGAAACTGCTCGACCCCCGCGCCATCGTCAAGTGCCCGCGCGACCGGCTCGAAACCGCACTCACGCCCTCCGGCTATTTCAGAGTCAAGGCGCGCCGCCTCCGCAGTTTTTGCGAATACCTGCTGGCCCGCTACGGCGGCAGCATGCGGCGGATGCAGCGCCGGCCGCTCGAAACGCTCCGCCCCGAGTTGTTCGACGTCCACGGAATCGGACCCGAAACCGCCGACGACATCCTCCTTTACGCCTGCAGCAAACGCGTCTTCGTCGTCGACGCATACACCCGCCGAATTTTCAGCCGCCACGGCATCGTCGACCCCAGCATCCCCTACGAAGACCTCCGCCGGTTTTTCGAGAAGAACCTCGAGCCGGACCTCCACCTCTACAGCGAGTACCACGCCCTGATCGTGTACGTCGGCAAAGACTACTGCCGCCGCGTCCCCCGTTGCGCCGCCTGCCCACTCGGCCCAACCCTCAAAAAAGGCCCGCCTATCCTCGGCGAGCCGAAGTAGCCTGACCTCGCCGGCGTCGGTTTGACAATCACTCCTCCGTTCTCCGGCCTTCTCTACTGGTTTCCCGTGTGGCCAAACCCGCCGTGGCCGCGGGGCGTGTCTTCGAGCGAGGTCGCGGGCTCCCACTGGACGCGGAGGACGGGCGCGACGATCATCTGCGCGATTCGGTCGCCGCGCCGGATGGTGAACGGCTCGAGGCCGTGGTTGATCACGATAATGCGGATCTCTCCCCGGTAGTCGGCGTCGATAGTGCCCGGGCTGTTGAGCAAGGTGATGCCGTTTCTGGCGGCGAGGCCGCTTCTTGGCCGGATCTGGGCTTCGATGCCGGGCGGCAGCTCGACGTGCAGGCCCGTGGGAATCATGGCGCGGCCGCCCGGCGGTATCGTGACAGGCTCGGGCACGGCCGCGCGCACGTCCATCCCGGCGGCATGCGGGGTTTCGTAAGCGGGCAGCGGGATGTCTTCGCAACCCGGCGCCCGGAACACGCGGACGGTCAACGATTCGCCGGGGCCGGTGTTCACAGGGCGATTTCCGTTATCGGGGCGTGTTCGGCAGGTCCGATGGCGACGACGTTGCACTTGTCCGGCTGGAAGATGTCGCGGGAAAGGGCGCTGATATCTTCCGCGGTAACGGTATCGAGCGAAGCCAGGACTTCGTCGATGGGAATCATCCGCCCGTAATACATCATCGACTTCGCCATGCGCTGCATCCGGTTGAACGTCCCCTCGAGCGACATCAGCATGCTCCCTTTGAGGTGTTCGCGGTTGAGTTCGATCTCATCTGCGGGAATGCCATCGTCGCGCAACTTCCGGATCTCTTCAAACGAGAGGTCGACGGTCCTTGCGAAGTTTTCCGGCGCGACCGCGGCGTACACCCCGAACATGCCCGTGGTGAAATAAGCCGAGTGGAACGTGTAAATCGAGTAGGCCAGCCCTTCGTCTTCCCGGATCTTCTGGAACAGCCGCGACGTCGACCCGCCGCCAAGCGCGCACCACAATACGTCATACACGTACCGCCGCTGTTCGGCCACGGTCGGCCCGGGGAAACCAAAACAAAAATGGTTCTGGCCGATGTCTTTGTCGGCCACCTCGATGCCGCTGGCAAACGACGGCGGCCCCGGCCGCGGCAGGAGCGGTTTCGCCTTCAGTTGGCCGAACTCGTTGGCGACCTGGGCGAGGACGGCGTCTTTGTCGAAGTTGCCCGCGATCGAGAAGTACATGTTGGCCGGGTGATACCACTCGCCGTAGTACTGGCGGATCTGCTCGAGGCTGATATCCGAAACCGTCTCGGCGTAGCCGGATACCGACCGGCCCAGCGGATGGTCGGGCCACATCCGGAGCGCCAGCAGTTCGTGAATAAGATCTTCCGGCACGTCATCGAGCGAGGCAATCTCCTCGAGGATCACGTTTCGCTCTTTCTCCATTTCGGCGAACGTGGAGTTCTTGATGATATCGGCAAGGACGTCGATCCCGGTGGCGATATGCCGGTCCAGCATCTTCGTGTAAACGCAGGTGTACTCGCGGGACGTAAACGCGTTGAGATGCCCGCCCCGGCTCTCGATGGGTTCGAGGATTTGCCGGGCGGTCCGGGTCGGCGTGCCTTTGAAGAAGAGGTGTTCGAGAAAATGGCTGATGCCGGTGATGTTCTTGGGCTCGTTTGCGGAACCGGTTTTGATCCAGAGACCGGCGGTGGCGGAATGGGCGTAGGGCAAATGCTCGAACGTGACGGTCATGCCGTTTTCGAGCGACATGGCGGCGGCGTTGTCGCTATACGAATCCTTCAGATCAGCCATTCCGCGTCCTTACCCAACTTTCGGAAGTTGGGCTTACCCAACTTTCGGAAGTTGGGCTTATATAAAAGGGGCGCTCCCCGGGCAGCGCCCATCCTTGGCTTCACATAGTGGTTATCGGCGCGACTTGTTGCGGCCGCCGCCGCCTCGATCGCCGCCACGGCCTCGATCGCCGCCAAACCTCGGGCGCGAACCTTCGCGCTCGCGTTCCTGCTCGCGGCGGCTGTCATGCTGTGCGGCCTGTTCAGGGCTGATTCGGCCACGTTCCCGGTCCGCTTCGATCTTGGATAGATTGACGCGGCCCATCCGGTCGATTTCAATAACCTTAACCTCGAACTGGTCGCCGACCTTGACGGCTTCGGCGGCATCGTGGATTCGCTCGAGGGTGAGTTCAGGGTTGCGCACCAGACCGTCCTTGTTGCCCAGAACGCTGACGAACGCGCCGAACCCCGCCAGCCGCGTTACCGTGCCCGCGTAGATTTTGCCGACCTCGACTTCCGCTACGATCTGCTCGATCATCGCGATGGCCGCATCGGCGCATTCCTTGTCGATGGCGGCGACATTGATGGTGCCGTCGTCCTGGATCTCGATCTCGGCGCCCGTGCTCGATTGGATCTCACGGACGACCTTGCCGCCCGGCCCGATGACCTCGCGGATCTTGTCGACGTCGATCTTGATGGTGTAGATGCGCGGCGCGTACTTGCTGATTTCGGGCCGCGGCGCGGCGAGGCACTCGATCATTTTGTCGAGGATGAACAGCCTGCCCGCCTTCGCCTGCTCGAGTGCCTGGTGCATGATGTCGCTCGAGATCCCGCTGATCTTCACATCCATCTGGAACGCCGTGATGCCCTGAGCCGTCCCGCACACCTTGAAGTCCATGTCGCCCGAATGGTCTTCCGCCCCTAGGATGTCCGTCAGAATTACGTACTGGTCCCCTTCCTTGATCAGCCCCATCGCGATGCCCGCAACCGCCGACTTGATCGGCACGCCCGCGTCCATCAGGCTCATCGTCGCTCCGCAAACCGAAGCCATCGAACTCGAACCGTTGCTCTCCGCAATGTCCGAAACAACCCGCACCACGTACGGGAACGTCTCCTCGTCCCGCTCGCTCGGCAACATCCGCTCGACGGCACGCTCCGCCAGCTTGCCATGGCCCACCTCGCGCCGGCCCGGCCCGCTAATCCGGCGCACTTCGCCTACCGACCAGCTCGGGAAGTTGTAGTGCAGCATGAACCGCCTGAATCCTTCGCCGGCCAGTTCGTCGAGCCGCTGCTCGTCCCGGCTGGTGCCCAGCGTGGTGGTGACGATGGCCTGGGTCTCGCCCCGCGTGAACAGGCACGACCCGTGCGCACGCGGCAGCAGGCCCACCTCGATGAAAATCGGCCGGATCTCGGTCGGCGCGCGGTTGTCCAACCGTTTCTTCGACTCGAGCACCTTCTCCCGCATCAGCCGCCTTTCCGTGGCGCTGAACGCTTCGTTAATCGCCGGCACACGCTGCTCGTAGAGTTCCTCGCCGTACTTTTGGGCAAGCGCCTCGAGCAGTTCTGTTTTCAATTTGATCAACGCCTCCGCCCGGTCCTGCTTTTTGGCCTCGGCGTACGCCTCGACAATCTTTCCCGCCGTCATGCTCTCGACGTCGGCCAGCACCTCCTCATCGACCGCCCTCGGCGTGAATGCCATCTTTTCCTGACCGCAGCACGACCGCAACTGCTCGATACACTCGCAGATCCGGCGGATGTACATGTGGCCGAATTCGAGCGCCTTCAGCATCACGTCTTCGGACACTTCGTTCGCCGCGCCTTCCACCATCATGATGGCGTCTTTAGTTCCCGCGATCACGATATCGAGATCGCTGTCGTCCATCCGCGGCATCGGCGGGTTGACCATCAGCTCGCCGTCGAACAGCCCCACACGAACCGCGCCTATCGGACCGTTGAACGGGATCGATGAAATGTGAAGCGCGGCCGACGCCGCGTTAATCGAAAGAATGTCGGGGTCGTGCTCGTTGTCCGCGGAGAAAACGGTCTGGTAGACTTGGACCTCGTTGGTGAACCCCTTGGGGAACAGGGGCCGCAACGGGCGGTCGGTGAGCCGGCAGACCAGGACTTCCCGCTCGGTTGGCCGGCCTTCCCGGCGGAAAAAGTTGCCGGGGATACGGCCCGCGGCGAAACTTTTCTCGCGGTAATCGACCGTCAGCGGGAAGAAACTGGCGCCCTCGAGGCTGCCGGGCGAGACGACCACGGCAGACAGGACTATGGTGTCGCCGCTGTAGGCCACGACGGAGCCATGTGCCTGCTTGGCAATCCGGCCCGTTTCAAAGCGCAGTTCGTCTGCGCCAACACTTACTGATAAACGTTCACACATTGTAAAACACTCCACTCTGGTTGTCGGTGGAACGCTTCACGCGGCGTGGGCTACTTTCTGAGTCCCAGCGCTTTGACTATGGCGCGATAGCGTTCAACATCGGTGTTTCGGACATAGTTGAGCAGGTTGCGGCGCCGCCCCACCAACTTCAACAGGCCCCGCCGGCTGGCGAAGTCCTTGCTGTGCTTTTGGAAATGCTCGGTGAGGTCGTTGATACGTGCCGTCAGGAGAGCGATCTGGACCTCGGCCGAACCGGTGTCGTTTTCGCTTTGCCCGTACGTCTTGATTATTTCGGTTTTTCGGTCTTTTGTAACTGCCATGGGTTGATCCACCTTTCTTTGATTCGCCCCATCCCAGAACGCCGCCGTGGTGGCTCGCTTTGACTTGAGCGCACGCCCGAGCGTGAGGCACTTTCAACTATTATACACCTTTCTTATCTGTCAGGGCCGCAAGACCCGGAAGCACTTTTCCTTCAAGCATTTCCAACGACGCACCGCCGCCCGTCGAGACGTGCGACATCTTGTCTTCCAATCCAAACTGCGCCACCGCCGCCGCCGTGTCGCCGCCGCCGATGATGGTTGTGGCCTGGCTGTCCGCAAGCGCACGGGCGATGCCCTTGGTGCCGTTGGCAAACTTCTCCATTTCAAACACGCCGAGTGGGCCGTTCCATACAATCATGCGCGCCTTGGCGATGACAGCGCGGAACGTTTCCAGCGTTTTTGGCCCGATATCCAGGCCCATCCAATCCGGAGGGATTTGGCCGAGCGGGACAACCTTGGACTGGGCCTCCGCGGCAAACTCGCTGGCGACCACGAAATCTTCCGGCAGAAGCAGGTCGATTCCCTTCTCTTTGGCCTTCTTCATGACGTCTTTAGCGGTTTCAATGCCGGGCTCGTCGAGAAGCGACTTCCCGATCTCGTATCCCTGTGCTTTCAGGAAGGTGAACGCCATCCCGCCGCCGATGATGAGCGTATCCACGAGGTTGAGCAGGTTTTCGATGACGGGGATTTTGTCGGAAACCTTTGCGCCGCCCAGTATGGCAAGCAGCGGGCGCTCGGGATTCGTGAGCACCCGGGTGAAAAACTGCATCTCTTTGGCGAGCAGGTATCCGGCCGCCGACTGAGACACGAAATGCGCCACCCCTTCGGTGGAAGCGTGCGCCCGGTGCGCGGAACCGAACGCGTCATTTACATAGACATCGGCGAGCCCGGCAAGTTGTCTCGAGAGTTCCGGGTCGTTCTTGGTTTCCCCCTTGTGGAACCGGGTGTTTTCCAGGACGACGATGTCGCCGGGCTGCATTTTATTAACGGCGGCATCGACTTCCGGCCCCACGAGTTGGTCGAGCTTAACGACGTTGCCGCCGACGAGTTCGCGCAGCTTGTCGGCGATTGGATCCATCTTGAGCAGTTGGTTTTTCTTGATAATTTTGGCTTTTTCTTCTTCGGATTCGGCCTTTTCGGGGTCTTTTGGCCGGCCGAGGTGCGACATCAGAATAAGCTTGCCGCCTCGATCGCGGACGTAGTTGATGCTGGGAAGCGCCGCGCGGATACGCGTATCATCGCGCACGGTGCCATCGTCGTTTTGCGGTACATTAAAGTCGACGCGCATCAGCACGCGCTTACCCTTCACGTCGAGCTCTTCTATCCTAAGCTTGTTCATGGTGTGGCTCTCGTAATTCAACACCGAGCCCGCACGGATCGTGCCGCGCGGGCCCCGGACACTGGTTTAGACCATCTTCTTGAACAGATCGACGCAACGGTTCGAATACGCCCACTCGTTGTCGTACCACGACACGACCTTCGCCAAATTGTCGCCCATCACGAACGTCAAATTGGAATCGAAAACGCTCGAATGGGGGTTCCCGATCACGTCGCACGACACAATCTCGTCCGCGCAGTACTGCAGAATGCCCTTCAACGGCCCTTCGGCGGCGGCTTTGATGGCCGCGTTGATCGAGTCTTTGGTCATCGGCTTCTCAGACTCGAACACCAGGTCGACCACACTGCCGTCGATCACCGGCACACGCATCGCCATGCCATCGAGCTTGCCCTTCAGGGCCGGCAGGACTTTCCCCACCGCCCGGGCGGCGCCCGTCGTAGTGGGGATGATGGCGTTGGCCGCGGCCCGCGCCCGGCGCAGGTCCTTGTGGGGCATGTCCTGCACTTTTTGGTCATTGGTGTAGGCGTGGATGGTCGTCATCAGGCCGCGCTTGATGCCGAAGGTCTCGTGGATGACCTTGGCCATCGGAGCGAGGCAGTTGGTGGTGCAACTGGCGTTCGAGATGATCTGATGCTCGGGTTTGAGTTCGTTGTCGTTGACGCCCATCACGATGATGGCGTCCACGTCGCCCGTCGGCGGAACCGTCAGCAGGACTTTTTTGACGCTGCCGCGGAGGTGTTTCAGGCAGGCTTCCTTGGACCTAAAGTGGCCGGTCGATTCCAGCACAAACTGGACGCCAAGGTTTCCCCATGGAAGGAGGGCCGGGTCTTTTTCGGCCAGGATCAGAATTTCCGTGCCATTGACGACAATCGAGTTGTCCTTGGCCGAAACCGACCCCGAAAACGGCCCGAACACGCTGTCGTACTTCAGAAGGTGCGCCAGCGTCTTGGCGTCGGTCAGGTCGTTGATAGCGACAACTTCAAAATCAGCGTCGCCCAGGAGGACCTTGAACACGTTGCGCCCGATTCGTCCAAAACCGTTGATTCCAATTTTTGTTGACATCGCTCAATCCTTTCGTGAACCTTTTCAGCAGCCGGCTGTGAGTTCCCTATTTAGCGCAGATACTCTTGTCCCGTATGAAACACATGGATAACGTCTTCTTGCGGGACAGGAGGACGGCAGAATCCATCCCTCGGCGGGTGAAACGACTCTGCCCTGCCCACGGTGCAGGGCGTTCCTCTCCCTATCAATAAACAGGCGTACTATGCCATATTCTCCGCGGGGAAGTCAAACACCCATCCTACGACACATAACGTTGGCACGCCCCCCGGCTTTTTGGGGGTGTCCCTCAGTTGATACCATCTCCCGTGTCGCGACGCACCCCCGCCGTCCCTCTTAGTGCGCCGTCGTTGGGGGCGTGTCCCGTCTTTCAACCTCCAGTCCCTGCGGGTGCAGGCGTGTAGGTCTTATCGGTCCGATCCGTCCGATCCGTCCTATTCACATCATTCCGCATTTATCATTTGCTATATGGTAGGATTGCGGCATGAAAATCATCCTGGCGAAGCCGCGCGGGTTTTGCGCGGGCGTCGAGCGGGCGATCCGATGCGTCGAGCGCGCGCTCGAGCTGTATGGCCCGCCCGTTTACGTGCTGAACGCGATCGTTCACAACGCCACCGTCGTCCAGATGTTACGCGATAAAGGCGCCGTATTCGTGCGGTCGCTCGAGGACGCGCCCCAAGCCAGCCATGTCCTGTTCAGCGCGCACGGGGTTGGGCCGGACTGCTGGGAGCTGGCACAACGGCGGCAGTTGCAGATTATCGACGCCACCTGCCCGCTGGTCAGCAAGGTTCACCGGGAAGCGAAACGGTTTGCGGAACTCGGGTACAGCATCATCCTGGTGGGCGAAAAAGGGCACGACGAGGTCATGGGCACCGCCGGTTGGGCCGGGCCGGATTGCCAGGTCGTGTTTACCCTGGCCGACGTGGCCGCCGTGCAGGCGGGGGACCAGCAGAAAGTCGTCTACCTGACGCAGACCACGCTCAGCGTGGACGATTGCGAGAAGGTCATTGCCGCCCTGAACCGGCGGTTTCCACACATCCAGGGGCCGCCATCAAACGACATCTGCTACGCCACGCAAAACCGGCAACGGGCGGTAAACGAGCTGACCCTCGAAGCCGACCTCGTGCTCGTAGTCGGCGACCCGGAAAGCGCCAACTCCAAGCGGCTCGCCGAGATCTGCCGGAAGAAAGGCGAGTCCAGTTACCTGATCAGTTCCTTCGAGACGATCCGGGAGGCGTGGCTCAAAGGCGTCGAGACGGTCTTGGTAACCTCCGGCGCGTCGGCCCCCGAATTCCTGGTGCAGGGGGTAGTCGAACATCTGAAACGGCGAGGGCCGTGCACCGTCGAGGAGCGGCTGATAGCCGCCGAGAACGTACATTTCAGGCTACCCGACAGCATACGATGATTCCGTACCACAAAAAAATGCCAATCCCTGGGATGGCCAAGCCGCAACCAAAACTCCGCGGACGCGCCCGTAGAAGCGGCGTCCCCGCCGCTTCATTAAAGCTACGCGGACCTCACCCCCACAACATCGCCTGCATTTCGCGCAAATTTAAGTCCCTTATGTCCCTTTTGTCCCTTCTTTCGCCCAACCAAGCGGTTGTCTCATGAGCCTCCTTGTCATTTTCGGGATAGCGGTAGGTCTTGCGATGGACACGTTTGCGGTGGCCATCGCCACAAGCATTTCCCTGGGCAGGGTTTCGGGGCGCCAGCTATTCCGGTTTTCATGGCATTTCGGCCTGTTTCAGGCTATCATGCCGCTGGGCGGATGGGCCCTCGGCCAGACCGTGGCCGTCTACATCTCCGCCGTGGACCATTGGCTGGCGTTCGGCCTGTTGACGTACGTCGGGGGAAAAGCCATTTGGTCCGCGTTCAGCAACCATCCCGACACCAATTCACCCAAAACCGACCCGACGCGCGGCGCAAGCCTGGTCATGCTTTCCGTGGCGACGAGCATCGATGCGTTTGCCGTTGGCCTCAGTTTTGCCTTTCTGGACGTCGCGATCTGGTACCCGGTCGTCATAATCGGCGTCGTGACGGCCTTGATCACCCTCTCAGGGATGTTGCTGGGCAGCAAATTAGGCACAAAGCTCGGAAGGCACGTCGAAATCCTCGGGGGGCTGATCCTGGTGGGAATAGGAATCAAGATCCTGGTCGAGCATCTCGCCGCGAGTTGATCAGGTGAGCATCAACTTGAGTTCGTCCATGAACTCGTTGAGGTCCTTGAACTGACGGTACACCGACGCAAACCGCACGTAAGCGACTTCGTCCAGCTTCTTGAGCTGTTCCATGATGGCTTCGCCGATGGCCTGCGACGGCACTTCGTGTTCGGAACCGGTGAACAGCGCGCGCTCGATTTCGTCCACCATCGCGTCCACCTGGTCCATGCTGATGGGCCGCTTCTGGATCGCTTTGAGGATGCCGCTCTTCATCTTCCAGCGGTCGAACGACTCCCTCCGCCCGTCCTTTTTCAAGACCATCTGGGCGACTTCTTCGATCCGTTCGTAGGTCGTAAACCGCTTTCCGCAGTTTAAACACTCCCGGCGACGCCGTATCGAATCCCCCTCTTTGCTTGTGCGCGAATCAACTACGCGACCGTCTTGCTGGTTACAAAATGGACACCGCATTTTGAGGCTCTCTCTGGTTGTCCCACCCAAAAACCGCAACAAGTGCGAACGTATTCGGGCCACTGACTACATGTTGTACCACCGAAACGTTAACAGATACCATAGGCTGCGTCAAGAAAAAAAGGATAGTGCTATTTCCCCGTATTTGCTCACCCGGGACCGCGTAAACGGCGGGATCTCATCGGGCAAGACGACTCGCGAGGAGTGCTCGACCACAATCAGCCCGCCTTCCGCGAGCACGCGGGCGCTGTCTATAGCCGATACGAGCCGGTCGTAGTCCACGGCGGCAAACGGCGGGTCGGCAAACACGATGTCGTAGGTCTGGCCGTCGGCCCAGAGCGTGCGAAGGGCTTCGGGCAGTGTGAGACGGCGCACGTCCGCGTGTTGGCGGAGCTTGGCGGCGGCGAGGTTGCGCTCAATTACAGCCAGAGAGCGGGGGTCGTTCTCGACAAATGTGGCCCAACCCGCGCACCGGCTCAGCGCTTCAATGCCGTTCGCGCCCGTGCCCGCATACAGGTCCAGAAACCTGGCCCCGTCAATCCGCGGGCTCAGGATGTTGAAAAGAGATTCACGCACCCGGTCCAGTGTTGGGCGGACATCGTAACCGCGCGGCGCCACGAGCCGCACGCCGCGGGCCGTTCCTGCAATGACTCGCATGCCGGAAGTATAACAAATGGTCTCACCCGTCCCAATCGGCCCACGGCTTTTCTGTCGTATTTTGCTTACTTTTGTAAGTTAAATCCCCCTTGTTCCGCAAGATCTCATCTTATGTCCTGTAGACATTACTTTAAGTTCCGATTTCTGATATCCTGTTGTAAGAGCAGGATTTGGAGCGACTGATGCGGGCTTTGATGTTGTTAGTGGCGGGGCTTTCGGCTGCCCCGGCAGCGGCTTCCGTGCTGCCGGTCCAATGGGGCGCGCGGCTCGACGGCGGCGCGATCCGGATTGTGTTTATTGCGCCACAGTTTGCGACGCAGGACGTCGAGGAGGTCGGGCAGCGCCTCGAGATAAAGCCGCTGACGGTTGGGGTCTGGAGTTCGACGCAGTTGGCGGGGCCTGACCAAGCCAGTGACAAAATCCTGCAAGATATCCGGAATGCGCTGTCAAAAGAGTTTGACGTCCTGGTTATCGGCAACATCAATTTGGGGCTGTTTCCGGAAGACGTTCTCGAGACGATCAAGACCCGCGTGGCCGACGGCAAAGGCTTGGTGCTGGCGAACCACCGGGATGGCGTGCCGGAGAAGCTTGCGGAGTTTCTGCAGAAGAAAGAGCCGGTGGAATCGGCCACCGACATCACACGCGGTATCGGCGAGTCGATGACGACGGAGTGGCCGTCGAACCTGGATTTTGTATCCGCGGGGACGGTGGGGAAGGGCCGCGTAGTCGAGCTGGATTATGCCGGCGGGAAGCCCTATTGCCATTTTCTGCTTCCGGGCCTTACGGACCCGTTGCGTGCGCGGCCCGAGTATCTGGACGTCTACCTGTCGCTGGTTTGCCGCGCGATCAGATGGGCGGCGGGCCGTCGGCCGGCGGTCGCGGTGGCGGCGGTCGAGGACACCAGCCCGGTCGGGCCGACGGACGACCAGATCCCGCCGGGCATGCCGGAGGAGTACGTCCAGCAGATCAAAGACAGTGTTGCGCAGCCGCTGTTCAAGCCGTACCTGATCCGGCTCGAAGGACCGGCCGACCGGCAGTACCGGGTGTACGCGCAGGTTCGTGAGTCGAGCCGGCAACTACGTGCCGAGTACCCGGACTTGCCCCCGCTGGCGAAAGGCCAGAGCAGCTACCTGCTCGAAATCCCGCTGGGACCGGGCCGCTACTTCCTCGACGTGTGGTTCTACGACAAGAAGGACGTTGTCGAGTGGCACACGGCCAACATCACGGTGTCCGGGTGGCCGGAAATCACGGAGGTCAACTGGTCGAAAGGCAACCTGCTGCCGAACGACCGGCTGTTGGTATCGCTCAATGTGCGCCCGCATTTCAATCAGCCGCGGGGTTGCACCGTTTACGCGCGGGCGACCGATGCGCTGGGCCGAGTCGTCGCGGAAAACGCGGCGCTGGTGGCGGCCGGCGGGGGGCCGGTGCAGGTGCCGCTGAATTTTGCCGATTTGCTGTCGAATTTCGTGAAGGTCGAGGTGTTTGCGGCGGATGTCGAAGGCCGGGCGTTGTCGAGTTGGGACTTGGACCACGCGGCATACAGCCACATTTACATGCCGGTGCGGATGGCGCGGCCGCCGGTTTGCTCCCTGACGGTCGAGGCGCCGGCCGTGGCCGAGTACAACGCGCAGACATGGCTGTGGATGCTGGCGCGGGCCGGGGCAGATTCGGTTTACACGGCGTCGTCGGAAGACGCCCGGTTTCATTTGGCCGAAATGAGCCTGCGGCCGGTGCCGGACCTGCTCGAGATGGTTCAGCAGGCCGCCGCATCGGCGGAAACAACCGACCTCTTACGTGAAACCGTCCCGGCGTACTGGGCGGCAGGCACAACGACGTACTTGCTGGGGACTGCGTCGGAGTTCGGGCCGGCGCTCGAGTCGGCGCGCGAGTCCATCCGGGCGATTGACGGGGAAGCGGGAGTAGGTGTTCGCGTGTCGGGCGAGTCCGGCGCGGCGGCGCAGACGGATTGGTATGGGTTGGCGTCCCACCTTGATTTCCTGGCAATACCGGATGAGGGTCTGGCGCTTTGCAAGGTTCGGTCGTACCGTCGGTCGCGATCGGCGGTGGTGCTACTGGTGGATGAACGACCGTCGGGTTGGCAAGCGTGGCGGCAGGCGGTGTTTCAAATGCAGGGCGTCTGGTTGACGAGGCCGTTTGCGGGGGCGGCGGATCCCGCGGCGCCGAATGGCATCGGGGCGGACGGGCGGCTGACCGAGGGCTTTTCCGATATGGCGGCCGCGGTTGCGGAACTGCGGTCGGGTGTGGGCTTCCTGCTGGCTCATGCGTCTCGCGCGCCTGAAATCGCCATCGTGGAGGCCGGGCTGGGAGAAGGCGGCGCGGAAGCCGAACGGGCTTTGGTGAACCTGCTCGAGTCGCGTGCGTACGAGTTTGATTTTGTAACGGAGGCCGCGGTGAAATCAGGGGCGCTGTCTCGCTACAAGATGGTCTTATTGCCGACGGCGGAGTCGGGGAACGAGTTGGAGTCGCGCCTGAAAGAGTTTGAGGCCGCCGGGGGCAAGGTGGCGGAGGTTTCAGGCGAGGCCATTGCGGGGATTGACTTTGGCGGCATCGAGCCCGCCGCGCTCATCAGCGGCAACGAACCGGCCACGGACGTCGAGTGCCACTGTTTCACGTTTGGCGATGCAAGGCTGTTTGCATTCCTGTGCAACCCGGAAAGCGGGAAAAAGACGCAGAAGTTTTCGCTCCGCCAGTCCGAGCCCGGGCACGTCTATGACGTCCGCCGGGGCAAATATCTCGGGCGTTCCAAAAAGGTGGCGGTGGCGGTGCCGCGCGCCGGTGCGGCCGTCTACGCAAGCCTGCCTTACAAGGTGGAAAGCATCGAGGTCACGACGCTCGATGCGGTACGTCGGGGGCGGCGCCTGCCTCTCAGCGTTTCCGTGAACGCCAAAGGGGCGAGCGCGGGGACGCACGTCGTGCATGTTGAGTTCGGGCAGATCGGGAAGCCGGGACTGCGCCATTACGCGCAGGACGTCGTGTGTCAGGGAGGCCAGGGGGCAACGTTCATTCCGCTGGCACTCAACGAGCAGCCAGGCATCTATACGCTGAGCGTGCGCGACGTGCTGTCGGGCGTTTCAGACGACGCGACCGTGGTGGTGGAGAAGTACCAGATAAATAAACGGTGACTGTCCCTATTTATTTATTTATTATTTATTCTATTTATTGAAAGATTCGGGTATTCACCCCGCTCCAGACAAAGGGTTTAAGAAGCCTGCAGTTCTTTGGACGACCTTTGTCCACGCGCACATGGACTCGATGGTCGGGTCCAATTTCCTTACCAAACGCGGACGGAAAGCCGCATATGCATGGCTGAAACAATGGCTCAAGAACGATAACGGAACCGCTTCCATTGTTAGCTAGATGGACAGCGAAGCAGCATTATTGACGGCTTTCAAATATCGTGGAATGAATTACGGAATGCCGAATGTTAGCAAAAAGCGAGGGGAATAAAGTTGTTGATAGTAGCGCTATTCAACAATTCACACAACGAAAGGAGTAAATACTATGAATGAAGATAGCGAGTGCCCGGTAACGGGCAGGGCTCACCAACACACCGCCGGCGGCGGCACGACGAACCGAGACTGGTGGCCGAACCAGTTGAAGCTCGATATCCTGCACCAGCATTCCTCCAAGTCCAATCCGATAGGCGAGGGTTTCAACTACGCGAAAGAGTTCAAGAGTCTCGACTTGCAGGCCGTGAAGAAAGACCTTTGTGAGCTGATGACGAAGTCGCAGGACTGGTGGCCGGCGGATTTCGGTCACTACGGGCCTTTGTTCATCCGCATGGCATGGCACAGCGCCGGCACCTACCGCATCGGCGACGGCCGCGGCGGCGCCGGCAACGGCAGCCAGCGCTTTGCACCTCTCAACAGCTGGCCCGACAATGTGAACCTTGACAAGGCGCGCCGACTGCTCTGGCCAATCAAGCAGAAGTATGGCCGGAAGATTTCCTGGGCCGACCTGATGATCCTCGCCGGCAACGTTGCCCTGGAATCGATGGGGTTCAAGACCTTCGGCTTCGGCGGCGGACGCGAGGACATCTGGGAACCGGAAAAGGACATCTCCTGGGGCTCGGAGGGCAAGTGGTTGGAAGACAAGCGCTACTCCGGCGACCGGGACCTCGAAAATCCGCTAGCTGCCGTGCAAATGGGCCTGATTTACGTCAACCCGGAAGGCCCGAACGGCAACCCGGACCCGATCGCGGCGGCGCGGGATATCCGCGAGACCTTCGCTCGCATGGCGATGAACGACGAGGAGACGGTGGCCCTCATCGCGGGCGGCCACACGTTCGGCAAGACCCACGGCGCCGGTGATGCGAAACAGGTTGGGCCTGAGCCCGAAGCGGCGGGTATCGAGGAGCAGGGCCTGGGCTGGAAGAGCAGCTTTGGCACGGGCAAAGGCGGCGACACGATCACCAGCGGCCTGGAAGTCACATGGACACAAACTCCAACGAAATGGAACAACAACTTCTTCAAGAACCTGTTCGGCTACGAATGGGAACTGACGAAGAGTCCGGCCGGTGCGCACCAGTGGAAGCCGAAGGGTAGCGCGGGCGCGGGCACCGTGCCGGATGCACACGACCCGTCCAAGCGTCATGCTCCGACCATGTTGACCACGGACCTCTCCCTGCGGTTCGACCCGGTCTACGAGAAGATTTCACGGCGCTTCATGGAACATCCGGATCAGTTTGCGGACGCGTTTGCCCGGGCGTGGTTCAAGCTGACGCACCGCGACATGGGCCCGCGCACACGCTATCTCGGTCCGGAGGTTCCGGCAGAAGAGCTCCTCTGGCAAGACCCCATCCCTGCCGTCAATCACCAACTGATTGATGCCCCGGACATCGCTTCCCTCAAGGGCAAGATCCTGGCTTCTGGCCTGTCGGTGTCGGAGCTGGTTTCGACCGCCTGGGCGTCGGCGTCCACCTTCCGTGGCTCCGACAAGCGCGGCGGTGCCAACGGTGCCCGCATTCGTCTGGCGCCGCAGAAGGATTGGGAAGTCAACCAGCCTGCCCAGCTGGCGAAGGTACTCAAGACCTTGGAGGGCATCCAGCGCGCGTTCAACAGTGCGCAGTCCGGCGGCAAGAAGATATCACTGGCTGACGTGATCGTTCTGGCCGGTTGCGCGGGCGTCGAGCAGGCTGCGAAGAATGCTGGTCACCAAGTGACGGTTCCCTTCACTCCCGGACGCATGGACGCCTCGCAGGAGCAAACCGATGTGACCTCCTTCGCCGTGCTTGAGCCGGTCGCTGACGGCTTCCGCAACTTCCAGAAGACCCGCTACGCCGTATCGGCCGAGGAGTTGCTGGTTGACAAGGCGCAATTGCTGACCCTGACCGCACCCGAACTGACGGTACTCGTGGGCGGCATGCGCGTCCTGAAGACCAACTTCGGAGGGTCCCAGCACGGCGTCTTCACCAAGCGGCCAGAGGCGCTGACCAATGACTTCTTCGTGAATCTGCTCGACATGAGCACGACGTGGAAGGCAACCGCGGAAGACGAGGGCGTATTCGAGGGTCGTGATCGCGGAACGGGCGCACTCAAGTGGACCGGTACCCGTGTCGACCTAATCTTCGGTTCGAACTCCCAACTCCGGGCCTTGGCGGAAGTTTACGGATGTGAGGACTCCCAGGAGAAGTTCCTGCACGACTTTTTAGCGGTGTGGAACAAAGTCATGAACCTTGACCGTTTCGACCTCTGTGGTTGCTGAGAATTCGTCTTTGTTGATGACCGAGGACTTACGCAGATTGCGTTACTGGTTGAATTCGTCGAATTCTCCCCTCATTTGTTACGCTTTTCCCTTCGGAAAACGTCATTGTTGGACGGGTCATCGGAGGGGAGATGTTCGAACTCATCAAACTATGTATTACTTTCCTGGCCTCGACTTTCAGGTCGCATGTTGCGCTTCAAGCGGAGAATCTGGCTCTGCGGCACCAGCTTGGCGTGTATCAACGGAGTATCAAGCGCCCCGCAAGCGTTTCAAAGAGTACTGGCGAAACCTTTCTCGTTCTGGCGAACCGGGCCGACCTCCAGTCCCAGAGGACGTGAAAGAACTGATCCGACCCATGTCGTCAATGAATCCGACCTGGGGTTCGCCACGGATCATGGGTGAACTCGCGAAACTCGGCATTTCCGTGGGACACGGCACCCAAGTACTTATTGCGTGACCGCGACACGATCTATGGCAACGGGTTCCGACGGCGCGTCAAGAACATGGGCATCAAAGAGGTGCTCACAGCACCTCAGAGTCCATGGCAAAACCCATACTCGGAGCGGCTCAACGGTAGTGTTCGGCGCGAGTGCTTGGACCATGTCATTGTCTTCGGCGAAGATCATCTGAGACAGATTCTTGCCGGATACGTCGGGTACTACAACGAGTCTCGGACTCACTTATCACTCGCGATGGACAGCCCAGTGACGCGTGCGGTTCAGATGCCTGACCAAGGTAACGTCATTGCGCTCCCCCAAGTTGGCGGCCTCCACCACCGCTACGGACGACGTGCCGCCTGACGCAAGGCCGCGACCTCACGCGCGATTCAGTACCAATCCTGCACGGAAAACCAGCGTCACGCCTGACAGAGACCTGATTTTGCATGACGTGCGAGGTCTTTTCTTGGCCGAAAGTGGCAGCACGAGCGCTCGTATAACATATTACGCCTAGAGAGTGCTATTATGGGTGCCGGACGGATTTTCGGGAACGACAGCCCTGCGATAGACTCTTACCTCGGGTCTGCAACAGGCAGTCTGGGTGTCTGTGCGATGGTGTTTTCCGTGAGGAAACGAGCGAAGACAAACCGGAAGGGCTCGATCATGATGATCACCTATGATTCCCAATCAAAACGTGCAGTTGGGTTCTTCTGTCTTCTGACAGCCCTTCTCTCGTTTCTGTGTGTTGGCTGCTCTCCGGGAGCGGGCAATGGGGCCATTAGCGGTTACACACTGGGGGACGCAGGCGGAACTCAGTCCCTGGTGGCACCGCACTTCTCGACGGCTTCGCTTATCGTGATCAAGAACCTCTCGAATGCACCGACAACCCTCGCAATCGAATACAGCGACTTGACAGGTGTCGATAAAACCCCCGCTCAAAACACCTATGAGTTGGCTGCTGGTGCAACGATACACTGGGCACCTTTAGCGAACGATGTCGAAGTCGAGGGACCGGCTGGAAGCGCTGTACCCGACATGACAGGGAATACCTCAGAGGGGAGTGCGATCATTTCCAGCACGGAACCCGTAGCCGGCCACTTGGAGATATACCTTGAGGACGGCTCCACAAGCGCCTATAGACTCGGTGGGATTGGGGAAGCTACTAATACACTCGGGGTGCCGTACTTTGGAACCGCTTCGTTTATTTGCGTGAGAAACGTTGCGAAAGCCACTAATACCATCGCCATTGAGTACCGCGACTTGGCCGGTGTCGACCAAACTCCTGCTCAGCACATGTATGAACTTGCGGCTGGAGCAACCGTGCGCTGGGCGCCATTGGTTAACGATCCGGGCATCGAGGGTGTGGCGGGGGCTGCCGTCCCCGATATGACAGGTGGCGCCTCGGAAGGTAGCGCCATCATCTCAAGTACAGCGCCCCTTGCCGGCCAGTTAGAAGGAGTCCACGGCGCACCTTTTAGTGGATACACACTCGGGTACATCTCCGGGAGTACAAAAAGCAAACCAGATTTCTTCCTTGCCGTACCTTACTTCCGCACAGGCTCGCTCATCGCCATTCGAAACCTTGAGTCTTCAACGGCAAACTTTGCGGTTCAATACTTTTACCTTAGTGATGGAACACCCTTTGTCAGTTCAGACGAATTGCCGGCCAGTGCAACCAAACGTTGGTCGCCTTTCGTGGACGTGCCCGGATTCGCAGAAACGGAGGGATGCGCAATCATTACAGCCGATAGGCCTCTCATTGGCCACCTGGAGCAGAGTGACGGGGACGGTCCAAACACCGCCTATCGATTGAGTGATTCTAATGAGTGGACGAGTTCGCTCGTGGTGCCCTACTTCCGGCCAGATTCATTCATTTCCATCATGAACCTCGGGGTTCAGGCGACGACACTCATGGTTGAATACCGCGACTTGGCCGGTGTAGACCACACTCCTGCTCAGAACACGTATGAACTTGCGGTAGGAGCAACCGTGCGCTGGGCGCCATTGGTTAACGATCCGGGCATCGAAGGTGTGGCGGGGGCTGCCGTCCCCGATATGACAGGTGGCGCCTCGGAAGGTAGCGCCATCATCAATAGCCTTCAGATAGAGCCTATTGTCGGACAGTTGGAACTGGGTCCCGGAGTGTCGCCCTACCATAAATCGACCTTGTAACCCGTCTTGGTCTTAGTTGCCGTCATGTGGTCAAGCCGATGCGGGCGCAGGTCTTCTGGACGTGGCCGCCTGGCGCACCCAAATGCCGCCCCGGCAGTGGCGCGACACCCTCAAGGAAATTGCCCGCGACAAAGTAGCGCAGGAAGCGATCCGCCGCAACACCTACACCGGCCGCCCCCTCGGCGCCGACCGTTTCCTGAGCAAAGTGGAACGCCTCATCGGTCGCCGCGTCCGCCCATTGCCCATTGGCCGCCAGAAGGGCTGGCGCAAGAATAAGCAACAACCCAGCACCACCCATCGGAAAAAACAAACGCAAACAAAGGCAAATAAACGGTGACTGTGGGGCTGTTGAGAAAGTCGTGTTTTGAACAATTGGGGACAGTAACCAATTTTAACCTACGACTATCGTGTCCCGTTGAATGTAGTCATGTTTGCGGATCCCCTTAGTTGCGCAGGCGCCTTAGTGACGAGGCGCTTCTCCCGAGGGCCGGCGCCCCATCGGGGCGATTCTCATGAGTTCCGAACAGCATGGGCAAGTACAGAAGCGAAACTCTCTCAATCTTTTGCGACGGTGTATGGAGGCTTCGCTTTTCGCGATGCCCAAACACGAATCGCTACCCCCGCTATCAACAAGACCAAACCGGCCCCACCCAGGAGCAGAAACGTTGGCAGCTTCTTAGAGCCGCCGCTTTGCCTGATGACATCCCACTTGAGGGCTTTGGCCGGTGTGACAAGCGTGTCCTCCCGCAACGCAACAACAGTCTTCTCAATGGTGGACTTCAAGCTCTCCTCGTTGATATTCGTCACGAGCCTTCCGTCTTTCCACGTAAAACCAGTAAGGTACATTGAGCCCTTGTCTTTCTGAACTAAGACTTTCATTCCCTCTGGCACGCTAAACTTGAAGGCATTCATTGTGTCGAAGTCCGGACTCGTATTGATGTCTGACACTGTCATTTCCGACTTCTGTAGGACCGTTTTGCCATTCGCCAACTCTTCTGTGTAAGTGTAAAGAGCTTGTGTGGTAACGTAATCACTGCCCACCTGCTCCCCCTGAAGCCTGCTGAACTCAATCACGCTGCGCTTTACAGGAGAATTAACGCCGTCAAGCGGGGTGACGTGCAAGAAAGGCTTCCCCTCACGATCCAAGTTCGTCTGGGCCTCCTTGGTGAGCCTGCAGCGTTGAAGCGTATAACCGTGTTCAGGATCGACCCATGCTTCGATCGTCCCTTCAGGCACCTTGGCTTCCAGTACCTGGCAGGCTACGCCATCGACTTCTTCCGACCGGACGGTCGCTTGCCCCCGCTTTAGAAGATCGGGTAATCGCTCATAACTGAATGGGAAAAAGAAACCTAATGCCGCGCCGCCGCGCTCCGGACGTGCGCGTTCGATCTTGGAACGCTCTGCACCATTGTTGTGAACCAGCACCTTTCCCTGGTCGCGGAAATAACCGGTGACGCTTTCCTCTTCAAAAAAGCGCCCGCCATCTTTCGCCGAGTACAGCGATTGTATGACCACATCGTTCTTTATACCCTTAATGGTGACCATCTCTCCTGTATCCTTGTTCTTCCATGCTTCGTTGCCTAACCATTGGCAGCGATTCCATCCATCATTGATGAAGACATATTCGGCATCAGTGTACACGCTTGGGTGGAGGCCTCCTTCGTTTCTCGTGGAGAACTTCATGGACACCTTATCCGTCCAGGCGTAGGATCTCCCAAGCTGTTCGATAATCTGTTGTGGATCCAATGATTGGGCGCGAACGGCCGACACCGGAAAGACTGTGAAAACCAGGGTCATGGCGATTGAGCTACGCAGAACTCGATGTATGCTGTAAGCCATCTGTAAATTCTCCGAAAGAAGCTTGTTATACCCTTGGTGCGGACCGCGCCGCTCAAAGTGTGGACACGGTCCGCATGGGGTTAGTGAGAATTCACAAGCATATCACCTTTACGCAACTCAACGGAACGGGGTTAAAAGAGTTAAATAGGGACAGTCACCATTTATATTGACACCCCGGCTATGTCTGTGCTAAGGTAAGGGCATGCCAAGAGCAGCGCGCATAGTCGTTCCCGGGGCGTCGCACCACATTACGCAGCGGGGGAACAACCAGTTTGATGTATTCTTCGTGCCCGATGACCGCCGTGTGTACCTGGAGTACCTGCGTGAACAGGGGGCCCGGTTTGGATTCCGGCTCGAGGGCTATTGCCTGATGACGAACCACATCCATCTGATCGGCGTGCCGGCGCGCGAAGACTCGCTGGCCAAGGCGGTCGGGCGCACCCACTTCCTGTACACGCAATACGTCAACCGGATGCACGGCCGGACCGGCCACCTGTGGCAAAACCGTTTCTACTCGTGTGCCATGGACAAGGCCCATGCGTACCGGGCGCTATGCTACGTGGAACTCAACCCCGTCCGCGCGGGGATGGTCAAACGCGCCTGGGACTATGCCTGGTCGAGCGCGCCGCTCCACTGCGGTCGCGCCCCACTGGACGCCCCGCAAGCTGATGCGGGCACACATCTTCTGGACCTGTCCGCCTGGCGCGCCCAAATGCCGCCCCGGCAGTGGCGCGCCACCCTCAAAGAAGTTGCCCGCGACAAAGCAGCGCAGGAGGCCATCCGGCGCAACACCTACACCGGCCGCCCTCTCGGCACCGACCGTTTCCTGAGCAAAGTGGAACGCCTCATCGGCCGCCGCGTCCGCCCATTGCCCATTGGCCGCCAGAAGGGCTGGCGCAAGAATAAGCAGGAAGCCAGCACCACCCAGCGGAAAAAACAAACGCAAACAAAGGCAAATAAACGGTGACTGTCCCTATTTACTTCTATTTACTCTATTTACTTTTGCATGTGCCAGGGCGTCAGCCCCGGGATCTGATGCTAGGATCCCAGTTCAAGTGTCATGGTCGTCGGTTCTGATAAAGGAGGCTCCACTATGAACAACAATCGCGTAAAGCTATTGGGTCTTGTTGCCGCCGCCCTGCTAATTACCGCCCTTTGCCTATGGTGGGCCATAGGCAAACGCTCAGGTTCAGCGCCGGGACAACCAGGCACTTTGCCGCCCGCCCCCTTAGCCGCCGCACCAACAGCCGAAGCCGATCGCAAGGAACCGTCCGGCAGCGGTATCGAGGATTCTCTAGATCAAGCTATCAGCCGCGCTATGGGGCCGGAGGAGGAGAGGGTACAGTTAAGGGCCCGAGTCCTCGCAACCTTGCCTGCCCCGACCGACGACGCCCGGTTGCTCGTTCCGGTGCGCTTCGACAGAGGACAGAGCTCGCCCTCAATAAGCCCTGATGGGTCGTGCGTCGCTTTTTGTGCCGAAGTTGACGATGAAGAGTCCGATATCTATCTGTATTCTAAGGCCACTGATACCTTTACTAACCTTACGGAAGGTATCGATGGTATGTTGGATTTTCCTGCATTCAGCCCGGATGGCAAGAGCGTTCTGCTCTCCGCCTATGCTTCCTCGGGGATCTGGCTTGTCGATTTGGCCACCCAACAGAAACGGCTGGTATGCCCTGAACCCAACGCACATGCGCCGAGATGGTCCCCCGATGGCAAGTCTGCGGTGTACGCCGACATACCGAAGGGTGAGATACGCCTGTTCGATATTGCGACGGGTTCTTCGAAGACCCTGATTGAACCGGTCGGCGGCATGAGATGGTGTGAAGCCTCGTACTCTCCCGATGGAGACACGGTGGCCTGCGTTCGAGTTGGCAACAGTAAGCGCGCATTGGTTCTGTACAACATCAGCTCCAATGAGAGGCGGGAAGTTAAGCTGCCTCACAATATACACGCCCCGCAGTTTTCCCCTGACGGTAAGCGGATCGCCTACCGTGGGGGCGGCAGTGGCGCGGACACCGAAATCTACGTGCTGGATCTGCAGTCCGGGGTGACCACACAGATCACGCACGGTTCCGGGCACCATCCCACCTGGTCACCCGAGGGAAACAGCCTGGCATTTGTATCGCGCCGGAAATCCGGCGCCAACAGTGTGTATGAAATATCAGTTGATGGCGCCGAACCGGGGGCGCGCTAGTAATGAGTTTGATGCAGATTCACACGCGAAGTGCAACGATGGGGTAAATGGGGTAAATGGGGTGTAGATTCACACGCGAAGTGCAACGATGGCTTTTTGGAAGACTTTACATGGCGTTCGGTAGTCGAGCCTCTTACGAGGTCTATTATTCAGACGATGGGCGATGATGTCCAATTGGGCTTGAGTGAGTGATCGGAAGTCCGTGTTTTTGGGGAGGAACTGTCGCAGGAGCCCATTGGTATTCTCGTTGGTTGCGCGTTCCCAGGCGCAGTAGGGATGGGCGAAATAGGCGCGAGCGTCGAAGTGGTTCTGCAAATTCCTGAAGCCGGCGAACTCCTCTGTGTCCCCGTTTATGCCGTTTATGCCGTTTATGCCCGTTTATTCCCCGACGCCAAGCAACATAAAGATCTAAGACTTTTTCACCAGCTCCGCACCCCGTTTTTTGCTCCGCAGACACCGCAACTCGGGTGAGTTTTTCGCACAAATAATGGCATTTGATATAATTTACCGATGGTGATACACTGTAAAAGGAGGCGCCGCGCGGGTGTGTCGGCGACTGGGGCCATAGTACGTAAGCATGGAAGGGGTCTTTGTACTGTAAGCTTTTGTTCGGCAGCGTTTTATGTGAGGCGAAAGAGAGACCGCAATGGACGAGACTGCCAAGTTGGAAGTGAATGTTCGTGTTTCAGCGGATAGCCTATCGGTACTCGTGGATTGCGTGGTGACGGAGGCGAATGTAGGCGAGTTGGCGGATATGTTGTCATTGCAGTTGGCGGCGCTGAAGATTGCGTCGCCTCCGGATCGCGACCGTCTGATTTCGTGGGTGGTGGGGGAAGTTTCGGCGCATGGTCCGGTTTTAAAGGATGCGGTGGTTGTGAAAGGTGTTGCGCCGGTTCCATCGGTGGACGGCCAGATCGAGTGGGCGGGTAGTTTTTTTGACCGCGGTTTCGTAATCGACGAGACGACGGGGACGATAGATTACCGGCGACATGCGGCGCAGCATTCGGTGCAGCCGGGTCAGTTGCTGGCGAAGATCAAGTTGCCGGTGCCGGGGGTAGACGGGCAGGACGTGTTTGGCCGGCGGATCCGGGTGCCGCAAGGTAAAGCGGCCCCGATCCGGACGGGGGAGAATGTCAGAAAAGAGGAGTCGGAGGGATCGCTTTACGCCGCGGCGGGAGGGCGTGTGCGTTGGGGGGGTAACACGCTGTCGGTGGACAAGGTTTGTGTGGTTGAAGGGAGTGTTGGCATGGAGAGCGGGAACGTTGATCATCCCGGCGCGGTGGAAGTGATGCACGACGTGCTCGAGAATGCCAGCGTGAAAGCCAAAGGCGACGTGGAGGTGAGGCAGGTGGTGGAGCACGCGGACATCGAGACGGGCGGCACCCTGACGGTGCGCGGCGGGATCTCGGGGGGTACCACGCACAAGGTGGTGGCGGCGGGATCGGTGCATGCCCGGTACATTCTCGATGCGCACGTGGAGGCGGGGCAGGACGTGGTGGTGGAACGGGAGGTGGTTCACTCGAGCGTGAAGACGCGGGGTGCGCTTGTTATGCCAAAGGGGCGGCTGATCGGGGGGGAGACGGTGGCGCTGCACGGCGGCGTAGTAGGCCAAATGAGCAGCCCCGCGGCGGTGCCGACGACGTTTGTGGCCGGGGAAGATTTCCGGCTGTCGGCGATGCTGGGAGAGAAGGGAAAAGCGCTGGGGCAGTTGAATGGCGATCTTGCGCAACTGGAAAACCGGACGAAAACCATCCTGGGCCGGGTGGCGACGCTTCCTCCGGAGACACAGGCCAAACTGGACGAGATGCAGAAACAAAGCGAACTGTTAAAGGGGCAAATTGAAGGGCTCACCGGGGAGATTCAGGAAATCCGGGAGGCGTCGGCGCAGGAGACGCGGTATGCGGTGGAGGTGCGGGGCACGATTTACCCGGAGGCCATATTCTGCATGGGCCGGGAGCGGCTGCGGGTGCAAAAGGAGATACCGGGTCCGGTGCGGGTGTGCCTGCTGGACAATCGAATCCAGGTGATTCCAATCGAGAAGGGCTAGCGGATTGCGGATTGCGAATTGATGAGGGGCGAATGAAATAACTTGTGGATTGGTTGCAGGCGGGTTACCATAGGGATTCGGCAGGAGCAGTTTGGCAGGGGAGGGGATGGAATGAGCATTCGAGAGAGCGTGTTGGAGAAAGTGACGTCGATTCCGTCGATGCCGACGGCGGCCAACACGGTTGTAGGCCTGTTGAAAGACCCGGACGTCGACATCAACACGCTGATGCGGGCGATCGAGTTTGATCAGGGGCTGACGTCGAACGTGCTGCGTCTGGCGAACTCGGCGTATTTTGCGGGGCCGCGGACGATTGGCTCGCTGCGGGACGCGATCGTGCGGCTGGGGATGAACCGCATATTCCAGCTTGTGATCATGTCGGCGATCGTGCCGGTGGCGCGCCACGAGATCCGGGGGTATGACCTTCCTCCGGGGAAACTGCTCGAGCATTCGATAGCCGTGGCGATCGGCGCGGAAGAGATCGCGAAGTGCATGAATATCAAAGCGCCGTTTTTGACGTTTACGGCGGGCCTTCTGCACGACCTCGGGAAGGTCGTGCTGAGCACGTTTATCGAGGTGGACGTGCAGCGGATCGTGAACCTGGCGTATTCGGGCGAGGCGTCGTTCGAGGCGGCGGAGGCGGAGGTGCTTGGGATCGACCACGCCGAGACGGGCGCGTTGCTCCTGCAGGCGTGGAACCTGCCGGAAGAGATCGTGAACGCGGTGAAGTATCACCACCGCCCGGACGATTTCGAGGGCGACGCGTTGGTGGTTGACCTGGTGCATCTGGCGGACAGCCTGGCGCTGACCAATGGGCTTGGGCGCGGGTTCGACGGGCTCAACTATAAGCCGAGCCCGTTAGTGCTCGAACGCAGGAAACTCGAAGGGTGCTCGACGGACGATGTGGTGGCGAAGATGATCGAGGGGATCGACGAGTTCCGCGATCTGACCGGGGCAAACACGGACAGATAGGAGTCAGAATTCAGGAGTCAGAAGTCAGAATGGCTGACAAGTACGCATTCAAAAGTTTGCTGACTTCTTCAAGTAACTGGTGTGACTCCGTGACATCGCCGTACGCAAGGTCCCTAGTCAGGATCAGATAGTATCGGCATTCCTCGACGGAACCTTGTGCGATGTTGAGGAAGCGAACCTTGTCGGCTTTCCCGCGTTTTCTGAACCCTTCGGCAATGTTTGCGGCAATCGAGATAGCCGCACGCCGAAACTGAGACGACAGACCGTAAGTTTCGCCCTTGGGAAATTCCCGGGACAGCCGGTAAATCAAGAGCACAAATTCATGTGCCTTCTGCCATACCACCAAATCCTCAAACGTCTTCGCAGGTGTCCTCATTCCGGTCTCCTTGACTCCTGACTTCTGTTTTCAGCCGGTGGTGGGTGGGGAGAGAAACTGGTCGACGGCATCCTGGATGTTTTTGGAGGTGATGTTGTAGTGGGACGTCGACCAGACGGCTTGGCCATTCTTAACGAGAATCAACTGGGGAGATTTGTGCTGGACGTTGAGCGACCGTGCGATTTCGTCGGAAATGGGGCGTGATTCGACGACCTTGACCACGTAGAGGGGCGGCCGTCCGGGCGCGTCGCCCGCTTCATACCGTCGGACGATGCTGTCGGCCATAGCGGAAATCGGGCAGCGTGAGCTGTGTTTGAACACCAGCACGGGCCGCTCGCGGCTTTCATCGAGGCATTCGTTCCAGTCGTCGATGGTTGCCAATTTCTTCATACGTCCAACCTCCTTGCAGCGTCAGCATTCCACGGGAACTTGGGAATTCCCGAGTCAGGCGACGTGAATGGGACAAGTGGGACGCGAACCTTCTTTCCCTCAGTGACGGTTTTCGATGTGGGGTTCGGGCATGGTGAGCCGGACTTCGGTTTCGAGGCCGAGTCGGGATTTGAACTCGGATTCGATCTCGTGCTGGAGTTTCATGAGCGACCACATGACGTCGGAGAAGAGTTCTTTGCTGATTTGGATTTCGACGACAACGCGGCGCTCGGTGACCTGGATTCGGAACGGGTGGTTTGCGGCGCGGGTTTGTGCGAGGACCTCGGCGATCTGGTTTTCGTAAAGGGGTGCTTCCCTGACGAGGAGGCGGCCGTCGAGGCGCGGGCCGGGGTTGATGATCGCGCCGGTGCGGCCGCACGGGCACTTTTGGTCGAGCAATTGGCAGGAGATTCGGGTGCAATACCGGAGCAGTGGCATGGCTTCGCGCACGAGGGTGGTGACGACGAGTTCACCGTCCTTGATCTCGATCAGATATTGGTCTTCGTTGACGTGGAGGTTGCCTTCCTCGCATTCGAGGCTGAAGCCCGGGTCAAGTATCTCCTCGATACCGAAATTGCAGCGGACGGCGACGAGCAGTCCTGCGGAGAGTGCCTCGCGCGTGTCGGCGTCAACGGGCCGGGAGAGGAGCACGGTGCGGAGGTGGAGCGAGGGCGGGTCGATTTTCCGGCTTTCCATGACGCGGACGAGCTGCAGTGCGTTGTCGGGCGTGGTGACAAGCATGGTTGGCCGGTAGTTTTGGAGCATGGCGAGCTGGCTGTCGATATGGTAGGGTTTTTCGGCGATGACGGAGGCTTCGATGGCTTCCGCGCCGAGGATGTATCCGGATTCGCCGCGGTACGCGCCGTCGCCGAGGCAGATCTGTACGACGTCGTTTGCGGTGACGCCGCTGGCCATGAGTTGGCGGGCAACGAGCCGGCCCCACTGGGCGAGATCGTTGGGCGAATATCCGGTGACGAGCGGCCGCCCGCCGGGGCCGATGGTGGGATGTAGCCGGACGGTCTCGCGGAGGGGCAGCGCGAACATGCCGTAGGGGAACGCGGCGGCCATGTCTTCGGGCGTGGTGAAAGGCAGTTTGTTGAGTTCGCGGAGCGACTCGACTCGAGTTTCTCCGAGTTGTTCGCGGTACCTCCGGACGTTTCTCCTGAGCCGCGTGAGGAGGCTCTGGAGTCGTTCGAGCTGGAGTTGTTCGAGTTGCGCGCGCGGCATGGTTTCGTATTTACGGTCGTAGATGGTCATTCCCAGACTTCCTTGTAGCCTTTGCCCAGGTAAGCGTTTTTGACTTCGGAGTTTCGCATTAATTCGGCACTCTCGCCCTCGAGCACCAGCTCGCCGGTTTCCATGACGTATGCGCGGTCGGCGATTTGGAGCGTGGCGGCGGCGTTTTGCTCGACGAGCAGCACGGTGACGCCGAGGTCGCGCATGTTGAGGATTTCGGAGAAGACTTCTTTGACCATCAGCGGCGCCAGGCCCATCGAGGGTTCGTCGAGCAGGAGCAGCTTGGGCCTGGCCATGAGCGCGCGGCCGATGGCGAGCATCTGCTGCTCGCCGCCGGAGAGGGTTCCGCCGAGTTGGGAGATCCGTTCTCGGAGCAGGGGGAACCGTTCGAGTACGACCTCGATATCGATGTTGCGGTATGGGTTTCGGTATCCGCCGATGAGGAGGTTTTCGCGGACGGTCATCTCGCCGAAGATCTGCCGGCCCTCGGGGACGAGTACGAGCGAGCGTGCGGTGCTTCTCCATGCGGGCTGGCCCTGGATGGGCCTGCCGTTGACGAGAATCTCGCCGTGCCATGGTTCGAGCAGGCCGGAGATGGCCTTGAGCAGCGTGGTTTTTCCGGCGCCGTTGGCCCCGAGCAGGCCGACGATTTCGCCTGCGCAGACGTGCAGGCTGATGCCGTGGACGACCTGCAGGGTCCTATAGCCGCACTTTAGATTTCTTACCTGGAGTAACATTTTCGATTTCAACGCCCAAATAGACGGAGATAACGTTAGGATCGTTTTGGACCTGCTGAGGCGGCCCCTGGCAAATGATTCGGCCGTTGTGAAGCACGAGCACCTCGTCGGAAACGTCCATGACGAGCGACATGTCGTGCTCGACGAGGAGTACGGTGATTCCCCGGTCGCGGATTTTGAGTATCATTTTTGCGAGGTCGCCGGTCTCGCGCGTATTGAGGCCGCTTGCGGGTTCGTCGAGCAAGAGGAGTTCGGGCTGGGTTGCAAGCGATCGCGCCAGTTCGACCATTCTGCGCTGGCCGAATGCGAGCGAGCCGGCGGGTGCGTTGGCGAGTGGGCCGAGGCCGACGTAGTCGAGTTGCTCGACGGCGGCGAGGCCTATGGCGCGTTCCTCGCGGCGCTGGCCGGGGCTGCGGAGGCAGCAGGAGAGAAACTCGCGGCTGGTTCGGCAGTGGTGGCCGACCATGACGTTTTCGAGCACGTTCATCTGGAGGAAGAGGCCGGGTGTCTGAAACGTTCGGCTGATACCGGCCCGGGCGATTTGGAAGGGTTTGAGGCCGCTGATGCGCTTGTTTTTGAACAGGACTTTGCCGGTTTCGGAGGGGAGCAGGCCGGAAATGATGTTGAACAGGGTAGTTTTTCCGGCGCCGTTGGGCCCGATGACGGCCTTAATCTGGCCCTGCTTGACGTCGAAAGAAACGTCGTCGACAGCGAGCATCCCGCCGAAGCTTTTTCGGACGTTTTTGACCTCAAGCAGCGGCATCGTGTTCCTCTGCGGTTTTTTGGGAACGCCGGGCGATTTGGCGGGCCCACTCGTTGATCTGTTTTGCGGGGCCTTCGGGCGCAATCGAGATGATGGCGATGAGGATGATGCCGAACACGGCGTTGTCGTACGAGCCGAACCAGCCGCGCAATGAGAGGAAATTGAGCGTGATGCTGGTGACGGCGACAGCCCAGATGTTGGCCATGCCGCCGGCTGCGGCCAGCGCCACGTATCGGATGGATTTGAGTGCGCCGGCTTCGGACGGACCGATCCCGCCGGTGTAGTGGGTGAAGAGGACGCCGGCAACGGCGGCGAGCAGGGCGCTTGTGACGAATGCTTTGAGCTTGTATTGCGCGGTGTTGATTCCCATGGTATTGGCGGCGGTTTCCCGGTCATGGATGGCCTGGAGCGCCCGGCCGACGCGCGAATGCAGGAGGTTCCACAACAGGACGATCACCACCAGCAGGACAAACGCGGCGATGTAGTAGTTCTGAACGCGCAACGGGCTCTTGCTCGAGATGGCCAGACTCCCGATCAGGTGAAACGGCGGGACGCTGGTGACGCCGTCGGACGCGCCGGTGAACGTGCTGCCGAGGACGATCCGCTGTACGATGAGGCCGAAGCCGAGTGTGGCCATGGCGAGGTAATGGCCTTTGAGCCGCAGCGCGGAGTAGCCGATGAGCACGGCGACGGTGAAGGTGAGTGCCATTGCGGCGAGGAAGGCGGCCCACGGCGCAACCGCCATCAGCGGTTCGCCGTAGACGTCGTCTTTCATGACAAACACATGGGCGGCGCGCAGCACCGGCGCCAGCGGTCCCTGCCATTGCAGGAAATTGGACGTGGTCAGGATCGCGGTCGTGTAGCCGCCAATGGCGAAAAACGCGCCGTGACCGAGGCTGACCTGGCCGGCGTAGCCCATGAGGAGAGAGAGACCGAGGACGACGATGGCGTAGTAGATGGACATGGTGAGTTGGGTGAGGAAAAACTCTTTTCCGGTGGCGCGGAGCGCGAGGTGGATGGCGACGAGCACCGCGGCGAGGATGAGGCCGCCGAGCAATCCTTTAGCGTGTTCCCACATGGCTAGACTTCCCTGACGCTTTCGCCGACGGGCCTGCCGAACAGCCCGTGGGGGCGTATGAACAGGACGAGCAGCAGGACGGCGAATGGCGTGACATCGTTGTACGCGGCGGGCATCTGGCTGACGCTGAACGCTTCCAGAACCCCGACGGCGAGGCCTCCCAGCACGGCGGCCATGGGGTTTCCGAGCCCGCCGAGGATGGCGGCTGCGAATCCTTTAATAGCGAGTGAGGCGCCCATTTCGTAGTGGGTCATGGTGATGGGCGAGATGACGCAGCCGGCGATGGCGCCGAGTGCGGCGCTGAGGCCGAATGCGAGCGTGCGCATGTTCTGGATGTTGATTCCGGCGAGCGTGGCGGCTTCCGGGTTTGAACTGCAGGCCCTCATGGCGCGGCCCTGCATGGTGTATTTGAGGAATCCGTGGAGCAGCAGGACCAGCGCAGCGACGGTGCCGAGCACCCAGAGGACCTGGGGTGAAATGGTGGCGCCGAAAAGGCGTACGGAAGAGATTTCGTTGCCGGTGAAATAGGGGAGGGATCGGACTTTTTCGTCCCAGACGTGTAGTGCGGCTTCCTGAATGACGATCGAGAGCCCGATGGTGATGATGATCATGTGAAGAATGGAATGGCGGCGCAGTTTGCGGAAGAACAGGATCTCGAGGAGGCATCCGACCAGGGTGACGGCGACGACGGCGGTTGCGACCGCGACGGGGAGGGGCAGATAAAACGCAAGGGTGACGGCTATCATTCCGCCGAGCATGACAAACTCGCCCTGCGCAAAGTTGAGGACGCCCGTTGCGCTGTAGATGAGGTTGAACCCGATGGCGACAACGGCGTAGATGCTGCCCTTGGTGATGCCCGACAGCAGGTACTGCAACAAAACGTTGTCCTGATCCATGAACGCTCCGGCTGCGAAAAGCCCCGGCAACCCTTTGCCGGGGCTATCCGCATGGCTTTATACCTAAAAACGGGGGCCTATGTCGAACGCACCGGAGGTGCGACCGCGCCGGAGCGCGCAGCGGGCCTACTTCTTGTAAATGGTGAACTTGCCGTCTTTGACGGTCAGCATCTCGAATGCGGTGAGGTCGAGGCCGGTGTGGTCGGTGGCGGAGAAGTTGAAGATACCGGCGGTGCCGGGCATGCCTTTGAGGTTTTCGATGGCATCCCGCACTTTGGCGCGGTCGGTCGAATTGGCCTTTTTAATGCCTTCACAGACGACCAGGAGGGCATCGTAGGCGTGGCCGCCGAACGTGCTAACGTCTTCCTTGTACTTGGTTTCATAATCTTTCTTATAGGCGGCGAGCAACTGTTTCTGGGGGTGATCGGCGGGGAGCTCATCAACCACGAGCAGTCGGCCAGCCGGGAACAGCACGCCTTCCGCCGCGACGCCGGCCTGTTGCACGTACTTCGGATTGCCGAACCCGTGGCTCTGGAACAGGGGTACGTTGAACTTCATCTGCTTCATGTTCTTGCAGATGATGGACTGGGCGGGGGTGATAGTCCAGTTTACAACGGCCTGGACGCCGGGCGTGGCCTTGACTTTGGTGAGCACATCGGTGAGGTCGGTGGCTTTGTTGTCGTAGGCTTCCTGGATGACGACCTCGATTCCGGCTGCGGGCGCCATTTCGAGGACTTGTTTTTTGCCGGCGTCGCCGAACCCGTCCATGCTGCTGAGCACGGCGATTTTGGTGATGCCTTTTTCCTTCATACTGTTGAAGATCCACGTGACGGCCTGGCTGTCTTTCTGGGGCGTCTTGAAGACGTATTTGGCCACGGGATTCACAATGACTTCAGCGGCCGCGCACGAGATCAGCAGCATCTGGTTTTCTTCGCAGAGCCCTTTGATCTGCATGGTTTCGCCGCTGGTCGATGGGCCGATGATGGCCAGGACTTTTTCTTCCTCGATCAGTTGCTTGGCAAACGACACCGCTTTTTCCGGGCTGGCCCCCGTGTCTTTGATGACCATCTCGATTGGCCGGCCGAGCACGCCGCCTTTGGCGTTGATTTCGGCGGCCATCATTTGGACGGTTTTCTCTTCGGGCGCGCCGAGGAACGAGGCGGGGCCCGTTATGGCAAACAAAGCGCCAATTTTGATGGGTTCTTTGTCGGCGGCCGCGCACACCGGCGAGAAAAATACTGCACCAGCAACCACTGTTAAAACGAGTACTGCTGAAAGTATTCTGTTCATCACTCGACCCTCCGTTGCAGGTTTTCGCGTTAGAAAAAAGACGAAATAGATGGCCCGTCCCCGCGCGCGTAGGAAAGACTTTGCCAAAAGACGGAGGCCGGTGTCAACTTTTCAAGATAACCGCATGGAGTAGTGCGATTTGTGAGGGGGGTGCTGATCCGGGTAGAGTAGCTGTGACGCGACGAGGACGTCGCGTTCGCGAGTGTGCTTGGTCAGCTTTTGGCAGCATAGGGAATTGCGATGCGTGTTCATTATGCGTGGGTGGTGCTGGTAACGGCGACGATAGTGGTGTTTGGGGCGTTGGGGCTGGCGCGGTTTGGCTACGCGGCGGTGCTTCCGGAGATGCAGCAGGGTCTTGGCCTGGATAACAGCCAGGCGGGTGTGCTGGCGACGGCCAACCTGTTCGGCTACCTTCTGCTGGCGGTTTTCGGGGGTGCGCTGGCGGCGAAATTCGGCCCGCGGGTGGTGATTTCGGTCGGTATGGGGGTAGTGGGGCTGGGTATGCTGCTGACGGGGGCGGCGCAAACGTTTGTGGCGGCGGGGCTGTTCCGCGCTTTGACGGGCGTGGGGAGCGGGGCGAGCAACGTGCCGGTGATGGCGCTGTTGCCGGCGTGGTTTGGGCCGCGGCGGCGCGGGCTGGCGGCGGGGATCGGTGTGGCGGGGTCGTCCGTGGCGATGATCGTGGTGGGCCCGGTTGTGCCGAGGATCCTGGCGGGGTTCGGGGAGAGTGGCTGGCGCGTAACTTGGGGCGTGTTCGGGCTGACGGCACTGGGGATCGCGGTGCTGGCGGCGGTGTTATTGCGTAACTCGCCGGGGGCGATGGGGTTGGCGCCGCTGGGCGGCGACGGGCAAATGGCCGCCGCGAACGTGCCCACGTCGAAAAAGGCGGGATTGCAATGGGGGCGGGTGTACCGGTCGTGGGTGGTATGGCAGGCGGGTCTGGTTTACATGGCGTTTGGATTTTCTTACATCATCTACATGACGTTTTTTAAGAAGTACCTGATTGCGGAGGCGGGTTGCAGCCAGGCGTCGGCGGGCAACCTGTTCATGTTGACGGGTTGGTTCAGCTTGGGGTGCGGGCTGATCTGGGGGGGCGTGTCGGACCGTATTGGGCGGCGTGCGGCGCTGATTATGGTGTACATGGTTCAGGCCGCGGCGTTCGGGCTGTTTGCGGTCAAGGGATCCATGGCCGCGATCACGGCCTCGGCGATACTGTTTGGCCTGACGGCGTGGAGCATCCCGGCCATCATGGCAGCGCTGTGCGGGGACTTGCTGGGGCCGCGGCTGGCGCCGGCGGGGCTGGGTTTCGTGACGCTGTTTTTCGGGATCGGGCAGGCGCTGGGGCCGAGCGTCGCGGGCATGATCGCGGACAGGACGGGTTCGTTCGCGCCGGCGTTTGTGCTGGCAATGGCCATCGCGCTGCTGGGGGCGGGATCGTCGGCGTTGCTGCGGCCGCACCGGCCGGAGGCTTTGGTACCGTCGGGGGAACAGGTTCAGTAGGCTTCACGGACGGACACGGCCGGGCACGGGGGCGGGGGGATGGGGTTTGGGGTTATTAAGGATGAAGGATGAAAAAACTTCTTGGAGAGACCTCTTGGGACGCCACTGGTGCCGAGCGAGGGGATCCTCACGCCCTGCCATAAAGGGCCATGAACAAAAGCCTTAGCCAGCGGCTGGCAGGGCTCAGGATGACAGGCTTTGATCTTGGTTTTCTTCCACATAAAAGCGCTGGCACAGGGCTTGTTTGCGCAGGATGACAGGCTTTGATTTTGGTCTGCACAACAAAAAGGCGCCTGACAGGGCTTCCCGCACGTTTAGGATGACAAGTTTGATCTGGGGCCGGCTGTTGATTTCTGTAAGAATGCAGGAAGTTGACAGATAGTAGTACAGCTCGGAGGCGCCGGGGGGCGCCATTTTATTGTTTTGCTTTTCGGGCGTAGACGGTCATGATGTCGAAGAGGTTGAGGGGGAAATTGAAGTCGAGGAGTTTTTGGGTTTGCAGGCGGGTGTAGAGGGGGGTCGGCAATAGGGAGCGGCAGGTGGACTGGGCGCTGCGCCAGAATGGGTGGTAGCGGATGCGGGGATCGCTGAAGCCGAGACGGTCGAGGAGGGTGGCTATGGATTTTCGGGTGAAGTAGTGGATGTGCGTGGGCGGATGAATGAGGCGCCACCGTGGGCCGCGGATGCGGGCGGTTACCGAGCCGATGTCGCCGGTAGTGAGTGCAATAAGACCGCCGGGTTTGAGGTCGCGCGCGGCTTTCTCGAGGAAGAGGTCGGGGTGAGGCAGGTGCTCGATGACGTCCCAGGCGCAGACGGCGTCGAGCGGTGCGGGTGTTTGAATGGTGAGGTAGTCGCCGGCTTGGACGGGGAGGCCGAGTTTTTGGCGGGCGTACGCGGCGGCGTGCTCGGAGACGTCGCAGCCGGCGACGTCGAACCTCGAGCGGGCTTCTAATAGGAAAAAGCCGTATGCGGCGCCGATCTCGAACAGTTTTGCGCCTTGGGGCAGGAGTTTCGTGAGTTCGCGGACGCGGCTGCGGAAGTTTCGGCGAAGGGCGGAGGCTTCGGCCTCGTAGTCGGCGTATTCGGCGCCTTTGAAATAGTTTTCGTTGTAGAGGTTGGTCTGTTCTTCCTGTGAGACATCGAGGGGCGCCCAGACGTGGGTGCATTGTCGGCACTGGACAAGCCCGGGCAGGTGTGGCTGGGTGTCGCGGGAGGTGCAGCACGCACAGGGCTGATCGGCCGTCATTGGCCGGGGTCCCGCGGCAATCGGCGCGAGCTTGAATCTTTCCTGATTACGTATAGGGGCCGTTGCTTGACTTCGGTCATGACGCGGGCCATGTATTCGCTGAGGATTCCGACGCAGGTGAGTTGGACCGAACTGAGCAGGATGACGACGAGTATGAGGCTGGTCCATCCGGCGGAGATGGGCATTCCGGCGGCGTAGGCAAACAGGGCAAAGGCCCCGTACGCGCCCGCAAACAGGACGAGGATGAACGCCAGCAAGAGCGACAACCGCAATGGCCGGACGCTGAAGCTGGTGATCCCGCTGGCGGCGAGGGCGATCATTTTGAGGGGGGTATATTTTGTGGCGCCGTCGATCCGGGCGGGGGCGGTAAACTCGATGTAGCGGGTGCGGAATCCGACCCAGGATACGAGCCCACGGACAAACCGCTCGCGTTCGGGGAGCTGTTTGAGCGCGCCTACGACTTCGGAGTCGAGCAGGCGGAAGTCGGCGGCGCCGGGCTTGAGTTGGGTGTCGGACAGCCAGTTCATGAGCGCGTAAAAGCATTTTGACGCGGCGCGTTTGACGGGTCCTTCGCCGTGGGTGCTTTTTCGGACGGCCTGGACGATGTCTGCTCCGTCACGCCACGTTTGGACCATGTCGACGATCAGCTCGGGTGGGTGCTGCCCGTCGGCGTCGAGGCAAATGACGGCGCCGTCCGCGCGGGCGTGATCGAGGCCGGCGGTGAGTGCGGCCATGTGGCCGAAGTTGCGGGAGAAATGGATGGCGCGGATCCGGGAGTCGGTTGCGGCGAGGCGGTCAAGGACGGCGGCGGTGTTGTCGGTGCTGCCGTCGTTGACGAAGAGGATCTCGAACGGTTCGGCGAGTTTTTCGCCGGTCGCAACCAGCCGCTCGGCCAGAAGCGGGAGGGTCGACTCTTCGTTGTAAGCCGGAATGATAAAGGAGAACCGGGTGCTCATGTTAAAGAAAGCGTAGCTTCAGGTTCGTATTAAAGTCAACCGGTGGAGTGAGACTTGGCCGGCTTTCTGGAAGTCCGCATCTTGAGGAGTGCGGCGGCAAGGATGAGCAGAAGCGTTGCGATTGAGATGATCTTACCGATGGGAAACAGCGGCGGAACGTATTCAAGCCGGATCTTATGGTGGCCGGCGGCGAGCGGGATGGCGCGTAAGACGTAATCGGCGGGCAGGACGTCGTAGGTTTGCTGGGGGGACGGTTCGAGTGGCGTTACGGTCCATCCGGGCGCATAGGCGTCGGTGTTGAGCAGAATGGCGGGTGTGGGTACTTCGAACTGCAGGACGTAATAGCCGGGGCTTTTGTCGAGTATCGAACCGGCGCCGGCGCTGGCGGCGGGATCAGTTGTGGGGGCGGGGTTTGGGTGTGACTCGAGGATGACTTCGGTGGCGGGCTTGAAGTCGGGCGAGTTGATTGCGGGCAGGACTTCATTTTTGAGCTTAACCGTTGCGTCGGTGATCAACGAGAACTCCGGCAAGGGAACGCACGGCGCGCTGGAGACCTCGTCGCCCGCGCCAACCAAGCCGGCGAGGCGCAACAGGCCAAGTTGACGGCCGACAAACCCGCCTGAAAGGAACCGGGGATCGCCGGATTTCCAGATCGGACGGTTCACATGCATGACGCTGACGACGAATTCAGTGTACCGCCGTTGCACAAGCGGGTCGCAACCCCAGATGTCCAGTGCGCCGGAATTGAACAGGCGGTTGATGGCGGCGGGGTGGTCCTTAAGTCGATTCGGGCGGAGCCGCTGTTGGGCCTCGACGACGCGTGGGAGTTGAAGCTCGGAGAGGTGGAACGACGATTTTGCGGGAAACGCGAACAGGGCCATTTCGGCGGCGACGGCGGCGGCGAGCAGGGCGGTGGCGCGGGGGAACCGCTTGACCACGCCGAGGAGGAACGCGAAAACGAGGGCGGTGCATGCGGCGCGAATGAATTCGGCGCGGACGTTGGGAGTGACAGAGGCGACTTCCCGGTTTTTCAGGCGAGTCGACGTCAGGTATTCCATGATACGGACGAGTGTGGTTTCCCGTTGAGGCAATGAGGCCTGCCCGTGGACGTATAGGGCGCCAGCGGCCAGAGCGACAGCCAGGACGATGAAAAGCAGGGCGGGCAGGATCGATTTGAGTGGGCGGGCGTAGAGCGCGTTGAGGCCTTCTCCGGCGATGATGGCCAGGATGAGTGATGCGGGCACGAGCAGGCGCGCGGGAACCCTGAACAGGCTGAATCCAGGCACCCAATTGAACACGGGCTCGTAAACGGGGGTGTAGCGGCCCAGCGCAAGGACGATCAGAATGCCGGCGAGAACGTAGAGGGGCAGGTTTTTTCGAAAGGGGGCGCGGAACAGGGCCATAAAAACCAAAAAGAGGCCGCCAATGCCAATGAAAAAGAAGACTTCCCAGATTTGCCAGCGGCCGACGTAGGGGGTGCCGTGGAGGGCGCCCCAGAAGCCGGGCATGACCAGCATGAGCAGGTTCTCGGGGGGGAATGAGAAGGACGTGGCGAAGGCGAGCGAGCCATCGCCGTGGGGCGCGCACAGCGTGAGGAAATGGAGTGCGGGCAAGAGCTGCACGGCCGTAAGCAGGAGGGGGATCGTGCCGACCATTGCAAACGCGGGGAGGGTTCGGAGCGGGCGCGGACAGGCCGGGGCATTCATAACGACGTAGAGGGCGACGGTAACGAACGTGATGAAGACGACGTGCGGCAATCCGGCGAGGATTTGCAGGGCGACGGCACCCACGCCGAGCATAGTCCAGCCGGCGGTGGGGCGTGCGATGAGCTTGTCGACGGCGAGCATGATGAGGGGCATCCAGGCGAACGCGGCGATCATGGTGAGGTGGCCGCCGTAGACATGGAGCATGAGCGCGCCGGAAAACATGGCTATCGTGCCGGCTGTGAATGCTGCGGGGATGTTTTGGCCGCGGTTCCTGGCCCAGGCAAACGTGAACAGCCCGAACAGGAGGACGTGAAAGGCCAAATCGAGGCTGATGGCTCTTGCCATCGGCAGAACGAGGTAGACGAGGTTGGGCGGGTAAAAGATGGCGGTTTGGAAGTTGGCGAGGCACGGCGTGCCGGAGAAGATGTGGGGGTTCCAGACGGGGAGCCGGCCGTCGCTGAGTTCGCCGAACGCGAACGTGCGGCTTGCATAGTAATACTGGTGGACGTCGCCGTACGGTGAGAAGGAGGGGACCTTGTCTCCCGGTACGAACAGGACGTCTGCGAAAACGGCGGCGACGAGGAGCCCCAGGGCGACAACTCCCAAGGCGATGTTGTTCCTGCTGCCCAACCCCAATGGCTCCCCGTTTATGAATCGCCAACTGCAATGCAATCAGAGTATATCAGACGGCGCGGGGGAACGGGTCATACATCACGTGTTTCCGGTTCGTTCTGTCTGGAGCGCGCACAACTCAAGGGCGTTGCGATTTGCGCGCTATCGCCACAAGAGACATCCCAAAGGGCGGGGGAATCAGAGCTTCCAGGCGGCGCGAGGTTTACAATCATAGTACAGTTCCCCGGCCCCCGGGGGAGGGGGAACTGTAAGACCAGGTCCAAAGGAGGTTGTTCAGTGCACCAAGAGGGCACTTTTACAGAAGGTTCTTGACACAAGCCAGAAGGTTCTTGACACAAGCGTCAGAACCACCTGAGTTGCCTTGATTATGCTTCAAGATAGTGATAATCTCCCGCGAAGGGTTACACATTCGGTTTAGGGGAGGGGGCTACTGGCTCCATGCTAGGTTACCGTCTACTCGAAACGGTGTCGCTGATATATGCGTCGCTACCGTGTCTTCTCTTCATGCTCGGTTGGCTCAAGCCCGTGTTTTCGCTTCCTTTGGCGGCAGTGCTTTTGGCGGGTGTTTTCTTTTCGGTCAGGCAGAGCGGCGAAATGCCGGACTCGACGGCCGGGCCAAGTGATGAAGCGCCCAATGGAAGCCAGAGCGCGCGGGTCTTCAGTTACCTCCTCATCGCCCTGATGGTCGCTTTGGTAGTCGCCTCTTCAGGCATCGGCGGGTACTCGTACCAGATAACCGACTATTCAAAGCATAATGCCGTCTTTCGTGACCTTATTTACAATCCTTGGCCGCTTGGATATGAGCAAACGGGGCCGGATAACAAACCTGGCTATCTCAATGCGTACCTCGGCTACTACCTGCCGTCTGCTATGGTTGGCAAAGCGCTTGGGTGGACGGCGTCGCAACATTTCTCCTATGTCTGGGCAACTGCCGGGGTGTTTCTGACGGTGCTCTGGTTCTTACGGTTAGTCGGACGCCCTTCGCCCTTTCTTGCCCTGATGTTTCTTTCATTTGGCGGCATTGACATCCTGGGGCTACTTTTTACGGGGCGGGTTCCGGGCTGGCAGGTGGGGTGGCTCGACTACTGGATGTGCGAGTTCGCGCGAGGAAAAGGTGAAAGCGTCTTGCACGGCGTCTTTTTTATCTTCGGCAGTAATCTCACCTTCCTGACTGATGGTCCCCACCACGTGTTGCCAAACTGGATCTGTATTCTGATGATGCTCCATGATGCAACACACCGGAAGTCCGCGCGTAGGCTATTATTCTTGTGGGCGTTGACGCCCCTCAACTCGGCCTTCGTTGCCGTGGGCATGGCGCCATATGTTCTTCTCTCTCTCTATGAGACTCGGCTCAAGAAGGTTGCGAGCTTCCCGAATCTCGTCGCGGCGCCGCTGATTCTGCTGTTAAGTGCGCTGTATTTCCTGTCGAACAACGGTGACTTCATCCGCGGCTGGCTTTGGGAGTTCCAGGATTTACGGGAGTCCTGGCCTTACTTGCTCCTGTATTACACCGCCGAATTCGGGCTTTACGTGTTGTTTTGCCCGCTGCTTCGGCAACCGTGCAACGCGAGGTGGCGGATCTGGTGGTATGCGTCAATCGCGTGCTTGCTCCTCCTTCCCTGGTACCGCATCGGCGGCGCGTGCGACTTTACTGCCAAGGGTGCGGTCGCTTCGATCCTCGTGTTTCAACTGTGCCTGGCCGTCGCCCTGAAGACCGCAACGGATCAACGGCACAGGATCCGTGTAACAGCGCTTGTCTCCCTTCTTATCATTGGGAGCTTCGCCGCCATAGGCCTGATGGCGCAAGCGCACGAATACGGGTTGGATCCTCGCCCCCGCAACGGGCGCAATCTGATGCGCATCGATGAACTGGAGCCCAAGGAAATTGCAGCACAGCTCTTCTCCGATGGCAGCTCGTTCTTCTGGCGAGTTCTCGCAAGGCCCGTTGTTCAGAAGCCGCCAGCACCGCTCTCCTTTGCAGGGGGGTGGGACTTCGGTTCGTCACGCACGAGCGCGTGGCAGTGGCCTTTTGCCGACAACGGCGTCGAATGGACACCCTCGGGCGCAGTTGTCCACATGTCGCGCACGGGTCCTCTTCTAAGATTGAGCAACGTGGCTTTTCAGGCAAGCGACGTGGCCGCCATTTCAGTGTCGATGTCAGCTTTCCGAGTCAACGACCCTCAGAGAAAGCCCGTGGCGCTCGAGACTTCGGTGCTCTGGGCTACTGATTGGGATCTAAGCGAGCAGAACCGAGACTGGCCGTTTAGCACAGCGCGTGTGCGAGGGTTCAACCAGTTTCCCCAGGCATACATGGCCTGGGTCAGCGAGATGCAGACGTGGCGCGGGACGGTGCGCGACCTTTGTGTCTATGTTGTTTTGCCCGAAAGTGGCAAAGAGGAATACGAAATCTGCGTCAGCGGCATCCAGTTCCTTCGCCGGCGCGCATCAGAACTGCCAGAGTTGTTTTGATTATGCTTAACGATCGTGATAATCTCCGGCGAACGGTTACACATTCAGTTCAGGGGAGGGGGAGTACCGGCTCCATGGCAGGCTATCGTCTACTCGAAACGGTGTCGCTGATTTATGCGTCACTACCGTGTCTTCTCTTCATGCTGGGGTGGCTCAAGCCCGTGTTTTCGCTCCCTTTGGCGGCAGTGCTTTCGGCGGGTGTTTTCTTTTCGGTCAGGCAGAGCGGGCAGATGCCGGATTCGACGGCCGGGCGAGGTGATGACCCGCCCAGTGGAAGCCAGAACGCCCGGGTCTTCCGTTACGTCCTCATCGCGCTCCTGGTGGCTTTCGTGGTCGCCTTTACAGGCATCGGCGGCTATTCGTTCCAAGTGACGGACTATTCAAAGCATAATGCCTTTTTCCGTGACCTCATCGCGAATCCCTGGCCGCTGGGATATCAGCAGACTGGGCTCGCGAACCAGCCGGGGACTCTCAACACGTACTTCGGCTACTATCTGCCTACAGCCGCGGTAGGCAAAGTTGTTGGGTGGACCGCGGCGCAGCATTTTTCGTATCTCTGGGCGACGCTCGGCGTGTTTCTGACGGTGCTGTGGTTCTTGCGATTCGTCGGACGTCCCTCACCTCTTTACGCGCTGCTGTTCCTCTTCTTCGGGGGCATCGATATCCTGGGAACGTTTATTACCAAGGGATGGCCCGTCGACGGGAGTACGGGATGGATTGACGCCTGGATGCCGACTTTCGCAACCGGAGAAGGCCACGGCGTCCTGAACGGCGTTTTCTTCATATTCGCCGGTACTCTCAGACTCCTGACCGACGCCCCGCACCACATATTGCCAACGTGGATCTGTATCTTTATGGTGCTTCACGACGCCACACAGAGGAGGTCTGCGCATAGGCTGTTGTTCCTGTGGGCTTTGGTACCCCTCAACTCGGCCTTCGTTGCGGTGGGTATGGCGCCTTATATCTTTCTCTCTCTTTATGAGACTCGGTTCAAGCGGGTCGCGAGCTTCCCGAATCTCGTCGCGGCGCCACTGATTCTACTGTTATGTGCGTTGTTCTTCCTGTCGAACAACGGGGAATTTGTCAGCGGTTGGCTATGGGAGTTCCAGGATATACGGAAATCGTGGCCCCATTTGCTCCTGTATTACATGACGGCATTCGGTCTTTACGCGTTGTGCTGCCCGTTGCTCCGGCAACCGTGCAATACGAGGTGGCGGATCTGGTGGTATACGTCAATCGGATGTCTGCTCTTGCTTCCCTGGTACCGCATCGGCGAATGGTGCGACTTCACGACAAAGGGCGCGATCGCTTCGAGCCTCGTGTTTCTGGTGTGTTTGGCCGTCGCCTTGAGAACCGCCAGCGCCCAAAAGGACAGGCAGAGCGTAAAAACACTCGTCATCCTATTCTGTCTCGGAAGCCTTGGCGCCGTAAGCTTAATGGCGCAAGCATTCGAATACGGAATCGATACTCGCTCTCGCAACGCACACAATATGACGCGTGTAGATGAATTGGAGCCTAAGGAGACTGCAGCACAGCTTTTCTCCGGTGGCAACTCATTTTTTTGGCGGGTTCTCGCAAGGCCGGTTGTCTTGACGAAACCAGAGCCTCTCGTCTCGGCAGCGGCGTGGAACTTCGTTTCGACGGCTCCGAGCGAGTGGCGTTGGCTTTTCGCCGCTGAGAAAGTCGAACAGACGCCAGAAGGTGCAGTTTTTCGCGGATCGCGTAGCGGTCCGCTTCTACGATTGACAAACATGGATTTTCAGGCGAGCGACGTGGCGGCAATTTCGATGACCATGACGGCCTATCGAGTCAAGGATCCTCAGAGAAAGCCGGTGGATTTCATGAATTCTATCGTCTGGGCTACTGAAAGGGATTTAACCGAGCAGAATCGAAAGTGGCCCTTTAGCAATTCGCCCGTTCTGTGGTTTAAGGAATTCTCCCGCGGATACATGGTTTGGATCAGTGAATCGCACGCTTGGCGCGGAACCATACGCGATCTCTGTATCTACATCGATCTGCCTGAGGATGATAAAGAAGAAGAATACGAAATCTGCGTTAGCGACATCCAGTTCCTGGGCCGGTGATGCTCGGCGCACGTAGCGGGAAACCGATCGTCAGCCGAGCTTCTTGGCAGGCACGCCGATGACTGTGACGTTCGGCTCGTCGACATTTTTAACCACGCATGCCTGAGCGCCGGTCACCACGCCGGGTGCGATGGAAGTTTTCTCGCGCACGACCGTCCCCGTTCCGAGGGAAACGCCCTCGCCAAGCGTAACGTTGCCCGAGATGCTGCATCCCGGATTGCAGGTTACGTAGTCCCCGAGTATCGCGTCGTGTCCCACGGTGCAGTTGAGGTTCAGGAGCACGAAATCGCCGACTTGGACGTTGGTGGTCAGAACGCAGCCCGGCGAGATAATGCCGCCGACACCGATCCGGCAGTCGGCGCCTTGGATGAGCGCGTGCGGATGTACGATCGTCGCGGCGGGCCTCAGTCCGCTCTCGAGTGCGCGCGCCGCGAGTTTCTTCTTTGTTTCAGGGTTGCCGGTTCCCAGCACGAATTGCTCGAACTTGATCCCTTGAACGGAGTCGAACTTCCAATCCTTCACCACGGTGATCACTTCCCCCGCTATCGCGATCTCCTTCGTATCCGAAAGGTCATCCACAAACACAACACGGGCATCCGCGTGCAGGGCCTTGATGTGCCAGTACATCTCCCGCGCGAAACCGCCGGCACCGAGGACAACAACGTTCTTTGCCACTTCACTGCCCTTTCTTATTCGTCTCGGCGTTGAATGATCTCGCGGATGATGTATGCAGGATACCTTTGAGTTGTGTTATACGTGCGAATCAGGAACTCGCCCACAACGGATAGGACGCCCAGGATCATCAATAGACTCAGCACGAGAAAATTGAGGATCAACCCGTTGGTTGTCTGTGTGAGTATCGAGAATGGAAGGAGCCACCCGAGGGTGATGCGCGTGACGAATAACAGGGCGAAAACCAGGCAGAACGCACTCAGGTATTGGAACAGCCGATCGGATATGCCGACAAAGTTATCCATGTTGTAGGCGAACAGTTTGCGAAATGTCCAGCCTGATTTGCCGTATTTGCGCGGATAATGTGTGACTGTGACCTCGGCACAGCGTTGCGCCTGCGCTATAACATATGCGGGTCGCCAAGGCTTGAACGGACCATAGTCAAACGCACGAATCAGTGCGGCATCGTATATCTTGAACGTACACCCGAAATCAGTTAACCGGCTCTTGGACACCTTCCGCATGATCATGTTCGCGATCTTCGAGGGCAGGATGCGCGATAAAGAATCGCGCCGGTTTTTACGGCAGCCGCTCACAACGTCGCATCCCTCATCATATTTCGCCACAAGCAGCGACAGCTCTCCGGGGTCCAGTTGGAGATCGCTGTCGATGAAAGCGAAATGCCGTCCGCGGGCATGCGTAAACCCTGCCGTCATCGCTGCGGCCTGCCCGGCATTCTTGAAGAGGTCTATGACAACGGTGACGTTGTTATCTCTCTCAAATATACTTTTCAAATGTTCGAATGTCTTGTCCGTGCTGCCGTCATTCACGAAAATGATCTCGTAGCTCCGCCCCAACGCCGCCAGCACTTTCGATAGGCGCGCATGGAACTCATCGATGCTCTTTTCCTCGTAGTAACACGTGATGATGACGCTGAACTCCGGCGACTGGGAATTGAGGTCGATATCTGCCATGTCAACGGGACCTCAATTCCCGGATCACGGTACAGACGGTCTGGACAACCTCATCTCTGAGCGTACCGTACAGCGGTAGACATAGTACCTGTTTTGTCACGCGTTCGGCGACGGGCAAGTTCGTCGCGGCAGCCGACGGCAGGGCCGAGTAGCAGGAGAATTGGGTGCACAAGGGGTAGAAGTATTTCCGCGTGAAAATGTTGAAGTCCTTGAGCCGGTTATAGAGTGCGTCGCGGCTCATTCCATATCGCTCTTCATTCACCAAGACGGGGAAGTAGGCGTAATTGTGCTGCACCGCGGGCAGGTCGTCTTGGACCCGGATACCCGGAATCCCCGCCAGGCATTTCCGGTAGGTCGCGGTCAATCGGCGGCGATTGGCGATCTCGGTATCGATCATGTCGAGCTGAAGCAGGCCGAAAGCGGCCTGAAACTCGTTCATCTTGCCGTTGATCCCAGGGCCGATGACGGTCTCTTCGTTGGCAAACCCGAAATTCTTGAGGAAATCCACGCGTTTCTTCTCGCCGGCCGTTTTCGAGACGATTGCGCCGCCCTCGATGGAGGTGAACAGCTTCGTCGCGTGGAAGCTCAGCACGGACAGGTCGCCCGCCTGGACAATGGGATGGTCTCTGTAGCGGACGCCGAACGCGTGTGCGGCGTCGTAGATGACGTCCAGGCCATGGCGATCCGCGATCTCTTGAATGCCATCGATGTTACAGGGATTCCCAAACACGTGGACGGGCATGATGGCTTTTGTCTCCGGGCTGATCAGCCGCTCGATGCATCCCGGATCCAGGTTGAAAGTCGTCTCCTCAATATCGCAAAAGACCGGTCGTATGCGGTTCCAGTAAAGCACGTGGGCTGTCGCTGGAAACGTAAATGGGGTGGTGATGACTTCACCTTCGTTGATGCGCAACATGTGCAACGCGACCAGAAGCGCGATGGTGCCGTTGCAGAAGAGGCTCACATGCTCGATCCCGAGGTATTCAGCGAGACGCCTCTCAAATTCCTGGTGGAAGTGCCCGCCGTTCGTGAGCCACTTCGAGTCCCAGATGACCTTCACAAGATCTTGGTATTTCTCGATCGGGGGCATCGTGGGCTGTGCGACGCGTATGGGCTCGGGAAGCCGCAGGCTCTGCAGTAGATCGCCGCTGGAAGTTGAACGAGGTCGTTTCCTGGATATTGCAGACATACGGCAGCCCCTTTATTCTCAGGCAAGTCTCACCGCCACGAAATTATAGCGCATTGAGTTTCCCCATTCAAAGATAAGAGTCTTCGAGAGAATATTGGGTAATGGTGACAGGAAACTAAATATCATGCCCAAAATTCCAGACGCGGCAGAAAATGCGTAAGTGCTGGCCGCAAAAAGATTTACGATGATGCATCTCATGGTGTGCCCACAAATTCTGACGAACAGGCAAAGATGATATGTCGAACAGTCAAGCATTCTGTACCGAGCTGTCCGCCGCCTGCCCGGACTGCGGCGTGAGTTTGCGCTTTTCTATGCTCTTCCGCTATGTTACAAACCCTGAGAAATATTGGCCGTAATAGACACGACGGGACCTTCTACTACAGGGGACATCCAAACGAGCGGCACCAGAATTCCGATCAGTAGACGTCACACACTCCTGGCCGTGGGCGGCCTCGCCTTTCTGGCTGGGTTGATGTATGCCGACGTGATGTTTCGCCCCAGCGGCATCGTCGCCTCGGGCATGGATGTGCCGATGCAGGAAGCGCCGTTTCGTGGTTTCGTATTCGGCGAAATGAAGAAAGGCCACCTGCCGCTCTGGAACCCGCACATCATGTCGGGCACACCACTCTTTCCCTTCTTTGGCCTCATGTATCCACCGTATCTCATATATCTCGTGCTGCCCCTGAGCAAGGCCCTGAATGCCGACATCGCGTTGCATCTCTTCTTGCTTGGGGCGTTCACGTTCGCTTGGCGCCGCGCACGCGGAGGATCCCTTCCCGCCTCATTTATGGCTGGTGCGGTTTTGATGTTTTCGCAGACGGTTTTCGTCCGAACGTACGCGGGACATCTATGCATGATGGCCGTGTTCGCTTGGGCGCCGCTGCTGTTTCTGGCGGTGGACCTCGTGTTTGACGGCTCCGCATTGGACGGATGCCTTCTGGGCATTCTCGCCGCTACGATGCAAATACTGACGGGTTCTATGGGGGTTGTGTTTTATATCGCGGTGGCGGTCGGCTTGTACTGCGGTCTTCATATGATGGGACTGCTTAGCCATCCACGGCGACTGCGCGCCCGCGCGCTCATGAATGTTGTTGTTGCGCTTGGGGCTATTGCCGTCGGCGCCATGCTCGTCGGGGCGGTCCAACTGTGGCCAAGCCTGCAAGCCGCGCAGGAAATAACGCGTTCTCAAGGTGTGCCGTATGATTTTGCCAAGACATTCTCGTACCCTCCCAAAAACCTGCTGCTTCTGATCGCGCCGAATTTCTTCGGGACAGTCGGACAAGCCGATCACTGGGGCCCGGAGTGCGGTTACTGGGAAGTGACGCTCTCGATCGGAATCATCGGTCTGCTGCTGGCTCTTCACGGGTCCATTCGCGGCGAACAAGCAACCCGTTACCGAATGCTGGCCATGGGCGCCGTGCTACTGGTCATCGCGCTGGGACACTATACGCCCGTGCATGAGTGGCTCTATAGATGGGCCCCGGGGTTCGACCGGCTCCGTGCGCCGGGACGGTTTCTTTTCGTGGTGGCTCTATGCCTCTCGATGCTGTCTGCAATAGGAATAGACCGTCTGCTACAAGAGCGGAAACGTCCCGTCGCACTGATTGTCGTTGCCGCAGTCCTCGCAACAGTGCTGGCCGCCTTGGCGCTAGGAGTACTTGTATCGGCATCACGCTCGCCAACCAACGGATACTGGGCGACTTTCGTTAAGCATACGCTGAGCGACTCCAACCTCTTGTATTGGGCGCCCTTGAATTTCCCGTATGCCAAAATGGCCCATATTGCCGCACGGTCACTGTTGTCGAGCGCCCTTTGTTGTGTGCTACTGGCGGGGCTTCTGTGGTTTTGCCGCGCTGCACCACGGCCGGATGCGGCGAACTCCCCCACGCGGCAACGCCTCTGGCCCGTTTACGCAACCGTTGCCCTGGCTGTTGCAGAAGTGTTTTCCCTTGCGCGGAGCCAAAGGCCTGAAGTGGATATCGCTCCTCCCGTCGATCCCCAACTCGCAGCCGCTCTCAGTACCATCAGCAAAGACGACCGAGTGTTGGACTTGGCTTTTAACGACAATCATACAATGACCATGGGGTGCGATGCGATCTGGGGATACAACCCAGTCGTTATGGAACGCTATGCAAAGTTCGTAGGATTCTCGCAAGGAGACGACCCCTCGCCAGGGGCTGATAGGATGCCCTACGGCAGCGGCGTGAATCCTCCCTTTCGCGAGATCAACAACATGCTCCGTATGCTCCGCTGCCGCTATGTGTTACCCCCGCTGGACGCCGGTGGCCTCCCCATCGACGCCAAAATTTCGATACCTCGGTTCCTACTCGTCCGAGACTACAAAGTCGTTTCGGATTCCCACGAGATATTGTCAATGCTCCGACAACCCACCTTCGATCCAACCCGCACCGTCCTCCTCGAAACGGCCCCGGACCCGCCGCCGAACCCTGCCGGAACGGGCGGCGTAGTGAAGCTCATCGAGAGTTCGACCGACCGCATGGTCCTCGACGTCGACCTCCCAAGTGCCGCCATCTTGGTCATCACGGATTCATACAGCAAAGATTGGATCGCGCGCCCTGTCGCGCCTGGCCCTCAAGAGTTCTACCAACTCCTTCCCGCGTACTACACCCTCCGGGCGATCCCCCTCAGTGCCGGCAAACACGCACTGGCCGTCGAATTCACGCCCTCAGGATTTCAAACCGGAAAATGGGTGTCACTCGCCGCCGCCTTCCTGTTGCTCATCTGTACTGCAATCCGAGCGGGATTTACACCGTTTTTCTAGTTGACCATCTGCCAAGCTTTGATCGTGTCGATTGAGTGGACCAACATCACGATGTTTAAGCAAGGGGATTTGCTGGTGGGCGGGGGCGAATCCCGGCCTCTTTCAAAGAACCAAGACAGGGGCCGTGCATCTTCTCCGGCACCCCGTTTGTCGCCACCTTTCAATCGGCACTGCTCTATCCGCCCAACTTGATCTACGCGGTTCTTCCCCTGTCCAAGGCCATCAGCTTCGACCTGATAGTAATTTGGGTGAATGCGCGTCAAATGGAGGTTTAGTCGGTGGTGAGAGGGCGAGTTCGGGGATGGGTCGGTCTGATTCCCGAGCGTGGTTGCATTGTTCAGAAGGCTGTGCTATTGTCATGGCATGCATAGTACGGCTCTTACGGCAGAGACGGTCCAGGCGGGGTGCGAGGCGGGGTTTGACTGGGCGGCGTGGGATCGATTCGTGGACGCATGCCCCGGCGGGACGTTCTATCACCGGAGCGGCTGGCTCAAAGCGGTGGCGATTGGGCTGGGTCACGACATCCGGCTGCACATCGTGCGGGAAGGCGGCGAAATCCGCACGGGTGCGTTTGTGCGGCGTGCGGCGAAGCTGGGGATCCGCGCGGGCCGGAAACCGTGGGGGACGGGCTACAATGGCGTGATAGGGGCGTCGGGCGAGGCGGACCGGTTCGCGGACGCGCTGCGCGCGGAGTTGCTGCGCGTCTATCATCAGGTGCGGCTCGTTCAGGCGCCGCCGGATTGCGGCATCGAGGAGTTACAGGCGCCATGGCGCGTCAAGCGGATCAAGACGCCTGTTTTGAACCTGCGCGACATGGGGAAGCTGTGGGATTCGTTTGACCGGCGGGCGCGGCAGCGTGTGAGGAAGGCGGCGGGGCTCGGGGTGACGGTCGGGGAAAGCACTTGTTTTGGAGATTTCGCCGAGCTTTACAAGATGACATACGAGCGGCAGGGCCTGCCGATGCCGTTGCCCGCCCGGGCCATCGAGGAGGTTTTGCGGGTGGCGGTGGAGTCGGGCGACGCGCGGTTGTATTTGGCGAGAACGGCGTTGGGAGAACCTGCGGCGGGCCTGTTGGTTGGATTTCGGGGAGCGGGCGCGTGGTTTGTTTTGGCGGCGTCGCATCCGCTGCACCGGAAGACCGATGCGGTGACGTTGCTTTGGTGGCATGCGATGGAACAGTGCGCGGGGCTGGTGGGCGAGATCGATCTGGTTGGTCACGGGGTGGACAGCATTGATCAGTTCAAGAACTCGTTTTCGCCGCGGCTCGTGGACCACTGCGACTGTGAGGCTTACAGCAAGGGCCCTGCGGGGTGGGCGTTGCGCGCGCTGGATCAGCGGCGCCGGCGCGGCCAGGGGCCGGAGATCCAACCGTGATGGGCATCATTGCGCGGCCGGTGTCGCCCGGGGAGTATCCACAATGGAATGATCTGGCGGCCGGGGACAAAGCGGGGACGGTTTACCATGACGCGCGGTGGCTTGGTGCGGTGTCGGAAGCGTCGTGTGATGAATTGGTGCTGCTGGGTTTTTATTGGGGGGATAGGCTGGTGGGAGGTTTGCCGTTTCAGGTTCGGCGGCGTGCGGGTTTGACGCTGGCGCGGCGTGCGTTTGCGACGCCGTACTCGGGCCTGCTGCACGCGCCGGGGCTGGATGAAGAAACAAAGGCAGAGCTGTTAAAGGCCGTAGAGGTCGCGGCGGGACAGTACTCGCAGTTTTCGATGGTGTTTGCACCGTTTGCCTCGCCGCCGGTTTTTGGGCGGGGCTGGCGGAGTGTGGAGCGGGCAACGTGGCTGATAGGGCTCGAAGACGAGGGAACGATGTGGGACGCTCTGGGGCACGCGCTTCAGAAGAAAATCCGGAGAACGGCGCGGCGCGGGGTCCGGGTGACGGACGACGGCGACCCGGAGGCTTTTTACGCCCTGTACGTGGCGACGTTCGCGCGGCGCGGTCTTCGGCCGCCGTTCAGCCGGGACTCGTTTGCGCGGATGATTGGGCGGCTTGTGGGCGCGGGGGTTGGTCGGGTTTATGTGGCTTACGCGGGTGGGCGTCCATGTGCGGGGCGGCTGGTGCTGTTTGATCAGCGTCGGGCGTACTGCGCACTATCGGGTTTTGACCCGTCGCTGGCGCATCTGCGGGCGGGCGATTGCCTGATGTGGGAGGTGATGCGGTCGGTGTCGGCCACGCGGGATCAGATGGATCTTGTTGGCGCAAATTTGTCGGGCATCAGCGAATACAAACAGAAGTTTCGGGGTGTGCTGAGTCCGTACGTTGAAATGACGCGGTGGAAAACGACGGCCGAGCGCGTGTTGATCGGGTTTCACCAGTGGGCGACGCGGTCGCGGAGGGGCAGCGCACGTGCGTGAACCTGTTCTATATATCGTCGGCAGTTATCCGTCGACGACGGAGACGTTCATCGAGAGGGAGATCCGGGGGTTGCGCGAGCGCGGCCTCGAGATCGAGGTTCTCGCTCTGGACAGCCTGGCTGCGGGCGGAATCGCCGCGGGCGCGATGCGGCCGGGTGTGGTGTTGTCGGCGTTTCGAGATCTGCGCCGGGGCGTGGACAGGTGCGGGATCCGGCGCGCAGTGGGAGCGGCGCTCAGGGGTGCGGCGATCGTGAGAAACCTGCGGGCGGGTCACATTCACGCGCACTTTCTCGGGCTTCCGGCGACGGTGGCGTACGGCATTTGGCGGATGACGGGCATTCCCTACAGTATTACGGCGCATGCGCGGGACATTTACGTGGAGAAGACGCCGGAGGTCGTGGCGGCGGGGGCGAAATTCAGGACGACCTGCACGCGGACAGGGTTGTATTTTTTGAAAGACCGGTATCCGGAGTGTCTGTTCGAGCTTGTGCGCCACGGGGTGGAGGTGAGGGAGGTACCGCGGCGGGCGGAGGGGGAGAAAAGAGAGTTGCAATTGCTGGGTGTGGGGCGGTTGGTGGAGAAAAAAGGTTTCGGCTACCTGGTGGACGCGTGCGGGTTGTTGCAGAAGCGCGGCGTGCCGTTCCGGTGCAGAATCGTGGGCGAGGGACCGGGTGAGGCGGGGCTGCGGCAGAAAATCGAGGCGCTGGGACTTGGGGATCGCGTTGAAATCCAGCGGTTCTGCCCGCATCAGCAGATGGCCGGCCATTATGCCGGTTCGGACGTGCTGGTTGTGCCGTCGGTCGTGGCGGGGGACGGCGACCGGGACGGCGTGCCGAACGTGATCCTGGAGGCGATGGCGGGGGGCGTTCCGGTTGTGGCCACGGGTGCGGGCGGGATCGGCGAAGTGGTGATAGATGGGCTCACGGGGGTGCTTGTAGGGCAACGGGACGGTGCGGGGATCGCGGCGGCCGTCTCGATGCTGCACGCGGACGTCCAACTGCGGCAACAACTGGCGGCGGCGGCCAGGCGGTTCATTGCCAGAGAGTTTGAACCCTCGAGGTGGATGGAGAAACTGCAGCAGCTTTTTACGCAGGGGTAGATTCGGACGTAAGAAGCGGGTCAGACGGGCCGGCGGTAGGTGGTGGTTTCGGTGACGATGAAGTCCATGGGGACGTCGTGGGTATCGTTGTCGATGTGGGTGACGATTTGGATGTCGTAGGCGAGCGCGATGATGGGGCCGCCGTAGGTGGCGAGGAACCGGTCGAAATAGCCGCCGCCGTACCCGATGCGCCAGCCGTCCACGCTGAACACGACGCCGGGCACCACGACGACGGAATCGGCGGGCGGTTTTGAGATGCGGCGGGCGTCGGGGCGTGGCTCGAGAATGCCGAATCGGCCCGGCTCGAGGTCGGCCATGTCGTGCAGGCGCGACCACAGGAGTTTTCCGGCGGGTTCGGCCACGGGCACGAGAACGGGGTAGATGTGCTTGAGGAGGCTGCGAATCAGGGGTATTGTGTCGACTTCGTTGTCTTTGGATGCGACGTAGATGAGAAACCCTCTTGCGGCGGCAAAGGCGGGCAGGCGGCGCAGCCTGGCGACGATTTCGGCGCTGCGTGCCTCCGCGTCGGCGGGTTCGAGCGCCCTGCGGAGTTCGAGATATTTGGCGCGAAGTTCGGCTTTGAGCATCTCAGAAGTAAGGTATCAGGGCTTGGGGCGGCGGTCAAGCGGGTGCCTACTAGACTCGACACGGGGTGCTGAATCGGCTATGATGTCGCATCCTGAAGCTTGCGACTACGGGAGGCCATGCCATGGCAAGAGCCGGACGGGCGGTCTTGAGTTGCTACGACACGACGGGGCTGGTGGAACTGGCGGGTCTGCTGCGCGAATACGAGTATGAACTGATTTGCACGACGGGTACGCAGCGCGCGCTCGAGGAGGCGGGCATCGAGGCGACGGGGGTCGGCGATTTTACGGGGGTCGAGGAGATGCTGGACGGGCGGGTAAAATCGCTGCATCCAAAAGTTCACGCGGGATTGCTGGGGGTGCGCGACAACAAGCTGCACATCGAGCAGATGCAGGTGCACGAATACCGTTGGATAGATTTTATCGCGGTGAACCTTCACCCGATCGAGGCGCTGGCGCGCAAGCCGGGGGTGACGGTCGAGGAGGTGCTCGAGCAGATCGACGTTGGGGGTATGGCGATGGTGCGGTCGGCGGCGAAGAATTTCCGCTATGTGACGGTGGTGGTGAACCCGGCGCGGTACAAGACCATCATGCACGAGATGCGGGCGCACGACGGCGACGTGTCGTTTGCAACGCGATACCGGCTGGCGCAGGAGGCGTTCGAGTGCACGGCGGAGTACGACCGGTTTCTGGCGGAGTACCTGCGCCGGATGGAACCGCGGGAGGAGTAGTCGGTGAACGTATTGGTAATCGGCGGCGGTGGGCGTGAGCACGCGCTGGTTTGGAAACTGGCGCAAAGCCCGCTGGTGCAAGCCATCTACTGCGCGCCGGGCAACCCGGGGATAGGCCGGCTGGCGGAGTGCGTCAAGCTGAACCCGCGGGATTTCGAGGGTTTGGCTCGGTTTGCGCGCGAAAAAAGCGTGGACCTGACCGTCATCGGGCCGGAAGACCCCCTGACCGCGGGCATCGCGGACCACTTTGCGTCTGCCGGCCTTCGTGTGTTTGGCCCGTCGGCATCGGCGGCGCGGCTCGAGGGAAGCAAGTCATTCGCGAAGTCGTTCATGAAGCGTCACGGTGTTCCGACGGCGGATTACGCCGAGTTTGGCAGGGCCGATGCGGCGGTGGCGTATGTGCGGGAGAGGGGCGCGCCGATTGTGGTGAAAGCGGACGGTCTTGCGGCGGGAAAAGGCGTGACGGTGGCGCGGGACGTGGCGGAAGCGGAGGCGGCCATACGCGAGGCGATGGTGGATCGGGTGTTCGGCGATGCGGGGTCGCGGGTGGTGATCGAGGAGTGTATGGAAGGCGAGGAGGCGTCGGTGCTGGCGTTTTGCGATGGCAAGACGTTTGCCCCGATGGCGCCGAGCCAGGATCACAAGCCGGCATTTGACGGCGATACGGGGCCGAACACGGGCGGGATGGGGGCGTATGCGCCGGCGCCGGTGGCGACGGCGGAGGTGATGGAGGAAGTGGCGCGGACGGTGCTGGGGCCGATTGTCGAGGGAATGGCGGAGGAAGGCGCGCCGTACCGGGGCGTTTTATATGCGGGGCTGATGATCGGGCGCAAGGGGGCGAGGGTGGTCGAGATCAACTGCCGGTTCGGCGACCCGGAGACCCAGGTGGTGCTGCCCCTGATGACGACGGACATCGTGCCGGTCATGCTGGCCTGCTGCGAAGGGACGCTTGACCGGATCCAAATCGACTGGAGCACGGGGGCGTGCGTGTCGGTGGTGATGGCGTCGGGCGGGTACCCGAAAGAGTACGAGAAGGGGAAGGTAATCCACGGCATCAGGCAAGCCGAGGAGGAAGAAGGCGTGGTGGTATTTCACGCGGGAACGGCGGAACGGGACGGGCAATTGGTTACGAATGGGGGGCGGGTGTTGGACGTGACGGCGACGGGGCCGGACATCGCCTCGACGATCGACAAGGCGTACCGGGGCGTGAGGCGCATATCATTCGAGGAGGTGCATTTCCGCACGGATATCGGGAAGAAGGCCATTCACCGGCCTTTGAAATAAGGGCCAATTCAGCGTCGCGACGGTCTGTCACAACGGTCTTGATTGGTTATGTGGGGATCGACTAGAGTACGGGGCATGAAAAACGAAAAGACGACCGATTTGATGCATGACTTGGTGCTGCCGACGGTGCTTTTTGCGTCGCTGGGCGCGATGACGTGGGCGATCCGCGGGTGCTCGGGGTTTGGCGGTTCGGCGGGCTGCCTTTTTGCGGGTGTGCTTTGGGGCGCGGCGTGGTGGTTTATTGCGCGTGAACCGGGCGGCGAGCAGTCGCGCCGGTACGCGTCGGGTTGGATCATTCTGGCGCTGGCGTTCGGCATTGGCATTTCGGGGATGCGCGGGTGGATGCAGTGGCCGGCGTTTTTCGACGGGCGGCTGCAGACGAACTACGCGGCGGGCGAGTATGTGCCGATCTCGCGCGCATACGGGTTTTTGTGGCTGTTTATCGCGGGTGTGCCGTGGGCGGGTATCGGGGCGTGTATGCTGGCGTGGTGCGGTTCGCACCGGCGGACGTCGTGGTGGCAGTGGATCATGCGGATAGGCTGCGGCGTGGCGGGGTATTTCGTGGCGTTGTGGCTGTTCAAGGCGCTGCCGCAGGTGTTCCTGCCGCTGTATTCGTCGATGGCGGAGCGGTACCAGGATTGGGGGGCCAACCCGAACCTGCGCCGCCTGATCAACGACAATCGGGCGGCGATTACGCATCTCGGCGTGTACCTGGGCTTCCTCGGGTTTGAAATCGGCCGCAGAGACTGGCGCAACGTGACGCTGATCACTACGGTGGGCCTGCTGAACGGGCTTGGCTGGGCGGCGCTCCAGAACTGGAAATGGGCGCCGGGCGTGTGGCCGGGCGTCAACTTCAACTGGTGGAGATGCTGGGAATCGTCGGGCGGGATCAGCATTGGGATCGCGTACGGCGTGGCGTACTTTTTGGTGAACCGGCGCGTGTCGGACGTCGAGCGTGCGAAGCTGGGCGACCTCTTGAGAAACCAGCGGCCCAATCTCGAGCGGTTCGCCGTATACCTGGCGCTCGTCGTCGGGCTCGGCATGTCGATCAAGAACGGGCTCAAAGGCTGGGCCAACATTTACATCGGCAACGAGAACTACTGGGACAACATCTTCTGGAATATAGCGTGGCCGCTGATGCTGCTCTGGTTGATCGTGCTCGTTGTCAGAATCAGAAAGACAATGCTCCCGAAAGGCTACCCGGGGGACGTGTTCCCGCGCGCGGCGCTGCTGATGTGGGTGGTGCTGATCACGCACAACGCGATTGCGCAACTCGTGACGGCCTCGTTGGGAAATTGGGTTGAACTGTCGTTCAGCGTTTACTACCTCATCCTGTTTGTTATTTCCGGTTTTATCATCGCCCACTACCATTCGATGAAGAAAAAGGCGGCGGGGGATGTGCCCAACCTCGAGGCGGCTCTCGGGGGGTGAAGATTGCGGATTGCGGGGCGGCGGCCGCTCTGCGAGATTGAGTGGATACGGGCTTTCGGTTGTCTCGATACTTAAAAAGAGACTCATTGCTGTTTGTTTGACAAAAGGGTGGAAAAACAAACCGCTTGCTTTTGTAATATAATGGACTTAACGCAGTTCTGGGCTGAGTAACTTGGGGAGACTGATAATGAAACGCGCTGCAATGGTAGTGGTGTTCTGTCTGGTGGCTTCGAGCTTAGCGTTTGCGTCTGGCGAAAGTTACCTCTTGACCGATGCTGGCGGGTTAGAGTACGACATTCTCACCGACGTCGACAACTACATGTGTACCACCTATTATTCCCTCTCTTCCTATTGTTGGACCACCTCGTGGACAGTTTCCGGGGTAGCCTGGGAAGCCAGCTACACACATACCGTCTCCGCAAGCACCATCAGCGGCGGAATGACGTCCCAAACCTACATGAGCGACGCGTTCGACGGTTACAACCTGGTTGCCGGGTATGCCAACAATGGCCCCGCAACCGTTGAAGCCAACGGCCGGCAGATCGTGTTCCCTACCCAGACAGAGGGCAACCTGCAATTTCACCGCAAGGTTTTTGTGCCGGAAAACGACGAGTTCTGCCGCTGGCTCAATATCGTAACCAACACCGGCTCGAGTTCCGAATGGGTGTTTCTCACCATCTACGGAGATCTTGGCAGCGACTCCCGTACGCTCATCGTCGACACGTCCAGCGGCGATACTATTGCCGACAGTGAAGACGCCTGGATCGTGAGCATGGAAGACTTTGACGGTTATACCGCAAGCCCCGACCCGCGGCTTGGTCACGTTCTCAGGGGCCTAAACGCGCAAGTGGCGGCTAGCGATATATATTTCTCCAGCGGCAATGATCAAGTCGAGTGGCAATATGTATTTGCCCTCGAGCCGGCCCAAACCGGCATCATCATGAATTTCGTCAGCGGCCAGCCCACAGTCAACGGGGCGCGTCAAAAAGCGATCCAACTCTCAGAACCCAGCGGTGTCGCGCTCGACTTCATGACGGCCGAAGAAAAAGGGACCGTCCTCAACTTTGCACTAGGGTCGCTCACGCCTCCTACCGTAACCGGCGTCACCCCGACGAGCGATACCACCCCGACGTGGACGTGGGAGCCGGGCGGGGGCGGGAACGGGACGTACCGGTATCAGCTTGACGGGGTTGGGGGGAGTTGGACGCAAACCACCGTGCCTGCGTACACGCCGGCAAGCCCGCTGGCGAACGGCGCGCACACGCTTTACGTCCAGGAACGGAATGAGAATGGCGACTGGTCGGCGTCAGGCAGCTTTACGATCATGGTCGGTACGTGGCTTGCGTTGGACGCGGACGGGGACGGGTTGACGGGTGCGGAGGAATCGGCGATCGGGACGAACCCGGACAAGCCGGATACCGACGGGGACGGGCTCGATGACGGGTATGAACACGGGCATGGGCTTGACCCGCTGGACGCAGAGGACGCCTATCTCGATGCCGATGGCGATGGGTATACGAATTTTGAAGAGTACCTGTTGCGGTCGGATCCGCAGAACCCGAATTCGCCGCGGGATACGTTCTACATCTCCGCGGTGAGGGGGGTCGATACGCCCATCGCGGGCACCGAGTCCGTGCCGTGGCGCACGATTGGTTATGCGATTGATCGAGTAGGGCCGAGCGAGCAAGTGCCGGTGACGCTGGTGGTGCTGCCGGGGACTTACACCGAGAACGTAACATTGAAAGCGTACATGATGCTGGCCGGCGCCGAAGGTGCAGAAAAACCCGTGATTGCGGGCAGCGTTGCCGCCGCGGCGTCGACCGAATTGCGGCAACTCGCCGTAAGATCGCCGTCGGCGGGGTCGGGCGTGCTTCTGCATATTACGACGTCCGAGGTGAGGGTAAAGCAAGTGGATTTTACCGGCGTGGGGTTCACGGGGATCCGGTTTGATTCGTTGAACGGCAGCGGCGTCGTGATCGAACGGTGCGTGTTCAGCGGGCTGCATACGGGGATTGAGATTATCGAGGCGCTCCCGACGATCCGGCGCTGTGTCTTTGAGAACATTTCCGGGGACGGGATCGCGGTGCGCCCGAGGACGGTAGACCTAAAAAGCGAAGACGACGGCAGCCTGGGCGAGGCCGGGGACGCCAATTCAGGGTACAACACGTTCATCACCTCCACCATCGATGACTACGCCGTGGTCAATGAGCGCGAAGGCGAAACACTCGTAATGGAAAACAACGACTGGGACACGGACGACGCGGAGGTGATTAGGGATTCAATCGGTGGCGGGGGCGAAGTCGATTTCGAGCCGCCGTTGACCAAAGGCGCCGGCATGACGGCCGCCAGTGTGTTTTGCTCCGTCTGGAACACCGGGGACAAAACGCCCATAGAAACCGCCTCAATCCAATTGACCCCCGGGGAGTTCAGCGCGGTGACGGCGAACGTGTCCGGGGTGTACACGTTTGCCTGTGTCCTGCCCGGCAACTGGACGTTCAGCGTGAGGGCGCCCGCGTATGTGGACGCGTCGCAAACGGCCAGCGTCGGGGCGGGCGAGAGCAAGAGCCTGCTGTTCCCGATGCAACCGGGCAGCCCGGGCGAAGACGAAGATGACGATAACCCGCCGCCGGGCTGCTTCGGCGGCTGAGTGGCTTTACGCGCGTGTAATCCGCCCCCTGTGGAAGCCTGTGGTGACACGGCGCGGGGTGGAAAACCGCGCCTACATTAATGGTAGAATTTCAAGTTGGGCCAGAGCTGATTGAGCGGGGCGGTGGGGTTGCGGCAGAGGAACACGGGGCGGCCGGCGCCGAAATTTTTTCGATATGGGCTGGGGGCTTCGGCGGCAAGGGCGACGTCGTTGAAGAGTGTTTTGAGGAAGGTTTCTTCGAAGCCGAACGCGATGACGGCTTGGCCTGTTGCGCCTTGCGGTCCCCAGAGGTAGTAGGAGTTGTTGCCGCTGATCGCGGGGGGCAGGCCGGCGTCGCGGCCAAGCACGTTGACGAGCGACGCGTCGCCGTAGTCGTTCGTCAAGACGACGCACTCCGACCGTTCCGCTTCGGGGAGGTTGTTGTAGACGTTCAGGAAAGCGGTTAGCTCCTCCTGCTTGAGGATCTGATAGCGGAAATCGAATGTCAGGTCGGTGGGATCATCAATGACGAAGCCGAGGATCCTGGAGATGTACTGTTCCTTCCATTCGATTGTGCCGATGGGGCAGACAATGGGGAGAAAGACGACCCCCATGGCGGCAATTGCAGCGGCAAGCGGGGCGCGCAGGTGGGGGCCGCGCAGGTTTTGTTCGAGCAAAACCGAGCCGCCGGCCAGCAGCATGGGATAGGCGGGTGCGGGATAGTACACCTTGGCTTTGAAAACGAGCATGATGGCGAGGACGGTGATGAATATCCAGCCGATGATGCGGTAGGGCCGGCCGGGGGTGCTTTTCAGGAAAAACACGAGGCCGGCTATCCAGACGATCGCGTTGAACGGGTTCATCAGGATGAATTGCCCGACGATGAACAGGGGGCGTGGCGTGTCCTGCATGACGGTGGCATTGAGGTTGCGGACGAATTCGAGCGTGGCCCAGTCGTGGTCGAGTTGCCACAGCAGGTTGGGCACAAACACCAGAAACGCGATGCCCGCGCCGGCCCATGGCCATGGTGTGGCGAGGTCTTTGCGGCGGCGGGTCAAGAGGATGCCGGCGGCCATGCCCGCGCCGAGGAACAAGGTTGTGTGTTTGTTGAGGAGCGCGAGGCCGGTTGCCGCGCCTATGGCAAGCCACCAGCGTGCGTCGTCGCGCCGGCAGAGGGTGACGAGCAGATGGGCGATGACGAGCCAAAACAGCACCTCGAAACACGGGATGTTTAGGAAAGCGCCCGTCCGCAAGAACATCGGTGTGAAAACAAAACTCAGCGCCGCCAGGAATTCGCCAAACCGGCCCGCGCCGAGCCTGCGCGCCAGCCAGCCGGTCAGCAGACAACATATGCCCAGCACGAGGGCCGGGAAAAAGCGGAGCGCGAACAGGTTCACGCCCATCAGGTCGGTTGCGAACCGGGCCATCATGGGGACGAGCGGGGGGTGGTCGACATAGCCCCAGGCGGGCCTCGATCCGCAGACGATAAAGTAGAGTTCGTCGCCGTGGAAGCCGTATTGGCGGTTTACCAGCAGATGGAAGATGAACAGCGCGAGGCCCATTGCGCCCGCCAGCCAAGGCAAGTTCTCGATGCGTCGATTTGCCGCGTTGCTGGTCATCATCGGCCCATTAAAGCAGTTGCAGCACCTTGTGGCAAATGCCGGGCATCGCATACCGTCCAAGATCCCGAACAAACACCCACTTCGCCTCGTCATAAAGCCCGGTTTTGATACGGCCGCCGTTGAGGGAGCAGCGGTACACGCGCAAGGTGACTTTTCGGTGCGAGTAGGTGTGCGAGACGGCGCCCAGGCAGTCGTGGACGGTCACGTCCAGCCCGAGGGTGGTTATGACGGCTTGCTCCAAGTTTTTGCAGGCATCAAACGCGGGGAATTCCCACAAGCCGCCGAGCATGCCCGATGCGGGACGCCGCGCGATCAGCAGCCGGCCACGGTTCTGGATTATGGCGGCCACGGAATGGATGTGCGGGATTCGTTTCTTTGGCGCGCGGGCGGGCCGGGCTTCCTGCGTGCCGGTGGCGAGCGCCTGACAGCGGGCGCGCACGGGGCATTCGGCGCAGAGCGGTTTGCGGGAGATGCATACGCGTGCGCCGAGTTCCATGATGGCCTGGTTGAAATCGCCGGGGGCTTTCGTGGGCACGAGATCGCCGGCGAGCGCCCACAGTCGTTTGCGTGTGGGTGCGGCATCGATGCAGTCGGGGATGTTGAACAGGCGGGCGAGTACGCGCTGGACGTTGCCATCAACAACGGGCACGCGTTCCGCAAAAGCGATACTGGCGATGGCGTTGGCGGTGTAGCGTCCGACGCCGGGGAGTTCTGCCCATTCTGCGGCGGTCTGAGGGAAGCGGCCGGTTCGAGCGACGATGCGTGCGGCGTTGTGGAGGTTTCGTGCGCGGGCGTAGTAGCCGAGTCCTTCCCATGTTTTGAGGACGCGGCCGAGCGGTGCGCGTGCGAGCGCATCGACGTTTGGGAATGCATCGAGGAAACGCTCGTAGTAGGGCAGGCCCTGGTCGACGCGCGTCTGCTGAAGGATGATTTCTGAGATCCAGACACGGTACGGGTCTGTGGAACGTCGCCAGGGGAGGTCGCGTTTTGTGCGGCGGAACCACGCCAGCAATGCGCGGCGGATCTTTCCTGCCAGTATACGATCCACTTCGACTACAGTCATAAGCGATAAAGAAAAATGCCGGCGCGCCTGTTGCGTGACGCGCCGGCAATCGTACTCCGTTTAAAGTTTCTTGATGCGGATGTTTTTGAACGCGACGAATCGGGCGTGGTCCTGGAGGCCGATGAAACCGCGTTTGAGGCGTTTCTTGAGTTCGGGATTGTCGTCGATGTTGAGGTCTTGGATCACTTGCCCGTTAAGCGTGGCTTTCATGATAGGCCCGTTGAGCATGATTTCGAGGTCGTTCCACTCGCCGCACGGTTTGCTGGCGTTGAGTTTAGGCGGGACGACGACGTAGATCGAGCCGGTGGTCTGATTGTCGACGGGCTTGCCGTAGTCGCCCTGCAATTGGAATTCCATGCCGGTTTTTGACTGGCGGCCGGCGCGCGGGGCGCGGAGGTAGATGCCGCTGTTGCCGTTCTCGTTGATTTTCCACTCGAGGCGCAGCACGAAGTTGTCGTACCGCTCGCGGGAGTAGAGGGCCTCGCCGCCCATGGCTTTCCAGACGATCGCGCCGTCTTCGACCGCGAACCCGTCCGTGTTCGTGCCGTAATACCACCAGCCGTTGAGCGTCTTGCCGTCAAACAGCGATACGAACCCGTCCGCCCGTTCCTGTTCGGACAGCACCGAGTTGTCCGGCGTCCATGGTGCGGATTCGGCCGGATTGGCCATGGCGGCATCGAGCTTCGAGTAAGACTCGGGCGTGTCGGGCAGCAGGAAATGAGAGGTCAGGATTTGATCGGCCGGCGGGAGGGCGCCGAGCAGCATCACGGGCTTGCCGCTGGGACTTGCGGGGGGCGCGGTGACGAGGTTGATGGCGCCCCCGTTTTCCGCGGCAGTGATGGGGTCTGGCGCGATCCGGGAGAATTCTTCGGCGAGTTTTGCGCTGTCGGGCCCGGTAAACACGTACACGGCGCCCCGGTAGTTCTTGAGGGCCGTCGCCGCCGTGCGCGCCGCTGTCATCCGGAACTCGGAGTTGTCCGGTGCGTCGGATGGAATCACCCGGCATAACGCCGCGAACCGCCGGTTAAAACTCTCCCTAATCAGGTATTTGGCGCGTCCGAGTGCTTTTGGTTCGATGGACGAGCCGTCGGGGCTGTACCCGGTCATGCTGAAACATACGGAATTAGCGCCCACCTCGACGGCCCGGATGAGGGTGAGGTCGATCTCGTCCTGCGTCGTGGCTGGATCGCCCAGCTTGGGCGTCTCGATCGCGCGCAGAAACACGTCTCTGCCTTTGTACAGCAGGTTGCCGCCGCGCATCACGATGCGTTCTTTGGGATTGACCTGCGCGCTGCAGGCGGCTGAAATCACAAGCCCCATGACAAGTGCCGGGATTACTACGCGCGTGACTCGCATATCCACTCCTTTTCTACTGTGCGCCGGGGCGGCGTGGTTCGGTTCATGTGGGATTTTAGCAACAAGCGGGTAGGAAAGGAAAGATCCATAGGACCAATCCGACCAATCCGACCGATCCACCGAATAAAACCTCAGAAATAAATTACCGTGGAGAGGCTGAAGATATGCTGGTCGACGCTGGCGTCGAACGAGCGTTCGAGTGCGCCGGCGCCGGCCAGGGTGTCTCTGCGGGCGTCGGATGCCCATCGGTACTCGTATGCGGCATCGATGTTGACGCGGTTGTGGATCAGGACGCCCGCGCCCAGCGTGACGCCATAATAGTCGTCGGGGTCTCCGTCGCCCCGGCGTGTGCCCCACCAGGCGTTTTTGCGGCCGCTGGCGGGCGCGGGATCGTAGTAGACGCCTGCGCGGAGGCTGGGCAGCAGTTTCTGGCGCGGTTTGGCGGCGTCGACAAACACGTACTCGCCACCGAGCCGGATGGTATAGGTTGGGTCATGTTGGCTTTGCCACTTGGGCATGCCGGTGATGGGCGAGGTGCGGCCGTTGATGCCTTGCCGCGAGTCGATCTCGACGAAGCGGTCCCAGTTCCGGCGTGTGACGTCGAACGCGAGGGTCAGCTTGTCGTTGGGGAATCGGTAGGCAAGGCCGACGCCGAGCGCGGCGGGCCATTCGATCCGCAGAGTGCTGCGGTAGAACTGGACGCCGGACGGGTTTCCCATCCGGAGCAGGCGTTTATAGTCAACGTCGGTGTGGTAGGCGGTATGGTATACGGCGCCGACGCTGAGGCGCTCGGTGGGTTTGTAGAGAAGGCCGAACGTGTAGTTGATGCCCTCGACGTCGTCGTATTCTTCAAAGGTATTTGCGGTGCCGAACCCGAGGGACGACATCGAGGCGCCGCGCGTGAAGGACATGAAGTTGTTGAAGATGCCGCGGCGCAGCGTTTTGGTTTCCCATCCGTTGCCGGGGACGAGCGAGCTGTCCCAGATATTGAGCGCGACGCCGGCCGAGAGCCAATCGAAGATCTCGAAACCGAACGCGGGCGAGATGGCGCTGAGGTCGCCTTCCTGCTGATAGCGGATGTCGTAGTCGGTGAAAGAGAGGAGGCGGAGCACCGGGCTGGAAGCCCTGCCGAGCAGTCTGGCGCGGAAATCGATCCGGCGGTCGAAATTGTATTTGCGCTGATAATTGAGGCTGACGACGAAATTGCGGCCGGCGAACGTCCACGGGATGGGATACACGAAACTGAGGTAGTTGATCTCGTCGAGGTTGAGTTCGTAGGGGCCGGGTGTGCTGATGTTGAACGTGTCGGGGTAACTTTCGCGGAACCATTTCCAACTGTAGACGGCGGAAAACTCGGGCCGTTCGAGTTGGGTGAGGCCGCCGGGATTCCACGAGGCGGCGGTGGCGTCGTCGGCGACGGCGATAAACGCGCCGCCCATGCCGAGTGCACGCGCGCCGCTGCCGACAAAGTTGGGCGTCGAGTTGATGTCGACCTGCGCCCAAGCCAGCGACGCCAGCAACACCAAAACCGCCACACTACATAGTAATCGCGGCCATCCCCGCATCGAGTTTCACGCTCTCCTGTTCCGGTTTGAAGGCCTTGGCTTTCGCGCCCTGCGTCAACATTGCCTGGATTCTGCCACGCGCCACCGCAACCATTTCGCCCGGCTCGATCTCCGTCCCCGTCACCGGGTCGATCCACGGGTCCGTTTCCTCTACCACCAGAAGGTACATCCCCTCACGGACCCCGTCCTCCCGCGTCCAATTCAGGAGCATCTCGTCGCCGTCCGGTCTTGGGCGCACCGACAGGATCTCGCCGGAAAGCCGCGGGAACGCTTTGGCGAGATCGGCGGCGAGCGCCTCGAGGCCGGCGTCGATTCTTGCTTTGCTGGTCTTGTCGTCGATATACGCATCGAAAACCTGGAGGATTTCCGAGGTTTCGGTGCTGATGGCGCGGGCCTTGACTTCGACACCGCCGCCGCGTTCGAACAGGTCCGCCACCAGGAACACGTGCGCGTTTGTCAGCCGACCCAGCGCAATCGCGTCATCTGGATCCGCCAATGCGGCGGCCAACTGCAGTTCCGTGAGTGTATCCCGCAGCCGGATCCGGTCGAGCACGCGGAACCGGCCCGCCTCGAACAAGCTCGCTTCCGTACCCACCCGCAGCAATTCTGCCAGTGACGGCTCGACGGCCTCGCCCACAAACGCCAGCACGGCCAACGGCAGTTTCGATTCGGGGCTGTCGAGTTGAACGGGCCGCACGTTCACCTTGAGCGACGTTACGGTCTCGTGGCCCTGATCGTCCTTCGCCTGGACGTCTACCGGCACGACGGCGTCCCCTTCGGCGTCGATAGGGATGCGCCTTGAGAACGTTTCCTTGGGCGCGCCGGTCAGTTCATTAAACGGCTCGCCGTTAATAGTCAGCGCGGCGACTTTGGTCTGGGCGGTGGCATCGCCGGACACATAGAGGGTCTTGTTGTGGCGATATGGGCGCTCGGCCCGCGGGCTTCTCAGCACGATGGCGATGGGTTCGGCGGGCGGGGCGGCGGGCAGGGTGGTTGGCGCCGCCGGCAGGGAAGCCGGCGCAGCGTCCTGCGCGAACTCGAGCAAGTAGGGCGCACGCGCGTTCAATTCCCACAAGCGCGCCGACGCCGACTGTCTGTCGCCCCTGAAGAGCTTGATCACGGAGCGGGTTTCATTTCCCGCGATGTCCTTGGCGATGATGACGAAGGCGTTATCGCCCTGTTGCAGGGGCAACTCGGTCGAGAACTCGACGCGGTTGCCGGTTTCCGAAGAGAGGGGCCTATCGGCCAGCGTCACCAAGGCGACGCCGTTTTTGTCAACGCAGACGCCTTCCAAACGGACGGAATCGGCCTTTGTGACGGAAAAGTCGCGCGGCGAGAAGATGCCGATGGTTGGCCCGGTAAGGTCGACTTCCAGTTTGACGGTGGCGGCGGCCGATTTGTCGGCGAGATCGTCGGCTTTGAACGTGATTTCGTGGGTGCCTTCGTTGAGCAGGAGCGAATCGGCGACGGTTATTTGGGCATTGCTTCGCCGCTGCGGGAAGGCCTTGCCGTTAACCTCGATGCGGGCCACGGCCACGTCGTCGTTCGCGGAAAGTTCAAACGGCACCTGACGCGACGAGACAATGGCGCCGTCTTTAAGCGAGGTTTGCAGGGACGGGTCGGCGGTGTCACTGATTTGGCCGGAGGCGATCTGCTTGCGGGTGACGAGGTCGAGGTACTGGTTTGCGCGGGCGGTGTCGACCTGTTCGAGGGATTTTTCGAGGTATTGGCGGGCCTCGTCGAGCCGATTCATCTGATAGTAGGCGATACCGAGTTCGCGGTTGGGGAAATACTCGACGAAGTGAAGCCCATAGGTGCGTGCCTGCCAGGTGTCGGTCGACCGGCCGCGGACCGCCTGCTGGAAATCGGTCGCGGCCTGATCGAAGAGGCCGCCGGCGAGAAACGAGGAGCCGCGTTCGTAGTAGCTCCACCAGCGGCCGCGGAACACGCCTTTCGTGACGCCGTAGGTTTTGCCGTCTACCACGACGCCCTGCTGGCCGGCGCAGCCCATGAAGGCAACCAGCAGCACAGCCACACCGCGCTTGAACATTGTTATCCCCACAGTCGTAACGCGATCACATTATCACAGAATTCACCCCGTGTAAACATGCGTGCATCGGAAACTTGGGAAAGTGAAATGGAACGATTGGGGCAAATACTCAGCCGGTTGCCCGGGGGCGGCTCAAGCGATATAGTGGAGCGCATGCGTTTTGAGACGTACATTGCGTTGCGGTACCTCCGCGGGAAGCGGAAAAGCCGGTTGCTCAGCCTGATCACGCTTATAGCCGTGGCGGGCGTGGCGGTGGGCGTGATGGCGCTTGTGGTGGTGATGAGCGTGGTGAGCGGGTTCGAGCAAGCCTTCACGGAAGCCATCATCGGTAACCGGGCGCATATTACGGTGCAGACTCAGGGGGCCACAATCGGCGCGCCGGATGCGTTTATCGAGCGGCTCGAGTCGGTCGTGCCGGAGGTAGTTGCGGCGAGCCCGGTGTCGCAGTCGGAGGCGTTGCTGCGGAATCCGGGTGTCAAGAAGGCGCAGTCGGGCGGTTTCGTGCTGGGGATCAATCCGGCGAGGGATCAGCAGGTGACGTGCCTTGCCGACAACCTCACGCGAACCGGCGGCAGAACGCATGGGGAGGGCCGGTTGCCCGGATCCGGCGAGATCGTGCTGGGTTACCGGCTGGCGGAGAAACTCGAGGCGCGTATCGGCACGCGGATTAAAGTCGCGACGGATCGGTCGCAGGGGGTGTCGCTGGTTGTATGCGGCATCGCGCAGGCGCGCCTGGCCGACCTGGACTCGTACTACGCGTTTGCAACGATCGAGACCGTGTCCCGCCTGACGGGGCAAGACGGCGCCCAGGCCATCCAGTGCAAGGTCAGGGATCCGATGCTGGCGTCGGCGGTCGCGCGAAAAATCGAGGACGCGCTCGGGGTCGAGGCGTTCACGTGGCACGAAAGCCAGAGAGAGTTTTTCGTGATGCTGCAACAGAACAAGAGCATCTTGTTTATCATCCTGGTTTTTATAGTGCTTGTGGCGTCATTCAACATTGCCAGCACGCTGATCATGATGGTGATCGAGAAGCGCCAGGATATCGGGGTGCTGCGGACGATCGGGGTGAGCGGGCAGGCGGTGTTGCTGATTTTCATCCTCGAGGGTCTGCTGATCGGACTAGTGGGTACGGCGATTGGCGTTGCGGCGGGGTCACTGATCGCGCTCAACATTGACCCGATCTCGCAAGGTATTGCGTGGTTGATGGGGCTGGGGTCGTTTCGCGCGGAGATTTACCAGCTTGACACGTTGCCGGCAGCCATCGACCCGGGCGATATTGCCGTTATCGCGGCATGCGCGACGGTTCTCACGTTCATTTCGACCATCTACCCCGCGTGGAGCGCATCGCGCCTCGACCCGATCGATGCCTTGCGGAGAGAGTAGGCGCCTACCCGAACCAACCCAACATCCGCCTGATCCGTCTGATCCGTCCGATCCGTCCGATCGGCCCGATCCGTCCTCTCTCTTGCTGCTGAAACCTTTGAAAACACTCCTCCGCCTCTGTAGAATGTCGCCCGCGACAATGAATTTAAGTGGCGGGGAGATAAATGGTTAGACAACGTGCAATACGTCTGTTGGTATGTGTGGCGGTGATCCTGAGTGCGGGGTATGCGCTGGGGTTGGAGGCGGGGGTGGGCCAGGCGGAAATCACCCCGCCGCTGGGGTCTCCGTTGAACGGCTACGGTGACCGTATGGGCCGTGGGGCTATCAAGGTTCATGATGCGCTGTGGGCCCGTTGCCTGTATCTCAACGACGGGCAGACGGGTGTGTTTTTGGTGACGATGGACCTGTGCCTGATCACGCCGGAACTGCGGGCGCGTGTGCTCGGGTTGGCGCCGCGGGGAGCCGTGCCGGAAAACGTGATCCTGACGGCGACGCACACGCACAGCGGGTCGGGCGGGATGTCGAAGGCGTTGGTGTTCCGAGCGGTGTCGGGCCGGTTTGTGCCGGAGGTGCTTGAACAAACGGCCCGGGGGATCGCGGAATCCATGCGCGTGGCGTTTGAGACGCGGCGGCCGGCCGTGATCGGGTATGGGAGGGCGGAGCAGGAAGGCCTTTCGGTGAACCGGCGGGTATCGAAAGGGCCGGTGGACACGCAGCTAGGCGTGTTGCGCGTGAACGACGCGGATCTGAGCCCGATGGCGGTGTTGGCGAATTTTTCGGCGCACCCGACGACGGTTTCCGGGGCGGACAAGATGTCGGTCTCGGCCGATTACTGCGGCTATTACTACGACGAACTCGAGAAGCGGATCCCGGGCGTTATTGCGATGTTCGCCAACGGCACGGAAGGCAACCAGCGGCCGGCGGACCCCAGCGGCAAGGGCGGTTGGGCGGCCACGGAAGCGATTGGTCGTCAGTTGGCGCAGCGGGTGGCGGAGACGGCGGCCACGGTGACGTGCGGGGACGCGATCCTGCATGTCGGGTACGCGGAACCGGAACTGCCGCTTTCCATGGCGCATTTTGCGCCGCGAAAGACCATATTGCAGTCGCTGGAGATCAACGATCTGGTGATGCTGTTTGTGCCGGGCGAGGCGTGCGTCGAGCTGGGGCTGGACCTGCGTTCGCGGGCGGTTTCGTGGGGGTATGAAGTGGAATTCACGGTTGGGCTGAGCAACGATTACGTCGGTTACTTTGTCCCGCCGGACTACTACTCCCAAAACGTCTACGAAAACAGCATGAACTTCTATGGGCCGCAAATCGGGCCGTGGCTGGCACGCGAGTTCAACCGGTTACTGTCGCGCAGCAAACCCGAGACGCCCGAAAAGGAAGTCCCGGCGGAGGTGCTCGAGACGGGCGGGCCGGTGCGGCAGGTGGTGCTGAAGGGGTCGGCTTACGAGATGGGGATGCAGCGCGGGCGGCTGTTCAAGGAGACGATCGAGAACCGGTACCGGGCGAACATTCTGGCGCGGGTCGAGTCGGGCGAACTGCTGCCGAAAGATACGTGGTGGCAAAAGGTGCGGCCGTACCTCGATGTGTCGAAACTGGCGCTGGTCGTGCTGGGGGTAGGTGCGCGGCCACTGTTGCAGGGAGCGCAGAACGACCTGTACGAGGAGTTGCAGGGTATGGCGGACGGTGCGGAGTTGCCGTTCGACGCGCTGTGGCTGGTTCAGGCATTGCCGACGATGGGAACACAGGATAACGCGGACACGTTTTTCCGCACGTCGTTCTGCACGATGCTGGCGTCGATTGGCGACAGGGCCGGCGCGTCGGACATCCTGGTCGGGCGCAATCTGGACTGGCCGGAACCGCCTGGCGACGACCTGAACCCCGTCATCATCGACGTGCGCCCGTCCAGCGGCCGGAGGTACGTTCAAGTGGGATTCCCGTGGAATTCGGGCGTTTTCACCGGTATGAACGAGAATGGCGTGGTGGCGTGCGTCGAGCGCATCGAACCGCTTGGCCAGCCGCGCAGCGAAGGTCTGCCGGTCGAGTTTGCGCTGCGCGAGGTGATGCAATCGGCCAAGACGGCGGACGAAGCGGTTTTTATTCTGCAGCGCTACGCCCATCTGCGGGGGTATCACGTGTTGGTGGCGGACCCGGCCGGGCCGACGGCATACGTGATCGAGCTGGGCCGGTCGCAGGTGCTGCGCAACCCCGAGAACGGCTTTCTCACGGGCGCGGATCCCGGTTCGGAACGTGTTGACGAATCGGCGAAATCGCGCTACGGCCGGGCGGCAAGCATAGTCGAGAGCGACCACGTGATAGGTTTGCCGCGGCTCAAAGAAGTGCTCGGGGATCAACTGCCCGAAGAGACGGGCATGGGGTCCATTTGGAACAGCCACACCCGGTACAGCGTGCTGTTCGAGCCGAAAAAACGGGCTATTTACGTGTCGGTCCCCGGTGAGGACGGCCGGCCCGGCGAGTACGTGACGGTATCGTTGGAAGGAGACCAGTCATGAGCGATACGGTGCGCGTATACGGCGGGCTGAAACGCGGCGCCAGAAAAGTCCGCAGGCAGAGATATGGCGGGAAAGTGTTCGTGGCGGCGGTGCTGATAGCGGCGGGCTGGGTTTATTGGACGACGCGGGACACGCACCCGGTCCAGTCGCTGATACCGGCGAACCGGGCATATCACGTGGTCGCCAGAGACGTGTTTGCAAAACGCGCGCGGCTCGCGGAATCGAAGATCTGGAAGGCGCTGCCACCGCAACTGGGCGTCGCGGACGTGCCCGCGAAACTCTCGCAGGACGTCGGGGTGCCGCAGTGGATTCTCAACAACGTCGTCCCAGGCGCGTGTTACGTAATGGGCAACGATATCAAAGGGTTCGGGGACGTGCTTGTTGTGACGCGGATGACGCGCGTAGGGACGCTGCTGGAGAAGCTGCGCGCCTTTTTCCCGGGGATCGAGGGGGACTACGCGGGCGGGTTGAAGCTGCACAAAATGGGCGGGTTGTACTACGGGGTCCGGGGGCGGGTCTTGTTGCTGAGCGCGTCGAGGCCGGGCCTGATCGAGGCGCTCACGCTCCTGCCGGACGCAGCCCTCACTGCGGGCGCGCTCGATGAGATGCCGCACTCACTCGGGGATGCGGATATCTATGGTCGGTTTCAACTGGCGGAGGACGACCCGCTGGGCGACGTGATCGAGCGGGGTACGTTTTCGCTGCGAATCGACAAGACAGCGGCGACGGCGGCGTGTCAGAGCGTGCTGCGGCCGGCGTGGCGCGAGAAGATGGCGGCCCTGCTCGATGGTGTGACGCCGCGGACACTCGAGGCGCCACCGGACGGGCTGCTGCGGGTGTCGCTGGATTTGGGCAAGCCGGTGGCGGCGTTGTGGAACTGCGCGGGGACGGTGTTTGGTAAGCAGAACGAGATGGACCAGTTGTGGGCGAAATGGTCGGCAGCGCCGGAAGAAGGCGAGTCGAGCATATCGTACACGGTGCTTGGCATATTGGGCGGATTAGGGCCGGGGATGCGAGCAAGCCTGGTGGGTGTGGACCTGAACGAGATTGTTCCGGCCCCGGAGGTGGTGGCGACGCTCGAGGCGGATCCGGCCAAGCTGTTGGAGGCGTTTAAAGCGTTGCCGGCGCCGCCGGCGGGTTCGCAGCCGTGGGACACGTATCTGCGCTATGACGAGACCGCGCAGGTGGTGTGGTTGCCGCTGATTGGCGGCCCCAGCCTGGAACCGACAGCGGGCGTCAAGGGCAACGCGTTGGTGATGAGTTCGAGCCGGACGGTGGCGGAATCCATGCTGGCGGACCCGGCGACGTCCAATCCGCCGGATCTGCCGAAGCCGGGCAACGTGTATGCCGCACTCAAGCCTCACGATTGTGGAAAGGCGGCGTTTGATGTGGCGATGATGCTGGCGGAAGCCGGGCTGCTACGAGATTACTCGCCGCAAACGCTTCAGGAAAAGTACGGTCCCTGGCTGGAGAGCGCGGCGGGCGTGAAGGAAGTTTCGGCGTTGGCCGGGTATGATTCAGGCAACGTGATGCTCGAACTGGGCCTGGTTTGTTCGGACACCGCCCCCGTGAAGGCGTCCCAGTGACTGCAATTGTCTTACGGCGGTAAGAACGGCGGCAATGCGGTGGGGTCGCGCTCCCGCGCGACCGTGGCTCCAACAGCCGGACTTGGGCCAGCGTAGCGCCGCTCCCACCGCCGCACGGTCGCGCGGGAGCGCGACCCCACCGCAAACAAACCGCTGATTCCCCATTCAAGTTGGTGAGTGGGTCAACTGAACAGCCAGTAGACAAATCCTATCATGCCCGCCACGCACAGCCACACCCCCACAAATCCCGCCGTCCCCACCAACGAGGGGCGCTGAATCTCGATGTCGGTGTTCGGAAAGAGTTTGCGGGACGGCGTGGGCTCGACGCCCGGGGGCAGCGTAAACGGCGCCAGGTGGGGTTCGGGCCGCAAGACGGGGGTGCGCAGGCAGGCGTAGAACCGCTCGAGTTTTGATTCATCCGCGCGCCGAGTCAGCAGGCTCACGAGGATGCACACGCCGAACCCGGCGGTCAGGTAGGCGAACATCTGCCAGGAGATTCTGAACTGGCCTCCCCACATCATAAATTCCGGCAGGTGGACGGCCGCCCACTCGTGGAAAAACGCCTGGTTCGTGACGAACATCAGCCCGAACGCCGTGACCGTTCCCGCCCAGGCGCCGGCCACCGTCGTCCTGCGCCAGAACAAGCCGAGCCAGAAGGCAGGCCCCATCATGGCCTGGATCCGGAAAAACCACTCGAGCGCATTAGGCACACTCTTGAACCGGGACGCGAAAAAGATGCTGCAGAACACGATCACGACGGACATGATGCGGCCGACGAGGACGTAGTGGCGGTCCTCGCGGTTTTTGACGAGAAACTGGCGGTAGACGTTTTGGGTGAACAGGCCTGATGACGACACCATGAAGGCGTCGCACGACGACATGATCGACGCCAGCAGGGCCGCCAGGAAAAGGCCGATAAGGCCCGGCATGATGGCCGGGAGCAGGTCGTGGGCCATTGTACCGTAGATGAGGTCCGGCCGGATGTTTACGCCCGCGTAATACACAACCCCGGCGAGGCCGGTAAGCATCCATGCGATGGTGCAGACGCGTTTGAGGAGGTTGCCGCCGGTGAATCCGATCCGGCCGTCCATTTCGGTACGGCCGCCGGCGCAGTTTCCCATGACGTGCGGCTGGGTGACAACGCCGACAAGCGCATTGATGGCGAAAATGACGATGTGGAACAGGTTGATCTCGCCGGGCGCAACGAGGCTCAACATTCCGGCATCCTGGATGCCGGCGCGCAGGCCGGCCATACCGCCAATGGCGTTGAGCGCGAACGGCAGAAGGATAAACGACAGCACGATGGTCAGGATACCCTGGATGAAATCGGTGACGATCGCCGCGGCCAGCCCGCCCGCGATGCCGTAAACAACGAACAGCACCGTCATCGTTAGAATGGCCCATCGGGTTGGAATGGCGCCGCCCGAAATGGCCTCCATGGTGGCGCCGGCCCCCAGCAGAAGCACGCCCATGTTCACGGTAAGCTGGAGGGTTCCCACCAGAGCATAGAGAGCGGCGGTTCTCCTGCCGTAGCGGTATTCGAAAAAATCGCCCGTGGTGACGGCGCGCATCCGGCGGAAGGCCGGCGCGACGACCCAGTAGAAGGGCGTGGCGAACAGCCACAGCCATTGGTACCAGATGCCACTGATGCCGTTGGTGTAGGTTTTCGATGAGACGGCGACGGCGTCGTTGCCGCTGGTGCCCGCGCCGAACGCAAAAAAAACCATGAAGGCCTTGCCGAACCGACGGCCCCCGATAAAGAAATCCTCGGTGTTGTGGATCTTTCGGGCGGTCCAAACGCCGATTGCGGTGATTCCGACCAGGTATAGGGAGAGGGTGGACCAGTCCCACAGGCCAATACCGAGCATTTAGTAAACACCCCTCTTTGGAATTATGCGTAATAACGGTAAAAGTATTTGTTTATCCGCGCCAGTCCAGCGATGACTTTTTGGAAAACTGAAGGGGACACCACCGGCTTGTGCGGGCGGTGTCCCCATCGGTTGTTATTCGGGCAGCGGCTTTCCCTTCGTTTCGGGGGCGAAGGGAAGCACCACGACGAGGCCGATGACGAAGACGATGGACATGATTGAAGCGGCTTTCCACATCTCGCCTTTAAATTGGCCGCTCAGCGCTCCGAACAACATCGGTGCGGCGGCTGAAAGGTAGCGGGCGACGTTGTAGCAGAATCCAGTGCCGGTAGCGCGGAGCCGGGTCGGGAAGAGTTCGGGGAAGTAGATCGCGTATCCGCCGAAGAGGGTCAGCAGAATGAAGCCCATAACGGGATAGGTGATGAGGGCCATGGAAAACGAGGTGGTGAAGTAGAAACAGCCGGGAACAAGCAGCGCGCAGCCGATAAGAGCCATCATAAAGGCGCTGCGGCGTCCAAGGCGTTGGGCGAACCATGCAAATGCGAGCACCCCGAAGAAACCACCGCCGTTTTGCAGCATGATGCCGATGCTGACGCGCCGTTCGACAGCCTGTGCGGTCATATCGGGGGTGTATTTGTACAAGACCTCGCGCATGAGCTCCGCGGACCACGTGCCGATGCCCCAGAATCCGACGACACCGACGGCGGCAAGGGCGAGGCCGACGAGCGTGTTGCGGCGCAGGGTGCGGTCTTGGAACAGGTGGAGGATGCTTCCGAGTTGTCTCCCGCCGCTTCTGGCTTCGTCGCGGGACTTTTTCCAGGCGTCGGGTTCGTGAACGAACAGCCTGATGGCGAGCAGGAGCAGGGCCGGCAGGAGTCCGACGGCGAAGACCCAGCGCCAGCCCCAGTTCTGGTTGGCTCCGACAAGGAAGTATATGACGCCGGCCATCACGTTACCCAAGGCGGACAAGGCCTGCATGAGGCCGAGTGCGGCGGTGCGGGCGTGGGCGGGGAACGTTTCGGCCACGAGGGCCGCGCCGGCGGCGAATTCGCCGCCGATGCCGAGGCCGGTCAGGAAGCGGAGCACGGTAAACTGGGTGGCGGTCTGGCTGAGGCCGCTTAAGCCGGTGAACCCCGCGTAGATAAGTATCGTGATGGCCATGGTGCGGGTGCGGCCGAGACGGTCGCCAACCATGCCGAAGAAAAGTCCGCCTGTTGCCCATCCGATGATAAACCAGGTTTGTGCGTATCCGACCCAGCCTTTTGTGATGGCGTCATCGCCCGCGAGACGCAGCAGTTCCGCTAGGGCGGGCGTCTTCGCCTGGACGTAGAGCCACTGATCCATGGTGTCGAACATCCAGCCGAGGCACGCGACGACGAGCACAAGGTAATGGTAGCCGGTAAGCCCGTCGGTCCATCTCTTCTTGCCTATCGCTATCTCTTTTGCCGCATCGTTGACAACAGTCATGACTGGGTTCTCTTTCCTCTTTTTGTATTTTCGAACGGTCAAAACAGTCTGTTAAGGCGTAGATACAATACATATCTGCCCGCGCTCATGCAATTAAGTTCTTATTCGCCCAGGGAATGTTCCCCGCGGGCGGGGCGTTGAAAAATCGGGCTAAGAAGCTGGGCTGCGGGGGAGCCTCGGCAGGAAGGTAGGCAAGTGTGGGGCATGGTCGCCTCGTGCCGGAATAAGGGGATCCCGCTCGATGCCCGGTTTCTCGCCAACCTCCTCAAAGACAGCCAGAAAGTAAGCCAATAGGACTCATAGGACCTATAGGACGAATACGACCTATACAAATGAGTTATGGGGCTGAGTTACGGGGCGTGCCGTTTGACTTCCTCGAGCACGCGGCCAACGACCTGATCGTGGGTGAGACCGTCGCACTCGACGGTGACGTCGGCGTAGCGCCTGTACAGCGGCTGGCGCTCGTAATACAGTTCGGCGATGGTCTGGCCCGGTGTAATCACAAGGCCCCGCGACTTGATATCCACCAGGCGCTTTTCGAGGGCGGGCAGGGCCAGCCACAGGTGGATGGCGATGCCGCCGGTTCGTAGGTGGTCCATGGCGGGCTGGCTGTATACGACGCTGCCGCCGGTGGCTATGACGCAGTTGCGGCACGACATGGAGAGGACGTGGCGCTCTTCCATGGCCAGGAACGAGTCGACCCCTTCGGTGTTGATGACGTCCTGGAGCAATCGGCGCTCGCGGACCTGGATCTGGACGTCCGTGTCGACGAAATCACGCCGCAATACTTTCGCCAGCAGGATGCCCGCGGTGCTCTTGCCCACGCCGGGCATCCCAATCAGGACAACATTGGAAGACAGGCCCAAAGCGCTCATTCGCCGGCCCCCTTCCCGCCCGAGAACTTATCTTCGTCGTCGCGGAACAGCACGTTAAACGTCGTCAGGCTGCCGTACGCCCGGCTGATCAGCATCTGCAACTCGAGTTTCTCCTCGTTGCTCAGGTGCGGGTGGTTGTTGAGTTTCTGTTCGAGCACGCGCAGTTTTTCCCGCACCGACGTGATCTTCTTAAAAAACACGTCAAGCGGGACCTCCTTCGGTTGCTGGCCCGAGTCGAACGGCTGGAGGATCAGCTTGCCGCCGTCCCAACGCCGTGCGATCTCGCAGCGCCCGCACCCCATCTCTTCCTCCAGCACTTCCCGCAACGCCGCCTTAACCGACTGCCAGGTCAATTCCATCTGCCGACTCCTCATTGCTCTTAGGGGATGCTACCACGTTCAAGCGCAAAAGACACGATCCGCCCGATCCGTCCGATGAACTTCTTGCAGCCTGCAGTCTACGGCCTTCTCTTATTGACATGCCGGGGAAAACGCCCGTATCATAGCCGCTCTTGGTGCAAACTCCTGATAATTTGGAAGCGGGCCTAATGGGACGCGTCATCGTCATTGCCAATCAGAAAGGCGGGGTTGGAAAAACCACGACGGCGATAAATTTGTCGGCGTGCATGGCGGCCGCGGGCATGAAGACGCTGCTGATCGACCTCGACCCTCAAGGAAACGCTACCAGCGGGCTGGGCGTGCAGAAACAGGCGCTCGATCGGAGCGTGTACGACACGCTGGTGGATCACGTGGCGCTCGAGGAGGTGGCGCAGCCGACGCTGGTCGACGGGCTGATGGTTGTGCCGGCGAACAAGGATCTGGTGGGTGCGGAGATCGAGTTGGTGGACGCGTCGGAGCGCGAATACCGGTTGCGCCGCCAGGTGGACGCGATCCGCGACGCCTTTGACTACGTGTTCATCGACTGCCCGCCGTCGCTGAGCCTGCTGACGCTGAACGGGCTGGTTGCGGCGGACGGCGTGCTGATCACGCTGCAGTGCGAGTACTACGCACTCGAGGGGCTGAGTGAGTTGCTGCACACGATCGTGCTGGTGCGCGACAAACTGAACCCGCGGCTGCGCCTCCAGGGCGTGCTGCTCACAATGTACCAGCACACCAACCTGTCCAAGCAGGTCATGGACGACGTGCGTGCCCACCTCGGGCAGAAGGTGTACGAAACCGTGATACCGCGCAACGTGACGTTGAGCGAGGCGCCGAGTTTTGGGAAACCGGTCATTTACTACGATGTGAAATCACCTGGAGCGCGGGCGTACCTGGCCCTGGCGCGGGAGGTTGCAGCGCGTGGATAAGAAAAAAGGCCTTGGCAAAGGGCTCAGCGCCCTGATAGGTTCCGGCATGATGGCGGGCAACGGCGGCACGCTGCATGACATCACGGCACTCAGCGGCAACGGCGCCAAAGAAAGCCTGCTCTACCTCGATCCCCGCGTGATCAAGCCAAATCCCAGGCAGCCGCGAAAAGAGTTTGACGAGGAAACGCTCCAGGAACTGGCCGACAGCATCCGCAGGGATGGCATGCAGGAGCCGGTTATTGTCCGGCGGTCCGGGGGCGATTACGAGCTGGTGAGCGGTGAACGGCGCGTGCGCGCGGCGGTGATGGCGGATCTCGAGACGATTTCGGCGGTGTGCCGCGACGTGTCCGACCGGGACATGCTGAAGCTGGGCCTGATCGAGAACATCCAGCGCGAAGACCTCAACCCAATCGATCTCGCCCACGCGTACCACGATCTGATCCAGGAGTTGAAGTGCACGCAGGAGCAGTTGGCCGACGAAGTGGGCAAGAAACGCGTCACCGTTACCAACACGCTTCGGTTGCTCAACCTGCCCGCGGACATCCAGGCGTTCGTGGTCGACGGCGCGCTCACGATGGGCCATGCGCGCGCCCTGCTCGCCATCGACAAGCCGGCCGCGCAACGGGCCGCCGCGCAAAAGATCATCCGCGAAGGCCTGTCGGTGCGGCAGGCCGAAAGACTCGCGGGCCAGAAAGCCGAAGAACCCGAGGCAAAAAAACCGCGCCCGCCCGAGCGAAAAGACCCAAACATCGCCGTGCTCGAAGACGATCTCCGCCGACGGCTCGGGACGAAAGTGAGCATCCGCGCCTCAAAAAAGAACCGGGGCAAAATCGAAATCGAGTTCTTCAACCTCGACGACCTCGATCGCATCCTCGCCATCATCTCAGCAAAAAACGGGGACTGACTCGCTTTTTCCCGGCAGTTGGGGAAAAAGCGTGTCTGTCCCCGCTTTTTGCGGCCCCAACGCCATGGCGTCACTTTTTCACCAGTTCCACTGACTACGCCTCCGGCAATTTGAAAGCGTGTCTGTCCCCGCTTTTCGCGGCCCTTCCGCCGGTCTTCAGTCTGCACCCTAACTTGATCCTTCAGCCCATAAACATGTAGAAAGTGATAAGGCCCAGCGAAAGGATAACGCCCAATGATTGACATAAAACTCCTGCGGGAGACGCCGGATGTAGTGCGGCGCGCGATTCATAACCGTTGTAACCCCATCGATCTCGACTCCATCCTTCAACTCGATGCGCGGCGCAGGCAACTCCTTTACGACATGGAGCAACTCAAGGCGGAGCAAAACCGGGCGTCGGAAGAGATCGCCAAGCTGAAACGGGCCAAACAGGACGCGTCGGATCAGATCGCGGCGATGAAGTCGGTGAGCGAGAAGATCAAGGAATACGCCGAGCAGGTCAAGCAGGCCGACGCCGAGCTCGAACAACAGTTGCTCGTTATTCCGAATATGCCCGATGAGTCGGTTCCCGTAGGGCCGGACACGTCGGCGAACCGGGAGGAGCGGCGGTGGGGCCAGCCGCCCAAGCTGGATTTCACGCCCAGGGACCACGTCGAGATCGGCGAGATGTGCGGCATCCTGGATTTCGAGCGGGCGGCGAAGATATCGGGTGCGCGGTTTACGTTGTCGCGTGGGGCGGGCGCCCTGCTCGAGCGGGCCCTGATCAATTTCATGATCGAGACGCACACGCGCGAGCACGGCTACACCGAAATCCTCCCGCCGTTCATGACGAACTCCGACTCGATGCGCGGCACGGGCCAGTTGCCCAAGTTCGCCGCCGACCTGTTTAAGGTGGAAGGTGCGGACCTGTGGCTGATCCCAACCGCCGAGGTGCCCGTGACAAACATCCACCGTGACGAGATACTCGAAGAAAGTCAGTTGCCGATAAAATACTGCGCCTACACGCCGTGTTTCAGGAGCGAGGCGGGTTCTTACGGCAAAGACACTCGCGGCATGATCCGGGTCCACCAGTTCAACAAGGTCGAGCTGGTGAAATTCACGGCGCCCGAGCAGTCGTGGGACGAACTCGAGAAACTCACCAACGATGCCGAGTCGATCCTGCAGCGGCTTGGGCTGGCGTACCGTGTGGTGACGTTGTCGACGGGCGACCTGGGGTTCAGCGCGGCAAAGACGTATGACATCGAGGTGTGGCTGCCCGGCCAGAACGCATACCGCGAGATCAGCTCGTGTTCGAACTTCACGGATTTCCAGGCGCGCCGCGCGGGCATCCGCTTCCGGCGGGACAAAAAGCCGCAGCTCGCGCACACGCTGAATGGTTCGGGGCTGGCCGTGGGGCGGACGGTGGTCGCCGTGCTCGAGAATTACCAGCAGCCTGACGGGTCGGTGGTGGTACCGCCGCCGCTGCGCTCGTACATGCACGGGTTGGAACGGATCGAGGCGCGCCGATGATTGACCATTTCAGGGAAGCCGCAAACGCGCTGAAAAACGCACGCTGCGCCGTGGCCGTGACGGGCGCGGGCATCTCGGCCGAAAGCGGCATACCCACGTTCCGCGGCGCGGGCGGCATCTGGGAGAAGTACCCGCCGTCCGAGTACGCCACCATCGAAGCCTACAACGAAAATCCGGAGAAAGTGTGGAAGTTCTGGCTCGAGCTCGCGAAACAATTCAAGGACAGCAAGCCGAACCCGAGCCACTACGCGCTCGCCGAACTCGAGCGGATGGGAATCCTCAAGGCGGTCGTGACGCAGAACGTCGACAACCTCCACCAGGACGCCGGCAGCAAGAACGTCATCGAGTATCACGGCAACGCCAAGTGGCTCGTCTGCCCGAGGTGCCGCCATCGCGACCCGCTCGACCTCTCCCAACACGGCGACACCCCGCCCTATTGTTTTTGCGGGACGTTGATGAAGCCGGACGTGGTGATGTTCGGTGAGCAGATCCCGAGCCATGCGCTGGTCGAGGCGGCACGGCTGGCGGAATCGTGCGACGTCCTACTGGTCGTGGGGACGTCGGCTCAGGTGTATCCCTCGGCGGGCCTGCCGGTGTTCGCCAAGCAGAACGGGGCCTACATTATCGAGGCCAACACGGAAACCACCGACTTCACAAGAACTATCACCGACGCGTTCCTGCCCGGGCTCGCCGGAGAAACCCTGCCGCAGCTCGTTGAACTCATCAAAGAGGACGGGTAAGCGGAAAAGCAAGAAGGTGTGTTTCGGTGGGGTCGCGCTCCTGCGCGACCGGATGGCGGTGGAGGCGGTGCTGCATCGGCTCAGGTTTGGGTGTTGGAGCCACGGTCGAGCAGGAGCTCGACCCCACCGCGTTGCTACCATGGTGCTGTCAGGCGGTTGAGGAGGCGGCGGGCGGCCGTGCCGGCGCGGGAATCGAGGGCGGCGAGGACATCGAGGCGGCCATCCACCTTTGCTTTAAACGTATCGAATGTGTCGGTGCGGTCGATCCAAATGCGGCGCAGGTCGAACCGGTTCGTTCCCGGCGTGTTTACGCCGTAACGGTTCGATGCTGCCTGCCGGAACCCCGCTTCCCGGGCAATGGCTATGCTGAGTTCGTTGTAGTCGGCGCGCGACCCGAATGGATACGCGAACGAGGCGACCTCTTTGCCGATCTGCTGTTCGAGCAGCCCCTTTGCTCCGGCGATTTCGTCGTGTTGCGCGTCGCGGCCGAGCCCTGCCAGTCTCGGGTGGGTTTTGGTGTGGCATCCGATTTCAAACCGGGCGTTTTGCAGGTCTTGAATGTTTTGCCACGACATCAGCGCGGCGGCGTCGGTGTCGTGGTCGAGCACCTCGCCGACGCGTGCGACGACGACAAAAAACGTCGCGGGCAGGTCAAGTTCGAGCAGGACGGGGGCGGCGTTGGTGTAGTTGTCGAGGTAGCCGTCGTCGAACGTGATGGCGACGCCTTCTTCACCGCCGGCAGCGGCCTCGAAACTTATCACGTGTGAGTTCTGCTTGAGCCACTCCATCTGGAGTCGGAATTCGGCGGGCGTGACGTTCATCTCATGCGCGCGCCGGCCGACGCTGTGATACGTGAGAATTCTGGAGCCGCTGCGCCTGAACATCGGTCCGGCAAGCAGCGCGGCGCGTTTCACGGTTTTTTTGACGGCGCCCTTGATGTCAGTGGGCGGCACGGGCGTTCTCCCTGGCGGTTATCATGCCCCAGACGTAGCCGCACGCGTAGGCGCAGTACGCCGTGAACCTGAGGAACCGGCCCTGCGCAAGCGCTTTGGCAAGCCGCAGCGGAAACCGCGCCAGCCGGTAAGCAAACGACCGCCGCGACCGGAACGAGCCCGCGTCGAGGCGCTCGTGGGTTTCGTAGACGGTGGCGGGCTGAAATTTTCTGGCGTACGCCGAGCCGTAGCCGTTGCGGAAAAAAATGCGCATCAGCCGGCACCAACCGTCGGGGAGGGGGTGGTAAATGGCGGCGTGGGGGACAAGCACGACCCGGTAGCCGGCGGCTCGCAGGCGGACGCGGAGGTCGGGGTCGAGGCCGCGGAGCAGGTCTTCGCGCTCGCCGCCAACCTCCTCAAATACTCGAGCCGGAATCGCGCAGCACCCGTGGCAGGCGTAGTCGCTGTCGGTTACTCGCTCGACCACGGGCGTGTTGAACCGGGGAAACTGCGTTGCGGCGCACCGTTGAAACGGCGTCGCGTCGGGCGGAACCACAATGCTGGCCCCGGCCATGCCGATCGCGGGGTCGGCGTCCAGTGCCGCCACCAGCCGCTCCAGCACATCATCGCTCTCGAGGCACGAATCGTCATCCAGGATCACAAGGATCTCGCCGCGCGATATGGCCACGCCTTGGTTGATGGCTTTTCCCTGGGGCGCGACGCCGCGGATCAGGTGGATCTCGAGGTCCTTCAGCGTTTGCCGCCGAATGCTTTGCAGCAGGCGCGGGACAGCGCCGCCGCGGTGGCCGTCGAGCGACGGGATGACAATCGAGACGCGGGGTTGCGCGCGATGTGGTTGGTCGTGCATGGGCGCCCGAACCGATGACTCAGGTTTAGTTCGACAACAGTTTTACCAGCGCCCCGAACCGTACAAACGGCGTAGACGCCGCGATAACGGCGCCGCGTGCGGCGGGCGAGCTTGCCACCACAGGCGCAATCGCCGGTGCGGCTTTATAGTAGGCGGCCACAACACCCGGGCCGCCGGGCGCCGGCATCAGGACGTTGTCGCGCAGGGCGCGGAGCCCTTGAAGGGCCGCGGGCGCCGCCGCGAAAACTTGCGAAAGCGGGCAGCCGGTGTCGTCAAAGGACCTGCAATCGTCGGCGCCTTGCGCGGTGGACGGTGTGGCACTGTCGATGTACGGCTGGATCGCAGGATAAAAATCGTGGAACGACGCAAACCAGTCGATGTTATTTACGTCGGTAATGCATGAATGGTCGGGTCCCTGGCTGAGCATGCCCACGATCCAGTTGTTCTCGACCGGGTTGTCCAGGAGCAGGCAAGACCCGGACGAACCGGCTTCGGTGGCGCCTTCGTCCCAATGGACGTGGGTCTGATTTTCGCGGCCGTTCTTGTCGTCGTTGATGGCGCGGACCGTGCCCTTGCTGATCCGCATGTGGCTGCCACCGGGGTGGTGGATGCACTTGACCGGCTCGCCGACGTCGAGCAGGCGGCTGTCCCAGCCCAGGTAGACGCGCCCGTAAGGGCCCGCGGGCACGTAGTCCAGCTCGATCAGTGTGGCGTCAAGCGCGGCGTTGGTGGCCAGCAGTTTCTCGCCGAAACTGCGCTGCATCATCAAATCCAGATCTGGTTTTTCGCTGCCGCATGTGCTGGAACGGTAGTCCCAGATAACCTCGGTATTCTGGGCGTCTTCCTGGTTGCAGATACAGTGGTTGGCCGTGATGAGAAATGGCTCGAAGTTGGGAGCCGGCGTCAGCACGTTGTTGATAAGCGTGCCGCTGCACCACCACTTTGCTCCAATATAGAGCAATCCCACCCCGCTGGCCGCCTCGACCGTTGCGGGGTCGCTTTCGCAGGCGATGTCTATGTGGCACCGGAGGTCCGGATTAATAACCTCCTTCAGGGAACGGAAGAGGTGGGAATAGGCCGTAACAGCGATCTCAGGCGTTTCCTCGTACGGGCTCTTGACAAGCAGGACGGCGTCATCGGTCAGTATGGTGGCTGCCCAGGTTTCGGGCCGGCCTCCGGTCGTGGCGGCATACGGGCCGAACGCCGCCAGGTTCAGCGGATCCACCACCCACGCCTCCTCGCCCGGTTGCAGGCCCGAAACGTCCAGCCGCAGCTTCACGCCTTCGGCATCGACCGAGATGATGCTCGCTGCATAAACGGTTATGCCGCCGCCGGAAGCTACCGGCGTGCCAAGCAAATCCACGCCCGCCAAGGCCGTCTCGACGATTTCGCCGCCTTTCAGCGGCTGTCCTTTGATTCTCGGGGCCTGCTCTTTAAGCGCCTTAGTGGCGCCTTCGAACTCGCGGAAGACATGAAACGTCTCGCGCGCCGCGAGGCACTGGTTCAGGTCCTCGAGCGGCAATGGGGCCGGGGCCGATTTCACCGCGGAAGGCGGCACGTATCCTGCCTCGGCGAAGGGCGCGCGAGCCTGTGCAAAAGCCCATCCGCCCAGACAGCAAATAGTCACCAGACAAACAAAAAAAACACCCGGATACAGCGATCTGCGCATCGTGTTCTCCTCATACTGCTTGTATCAAAAATAGCATAACCAGTCCGCAGGCCAAAGACAACCGACGCTGGAACAGCTGCGGGTGGAACAACCGCAGCCCGCCGCAGTAGGCCGACGCCGCCGACTCCGTCGGCGCGTCGGCCTACTGTGGCGGTCATTGTTTTTTTGCGTTACTGTATTTGCGAAATCATCTACTTAGCAAACGCCACTGATATTTGACATTTCTGTTGCAGCTTGACACGAATGGGGTTCATTTCCTACCATTATGTAAGAAACCGGCACGAGAGGGTGGTTATGCAGAATCTGCAGGCAGAGATAAGGCGAGAAGTATCCGAGTTGTCGCTTTTGTTCGAGATCAGCCAGACGCTGGACCGGACCATGGACCTTCGCGGTGAGGTTGGTGCGGTGTTGAAGGCGATCGCGAAACATACGGGTATGGTGCGGGGCACATTGACGCTGCTAAACCGGGAGACAGGCGAGATTTACATTGAAGAGGCGCTGGGCCTGTCGCTGCGGCAGCTTGAGCGGGGTCGGTACAAGCCGGGCGAGGGCGTGACGGGGATGGTGGTCCAGACGGGGCGCCCCATGGTGATCCCGCGGGTGTCGGAGGAGCCCCTTTTTCTAAACAAGACGCAGGCGCGCAGCCAGTCCAAGGAGGACATCAGCTTCATCTGCGTGCCAATCAAGCTGGGTTCGGAAACGATTGGTGCGCTGAGCGTGGACCGGCTGTTTGCGGATTCGGTGACGCTCGACGAAGACATGCGGCTGCTCTCCATTATCGCCATCATGATTGCGCAGGCGGTCCGGCTTCGGCGGGAGGCCCAGGAGGAGACGCACAGGCTGATGGCGGAAAACCTGCGGCTGCAGGAAGAGCTTCGGGAGCGGTTTCGGCCGGCCAACATCATTGGCAATTCGAGCGCGATGCAAGCCGTGTTCGACATGATCGCCCAGGTGGCCAAGAGCGACGCGACGGTGCTGATCCGCGGGGAAAGCGGTGTGGGCAAAGAACTTGTTGCGCACGCCATTCATTACAACAGCCTGAGGGCGGAAAAACCGTTTATCCGGGTAAACTGCGCGGCGCTGCCGGAGTCCATTATCGAGAGCGAACTGTTCGGCCACGAAAAAGGGGCGTTCACCGGCGCAATCGCCCAGCGCAAAGGCCGGTTTGAACTGGCGCAGGGCGGGACGATTTTCCTGGACGAAATAGGCGACCTGTCGCCGACGACGCAGATCCACCTGTTGCGTGTACTGCAGGAGCGCGAGTTCGAGCGGGTCGGCGGGGGCAAGACCCTCCGTGCAGACGTGCGGGTGCTGGCGGCGACCAACCGGGACCTCGAGGACCTCATGAAAAAACGCGTGTTCCGCGAAGACCTCTACTACCGGCTCAACGTGTTTCCGATCCACATCCCGCCGTTGCGCGAACGGCGCACCGACGTCCTGCTGCTGGCCGACCATTTTGTCGAGAAGTACGGAAGGAGCGCCGGGAAGAACGTGCGCCGGATTTCAACGCCGGCCATCGACATGCTTTCCCGGTACCATTGGCCGGGGAACGTGCGCGAACTCGAGAATTGCATCGAACGGGCGGTGCTGCTGACGAACAACGACGTTGTCCACGGCCACCACCTTCCCCCAACGCTGCAAACGGCCGAATCCACCGGTACCGTCATCACCGAAACGCTCGAAGACAAGCTCAACACCATCGAGCGCGAGATGATCATCGAGGCGTTGAAAAACTGCCGGGGAAACAAGGCTAAAGCCGCCCAGATGCTCGGCATCACCGAGCGCGTGATGGGGCTGCGGGTCGACAAGCACGGGATCAAACCCCGCGAATTCCGGACGCCCAGGGTGCGGCAACCGCGGAACTGACGGGGCGTGGCGGCGCGGCGTCGGCACGTGTTATGATTAGGAGATGGCTGGAATTTATTCCCGCGTGGGCATGTTTCCAGACGAGCCCTTTGACGGAGAGCCGATGAAGTACTATAAGACGAGCCAGCCGGTGCCCGGGAAGGGCGAGGCGTGGATGTTTTATGAGTGCAGCGACGAGGGCCGGATTCTGCGGTATGTGACCGTGATCCCGGCCACCGGCGAGATCGAACGAAACAGCAATCCGGTCGTGAAAAAACTTTACCGGCCGGACCTTCTGATGGACTCATCGGCGCAGGAGTTTTCCGAACAGTGGCCCCAGTAATACGGCCCGGCGGACCGGGCTTGCAGAAAGGATTAAGACATGGCAGAAAACAAGCATTTCAGTCCGGACATGACAATAGCCGATGCGATGGCCGTACATCCGAAGGTGGCGGAAGTGTTTGCGGCGTTTCATCTCGGCGGGTGCGCGCATTGCCGGATTAACGAGGTCGAGACGCTGGACCAGGTGTGCGAGGGTTACGGGATCGATCAGGCGATGCTGCTCGAAGTGCTCGAGGGCCTGATGGAAGAAGACGAAACCCCCGACGCGACACAGGCGTAGCAACCCGCGCATGGCATAATCATAAAGCCGGTATAGCCTCGATCGAGGCGGTGCCGGCTTTTTTCAGCGCATACCGGAGGATCGAGGACCATAAATGAGGATTGTCAGCCCTTACAAGAACGAGTGGACCGGCTGGTTGCGCGGCAACCTCCATACGCACACGGCCAACAGCGACGGGCCGCTGGACCCCCAGGCGACCATAGACGTGTATGCCGGGAAAGGCTACGACTTTCTGGTGATTACGGACCACGACCTGGTTTCCGACCTGGCCGGGCTTGACGCGCGGGGTATGGTGCTGATCCCGGGCAACGAGGTCACAGCGAACGGGCCGCACGTGTTGCACGTTGGCGCGACCAGGCACGTCGCACCCGACCCCGACCGGCAACGGGTGGTCAACGAGATTTGTGCGGACGGCGGGCTGTCGGTGTTTTGCCATCCGAACTGGGAATCGACGTTCAACCATTGCCCCCAGGAGAAACTCGAGCAATATGAAGGCTACACGGGGCTCGAAATCTTCAATGGGGTGGCGGTGTGGGTCGAGGGCAACCCGTATGCGACCGACCGATGGGACCGGCTGCTGTCTCAGGGGCGGCACGTCTGGGGTTTTGCGGACGACGACTGCCATATCGAGACCGACCTCGGCGTCGGCTGGAACGTGGTGCAGTCGGCTGGAGAACGAACCGCTGCGGCGATCCTCGAAGGGCTGCGAGAGGGGCGGTTCTACGCCAGTACGGGCGTCACGATCGAGCGCATCCGCTCCAAAGGGCTGACGATCGAGGTGCGGACGCGCGAGAAAGCGAAGATCAGCGTTATCACCAACCACGGGCGCCGGGTGGCCGTCACAGAGGGCAAGAAACTGGCGTTTACGGTCCCGCCCAAACCGGCTTTCAGCTATTTCCGGTTCGAATGCTCGGGGTTCGGCGACAGAAAAGCCTGGACACAGCCGTTTTTCATCAGCCGCGACGAGTAACCTTCACACGTACTGCAGGTACGCCTGCTTGACCCTCTCGATATAAGCCGCTTGGTCCTCGGCCCAGTGCTCCGTCGAAAACACCTCGACTTCGATCCACCCGGTAAAGCCGGCGCGTTCGACCCACCCGCGGATCCGCCGGACGTCGATGCACCCTTCGCCCATCAGGCCCCGGTCGTTGAGGAGGTCGCGGGTGGGCGTCCGCCAGTCGCACACGTGAAACGACAAGATACGCTTTCCCGCGCGCGCGATCTGGCTCTCGACTTCCGGGTCCCACCAGAGATGGTACACGTCTACCGTCACGCCGACGTTGGGATCGTCGATCTGTTCGGCCATGTCGTTGGCCTGGTGCAGCGTGTTGACGGCGGAGCGGTCGTCGGCGTACATCGGGTGCAATGGTTCGATGCCGAGTTTCACACCGGCGGCCCGCGCATGCGGGGCTACCGCCGCAATGCCTTCCATGATCTGAGTGCGGCTTACCTCGAGCGGCTGGCCGGGTGCCGCGCCAGGCACCAGCACCACCAGCGGCGCGCCTATCTCCGCCGCTTCGTCTATCGCGCGCAGGTTGTCGTCCACCGCTGTCTGCCGGCCCTCTTTTGTCAGCGAAGGGAAAAACCCGCCGCGGCATAGGCTTACCACTGCCAGCCCCGAATCCGCCAGCATCTTCCCCGACTCGACCGGCCCCTGCGGCTCGAGGTGGTGCCGCCACACCGTGATGCCCGGCACACCGGCCTTTGTGTACGCGGCAATGCAGTCGGTGAGCGTCCAGGGCTTGTGAGTCATCGTATGAATGCACAGCCGCGAGAAATCACGTAGTTCCAACATCGCCGATCCTTTCTCTGTAAAACTTCGCGCAGATAGAGAATAGCCGATCTTTACCTACGGTCTACAGTCTACGGCCTACAGCCTTCTTTACTGCAGACGGCGTTGGTGAGATCGCGGCCGCGTTTGCCGTCCTGGAACTGCTTTATGTTGGCAAACGTGGTGTCGGCGATGTTGATGAGGGCCTCGCGCGTCAGGAACGCCTGGTGGCTCGTGATCACCACGTTGGGAAACGTGAGCAGCCGCGCCAGAACGTCGTCGCGAATTACGAGGCCCGAGTAATCTTCGAAAAAGTACTCGCTCTCCTCCTCGTACACGTCGAGGCCGGCGCTGCCGATATGGCCGCTTTTCAAGCCGTCGATGAGGGCCTGTGTGTCGACGAGCCCGCCGCGGCTGGTATTGATAATCATAACGCCGGGCTTCATTTTTTCCAGCGCGCCCGCGTTGATAAGATGGCGCGTTTGCGGCATCAGCGGCACATGGAGCGTGATGATGTCCGACTCCCGCAGCAGCCGGTCCATGTCCGTGTATTCGAAGCCGGGCAAGCCTGCCAACTCCTGGTCCTGCCGGATGTCGTACGCCAGCACCCTGCACCCGAAACCCAACATGATTCTTGCGGCCAACTTGCCGATGTTGCCGGTGCCGACCACGCCCACTGTCCGCCCGGCCATCTCAAACCCGACCAGGCCATCGAGGCTGAAGTTGCCGTCCCGGACCCGCTCGTGCGCCCGCGTCAGGTGTCTGTTCAGCACCAGCATCAGCGCAACGGCATGTTCCGCCACGGACTGCGGCGAGTATTGAGGCACGCGAACCACCGTGAGCCCGAGTTTGTCGCACGCGGCCAGATCGACGTTGTTGTAGCCCGCGGCCCGCAACGCCACCAGTTCGACCCCAAATTCTTTGAGGCGCTCCGCAATCGGCGCGGTGACCTGGTCATTGACAAAAATGCAGATCACCGGAAAGGCCATTGCCAAATTCACGGTGTCTTCATTCAGCCGGTGCTCGAAAAACGTCAGGGCGTACTGCTCGCGGTTTCGGGCGGTGAACGTCTCCCGCGTGAACAATTTGGTGTCAAACACGGCGACGCGCAGGCCGGTTCCTTCGGCCTTGGGCGCGAGCCGCGCCAGCATCGCCGACTCCCCCCGCATCTGCTCGCTCATGAAGTGAAGCAGCGCCCGGGCAAAATGGCGGTCGGACTCGAGCAGGCGATCGAACTCCTCCTGGTCGAGCGTCCAGATCTCGACGTCGTTCACCGCCTGAAGCGTTGCCGACCGCGGCTCATTCAAGAACATGCTGGTCACGCCGCCGCAGTCGCCCTCGCGCAACAAGGCGATCTGGACCTGCCGCGTTTTGTCGGCCTTCTTGAACACGCGGATCTGGCCGCGGCTCACGATAAACATGAACCGGCCCGGATCGCCCTCGGAAAAGATCGTCTCGCCGGTGGCAAACTTAAGCAGGCGCATCCGCTCCGCCATCAGCTTCAACGAGCCGGGATCCAGGCCCGAGAAACACTCCGCCCGCCCAAGCATCTCCTGCAAATCAGTCATAAATTAGGGACAGACTACGAATTTTTTCCATGTAACTCCAACATAAACAGCCACTTACGGCAACATGGGTGAATTTCATGGATCTCCAAGGATCTTAACATTCCCTACACGTCCTTTACTTCCAGCCACTGGCGCTTGCGCCACGACTCGTAGCCGAGTTCCGCGAGTTGGACTCCTCTTGCGCCGGCCTTCAGGTTCCAGCGGAACGGCTCGTCGAGCACCACGTGGCGCAGATACAACTCCCACTGCGCTTTAAAGGCATTGTCGTAAACAATCGTGTCGGGCATCATCGACCAGCCGCCGTAGAAATCGATGGGGTTGTCGACGTCGGGGTTCCACACGGGTTTGGGCGTGTTGGCGTCGGCCTGCACCCGGCACTGCCGCAGGCCCGACACCGCTGACCCCCGCATCCCGTCCACCTGGATGGTGAGCAGGTCGTCGCGCCGGACGCGCACGCACCACGATGAGTTGAAATGGCAGACAATTCCCTGGTCGGTCGTGAACGTGGCGTAGGCGGCGTCCTCGGTGTCGGCCTTATACTGCTTCCCAGCCTCGTCCCACCGTGAGTCGATGTGATTGACGCCCAGGCACGACACGCCCGTCACGTTCCCGAACAGGTTGTCGACGACATAGCGCCAGTGGCAGAGCATATCAAGGATGATGCCGCCGCCTTCGGCTTTGCGGTAGTTCCAACTGGGCCGCTGCGCCGGCTGGTTCTCGCCGGTGAACACCCAGTAGCCGAACTCGCCGCGGACGGCCAAAATCTTGCCAAAGAAGCCCGTGTCGATGAGATATTTCAGCTTGCGGATGCCGGGCAGCCAGAGCTTGTCCTGCACGACGCCGTTTTTCACGCCCGCGGCTTCCGCCCGCTTGTACAGGTCCACCGCGTCCTCGAGCGTGGCCGCCGTGGGTTTTTCGCAATAGATGTGCTTGCCTTGCGCGACGGCTTTGGATACGCACTCGTGCCGCAGCAGCGTGGTCTGCGCGTCGAAATACACCGGGTAGTTCGAATCGCGCAACACCGCATCGAGGTCGGTCGTGTAGGGCAGGTTGCCATGTGCCCGCGCCAGCCGTTCGAGCTTGGCCTCGTTCCGGCCCACCAGGATCGGCTCTGGGATGATGGTCTCTTCCGCGCCCACGCGGACGCCGCCCTGCTCGCGTATGGCCAGAATCGACCGTACCAGGTGCTGGTTGGTCCCCATCCGGCCGGTCACGCCGTTCATAATGATGCCGATAGTGTGCGTCTTCATCAGTCGCTCCTTCCGCGTTCTCAGGACCTGACGATCCGAACCAGGATCACAAACGCCGCGAACACCGTCAAGCCCGTCAGCGCCACCGAACATACCAACTCGAACCACGCGCCCTGTTCCTGGCCCGCCTTTGCCCGCCAATATTTCCACCAGAACAGCGGGCACCATACCGCCATCATCAAAATGGCCACCGGCGCGCCAAACAGGACATAACCCAGCCTGTCCAGTAGGAAAAGGACGCCCCACAACGCCGCCAGCCCAACAAACGCCACGTCAAACAGCCTCTCCGCCCACCGTGTTATTCGCCAGACCATGTCGACCTCCTGTGCGATGCTTTTTTGAAGGGGACCATTGGGACCATTGAGACGGTTGCGACATACGGGGCGGTGGGGTCGAGCTCCTGCTCGACCGCGGCTTCAGCAGCCGGACTTGCGCTTCGAAAGCGCCACCGCCGCCGCCGCCCGGTCGCGCGGGAGCGCGACCCCACCGCTTCCAGTCTCTATTGGCCAGACTATGTTTCATCATTAAAACCGCGCTACCCACCTCACCTCGCCCGCCTGTTGGCACTTGAACCCGATCTGCAGCACGTTCCCTTCGGGACTCATCTCGCCCGTTGCCGGGCCCGCCGAAACCTCGATCCCTGTAAACTTGTACGGCGTGGGGACAAGCACGCGCAGCCGGTACTCCGTGTCCGCCACGCCTTCGAACATGCCGCTCAACGTCCGGCCCGCTTCGTCCCAGTCGAGTTCGCGGAAGTCGGTCGCGCCCATTGACCAGTGCCGGTCCGTCGACAAAAACATCGGGTGGTCTTCGTACGGGCGCAGCCCAAGCAGGCGCACCGACCCCGGGCCGACGTTCACGTCCAGCTTGTCTTGCGCGGTGCCGTAGAACGTGTCGCCCCAGAAATCGTAGACCGTGTACCGCCGCCGCTCGGCGAGCCCCAGCGGCGCAAACGACACGGGGATGGTCGCGGGCTCGCGCTCGTCCCAATTGAACACGCCCACGATCTGCCATTTGCCGATCGGGCTCTCGACGGGCAATGTCCAAATGGCCGGTTGCGCCCGCTCGAAAAAGTCGACGGGCCGCGCGGGTATCGACGACACCGGCAGCAGGCGCCGCAGCACCGAAACCTCCTCGGGTTTCAGATCGGTGAACGCGTTGCCGATCTTAACCACGCCGCCGGTCAAGGCCGCGCCCGTCAGCCACGCGACGCTCTGTTCGATGGTCAGTTCCGGCTGTTCGGTGACGCCCCAACGCGCCCGCTCGCTCGCGTGGTTGAAATACGCGCAGTCCTGGTCGGGCGCCCACAGGTGCGGCGCAAAAAAGTATCGGTGTGCGGCGTTGTTGAGCGTCTCAACGCAGCCCCACGGCCACCTGTCCGGCGATTTCCGCCAAATGGGGGCGCAATCGTTGCCAATCCGCATCCCGTCGACCACGGCCCCGTTGATGGCCATGGGCGGCATGCTCATCAGGAACTTGTCCGCATCCTCCCCAAACCCTTCGCGCACCGCCTGCATTCCCAGCCGGAACACCTCGACGTGCGTCAACTCCTTTTTCGCGCAGCCTTCCGCGAACAGCAGCCGGTACACGAAATCCGCCTCGACCAGCGCGTCAAACCCCCACTCGTGGCCGATCTTGCGGTACAGGTTGACGACATACGCATAAGCATCCGGCCGCGTTACATCCAGTAGCCGCTGGTTGTCGCCGATCAGTTGCCTGCCGAGCCCGCCCGCGTCGACGAGCCAGTCGGGATGGTCCTTGACGACCGGCGAGTCCGGGTCGATCGTAAACGGGTCGGTCCAGATGCCGGCGGTCATTCCGCGCGCGTGAACCTGATCCGCGAACCACTTCATGCCATGCGGAAACTTGGCCGGGTCCGGCTCCCAATTGCCGCGGGCGATTTGCCAGCCGTCATCGAGCGAGAAATGCGTCCACCCGTACCGTTTCAGGTGCCGGTCGATGAAATCCACCTCCGCCAGCATGGTGTCTTCGGTGATATCGGTGTGATACCGCGTGTTCCACGAGTCCCACCCGTGGGGCAGCGCGGCGCGCCGCGGTTTCACACCGCTAAACGCCGCCACAGCCCAGCCGAAACGCTCCAACGCTTCCATGGGCCGGTCCTCGCCCACGCTGACGTAGAAAACTTCCGACTCGAGACGCCCGCCCGGCTCGAGTTCAACCGGCGGGTCATACACGCACTGGCCGCGGAACACGTCTGCCATGTCCTGTGGCGAAGTTTCGCTGCGCGCCAGCCGCACGTGGGTGTGCGACTTCAGGCCCGTCAAAAAACCCGCAACCAGCATCCGGCCCGAAACCGGGTTCAACGCCGGCAGGTACCAGGCGCTCGTCACCGCGCCCGTGCCCAGCTTGCGAAACTCCGCCTCCTGCTGCGTCAGCGGGCCGTTATCCAGGACCACCGTCTCGCCGGTTCCCTGGCCGAGGCTCGCGTAACCTTTGTTCGGCTCGCCCACCGCGAACGGGTACAACGCCTTCACGTTCACCGGCTTCTTGCCCGTGTTTATGAAGGCCACTTGGACGGTGAAAAACGGCTGCGTGGGAAACGCTTGTATAACCCACTCGCAGGCGCCTTTCCGGAAGATGATCGAACTCCCCACGCCCAACGAGTTGTTCACCGGCTGCCGTTCCGTCAGTTTGCCTGATATGGGTAGCGGCTGCGGGCCATCCTCCCCCTCCAACTCCACCATCGGGTAAGCGTTGTCAAACACGCGCGCACCCGATATCAGCGTCACGTCCATCCGCCCATTCTTCTGGACACTCACCTCGTACACGGCCGTGTTCAAGCTCCGGTACTCGCGCGATGGGCGGTAGTCAAACCCCTGGGAAATCACCAAGGCCAAAACGCAAAAGAGTCTCATGGCGCCCTCCATCGGCAAGCGGAAATAGTTTACGCCTCCCCCGGACGTGTCTCAAATCGAAACACCTTTGGCCAAAACAGAGCGGTTTTGTAGGCCCGGTTTTCCAACCCGCGCTGCGAAAAAAGGGGACGCTGCACTTATTTCCGATGGCTGCGTGGTCCACGAATGACGGCATACATGGAAATAAGTGCAGCGTCCCCTTTTTTCGCAGCGGACGGATCGGGCGGCGCGGTCGTCTCGCCCGCGCCTACTCTTGGCACAGTTCTTGTTCCCTCACATATAATAGGGGCAAAGGAGCGTACAAAACATGAGACTCGACAAGCTCACCATCAAATCGCAGGAAGCCCTCGCCGAAGCCATGGAACTGGCGTCGCGGCACGGCCACCCGGAGATCACGTCGCTCCACATGCTCGACGCGCTCCTTGCGCAGGAAAAAGGGGCGGTCGCCTCGATTCTACAGCGGCTGGGCGTCCCGCCCGACCAACTCCGCGCCCAGATCGAGGGTCGTCTCACGACGCTGCCCAAGGTGTCCGGCGCCGTGGGCCAACCGCCGCTGGGTAGAGAGGCGCAGGCCGCGCTCGATGCCGGGTGGCGTGAAGCCCAGGCCATGAAAGACGAGTATCTGAGCACGGAACATATGCTGCTCGGGATGTTGGAGGCGAAGCGCGACCCGGCTGGCAAACTTTTGGCCGACGCCGGGATCACGCGCGACGCCCTGCTGGCCGCGCTGAAAGACGTCCGCGGCACCCAGCGCGTCACCGACCCCAACGCCGAGGAAACCTACGACGCGCTCGCCAAGTACAGCCGCGACCTCACCCAACTCGCCCGGGCCGGAAAACTCGATCCCGTCATTGGCCGCGACGACGAGATCCGTCGGGTCGTCCAAGTGCTGTCGCGCAGAACGAAAAACAACCCCGTTTTGATTGGCGAGCCCGGCGTTGGAAAAACGGCCATTGTCGAAGGGCTGGCGCAGCGGATTGTCGCGGGCGACGTGCCGGAGAGCCTCAAGAACAAACGGCTGGCCGTACTCGACCTGGGCGCGCTCGTGGCGGGCGCGAAGTTCCGGGGCGAGTTCGAGGAACGGCTCAAAGCCGTCCTCCGCGAAGTCACCGAAAGCGCCGGCAACATCATCTTGTTTATCGACGAACTCCACACGCTGGTTGGCGCGGGCGCGGCCGAGGGCGCCATGGATGCGTCGAACATGCTGAAACCGGCCCTGGCGCGGGGCGAGCTTCACTGCATCGGGGCTACCACGCTCAACGAGTATAAGAAACGGATCGAAAAAGACCCCGCGCTCGAACGTCGGTTTCAGCCGGTGCTCGTTAAGGAGCCGTCGGTTGAAGACACGATTGCCATTCTGCGCGGGCTCAAGGAGCGGTACGAGGTCCACCACGGCGTACGCATCCAGGATTCCGCCATTATCGCGGCCGTCATGCTCAGCAACCGGTATATCAGCGACCGGTTCCTCCCCGACAAGGCCATCGACCTCATCGACGAAGCCGCGTCGCGCCTGCGGATCGAGATCGATTCGATGCCGTATGAAATCGACATCCTCGACCGCCGTATCCGCCAACTCGAAATCGAGCTGCTTGCCCTGCGTAAGGAAAAAGGCAAGAACGCCCAGGAAAAAGTCGGCGACATGGAAAAAGACATCGCCGACCTCCGCGAAGAAGTCTCCGCCAAGAAATCGCAATGGCAGGCGGAAAAAGAGGTGATTGAAACCATCCGCCGTCTTAACAGCGAGACTGAAGAGGCACATCGGCAGGAAGAGATCGCCGAACGAAACGGCGACCTCGCTAAAGTCGCACAAATCCGATACGGAACCGTCGCGGACCTCCAGAAAAAAGTCCAGGATCAGAACAAAAAGCTTGCCGAAGTCCAGAAGGCCGGCAGTTTCCTCACCGAGGAAGTCACGGAAGAACGCGTGGCCAAGATCGTCTCGAGCTGGACCGGCATTCCCGTCGACAAAATGATGGAAGGCGAGATGGGCAAACTGCTCAAGCTCGAAGAACGGCTTGGCGAACGGGTGGTTGGCCAGGAAGAAGGCATCCGGGTGGTGTCGGATGCGGTGCGCAGGGCGCGGGCCGGGTTGAAAGAGCCGAACCGGCCCATTGGCTCGTTCATTTTCCTCGGCCCCACGGGCGTCGGCAAGACGGAACTGGCGCGGGCGCTGGCCGAAGTGTTGTTTGACGACGAGAACGCAATGGTGCGGCTGGACATGTCGGAGTATATGGAAAGACACTCGGTCGCCAGGCTGATTGGCGCGCCCCCCGGGTATGTCGGGTACGAAGAAGGCGGCCAACTCACGGAAACCATTCGGCGGCGACCGTACAGCGTTATACTTCTTGACGAGATCGAGAAGGCTCATTCCGATGTGTTTAATGTGCTTCTACAACTGCTCGATGACGGGCGGCTGACGGATGGGCAGGGGCGTACGGTGGACTTCAAGAACACCGTCGTCATCATGACGTCCAATCTCGGCAGCGAGTTGTTTCAACAAGGCGCCGGTGAGGCGTCAGCGCAGCCGGATTCGGAAACGATGATGCGCGTGTTGCGCGCCCATTTCCGGCCCGAATTCCTCAACCGCGTCGACGACATCGTGGTTTTCCATCAGCTCACACGGGACCACATCCGGCGGATCGTCGATGTCCAGATGCGCCGCGTGGCCAAGCGGCTGGCCGACAAACATATCGCGATAGAATTGAACGACAACGCCAGGGAATTCCTCGCCCAGCAGGGTTACGACCCGGCATACGGCGCACGGCCTCTAAAACGAGTCATACAAAGGCTCGTGCTCGACCCGCTCGCCATGGAAATCCTGGCCGGTAAAATCCGAGAAGATTCTCGGGTTGCCATCTCAGAGGAAGGCGGTCGGCTCCAGTTTCATACCCAGTCGGGGAAAGTGGCCTAACGCGGCAGTTGACGTTGCAGCAGTCTAATTGTCCGTTATCCCAATTGTCGCAATTGTCGCAATTGCCCCACTGGTTTTTTGAAAAAAGCGCAACGCGTTTAGCAGTGGGTGTTGATTATCCTAAGTCATTCTCTTTCTTGCTCCGGCGAGTTCGCGGGCGTAATCCTGGAGCGTCGCGTAATCGGCGAGGTCGGAAAAACTGCAAAGGCTGTGCATGGCGGCGCTGGTAGTGCTGATGCCGCTTTCGACGACGGCCGCGATCGGGTTCAACCCCCCGCACACGATCAGGCCCACGCAGCCCTGCGCCACGGGGATATCGAGCAGCGGCTGGTTCGGCAACCCGACCGCCATCAGCCCGCCCAGACCCACTTTCTCGCAAAGGCGCGACAGCCGCCGCACTTCCGGCAGCGCCACCGTCGGCACTTCCCGGAAACTTGCCCCGATGATGCCCGAACCCGTCCGTGCCGCCTGCGCAACGCTCGTCATATGGCCCCGGATGAAGATCTCGAGCGGATCGAGCGATGTGCCGTCGTAGTTGATAATCTGGGTGAACCGTTTTGGCTGGCCGTTCTCGATTTGCAGCAGCCCGCCAAACCTGGACCGTGTCGGCACGCATGCCCGCTGAAATACCCCGTTGATGCTTACGCTGCACAGCGTGCCTATCATCACACGGCCCTTGGGCACATGCACCGCACCGATCACCTCGCCCGGACGACCCATCACAAGCCGCCGGCCCATTCCCAGGTTCGCGTGGTACACCTTCATGATCTGCCGAATCGCCGACGCCGTATCCGAAACCGGCACCGTTGACATGTTCAGAATGATCGTGCCCTCGAGCGACTCCGGGTCGAACGTCATCTGGTAGGCCAGCGTGTTCACCCGCGACGCCACAAAACCTACCTTGTCGATCACCAGCGCGCTGTCCGCTTCCTGCCGGCCCGCGGCGGTCAGGCTCCGGCCCCGCCGCCCGAGGTTTTGCGTCCACCCGTTCGAGTCGGCCTGCACCAGGTAACCGCGGACCGCCCGCTCGCTCAGCATCGTGCCCGCCACCGCCAATTCCTGCGCGATTCGCTCCGCGCCCAACGGGCCCAGCGCGTTCCGCAGCACCCGCAAAATGGCCACCATGTTCCGGTGCGTCTTTATCTCCAAGAGAGCCGTCCTCCTCGCTTCGGACGATCGGTCCGATCGGTCTGATCCGTCCGATCCGTCTTACGGGACCCATTCTATCAGCCCATCCTCGCCTCTTTCAAGTAAAAACCGGCAAAATTGCCGGTTGGGCAAGTCCACCCTCCAGTGGCCGGTCCAGACTTCAAGAAAGCGCCCTGGTTTGGCGCCGCTTTTAGAAGCCCACAAAAAGGGCGGATTTGCGGCCGGTGCTTTTCGCTTGACATTGCCCCCGCCCATTGAATACAATCTGTCTAACCGGCGAATAGGTGCCGGTACGGGACTTGTCCTGGAAATCCACGAATTGACCGCAAAACCAGCGGCGTTCGTGCCACCAGGTGCGGCGCCCGGACTTAAACCTGCGCACAAGGTGGGCTGAAGCGCAAGGAGGAATGGTTGTGTCTTACGTGAACGATGTGCTGAACCTGGTCATCCGGCGGAACCCGGCCGAACCGGAATTCCACCAGGCCGTGCGGGAAGTGCTTGAAAGCCTTGAACCGGTGCTGGAACGTCACCCCGAATACCAGAAACACTGTATCCTCGAGCGAATCACCGAGCCCGAGCGTGTCATCATGTTCCGCGTGCCTTGGATGGATGACAAAGGCGACGTGCGGGTCGAGCGCGGATTCCGTATCGAGTTCAACAGCGCCATCGGCCCGTACAAGGGCGGCCTGCGGTTCCACCCGACGGTTTACCTCGGGATCCTGAAGTTCCTCGCGTTTGAACAGGTGTTCAAGAACTCGCTCACCACGCTGCCGATGGGCGGCGGCAAGGGCGGGTCGGACTTCGATCCCAAGGGCAAGTCGGATTCCGAAGTCATGCGGTTCTGCCAGAGTTTTATGACTGAACTGGCCAGGCATATCGGGCCGGACACCGACGTGCCGGCCGGCGACATCGGCGTGGGCGGGCGCGAAATCGGTTATCTGTTCGGCCAGTACAAGCGGCTCAGGAACGAGTTTACCGGCGTCCTCACGGGCAAGGGGCTGAACTGGGGCGGGTCGCTCATCCGGCCTGAGGCCACCGGTTATGGCTGCACGTATTTTGCCCAGGAAATGCTCGTGACGCGCGGCCAGTCCATTGAAGGCAAAGTCTGCACCGTCAGCGGGTCCGGAAACGTCGCCCAGTACACCGTCGAGAAGATCAACCAGCTCGGCGGCAAATGCGTCAGCCTGTCCGACTCCAGCGGGACCATCTACGACCCCGCCGGCATCAATGAAGAGAAGCTCGAGTTCGTGATGGAGCTCAAGAACGTCCGGCGCGGGCGCATCAAAGAGTACGCCGACAAGTTTTCCGGCGTGCAGTACCGCGAAGGCGAGAAACCCTGGGGCATCACGTGCGACTGCGCGTTCCCGTCGGCCACGCAGAACGAGATCAACCGCGAAGACGCCACGAAGCTCGTCAAAAACGGGTGCATACTGGTGTCCGAGGGCGCCAATATGCCGACTGACCCCGAGGGCGTTAAAGTGTTCCAAACCCACAAGATCCTCTACGGGCCCGGCAAGGCGGCCAACGGGGGCGGCGTCGCCGTGTCCGGCCTCGAGATGGCGCAGAACTCCCAGCACGTCATGTGGCCGCGCGAGGAAGTCGACAACCGGCTGCGCCAGATTATGAAGGCCATCCACGAGCAGGCCCATTCCACCGCGCAAGACTATGGCGACCCCGGAAACTACGTCAAAGGCGCGAACATCGCCGGGTTTGTCAAGGTGGCCAACGCCATGCTCGACCAAGGCCTCGTTTAATCCGAGTTGCTTTGCGTTACAATTGGACAGCAGGTTTACGGGTGGCCTTTCCTCCGAGGAAAGGCCACTCGTATTCTTGGAAAAACGCGGGCTGATACTTCCAACGCGGCTGTACCCGCTTTTTCGAGATATAATTAACCATACGCCAACCGGTGGAGAGAAACAGTGGCAACGGCGGACCAACAACTGAGCACCGGCGTTTGCGGGCTGGACAGAGTTCTCAAAGGGCTTCTGCCGGGCGACAACGTCGTGTGGCAGATCGGTTCGATTGACGAATACGTGCCGTTTGTCCGGCCGTATTACGAGCGGGCCGTCGCACAAGGACGCAAAGTCGTCTACTTCCGGTTCGCCAAACACGAACCGCTCGTCCCCGAGGGCGCCGAGGGCGTTCAAATCCAACTGGTCCATCCTGAGGAAGGGTTTGAAACTTTTATCGACGAGATTCACGGCACGATCGAACAGACCGGCCGCGGGGCGTTCTATATCTTCGATTGCCTGTCCGACCTCGCCGTGGACTGGTACAGCGACCGGATGTTGGGCAACTTCTTCATGCTCACCTGCCCCTACCTCTACGACCTCGAGACCATCACCTACTTCGCCCTGCTGCGGGATTACCACAGCCTCCACGCCACCACGCCCATCTCCGAAACCACCCAGCTCTTCCTCGACGTGTACCGCCACAACGGCAAGATCTACCTCCACCCGCTCAAGGTCCAGCACCGGTATGGCCCCACCATGCACATGCTCCACGTCTGGGAAGGCGACTCATTCCTGCCCGTCACCGAAAGCCATACGACCAGCGACGTGCTTGCGTCCGCCATGCGGTCGCCGCTCGAGTCGGCCTCGTCGCGGCTGGGCATGTGGTACCGCACGTTTCTTCAGGCCGAGCAAACTCAGGCGGCCGTTCAAAAAGGCTGCGGCGACCCCGCTCAAGCCCGAGCGTTATTCCAGCGCATGCTCAGGATGATCGTCTCGCGCGACGCGCGCATGCTCGGCCTCGCCGAGAAACACCTCGCGCTCGACGGCCTGCTCGATGTCTGCAAGCGCATGATCGGCACCGGCCTCATCGGCGGGAAAAGCGTCGGCATGCTTCTCGCCCGCGCCATTCTCGAAAAATCACCCGACGGCGCCAGCAAGCCCTGGCGCGACCTGCTCGAGGTCCACGACTCGTTTTTCATCGGCTCCGACGTGTTCTACACCTACCTCGTCAGAAACGGCGTATGGTGGGTGCGGCAAAAACAGAAAAACCCCCAGACGTTCCTCGAAGGCTCCGAGACCGGGCGGCAGCGAATCCTGAGCGGCAGTTTCCCCGACTACATCGAGCGGCAGTTCGAGGAAATGCTCGACTATTTCGGCCAGTCGCCCATCATCGTGCGATCCTCGAGCCTGCTGGAAGACAACTTCGGAAACGCGTTTGCCGGCAAGTACGACAGCGTGTTCTGCGCAAACCAGGGGTCGCGTCACAAGCGGCTCGAGGATTTCATCTCCGCCGTCAGAACCATCTACGCAAGCACCATGAGCGAGCGGGCCCTCACCTACCGCGCACGAAGAAACCTCCTGCATTGCGACGAGCAGATGGCCCTGCTTGTTCAGCGGGTGTCAGGCGGCATCCACGGCAGCTATTTCTATCCCCACGTCGCGGGCGTGGCCTTCTCGTTCAACCCCTACGTCTGGAGCGAGTACATCGACCCCGAAGCGGGGATGCTCCGGCTCGTGTTCGGGCTGGGCACCCGCGCCGTCGACCGATCCGACGACGATTACACCCGGCTTGTTGCGCTCAACGCGCCCGAACGCAGGCCCGAGTCCGATTATGAAAAAGTGCGCCAGCATACCCAGCGAAAAGTCGACACCATCGATCTCGAAGGCAATTTGCTGACCGCCACCGATTTCGCGTCTGCCGCCGCCGAAGCCGCCGCCGGAGCCACGCCCAACCTCCCGCTTAACCTATTCGCGTCGCGTGACGAGGCCGCCGAACAGTTCGCTCGCGAAAGAGGGACGCGCCCGGCCTTCCCGTGGATGCTCACGTTCGACGAACTCCTCTCGAACACGCCCTTCGTCGAAGACATGCGCCGGATGCTCAGGCTCCTGCACGAAGCCTACGACTACCCGGTGGACGTCGAGTTCACCGCCAATTTCGTCAACAACACCGATTACCGCTTTAACCTCGTCCAATGCCGGCCACTCCAGGTCAGGGGAAATGCCGCCGATTTCGCCGCCGTCTCCGCACCGCCGGAACACATCAAGAATGAAAATATCCTGTTCCGCAGCAGTGGGGCCGTCATTGGGCAGAGCCGCGTCGACACCATTACGCGCCTCATCTACGTTGTCCCCGAAACCTATAGCCAACTGCCCGTCAGGGACCGCTACACCGTGGCCAGACTGATCGGCCAGGCCGCCCACGCCATCGAGCCGCAAAAGCCCGAGACGATCATGCTGATGGGCCCCGGCCGGTGGGGAACCACCACGCCGTCGCTCGGGGTGCCGGTCTCGTTCGCCGAAATCAACACGGTCTCCGTCATCTGCGAAATTGTTGCCATGCGGGAAGACCTCATCCCGGATGTGTCTCTCGGCACCCATTTCTTCAGCGACCTCGTCGAGATGGACATCCTCTACCTCGCGCTGTTTCCCAACCGCGAGGGAAACAGTCTCAACCAGAAGTTTTTTGACAAAGCCCCCAACAGGCTTCTCGAACTCGTCCCCCGCGCATCAACCTACGCCCACGTCATCAAGGTCATCGACCGGCCACGCGAACACGACTGGCGCGTCATAAAACTCAACGCAAACACACTCAACCAGAAAGCCGTCTGCTACCTCGACCACGGCGACAAAGGCATCTGACCCGTTAGATCGAAGAGGAAAGGCCCAGATCTTTCTTCCGATCCTCCCATTCTCCTCCGTCGTCCCGGCCATCCGCACCGACGCTGTAGACGACGAAACCGTCGCCTTCCCGCCGGTATATCGGCGGGCTGCCCGTGAACGGATCCGCCGGGATGTTCTGCAAATAATCCGGCGCCAGCGCGGCCAGATCCGCCGGATACTCGCCCCGCGCCTGTTTGTACTGCTTAAGCGCGACCGCCACCTGCCCCGCCCGCGCCATCCCGATGCCCTTGTCAAAGGTGATCATCGCGCCGCCAAGCGCCGGCCGCAGGATGTCGGCCAGGATCCGATGCTGCACCAGGAACGAGGCCACAAATCCCGGCTTCGTCGAACTCTTATGCCCCGCCGGCCCAACCTCCGCGCTGAATCGCGCCACTTGCCGCGCGTGCAATTGGTCGTCCTGCTCGCGCATGATGTTCACCGCTTCCGTTTCCAGGTCGAGGCAAGCCATCTGGTTCAGCACCAGCAACGGCCGCGGAAACATCCCTTTGTAATACGACGTGATGGTGTCTGCAAAGCAACGTTCGCCCTCAAAGAAGATCCCGGTTTTTGACCTGTCCGCGGCTACGGCGAGTTCCGCCATGAAATCCGCGGGCACCGGATCGGGCAGCGGCAGTTCGCACAGCAACACGTTCAGTGCGCGCACCATCGTGCTTTTCCCCGCAGTGCCCACCAGCCCCGCCACAGATAGCGGATCGTTGTTCGTGTCGTTGGCCAGATGCAGCCCGACCGTCAGCCAATGGTAGGCGCCCGCCGGATTGCCATGACGCCCTTCCCACACCGCCCGAAACGCCGACAGCCGCGCCAGCTCCCTGATCGGCGCCAGTTTCGGCAACAACACGGCCGACACGGCCCCCGGGTCTGAAAGAATTTCCGGCGGCGCGTCATACTCGCCAAACTGGCAGGAAGGCCGCGCGCAAGCCTCTTCAATTGCCTCAAAAACTCTCGCGTTGGCCGCAAAGAAGTTTCCAAGCCGCGCCTCTTCTTCGGGCGTGGGCAGTTGGGCACACCCACTCGCGCCGATGTACCGGCCGTAGGCGTCTTCCCATTTCGACCGCGCGTCTTCCGTCTCTTTGGCCGGCGGCCCCGCGTATCCATGCGCCAACGACGCCGCGTATTCATACACGACCGCGGCGTTCGTCCCTTCATCGATCTTCAAGTCAAAATCACGCAGGCTCAGGTGACCGCCGGCCGCCAGGATCGATTCACGCTGCGCCGCCAGTTTCCCCAAAAGGACCTGGTCCGCAACCTTGTAGGCGATCGCCAGCCCAATCACGATCGTCAAGGTTATCCGCCAGTGGCGGATCGGACTGAAAAGAAACCGCCCCACTTTCCTCAGCATGCTAGCCTCCTTTTCGGCCTCTTGTCCACAGTGTCCACGATGTCCACTAGGTCCACTAGGTCCACTTTGTCCACTCGCCAAGTTCCACCGAGAGCAGCTTCACATGCCGGCGAGTTGATGGATAACCCTGCGGCAACGGCATCGGCATCCGCGGATGCAGCAGCGCGCGAGCTACCAGCCCCATCTCGGCCCCCTCATCCCGCGCCGTTACGCCCGAGGCTGCCGCCGCAACGCGCGCCATACGCTCCGCCGTCCGCGCTTCCTGCACGTGCGCCCAGGCGAGAGTCGCCACCAGCGCCGCGATCGCCCAACGCAGCACCGCCTCCGACCTCTCCCGCCGCCGTTGCGCCGCCACCGCCGTCACCACACGCCCACGCAACGATTCGGGCGGCGCCGCCAACCTCCGCCGGGCCAGGTTCGCTTCAAAGTCCGTCATCGTTTGCCCGCTCCTTTCCCGACCAACCTCTCCCGCAGCTTGTCCATTGCGTACCGGTACCGGCTCGCGGCCGTATCCTGGCTGACTCCAGTAACCAGGCCGATCTGGCCGAACGTCATGCCTTCATACACCTTCAGCAATACCACTTCGCGCTGATCCAGCGGCAATCCCCGAAGCGCCGCCTCGAGCCCTTCCAACTCCTGGTCCCGGCGTTCCTGCGGCCGCTCGAACAGGCGTGCCTCACCGGAGAATGCCGCGTGCTTCCAAAACCGCAGCCGCCGTTTGCGTAACCGGCTGAACGCCTCGTTCCGGATGCTGCGCAGCAGATAATGGCGCGGGTTGACCGGCATCCGATCCGAAGTGCACACCTTCACGAAAACATCCTGCACGGCGTCTTCCGCCTCCTCGGGAAAGCCCAGCAGCGCCAACGCATACGAATACATGCTGGCCGCGTGCGCGTCATAAAGCGCACCGACCCAATCCGTCTTTCGCCTCGGCAAATCTCCCCTCCCATCCATCTTAAAGACGCGCCACCGTCCGCATTTTGTCTACGTTGGGACGCTCCCCGGCCGCGCTTCCCAGCGCGCTTTGTGTGGGGTGTCCCACTTTTGGCACGTTGGGATGCCCGCCCGCGTTGCGGGCGGTGCGCTCTTACCGTTGTGGTGCAGGTGTCTCGCCTGCATCGGACCGTTTCCCTGGCTTATCTGTCGGTGTCTGTCCGTGCAGGTCCGTGTTAGTCCGTGCAGGCTTCCTCGCGTCGGGCTTCTCCGTCTCCGCCGGCGGGTCGGGCACAAACAGCATCGAGATCGAGTTCACGCAATGGCGAGTGTTTTTGGGCGTCAGCCGCTCGCCGGTGAACACGTGCCCGAGATGCGCGCCGCACCGCGCACACAGGATTTCCGTCCGTTGCCCGTCGGCGTCGACCTGGCGGCGCACGGCGCCCGGGATCTCATCGTCGAAACTCGGCCAGCCGCACCCCGAATCGAACTTCATCTCGGACCGGTACAGCGGCTGTTCGCACCGCCGGCACACGTACGTCCCCTTCTGCGTGAAATGATCATACTCGCCTGAAAACGGCGCTTCCGTCCCCTTGTGCACGATCACCCGCGCCTCTTCCGGCGTCAACGGGTTCAGTTTCATCGGACCTCCAAAAGCGGCGGGCAGCAACACGGCTGCCGCGCACGCAATAATAACCACAGCGCCAACGCGCGCCAAACTGCTCATGACCAAAACCTCCCAAAGTTGTCGCTCCACCTATTGTACCCGGCAGCAACCATCCCGGGGCGTGTTGTCTTGCCAAACCAACAGACCTCGGCCATTATGGCCCCCTTGCAGCGAAGACGCCTGCCTCGACCGCAGCGTCGACGCCTTCGAGTACTACAAAGAAACTGCGGCTGATGAGTGTCTCCGTCTCCTGAGCGCGCAAACCCCCGCCACAATTATTTGCATTATTCGCAGCCATTCAGCACAATACGCGCGCCGTGCCGTATGCTAAGGCTTGACGGGGGGAAATGACATGACAAACGCAAACCTGCAGCCCGAAGCGCCGCCGTGCCCAAGGCGCAAATTCCCCTGGCTGCCGGTCTTATTCGTCGCATTTCTCATATGCAACTGGGCGCTCGTCGCCTCCATGTACCTGCTGAGGGTTCCCGACTACATCACCGCCGAGTCGTCCTCGATAGGGATATCAATCGCAACCATCAGCCTCATCCTCGTTGCCTTCGGCGCGATTGCGGTGAGCACGCGCGAGGTCGATCTCAAGGCCCTGTGGCCCTCTCTCTACGCGGCCGCGGGGCTCGCGCTTTTCGCCAGGTTTCTCTACTTTGCGCTGTATCCGGTGGGCGCGTGGCCGGGGCTGTGGCCGGCGCTGCCCGGCGAGTGGGAACGGGCCGTTGCCAGTTCCCTCGTCTACGCCGCCGAGATGATCCTCGTGGCGGGTTTCTGCCGGGTGATGTTTGCGCTCCGCAACAACCTCACCCGCCTGAAAGCCGAGCAGAAGCGCCTCGAACAAGAGCAGGCGGCCCACAAGCAGTCCCAGGAGCAGGGCCGGCGGCTCGAACAGCAGCTTCTCCAGGCGCAGAAGATGGAGTCGATCGGCCGCCTCGCCGGCGGCATCGCTCATGATCTCAACAACATGCTCACGCCGATCCTGGCTTACGCCAGCATGCTCGAGGCCAACATCGCGCCCGACGATCCCGCCCGCGCCGACCTGCACGAGATCGCCACCGCCGCCGAACGCGCCCGCGACATCACCCAGCAACTCCTCGCGTTCGCACGCAAGCAGGCGCTCGAAATGAAACCGGTCAACCTCAACGAAATCATCGTCCGGTTTGAAAAAATCATGCGCAGTTCCCTGCGCGAGGACATCGAGGTCCGCGTCGACCTCGCCGCAACCGGCAATGTGGCCGCCGACGCCGGGCAAATCGAGCAGGTGATTATGAACCTCGTGCTCAACGCCCAGGACGCCATGCCTAACGGCGGAACCATCATGATCGAGAGCGCCGACGTGACCCTCGACCAGTCCTACGCCCAGGATCACGAAGAGGTTGTGCCGGGCCCGCACGTCATGCTCCTGGTCAGCGACACCGGCGAAGGTATGGACAAAGACACCTGCGACAAAATCTTTGAGCCGTTCTTCACCACAAAACGCACCGGGAAGGGCGTGGGCCTTGGGCTGTCCACCACGCACGGCATCGTCAAGCAGCATGGCGGAAGCATCTGGGTGTACAGCGAGCCGGGCAAAGGCACCACGTTCAAAATCTACTTCCCAAAATCCGATCGTGCGGCGGCTATCGTTGCGTCGCCCGGCCCCGTTGCCGCTACGCGTTTGCCGCGCGGGTCCGGCACCGTGCTGGTCGCCGAAGACAACGCGCAGGTGCGGGCCCTGGCCGCGCGCGTCCTGATCTCCAACGGCTACACCGTGCTCGAGGCCGTCGACGGCAAGTCCGCCATTCAAGCCGCCCAAGCCCACCCCGGCCAAATCACCCTGCTCGTCAGCGACGTGGTCATGCCCGACATGAACGGCAAAGTCCTCTACCAGTACCTCGCTGCCAAACGGCCCGGCCTCCGCGTCCTTTACATGTCCGGCTACAGCGACAACGTCATCGCGCATCACGGCGTGCTCGAGTCCAACGCCCACTTTATTCAGAAACCCTTTTCCATGGAAAACTTCCTGGCCAACGTCCACCAGGCGCTCTCCTGACGGCCGGTTTTTGGGTTTGTTGGATGGGTTTCACATGGCTACAAGGCAGCGGGATTGGCAACGGCATGAGCCAACTGACGTTTATCATCGCGTGTGCGGCGTTGAGTTTGTCCCTGAATTACGCCGGCTTCGCTGGTCTGGACGGCGCGGGCGAGACGACCGCCGCAGCACAGCCTTATCTTGGGCAGGAAATCCACGTAGGGTCGGCGTAGTTGAAACTGTCGTCAAACCGGTTGTACGGCAGTGAACCGCCGAGGTACATGGTGTCGCCCTCCACGCTGTACGACACGGATGACGGCGGTTGTTGCGTCAAGAGATACAGGATCATCTGTAACCCGTAGAGCGTTTCGGCCAGGTTCTCAGTTTCCTGTTCCGAGAGCGTGCCCCTTGTCATGATCTTGGCGGCTAAGTCCTGACACGCGGCCTGGTTGAAGGCCAAGAACCGGTTTCCCTCCGCCGTGGTATAGGTGCCGGTTAGCCACGCGCGCAATTGGGCAGACCAATCGGTCGCGGAAAACGTGCATTCCAAAGCAAATGTGACTCGGCCATCGTCGTAGAACTTGTAAATGCTTGCATCAGTTACCGTAATGCCCTGCTCAGAGTAAGACGTTTGACGGATCCAACTGTCTTCGCCACCGTCGTCTTCTTCAGGACACCCCGTAAGGATTACTCCAAATGCCGCGATCATTGCGACCAACCAGACACGTCCAACGTTACGCATCGCATTTCTCCTTTCTTCGCCTCTTAATTGCTTTCGTCCTGTAAGCCGGAGATACCGGCTCGCTGACTTTTCCAGTCAAAGATCTGCACTACGGAGCACAGGAATTGGAGTCAGGGTTGGTGTAATCAAAGTCATCATCAAACCGGCTATACCTGTTAGACAGAAAGCCCGTAAACGTTAACGTGTCTTCTTTCACACCATAAGGGCCCGTCACCATGCTTAGGGGAACGGCGTAAAACCAATCTGTCATCTCCGAGAATATCAGATCCAGGTCCACGTCCGCGTCCTCGGGGACGGCTCCTCGGATGATGCGTTTGGCGGCAACCTCTTCGCACTGTGTATCACTGAATGAAATCGTCACGACGCCGTCCGCTGTGCTGTACGAGCCAATCATCCACCAGCGCATCTCGGCGGACCAGCCGCTGCCGGACCACGCATAACCCATCATCCAGGCGGCCTTGCCGTCGTCAAAAAACTTGTAGATCTCATTCATTGAAAATGTAAAGTCTTGGCGCGGTTCAGAAAACTGGGTAATCCAACTGCCTCCGAGACCTCCTTTTCCGTCTTCTTCGGGACATCCCGCCAGCGTTATGCCAACCACCACCATGGTTACTGTGAGCAAAAGATGGCTGACTCTGCGCATCGTTTCTCCGCGCGTTATAGTTATTTCTGCCGTTCCATACCTGCTGGCAAAATTGCAGCAGAAAAAACACGCCCCAACTCGTCAAGGCAAAAAATCCCCGTTAGAAAAACGAATTACGGCTGGCAATTCCGTACATCGTGTATTAGGGCTCATACTTGAGTCGGTAAGATTATTTCAACACCGGCAGTGGAAAGTCAAACAGAAAGGTTTACAGCAGTGGCAGAACGTACGTTGACTTTCGCCAGATAGAGGCATAGATTATGTCTCTGTCTTGGATGCAGTACGTTTTGAAGCATCCTGCGCATGACGAGTTGGTCGGGCACTTCCGGACGGGGCGGAGGATGTCCGGCGGAGAGAATGGTTTCTGCGGTTTATGAGCCATGTCTGAATACTTGAATCAGACTTGGATGATTCGTTGAAAAACCTGGAGGCCAGAATCATGCGTTCCGCCCATAGTTCGAGAAGCACGTTTGGACTTGTTCTCCTGCCGCTGCTTGCCGTGGTTTGTTTGACCGGTTGCCCCGGAGGTGACAATGGCCCCCAGGCGGCGTTCAGCGGGTTTCCGATATCAGGCACAGCGCCGCTGAAGGTGACGTTCACAGATTCCTCCGGCGGCGCGGGCGAGTCTATTACGGGATGGGTGTGGAATTTCGGCGACGGCGCGACGGGCTCGGGCCAATACGCCTCGCACACCTACGTCAACCCAGGAACCTACACTGTCTCCCTGACAGTGACCACCTCTGCGGGCAGCGACACCGAAACCAAGACCGGCTACATTACGGTTGACCCCCCCACACCTCCGACGGCGTCGTTCAGCGCCTCGCCGATCAGCGGCACACTCCCATTGAACGTCGCCTTTACGGACCAATCAACGCCCGGCAGCGCCGCTATCACCGGGTGGTCCTGGAGCTTTGGAGATAGCGCAACAAGTACGAGCCACAACCCGGCGCACACCTACACAACCGTGGGGACCTATACCGTCTCATTGACCGTGACAACCTCGGTAGGCGCCGACACCGAGACCAAAGTTGATTTTATCTCCGTAGACAAAGGAATGCCGCTCGTCAGTGTCTGGCCAACCGCCACGTGCATCACGTACGGCCAACCCCTGGCCTCTTCGACACTCTCCGGCGGGACCGCTTCGGTAAGTGGTTGGTTCGCATTTGACGAGCCGGAAACGATGCCCGAGCACGGGGACTATCCCGCCCCCGTCACGTTCATGCCCTCAGATACGGCGAACTACAATACAGTGTCCGGAACGGTAGATATTCACGTCGGGCGGGGGGACGTCTGGTACGTCAAAATCGGCACGTCGGGCGACGGGTATTCATGGGCTACGGCGTTCGGAACGATCCAGGAGGGCGTGGATGCCGCATTTGCCGACTGCGGCGGTGAAGTATGGGTTGCTGCGGGCACCTACACCGCAGACGTGCCTCCCGACGGTTACGTTGTCGTCATGGCAGAAGGCGTTCATCTCTACGGGGGCTTCTCCGGCGCCGAAACCACCCGGGATCAACGCGACTGGGAAGCCAATGAAACTATCATTGACGGCGAAGCTCACCACTCCTGCGTGATCGGCGCCAATGACGCAACACTTGACGGATTTATTGCTCAAAACGGATGGGGCGGGGACTCGGGTGGTGCAATGTACAATCACTCATGCTCACCCACGATAAGCAATTGCACCTTTGCCCAAAGTGGCGTCAACTGTGGTGGCGGCGGAATGTACAATTACGATTGTTTGTCCGTGATTACCAACTGCACCTTCACTGAGAATTTCGTGTGGGACATATATGGTGGCGGAATGTACAATTGTGGGAATTCCTCTCCGACGGTTGTTGACTGCGTATTCTCTGGAAACAGAGCCGGGTTCTCCGGGGGCGGTATGGCTAACTACTATGCTTCCCCAACGGTAACCAACTGCACGTTCACCAATAACACCGGCTACGACTTCGGGGGCGGGATGTGGAATTATTATGCCTCGGCAACAGTGACCAATTGCACGTTTGCCGAAAACACAACCTACGGTGGCGGCGGCGGAGTGTATGCTCGGGGCGATGCGGTGACGGTAATCAACTGTACGTTTTCCAGCAATGCGGCCGAAATGGGTGGGGGGTTGGGAAACATTAACTCCACGTCGACCATCATAATAAACTGCATTTTTTGGGGAGACTCGGCGACGACCAGCGGGAATGAGATCTGGAACGATGAGGAATCTGAATCTTCGGCGATTGCGACCTACTCTTGCGTCGAAGGCGGCTACGAGGGTACCGGAAACATTTCATCCAATCCGCTCTTCTTCGACGCCGACAACGGCGACTACAGCCTGGGCGCGGGTTCACCATGCATTGACACCGGCACCGCGGACGGCGCGCCCGACGAGGACATCCTCGGGGTAGCGCGGCCGCAAGGCGACGGGTACGACATGGGCGCGTACGAGCGCGTCGAAGAGTGAAAGACCGAGTGTAAACGCTAGCCCAGTAGACCACGCATTACAGGTTCGCGCCGGGAGTAGAAAAAGACAACGGCGATTCTGTTTATGTGCTTTCAAAACAGGGGAGGGAAGGGTCATGTTTAGCACCAGGCTGGCATGGAGTGTGGTCCTGGGTGGCTTATTTGCTGTCATTTTCGTAGTGGCGGGCTGTCCGCCGCAGCCACCAGGCGGCGAGGAGGAAATGGACAATGTCATGCTCCCGGGCGATGTGCTGCTGGAAATGGTATGGATTCCAGGAGGGACTTTCATGATGGGCCGTTCTCCAGATGAACTGGACAGTTCTTCAAATGAAGATCCACAACATGAGGTGACGGTGCCGGGGTTTTGGATGGCGAAATATGAGTTGACCAAGCGGCAGTGGGAAGCCGTGATGGGTACCGAGCCGTGGTACGGACAGGACTACGTGCTGTACGAGCCTGACAGCCCGGCCGTCTACGTGACCTGGCATGAGGCCAAGGATTTTGTCGCAGAACTCAATGCCTATACGGGCCGCAGTTTTCGGCTGCCCTCCGAGGCGGAATGGGAATACGCTTGCCGCGCCGGTACCACCACCCGCTTCTATTGGGGAGATGACACGGACTACGCCCAGATAGGCAATTACGCCTGGGATTCGGAAAACTGCTCGGCTGAGATGTACGCGCACATCGTTGGGCAGAAGCTGCCCAACAGTCATGGGTTGCACGACATGAGCGGCAACGTTTGGGAGTGGTGCGCGGATGACTGGCATTCGAATTATTCCGGAGCCCCGACAGACGGGAACGTGTGGGCAGATTCTCCCAGATCGTTGAGCCGCGTTATTCGCGGCGGGTGTTGGGATAGTGACGTTGCGCATTGCCGTTCAGCGTACCGCCAACATGGCTATTCGACCGGCGAGGGCAGTTGCAACGGCTTCCGTATTGCCACGTGGTAACAGGGCTGTATTTGCGCTTCATGCGTGGAGAAGTGGCAGAGTCGTGCTGCTGCGTTAACGGTCCGTTCGGAAAAGATCTGGGCGTGGCTGTAGCCGATGTGGAAGATGGCGCTACTTTTTTGCTAAAACGTCCCCCTGGAGGGCTATAGCCATGGAATCCTTTCAGGGCACCACGGTTTTGAGTATCCGGAAAAACGGGCGTGTTGCGATGGGTGGCGACGGGCAGGTGACGCTGGGCAACACCGTCATGAAAGAGCACGCCGTGAAGGTTCGGCGTCTGGCGGATGGCCGGGTGATTGCGGGGTTTGCGGGCTCGGTGTCGGACGCGTTCACCCTTTTTGAACGGTTTGAGAGCAAGCTGAAGCAGTTCAACAAAAACTTGCTGCGGGCGGCGGTCGAGTTGGGCAAGGAGTGGCGTACTGACAAGTACCTTCGCCAACTCGAGGCGCTGCTGGCGGTGTGCGACGCGGAGCGGTCGCTGCTGATAGCGGGCAGCGGCGAGATTATCGAGCCGGACGACGGTATCATTGCGATTGGTTCGGGCGGCCCGTTTGCGTTGGCGGCGGCGCGCGCGCTGAGCACCCATTCGGATCTCGACGCGGAAGGGTTGGTGCGGGAATCGCTGCTGATCGCCGCCGGCATCTGCATCTATACCAACGCCAACATCGTTGTTGAAACACTCTAACGCGGGAGCCCGACATGTTTTCCGCAGTGCTGATCCTCGCGGCGGCAGCGGCGTCGCAACCCGTGCCTCAACCCGACTGGCTGGTCGCGCCGTGCAAGCAGGAGGCGCGCCTTAAAGAGATCGATCGTGGGCAGACGTTCGAGATGTCCAACGGGCTTGTGCGAAGGACGTTCCGCGTCCACCCGAATTTCGCCACGGTCGGCCTCGACAATTTATGCTCCGGCGCGTCGGTGCTGCGCGGCGTCAAACCTGAGGCTGTAGTTGAACTCGACGGCGCGCGGTTTGAAGTCGGTGGGCTGAAAGGCCAGCCGGATTACGCCTACCTCGACCGGGCTTGGGTTGATGCGATGACGTCCGCGGCGGCGGCGTTCCAGTACGCCGGTCATTCGGTGGGAAAACCTGATGCGCCGTTCGAGTGGGAGCCGGCGCGGCACGCATCGAGCACGGTTTGGCCGCCGCGCGGCGTGTCGCTCAAGGTGGATTTCGTCCCGTCGGAAGCGATGAAGGAAAAATGCGGCGGCATCCGCGTATCTATCATCTACGAACTGTATGACGGCATACCCGTTATGACCAAACGCGTCGTGGTGGCCAATGACGGGCCGGTCGAGCGCGTCGTGACGGGCCTGTCAACGGAACTGCTGGCGGTCAATGAGCAGGAAAAGGCCCGGCTCGGCGTCGAGAGCGATTACGCGTTCAACACCATGGTGACGACGCAGTGGGGGCCGGACGCGGAGTACCTGACGCAGGTCGACTACAACTACCAGATGCCGCTGCTCATGACGAGCCGGTATCCGACGGGCCCGGGGGTGCGCCTGAAACCCGGCGGCTCGTTCGAGTCGTTCCGGACATTCGAACTTTTCCACGATAGCGACGACCGGGAGCGGCGCGGCCTTGCCCGCCGCCGGATGATGCGGGCTCTCGCGCCTCACGCAACCGAAAACCCGATCTTCATGCATGTCCGGAAATCGGATTCGGCCTCCGTCCGGCGCGCCATCGATCAGTGCGCCGAGACCGGTTTCGAGATGGTCATCATGACGTTCTGGAGCGGGTTCGACATCGAGAGCGAAGATCCGGTCTACATCGCGCGCGTCAAGTCGGACGTCGATTATGCGCACGGCAAGGGGATCGAACTCGGCGGCTACACGCTGATGACGGCGTCGCGCGACATCTCGCCGGAGTTCAATTGCATCGGGGCCGACGGCAAGCCCTCGAGCATGTTCGGCCAAAGCGTGTGCCTGGCGTCGGAGTGGTCGGACGGGTATTTCCGGCGGGTGCTGAACTTTATCGACTCGACCGGCCTCGACATGATTGAAACCGACGGCCCCTACCACGGCGACGTGTGCCACTCGACGGTTCACAAGTATCATGAGGGCCTGGCCGACTCGCAGTTGCGCCAGTGGGAACGGTGCGCCTGGTTTTACAGGGAGTGCCGCAAGCGCGGCGTCTACATCAATTCGCCCGACAATTATTATTTCAACGGAAGCAACAAATGCGCCATGGGATACCGCGAAACCAACTTCAGCCTGCCCCGCGAGCGCCAGATCCTGATTTCGCGCCAAAATATCTACGACGGGACGTTCGAGAAAACCGCCAGCATGGGCTGGATGTTCGTCCCGCTCACCGAATACCACGGCGGCGGGGCGGCGGCCACGTTCGAGCCGCTGTGCGAACACCTCGACGATTACGAGTGGCATCTGGCGCAGAATTTCGGGTGCGGCGTCCAGGCGTGTTACCGCGGCCCGCGCCTCTACGACACCGACGAGACGCGCGGCGTCGTCGCCAAGTGGGCCGGCTTCTACAAAACGCACCGCACGATCCTGGATTCGGACCTGATCCACGTCCGGCGCGCCGATGGCCGCGGCATCGATTGCATGATGCACGTCCGCAACCCCGAACCGGACGACCCGGATCGGACGCGGGCGCTCGTGATGGTGTTCAACCCGACGTTGAAGAAGCAGCGTGAGCGCCTGCGGCTCCCGCTTTACTACACGGGCCTGACCGAAACAGCTCGGGTCCAGGAGCAGGACGGCCGCGGCAGGACCGTTGAGATCGATCGCGATTATTCAATAGAAATACCGGTGCGGATGAAACCCAAATCGATTACGTGGTTTGTTGTAGAGTAACGTGAGCCAAATCGCGTGACAGGAGACACAAAATGACTGCTGTGTTGATAGTTGCGGCGAGTTTTGCCGCCGGTGAGCACTTCTTGATGTGGCACGAATCGGCGCCGGGATCGAGTTTTACCGTTGACGTCCCGCAAAACGCCACGTACACCGTGTGGCTGTGGGCGCCCGCCAAGACGGGCGCGAGCGCAACGGTCGAGGGCAAGCCTTTCAAAGCAGAGGCAGACAAGGATAAAGAGAATTACAGGTGGCTGCGGGCGGGGACGGTTCCGCTCAAGAAGGGACAGATACAAGCCAAGCTCGACGACAAAACCTCCGGCATCGTCTTCTCCACCAATCCGCAGTACGACCCCGATTCCGTGGCCGCACTGACCCACGTCTACGACGTGCCGCGCCCCGTTCGCGACGACAGGACCGATACCGTCCGCGACACCGACACCGTATTCACCATGCCCTATTACGATTCGATCGAGGAGTGGGAAGCCTACGCCAAGAACCTGCGCCGGCGCGTCCTGCTGTCGTCGGGCCTGTTGCCCATGCCCGAGAAGACCCCGCTCAATGCCGTAATCAGCGGCAGGGTAGACCACGACGACTATTCCGTCGAGAAGGTGCGGTTCGAGGCGCGGCCGGGCTTTCTGGTGACCGGCAACCTGTATCGGCCAAAAGGCGCGGGGCCGTTCCCGGCGGTTGTTTGCCCGCACGGCCATTGGGAGCAGGGGCGGCTGGCCAACGAAGAGCGCGGGTCGGTGCCGGGCCGGTGCATCACGCTGGCGCGGATGGGCGCGGTCGTTTTTTCGTACGACATGATCGGCTACGTCGACAGCCTCCAGTACAAACACAACTGGGGCGGATTCATCGAGAAACTTTGGGGGTACCACCCGTTTGCGGCGCAGCTTTGGTCGTCGATCCGCGCCGTGGATTTCGTCCAGGGCCTGCCGGACGTCGATCCCGAGCGGATCGGCTGCACCGGCGCGTCCGGCGGCGGCACGCAGACGTTTGCGCTCTGCGCCGTCGACCCGCGGGTGAAAGCGTCGGCGCCGGTGAACATGATCTCGAGCACGATGCAGGGCGGGTGCCTCTGCGAAAACGCGCCCATCCTGCGGCTCGATGCGTCGAACATGCAGGTCGGCGCACTCATGGCGCCGCGGCCCATGCTGATGGTATCCGCCACCGGCGACTGGACCAGAGAAACCCCGCGCGTCGAGTTCCCCGCAATCCAAAGCGTCTATGCGCTCTACGACAAGCTGGATAATGTCGAAACCGTATTAATTGACGCCCCGCACAACTACAACAAAGCCAGCCGTGACGCCGTTTACCGCTTTTTCGGAGCACGCCTGCTCAACCAGCCAGACAAATACAAAAACTTCACCGAACCCGAGTTCCAGGTCGAGCCCGAAGAGGCGTTGCGCGTTTTCCCTGATAAGAAACTACCCGAAGGCCTGCCTACCGCCGACGAAATCACGGCGCGCGTGATCGAGTCCGACAAAGCCAAGTGGGCCGCTATCATGCCGACGGACCGCGCTTCGCTCGACGGGTTCCGCACATACTACGGCGACGTGCTGGCCTTGGTCACCGGCGCAAAAATCCCGGCTCGCAACGATTTCACATCCGAGCGCACCGGCTATGAACAACGCGACGGGTTCGTCGTCGAGCGGTGGATTCTGCACCGCCGCGGCGAAGGCGACTCCGTTCCCGCCGTCCTGTACCGCGGCGCTAACAACGGCCCGCGGCAGGACGCCGTCGTGCTCGTTTATGAGCATGGAAAAAAAGACGCGGCCGACATGCTTACGGGAAAGCCGGGGCCGGTTGCCGCCGGTTTGATTGCGCAGGGTAAGGCCGTGCTCGCCATCGACTGCTTCCTCAAGGGCGACCACGGCTCGGCGAAAAGGACAACGGGCAAGTTTCCCGACACGTTCATGCCCACCAACACCGGTTACCGGATTCAGGACATCATCACCGCCGCCGAGTGGCTGCGGTCACGTCGAGACATGACCTACAATGTCGGCGTGGCCGGGTTTGGCGAAGCCGGCATCTGGACCCTGTTCGCCGCCGCAATCGATCCCGCCATCAACGCCGTTGTCGCAGACGCCAACGGGTTCAACCCCGATGACGACGAGGCCTGGGCGAAATCGTTCTACATCCCGTGCATCCGCAGCGTCGGCGACCTCGCCACGGCCGCCGCATTAATAGCGCCGCGGCCGCTGTCGGTAATGAACGCGACGCCCGAATTCACCGCAAGGATCAACTCCGGGTACAAGGCCGGCGGTACAAAAGTGATCACGATCAAGGACAACGCCGCGGATGAGCAGATCATCGGACGTCTTAAAGGATGAAGGATGAGGGATGAAGGATGAAATGGAGAAAGAAGACAAAGTATAGCAGCATATAGAACAGAGAAGGGGGGGCACATGGACAAAGCTGTTGATTTGAGGCAGCGGACCAAGAGTTTTGCGCTTCGCGTAATTCGAGCATATGCCGCTATGCCGAAGAACACAACTGCCCAAGTCATCGGCAAACAAATGCTCCGTGCAGCTACGTCTGTTGGAGCGCATTACCGCGAGGCTGTGCGCGCGAGGTCAACTGCCGAATTCGTGAGCAAAATTGAAGGCGCACTCCAGGAACTGGACGAGACGCTCTACTGGATGGAACTCAGTGTCGAATCCAGCCTCATGAAAGCCAATCGAATGAATCCTCTGATGACCGAGGCAAACGAACTTATAGCCATTTTGACGCGATGCGCCAAAAACGCAAAGAGAAAATGCAAATGACACGGATTGCTTCTTTGGATGTCTTTTTTCATCCTTCATCCTTCATCCTTCATCCTTTCTTTTCTTTGGTTTCTGCCGATGAACAACGCTGAGCTGCCCATTGAAACATTGATCCACATTGCGGACGTTCATTTCTGGAAAATTGTCTGTAACCCAATCCACCTGTTCAACAAACGCTTCCTCGGCAACATGACCGTCCTGTTTAAACGCCGCCGCGAATTCGATATGGCTCAGGCCGAGCCTTACGCCGACACCATCGCGGAAGTGGCGTCGTCGACGGGCGCAAAAACCGTCCTCCTGACAGGCGATTTTGCCAGCACCTCGTTGCCGGACGAATTTGTCTTGGCCGCGGGGTTCGTCCGCGGCCTTCGCGCGCGCGGGCTCGAGATCCACCTCCTCCCCGGCAACCACGACGTGTACACGTTCGAGTCGGTGCGACGGAAACGGTTCGAACACTACTTCGGCGAGTTCCTCCCGCGCGGCGGCTACCCAAGCGCGATCCGCCTGCCCGGCGGCACGCCCCTGATCCTGGTGCCGACCGTCCGGCCGCGCCCTTTTTCGGCGCGCGGGCACATCACGGAAAAAGAAGTGGACCAAGTGCGGCAACTGATCGAGCAGGCTGGAGACCGCCTCGTCGTCGCGGGCCATTATCCGCTTCTGCACCGGACGCAAGGTTACATGTCGAACCCGTGGCGGCAATTGAAAAACGCGGGCAAACTGCGGCGGGTGCTGGGCGAATCGCAGAAACACATCTTGTATGCGGCGGGCCACGTGCACGCGTTCTCGTACGAACGCGACCCCCTCTACGCCAACCTTGAACATCTCACCACGGGCGCGTTCTTTAAACGTGACATCAAACGGGAAATCGCGGGCGAGTTCAGTGAAATCAGAATCTACCAGGACCGGTTTGAAATCCACCGCCACGTCCACAAAGGCGGATGGATTTCCATCCAGCCCGTCATTCATGAGGTCGACAAAAAAGGGTAGGCAGCGAGTTCTGAAAAAAAGGCTAAGCATGTAGACGCCCCCGCCGAAGCACTTTCGGGCACAGCTTCGATTCCCGCCGCCTCCACCACTAATCTTTCCCTCGCAATTTCTCGCCGTTCCATGCACCAAAACCGGCCGCACCTGAACCGCTGTATGATCACGGCACAACGTTCAAATTGAACAAAAAGCCGGCTGAATCGTTATAAGAGCGGGAAAAGTCGAAATAGAGGTTATCCAAAATGGCACGTGCGCGAACGGAACTGCTGACGCGGGAGGATTGGGTGGCGGCGGTTTTGGCCCGGTATGAGCAGCCTCTGGTTCAATACGCCTATCGTATCGTCCATGATGTTGAGTTGGCGCGGGACGTCGTCCAGGACACGTTTTTGCAGTTATGCCGGGCAAACAGGGCGAAAGTCGAGGACCAATTGGGGGCGTGGCTATACACGGTCTGCCGGAACAGGGCCCTCACGGTGCGCCGAAAGGAATCCCGCATGACAAACCTGGCGAATGCAGATGTGGCCGTCGCGCCGGACGATTCCAGCGCCGCGGCCGTGCAGGATGAGACCGGGCGGCGGGTACTTGCCGTGCTGGCAAAACTGCCGCCCGAACAGCAGGAAGCGTTCCGGCTCAAGTTTCAGGACGACCTCAACTATCGCGAGATCAGCCGCGTGATGAATGTTTCGCTGGGAAAAGTGAGCACGCTTATGAAGGATGCGCTGAACGCGCTGCGTGTGGAACTCAAATCGGAACTGAACCCGGCGCAGGAGGTCAAATCATGAAATCATTTGGTGAAGAGACTCTGGCGGCCTACGCGTTGGATGAACTGGACGCTTCGCGGCAGGCGGCCGTTTCGGAATTCGCGGAATCCAACGCCGCCGCCCGGGAGGCTGTCGGCGAATACCGGCAATTGGCCGCGCTCGCAAGAAAGGCCATGGGCGCCCGCGCCCCGGAATCCGCGCCGCAATTGGAATTGGATGAACTGCGGCGGAAGCGCATCCTGCAACAGGCAAAAGAGCCGGGCCGGAAACGGTTTACGCTAAAGCGCGTGGGCGCAGTGGCTGCCGCTGCCATATTGCTGATTGTGGGCACGGCCATTCTTGTTCCTAATGCGACGCAACATAAGGCCGTCAGCTTTAGAGGCGAGCCGCAAACCCGGCTGGCTGTCGAGGGTGGCTTTAATGGCGTCTATGGAGCGAAAGGTGTGGAAAAAGCTCCGGAACTAGGGCGACAGATCGAAGGCGGTCCGGTTGTCCGCCGGGGCGGCACGGGCACAGATGTACAGGGTGTTGATGTAAACGGGGCGATTCGAGGCATAGCCTCTTCATCGCCTCAGCCGGACCGATTCCTGATCAAAACCGCCTTTGTAAGTATTGAGACGGATGATGCGCGGAAAGCTGCCGCGGATTTCAGGGCGCAAGCGACTGCGCTGGGGGGATTCGTCAGCAACCTCAATGAAGTGACCGACGGGCTGGGGCGCCATTTGGTCGACATTGAGATGCGCGTGCCCGCCGACAAGCTCGATGGGGCGCTGCAGGCGCTGGACGCGTTTGGGAAAGTGCTGAACAGACAAGTGAACGCGCAAGACGTAACCAAAGAGTACGTGGACAACGAGTCGCGCATCCGCAACCTTTCAAAGACAGAGGAACGCCTCCTGGATCATCTCAGCAAGACCAGCATGATCGAAAATACGCTGAAAATTGAAACGGAACTCAATCGCGTGCGCGAACAACTTGAACTGATCCAGGGCCGGCAACGCGTCCTCAGCCACCGCGTGGCTTTCTCCAGCATAACGGTAACTTTTACTGAAGCGCCCAAAGCCGAGTCCGTGGTCCCGGCGCAAAGTTTCAGCATCGGCAAAGTGGCGACAGAGGCCGTGCGGTCATTGGTTGGATTTGGCCGGGTGTTGATCACCAAGTTGATTTGGGTTGGGGTGTGGATCCCGGTTTGGGCGCCCATTCTGTTGGTTGGCTGGTTGATTTGGCGGAGATTGGCGAGAGTCTAGACCATTTTAAGGTTGAGACGCCTGACGCACTGGAACCGACATGACTAAAGTAGAAGAGGCTTCCAGCCTCTTGCTGGCGAGTCAAGACAACAACGCGGCAAGATGCCGCGTCTACCTTGGGGCGGCATTTCAAAGTAAAAATGTTCTAGGTGAATGCGGGAATCGCCAATGTTCTACGTACTACGCCGCTCAGGGCAGTTCGCGGATGCGCAGATTCTTGAACTCGATTGGTGAGCCTTCAGACTCCAGCGCAAGATAGCCCGTGCGCGGCGTGATTCCGGTGCCACCGGACACCTCTTCGCCGTTCACCCAAAGCCGGACCTCGCCATTGATGGCGCGCACATAGTAGTGGTTCCATTCGCCGAACCCCTTGCTGAGGTTTTTTGAGGGGAAGCTTCGTTCGCCATTGGGCGACGTTGGAGGGAATGGCGTCATTTTGGACACGCCCACAGGGAAGACATCGCCGTTGGTAGAAAACCAGTCGCCTTTCTTGCCAGCCTGCTTCTCATATAGCTCGGCATAACCGTGATCGAGAATCTGCACCTCGATACCGTGGGGCAGCTTTCCCGGGGCGAGATTCTGCACCGATTCGTCAGTAACCCATACGAACACCCCTGAGTTTCCCCCGGACTGCATGTGCCGCCAGTTCACAACCAGCTCGAAATTGGCCACTTTGTTCTTTGTCCGAATAACTCCCACCGGGTTGCCCGAGCAGTAGATGGCGCCGTCCTTCCACGCCCATGTGTCCGCGGCGCAATTCACGTTTGTGAAGTCCTCTTCCGCCAGCGCCCGCCAGCCATTCGGCTCGTCACCGACAAGGATATTCGGCGCTTCAGCGGGCGTGCCTGAGCCCTCGGAAGCGGCCGCTTCGGAAGCTCCAAGGAAGCAATAGGAACCTATCGCGCACGCAAGCAGAGCCGCGCAGACAATACGCAGGCAGTAAGACTTCAGTTGAAAACGGAAAGCTGAGATTTTCATTGCTTAGGACCTCGGGTTCATTCGGTTAAAAGGGTACTCCAACGCCACCGTGGGCAATCTTCTTAAATACGGGCGGACGAAGTCAACAAAGCCGGTGCCACCCTAGAAGTAGTAGCGCCCGATTCTCTCAACGATGGCCTTTTTGAGTGTGAGGGGATCGACTTGGCCGTTGTGGCGGTAGATAATTTCGCCGCCAGGTGCGATCACGACCGTATGGGGCAGTGCGCCGGGCCATTGCGTATCGAGGGCCTCGGCGAGGGCATCCCTGGAATCACTATTGTATAGGTAGTTTTGGAAAGACGCGTGGTTCTTATTGAGAAAGGTGAGGACCTTGTCGCGGTTGGCCGGATCGTCCACGCTGATGCTGATCAGCTCAAAGGGGCGGTTGCGATACATCCGGTTGATCTCGACCAAGTGGGGAAACTCGGTGACACACGGGCCGCACCACGTGGCCCACAGATTGATGACGCGGACTTTGTCGGTATCGTTTTTGGCCAGGGCAGCGACCTCATCGGGTAAGACCATCTTAAGGTCAGCTTTTTCTTGATCCCACTTTTCCAGGGCTTCTTTGGCCCCGGCCCGCTTGTCGGACCACTTGATGGAACAGCCGAACGGCCGTGTCTTGGGCGTCGTGATGGCTTTGCCGGCCAGCAGACAGTCCAGGGCGTCGCGGGTGTCCTGCGTCTTGGCCTTAGCCGGGTTTTCGTTGTCCGTGAGCCGGCCCGAATAGCGGAGTTTGCGTTCGGCGTCGAACAAGAACACGTGGGGCGTGGCCACGGGGCCATAAGCCAAAGAGACCTTCTGATCCGCCCCGTCGTAGAGGTACGGGAAATTGAAGTTGCGTTCCAGGGCGCGAACCTTCATCTCTTCAAAGGAATCGCCCAGGTCGCTGTAGCCCAATTCGTCGAGCCGTACGGCCTGGTCATCGTTGGGCGAAATGGCCACGACGGCGACCCCTCTATTCTGGTAATCCCTGGTCAATTCCATCAGCACCGATTCGTAGGCCTGCGCCGTGGGGCAGTGGTTACAGGTGAAGACGAGGCAGAGCAGTTTGGCTTCCGCGAAATCGCTGAGCTGAAACTCTCGTTCTTCGATGGACGCGGGCGTCGTGTCGGCGTTAACGACAATGCCCGGAAGTCGAAAGTCGGGGGCGGCGCTGCCTGTCTCGAGCGTGGGTGGAGCGGCAGCCAAAGCCGCCGCGTTAAAGAGAAGGCCCGTCACTATACTCATTGATGCCGTGCCGAACTTCGCCATGTCCGATCTCCCATGTTGTGCCTATTTGAAAGGCGCCAGGCCCGCCCGCGCCCGCGCACTATATTGTGTCCATGTCTTCCACTGCAAGCAGAGCGTTGCCGCTCCACCTCATACCGTTCCCCTACAGCCGCCAGGGCGGCCGCATGGCTTGCGCGAGCCTTTTCAGGCGGAACTGATCAAGACCGAATGGGCGGCCTTTACGAAAGAGCCGGACCCCGCGGGGGCGTTTATCTGGTGCTTTGCCGATTCCGACGTGAACCGGAAATACACGGGCATTTATGAAATACGCTGCGCCTATGGCCTGTTCGACTTGTACCGCCGGCCCAAGGCGAGCGTGCAGACCGTAACGGCCATGTGGGCCGCCGATGACTCGGGAACATAACCCAATCAGGCGCCAAGTACGTCCCCCGTGGGACGGACAGACGAGACGCTCGATTGGCTTGTTCGGTCAGACTTCCTCTACAACCTTCATTCCGGTCATGTAGGCCAAGTGGCGGGTCGTTCGGGTGTGGTAGTCGCATTTGCCCTATTTCCACCACCAAGATCCCTTCACTACACAGTGGCAAGTTTCGCGCCCAACGCCTTGAGATTGTCTACCGCTTGCCCTTCGGGGCGCCCTTTGATGAGAACGGGCTCGGTGACTTCCTTCATCTTGAATGTCTGGACAATGGACTGGATGCTGTCAACCGCTTTCCCGCCGCCGCCGTGCGTCACAAAAACCGCACACGGTTTGTTCATGACTTGACCCTGCGTCGGGTAGAAAGTGCGGTCGAAAAAATCCTTCAGCCCCCCGCCCATGTAACTGAATGCATCGTAAGAACCCAGGGCCACGGCGTCGCAACTCAAGAGGTCGTCGGGTTGCGCCTCACAAGCGTCCTTCACTACGACTTGGGCGCCTGCGGTGCGGGCTCCGTCCGCGACGGCTTCCGCCGCGGCTTTGGTGTTCCCGGATAGACTGGAATATACAACGAGTATCTTTGGCATGACATAGCTCCTTTTGCTTTATGCAAACTGACGGGTTCAGACATTATTCCAGAAACGGGGGCTCGCCCTGGATGGACTCGATGAGGCTTAGGGCCTGCTGAACTTGCTCGCGCGCACCGCGCAATATCAGGCGAGAACCCCCTTCGGCGCCGCCGATTCCGCCCGCTGCAGCCTGAAATACTTGCACTCCGCTTAAGAGTTCCAATGCCTCAATCTCCGTAATGATCTGTCCGTTCACCAGGAACATGGACGGTATTTTATTCAGGCTTTCAACAGGTTCGCGCATTCTGTTCGCGATGTCCACTATGTTTCCTGCCACCTGTTTTTCGAGGCCGACCGGAATGATAAGGTGGGCTTTGCGGGCGACGATGGCGGGCACGATCTTTCCGGTTGTGCCGGCGGAGCTTGTTGGGCCGCCGCCGATTAAGACGCCTGCCAGCTTGTGCTCGACGTCCAGCGCGTTGGCGCCCTTGATTACTACGTCGCCCGCTTTCAAATCCTTCAGGGCGTCGTCCATGCTCCGATCGGGCTGCACCGTTCCTTTGACCAGGATGATATCGCCTGCCCGTTTGTTCGAGGGAAAAGTCTTGCCGCCTTTGGCCGGTCCCGTCCAGCCTATGACATATGAGCCATGGGCGATTTTCTGTCCGGTCAGTTCCTCGGCCACGTAGGTGTTAGTTGTACCCTTGCCGATGACAATCATGCCGTCCTGCAACGCTTTCTTAACCACCGGCATTTGCGATATGGCTTTGGCAATCAGGCGTTTGCCCTCGGACACGGTCAGAATCGCCTGCGCCTGCACTACTTCACCTTGCGTTGCCTTCGACTCCTCGGCCAACGCACATGACATCGCCCCAAGTACCAAAAGAGCGATCATTATCACACTTGTTCGATAGGCCATTGAATCTCCTCCTCTGAAAAAAGGGGACGCTGTACTTATTTCCAGAACCAATGACTTGAACGGACGTCGGTAGCGTTGAAATAAGTGCAGCGTCCCCTTTTTCCTGTTTCAGGCCCGCTGCCTCTTCTTTGGGCCACGCTTGTGTGGGCGTACGGGCTGGCCGAGTCTAGTTTCCAGCGCGGTGAGAAAATCGTTATCACCCAGTGGACGTCCGGTGCGCGTATGCTTGCGTAGGGCCTCAATCTCGCGTGCATCCTGGTCCTCGTCTAGCCAAGCCGCCCAATCGCCAATATTCATGAAAGGCGATATATCAGATAAAAAGGACTGCGCCCTCATCCCGCAGTGCGCACGCGCGCTCGACCACAAATAGGCGACCGCATGCTCTACTAGGCGAGCTCGGACTGGATTGCGTTCAACATATCGGACGGCGCGGCATAGGTGGATGGCATCCAGCGCGCAGGAGAAAAAACGTCCCTGCCACAGCAGGCCGGTCAAGCCTTGGGTTTCGTTAACGTGCTGTGCGTACAGCGAATGTACCGGTCTGAAAGTTCCGGCCAGCGCGTCAGATTTCTGTGGCACAACCACCAAGTGCACATGATTGGGCATCAGGCAATAGGCCAGTACGTCCAGATCGTATCGTGGAGCATAGAGTCGGAGTAAGCGCAAAAACGTTAACCTATCCGCATCGCAGAAGAAGACCGGCTCGCGCCGGTTGCCCCGCTGCGTGACATGATAGGGAAACCCTGGAACTACTATTCGTGCAACTCTAGACATATCAGTAACATACAGGACGATGCCGCTGGAGTCAATAAAAAAGGGGACGCTGCACTTATTTTTAAAGTCACTGGCTTGAACCGACATCAGTAACATTGAAATAAGTGCAGCGTCCCCTTTTTTCAGGACAACTCTGCCTACCCCGCTCCGGGCGCAGATGCCTTTCTCCAGAATCTCTCAGCCACCATTCATCTCGGGGACGAAGCGGGCGAGGTTTTTCCATTGAATGGCCTCGAGGCTATCGGGATCGAGGCGGGCCTTTTCGAGGGCGAGCACGGCTGCCGCGCCTGATCGCAGGGGCATGGTAGTGCCAAACGCGAACGTGGCGCGGTTGTGTTTGCGAAACTCCCGGCCCGGCCGCAGGCCGTTGTCGCCCACAAACAGCGGAATGTCGTACAGCCGCTGCGGCGCGTCGTCGAGGGGACCCGGCAGGACATCGCGGAAATTGAGCAGCAGGAATTTCGTGTCGGGAAACCGCCGGATGAACTCGGCCACGTCGGCCGGATTGGCTTCCCTGCCCGGGTCGAGCCGATGACGGCCGCGCGGGTCGACCATGCGCCAAAACAAGGCGACGCACATCCCGAGTTCGTGGGCCTCGGCCACAAGCTCGGCGGCGCACGGCTCGGCGAAACTATACCCGTGGTAATCGGGCAGCATGCGGACTACCGGCATGCCGAACTGCTCGCGGCACTGGCGGAGGTCGCGCTGCCATCCGAAATACATGGGATTGATGGCCGCGCAGGGCACGAGCCGGTCCCGGAGGCCCGTGATGGCCCGGTGCAGCTCGTGGTTGGCCTCGTGGGCGTCCTTGTAGAGCAGGCCATTGAGGTTGCCCACGAGCGCCTTGTCGATCCCGTGCCGGTCCATCAGTTCAACGAGATCGGGCGCGGATTGCCGGGGCAGGGACTGAAAAGGAAAGTGGCCGATCCAGGTGTCGGCATCGTAGATCATATCTTTCTCCGGGTGAGCATCTTGAGGAAATTCTCGCTGTAGATCAGTCGAAGCTGATCGGCGGTGAGGTCGGCGTCGAGCATCTTGCCCAGGCCGCGTTCCATGCTGCCGTCGCAGGCGAACAGGACGCGGTCGACGCCGAGCTCGCGCACGCACCGCTCGATCATGCCGGAATCGGCCAGCGACCCGCCGGTGTCGACATACACCGTGGGCGCCTCGCGCAGCCCTTTGATCTGCCGTTCCCAGTCGCCGCCGCCGCCGATATGCGCGCAGATGAACACCGCTTCGGGATACCGTTTGGAGATCTCGGCGAAATGCTCGCCGGTGGCGATGTTGGGCTGGCTTTCGGCCAGCTCCGGCGCCGCCGGATAGCCCCCATGCACCAGAATAGGCGCCCCGAGTTCGATGCACCGCTCGATCACGGGAAATTGGACCGGGTCGGTGATCCGGTGCTGGTGGTACAGCTTCACGCCGATCATGCCGTTGTCCACGATACAGCGCGTGATCTCGTCCTGGGCGTGTTGGGCGTGGCCCGGATCCAGGAAACACTGGCCCAGGATGCGGTCCGGATACTTGCGCATGGCGCCGAGGATCAGGTCGTTGCGCGCGCTCACCGCCTCGGGCGGCGACGGGCCATGCATGATCGGCGCCGAGCAGCAGATCCGGTCTATCCCGTACAAGTCCAGGCTCTGGACGGTCTCGTCGGCGGACAACTCATAGGAACCGTCCACCGAACAATGCCCGTGACAATCGATGATGCGCGGGCGTGGGGATTTTTCTCGGGGACGTTCCTCCGGTGCGACCGCCAGCCCACTCAAGCCCGATGCCGCCAGCAGCCCCGACGCCGACCGCAGCAGGTCCCGCCTGTTCATCAAACTCAAGAGCCTGACACCTCCATTTCGCGCGCGCGCGCCTCAGACCTGGCTGAATGCTTTTCCTTCTCGCGCAAGACGCTCGAGCAACGGGGCAGGCGCCCACAGCTTACCGTGCTGCTTCTGAAATTCGAGGATGCGGCTATACACGGTGTCAATGCCCACGCTATCCGCATAGAACATGGGGCCGCCGCGGTACACGGGGAAACCGAATCCGTAAATGAATATCACGTCGATGTCGCCGGACCGGAGGGCAATGCCGTCTTCGAGGATGCGCGCCCCTTCGTTGATCAACGGATAAATGCACCGCTCGAGAATCTCCTGATCCGAGATCGCCCGCCGGGCAATTCCCTTCGCCTTCGATTCGGCGACAATCAACGCCTCGACGTCCGGGTCTGGCTGTGGAGTGCGGTTTCCCGGCTCGTACTTGTAGAACCCCGCACCCGTCTTCAGCCCCAACCGGCCTTGTTCGCACAGTTTGTCGCCGATTGCCGAATACCGTTCCTCCTTGGGGCGCGTGGCGGCCTGCCGTTTCCGAATGCGCCAGCCGATGTCGAGCCCCGCCAAATCGCTCATCTGGAACGGTCCCATCGGGTAACCGAAATCGTAGATCGCCTTGTCCACCTGCTGGGGCAGGGCGCCTTCTTCAAGCAGGAACGACGCCTCGCGAATGTATCCCGCCAGCATGCGGTTGGCCACGAAACCATCGCATACGCCAACTAACACGCCGACCTTCTTGATTCTTTTTGCAAAGGCAATCGCCGCGGCAATGGTCTCCTTCGAGGTTCTTGAGCCGCGCACAATTTCGAGAAGCTTCATGATGTGTGCGGGACTGAAAAAGTGCAGGCCAATGACGCTTTCCGGCCGCGCCGTGGCGGCCGCGATTTCGTTCACGTCCAGCGTCGAGGTGTTTGTCGCCAGCACCGCGTCAGGCTTGCATGCCTTGTCCAGCTTGCCGAAAACGACCTTCTTGAGGTCCATTTCTTCGAAGACGGCCTCAACTACAAGGTCCACGTCTTTGAGCGCATCATACGAAAGCGTGGGTTGGATGAGCCCCATGCATTTGTCCATTTTCGCCTGCGAGAGACGCCCTTTGGACACAGTCGCCTGGTAATTCTTTCGGATGGTGCTAAGGCCCTTGTCCAGCAATTCCTGAGACGAGTCCATCAGCAACACCTGCACGCCGGCATTCGCGAAGCTCATCGCAATGCCGCCGCCCATGGTTCCCGCGCCGATAATAGCCGCGGTGTTTATGGGGCGGGCGGCCGTGTCCTTGGGCACATCCGGGATTTTCCATACTTCCCGCTCAGCAAAGAAGATGTGGCGCTGCGCCACGCTCTGAACGGACGCCAGGCATTCGGCAAAAATCTCGCGTTCTCGTGCCAGGCCTTTTTCAAATGGCAGTTCGACCGCAGCCTGCACGCAATCGACGCACCGCTGAGGCGCTTCGAAGCCCCGCTTTGATTTGGCCAGCCCCTTTCTGAATTCATCAAAGATGCCCGGATCCTGCGGCCCCGTGCTGATGTCGCGAACCTTGCGCAAGGGCCGGTTCTCGCTCACTACCTTCTCGGCGAATCCCGCCGCGCCTTCCAGCTTATCGTCAATGATCTCATCGATGATGCCTGCCTCGAGCGCACGGGACGCAGGAATCGGATTGCCACTCGAGATGATCTCCAGGGCCGCTTTCACACCCGCAACTCGAGGCAACCGCTGCGTTCCGCCGGCGCCCGGCACAAGGCCCAGCTTGACCTCCGGAAATCCGAACTGCGCAGATGCCGCGGCACACCGAAAGTGACAGCCCAACGCCGTCTCAAGGCCCCCGCCCAGTGCGGTGCCGTGAATAGCCGCAATAACGGGTTTTGTGCTGCCCTCGAGCGCCATAATCACGTCATTCAAATCAGGAGCCTCGAACGGGCGCCCGAATTCCGTGATGTCCGCCCCCGCGATAAAGGTTCGCCCCGCACACATCAGAACCAGCGCCTTCGCCCCCGGATCGCTGATGCCCTTCTCGAGGCACGCTACGATCCCGCGCCGGACACCGGCGCTCAACGCATTGACCGGCGGGTTGTCCACGATGATGAAACCGACCGAGTTGGTCCGAGAATAGGTCACTGGCTCGCCCATGATGTGTCTCCTTAGTGAACTTGAAACACGCGCCACGTTCACCGTTGTGTTTCCCCTGTCTACACAATCCAGCACAGGCGATTGTACAGCGCCCGGCCCCCTCCAGCAAGAACTTCACGGAAATATGGGGACGCTGCACTATACATAGCGACTCAGTTTTCGCCCCATGTTCCTGCAATCGCCGGCGTAGGTGCGGAATGATTCCGCACCAACATTCTGCAAAACTTATCCCGCCATCTGTAATTTCCTTTTGCAGCACCTAATTTATGCACGCGCCTCAGGGGAAATTAGTGCAGCGTCCCCATATTTCCGGCCTCTGGGATGCGGAAGGTCTGCTCGGAAGATTCAATGAGCTGTGCCGCTTCCTCGAGTTGGCCTTTGCCGTACAGGTCATCGATGCGGGACAGCAGGCGGCGGAGGTCCCAGGCGGTTTGCGAGGTACACTGCGTTGCGCGCGCTTTGGCGTCGAGCCGGCGGAGGTCGTCGGTGGGTTGGCGGCTGAGGGCGGTTGCGGCTACGTTGGACCAGTGGGTGTAGAAGTCGGCGTATTGCAGTTCGCGGAGCACGTCCTGGGCGTAGCGCTGGAACTTGGGCAGAGTTGCGGCGACAGCTCCGGCGAGTTTGGGGTCGGGCGTGAACGGCCGGCGCGCGGACATGGCATCCATGAAATGTTGGTTGGCGGCGGTGGCCGCGGGCAGGATGGTTTCGGTGTAGCGTTTGCTCAACGCGTCGAAATCGAAAAGGAGATCTTCTGCACGCTCATCGGACACGGTGGCCACACGGCGCCATTCACCGAAGTCGCCGACCAAGTCGCCGACCAAGTCGCCGACCAGGTCGTACTCCCAACGGTCGAAGTAGCCGTTGCCGTCGGTGTCGAACATGCGGATTTCGCCGATGTCGCCGAGGCCTGCGAAATGGCCCACTTGCAGCCAGCCTTCCCTGGCGTGCTTGAGATGGATCCGGCGGTCGATTCCACTGTAGTAAAGCTCGCGTTTCTCCGCGGGCACCGTGCTGTATTCGCGGCGGACGTTCCATTTCTGGTTTGGCCCGCCGGTGTTTTCCATGAACACGCGATCCCACGTCCAGAAGACGCCTTCCCACCGGCGATCGTCCTTTTCGTGAGGGCCGTAGCCAATGGCGATGGTGTCGTCGGTTTGTTCGTGCCAGCTAAACCCGGTCTCGCGCGCGGGGTAGTTGTCACAAATCTGGCGAAGGTCTTTCCAGGGCGTCACCACGGTGACCTGGGGCGGACGCCGCTTCGGATTGAAGTGTTTCATCCCGGCGTAGTCGTAGGGAGCGGCCCCGACAAGGTTGAACCCGAAATCGTAGTGGAGCGGCGTAGCATCCGAGCTGCCGCCGTCGATATCGAAGCTGTAGCGGATGTTCACAATGCCCATCCGGGCGAGGGCCGGTTTCCATGGCGCGGCGAAGTGGGCGTAATCGTTGGCATAATCGGGGTCTGCATTGACGTCGTAGCTGAGCGGGACGGCGCTGCACCGAACCACGACCTCGCTTTGGCGGTCGGCGTCGGTATCGTAGAATGCGAAGGGGCATTCGGAAATCGGCGACCAGCCTCCCGACACGGTGTCGAGCTTGTTCATGTAGATCATGCTGTCGCCGTACGGGTCGCTCTCGAAAAAGCTGGGCCCGCCGTACTCGTACCCGGTCAAACTCCACATCTGGCTGTCATCGTCAAGGTCCATGCCAAACCAGCAGTAGCGCAATTCGGAATCGACAAAGTAGCGGATATCCATCTCGTCGGGGTCGTTGTCGCCGTCGTCGTCGAGGTAGTCGACCATGCGGTCCACGGTGCCGTCGCGGCCGTAATCGGCAACGTAACAGTCCGAGTCCCGGTCGCCGCCGGTTGCCAGGCTGCCGTCTTCATCGTCATCGATCACCCAGACGATCGCGTCCTGCGGGTGTCCGCTCCGGTCTTTGAACGTTTCACGGCGTACCAGAGAACGGCCGCCTTCAACCTGGAAGGAAGCCCCGACTTCGAGCACGACGGCCTTGCCCCACCACGGCTTGGTGTCGATGCGCAGCCCGCCCGTGGGCGTCAGGACGGTCTCTTGCATCCACCATGCGCCTTGTGCCTCTTGACCGAGCAGCAGCGGCGCCGGTTCCTCCGCGACAACAATTCCGGACGCTATCATCAGCATCAATACGTTCAATGCGCGAATCATGCTATTGCTCCTTGCGCACGGCGCTTTCAAACCGGCAACATACACGCTGCACCAAAGGCCGCGAAAAGCGGGGACAGACACCTTTTTTCAAACTGCCGAAAAAAGGTGTCAGTCCCCGTTTTTCACTCAGGTTGGTTTTGAGGCATGACGTTTTATCCCTGGTTGAGCCTGTAGACCGTCGAGCCACTGGACACGTAGACGGTGCCGTTTGGCGTTATGGCCACGTTGCGAAGGCTGTCGGGCGTTTCAGCGACTGGTTCGAACTTCCAGGTGTCCAGGTCGAGACGGACCAGCGATTTGCCGCTGCCGTACCACAACACGCGTCCCTGCAGGACGGCGCTGTTGCTTGCGAGTCGCGGCAGATTGTCCGGCAACCCCGCCAGCCATTCGCTTTTTGCGGCGTCGAAGAAATGAAGCTTTCCAGCCGCCACCACGACCACCAGATTGCCGGTCTTGCCGTAGATGCGCACGTCGTGTGCGCCTTGAAAGATGCGTTCGTGGAGCTTTTCGCGCGTCTTGATGTCAAACACGCCAAACGATGGCGTGTCATTGGGCTTGGCCGGCAACCCGTTTGCTCCGAGAGAAGTCGAGGCGTAGATGCGTGTGTCGTCAACGCACAGGCCGTTTATGGTTTTCTCGCCGAGCGGGTTCTCGATCAGATCGGTCTCGCCGGTTTCCGGGTCGGTGATCGCGATGGCCCCCGAGTATGCGCCGTATTTGCCCATCCAGCCGGAATAGAGTTTGCCGTCGGGGGCCAGATGAATGCCGGCCACGGGTCGGATGAAGCCGCGAGTTGCCAGGTGCGCCAGCCCCTTCGGGTTCTTGTTGTTCCACTGGTCCCAGGGTTGGCTGGGGTCGTACTTGGTGATGTCACCGCCGGCATAGGAAACGGTGAACAGGAGACCTTGAGCGAACGCCACGTCGAAGATCTCGCCGCCGCTGTCGCACACGCAGGCGGTGTTGCCGAACTCCTTGGTTTCGGGATCGAGCCAGCACAGCGTCTGGCCAAAGTGCGGGCCGCTCCACAGGCGCCCCTGCGGGTCCGAGTTGAGAAACATCAGCGGCCGCGGGGCCGACTCGACAGGGAATGGGCGGAGCGCAAGGTCTTTGTCGCCGGATTTCAACACGAAGTAATCCTGGCCACGTATCCCCAACAGCCGGCCCTGTCCGTCGGCGGCGAGGACACGTCCGCCGCGCAGGTCCACCTCGGCGACCGCGGTGACGGCTTCATCGCCCTTTTTGTCTGCGTCAGTGACGGGAGAGAAGGTTTTAGCGGCGGGATCATATACGAGGGTGACTGGGGCCTCCATCCCAAAATTGCAGATGATCCTGCCGTCTTTGGTGCTGGAGACGTTTCTCAGATACATGTTGGGCGGAGCGGGTGCGCCGCAGACCTCGACGGCGTACGTGTTCAAATCCATGGCAGCAAGTTTGCCGCCCGGGTACGTGCCGCCGTAGACGCGGCCGTCGCTGCCGATGGCCACATCCCAGACGTAAGACTCCCCCGGAACTTGGAGTGCCTGCGTGAACTGCATGGTGTTGAGATCGAACACCAGGAATTTGCCGTCATAGTAGGTGCTGATGACGAGCCGGTCGCCGGGGACTTCGCGAATGCACCAAGACCCTTGGCCGGCGGGCGCGCGAAACACGCGGCCGGTGTTCGCATCGGGATCGATGAAGATCAACTCGAGCCCGGCTTCCTCGCTCGAGTTGCTCACCACGAATTGTTCGCGGCCCGTCGCCCGGTCCGTTACCACACAGCCGGCCAGCACGTTCTTTGCGCGGCACGGCTGCCCCACCGGCTCGAGCGAGGCCGCCCATGCGGCCAGGTTAGTCAAAATCATCGTTACGGCAAGAAGCAGCTTCATGGTTTCCAAGTTTCCAGCGCCTTCAAGAAGTCGCCCACATCAAAGACAAACCCATACAGGAGGCCAACGTACCACAAGGCCAGTTCTTTGGCCAGTTCGTTGCGGGCCGTTTCCTTGTTTTCGATGGCCGTCACGGCCTGACGGATGGTCGAGCACAGGATACCGCGGCGGCTCATATCGAACATGCCGCCCGGCGAGGTCAGCAGGCAGCCGTTGATGGCGAATCCCGCATACACCAGATGGTTCACGCCCAGGTGCCTGCAGATGGCGAACAATTGATCCGAAGTTGCGACCACGGGTTCGGTATCAAGCGGACGCGCTTCGGCGGGGAAGTCAAGAACGGCAAAGCCGCGCCGCACGTCCTCCTCATTATGCCGGCCGACGAAAACGTGTTCCGCGCGAAACTGGACCAGCCGATCATGGGCCGGGTCGGGGGGAATGCGTTCGGGGCTGGCGGTTTCGGGCGCAAGACAGGCCGCCCGTTGATAGCCCGGATGTTTTTTGTAGTAGTCGCCGCCGCCCGCCACGTGGATTAGGTTGAAATTCTTGGCCCTCACGGAAGAGAGCAGCGACGGAAAAACGGTTTCACAGATTCGTTGAGAACGCTGGATGTACTCGACGCAGCGGTACCAGCCGGGAAACTGTTCGCGCGTCCCGCAGTCCCACGCGTGCATGACTACCAGCGCCGTGCGTTCGGGGGCGATTTCAATCTCCGACTGCCGCCACCCGCCGTAGCCCTCGCCCGGCACCTCGAGCGCATAGTCGGCATCGAACTGCTGGTAGTAGGAAGCACGAACACGCATCACATTCTCCCTGGGGCCGTCACGGCGAGTTTATACCTCCATGTCTCACGTTGGGCGCCTCCGAGCAGTCCAAGCGCGAGCTTGACAACAATACGAAATCTCTGGGGTGCGCAAATACTGGCGGTCTTGATACCCCGCGTTTGCGCATTGACGTCGGTCGCATTGTACCAACTCCGCAAGAGATAGCGGGATTTCTTCTACGGAGCGCTAGTTGGTCGCGGCGTGGCTAATATCATGCACCTGATCCAACCGCAAACGTGGCAGAGACCGATTTGCCAACTCAACGCCTTCGACACAAACGCCCTTTGTGCACATCCCAGCAAACTACTCGGACAGCAATAGCCTTCACAAGCCTTACGCTCCAATAAGTACACGCTTTGAGCGGGGATAGGTTCTGTCCAGCCTATTGGTGAGCCCCACTCAAGAGAAGGAGTTTTGGCGAACCACACGCTCATGCTATGCTTCCAATCATGCATCCGCAACGCCGGTCCTTAACCCGCATGGCGTAGTCACGCGCGTAGTAATGGAAGACTGGGCATGAGCTTGAGCTGGTTCATCCTGAGAAACGCTTTTCGCAACAAGCGCCGCACACTGTTGACTGTGTTGAGCATTGGTTTCTCGCTTTTCCTTCTCATCACCCTATTTACCTTTCTGGGTATCCTGCTCAATCCCGTCCCCAACGATGAAACCGCCTTGCGACTCATCGTTCGAGGCTCATCCTCGCTCATCCAGATGATGCCGATCTCCTATCTTGACAAAATCAAAGGCGTCCCGAATGTCGAGTTCGTCGCCCCGTTGCAGTGGGCGAACGGCATCTACAAAGAACCCAAGAACTTCTTTGCCAACTTCGCCACCGACCCAGACACCATCTGGGACATCTACACCGAGCAGAAGGTCACTCCTGAAACCCGCGCGGCATTCATCGGCGAACGCACCGGCGCGGTCGTCGGCGAGGATCTCATAAGACGCTTTGGATGGGAGGTAGGCGACACGGTCACGTTGCTAGGCACCATCTTCCCGGTTGACCTGGAGTTCAAGATCGTCGGTGTCTACACGGCCACGAGCGGCCAAAGTATTTTTTACTTCCGCTACGACTACCTGAACGAGGCCATGGGCAACATGAACCTGGTGGGCGCATTCACCATCAAAGCGACCAGCCCCGACACCGTCCCCGGCGTCATTGACGCCATCGATACCATGTTCCGCAATTCACCGTCCGAAACCAAGACCGAAACCGAGAAGGCCTTTGTGCTGGGATTCGTCTCGATGTTGGGAAACGTCCAATTGATCATCGGTTCGATCTCGCTCGTCGTCCTGTTCACCATGTTGCTCGTCGCCGTCAGCACGATGGCCATGACTGTTCGGGAACGCCTCCGTGAAGTTGCCATCCTCAAGACCATCGGTTTCCCGCGCCGCATGGTCTTGTGGCTCATCATCGGAGAGGCGGTATTCATCTCATGCCTGGGGTTTTGTTTTGCCCTCGTTCTCACTCTTGCGCTCACCCGGGTCGATATCTTCACCCTCACCCAGGGTTTTGTTGAGAAGTTCTCGCCGGGCCTGCAAATGTATGCAATGATGCTGTCCGTCGGCATCGCCATCGGTTTGGTCTCGGGGTTTTTCCCCGCGATGCAGGCCGCCAACATGAGCATCATCGACGGAATGCGGAAGTTGGAATAGACCATGTTCATCCCGGTCAAATACAACTACCGCTACCTCATCACCCGCTGGAAAGGCACCGCCATGACGGCGCTTACCTTTGCCATGGTCGTCGCCACGTTTGTCATAGTGATGTCTCTCGCACAAGGCATCGAACGCGCCCTTACAACCACGGGCGAACCCCTTAACGTGATTGTACTCCGCCCGGGCGTGCAGTCCGAAGGCCAAAGCCAGATCTCCATCGCACGGTATCAAGTGATCCGCACCTGCCCCGGGATCGCCAAAGACGATCGAGGCGAACCTCTTGTCTCACCGGAAGTGCTTACGCTTGTCAACAAGCCTCGCACCGGCTCCGGCAAGCCGTCCAACCTCCAAATTCGGGGGGTCCATCCGCAAGGCATCAGGATTCGACCCGCCTTCCGCATCATCGAAGGGCGAATGTTCAAGCCGGGTCTGCGCGAAATCGTGGTCTCGCGGTCGGTGTCCAATCGGTTCATCAACTTTCATCTCGGCGACAAGGTTCGCTTGGGCCGCGGCACCTGGACCGTGGTCGGCATATTCGATGCGGCGGGTACGGCATACGATTCGGAGGTCTGGGCCGACTATCAAGAGGTCATGCAAGAGTTCGACCGGGATGCCTACAGTGTCGCCATCCTTCGTGCGGTTGATCCCGCAGCGGTAGACGCTATTCGCGCGCGCCTCGAAGACGATCCCCGCATCAAGCTGACGGCCCTCACCGAGGAACAATACTACAAAGAGCAAACGAGCACCGCCGCGCCGTTAAAAGCGTTCGCCGGATTCCTTGCCGTCATCATGTCGATCGGCGCCTGCTTCGCAGGCATGAATACGATGTACGCCAACGTCGCAAACCGGACCCGCGAGATTGGCACCCTGCGCATCCTCGGATTTACCCCTTTCGCCGTACTCGTCAGTTTCTTGCTCGAATCCGTCTTTCTCGCCCTGGCGGGCGGTATCCTCGGCTGCCTGATGGCCTTCCCCATGAACGGCTGGGCCACCGGCACGACCAATTTTGAATCCTTCAGCGAGATTGTATTTTACTTCACCATTACGCCAGAATTGGTCATGAAAGGACTTGTTTTTGCTGCGATCATGGGACTGCTCGGCGGATTCCTCCCCGCGTGGTCTGCCTCCCGGAAACCGGTGCTCGCGGCACTTAGACAACTTTGACGAGGTGAAAAGGGAAACTATGTCAACGCTGGATACGGAGTTGGCCAAGCTGCGCATCGAGAAAGGCCAAAAGCGCCCCCAGCCCACCAACGGCACCGTTTGGTTCGCCATTGTTTTTCTCGTGCTGGCAGTGGCGGGCGGCTATTTCTGGTATGAAAAAAGTCACCCGCTCATTCTCGTGGAAACGGTTTACGCCGAACATGAAACGTCCGCCGGCGGCAGAGGTACCGCCCTGTTAACGGCCACCGGGTACGTTATTCCCCGGCACAAGATCGAAATAAGCTCGAAGATCATTGGGCGAATCCGGGAGATCTATGTCAAACGCGGCGATGTCGTCAAGGCTGGCGACATCTTGATCACGCTCGACGATGAGGAATACCAGGCGAGAGTAAAATCAACGGAGGCCATGGTGGCCACGCTCAAGGCAAGGGTAGCCGAACTCCGGGCCGGTTCCCGACCGCAGGAAGTCGAAGCGTCCAACGCCGCTGTCGCATCCGCGGAAGCCACGTTGAAAAGCGCCCAACTTGACATGGACCGTCTCGAAGCCCTCTTCGAGAAAAGGGTTATTTCAAAGCAAGAACTCGATCGCGCGCGCATGGCGCGCGATGTCGCGCGCGCTCGATGGGAAGCGGAAAGGAAAACGGCGGAACTCGTAAGAATCGGGCCACGCCCCGAGCAGATCGAAGCCGCCGCCGCCCAGCTACGACAAGCCGAGGCCGAACTCGCGTTTGCCAAGACCCAGCTTGATGACACTGTCATCCGCGCACCCATAGCCGGAACCATTCTCGAACGAATCGCCGAGAAGGGCGAAACCGTAACCAATATGAATCTCGGAGGCTCGCGGGGCGCAAAGAGCTCCGTCGTATCCATGGCCGACCTCAACGATCTTCAAGTCGAAGTCGACCTCAATGAGAATGATCTGGCCAAGGTCAAACTGGACCAAGCGTGCAAGATTCGGTTGGACAGCAATCCCGACAAGGTTTACACCGGCGAGGTTGACGAGATTGCCCCGCAAGCCGACCGACAAAAGGCTACCGTCCAGGTCAAAGTGCGCCTCATCGAACCCGATGCGGATATCAAGATCGAAGTCAACGCGCGAGTAACCTTCTTTTCTGATACGAAGCAGCCCGATTCAAACACCGACGCCGGACCCGTCTCACACATCTGGGTGCCAACGGGCGTCGTTGTTCAGAAGAACGGCCGACCAACGGTCTATCTCGTCACAGAGGGAACCGCCGTCGAAAAACCCGTCAAACTGGGCGTGGAAGGCGAACAAGGCATCGAAATCACTGACGGGCTCGAAGGAAACGAAGCGCTGATTATCCGGCCGCCGTCAACTCTCCGAAACGGCGACCGAGTCACCGTCTCATCAAAATGAACCGAACGGCAGGAACATATCATGCCTGAGTCTGCAACCGCACCCATGGTCCAAGCTCGAAACCTTCGCAAGATATTCGCCCACGGCGGTACAGACGTCATCGCACTCAACAGCATCAACCTCGACATCGCCGGCGGCGAATTTCTCTCGCTTATGGGACCCTCCGGTTCAGGGAAGTCTACTCTGCTCCACATCATCGCCGGCATCGACCGGGCTACCGACGGAATCTGCCACGTCCTCGGACATGACCTCGGCGCAATGTCCGAAAACGAACTGTCTCACTGGCGAAACGAACACATCGGTTTCGTGTTCCAATCCTTCAACCTGATCCCCGTTCTCACCGCCTTCGAGAATGTAGAAATGCCGCTCCTGCTCACCGGCCTGAGCAAGAAATCACGCGCCGAGCATGTCCATACTGTGCTCAATATCGTCGGACTCGCCGACCGAATGACACACTATCCTCGGCAGCTCTCCGGCGGCGAGGAGCAGCGAGTCGCCATCGCGCGTGCGCTCGTCATCGACCCCGACCTCCTTCTCGCCGACGAACCCACGGGCGACCTCGACGCTCATTCCGCCAGCGAAGTACTGACCGTCCTGCGCAAACTCAACCAGGATTTTGGAAAAACCATCATTATGGTTACTCACGACCCAAAAGCCGCCACCTTTGCCACCGTTACGCGCCATCTTGACAAGGGTGAAATGCTTCCCCCATGACGGGCAACCTGATTCCCGGACAACCAAGCCGCAATCAAAAGAACCGCAATATTGCATAGAAATTTCAGGTTGTCGTAGACTGTGCAAGACTGTTGCATTAGTGCGAACGAACAGGGTTGCGGTATCGAGATGCGACCCAATGAGAAAGTCGCTCCATGATTTTCTTGGATAGACACGGCACAGGACTGGATTCCTATATTCTGGTGCATGGATGGGCCGGCGATCATCGCACGTTCAAACCGTTGGTTCCCTATGCGCCGCCCGAGGCTAGTCTCTGTGCCCTGGATCTTCCCGGGTGGGGACAATCTCCGCCCCCAAAACGGTGGGACTTGGCTGAGTATGCCGACGCCCTCAAGGAAGCGGTGGATGCCACAAATGGGTCTCCGGTGACGCTCGTGGGTTACTGCGGGGGTGCTAATCTATGCCTCGAGGCCTTGTGGCGCGGCCTGGAACCGGTTCAGCGGTTGGTCATGATTGACCCGTTTGTGCGCGCTCCCTGGTACTTGAAACTATTTACGAGGGGAGAGTTCGGGCGAAGGGCCTATTTCTCCACATTTGCGAGCCCGATGGGCCGGCGGATCACGAACGCGGCGATGTGGCACAAGCGGGAACCGGGCCAGGATGTGACACGGGGTTTTGCAGACATCGATCATGAAGTGGCTTTACGGTTCTTGTGCATGCTATGCGAAAGGGAAGATGTGGATAGGTTCCGGGGCCTAGTGGCCAACGTCGACATCGTCTACGGAAGGAAAACATTTGGCGCGGTTAAGAAGTCCGTCCCCGAGTGGCTTGACGTGTTTCCGTGCGCCGGCGTATACGAATTGCCCGGAGCCGCCCACGAGCCGATTCGCCAATCCGCAAGAGAAGTGGCCGCTGTTATTTTCCGTACCGCACAATCAGCCTGATACGCGAAACGTCGGCCAAAGGAGTATCACACCTTGGTTCTGTTGGAGTGGACAGCAATCTGTGCCGCCTCGCTCGTCTTTCTCTTCGATCTGCTTGTCTTGCTGGTCACGTCTTGGAACGTTCAGGCATGGCCACGCGTGCGCAAAGTGCCCTTGGGTAAGTCCGAAGCGGATTCCGTTTCTGTGCTTATCCCCGCCCGCGACGAGGAACACCGGATCGGTGCATGTCTGAAGAGTCTTGCAGGACAGCATCCCTGTGTCGTTGAAATCCTTGTGTACGATGATCATTCAACGGACAGGACGGCGGATGTGGTGGCTCAATGGGCAGAAAAAGACCCGCGAATTCGCACGATTTCACCCGCGCCGCTTCCAAATGGATGGTGTGGCAAGCCATTCGCCTGCGCCCAATTGGCCAAGGCTGCGTCCAGCGTTTGGCTGTTGTTTCTGGATGCAGACACTCAGGTGCAGCCGGAAACCGTCGCATCGCTCGTCCAAGAAGCCCGATTGCGGGAGGCCACTTTATTGTCCTGCTGGCCGGACTTATTGCTCGAGACGTTTTGGGAACGCCTGCTGATGCCTATGTTCGGTTTTTGCCTGTTCAACCTTTTTCCCGCCCCCCTCTCGCTTGAACGCAGAGATCCATCGTTGGGAATGGCTCATGGCGCCTGCATTCTGGCCAGACGAGATACTTATGACCGGCTGGGCGGCCATGAAATGGTCAAGGATAAGATACTCGAAGATGCCATGTTGGCCCGCCGCTGGCGCGAACATGGGGAATACAGCATCCTGTTGGACGGCACCGCGCTCGTGCACTTGCGCATGTACACGTCATTCGCTCAGATCTGGCGGGGGTTTCAAAAGAACTTCTATCCGGCTTTCCGGCATGCGGCCGGTTTCTGGGCGTACTTGGCCCTCCACTTCTTCGCGTTCCTGGTGCCTTTTGCGGGCTTATCGAGCCTCTGGTGCAGGGCTGGCGCGCTTTGGCTGCTTGCCGCCGGTGCGCTTTGTGTTTTTGGCTCTCGATTACTCTTGGCCCGACGGTTTCGCCAGCCTATTTGGTCAGCGTTGCTTCATCCGTTGGCGGAGTTCTTGCTCATCGCCCTCGCACTGTCTTCCTGGCGCCGAGCCACCACCGTGGGCGTCGAGTGGAAAGGCCGCACGTATCGGAATTGCTAATCGGTATATATGACCGTCTCGCCGCTATTTCAGGGAAGGGTCTCCGCAAATTGACGGATGATCTCCAGCGATTCCGCAACAAGACGGTTCACGGGGGCTTCTCCCAAGGGATTGTACCGCAGGAATGCCACGTGCCCGTCCATGTACAGCACATTGGACCCACCCGGAACATGGTTGAACAGGTCTGGACGCGCAATCACAAAATCACTCATGATCCAAAGCTCGCTCTGTGCAAGATTGCTGGCCGCCGGATTGTTGATGTCCGTAATCATGAATCGTTCAATACCCTCGCGCAGCCGGTAGATCGTCATCGATCCCCCGTTGCCAACGCCCGCGGCCACCGTAATGTTATTGTCCAGCGGGCCCGGGTTGCCCAACATGACGAATTCCATAACCGGCTCTCCCAGCAGGCTCGTCAATTGTGCCGGTCCCATGACGTCAGCGCTCCCGTAGATGCCCAGGTCTTCCTGCGGATCATCGTTGCCGCAACGGTCTAAGGCGTACCCAAAGTACATGTAACTCCCCTTGGCCAACGCAAGCCCGCGGTCCGACGCGGCGCCTCCGGAACCGTTGTCACATGCGTAGACAACATCCCACTCGCCGTTCGCATTCTTAAGCGCCTGTGTCGTGACCAGCGCGCTCGATGGACAAACAAGTATCGCAGGGTCCGTCAGGTACTCGGGATAGACGGCGGCGATTCGCGGATTCGTGCCAAACACCGCCGCCTGATTGCTCGTAGCCAGGATCTCGTCGCAATCGTACAACGGCTCATAGTTTCCCTGAAGTGGGGGAAAACGCATTCCCTTGGACTCCCCCGCGTACATCTTGTAGATAAGCCCCCATTGTTTCAGGTTGTTCTGGCAACTCGCCCGGCGGGCTGATTCCCGGGCGCGGGCCAACGCCGGAAGCAGTATCGCAGCTAATATGCCGATGATAGCTATTACCACCAGAAGTTCAATCAGCGTGAAACCCAACCGTTTCATACAACAGACTCCTCTCTTAACGGCATGCGCCTACAATAAAATGCAGCGGTCTGAGTACGCCACGTAAATCGCTCAACAAAGAATGTATTAGACAGTGAGTTTGATCTGGCGGCTGTTGGGTAGCGGACACGTTCAGCGGTTCTTCCGCTTTTCCCGGGGCCGCGAACAATTGCACCCGGTACACAAGGCCACCTTCAACTTCACAGGGCGCCCCTTGGCGGAGCCGGACTCGGCGCGGCCAGAACCACGCCTTGACCTCCGGGCAATGGGCATACCCGAAGAAGCCTGTCCCGACCCATTGGCTCGTCGCGACTTGCAGAAAGGACAACCATTCAGTCCCGCGAGTCAGTGAACGGTATCTTATACAATTTGCGGCTGTTCATCAAGTGTCAGAGCGCAGCCCAGTGTACACACCCACGCTGCATTCATCATACACCGGGTCGTGGACAGAAACATGTCCTATCAGGACATCGGATCAACATCGCTAGGAACACCGCGCCGCTTGTCCCGTACCCTCCAAGTCACGCGGCTGTTTTTCGCCGTTCCCACAAGCAGCAAAATGGTAAACCATACGCCGATCGCAATTGCCATCGTCGAGAAGTAAAGCGACGACCGATTTCACGTTACGCGGGTCATTCTATTTCGCTCGGAGGCTGCCTTCTATGATGAGGGTCTGGGACCCGCAATTGCGCGGATGGTCGGCTCCACCGTAGGTGTCATATCGGTAATTAGGGGGGCAGATTTACCTCGGCAACGACAATACGCCCGAGTAGCCGAGGCAGACGTAGTCGTTGTTGGCGCCGAAACGGATGTTTGTAGGATAGCTCATGGTCGGATGGATGCCGGCCAGGGTCAATTGGCCCTCGACGAGGTTATACCGCAGCACGGCGCTGTTGACCGTCATATAGGCCACGCCGGGCCGCGCGCCGAGGATGCCGGCCCAATCCCGTGTCACCAGCGCCTGTGGCCCCGCGGCCAGATCGCCGTCGCCGTCAACGGTCGCGCTTAGCAGCACGGTCCCTTCTTCATACGTCGTGGCGAAGATGGATCCGCCGCGGCGCAGGATGTCCCACGTATTCGGCGGCAGGTCCAGCGAATCGAGCGGGGTCACTTCCTCGCCGCCGTCCCAGCGGACCGTCCGCAGCGCACTGGCGATGTTTCCGATCCCGTCCCATTGGTCGTCGCGAACGAACAGCAGGTCCTGGGCGGGATCATAATCGACGTACGTCCCCGGCATGTTCACGGCCGGGCCCATCTCGAGCGTGTTCACGTTCAGCGCCTGCAAGAAGTAGGCGCACTCGGGCTGGGGATAGGTCGCCACGTCCGCGACCGTGCCGATGTACATGCTGTCGCCGGCCGCCTCGACCGATACGAGGTTCGAGTAGCCGAGCCCAATCGTTGTGTACTCCGTGTCATCGAGGTTAACGACCGCCAGGCCGAATCCATAAGTGTCATTCCCGCCAAAAGTCACATCATACTCGGCCGCCCAGCACTTCAACACCAGCTTATTGCCAAGCAGGTACGCCGCTTGCCCCGGCTGCGGATACCACCACAATCCGGCGACGGCGTCTTTTTCCGCCATGGGCCGCACGGCGTCGTCGAGATAGACGGGGTAGCCGTAATAGTATTGCGAGAACGGCCAGACGTTGATGTCGACATGGCTGACGAGGTAGGGAGTGTCATCCGGGGGGCAGCCGAGCACGGTCACGCAGTAGCGGTCGCCATAATCCGCTGCGACCAGCACGACGTTATTCCCGTACGGCATTGCCGCAACAATATTATTTAATCCAAAGAATCCACCCGCTAAGGCCATTTGTTCATGCCCTGGTTTGTACACCGAAACTCTTGACCCCGTCCCATCCCAATTTTGGATGATTTCGACGGTCACGCCGCCGTTCAGTTCGAAGTAGTCGAACACGTTTTCAGAGAGGACGACCAACCCGACGATTTGCGGGTCGTCCAAGTCGGTCGCGTCAATCGCGGTAAGCCACGTGTCGGTGATGCAGTAGTAGAGGTTGTTGTACTCGAACGACCGCATGATGTTTCCGGCCTGCGGGCAGTATCCGCGGGCTTCGAGGTCGGTGTCGGTGTATGTGACGAACTGCAGGCGGCTGTACCAGCCGATGTTGCCGGATCCGCTGAACGGGACGAGGATGAGGCCATCCATGACGTTGAATGCTTTGACCTCGTTGTTGGCGTTGGACCACGTCCAGTCCTCGCCGAACGTCACCCGGTCCACCAGGATCGGTTCCCACGGCTCCTCGGTTGGCGGGCGATCTTCCGGACCGGTGACGTCGTATAGGCTCACGCACACCCGCTGCTTGCCTTCGCTGTCGTCGACGCCCAAGGCGATCAGCCGGTCCCCGCGCGGCTCAATGTGCGTCGACCAGCCCGGCACGACCAGTTGGCCGAGCAGGGTGGGCATGGCCGGATTGCTCAGGTCCAGCACGAACAGCGGGTCGACCATCTTGTACGTCACGACATACGCGCGAGGCCCGTCAAACCGTGTCGCAAACAGCGTCTCGTTGTCGGCCCCCTCCAGTTGCATCGAACCGAGGACAGTCAGGTTGTCCGGGTCGGCGAGGTCAACGGTGGTGACGGCCACGCCGGAATTGCCCCATCCCAGCGCCGCGACCACTCGCAACACCCCGTCATAGGCATCCATCTTGTACCGGTCGCGGACGTAGCCCTCGACCCGGATATTGCCGCGAACTGTGATGTCCCCGTCCGCGTCCTCGATGTCCACGTACGTGATCAGGGTTCCGGCGGTCTCACCGGTGGTATCTTCTGCGGCAACAAACAGAGCCGAGTCCGTACAATGAATGATGTTGCCCAAGCCTTCAAACGAGACCTCCTGAACCCTGTCGATATTCTCCACGTCGGCAATGTTGATGCTCGTAACCCATGACCGCACAATGTTTTCCGGCTCTTCGCCCGGTTCGGCGTCGCCGGGATCTTCACTGGTTGCTGTGCCCGTGCCGGCGTCTGTGCCGACTGCGGCACCTGCTTCGGCAACGCCCCACCACCACCCGCCGCCCCACCACCACGGACGCTCGACACAGACCGCGTACAGGATGTTGCCCACGATGCGGCTGTCGATCAGATCGCCTTCAAACTCAAACTGCGAAAGGATTTCCGCGTCTGCCGGGTCCTCGATGTTTACCACGTACAGGCAGGACCGGATTTCATAGCTGACTGTGTTCCCGTCGGCGGTGTAGTTCACGGCGTTGGAGACCAGGACGTAGGCGCGCCCGCCATCGACGTAGAGGTCGCGCGGCATCCCGTAAATCGGGACGCGGCAAAGGATTGCGTTGTCATCCAAGTCGATGAGCGCCAGCCCACGGTGCTGGTTGAGGACGTACAAGATGTTTCCCTCGACCCGGTACACGTCGGGTTCGACGACTTCCCTGGGTGCCTCGGCATCAGTGCCCGACCCCTCGGCGGCGTCGTCGGTTGCGGGAGAGTACATGCCGTACCGGTTGCCGTACGCGTTGGCGTTGGTGAAACGGTAATTGTCGTAGCGGGGGCATCCGGAAAAAACGGCGATTAAGCCCGCTGCCAGCAAAACTGTGGTTACCCGACTCATGACGGTCCTCCCTCTTCCTGGCGGCCTCGCAACATGATTCATTCGTTCGAAAGCGGGCGCTGCCCCTCCCGCTAATAAGTCCTACCATTATACAGCTTTAAGCAAGAGAGTATTACCTTGAAAAAAGGTGGCGACTTGAACAGAAAGGACACATGGCGTTTCAAAGGTTGAAGGGTAAATGATGAAGGGAGACAAAAACCAAGAACACGCCAGCAGCGTTTTGGCGAACACTGGCCGCAGTGGATTGAAAATAAAGGACTTATGTGCAAATCGGCGAAGATCGGCAGCCGCGATTCGGCAGGCCGCGAAACTTTTTTTGAGAAAAACTAAAGTTTCCGCTCAAGTTGCCGATAAAAACGACAGGTGTCCGGGAATGGGCCTGAACAGGCGTCCGGGCTGAAAAAGTCGAGAAGGGTGCGCGGGAACGCTGGAAGTGCCGGCGTTGCGCGCACAACCGCCCCGATGGGACCACCGCGACGGATTTCCGCGAAATACGGCGCAGTGGACGGGGCGGGCAGTTGCGGGGATTGGAGGCGCAGCGACGGCGCCTCGACCGGTTGCGCAGGGAAGCGCGCCGGGGCCAACCACTCATGGAGGAACGAAGTATGGGATTACGCATCAACACCAATGTGCCTGCTCTGAACACGAGCCGTGTGCTCAGGAGATCAACCGGCGACCTCAACAAAAGCCTGCAGCGGCTCTCGAGCGGGCTGCGCATCAACCGTGCGGCCGACGACGCCGCGGGGCTCGCCATCGCCGATGGCTTCCAGTCTCAGGTGCGCGGGCTTCAGGTGGCGCAGAGAAACAGCCAGGATGGCATCAGCTTGGTGCAGACCGCCGAAGGGGCGCTCAGCGAGACCACCAACATCCTCCAGCGCATCCGAGAGCTGGCTGTCCAGGCCGCGAACGGGACGCAAAGCGACAACAACCGGGCCGCCATGGACGGCGAGGTCGCGCAGTTGCTGGCCCAGATCAACAGCATCGCGTTCGACACGGAGTTCAACGGTCTCCGTGTGCTCAGCGTTGCACAGACGGTGACGCTTCAGGCGGGCGCCATGACCAGCCAGACGCTGACGATCACGATGGCCGGCGCAACGTCCACCAATCTGGGCGTCAGTGCCGTTCGCGTGGCGAGCATGTCGCTCGCGGTGGCGGCCATTAGCACGATCGACACCGCGCTCCGGAGCGTCACGACGTTGCGCAGTAGTCTCGGCGCGTACCAGAACCGGCTCGAGTTCACCATCAACACCCTGGCCATACAGGAAGAAAACTCCGCCGCCGCCGAAAGCGCCATTCGCGACGCCAACATCGCTACCGAAACCATCACGTTCACGCGCAACCAGATCCTGGTGAGCGCGGGCACGTCGGTTCTGGCGCAAGCGAACCTGGTGCCTCAGACGGCCCTGCAGTTGCTCCGGTAACCGCTTAGTAATCGCCGCCCGGGGCACCGTGTGCCCGGGGCGGCGGAGATGCTTTCAAAGGTGCCGCGCGCCCGCTCCAGAGGGGGCCGCCGGCAGGAAAGGAGGTGATACGCGCGACGCCACGCGTTCCGGCGCCCGCGTGCCGGGATGCGCGAGGCGGGAACTGTATGCCGCAAGAGGATCCGCACAAAAGACGCGCGGTGACTTGCAAGCGGTGAAAAGACTACTGAGGGTAGGGATGCCCTCAAGCCACTCAAGGAGGAAAAGTTATGGGATTACGCATCAACACAAACATACCGGCGTTGAACACGGGCCGAATGCTGGCACGTTCAACAAATGCGCTGAACCAGTCGCTGCAACGGCTCTCGAGCGGGTTGCGCATCAACCGCGCGGCGGACGACGCCGCCGGGCTCGCAATCGCGGAAGGATTCCGCTCGCAGGTGCGGGGCACGCAGGTGGCGCAACGTAACGCGCAGGATGGGGTCAGCCTCGTTCAAACCGCCGAAGGCGCACTGAGCGAGACCACCAACATCCTGCAGCGTATCCGAGAGCTGGCTGTCCAAGCCGCGAACGGGACGCAGAGCACCAGCAACCGGGCCGCCATGGACGGCGAAATCGCGCAGTTACTGGCCCAGATAAACAGCATCGCGTTCGACACGGAGTTCAACGGGATCCGTGTGCTCAGCGTTGCTCAGACGCTGACGCTTCAGGCGGGCGCCATGACCAGCCAGACGTTGACGATCGCCTTGGGTGGCGCAACGTCCGCCAACCTGGGCGTCAGTACCATTCGCGTGACGAGCATGCTGCCGGCCGTGTCGGCGATCAGCACGATCGACAGAGCGATCCAGAGCGTCACCACGTTGCGCAGCAGCCTCGGCGCGTACCAGAACCGGCTGGAGTTCACCATCAACACCCTGGCGATCCAGGAAGAGAACTCCGCCGCCGCCGAGAGCGCGATTCGCGATGCCAACATCGCCACCGAGACGATCGCGTTCACGCGGAACCAGATCCTGGTGAGCGCGGGCACGTCGGTGCTCGCCCAAGCCAACCTGGTGCCGCAAACCGCGCTGGCGCTACTGGGCTAGGAGCAAGACAACGGTGACGGGTAGGGATGCCCGTCCTGCCATAACAAGGAGGTAAGTATGGGATTACGAATCAACACCAATATCCCCGCGTTGAATACGGCACGCATGCTGGGCCGCTCGACGAATGCGTTAAACCAGTCGCTGCAACGGCTTTCGAGCGGGTTGCGCATCAACCGCGCGGCGGACGACGCCGCCGGGCTCGCAGTCGCGGAAGGATTCCGCTCGCAGGTGCGGGGCACGCAGGTGGCGCAACGTAACGCGCAGGATGGGGTCAGCCTCGTTCAAACCGCCGAGGGCGCACTGAGCGAGACCACCAACATCCTGCAGCGTGTCCGAGAGCTGGCTGTCCAGGCCGCGAACGGGACGCAGAGCGACAGCAACCGGGCCGCCATGGACGGCGAAGTCGCCCAGTTGCTGGCCCAGATCAACAGCATCGCGTTCGACACGGAGTTCAACGGGATCCGGGTGCTCAGCGTCGCCCAGACCGTAACGCTTCAGGCGGGCGCAATGACCAGCCAGACCCTGACCATCACCATGGGCGGCGCCACGTCGAACAACCTGGGGGTCAGCGCGATCCGGGTCACCAGCATGGCCCTGGCCGTGGCGGCAATCAGCACGATCGACAGGGCGATCCAGAGCGTCACGACGTTGCGCAGCAGCCTCGGCGCGTACCAGAACCGGCTCGAGTTCACCATCAACACCCTGGCCATCCAGGAGGAGAATTCCGCCGCCGCCGAAAGCGCCATCCGCGACGCCAACATCGCCACCGAAACCATCGCGTTCACGCGAAACCAGATCCTGGTGAGCGCCGGCACATCCGTGCTCGCACAAGCCAACCTGGTCCCGCAAACTGCACTGGCGTTGCTGCGCTGAGCCCGTTAGGCGAGATAAGGGAGAACATACATGGGAATCCGCAGTGTGACCGACCCCGTGCTCAAAGCACTGGGGCCGCCCGCTGCACGTGCCCCGGCTCCCCGACCGCTTACCGCCGACGCGGCCCCACGAGGGGCTTCTTCGGGACCACGAACCGCGCCGACGGCGCCAGCGAGTCCCGAGCTTAACACCAAAGTGCAGCGGACAAGCAAGACCATCGAGATCGTTTTGAACGAACGGACCGGAACACGGTTGCGCATCGACAAGTCCACAAAACGAATCGTCGCGCAAATCGTCGGACGGGACAACCACATCATTAAGCAGATTCCTCCCGAGGAAGCGCTTAAGATTGCAGCCCGGCTTAGAGAATTACGCGGAGAAATATTCGACGAGTCGGTCTAGACCGGGCACGAATCAAATCAGCCCCGGCAACATACTTGCCGGGGCTTGTCATTTGCAGTCTAGTCATGCCGATGAATAAACGGGTAGGGTCGGCATAATTATTATTAATCGAAGTGGCGGCATCTCCGGTGAGGCAGAGATCGGGCGAGTGAGGGCGGCGGGGGGGCCGTCGCAACGGTTGCACAATCAGGGATCTTCCTTTATAGTTGTGCTTTACCGAGGCGGCGGATAAACCATTGACGCAGAGGGTTTTGCCATGAACGTGAAGCTGGTTGCCGCAGTGATTGCGACGCTTATTCTGGTGTTTCTGTTGTTTCTGAGCGCCTGGGCCGAGAAACCGTTTCTGGACCTCGTCGGCAACGTCCCGGTGGGTGAGGTGACGCAGACGGCGCCCCTGACGGTTCCCTACATTACGTGGGGCGGCGACGTGGCCACGTTCTACGCCAACGGCGGGCTCGCCACCGCGCCCAACTCGATTCTCCAGGCGCAGGGCCTCAATCTGAAGCTCACGGCGGGCGACGATTTCGTCCAGCAGGTGCGCGACTACCTCGCCGGCAAGACGCCGTTCCTGCGCGGGACATTCCACATGATCGGGCTGGCGTCCGACGTGATCGGCGCCGATCCCAGGACAAAAGGCGTGTGCATCCTGCAAATGACGTGGTCGGCGGGCGACCACATGGTGGTGCGCCCGGACGTCAAGACGGTGCGGGATCTGAAGGGAAGGACGGTGGCGCTCCAGCAGGGCGGGCCGCATGTGGGTATGCTCGACGACATCCTGAAAACCGGCCAACTGTCGTGGGACGACATCAAGGTCGTCTGGACGCGCGACCTCAACGGGTCGCCCGACTCCCCGCCGGAAGTGTTCCGGACACGCACCGACGTCGCCGCCTGTTTCGCCATCACGCCCGACATGATGGGCCTGACCGGTGGCCTGCAGAACACCGGGACCGGCGCGGAAGGCACTGTCAAAGGCGCGCGCGTGCTCGTATCTACCGCCGAGATGTCGCGATCAATTGCCGACGTGTACGTGTGCCGCAAAGACTTCTACGACCGCAACAAGGACACCATCGTCAAGTTCGTGGCGGGATATCTCAAGGCGTGCGAAGATCTGATCGATCTGAAAAAGGATTATGAAACCAAAGGCTCGCCGCGGTACGTTGACGTGTTGCGACTCACCCAAAGCGTTTACGGCGAAAAGGTCATCCCCACGCCCGAGGTCGACGCCCACGGCCTGATCAGCGACTGCACGTTCGTCGGCTACCCCGGAAACGTCGCGTTTTTCACGCAGAAAGACAACCTGAGCGGGTTCGATGCGTTCCAGAAATCCGCACTCGACCTCGCCGTAGGCCGGGGCTACGCGAAAAACCGGATGGGCCTCCTGCCATCGGGCCTGGACTACTCGGCCCCCGCGTTTACGTCTTACCTGACCAAAATCGAGGGCGTCCGCGGCGAGCGGTTCGAGGCCGAAGCCGTCGCAAAAGAAATCGAGGAACTGAGCACGGGCGGTGCACTCGACGAGAGAACGATCGTCGCGTTCACAATCAATTTCGACGCCAACCAGACCGCGTTCAGCGTCGACCGGTACGGCAGCGAGTACCAGCGCGTCGTCGAGCTTACCAACAAGTACGGCAACGCCGTCATCGCGATCCGCGGCCACGCCGACCCCACCAAGACGCTATATGAACTGGTGAAGGCCGGGATGGAGAAGGGCATCCTCAAGCGCAGCGGGTCGTCGGGCAGCTATGTCTACTCGCTGAACGGCAAGCCGTTCGACTTGTCGCGCACGGGCGAAGTCGTCAAGATGATAGAAGGCGGCGCGTTCGACGGGATTGCCGAGCATAATGCGCGCGAAACCATGCAGGCGGCGCTCAACCTGTCGCTGAAACGGGCCGAGGCCGTCCGCGATTCCGTTGTCGAATATGTCAAGGCCAAGGACGTCCAGTTCGACAAGAGCCAGATCCAGCCGGTGGGCGTCGGGATTCGTGAGCCGTTCATCGCGAAACCCGCAAGCATGGAAGAGGCCGCAACCAATATGCGCGTGGAATTCCGGCTACTGCGGATCCAGGCCGAAGCGGCGACCAAAGCCGACTTCGATTTCTGAGGAGGCCGCCATGAGGCTTCGGAACCTGGTTTGGATGTTGACGGCGCTGATTGTGGTGGCCCCCCCGATCGCCACGGCTCAAGATCGCGCCGACTGCGTCGTCATCATCCTCGATGCATCGGGCTCGATGGACGCAAAGATGCCCGGGGGTGTCAAGAAAATCGACGCCGCAAAGGCCGCCCTGCAAAGCGTCCTGACGCGCATACCCGAAACCACGCACGTTGGCTTGCTGGTGTTCAGCGGCACGAACGTCCCCACCCCCTGGCTCTATCCGCTGGGCCCGCGCGACAATGACGCACTCGCAAAAGCCATCGGTTTGCCCCGACCCGGCGGTAATACCCCCCTGGGCCGGTTCATCAAAACCGGTGCGGACCGGCTTCTCGAAGAGCGGACAAAACAGTACGGCTATGGTTCCTACCGGCTGCTGGTGGTGACCGATGGGGAGGCGACCGACGGTTCGCTCACAGAACAATACACGCCGGACATCATCGCCCGCGGGATCACCATGGATGTGATCGGCGTGAACATGAAGCGGGATCACACCCTGGCCACCAAGGTGCATTCGTACAGACGGGCCGACGACCCCGCGGCCCTGCAGAAGGCCCTGTCGGAAATCCTGGCCGAAGTCAACGTGTCGGACGGCGACACCGCCGCCGCCGAGGCGTTCGACCTGCTGGCCCCGCTGCCCGCGGAACTGTGCGGCTCGATGATCCAGGCGCTGGCCCAGGTGAACAATCAGCCGATCGGGCAGAAGGCCGCGGCCGAATTGGAGCAGGTGCGCAATCGGGTCGCGCAGCGGCGGCAGCAGCGGCAGCAGCCCCAGCCAGTGCCGCCGGCAAAGGATGATAAGGAATTCCCCTTCGGGACGTTGGTTGTCGGCGTCGTGATTTTTGTGATCCTTTTACGGGCATTGAGAACCCGTGGAAGGCGGTAATGGTTGATAGGATGGGCATTATCGAGTGCGCAAGCTTGCTTGCGCGGTGAAAGCGCTGCAATACGAAAGCGAGTGGCGAGATGAATACGGAGCGTCGGGCGGGCCGCGTAATCGCGGTGGTGATCGTATGGTGCGTGATCATCGCCGGCCTCGGCGCGTCTTATCGTTACGTGATCCAGCCGTTTTTCCAGAGCCGGCAGCCGGGCGTCTCCGACCCCCGGTATGACCGCGTCGTCAACGTCGCGCTCGACTCGTTCTCCGGCTACTGCATCCTCCGATCACCCGCCGTTCAGGACCAGCTCAAGGCCAAGCGAATCAAGCTCGATTTCCAGGACGACAAGGCCGACTACACCGCCAGGATGGCCGCGCTGAAGGCAGGCAAGGTCCAGATGGCCGTATTTACCGTTGATTCGTTCGTCCTGACGGGCGCCCGGCTCGGGCAGTTCCCGGCGTCGATTGTGCTGGTGCTCGATGAGACTCAGGGCGCTGATGCCGTTGTGGCGTACAAGGAAGGCGTCGATAGCATCCGGGTGCTCGACAGCGCCGATGCCCGCTTCGTGCTCACGCCCAACTCGCCCAGCGAATTCCTGGCGCGCACCGTCGTCGCCCAGTTCAGCCTCCCGAGCCTCCCGCAAAAATGGAGCATCGAAGCCGACGGCGCTGGCGCCGTCTACAAGCAGTTCCGCGCGGCGCGAAAAGACGAGAAACGGGCCTATGTCCTTTGGGAGCCGTACGTGTCGAAGGCGCTCGAAGAGCCCGGCGCGCACATCCTAATCGACAGCAGCAAGCTCAAGGGCTATATTGTCGATGTGTTGGTGGTGGAACGTGGTTTTCTGAGCGAGCAGCCGGACGTCGTCGCGCAGGTCATTGAAGCGTATCTGCGGGCGGCGTACTCGTATACGGCCAACCCGCAGCACTTGCTTAGTCTGCTGGCGGAAGACGCCCAGGCCTACGGCGAAAGCGCCCTCAAGCAGGCCGACTGCTCCAAGATCGCCGCAGGCGTCGAATGGAAGAACACGCTCGAGAACTACGCCCATTTCGGTTTGGTCGCGCAGGCGGACGCGGGCGGACTCCTCCACATCGAGGACATCGTCAGCAACATTACCGACGTACTCGTAAAGACCGGCGCGATCGAAAGAGACCCCCTTGCCGGAAAGGTTAACACGGTCTACTACGACCGGTTCCTCCGTGATTTGAAATCCCAGAACTTCCATCCCGGCGCCAAGATCAGCATCATCAAAGGCATGGAAGCCGAAACGCGGACCCTCGGCCGGCTCATCCCGCAGGCCGACCTGCCTGTGTTGACGGAGGCGCAGTGGAACGCGCTGGCGCCGGTCGGCGAGTTGCGGATGGCGCCGATCCTGTTCGGGCGCGGCACCGCCGACCTCACCATCCAGAGCCAGCGCGAACTCGAAGGGCTGGTAAAACGGCTTCAGGCATTCCCGCAGTTCTACGTGGTCGTCACGGGCAACGTCCGCGCCGAAGGCGACATCGACGCCAACCGGCAACTGGCCCGGACGAGGTCGGAAGCCGTGGCGCAGGCCCTGGTTCGGCTCGGCCTACATCCAAACAGGATCCGGTCGGTCGCCGCAGAACCGTCGGCCCAGACCGCGGCCGCCCAATCCGTGTCGTTCGTTGTGGGCCAAGCCCCCTACTAAGTCAGCCGGCAGTTTAGTGGAAGCGGCGCCCTCGCCGCTTCAATTCGTCATGCGGCGCCACGAGAGGTCGCATGGACGCGGCGAGGACGCTGCGGCCATGGGCGCGCTCGGAGAGCACAAATAAGAAGAGTAGCCGTTGGCAGCGTATACAGAGTCTGAGTGCCTGATTTCCAGATCGATAGGCGTTTGGTTTACCCTACTGGCATGAGCACCGTTCCGGATTCCAACAAGATCAGGAAAAAGATCCTGTTGCGCGCGCTCTCAGGCCCGGCGACGGTGGTGCCGTTTGTGGCGGGGGTGACGGCGATGGTGGCGACGTGGGCGATGGGGCTGCGGCCCGACGCGGGCCTATTGGCCGGGCTGGCGGGTGTGGTGGGTGCGGCCGGCGCGTTCCTGACAAAGATTTTTCTGGGAGGTGAGACGCTCGCGCGGGAGGCGCTCGAGGAAACGGTCCAGGAAGAACGGGCCGCCTCCGAGCGCGCCCTTGATGAGCTCGACGCCAGCCTCTGCGAGGATAAAGACCCGCGGACGGAAGCCGCCCTCCGCGATCTGCGAAACCTGATTCGGGCGTTCGACGAACTTGCCGGCGCCAACGGCGCCGGGCTGACCGCCGTATCCACCGTCGATATCGCGTTGGGCGTCAAGACGCTGTTCGGCCAGTGCGTGCAATCGCTCGAGCGGGCGCTTAAGCTGTATCATACGGCGGCGCGGCTCAAGACGCCCGCGGCGCGCACGCCCATTTTGAAACAACGGGATGTTATTATCGAAGAAGTCGGCAAGAGCCTCAGCCAGTTGGGGCAGGTGCTCGTGGCGATTCAGAACCTGGGTTCCGGGGAAGGGGCCGTATCGGAGTTGTCGAAAGTGGGCAAGGAATTGGATCAGCGGCTGGCCGTCGCCAGGCAGGTCGAGCGGCGGGTAAAAGCCTTTGAGAGCCAGTTGGAATCGGGCGGGCGCGAGTAGCTCGGCCGGCAACGCGAAAAGGAGGCGCGCATTATGTTCAGGGCGTTGGGAAGATGGATCAAGGCCGTGGGCTACCTGCTCACGGGGCAGATTGACGCCGCCCGCAGGACGCTCGACTTGAACCCGCACGTCATGCGGGCCAAATACGACGAGATCCTCCGCGAGAAGACGTCCCGCATTCACCAGTACAAACAGGCCGTCGCCGGGCTCATTGCCCAGCAGGAAAACAAAATGCAGAAGGTCAAGACGCTCACCGGCGAGGTCGGGCAGCTTGAAAACCTCAAGGCGGGCGCGCTCGCCAAGGCTAAGCAGAAAGTCGTGGAACTGCAGCGGGCCGGCAAAACCACTGAGCAGATCCAGCACGACGAAGATTATCTCCGGTGCCAGGCGGCTTACAAGGATTTCACATCGACGCTGGCGGAAAAACAGAGCCGGATCGAAGAACTCGAAGCGGATATTGGCGACTACGGCAAGCGCATTGGCGATCACAAGGTCCAACTTCAGTCGTTGCTGCGCGAACTCGACCAGTTGAGGGCCGAACAGGCCGACGCCGTCGCAGACGTCATTACGTCGCGCGAAGAAAAAGAACTGGCCGACACCCTCTCCGGCATCGCACAGGACGGCACCGCCGAAGAACTGCAGCGCATGCGGCAGTTGCGACAGGAGGTCAAGGCGGAAGCGCGGATCTCCCGCGAACTCGCCGGAACCGACACCAAAGTCCAGGAAGCGGAGTTCATGGAGTTCGCGCGGCGCTCGCAGTCCGACTCAGAGTTTGACGCGCTGATCGGCCTCGCTGCAACTGTCGAAAAACCCGCAGCCTCGACCCAGGTGCAGGAAAAACCCACGGCACTGCCGGAATAAGCGCCCGCAAGGCGGGCGATGCGACGGCCAGCCGCATCAGACGAAAGGAGAAAACAATGTCTGGAACTTCCGTTTTGAAAATCCGCGTCGTTGTGATCGCGACATGTTTGTTGTGCGTCTCGCTTTGCCCGCCGGCGGTCCAGGCGGCCGACGTGCCGTCGTTCTCGCTGGCGTGGAGCGAATACCCGTCGTGGAGCGCGTTCGGCGTCGCCCATGAAGTCAAGCTGATCAACGGCAAGGAAGGCCAGCTTGGGTCCATCGAAGAGAAGTACAAGGTCGATATCGTCCTCAAAGAGGCCGAGTACGACCCCTGCCTGTCGATGTACGGCGCCGGCCAGACCGACGCCGTCTGCATCACCAACATGGACATCCTCAGCCCGTCGCTGTCCCGCGCCAGTGTGGCCATCCTGCCCACCTCGACCAGTTTCGGGGCCGACGCGCTTATTGTGAGCAAGGCGGTGGCGGACGTCGATCAGTTGAAGAACGTGAAGGTGCGCGGGCTGGCGTTGAGCGTGTCGGAGTACTGTTTTACGCGCAACCTCGAGATCCTCGGCAAGGATCCGAAGCAATTCCAGTTCGCAAACATGGATCCGGGCGCGGCCGCGCTCGCCATGCAGCAGCGTCAGGAAGGGTTTGACGCTATCATCGTGTGGAACCCGTTTGTGCTCGATACCCTCAACAAGCGCAAAGACTGCCGCGTCCTGTTCGACTCGACCACCATACCCGGCGAGATCATCGACATGGTCGTCGTCGGCAAGAGCAGCCTCGAAAAACCCGGCGGCAAACAATTCGCACTCGCCGTCATCGACGCCTATTACCAGCTCAACAAGCGCCTCAACAATCCCGCCACGCGCGACGACACCCTGATCGCGCTCGGCGAGAAATTCTCGAACCTGGACCTCGCCTCGATGCGCAAAGTCGTGCAGCAAACCAAATTCTATGGTACCCCGAACGAGGGCATCGGCGTGTACACGGGCGACGCACTCAAGGACACCATGAAAAAGGTCGTCAAGTTCTGCGTCGACCACCAAATGGTCGAAAAGCCGCCTGCCGTCGCCTATGGGGCGGAAACAACGGCCAAAGCGTCTCTCCGGTTTGATCCCTCTTTCATGCAGGAACTGGCCGGCGCGGCCAAATAAAGCCCGTGGAATCACAATGGAAGCTACTTATAGAAAACAAGAAACACCAAGAAAAGCGAAAAACGGGGACTGGCTCGCTTTCTTCGGCAGTTTGAAGAAAGCGTGCCTGTCCCCGCTTTTCGCGCCCCCACTGCTTCCGGGGGATGTCCCAGACGCGCAGAAATTCGTAGTAAGCATAGGAGTCGTATGATTCGGCAGGCGATCGGTAACAAGTGGGTGATGGCACTGGGGGTAATTTCCGTCGTGGCGCTGGCGGGCGCTTACGCGGCGCTCTCGTATCACCAGCACCAGGTCAATCCCGACGACAGAACCATCCCCACCTGGTCGCAGCTCAAAGACGGCTTGGTGAAGATCGTCGAGGTCAACGCCCGCAGCGAGGAACGCTGGCTGGTCGTCGATGCCAAGGCCACGGGCAAGCGCCTTTTCCTGGGGCTGCTGTGCGGGATCGGCGGCGCAATGTTGCTCGGCATGATGATGGGCTGCCTGGCGCCGGTCGAAGCCGTGTTTCACCCGCCGCTCGCGCTGCTCGCCAAGCTGCCGCCCACCGCCATGCTCGCCGTGTTTTTCGTCCTGGTCGGCACCGACACCAACATGTACGTCGCCATGATCGCATTCGGCGTGCTCCCTTCGCTCGCACAGTCCGTGTATTTGGCAGTCAAAGACGTACCCGACGAATTCCTTTACAAAGCCTACACGCTCGGCGCCTCGCATCTCGAGGTGGTCTGGAACGTCGTGTTCCGCCAAGTCCTCCCAAAACTCATCGACTCCGTCCGCCTCCAACTCGGCCCCGCGATGGTGTACCTGATCGCGGCCGAGATGGTGGTCGGCGATGTCGGGTTCGGCTACCGGATCCGGCTGCAGTCCAAACTGCTCAACATGGACGTCGTCTACCCGTACCTTGTCATCCTGGCCGTGTTCGGTTTCGGCATGGATTTCGCACTGCAAAAACTGCAGCGGAAAATCTGCCCCTGGTGTGCCTATGGCAAGTGAAGTCTTAGACATTAAAGACCGGGTTGTCCTGAGCATAAAAGGCGTTAATCACTGGTTCGGCCGTCACCGCGTGTTGTTTGACGTGAGCTTGGACATTGTTCGGGGGGAGATCGTGGGGCTGGTGGGGCCGAGCGGTTGCGGCAAGTCGACGCTGCTGCGGGCCATCGTGGGCACGCACCCGCCATGCAGCGGCGAAATCCGCGTCTGCTCGGGCGGGCCGGGCGCCGGTGCGCTCGTGCGTGGGCCGGGCCGGGACCGGGGCATCGTTTACCAGCAGTACTCGCTTTTCCCCTTCCTCACCGCGCAGGAGAACGTGGCATTCGGCCTCATGGTCGACGAGAGCAGCATTCCCTACCGCCTGCTGATGTACCCGAAGTGGCGCAAAATGCGCGCTCACCACATGGAACTGGCCGCCGAGTTCCTCAAACGCGTCGACTTGGGCCACGCCATGCGCCTGTACCCGGGCAACATGTCCGGCGGGATGCGCCAGCGCGTGGCGGTGGCCCAGGCGCTCATCATGAAGCCCGAGATCATCCTGCTCGATGAGCCGTTTGGCGCGCTCGACGAGGCCACCCGCGAAGACCTCCAGTGCATGCTGCTGAGCCTGTACCAGGAGAACCTCGACGCCCGCCGGGAAAAGCGGAAGCCGCCCTACACCATTCTGATCGTTACGCACGAGTTGAACGAGGCCATCTACGTGGGCGACAGGGTCGCCGGCCTTTCGCAATGGTGGGACTGGAAGTCGGAAGGCTTTGACGAATGCCCCGGCGCGACTATCGTGTACGATCGCCCCGCGCCCGTGGAAGAACCGGGTGGGGAGCGGAAGTACGAAGTCTATGCGGAACAGCGCCGCGAGATTCGGCGCACCGTGTTCGATCCGCCCGGGCCGGTCGATCGGCGGCGTGCACAGACGTTCTGGGAAGAGTTGGACAACCCGGAGAACCGGCGTGGAGTGCTTCGATGAAATCACCGCCGTATGAATTTCTTGCCCGCATGGGCCGGATGCTCAATTCGCGCCAGGCCCGGACCGTCGTCGTCACCGGCAACATCTACGACCTCTATTACCTCGAGCCCGAGGACAAATACCTCTCGCTGATCGACTTCCTGGTCGCAAAATGGAATCTGCCCGGCGTCATCCTAATCGTGTACGAAATTAACGGGCCGCTCCGTTGCGCGCGGGCCGCCGACATGGCCAAGGTGCGAGAGGCATGGACCAAATGGCGTGTCGGCCTCACGCCCGACGAAATCGCCATCAAACGAATGCTCGACGGAACCAAGGCCGCCGCACACGAAACCGCCGCCGCCGATGCGTTTGACGCCAACCTCCAGGCGGCCGTCGGCAACCCGACGCTGGCCCTCGAACTGCTGCGGCAGATGTGCCTGTGCTCGCGCACCGTCATTAACGGCCAGCCCGTCCTCACCGAAAACCTCGTCATTCTCATCGAGGGCGCCGACATGATCGTACCCGAAGGTCCGATCCTATCGCTGTCCGACGTCGACCGGCACCGCGTCAGCATCTGCCACGACTGGTTTTCCGACCCCGGCTTTATGGACGGCGACGATTCCGTGGTGCTGCTGACGGAATCGCGGAGCCTGCTCAACCAGCGGGTATCGCGCCTGCCGCAGGTGCTCGAGGTTCAGGCGCCGTTTCCCAACCAGCCCGCCCGCACCCATTTCATCTCCTGGTTCAACCGGCGGCATGAAGGAAGCCCAATGAAACTGTGGGCGACCCAGGAAGACCTCGCCGTGATCACCGCCGGCCTCTCGATTCACGCAATCCTCCAACTGCTCAAAGGCGCCACGCACGAGAACAGAAAACTCGAGCAGCAAGACGTCATCGCAAAAGTCGAGGAGTACATCCAGAGCCAGTTGGGCGAAGACATCGTCGAGTTCAAGAAACCAACCCACTCCCTCAAAGACGTCATCGGCTACGCCCGCCTCAAACAGTTCATTAAAGAAGACCTGATCCCAAGGTTTCAGAGTGGGGGAGACGACGCCCTGCCCGGCGCCGCCGTCTGCGGGCCTATCGGCTCGGGAAAAACGTTCATCTTCGAGGCCATGGCCGCAGAACTCGACGTCGTCGTGCTCGTCCTGAAAAACATCCGAAGCCAGTGGTTCGGCCAGACCGATGTCATCTTCGAGCGGCTCCGCCGCGTGCTCGAGGTGCTCGCGAAAGTCGTTATCTTCGTCGACGAGGCCGACACCCAGTTCGGCGGCGTCGGGCCCAATGCTCACGAAACCGAGCGACGGCTTACCGGCAAAATTCAGGCCATGATGTCCGACACACGCCTGCGCGGCAAAGTCATCTGGCTGCTCATGACGGCCCGCATCCACCTCCTATCGCCTGACATCCGCCGCCCAGGCAGAACCGGCGACCTCATCATACCCGTGCTCGACCCGACAGGCGACGATCGCCGCGCCTTCATGGAATGGACCATGGCGCCCGCGAAAGCCGGCTCGCTTAGTGACGCGGACTGGATTGAGTTCGATGCACTCACCAAAGGCTACTCCGCCTCGAGTTTCGCCGCCCTCCGTTCCGAACTCAAGGCCCGCGCAAAAAGGGGCGGCGGCAGGCTCGCCATGGAGGAGGTCCGCAAAGTCGTCAAAGATCTCATCCCGCCCGACATCGCCGAGACCCGCAGGTACCAGACACTCCAGGCCCTTACCAACTGCACACGAAGAAGCCTGCTGCCCAATCCCAATGCCACCGACCAGGATCGCCAGGCCTGGGCCGATGAAATAAGAAAGCTCGAAATGAAAGGAGTGCGGTAGGTCCAGAATAATTTCGGATCCACGGGGTAGAGAATCAGTGAGGCCGGTCCAGATGAGTTCGGACCCGGGAAAAGCCTAAGGGAAAACCCCTGAGAGCCGATCATGTATGTCGTGCCCGGTATGCTTATTGGCGAACCGGCGATGGAGAACCTCGAAGGGCGGATTGTTATCATCATGGTTTTCAAGGCGTTACAGCAGCGCGTATAGAATACGCGCAGGAGGAAATCCCGTATGGAGCCCCTTGGTCAACGGATCTTCTTTGTGTCGCCGGATCTGGGCCTCGGCCTACTCGTGCTTGTTGTTGCACTGCCGGCCCTCTTCCGCCTAGTCCCCAGGAATGCCTTTTACGGATTCCGCGTCCCAAAGGCGTTCGAATCCGACGAGGCGTGGTACCGCATTAACCAGGAAGGTGCAAGAAGGCTTCTGCCGTGGTCGGCGTTTCTCCTGGTTACCGGTATTATCAAATGGTTCTCTCTAGACTGGATTGGGGACCATATCGACGAGCGCTGGCTTGGTTTGTTCCTGGGGGGACCGGTCGTATTCGCTTGCATCATGATCCTGATCAGCATCGTCAGGTATGCACGGCAAGTGGCAAAGGAGTGATCCCATGATGAAAAAAGGATATTGTCCAGAGGCCGGTTGTCATCTGGTCCATTATATTGCTTATCGTCATTTGGAGATTCGCGGCGACGTTTCCAAGTAATCGGAAAACGCGTATGGAAGACCTTGAGGAGCGGATTATCTATGTCTTGCCGGACATACTCTGCGGAGTCGTCTTCATCATCATTGCGTTGCCTCTTGTGTTCCGGAAAATACCGATGAATAACATCTATGGCTTCCGCTTTTCAAAAGCGTTTGAATCCGACGAGCTGTGGTACCGCATCAACGCGTTCGGCGGAAAACAACTCCTGCTATGGTCAACAGTTCTCGTGGCCACCGGCATCGTCAAGTGGCACATCATGGATGAGCTTGACCCATTTTGGCAGTTCGCGCTGTGGCAGGGGCCGCTTTTCATCTGCCTCGTCATAGTCCTAATCACCACGTTCATTTACGAGGCGTTGCAGTAGCCCCTGTGCATTGAACGTGTCAAGAAGCGAACGGGGAGTGAAAATCAATGAAAAAAACATGTTGTTCGGTGAGCCGTTTATTGGTGTGGTTTACGCTGTGTCTCGCGGCAGCCATCTTCCTCTTTCCCGTCTGCACTCTCGCCGACGACGCCAAAACGGCCGCGATGGCAAACACCACCTTCGAAGACGTGCACGTCATGGCGCTCCCCAAGAACACCTACGGCTACCGCAGCATGCCGGGTAGCATGGTCGCCCTCAATGACGGCCGCATCCTCATGGTCTACACACGCATGGACGAACAAGGCCACGGCGACGGGTCAATCACGGCCCGCTATTCGTCCGACGCCGGGCAGTCCTGGGGCGATGAATTCATTCTTATTCCAGCCCCGAAGGTCCGCGCCGGCGACTACTACTGCCTGCCGAGTTTTCTCCGCCTTGCCAACGGCGAGATCCTCTTGTCGTACATCTACGTATCCTCATTGAAACCCCTGTTCGGCCACAACTACTACCGCCGGTCCAACGATGACGGCCAGACGTGGGGCGATCAGCTCATCGTTACCCCGCACAAAGGCTACAACATCATGCACAACGACAAGCTCGTCCAACTGGCCAACGGCCGCATCATTGCGCCGCTCGAACACCAGCTTGTCGACAGGGGCGACGACCACGGCGGGTATGTCAGCTACACCTTCTACTCCGATGACAACGGATACAGTTGGTGGGAAAGCGACAACATGGTCAACATGCTGCCCGTCGAGGCCCAGGAACCCCATGTCGTCGAACTCAAAGACGGGCGTCTCATGATGCTGATGCGGACCTATAACCGCTATGTGGCCCGAGCCTACTCTGAAGACAACGGCAAATCGTGGTCCAAGGGCAAACCCGTTCCCGAACTCCGTCTGCCCGCAAACAGTTCCGCCCTCGACATAAAACGCATTCCGGCCACCGGCGACCTGCTTCTGGTCCGGGCCGTTGACAGCCCCGAATCCGTACCGGGGCGGCGCACGCCGTTCGCGTCCGTAATCTCGAAAGACGAGGGCAAAACTTGGGTCCATGAGCGCCTCATTGCGGCCGACCCGGAAGACGATTACGGATACCCCAGCCTCCTGTTCCTCGATGATCTCGCCTTGATCAGCTACCACTGGCGCGATGGACTCCACGTGGCCCGCATCGGGATCGGCTGGTTCTACGAAGGCTGGTAGAACAGTGGAATGAGCCCGCAATAAGCGGTATACTGGCGCTTTCGTTTCCAAGTCACAATGCAGTACGTGGGCGGATGATTCTCGCCAACGAATACGAGCAAAAACACAAGGAAACGCAACATGAACGGGAACCGCATTGCCGTACGGATGATGTTGGGGGCCATCGTGGCCGTGGGGATGGTGGTATCGGGGTGCGGCCGGCAAACCACTACGCCGCCCCAAAAACCCACCCCCCCGCCAACGCCACAGCCCGCACCTGCGCAGCCGGCGCCGGCCCCCGAGGTACCGGCCAAGCCGATCGAGTTGTCCTACAGCATTTTCTTCCCGCTGACGCATATCCAGTGCCAGACGGCCGAGGCCTGGGCGCACGAAATCGAAACCCGCAGCAATCGGCGTATCAAGATCCTGATTCACCCCGGCGAGTCGCTTACCGCCGCGCCGCAGGTCTATGAGGGCGTGGTCAACGGCCTCAGCGATCTCGGCATGAGCTGTTTTGCGTACAGCCGCGGCCGGTTTCCCCTGTTGGAAGGGCTGGACCTGCCGCTGGGCTATCCAAACGGCAAAGTCGCCACCAAGGCCGCCAATGCCATGGTGCAAAAGTACATGCCCCAGGAAGTTGCCGACACACACATCCTCTACGTTCACGCCCACGGGCCCGGCATCCTGGCCAGCAACAAGCCGGTGCGCGTCATGGCGGATATGGCCGGGTTAAAAGTCCGGGCGACGGGTCTTTCGTCGAAAATCGTGGAGCGGCTGGGGGGCACGCCGGTCGGAATGAGCCAGCCCGACACCTACGAGGCCCTGCGGAAAGGTCTCGTAGACGCTACCCTCTGCCCCATCGAAACCCTTAAGGGCTGGAAACAGGGAAAAGTCATCAGTTCCGTCACCGACAGTTCCGTCATCGGTTACACCACCGCCATGTTCGTCACCATGAACAAGGAACGGTGGGAAAGCCTGCCCCCGGACATCCAGGCCATCTTCACCGAAGTCAGCGCACAATGGGTTGACAAGCACGGCGACGCATGGGATACGGCGGATCAGGAAGGCAAAGCATTTGTTGAAAGCCTCGGCCATCAAATCATCCCGCTGGCGGACGATGAAAAGGCCAAGTGGGTCGAGGCCGTGAAGCCTATCCTCGACGAGTACGTCAATGCCTGCAAAGAGAAGGGCCTGCCGGGCGAAGAATTCCTGCGCGACCTGCAGGCCATGATTAAAGCCCCCGCTGCGTAATCAATGGGAAGTACCACGGGTTATGCCGGGGCTGATGATCGCCGCCATGTTTTGCGGCGCCGCCTACATCAGTTGCCTGCGCCGTCCTCGTCGTCCTCCTCAGCGCAAAACAAAAGGCCGCTGAGAGTTGAGATCTGAGATCTGATTTGAGATCTGGGATTGAGGTTCGATAAAACAGGAACGTATGAGCAGCAACAACCAGTGGCGGGTGGTCCCGGCGGATGCCGCGGTGCTCCGTGAACTGGCGCGCCAAAAGCTCGAAGCCGCACACCATCCCCTCAACGAAGAGCGGCGCAGGCTATGGTACGCCCTCGACGAAATGCGCGCCGAACGGCCCATGGTTCTCGCGGAAGCCTGGGCCGCGTTCGAACTTCTCCCCGAATTCCAGCCCCACTGCACGGTCCCCTGGGCGCAAGACGTCGAGCGCCAACTGCGGTTTGAACTCTACCAGTTCGAACGCCTCCAGGACGACCACGTCGTCGAACCTCGCGTCACCTACAACTGGCACGTCAAAATCAGCGGGTACGGTGTCGAAGTCAAGCAACACTACGCAGAACGCGTCAGCGGAAACATCTCAAGCCGGCAGTGGGAGCCCCCGCTGAAAAACCTCCAAGCCGATTTTAGAAAACTCCGCCCCCGTGCGCCCGCCGTCGACCGCGACGCCACTCGAGCCCACGGCGACGCGTTGCGCGAAATCTTCGACGGCCTGTTGCGCGTCGAGGTGCGCGGCGGGTTCTGGTGGACGTCCGGCCTCACCCAATCCCTCATTGACCTCGTCGGCATCGAAAACATGATGGTCTACATGTGCACCGACCCGCAGGGGCTTCACCGCCTGATGAAATTCCTCCAGGAAGACTTCATCGCCTGTGCCGAATGGGCCGAGCGCGAAGGATTGCTCACGTTGAACAATGAAAACGACTACATCGGCTCCGGCAGCATCGGCTACACCCACGCCCTCCCCCAACCTGACCACGGGCTCGGAACCCACGCACGCCTCAAAGACCTCTGGGTGCTGTCCGAGTCCCAGGAGACCGTCGCATGCAGCCCGGCCCAGTGCGAAGAATTCGTCCTGAGCTACTACCGGCCCATCTGCGCCAGGTTCGGCAGGACCTACTATGGCTGCTGCGAACCCGTACACGACCGCTGGGACTCAATCAAAACGCTGCCCAACCTCAAGCGCATCTCCATCTCCCCCTGGTGCGACCAAAGAGCCATGGCTGACGCCCTCGGCGAAAACTACGTGTTCTCCCGCAAGCCAAACCCCGCCCTCATCAGCACCCCCGATTTCGACGAAGACCTCATCCGAAACGACCTCCGAGAAACACTCACCGCCGCACGAGGATGCAACCTCGAAATCATCATGAAAGACGTTCACACCCTCGCCAACCACCCCAACCCACTCCCCCGATGGGTCCAACTCGCCCGAGATACCATCGACCGCTACTGGGCCTGATTGTTCTCTTTTTAAATAGAAATAAACGGTGACTGTCCATTTACCCCCAGACGACGGCGAAACTTGGGCCCATGAGCGCCTAATTGCCGCCGATGCCGAAGACGATTATGGCTACCCCAGCCTCCTGTTCCTGGACGACCTCGCTTTGATCAGTTACCACTGGCGCGACGGGCTCCATGTCGCCCGCATCGGAATCGGCTGGTTCTACCAAGTCCAGTAAGCAGTTGCAACCTGCCGGGGATTAAGCGATATACTAGGGTTTCGTTATAAACTTCACAATCGGCGTGGCTGGGTCAATCTCGCGAATAAACGGCGAGCAACATAAGGAGACGCAACATGAAAGGGAACCGCGTTGCCGTACTGATGATGTTGGGGGCCATCTTGGCCGTGGGGATGATGATAGCGGGGTGCGGCCAGCAAACCACTACGCCGGCCCAAAAACCCGCGCTCACGCCCAAATCCGCACCCGCGCCCAAGGCCGCGCCAGCGGCGGCGCCTGCCGAACCCGTCAAGCCGATCGAACTGTCGTACAGCATTTTCTTCCCGCCGACGCACATTCAGTGCCAGACGGCCGATGCGTGGGCGCGCGAAATCGAAGCGCGCAGCAACGGGCGCGTCAAGATCCAGATCCACCCCGGCGGGTCGCTGACGACGGCCCCCCAGGTTTATGAGGGCGTGGTCAACGGCATCAGCGACATCGGCATGAGCTGTTTTGCGTACAGCCGTGGCCGGTTCCCCCTGTTGGAAGGATTGGACCTGCCACTCGGCTATCCAAACGGCAAAGTCGCCACCAAGGTCGCCAACGCCATGGTGCAAAAGTATATGCCCCAGGAAGTCGCCGACACACACGTCCTCTACGTCCACGCCCACGGCCCCGGAATCCTGGCCAGCAAGAAGCCCGTCGCTAAAATGGAAGACGTCGCCGGCCTGAAAGTGCGGGCCACGGGTCTTTCGGCGAAAATTGTCGAGCGGCTGGGGGGCACGCCCGTCGGAATGAGCCAGCCTGAAACCTATGAGGCCCTGCAAAAAGGCGTCGTCGACGCTACCCTCTGCCCCATCGAAACTCTCAAAGGCTGGAAACAGGGCGAAGTCATCAGTTCCGTTACCGACAGTTCAGTTATCGGCTACACCACGGCCATGTTCGTTACCATGAACAACGACAAGTGGAACAGCCTACCGGCGGACATCCAGGCCGTCTTCACCGAAGTCAGCGTACAATGGGTTGCCAAGCACGGCGATGCCTGGGACCAGGCCGACCAGGAAGGGAAAGCCTTTGTCGAGTCTCTCGGCCATCAAATCATCCCACTCGCCGACGACGAAAAGGCCAAGTGGGTCGAGGCCGTCAAACCTATCCTCGACGAGTACGTCAGTGCATGCAAAGAGAAGGGCCTGCCGGGTGAAGAATTCCTGCGAGACGTGCAGGCGATGATTAAAGCCCCGGTAGCATAATCAATGGCCAATAGCAGTGGTTTTATCGACGGGATCAAGTCCGTTGATCGCGTATATGTAGTGCTGTTGCGCGCGGTGGTCATGGCGTTGGCGGCCGCTTCCGGGCTGGCCATCATCGCCATGATCGCCGTCACGTCCGCCGACGTGCTCATGCGGGTCTTTGGCCGTTCGCTGACCGGCGCCTATGACATCGTCAAAATTGCCGGCGCAATCACCATCGCCTGTGCGCTCCCTTATACGACCGCCGTCAAAGGCCACATCGCCATCGAGTTCTTCTTCCAAAAACTCCGACGGCCCGGCCGAATCCTGGTCGACACCCTGACCCGGTTGATGGTGATCGCCTTTTTTGTCGTTGTCGCCCGCCAGACGATCATCTACGGCAACACACTCAAACGAACCGGCGAGGTCTCGCTGACCCTCCAGATCCCCGTGTACTGGGTGGCCTACGTCATTGCCGGGGCATTGGCCATTACGGTACTGGTCAAAATCTACAACTTGCTCCATCCGGGCCGGGAGATGATTAAGCCGTGACAGCCATACAAGTCGGCGTGATAGGCTGCCTCCTGTTGCTGTTGCTGCTGGTGTCGAGCATGCCCGTGGCGTTTTCGATGGCCATTGTCGGGCTGGGCGCGTTCGCCGTCCTGGTGAACCCGCAGGCCGCGCTCGCCATGGTCACCGCAGACCTCTACGAAACCATCTCCTCCTACAGCCTGACCGTGATTCCCCTGTTCGTGTTCATGGGGCAGGTCTGCTTCCACGTCGGGATCAGCCGCCGCCTGTTCAACACGGCTTACGTCTGGCTGGGCGCACTGCCCGGCGGGCTCGCCATGGCCACCGTTGGCGCGTGCACCGCGTTCGGCGCCATTTGCGGGTCCGGCCCCGCCACCGCCGCCACGATGGCATCCGTCGCACTCCCCGAGATGCGCCGATACGGTTACAGCATGGAATTGGGCGGCGGCGCCGTGGCGGCCGGCGGCAGCCTGGGAATGCTGATCCCACCCAGCGTCGTGTTCATCGTTTATGCCATCATCACCGAACAGTCCATCGGCAAACTGTTCATCGCCGGCATTCTCCCGGGGCTGATGATTGCCGCCATGTTCTGCGGCACCATCTACATCAGTTGCCTGCGCAGACCCCAACTCGGCCCCGCCGGCCCAAAAACCAACTGGCGACAAAAGCTCGTCTCAATTGCCGGCGTTTCCGAAACCCTAATCCTGTTCATCGCCGTCATGGGCGGCATGTTCCTCGGCTATTTCACCCCCACCGAGGCCGCCGCGATCGGCGCCGCCGGTAGCATCGCCATCGCCGCCGCAAAACGACAGCTTACCTGGAAAACGATCCAGCGGTCCCTGCTCGAAACCGCACGAACATCCTGCATGGTGCTCATCATCGTCGCCGGCGCCGTCATGTTTGGCCATTTCCTGGCACGTACCGGCATCCCCTACGCCCTCGCCGGCTGGCTCAGCCAACTGCCCCTCCCCGCATTCATGATCATCGGATGCATCATTGTTTTCTACCTCATCGCCGGCTGTTTTGTCGATGCCCTCGCGCTCGTTTTGCTTACCGTACCCATCTTCGGCCCCGTCACGGCAAAACTCGGCTACGACCCAATCTGGTTTGGCGTCATCATCGTCGTCGTGACCCAGATGGGCGTCATCTCGCCGCCCGTCGGCGTCAACGTCTACGTCGTCAGCGGTATGGAACGAGACATCCCGCTGGGCACCGTGTTCCGGGGCGCCATGCCGTTTTTGTACACGCTGTTATTGGCGGCGGCCATACTCGTCGCGTTCCCACAAATTTCGCTCTTCCTGCCGTCGCTGATAAAATGATCAACCGCAAAGGAGGTGCGTGGCCATGAATAGCGATTCCCTCCCGCCCAGCGCTTACCGGCATATCTTGTTCTGCACCGACTTCTCCGAAAACGCCGGACTTGCGTTCGACTACGCCGTTGACGCCGCCGTACGAAGGCCCGGCTCAACCCTCTACCTGCTCCACGTCGTCCCCGAGCCCGATGCCCAGTTCTGGAAAACCTACATCTACGAAGTCGAGGGCGTTGACGACAAAGCCAAACACGACATCGACGCCAAAATCGCCGAACAATACCTGCCGCGGGTACCCCAGGGCGTGGATTTCCGCGTCGAGATGCAAGTCGGCCGCGACTACCTCAAAATCCTCGAATTTGCACATGAAATCAAGGCCGACCTCATCGTCATCGGCCGGCACGGACACAGCGCGCTCGAAAAAGTCCTGTTTGGCAACGTCACCGAAAAAGTCGTCCGAAAAGCCGACTGCCCCGTCCTCGTCGTACCTCTCAGCGCCAAACAAAGGACCGCTGAGAATCCAAAACCGGAATTATGAATTTTCAAATCGTAAATCAACAATCAACAATCGACAATCGACAATAAACTTATGACCATCAACAACCAATGGCCCGTACTTCCAGCCGATGCCGCGGTGCTGCGAGAGCTGGCGCACCAGAAGCTCGAAGCCGCACATCATCCCCTCAACGAAGAGCGGCGCAGGCTCTGGTACGCGATCGACGAAATGCGCGCCGAGCGGCCCATGGTGCTCGCCGAAGCCTGGGCCGCGTTCGAACTTCTCCCCGAATTCCAGCCCCGCTGCGCCGTCCCATGGGCGCAAGACGTCGAACGCCAACTGCGGTTCGAGATCTACCAATTCGAACGACTCCAGGACGACCACGTCGTCGAACCACGCGTCACCTACAACTGGCACGTGCAAATCGACAACTACGGCGTCGAAGTCAAGCAACACTACGCCGATCGAGTCAGCGGAAATATCTCAAGCCGGCAGTGGGAGCCCCCGCTGAAAAACCTCCAAGCCGATTTTAGAAAACTCCGCCCGCGCACGCCCGCCGTCGACCGCGACGCCACTCGAGCCCACGGCGACGCGTTGCGCGAGGTTTTCGACGGCCTGTTGCGGGTGGAGTTGCGCGGCGGGTTTTGGTGGACGTCCGGCCTCACCCAAACGCTCATCGACCTCGTCGGTCTCGAAAACATGATGGTCTACATGTGCACCGACCCGCAGGGGCTCCACCGCCTGATGAAATTCCTCCAGGAAGACTTCATCGCCTGCGCCGAGTGGGCCGAGCGCGAAGGCCTGCTCACGTTGAACAATGAAAACGACTACGTCGGCTCCGGCAGTATCGGCTACACCCACGCCCTCCCACAACACGACCACGGGCTCGGAACCCACGCCCGCCTCAAAGACCTCTGGGTGCTGTCGGAATCGCAGGAGACCGTCGCGTGCAGCCCCGCCCAGTGCGAGGAATTCGTCCTGAGCTACTACCGCCCCATCTGCGCCAAGTTCGGCAGGACCTACTATGGCTGCTGCGAGCCCGTCCACGACCGCTGGGACTCGATCAAGACGCTGCCCAACCTCAAGCGAGTCTCGATCTCGCCCTGGTGCGACCAGCGCGCCATGGCACACGCACTCGGCGAAAGCTACGTGTTCTCCCGCAAACCCAACCCCGCGCTCATCAGCACCCCGGACTTCGACGAAGGCTTGATCCGCAACGACCTCCGCGACACCCTCACCACCGCCCGCGGCTGCAACATCGAGATCATCATGAAAGACGTTCACACACTCTGCAACCACCCGCGCCGCCTCCCCCGGTGGGTGCAACTGGCGCGCGAAACCATCGACCGCTACTGGGCCTGACGCCACGCGTGGTCAAAGCTTCACTCCCCTTTGAATGTGCGGGTGGCACCCAGGAATTGGAAGTCGCCCAGATCATCTTCCGCAAAAAAGAGCTCCGCAGAAAAGATGGTGCCATCCCGCGATACAAGGTCATACTTGATTCCCACGGCAAGCACCACCGTCATTTCTTTTTGCTCCCGGGCTAGATGCCGGCGAAAAGGATCGCCAGGATGGTCGTTTGCATCGACATAGCTCCCCGGATCAATAATCCTGATAGCAGGCCCATCGTCAAGCTGGATTTTTTTCCACTCAAACTGGTCGGGATATTGCCTGCGCGACATGAGCAGCTTCTTCGAAGAAAGATCTGCATCCGTCGAATACAACGCCCACGTTGAGGCTAGCGCGTTGCTTTCGCCAAACGCAAACAGGTGCAGAATCGGATACACAAGATCCCGAGCCATTCTCTCCGCGTATTCGAGATCCTTGCCCTCTTCCCCAGCGTAATCCTCAACTTTGAGGCTTGACTCTAGTTGCACTTTGAATTCCGGAGTGGTCTCGATGAGTACACCCGGGGCTTTAGCCACCGCAAGCTGATGCTCAACTTCGATTTCGAATGGCCGAAAGGACGGCAACTCCACCGAATACGTTGCCGGCGGCTGATCCGCCGCCAGCGGATCGCTGACGGCTGGCTCATTGTTCACCGTCGATGGTGCATCCTGGTCCGAATCCGCGCTCTGTTCAGCCGGCAATATCAGGAAAAACAAGATCACCGCAACGACCAAGCCGCCGCAAGTCGCCGTCCATCCTAGTGCTTTCCCTGTTTTCACAGACATTCCCTCGCCCAGGCCTAACGCACCTCGTGGTCGCTATCGGCTCAAATGGCGCCTCATCAATGGAGAAGAAAAAGAGGAAACGGCGTCCTCAGCCTTTACAGAAGCTTTCTCACGTGAGTATACATTTTTCGTAGGAGAAATCATGTTCCACTTCTGCAGGTGAAACGGCCATGGGTGGCAGGAACGTGCCATCCTGTGGCTTGCAGCAATACGAAATGCTGCAGGACCCCCCGGCCGAGCTGTTACAGGTCCATTCGTTAACCTGTACATAGCCACCTACGCATTGGCCGGACGTATACGAGGGACCGGTCCAGGGTTCCCATGGGCCATACTTTTCGCACGAGTAAACGCGCCCGACAATCTGACCGTGGACGCTGCGGTGCCCTTTCCGATAACGTTTGCCCCCGCGGCGCAAATAGCGAAAAAGGCTTCCTCCATTGGCTTTATCGGCCCAGACATGGCGGTAAATGGTCTGGAGCGAGATCCAGTTGGAGGACCGTCGCGGATGGTCCACCCGTCGCAACCGCCCCAACCGGCTTCCCGTTGGGTCCAACTCGCCCGCGAAACCATTGATCGCTACTGGGCCTGATTGTTCTCTTTTTAAATAGAAATAAACGGTGACTGTGGATCTGGTGAAAAAGTCTCAAACCAGCCTTTTACAGCACCCGGCTTGGAAATGGGCGCATTGGAAATACACGACTTACAGAGCGCCAGAATGGATGTGTTGTTGTTCGCATTGACTTTTTCACCAGCTCCACTGTCCCCATTTACTCCATTTATGCCATTTATGCCCATTTATCGCGTCAATGACGTAGTCTTCTTTGTGCCGAGTTGAAATCGCACGCCTACGCTGACGCTCACCCTGACCTCGCCTGACATGGGGGCGTTCGGGCTGGCCTATATGAGTTATCACTGCGGTTTGTTGAGCATCCGAAGCCAACTGTAGAAAGGTTCCACGTCCACGTCGAGATCAGGCAAAGGATTCTGTGACAGTGTGCCTATATCGATCTTGAAGAAGCCCCAGTGGCCTTTTTTCCCGCGCGGAGGGGAGGGGGAAGCAGGCTCATATTCAATACCCTCACCTTGCCTCGCCTTAGAGATCCAAGGATCCAGTTTCCAAGCGCGAGAATCCCTTTGGTAATTTTCCAGCATGTCAAGATCATCCTGCCGGTGCAATTTCTCAAATCGGTCCTCATGCTGCGACCAGTATGAGACGACCACAGTTCTGAGTTCATCTCCTGGAGGCAGGACCACCCGCTGGAGGTTGACTGTTCGGTTGAGCCATACCCAGACATAGCTTTCTTCCGGCCGAGTCAAATGCCGGTAAAGCAGATTAAACTCGAGGCCTTTGGAGGTGAATGTAAAGTTGTTTTCTCCAGGCTGTACATTCAATAGCAAATAGTCCAGGGAACGTACTTGCTCCAAGGGCTCGTGCCCTCCCAGTTGTGTCTTAGCAGCAACCTCCTCCCTAAATCGCCTTATATCCACGTGAGCACGCGCGAACTCTTGAACCTCGTCGCACAGCAGAAGCAAGAATGTCAACGGCTCATTCGGAATGTTCACTGGTTCGGTTGTTTCTCCAACTCGAATCCGTGATTTAAACAGATTATGGCGTGCAATCGCGGTGAGAGCGGGACGCAACTCTTCTGTTAGGCTTGGATCTTTAACATCATTTTTCAGCATGTGACGTAGCTGCCACGCGCTTCCAATGCCATGGTCAGGGCGATCCTGCGGCAGGTATTCTGCTGCGATTCCAAATACTTCGCCTGTTACTGCATCCATCTTGTCTTTGCCACTGTTGAGCACAGCCTTTCGTAACGCTTCTATTGCTTCAGATGTTAGAAAGTCTATCTGGCCAGCAACATCCCAGAAGAGCGAGATGGGATAGCCTATGTCATGAAGAAGGGAAGCAATGAACCAATTTCGCTCGACTTCACGGACGCTGGGGGTAGTTGGGCCTAATTCTGACAAGCGATTGGGCGGCATAAGTTCACGCAGCGTCTCAACGAATGGCGCGCCACCATCTTTATTTCGGCATTCAAGCAGGAACCAGCCAAGTAGGAAGACAAAGATGACATGAAATGTGTGGTCTCGGTAATGAGTTTGCGTAAGATATAGCCCGGCTTCAGTCTGCAGCATGTTTCGCAAAGATCGCTCAATATCCAATTGCCGTGGCAATCCCAGTTCCACATGTCCATATTCACTCACAAGGTAGATTAGGGCCAGTGAAAACTCCAAGACGGAAATTGGCGGCTCGACCGGTTCCGGGCCATCTTCATTTACAGATGCCAATATATAGGTGATGAAGCAGGCAAGATTCTGTATACATTCCACTCCTCCGCTCTTCGTGTATTTTTTCCTGGGGTCGCCAGGACCTGATTCCTTCAGGACGGTAACTATTCGGGTTTCGCCATCGAGCAAACGCTGCGCAAACCAGATTAACAACCAGTCCCATTTGAGTGGCAGAAATCTCTTCTTCCATTTCCTGAGTACTTCACTGTCCTCACACCAGGGTACGTACGGCTTCGTCTTGTCCCAGGCTTCATCAAGAGGGCGCCTCAGAAACTGGCTCAGTAGAGATACCGTGCCGTGGATCAGATTAAGATCAGCGTCTGCCAAGACTTTCTGAATGGTCTCCCAAGAAGCACCTTGCTGCCGGTCTGGCTGCTGCTCACTATCCGGTAACGGAAAGCGATCAATAGAATTGGCAGCTTGCCAGTATAACATTCGCCAGTACGCCAGCAACGCTTCCCGACCCTGTCCAGGGACCTTTGTGGTCTGCAATATACGGCTAGCAAGTGTTACCTTCTTGGCAGCAATACAACGTTGCGCAACGATTGCCCATCTTTCCGGATTCCCGGTATCTTTTTCTTGTGTGATTTTCTGGATTATTGCCTCCTCCCATTTATCCCCAAACTCCTCTGCGAGCGCTATTGTGGCCAGCAACTCAATCCTGGCTTTGTTTGCGTCTTCAAGTATTCTCCTGACTCTTTCGCGCTCAGTTACGTCGCGAACCACAGCCTGGACCGCTCTCTTCCTTTCAAATTCAACTGCGCATAGGAAGACGTCGGCCGGAAAGTCCGTATCGTTTGCTCGCCGGTGGGTCCACGAAAAATGAACGAACTTATTTGTCAGTGCCTCGGCAATATGCTCCTCTGCTAAGGCTCGAGAATTGCCTGCATTCGGCTGAAACTCTGGTGAAAGGTCGCCGGGGTGCTTGCCCTTCATGGCGACTCGGCTGTATCCAAACATACTGACTGCTGCTGGATTACAGTCTCTTACGACATGCTTATCATCTAGGACTAATACTGCATCAGCCGTTGTTTCGTACAGGGCGTGGTACATGGTAACGTCACGAATTGATTCAATTGCGTAAGTGATTTCACCGCGGCTATTCCTTATAGCCCGCGCCGTAGCAGAGAGCATTCGCTTCAATTTTGGTACGAATGCGACACGAAACCATGTGTCGCCTTCCACTTTTGTTCCGGAGTCAAGGGAACCAGGGATCAAAGTCTGGTCTAAAGCAAGATCGACTAAGATCGGCTGAGGGCTGTCATAAAACAGGACGCTATACTCCGAATTGCCTCTTCCCCTCATTTCCTGCTCCTTCTTACCGGTCATCTCCTCCATGGCCTTGTTCCAGGCAACCACTCGCTTTTTCTTATCAATTGCAATTGTTGCGTCGGGCAGAAAATCGATGATATCCTCTTGATATTGGATTGCTTGTTTCAGTTTCCGGCCGGTCAACAGAGCAAGTAGTACTGCCACTCCCAGAGACCCAAGTAGAGTGGTAAACATTGTCTGCCGGACATTCGATAGAAGACCATAGGCTTCTTCAAGGTAGTAGCTAGATACGACAATCCAGTCCAATTCCGGGATGTAGCGAAAGACTGCAATCTTTTCCCGTGGGAATTTCTCGCCGGGATTTTGCCAAGGGTACATTATTTTCCCGTTCTTCTTCTCGCAAAGCTCTCTAATAAACTTGCGGCCAGTGGCGTCTTTTTCCTCGATGAGATTCTGGCCCTCCAGACCTTGTTGATGGACAACGAGAGTGCCTTTGCTGTCGATAATGTACGGATATCCTGTCTTGCCGAAATGTAGGGCAGCGAATTGCTTGCGGAAGTCTTCACTGGCCACCAGATCTGCAAACTCATCGCGGTAACTTGAGGCCGAGATTATCCAGTCCCACGGCTCGAAGTACGTCATATAGATTGCCTTTGGACGCTGATAGACTTCGCCAGGGTTCTTCCAAATATAGTCGAGAAATCCTTCTTTGTCCTTCAGCATTTCTATTATGAAGTCTTCCTTGGATACGTCCCTATCAATCATTTCCACCAAGGGATGAACACGGACAACTCCTTTGCCATCTACTACATGCATATAGCCAGTGCGTCCAATTGTTTGTGACCGCAGCATATCGCTAGCTCGCTCCTTGGCCTCCGCCTCGGTCAATGTGTCCTGCATTTGCGCCTCGTAAAGCTTCTGAACTATCTGCTTGTTCTTTAATGCCAGAGCACGAAGCTGAGTCCGTATTGCTACGTCTATGGCGGTCTTAACCATATCCACCAGAGTCGAGTTAACAGTCTCAAGGTTTTCTTCTATCCCTGCCCGCATTATGTTCTTCACGAGCGTGTCAACGACTATGCTTCCAGCCAACACGACACAAGGGAGACTCACTAGGAAGAGGAAAAGCATTCCTCTACCGAGGGCAACCTGTCTCCGTAAGAAGCCAGATCTCATAGGACGACCTCCTTCAGTGGACGATGACGGCCTTTACGCCCACATGTATAGCGGCCTAACCCAGAATAGTGCAGCGGCAAGAGGCTGCCGGCCAGATTGTCCAGCTTCCAGCTACTGGCCCGTACAGGTGACATGGAAATATATGCCGCAATCCAAGGTTCGAATAGTACGGACTGAGAGTGGTACTGGCCGCGCACGACTTGAACGTCTTCTGCAACGCCCGTGGCGTGATTGCCCCACTCGTCAACCACAACACACTGTACGGATGGCACAGCCTGATCGACCATCTGCGCGGCCCGACTACCGCACCAACTGGTGTGTACCCGCACAATTACTTCCCTTGGGGTTTCACATTAGTCTTATGATTACGATTAGTCAATCCGCAGGTATTGAAAAAGGGCGTCACAAGTTCCGCGACGCCTCCGCGTTCCTGTCCTGATTACCCATCGTCTCTAAGATCGGCGATTTTCTCGGGCCTTACTGCGTTCTTATGCAGACTGGTCCGAATCGTCAAAGGTGTCGCGAAGAGCTTAAACGACAACATCTTATGCGCCACAATCGTGCGAATCGCACATGCAAATACGGTGTGAGTGTTGCCGATAGCATCTACTGGCATCTTGGCCCATGGGGTTTGCCGGACGGTTACAAAAACCTCAAAGGTGGGTAACATCAACATCCTTCCAATCCGACCGCGGGGGTAAATGGGGGTAAATGGGGACAGTGGATCTGGTGAAAAGCCGATGCGGACGACGATACACCCCTTTCGTCCCTCTGTAAGTCGGGTGTTTCCAACATGCCCATTTCGAAGCTTGGCGACATAAAGGGTTGATTTGGGACTTTTTCACCAGCTCCACAGTCACCGTTTATTTACATTGAAAAAAGGCCTCCGCGCAGTTTCTTTCTATCGCGCCTCGTCGGCATCTGCCTCGGGCAACTCGACCATCTCGTGCAGCTTCTCCACGCCTTCGCGGATGTGTTGGTTGACGCCGGTTTCGACCGCCCTGCATGCGCCGTAGATGGAGTTGGTGATGCCGCGGGCTGAGGATGCGCCGTGGCAAATGATTACGGTGCCGTTGACGCCGAGCAGTGGCGCGCCGGGATACTCGTTCGGGTCAATACTCTGCTTTAGCCGCCGGAACGCACCCAGGCTCAGCACCGACCCCAGCTTGCTGACCATCGTCGATATCAGTTGCCGCTTGAGTTCTTTGGCAATCAGCGACGCCACGGCTTCGGTCGTCTTCAGCACGAGATTTCCCGCGAACCCGTCGCACACCACCACGTCCGCCGCGCCCTGGAACATGGCCTTGGGCTCGACGTTGCCGATGAAATTGATATGCTCGACCTCGGCCAGGCTTTTCTGCACGGCCTTGAGTACCACACTGCCCTTCGCCCGTTCCTCGCCGATGTTCAGCAGGCCCACGCGCGGCCGGAGAACCCCCTGCGCGCGCTCCATGTAAACCATCCCCATCTCCGCAAACTCGCAAAGGTGCTGCGCCGTGCAATCCACGTTCGCCCCCATATCGATCAGGAGCACCGGGTTCTTTTCCGTGGGCATGCACTGGCAGATGGCGCACCGCGACACGCCCTTGATCAGCCCCAGCGTCAGCCGCGCACCTACCATCACGGCCCCGGTGTTGCCCGCGCTCACCAGCCCGTCCACCAGCCCCTCTTTGAGCAGCCGGATCGCCACCACCAGCGACGAGTCTTTTTTCTGGCGAACCGCCTTGACCGGCGAATCGCTCATCGTCACCACTTCAGACGCGTGCATCACCGACACATGGTGCGGTTTGCGGTATTCGGCGAGGGTGGGTTTAAGCTCGGCCGCGTCCCCTACAAGCACGACCTCCACGCCCGTGGCCATGCTGGCAACAACGGACCCATGCACCTCGACGTACGGGGCGCGATCCGAACCCATGGCATCGACAGCGATTCTCACGACAATCCCCCGGAAAGGTGCGCAACGCATAAAACACACCGCGCACCGGGCGCCCGGTTACTCAGATTCTGCGCCGATCACCAGCCGGTCCTTGTAGTGGCCGCATTTCAGGCACACCCGGTGCGGCAGCGTCTTTTCGCCGCAACTCGGGCAGTCGATCGTATTGGTAGCCGTCATGGCATGATGAGAACGGCGCATGTTGCGCTTGGCTTTCCCGGTTCGTCGTTTTGGTACGGGCACAGCAGTCACTCCTCCGGATCTTTGGGCCTGAGATTGGGAAACAGTTTGCCCAGGGCTTTCAGGCCGGTGTTTTCCATGGTTTCTTCTTCAGTATTTTTCGGGCACGCGCACGTATCCCGGTTCAAATTCGCACCGCAACGCGGGCAAAGCCCCGCGCACGTCTCGCTGCACAGGTATTTCAACGGGGTGTTCAGCACCAGTTCTTCCCACACCTGCGGGCCCAACTGGACCTCAGAACCCTCAAACCCGAAAGTCGACAATTCCTCATGTTCCAGTTCTTCGTCCGTGATCTCGGCGAACGGCTCCTCAGCCGCTCCGCCCGCCCGGAAACTCCACAAAACCGCAACCTCAAACGGCAGCGACACCTCGTCCAGGCAGCGGTCGCACGGATGTTCGTACGTCCCGGCCACCGTTCCCGTGAACAGGTATTCGTCACCCACATGCTGCAGCGCGCCCTCCACACCCACCGTCCGCACCGGAACCGGCGCCGCGCCCCGTGGCTGCAACTGGGCCGTCGGAACGGTAACGTCAATGATGACGCCGCTTTCCGTTATGACCGACAACGGCACGCTCAATTTTCCCACAATACACCACCTTGATGCCGCGCGCGCGCGCCAATGGATTCAGCGTAAAGCTTACCAAACAAACGCTAGTCCAGTCAAATCAGGCACTTGGATAACCAAGCAGTTCCAGGCTTTTCCGGTGTAGCGGCGGCGTGATGGCGCCCTCGAGTATGGGGTCGTTCGTCCGCACGAGGTGGTCGCGCAACCGGGCCAGCAGGTCCTGGCGCGTCTGCTGGTATCCGGGCGCTTCGGCCAAGTTTTTCAACTCCCACGGGTCCTTCTCGAGGTCGTACAACTCGAGGCAGGCATGATAGGCGAGCGCGTGGTTCTCGGGCACGACCGTGTCCGATCTCGGTCGCCACGACTGCGACGGGTCCATGAAAAACGGCGCCGACGAGAAATTCACTATCAGCTTGTGCCTGCCGGTGCGCACGCACCTGCGGGGGTCGTAATAATCGTGGTGGCTGATTTCGGCAAACACCTCCTCGCGCGGCGCGTAATCCCCGCCATCGAGCAGCGCCGCGAACGATCTGCCCTGAACCGTGCCCGGCACGGCACACCCCGTTAGTTCCAGCAGGGTCGGCAGAACGTCCATGTTCGACACCATCTCCCGCTTGGCAACGCCGCCGTGCCAGCCGCGCCTCGATGGCAGCCGCAGAAGCAGCGCCACCGCAATGCCCGGGTCGTAGAGCGAACATTTGGCGCGCGGCATGGCGTAGCCGTGGTCGGTCGTAAAAACCGCCAGCGTGTTGTGCTCGAGCCCAAGGTCGGCCAGCGCCCGGAAAACACGGCCAACATGCGTATCCACATGCCGCACCGCACCCTGAAGTTCCGCCAACTCGGCCCGCGTGCCCGCCGTATCGCGCAGAAAACCGGGGATCTCCACGCCCAGCGTCTCGTCGGGCGCAAATTCGGGCGACAGGAACCCCATGTAGTCCGTTTCGCCCTTCGACCTCCTCCGGTGCGGCTCGATGCAGCCACCGTACAAGAAGAAAGGCCGATCCTTATCACGCGCCAGCCGCTCCAGACGCCCGATCACCTCCGTCGCCATTTCCGAAACCTTACTCTTGCCCGAATGGCTCTTATACCCGCAGCGCTGAGCCCCGGATCGGGTTTCATGGATTACGCCGACGGCTTCCGTGGTGTAGCCGGCATCGTTCAGCATCTGCGCCAGATGAAGTTCGCCCGCGTTCAAATCCCAGGCGAACTCGGCATGGCAAAGGCCCATTACGCCGTTGTTGTGAGGATACCTTCCTGTAAACAGGGAGGCCCGCGATGGGCTGCATTGCGGCGCCGTGCAGAAACTGTTGGCAAACAGCACCCCCTCTGACGCAAACCGATCCAGATGCGGGCTCGCCACGGTTTTCTTGCCATAACAGTTCAAATACGTCCCAAGATCGTGGCAATGGAGCATCAGGATGTTTGGCCGCCGCGGTTCTCGGCCCGGTTTTGCCACGGCCTGGCCTGCCGCACCCAGTGCCGTAATCGCGGCCGCGCCCCGTTTCAGCACATCCCGCCTGCCCAGCAACGGCGCACCGCCCTTTCCTGTCCCAGACATGGCCTATCGCCCTCCATGATTCCAACCAACCTTGCCAGCGCATATTCGTTCAAAGCCTGAACCCACGTCAAGACCCATTTCAACACCCTCTGTTTTATATAGCTCGAGTTGGTGTCATTTTTGGGGTCGTAAACAGGCTGAAAATTGGTTGTTTTCTGCGGAACAAGGGGTAATTGATTGACAGAAGGGACCAAAGGGCCACAAGGGACCTAAGAGTCAAGAAAGACCAAACCCCAAACCCCAAACCCCAAACCCCAGACTCCTACTCCGGCTTGTGCTGGTCCAGGCCCAGCGAGCGCAGGAATGCATCGATGTCGATGTCGTCCTCGGTTTTGACCGCCTGTTCGGGGTGGAACCGCAACGGGTTGCGGATGTAGGCGCGCTGGCACGACGGGCACAGGTCCAGCTTGATGTTGGCGTAGATGCTTTCCTCGAGTTCGCGCGCGGGCCGGTTCTTCATTTGCTCGATCAGCGCCAGGATCTCGGCCCGGTGGTCCCGAACGAGGTCCGATAGGCCGACCTCGAATTTGTCGTAGGCAGCCCGGACGGAGATATCGACGGTATATCGCAGGTCTTTCTGGGCAATGACGCGCCCGCATCCGTCGCAATGGTACGTGATCATAGAGGGCCTCCGGGTTCAGTGTACGCCTCATCGGAGCCTGTTACAACCGCGCCGGACTCCCGCATTCCATCTGTTCGGCCTCGATGCTCCCCTCGTACAACTGATGGATAGCCTTGCTGCTCGCCTCCGGGAACGCCAGCTCGAACCGCGCCCCACGCCCCTCTTTCTCCACCAGCGTAATCGACCCTTTGTGGCGGTTCATCACATTCCTGACCACCGCCAGACCAAGGCCCGTGCCTTTCCGGCCCTTGGTTGTGAAAAACGTGTCATAGATGCGCGACCGGTACTCGACCGGGATCCCCGGGCCGTTGTCTTCAACCGCCAAATACAGGCTGTCGCCGTCCACCCACGTCTCGATCCTGATTTCCTGGGGCAGTTCCTGGCCCCCCATCGCGTGGCACGCATTGGTAATCAAGTTCAGCACCGCCTGCCGCACCAGCACAAGATCCCCAATGGCCGACGGCAGGTTGTCCGCCAGCTTCCGCGCCACCTGCACGTTCTGGTTGCGCAACACCGGCTGCGCCACTTCCAGGCACGCCTCCACCAGGTGGTTCAGCGAAAACGGGGCCAGCGGCTGCTGGTCGTACCGAAGGAAGTTCATCGCCGCCCTCACCATCTCGCTGCAGTGCCTGACCTGCAACTGCATCGTCTTCAGCCGGTTTTCAATGTCGCTGCGGCGGGGGTTCGCCAGAATCAGTTCAATCTGGCTGCCCACCACGCTCAGCGGCGTCCCCATATCATGAATTATGCCCGCCACCAGCCGCCCAAGCGTCTCAAACCGGTTTGCCTCGATCGCCAGATGCTCCAGCACCCGGTGCTCGTGTTCCGTCCGGTACTTGGCCAGGCTCTCCCGCACCCGCTGCAGCATCAGCGTGTTGTCAAACGGCTTCTCGATATAGGCGAACGCGCCGAACTGCACCGCCTGCATCGCCGAATCCAGGTGGGCGTAACCCGTCAGGATAATCACCTGGGTTTCCGAATAAAGTTGCTTCACAATCTGCAGCAGTTCCACACCCGACTGCTGAGGCATCCGAAGGTCCGTTATCACCAGGTTGATCGGTTCCTGCTCGAGTATCTTCAAAGCGGAAGGCACGTCCGCCGCTAAACGGACCTCGTGCTCTTCCTTCAGCAGCATCCGCAACGCCTGGCGCGGGCCATTCTCATCATCCACAACGAGGATACGGGCCTTCTCCGCGTGCCCGATGGCTTGCATATCTTCTCTTATTGACGAGGATGATTTCTTCACTGCGACTAACTCTGCGCTCATGCGTATGGATCTCCTTCCGGGGAATAACGGAAGCAACGAGTGTGCCAATCGCCCAAGACCCATCTAAATCGCTTACTTCCATTGACTTACAACAGCATCTGCCACCGCCAGCCCCCGCACATTTTTGAACAGAACTTCCCTCTCAGCCCGGCCGTGTCCAAATTTGTACAAGTGCCCTGCTACAAAAAAACTCGCAAAATCGGTGAAACAAAAGTATGCATACCTCCTCTATCGGTAAAAGCCCGCGGTTTTATCGAGGCCCGCGATTCTGTCGAGGCCCGCGATTTTGTCGAGGCAGAATCAGTTAAGAAGTTGCAGAACACGCAGGGCCGTAGTAGAATAAAGTATTAACGCGCCGTCTTTGGCGCGCGTTTTGGAGACCCGAAATGAGGACGCGAACGACAGAGATGCACGGCGGGGCGTGGGCGCACCAGCGCTCGCACGCTCGCGTGCGTTTTGTCAAGGTGATGCTGCGAATCCGCAGCGTTTACCTGCCCAGCGCGTCCTGAGGTTTCCGGAACACCAGATTTAGACTTTAAAAGCGCCGCAGGTAAAACAAACAAAAACCTGCGGCGCTTGGTTTTTTCAACCGTCAACCGGAGCACACGCAACCAGGATAAGGAGGAAATTCAAATGGTGCGAATCACGAACGCACGTACTCGTGCGCAAATGCGACTGCGAACGCATGCAACCAAGTACGGGTTTTGGCGAGCAACAAATGATAGACCGACGACACAAGGAGGATCAGGAAATGAACTACTACTTACGGGAGTATCCAACGGATCCCCGCATTTTGCAGAACCTCCCGGTTAGAAGCCTGTGGGAGGAGGATGGCGAGGACGACGCCGAATGGAAACAGGCGCTGGATAACTTCTACTCGCGGGTCAAGCCCGTTGTGGTTGACCTCGTGAACGGGCAGGAGAGCCCACTAACCGACCGGCAGCGGGAAGTCATCATTCTTCACTTCTTTTGCCAGCTTCCCCAGCAGGAGGTCGCCGACCGGATGAACGTGGCGCAGTCCACCGTGAGCAGGCACCTGTTCGGGACCGCCCGGAACAACAAAACGGTCGGAGGCGCCATACAGAAACTGCGCAAGCTGTGCTGCGAACGCAAAGCGTTTCCCGAAATAGCCGAGGCACTCGATGAACTCGAAAAAGTCCGGCGCAAACGCTACCCGACACGCCAAGTGTGCAGAGAAACCGCATGACCAAGACGCCACCCGCCCACCGCGGGTGGCGTCTCCCCGTTCACTTGTAAGTTGAACTCCGATTACGGCAGCCCGCTCGTTACAGCAGCCCGCTGGGGATTTGCAGCAGCCCAATTCCAAACCAGACAATCAGGAAAGCCGTCCACGGAATCAGGGCGGCATATTGCAGGAAACGGTTTTTCACTATCACAGGCACCGCAACCAAAAGCGCGCCCAACAGGGTCAACCCAATCGCCAACGTCCAACTGAACGCCCGCATGCCCGCATTAGGGAAATCCACCAGCCGCACAATGGCCACGCCCCACGGACCGAAGAAATTCGCCACAGCCGCCACCACGTGCTGTAGCGGCGATATGGGCGCGTCATCCGGGCGGGCAATGAGGTGGATGACGGTGAATGGTATGCCTGCCACAATCAGCGTGCAGATGTAACAGGCCAATAGCCTCTTGGTGGTCATTGGCTGACCCTCCTTTAGAGCTTCCGGTTTATTGTATAGGCGCCCAGCAACGCCGACACCACCGGGCACGCCAGGAGCGCCAACAGCGTTGCACGCAATGCCAGCGATTCGACCGCAGCACCCCGCCCCCGCAGAAAGCGCACCGCGATCTACCCTAGCCCTATCAGCAGCGCGGACTGTATAAACAGGTCAACGCCGGCCAGCGTCAGGTTTTTCGCCACGGCCCCCGCTTCTATCGCCACGCTTCCCATGGGTCTTCTCCTCGCTCTGCCTGTCTACCAGTTCCCGTATCTGATCCAGTTCTTCCGCCGGGATCTGCTCTGTCCGAAGCAGGTACGACACCAGTCCCCCCGGCGACCCCTCAAACACGTGATCGATTATGTCGCGCGTAAGTCGCTTGCGAACCCCCTCCGGCTTCACCAGCGGCCGGAAAACGAACGTTCGGTCCCGCACCTTATGGTCCACGGCCTCTTTCGCCTCCAGCTTGCGCAGCAGGGTCTGCACGGTGCTATGGGCGATTTGCTCCTCCCGGTTCAGCGTTTCCGTTATCTCGCGGGCCGTGGCCTCGCCCTGTTCCCACAGAACCCTCATGATGTTCAACTGTACGCGGCCCAATCGGGGTGTTGGCATAATTGGCTCGCTTTCGTTATTTTACCGAAGTAAATTTACCACGGTAGATGATGCCCTGTCAAGACTTTTTTGGGCTGTGGAAAGGGGGGTCAGGGCGGCGGCGAAACCGATTGTGAGATTCTTGAGTCTATCCAGCATAATTAGTGGTATTATGGTTGGATTGGAATGTGTGCCTGAGATTGTTATTGAGAAGGTGTCACGACGCTGTCTAAACGGATATCCCAAACGTTAAAAGGAGACACAGCATGTGTAAATGCCCCGGATTTCCCAAGCTTTTTTTAATATGCCTTGCCGTCTTGTCACTGGCCCTCTACTCTAACGCGGCCCTGGCGCAAGCGCCCGCCCCCGCCGCTGCCCCGGCCGCGGCGCCTGCGGCGCCGCCTTCCGCTGAAAACGCTACCACCGCTTGGGAAGTAGAGGCAAAAACCGTTGCCCGCCAACTCAAGCTGAACGCCGAAAAGACGGCCAAGCTCGTTGACGCCTACAAGGCCGCCCGGGTAAGCCATCGCACCGCCATAGAGGCGAAACTCGGAGAGGGCGCCCGCCCGGGCCGGGAGAATTACGCCGCCATGAGGGAGGTTACAGCCGCCGAACGCACGAAACTCGAAACCGCACTCAAAGCGTTTCTCAACCCCGAGGAAATGAAAAAGGCCATGGCTACCCTGGGCTCCTTCAACCGCCGTTGGGACCAAATGGTGACGGTTCTCAATGGAATGAAGCTGGAAAAAGAAGTGCACGCAAAGGCGATGGACGCGGTAGCGGCTTATGTCGCCGAATCGAGCGCCGCCATGGAAGGCCTCAGCCCCCAAGCCGACCGGGAGGCGTTTCGTGAGAAGAGCCAGCAACGGCGGGAAAAACTGAACGCAGAACTTGCTAAGATCCTCTCGCCAGAGCAGTTAGCCAAGTGGAACGAAATGCGTTCCAGGGGCAGAAACAGGTAAAATAGTCGTAGGTTTGTGGCGGGGTCCTGCTTAGGATCCCGCCAAAATACCCCGGAAAATAGGTCAAGAACAGCCTCAAAAAACCAAAACCAAGTCCGTAAACCTAAAGTCTAATGATACGGTTACCAAGGGATTGGTCTGTCAGGCACCAGCACTTTTTGTTTTTCCGAAAGGACCCATCATATGAAGAAGGCCCTTGTCGCCTTGCTCCTGATCGTGTTGGTCGCCGCCGGCGTCTATTACGTGCGCAACGGCGGCTCGGAAGAGGATCTGACAGCGTTCGCACGCCAGACTGCCGAGGCCAAGCGCGGGCTCATCCGGCAGGTAGTCGAATGCACGGGCCGGATTGTTTCAAACCGGGACATCGAGATCAAGTGCCGGGCCAGCGGCGAAATCATCAAACTGCCCGTCGACATCAGCGATCCCGTCAGGAAAGACGACCTGCTTCTCGAACTCGACCCGGTCGACCAAGAGCGCCTGTGCCAGCAGGCTGAAGCCAACCTCGCCGCATCCCAGGCACGCCTCGCTCAGGCTGAAAACAACCTGCTGACCTCCCAGAAAGCCCTGGAAGCCTCCAAACAGAAAGTCGCCGCCGCACTGGACAGCGCAAAGGCCCGCGCACAGGATACCGCCGCAAAGGCCAAACGCCAGCAAGAACTGCTCGAAAAGAAATACTCGAGCCCCGAACAATATGAAACCGCACAGACCGCCGCCATCCAAGCCGAGCAGGAACTCCGTACCGTCCAGGCGCAACTCGGAGACCTCGCGGTCCAGGAATTGGAGCTTGAGACGCGCCGGCAAGACATCAACCTCAACAAGGCCCAGGTCGACAACAACAAGATCGCACTCGGACTCGCTCAGCGCCAGCTCGGTTATACCAAAGTCTATGCGCCGATCGACGGCGTAGTCGCCGCCCGAACCGTCCAAATTGGCCAGATCATTTCGTCCGGTGTCACCAACATCGGCGGCGGAACCACCACCATGATCCTCGCCGACCTCTCCCGTATGTATATCTACGCCTCTGTCGACGAGTCCAATATAGGGCTGGTCAAACTGGGCCAGGACGCCGAGATTACCGCCGACGCATTCCCGCGGATGAAGTTCAACGGCAAGGTGTACCTCATCGGAACCAAAGGGGTCAACCTGCAAAACGTCGTCACGTTTGAAGTTAGAATCGAAATCACCAGCGAGAACAAAACCCTCCTCAAACCCGAAATGACCGCCAACGTCACCATTTTGATCGCCCAAAACGAGGACGCACTGCTCGTGCCGTTTGCCAGCATTATCCGGGAAAAGCGCGAGACGTTTATCAACGTCGTCAAGCCCGACGGAACCGAGGAGCGCCGCCCCGTACAAATCGGGCTGACCGACGGCGTCGACACCGAAATCGTCAGCGGCCTCGAAGAAAACGAAACCATCACCTACCTCAGCCTGGAGGAAGAAAGCCGGTGGCGCGCCGATTCCGACGCCCGCGACAAACGCTCCCGCGACCGCGTTATGATGAAAACGCTCGGAGGTAGCTCGTCACGCCGCTGATCATCGACATAAAAGACCTCTCCAAGACCTATGTCCTCGGCAACGACGTGGTCAAGGCGCTCGACCACGTCACCCTCGACATCGCCGGCGGCGAAATGGTTGCCATCACCGGCCCGTCCGGCAGCGGCAAGTCCACCCTCATGCACATTATCGGCTGCCTCGATACGCCCGACTCCGGCCTCTACATGCTTGCCGGCGAGAACGTCGCCGGGCTCTCGAGCGACCGGCTTGCCGAAATCCGAAACGCCCGGATCGGGTTCGTATTTCAGACGTTCAACCTTCTCCCGCGTCTTACGGCGCTCGAAAACGTCGAACTGCCCCTCCTTTACGGCGGCAGGCTAGAGGCGCGCGAGCACGCGCTCGACGCACTCACTACGGTTGGCCTGGAATCCAGAGCCAAGCACGAGCCCAGCCAGTTGTCCGGCGGCCAGCGCCAGCGTGTGGCCATTGCCAGGGCCATTGTCACCAATCCCACCATGATCCTCGCCGACGAGCCTACCGGCAACCTCGACACCAAAACGGGCGATGAAATCATTGCCCTGTTTGAGTCACTCAACAGCCAGGGACGAACCATCATTATCGTTACGCACGAGGCCGAGATCGCCCGGAAATGCCGCCGGTCCATCCACATCCGCGACGGCCAGATCGTGGACGCCTGAGGAGGCACCCATGTACTTTTTCACCCTCCTGAAAGTTGCGATGTTCAGCCTGCTGTCGAACAAGCTCCGTTCGTTTCTGGCGGTTCTGGGCATCATCATCGGCGTGGGCGCCGTTATCGCCATGCTGGCCATTGCCGACGGCGCCAAGGCGCAAGTCCTCCAAAGCATCAGCGCGATGGGAACCCAGTTGCTGGTAGTCCGGCCGGGCCAGCACGGCCCCGGCGGCGTCCACATAGGAACGCAGCAAAACCTCAAGCTCGAAGACGCCGAAGCCATCGTGGCCGAGGTTGAAAATGTCCAACGGGTCGCGCCGGTTGTCCAAGGCCGGGGGCAGGTCAAATACTACGAAAACAACGCATCAGCCAGCTTGCTCGGCACATCGGTCACGTTTTTCCCGATCAGGGCGTTTGAACTGGACAAGGGCCGGCTGTTTTCGGATATTGAATGTGAACTGCTTGCGCACGTCGCTATTCTGGGGCCTGTCACGGTGGAAAACCTCATGGGCCAGGACAACCCCATCGGCGCCATCGTCAAGATCAACGGCATGAACTTTCAGGTGATTGGCGTCACAAAGGCCAAAGGCGATCAGGGCTGGTACAACCCCGACGACCAGGTCATCGTTCCCTACACGACGGCAATGAAACAAATGCTTGGGGTCGATTACGTCCGCGAAATCGACATCCAGTGCAAGTCCGGCGCCGACCTCAACACCGTACAGGACGCGGTAACCACTCTGCTCCGCCGGCGCCACCGCATCCTGCCGGAGGCGCTTAGCGATTTCGAAATCCGAAATCAGGCCGAAATCATCGACACCGCATCCGAAGTCACACGCACCTTCACCATTCTGCTCGGCGCCGTCGCCGGAATCAGCCTGCTTGTCGGCGGGATTGGCATCATGAACATCATGCTCGTCACCGTCACCGAACGTACCCGCGAGATCGGCGTCCGAAAAGCCATCGGCGCCAAGAACAGGGACATCCTGCGCCAGTTCCTGTTTGAATCCATCTTCATGAGCGCGCTGGGGGGCCTTCTCGGAGTGGCGGCCGGCGTGGGCGCCGCAAAAACCATCGGCTCCCTCACCGTGTTCACCGTCCAGATCCAGCCGCAAAATATTGTGCTCGCCATCATGTTTGCCTGCGGCGTCGGCATATTCTTCGGCTACTATCCCGCCCGCCGCGCTGCAAAGTTGAACCCGATCGAGGCGCTGCGATATGAATAACGCCCGGTATCAATCGGCAGTGGTCTTATAGGTCGTATCGGTCCCTGGAGAGAAACAAATGCCAGTCAGTTGGTCAAGAGCGGCAACGCCGCTGGTCCTTTTCGCCATGCTCCTGGGCGGCGGATGCGCCACCATCGAGTTGTCAAAGGCGCCGGAATTGCCTGTGGTTGCCATCGAGCCCCCCGCCGTCGAACAACCATCACCGGGCCCCTTGCCGCCCAACGCCCCTGCACCTGCCCCCGCACCGGAACCCGCTGCACCCGCCCCCGCGCTTTCGCTCTCCATTCAAGATGCCATCGAACTCGCGCTCGAGAAGAATCTCGGCCTACGCGTCGATGAAATCGACCCCGCGTCCGCACGCACCCTGATCGCCGAACAACGCGCCCTGTTCGACCCCACCATCGACGCCTCGCTCACGCGATCCAAGGCCAAGGCCGAGCGCGATTTCTTCACCGCGATCCCGCTCACCATCCCGTCCGGCGCCGGGACGCCCGCCGGCACAATCACCATCGACGAACGCGCCGAGGCCGGGTCGGAAACCTACACCACGTCCGGCGACCTCGGCGTCAGCGAATACCTGCCCACGGGTACCACGATCAACGCGTCGGTGTCGCCGTCGCGCAGCCGTGTCGATACCTTCACCTCCAGAATCGGCGCCGAGGGGAGCGATACATTGCTCGACTCCGCCGGCACCGACCTTTCCGTATCGCAGCACCTGTTGCAGGGGTTTGGGCTCAAGGTCAACCTGGCGGGGCTGCGCCAGGCCAAGCTGGCCGCGCTATCCTCAGACTACCAGTTCAGAGCCGTTGTCGAAGACCTCGTTGCCCAGATCGAAACCACCTACTGGGATTACACGCTGGCGCAAGAGCAGATAAATATTCTCGAAGAGTCCCTCACACTCGCCCAGAACCAGGCCGACGAGGTTGAAGAACGCATCCGGGTTGGCGTCCTCGCCGAAACCGAACGCGCCGCCGCGGCTGCCGAAGTGGCACTCCGCCAAAACCTCCTCATCGACGGGCGCAGCCGGCTCAACCAACTCCGCCTCGCCCTCCTCCGCCTCCTCAACCCCGACGAACAAGCGCTGGAACACCAGGATCTGGCCCTTACAACCCAGCCCGTCATGCCCGAGATCAATCCGGACACCGTTCACCAGTCGATCGCGTTTGCCGAGCAGATGCGACCCGAACTCAACCAGGCCCGGCTCCTCATCCAGCGCGACGAGATCTCACTCGTCACCACGCGGAACGGCCTCCTCCCGCAGTTGGACGTGTTCCTCACCCTGTCCAAAGGCCTGACGGAAACCGAGTACGCGCAGATTTTCCGCGAGTCCACCCGCAACATCGAGAACGAAGACACACGGACCTCCGTCGGCGCCGTATTCAGCTATCCCATCGGCAACCGGGCCGCACGCGCAAGGCACCACCGCGCCGAGTTCTCCCGCGACAGGGACGAGCAGGCGCTCGCCAACCTCGCCCAGCTCGTCGAGCAGGACGTCCGCGGCGCCTACATCGAGCTGCGGCGCGCCCGCGAGCAAGTCGCCGCAACCGCCGCAACCCGAAATCTCCAGGAAACCGTCGCCCGGACTGAAGTCGAAAAACTGCGGCTTGGCAACTCGATGAGCCTGCTGGTCGCGCGCGCACAACGCGATCTGCTCGAAGCCCAGATCAACGAGGTCGAGGCCGTCAAAAACTTCCTACAGGCCATCGTCAACCTCTACCGGCTCGACGGATCACTGCTGATCCGCAGGGGCATCGACTGCCCCGGCGACGAGCCGATCAGACTCTAGCGAAAAACAGGGACTGACTCCGGCGACGCCGGTCCTCCGGCACGTCTTCGAGGGAGGTGTCTGTCCCTGTTTTTCGCGGCCATGAAGCAGCTACTCGCCTTTTTCAACAGCCCCAGCGCCCCCATTTTCTGGCCAAGGAAGCATGCGGTGGGGTTGCGCTCCCGCGCGACCGCTGCCTCCAACCTCCGGTTAAGGCGGCGGAGGGAAACACGGTCGAGCAGGAGCTCGACCCCACCGCGCGTTCATCTGGCATTCCTTCAGCCGATTACGGCTTCGCCGACCGCACCACGTCCTGAGGGCGTTCGGGAAAACCCCGTACCCCGCGCGATCCGTCAAACTGGTAAATGCGCTGCCTTTTGATCTCTTCCCGCGGAAACTTCTCGAGCGTCCCGTCCGCATCCAGCGCGCGATTCGCATTCGGCCGCCGCACCGCCTCGACCGCCGCCACCCGCAGACGCCCCGCAACCTCGGGCGCATCCGCGATCCGCTGCCGCAATTCCCGCGCGTCATCCTTGAGGTTAAAAAGCTGCTCGAGCCCGCCGTTGGCCATGTAGATGTATTTCCACTCGCCTTCCCGCACCATCACTTTGAAGCGGTTCGTCCCCGGCACCCCGTAGTAGCCAATCAGCCGCTCCCGCGCCGGCGCCTGACCCGCCAGCATCCCCAAGACGTCCGCCCCTTCGCGTAGCTCCGGCTTGCCCGCTGCCGTTGTGGCGATCCCGAACAGGTCCGTCAGGCACACCAACTCATCGCGCCGTGCCCCCGCAGGCAACCGCGCCGGCCAGCTCACCAGAAACGGGACACGGCACGCCGCATCGAAGAAACTTTCCTTCTGCCACGCGCCGTGATCGCCGAGATGGTCGCCGTGGTCGGCGAAAAAGGCGATCAGCGTGTTGTCCCCGTCGCCCCGAGCCTCGACCGCGTCCAGGATTCTGCCCAGGCACTCGTCGATGTACGAGATCTCGCCGTAGTACCTGGCTTTCACGACGCGCGCGTGCGAATCGGTGATGTCTTCGGCCCAAATCGCGTAGTTCATCCACCTGACATACTCGTCCATCCCGTCGACGTCCTTGTGGCCGCGCACCGGGTCCGGCATCCGGTCCGGGTCGTACATCCGGTTGAACGGGATCGGCGGTGCGCACGGCGGGTGCGGCCCGATGAACGACACAAACCCGAAGTACGGCCGCTCATCGCCGCGGTTGATCTGCTCGACCGCCCGGTCCGCGGCCCACGCCTCGACACCCAGGTGCGCGGGCAGCGGGCTCATCTGCGGCGCGTAATACATCTCCGTTCGCTCGCCCATCAGCCCCTCGACGAAATCGTACTCCGGATGCTCCCTGGCGATGAACGCCGCGTAGTCGTCCCGCGCACGGTGTTCCGGCGACCCGTATAACTCCCCGCTATGAAGGTGGACCTCGTAGCCGATGTCTTCGTCCCACGGCGACGTGTGAAACTTCCCGATCCCGAACGTCCTGTATCCCAGCCGGGCCATGGTCCGGGCCAGGTACGTGCCGCATCGCGCCTCGTTACCCGCCGCCTGACGTTCCACGACATCCGGCCGCATGTTTGCGTAACAGCCCGTGGTCGGCGGCTCGCACCCCGTCCGGATCGTCAACCGCGCCGGCACGCACACCGGGCACGTCGAATAGGCGTTCACAAACGCAACGCCCCGCGCCGCCAGCCGATCCATGTTCGGCGTGTAGATGTGGGAATTGCCCAGCGCCGCGATCGCGTCCGCACGCTGCTGATCCGTCATCACGAAAAGAACGTTGGGCTTCCGCCCCGAATCCGCCCGCACATTCACCGACTGCAGCGCCGCACCCGCGGCAATCATTCCCAAAAAGCCCCGGCGCGAAACGCGATTGCCCATGATGAAAACCTCCGGTTGTACCTTCGCCCTTTAAGCATAAGACCACATGCCATCACGGGACTTCAAGGAGAGTCTGGGACGCCCCCCGGCAGTTGTGGGGGGTGTCCCATTTTTGGCATTGGCCAGAAATCGGCCCTTAAAAGTGGGACACCCCCCACAACGCGCGCCGAAGACGGCGCGGCCGGGGGGCGTCCCAGACGGACATCATGCTCGTGGACCGCCACGCTCTGCGCGTGAGTAGCGTCTGCAACGATCAACAAAAGCGGCGCTGCCAAGCGGCTGTCCAGTCGCGGTGGAGAGTCTAATTCTCTTTAACAGCTTGTCATCATCGGCAGCGGCTATCCACTCGGCCCATTCCCTCCGGTTGAGATTGAACTGCGGCAATGACGTGAGCAATGGCTCTTTGCGCACGCCGCAGTGCGCGGCAGCACTGCTCCACCTATAATCCTGGGGTGACGTGGTGATCGAGCAGCGCACCGGGTTGCGCTCCACATACCGCACTGCAGCCCAAAGATGGGATTCCTCCAGCGGGGTCGAGTGGAATCTCCCTTGCCAAAGGTGGCCCGTGAGTTGGTAGGTCAGATTGACATACTGGGCGTAGGACTGATGTACGCGGCCGAACACCGATGAAAGTGACGGTTCATCAATCGGAGTGACAATCAGGTGGACATGATTGGGCATTAGGCAGTAGGCGTTAACGGCTAACTGATGTTGTTTGGCGTATGTGTCCAAAAAGGCAAGGTAGGTGAACGCGTCTTTGGCAGAGAAAAAGATCCTTTGCCGCCGGTTTCCCCGCTGTGTTACGTGGTGCGGCACATCAGGCACAACTATGCGTGCAGAGCGTGGCATCGGACGAGCATAAATTCTCTTGGCAGACAAGTCAACGAACGCGCGTCTGGGACGCCCCCCGGCAGTTGTGGGGGGTGTCCCATTTTTGGCATTGGCCAGAAATCGGCCCTTAAAAGTGGGACACCCCCCACAACTGCCGGGGGGCGTCCCAGACGGTCAGATATTCAGGGTTTGATCTGTCTTGCCTGGCATGGCAGACTCACCCCCAGGCCACCACGGAGGTTCCACCATGCAGCCAACCCTCGCCCTCGTTGCCGTCTTCGCCGCGCTTACCGCCCAACTCGAGTTCAAGCTCGACAACGTCGTGCCCGCGCTCCGCGATGAAGACGATCCCCGCTCCGCCCGCGGCGCAGATACCCAGCTTCCGATTGTGGTCGAGCCGTTCGACGTCCACGTGCGCGCCTTTCCGCCAAGCAAGGTCAATTTCCCCGCGCCTGCGCCGGTCATGATCGATGGCGTGCGCTGGATCGGTTCGGAGGCAGGCTTGTTCAGCGAGGCGGGCGGCGGGGCGCGCGTGCGCCACGAGGCGTACGGTATCGACGGCCCGCTCACGTCGCACATCACGGCGCTCGCCGCCGATTCCAAAGGGACGTTATGGGTGGGTACGCCGCTCGGCCTCAGCCTGAGATCGCGCGACGGGAAATGGACGCACATCCGCGGTCGAGACGGCCTTCCCGTCGAACACGTGACCGTGCTCGCCATCGACAGCCGCGACTGGGTGTGGATCGGCACCACCCGCGGCGCCATCCAGTACCGGCCCGATGCAGGCGGCCGGAAATGGTTCTACCGAGCCGGACCGCGGTATCTGGTCAATGACCGTGTTTTGCAGATCGATATCGAGCCCGGCGGCCGCCGCACCTGGTTCAGGACCGAAGGCGGGGTCCATACGCCCATCGACGAAGTGACCACGACGCTGCTCGAGAAGGCGCAGTCCATCGAGAAGCGCGTCAACGAGCGGCACAGGCGGTTCGGGCTGGTGGCCGCGTGCGTACTCGATGACGCCGTCGCGCCCACGGCGTGCGCCATTCCTGACAACGACAACGACGGCCTGTGGACCGCCTATCACGTCGCCGCCATGGCGCTATGCTACGGCGCCACCGGCGATCCCGCCGCAAAGGCGTCCGCCCGCGAAAGCATGCACGCCCTGTATCTACTCCAGAACGTTTCGGGCACGCCGGGGCTGGTTGCGCGCAGCGTGGTGACGGTCGAGGAAGGCCTGAAAAAAGATAAACAATGGCGGCCTGCGCCCGACGGCAAGTTCTACTGGAAAAGCGACACATCGAGCGACGAGATCGACGGCCACTACCTCGCCTTCTACACGTACTGGGAGCATGTCGCCCGCCACGACGACGCCGAACGCGACCTCTGCATCAAGCAGGTGCGCGCGCTCACCGACTACATTGTCGACAACAACTATCAACTGATCGATTGGACCGGAAAACGGACGCGGTGGGGCTTCTGGAACCCCGAGAACCTTAACGACAACCCGGTCCACTACATCGAAAACGGCCTCAACAGCCTCGAGATCCTGTCTTTCCTCGACACGGCCTGGTACATCACCGGCGACGCCAAGTACCGCCGGCATTTCGAGCACCTCGTCACGGAGCACGGATATCTGAACAACGTCCTGCTCGAAAAAAAGGTGTTCCCCGACCAGAACAACCACTCCGACGACCAACTCGGCTACGTCGCCTGGTATCCCATCCTTCAAATCGAAAAAGATCCCAACGCCCTGCAAACACTGAAACGGGCCGTGCGACGCCACTACAAAATCGTCAAGCCCGAGAAACCCAGTTTCTACGCGTTCGTCACCGCCACCGTCGACCCACATTATGTTGATCTCAACGCCGCCGTCGAAAACCTCAAAGAGATCCCCGAAGACCGCCGCGACTGGCGCATGGATAACTCCCGGCGCGACGACCTCGTGTTCAACCCGTCCGTCGACCGGTTCGGCAAGCAGCAGTTGATGACCGTCCCCCCGGCCGACGAGCGCGATTTCGACAAGTGGAACCGAAACCCCTACTTGCCCGCCGAAGGCGGCGACGGCCGCGTCGAAGACGACGGCGCGGCCTATCTGCTGCCTTACTGGATGGGCCGGTTTCACGGGTTTATCGCGGAGAAATAATCGCCTGGGCACTCGTGTTCCCGGGAATAAGCGCAACAGTACGACTGAAAGGGGAGACGCCATGGGTTTGCCAAAACGCACGTTGGGCCGTACCGGCCTCGAAGTGACTCAACTGGGCTACGGCTCGATGGAAATCCGCGGCGACCGGATCTGGGGCGGCCGGCCTTGTTCCGACGAACAGGCCAAAACCATCCTCGATGCCGTCCTCGACGCCGGCATCAATTTCATCGACACCGCAAACGACTACGGCAAGAGCGAAATGTTCATCGGCAGACACGTCGCCCACCGCCGCGGCGACTTCTACCTGGCAACCAAGTGCGGCTGCCATATGATATTCGCCGGCGACCATGACGACACGCCCCACTTCTGGACGCGCGAAAACATCCTCCGCAACATCTGCGATTCGCTCATGAAAATGGAGACCCCGTACATCGACCTCATCCAGTTGCACAACCCCGCCGTCGAACTCGCCGAGGAATACGGCCTCGTGGACCTGTTGCGCGAACTCCGCGATGCCGGGGTTGTCAAGCATATCGGCTGCTCGAGCACCATCCCCGACTTGCCCCGCTACATCGAGTGGGGCACATTCGATACGTTCCAAATCCCCTACAGCGCGCTCGACCGAAGACATGAAAACTGGATCACAAAAGCCGCGGAAGCCGGCGCCGGAATTATCATCCGAGGCGGCGTCGCCCGCGGCGAACCCGGAAAAACCACCGGCAGAAGCAGGGTCGATCTCTGGGGCCTCTTCGAACGAGCCAAGCTCGACGAACTCCGCGGCCCGGATGAGTCGCGCACCTCATTCCTGCTCCGCTTTACGCTCAGCCACCCCCATTGCCACACCACCATCGTCGGAACCCTCCACCCCGGCCACCTCCAGGAAAACGTCAACGCCGCCACACGCGGACCCCTCCCCGCCGACGTCTACACCGAAGCCAAAAAGCGCCTAACCCAAGCCGGCGAAAACCCACAGTAGGCGCCGGCTCTCAGCCGCGCTTTCCGACCCGCGCCGCCCAACCCGCCGCGGACTCCTGAAGTCTTTTCTTTCCCCGCGTCATAGAGGCCCTATTTGTCCTGTTATATATGACGACATAATTTTTGCTGAATGTGGGTCCGGAATTATTCCGGACCTACAGATGCCGAGCCTACAGGAAGGTGCGAAAATTCGGTCGTGCTGTATAGACGTGTCGGGGCCGCGAAAAGCGGGGACAGACACGCTTTTCAAACTGCCGAAAAGCGAGTCAGTCCCCGTTTTTCGCTTAGATCAGCGTCGCGCACCGCTGATACAGTTCGTAGGTGGCTTTCGCGCAGGCTTCCCATGAAAACAGTTTCGCCCTGTCCTGCCCGAGCACGGTCATATTCTCCCGCGTACCCGCCTCTTCCAGCACGCGGCGCATCGCTGCCGCCAGGCTCTCCACCGACTCCGGGTCGGCGTAAAGCGCCGCCTCCCCCGCGACCTCCCGCATGCTCGAATTGGCCGACGTCACCACCGGGCACCCGCACGCCATCGCCTCGAGCACCGGCAACCCAAACCCCTCGTACCGCGTCGGGAAAACGAACAGGTCCGCCGCGCTGTAAAACGCCCGCAATTGCAGGTAGTCGGGTAGGTAGCCCATCTCCACCACACGTCCCGCCAACCCAAGCTGCGCCACCGCCTCGAACGCCTCCTGCGCCCCGTACCCACGTTCCCCTATCAACACCAGCTTGTGCGGAAAATCCCCCGCCAGCCGCCCAAACGCCCGAACCAGGTTCGCCGGGTTCTTCCGGGTTTCAATCGTGCCGACAAACAGGATAAACGGCCCCTTCATATTGAACCGCTGCGCCAACTGTTCCTGCGCCGCTTCCGGCAGCATCGGGCACAGATCCTCATCCACGGCCAGCGGCGCTACCACGATCTTCGCCGGGTCCACGTCCAGGTACTGAACCACGTCCTTTTTCGTCGAGACGGAATTAACCAGCAGCCCGTCCGCTTCCCGCGCGGACTTCCGCGCTTTCCGCGAAAACGGCCTGACCACCGCCGGGTCGCAATACGCCGGCCGCGCCAGAAACGCCAGGTCGTGCACCATCAACACCCGTGCCGCGCGCAACGTCGGAGGCAGGAAAAAACTCGTCGCATGGTACACGTCAAGCCCGCCCAGCAGCCGGTCCACCTCGGGCTTGTGAAACGTCTCCCACCAACCGTACAGCACCCGCGTCGGGACCCCCACGTGTCGGTGCGCTACCCGGCTCGACAGACCCCCCAACTCCACTTTCGCCGAACCCGAAGAAAACCCCAAAAACTCCGTTTCCGGGTAGAGGCCCACCAGGCTCTTGAGCAGGTAGTAGCAGTAATTCCCAACCCCGGTGAGGCCTGACGTGATGGGGTTTAGGTCGAACCCGACTCGCATCTGGCTCCTTCCGCGCACCTTCGTTAAATAGCCAGTAAAATACCAGGCAATTCAGGCTTTGTCAATAGATAAATCAATAAATCCACGAAAAACACTTAAAGATCCAGGGCGAGGCCATGCTCGTATCCTCATCAATTCCTGCCATAATTATGGAAAAAGTCTGGCCCGTGCTTATGCTTGACACGCCATTTTGGGTATGGTACACTCCGGTCGTTATTAGCACTCGGAGTGGAGGAGTGCTAAGCGGCCCCCGCGACCCTGGTGGCTCATGACGTACAGCGAAACGCTCAACGAACGCGAACAAACGATCCTTCAGGCCATCGTGCAGTGTTACATCACCACGGCGGAACCCGTCGGTTCACGCACGATTGTAAGACGTTTTGGCCTTAAATTGAGCCCGGCGACCGTCCGAAACGTCATGTCCGACCTCGAAGAGTTGGGCTACCTGCAGCAGTTGCACACCAGTTCGGGCCGGGTGCCGACCGACAAAGGCTACCGGTATTTTGTGAATTATCTGATGCGCGTCCAGGAGCTGACCCTCGCCGAACGCAACCGGATCGACCACGAGTTGTCCGCCCGCCTGCGCGACGCCGACGAAGTGCTTCACCACACCAGCCAATTGCTTGCCCTGATCACGCATCAGACCGGCATCGTCAAAGCCCCCGACGAGCATTCGGTCGAGGTGCGCCACATCGAAGTGGTCCACGTCGCCTCCAACCGCGGCGCGGTCCTCGTCGCCGACAACTACGGGCGCGTCCACACCGTCATGATGCCGCTCGATACGCCCCCGCAAGGCGAAGACCTCGTCAAGCTCAACCGGTTCCTCAACGACCACCTCCGCGGCATCTTGATTAGCCGAATCCCGTCCGCCATCGAGGACGTCATGCGCACGCTGATCGACGAACAGCGGCGGCTGGCGGAGGAGGCCCTGCACGTCGTAAACTTCCTGCCCCGGTCCCGGCCCGGCCAGTTGTATTTGGAAGGCACGGCCCAACTGTTTGAGCAGCCGGAATTCCACGATGTGGGCCGGGCCCGCGAAATCTTCGGCCTGTTTGAAGAGCGCGACCGGCTCGTCCAGCTCTTGCAGGCCGGCATCGCCGACCGCTCAACGGCGGTCTCGTCCGTGCTTATCGGCTCGGAGCTGCGGCAGCCCGGATTGCAGGAGATCAGCGTCGTCACCTCGCCGTACCGGGTCGGCGACAAAGCCGTTGGCGTGCTCGGCGTCCTCGGCCCGCGCCGGATGCCGTACCCCCGGCTCACGGCCATCGTCGATTACACCGCCGGGATGGTAAGCAGGTTTTTGACAGGTCTCGTTGGCTGAAACGACTGCCCCGCCAAGATGGGCAGCGAGGTTTGTATGACATGAAAAAGGACAAGGAAAAAACCGAGCTCGAAAAGAAGCTCGAAAAAGAAATCGCCGCCGCGGAGACGCCCCCCGCCGAAGCTGAAACCCCGCCCCGCGAACAGCCCGATATCGTCGCGCTCGTCGTAGAACGCGACGCCGCCCGCGACCAGTTGCTCCGCACCCTCGCCGATTTCGATAACTACCGCAAGCGGCTTGCCCGCGAACATGAGCGCACCCGGAAGCTGGCCGCCGAATCTATCGTGCGCGACCTGCTCCCCGTCTTGGACAACCTCGAACGGGCCGTCGACCATGCCGGGGCTGAACCGGGCGCGCTCGCCGAAGGCGTGAAGCTGGTGCTGGGCCAGTTCAGGGGCGTGTTGGATCGCCACGGCCTCAAGCAGATCCCCGCACTCAACGAGCCGTTCGACCCGCACGTCCACGAGGCCGTCATGCAGGCCGAATCCGATCAAATCCCTCCGGACCACGTGGTCCAGGAGTTTGAAAAAGGGTACAAGCTGGGCGATTTTGTTTTGCGCCCCACGAAAGTCGTCGTGAGCAAGGCTTCTTCCGAACCGGCCCCGGCCGCCGAAGAACCAACCGAGCCCGCCAACGTGGATGTGGCGCAAAAGTCCGATACGGATTGAGTCTGGAGGATCGAAGAAAATGTCGAAAGTTATCGGAATTGACTTGGGAACGACCAACTCGTGCGTGGCCATCATGGAAGGCGGCAAGCCCATCGTGATCGCCAATGCCGAAGGCAACAGGACCACCCCGTCCGTCGTCGCATTCACCAAAGACGGCGAGAGGCTCGTCGGCGCCGCCGCCAAACGGCAGGCCATCACCAACTCGCAAAACACCGTGTTTTCAATTAAGCGCTTCATGGGCCGGCGGCACGACGAAGTCGCCCGGGAAGAGAAGCTCGTGCCGTACAAGGTCGAGCCGTCCTCCACCGGCGACGTCCAGGTCGTGGTGCAGGGGAAAACCTACCGGCCGCCCGAAATCTCCGCCATGGTTCTCCAGAAAATGAAGGAAACCGCCGAGTCCTATCTCGGCGCCGCCGTCACCAAGGCCGTCGTCACCGTCCCCGCCTATTTCAACGACTCGCAGCGCCAGGCCACAAAAGACGCCGGCCGAATCGCCGGCCTCGACGTCCTCCGAATCATCAATGAGCCTACCGCCGCCGCGCTCGCCTACGGGCTCGAACGCAAGAAGAACGAGAAGATCGCCGTCTACGATCTTGGCGGCGGCACGTTCGACATCTCGATACTCGCCATCGGCGACGACAGTTTCGAAGTACTCAGCACCAACGGCGACACTCATCTGGGCGGCGACGATTTCGACCAGGTGGTCATCGACTGGCTCGCCGAAGAATTCATCCGCGACCAGGGCATCGACCTCCGCAAGGATCCCATGGCGCTCCAGCGGCTCAAAGAGGCCGCCGAAAAGGCCAAGTGCGAGCTGTCGACCACGCTGAGCACGGACGTCAACCTCCCGTTCATCACGGCCGACGCGTCCGGCCCCAAGCACCTCAACTACACCCTCACCCGCGCCAAGCTCGAACAACTCTGCGACCACCTGCTCCAACGCACCAAAAACCCGTGTTACCGCGCCCTCGAAGACGCCGCCGTCAAGCCGTCCGACATCGACGAAGTGATCCTGGTCGGTGGCATGACGCGCGTGCCCGCCGTCGGCGAGATTGTCAAAGGCATCTTTAACAAGGAGCCGCACCGCGGTGTCAACCCCGACGAAGTCGTCGCCGTCGGTGCCGCCATCCAGGGCGGCGTGCTGGCCGGCGAAGTCAAAGACGTGCTCCTCCTCGATGTCACGCCCCTCTCGCTCGGGATCGAAACGCTCGGCGGCATCTCCACCAGGCTGATCGAGCGCAACACCACCATCCCCGTTACCAAACGCCAAATCTTCTCGACCGCCGCCGACAGCCAGACCGCCGTCACCATCCACGTCCTCCAAGGCGAGCGCGAAATGGCTGGCGACAACCGAACGCTCGGCCGGTTTGACCTCGTCGGCATCCCGTCCGCGCCCCGCGGCATCCCCCAGATCGAAGTCGCGTTCGATATCGACGCCAACGGCATCGTCCACGTCTCCGCCAAAGACCTCGCCACCAGTAAAGAGCAGAAAATCCGCATCGAGTCGTCGAGCGGCCTGTCCGAGGAAGACATCAAGAAGATGGTGCGGGATTCCGAGTTGCACGCCCAGGAAGACAAGGAAAAGAAACACAAAATCGAAATCAGAAACAGTGGCGACACGCTCCTCTACACCACCGAAAAAATGCTCAAAGAAAACGCCGACAAAATCTCCGGCGAAGACAAGGCCGCGCTCGAAACCGCGCTCGGCGAACTCCGCGCATCACTCGGCGGCGAAGACACCGCCGCCATCGAGGCCGCCATGCAGCGCGTCACGCAGGCATCCCACAAGCTCGCCGAAGCCATGTACGCCGCCGCATCCAAGCAGCAGCAGCCCGGCCCTGCCGAACAGCAGCCCAAAGACGGCGACGAAAAGAAATCCGCCGCCGACACCGTCGACGCCGATTTTACCGTGGTCGACGACGACAAAGACAAGAAGTAGGGCAACCATGGTGTCAGTCACAACCAGGGCAGATTCTGCAGTCATCTGGGACGCCCCCCGGCAGTTGTGGGGGGTGTCCCAATTTTGAAAGCGGTTCCAGTACGTTTTAATAGGAAAAAGTGGGACACCCCCCACAACTGCCGGGGGGCGTCCCAGATGTGGCGCAGTGTCCCAGATCCTTCGGTGACGCGTAATGCCCAAGCATATTGACTTATACGAAATTCTCGGCGTATCCCGCGACGCCTCCGACGACGAGATCCGCCGCGCATACCTCAAGCTCGCCCACAAATACCACCCCGACAAAACCGGCGGCGACAAGGTAGCCGAAAACAAGCTCAAAGAAATCAACGGCGCATACGACGTCCTCAAGAACCCCGAGAAACGAAAACAATACGACCGGTTTGGCTCGATGGGCGATCAGGCCGGGTTTGGCGGCGGGTTCAGCAGCGCGGGTTTTGGTGGGGCCGGGTTTGACAGCCCCTTCGACGATTTCTTCGACATGCTGTTCAGCCGCGGCGGCGGCGGGCGCGGCCGCTCTGCCGCCCGGCCCGGCAACGATCTCGAATACCGAACCGCCATTACGCTCGAAGAAGCCGCGTTCGGCGCCAAGCGCAAGCTCAAGTTCGCCCGCATGGAACTGTGCAACGAATGCGCCGGCTCGGGCGCCGCGCCCGGTTCGAAGCCCGAAACCTGCGCCACATGCCATGGCGCCGGCCAAGTCCGCATTGCGCAGGGATTCTTCAGCGTCACCCAAACCTGCCACCGGTGCCGCGGCGCAGGCCGAACCGTATCAAAACCCTGCCCACACTGTCACGGCGCCGGCCGCGTCCGCCTCTCGCGCGAAATCAACGTCGACATACCCGCCGGTATCGACAGCGGCATGCGCCTTCGAGTCGCCGGCGAAGGCGAGCCCGGCGAAAATGGCGGCCCCCGCGGCGACCTTCACGTTCTCGTCGAAGTCGAGCCCCACGACATCTTCGCACGCGACGGCACAGACATCATCTGCGAATTCCCCATCTCGTTCACCCAGGCCGCGGTCGGCGCAACCGTCCGCGTCCCCACGCTGCGCGGCGATGCCGACCTCAAGATCCCGCCCGGCACACAGTCCGGCACGCTGTTCCGTCTGCGCGGGATGGGCATGCCCGACCTCCGCGGCTACCGCCAGGGCGACCAGATAGTCAAAGTCGTCGTCGAAATTCCCGCAAAGCTCACCCGACGCCAGCGCGAACTACTCAAAGAGTTCGAGCAGGAAAATGACGCCAAGACCTACCCCCTCTACAGACGCTTCATGGACAAACTCAAAAAATACGGCGAAAAAGAGTAACGCCGGCTGTTCAAGCTATTCGTCCGCTCCGTCTGATCCGTCCGATCGGTCCGATCCGTCCGATCTAAGAGCCCCGGGCCCACTCCCGTGTTTTGCCATGCGGATCAGTCCCTAGGCATAATGGCGGCAGCGAAAAGAAGGAGACACGCCGCCATGTCCCACCTCACCGACCTCTACCGCAGCAAACTCATCTCGGCAGACGAAGCGGCCGCTATGGTCAAATCGGGCGACGTTGTCGACTACTACACTTGCTATGCCAGTTCGCAGTACTTCGATGCCGCGCTGGCCAAACGGGCCGGCGAACTCGAAAATGTGACGATCCGCAGCCAGTTGCGCATTGGCCCGCCCATGCAAGTGTTCGCCGCGGACCCGCTCGGCAAATCGTTCCGTCTCGACTCGATTTTCTTTGGGCCGCTCGAGCACCTCCTGCCCGCCCACTCGAGGAGCACGATTCCGGGCAGGCTGGGCCGCTACGAAAGCTTTTTCGAGCGCGGCGACATCCACTCCGATCTTGCCGCCTTCATGGTGTCGCCGCCGGATCCCGACGGCTACCTCCACTTCTACCCGTGCCCGGCGCTCGCCAAAGCCAACGTGCTTGCCACGAAATGTTTCATCGCCGAAATCAACGAGTCCTACTATCCGGTGCGGGGTTCAGAAGAGTGCCGCATCCACCTCTCCGAAGTGGATTACGTCCTCGAGGGTCATAACCCGCCCCCGCTCGATGTCCCGAGCCCGCCGCCCACCGATACCGAAACCCAAATCGCCGACTGGATTCTCGGCGAGATCATGGACGGCGCGTGCCTCCAAATCGGTTACGGCAGCGTGCCCATGGCCATCGCCAAACGCATCGCCGAATCGCCCCTGAAAGATCTCGGCATCCACACCGAAGTGTTCCCCGAAGGCATGATGCACATCTACAGGGCGGGCAAGATCACCGGCGCCAGGAAAGGTATCGACCGCGGAAAAATGATCGCCTGCATGCTCATCGGCACCCGCGAGCTGCTCGAGTTTGCCAGAGACTGCCCCGATCTCTATTTCCACTCGTCGAGTTACACCAATGACCCCGCCATCATGAGCCGGAACGACAACCTCATCACGGTCAACGCATTCCTCGAGGTCGACCTGCTCGGGCAAGTTAACGCCGAGTCCATCGGCCACAGGATGGTCTCCGGGCCCGGCGGCCAGCTCGATTTCGCCATCGGCGCCGACCTCTCGAACGGCGGCAAGGCCATCCTCTGCGGCCCATCCACCTACACCAAAAAGGGCGGCGGCGTCGGCTCCCGCATTGTTGCCACGCTCACCCCTGGCAGCGTCGTCACCACACCGCGGTCCTGCGTCCAATACGTCGCCACCGAATACGGCATCGTCAACCTCCGCGGCAAAAACCTCTGGGAACGCGCCCAACTCCTCATCGGCATCGCCCACCCCGACTTCCGAGAATACCTCATCCGCTCAGCCCAATCCATCGGCATCTGGAAATAAAACGTTGGGAAACCCCCCGGTTTTTGTGGGGGGTGTCCCAATTTTCCACCCATGCCCGCCCCCTGGTCGCGCTGTAGCGCGCGTTGTGAGGGGTGTCCCAAAGTTTGCTGCCTAAGTACACGTATCCGCAAATACGCTACCGTATTCGGGCCAATTTGGAGTGCGCAAGCTTGCCTGCGCTTTCATCATGGCCACCAGCTTGGAGACCAGCCTAACCCGCGCAAAAAGCGGCAGCACGTTGCCGCACTCCATAACGGTAGCGAACTTGTGAAACGGCGCCTACGGCAACGAAAGAGACGGTTAATCTTCGTACTTGTATGGTTCTTGCTGGGGCGGGCTGTCTTGAGTGGGTTCGGTGGAAGGCGCCTGTTCAGATTGTGGTTCATCTTGATCTGAATCTGAAGTGGTTTTGGTTTCGGGTTCGGTTTCGGGTTCCGGTTCGTCTTCGACGGCGGCGGTGACGGCACTGGCCAGTTTGTCGACGTATTCTTCGGGGTTGTAGCGGGACAACTGGTTGATTTCCCGCTTCACGGGGTTGAGTTCGTTGGCCATTTCTTTTTTGATGTCATCAACGTAGCCGCGGACGTCGCGGAATGCGCGCATGGCAATCTTGGCGAACTCGGGGAATTTCTCCGGCCCCATGACGATGAGCGCAATGACGGCAATGACGATGATCTCACCCACGCCAATGCTGCTGAACATAACGTACCTCTAAGGCGGCAAAAGTGCCGCCACCGTAAACAAGCTTTACGAAGCGCCCTCGGCCGCTTCGGCCTTCTGCCGCTTCCTCAGAATAAAAACAGACGCCCAGATGCTGAGTTCGTACATGAACGCCAGCGGGAGCAACATCGCTATCATGGAAAACGGGTCGGGCGGCGTAAACGCGGCCGAGCCTACCGCTATCAACACAATCGCCAAACGACGGTGCTTGCGCAGGGTCGCCGGCGAAAGCAGGTCGAGATACACCAGTATCATTACGACCATCGGGAATTGAAACGCTATCGCAAAACCCAGCATGCCTTTGAGAATAAGCGAGACGGTCTCGCTCATCCGAAACTGAACATCGACACCCTCCGGCACAAACGTAGACAGGTAAGGCATCACCATCGGTAAAACCGCAAAGTACGCCGTCGCAACTCCGAAGATGACAAAAACGGTCGAGCCTATCAACAGAAACCTCGCCACCTTCCGCTCCGACGGCGTCAACCCCGGAAAAATGAACGCGCAAAGCTGATAAACCACGATGGGCAGTGCCAGAACAAGGCCCGCATAAAACGCCAGCTTTAACTGCACCACAAATCCCTCCATGGGATTGAACGTCGTCCACGGCGATTTGACAGGCGTTTCTTGGGCTGGCTGCTGTGAGTCAGGTTTCACTTCGGGTTGTCCGGCAACGGGGGGTGTGGCATCCTGTTGGCCGGCCGGATTCACGACCGTGTCATTGACGATCAGCCCCTGTTTGGTGAGGGGACTCAGTGGGTATGCCACAACCTGGAAAATCTGTTCGCGGAAAATATAGCAGAGAATAAACCCGGCGAGAATGGCCACACACGAGCGGATAAGGCGGGTGCGCAACTCGCCGAGGTGTTGGGTAAACGTCATCCGTGCGTCGTTCTGAATCAACTGATAACCTCGCTGGGATTGGAGATCTCGCGCCGTCTCGCGCCAATTGCCGCATGCCATCGTGCACGTGCGCGGGCCGGACAGCCACTCGGGCGCGCGCACATCAGGCACAGCGACAACACGGCCCGCCGGCCCGCGGCGGGGCCGGCCGGCCCATCTTGCCGCCGCAACGAATTATACGCTAAGGCCGGGTAGCCCGTCAGGTTGGTTGGGTTGAACTGTGGCGGCGGCGGCGCCGGGTTCGGCAATAGCCGGTTTGGGGCCAATACCTTCGACGTATTCCTTGAGCGCCTTGCCCGGCTTGAATGTGGCAACGCACTTTTGGGAGATGCTGACTTCCTGGCCGGTGCGGGGGTTTCTTCCGATACGGGCATCGCGCTTCTTAACTTCAAAAACGCCAAAGTTCCTGATTTCGAGCCGCTGGCCTTCGGCCAGGCACTCGGTGATGGTATCGAGGGTTTTTTGAACGACCTCGGACACCTCGTTTTGGGTATACCCCAACCGCTCCGCCACCGAGATAACCAACTCTCGCTTTGTCACCGCGTTTCTCCTTTCCCCGCAAAGCGTCTGGGCCAGCGCAGCCTGGTTGCTGCCATTGGACTACCTGCTGAGAATTCCGAACTGCCTGAACGCGCCCAGATACATCTCCCGGATGGGCGGTATCAGGAACATTGCAGCCAAAATGCCGAGAATAACCAGTACGATCAGGAGGTTTTTCTTGGTGCCGGCCGACATTCCACCGCCCCCGCCTCCTCCGCCCCCGCTGGTATCCATCACGAACACTTTTTCGCCGGCTTCGGCGCGGGTGCGTTTGTCGTCGAGGACGCCGAGGGTTTCGTTGATTGAGATAAACGCGCGATGCCATTCGTTTTGCAGTTTCTTGATCGAGACCTCGGACTGGGCGTAGATGTTTTCGAGGCTTGTGGCGCCCGACACGATGTTCATCAGGTTGCCGTCGATCCCGTAATCGGCCTGGAGGGTGTCTCTCAGGACGCGGTGTTCACGCGCCAGCTTGCTTTTGATTTTGAGGAACTGGCTTTCGAGCTGGGCCTTGTTTGCGTCCGCTTTGGGATAGGCGCTGAGAATCTGGTTGAACAGGAGCCAGTCGTTCATGAATTCCCGGCATAACTCGACCCGCCGCTCCAACTGCGCGAGGGTTTTCAACTGTTTCTTACTAAGAGCCATGATAATAAGGATCTCCGTTTACGGACCACCCCATGAAGACGGTTTAATCTAGCATAAGGGATGGGCAATGTCAAACAACCAAACAACGGAAGTCTAACCGTTTTAAATGCTTAGATCACCGGCTGCAACGGGTTTGGCGAAGGCTTATGTTTGGACATGCTGGACGTAACGGACTAGCGGACGTGCGAGCGGGGCGGCATGGCCCTGGCGAGGCGAACTACTGAACAATACTGAAAACGGCTGTTGACAATCCGGCTGTTATGCCGGTGAGAGGTGCAACGCGTCAAAACAAAACACAATCGGAGTGACGCTTAATCCGTGGAGGAAAACGCTTTAACAGGTACGTGGGCGGAATGGGACGGAGCAGGCTGGGACGAGCCGGGTTGTGGATAACGTGTGGATAACTCAGCCGTTCTTGCCACAATAAAAGAACCGGCCCACCACGGAACAGGCGGGCCGGAAAAGTGGGTTCTAAAAAAGGCCGGCGTTTTTGCGGACGCGCAGGCGGAGGGCGTTCAGCTTGATGAACGCGCCCGCGTCGGCCTGCTGATAGGCGCCCTGATCCTCTTCGAAGGTCGAGATTTTTTCGTCGTACAGCGAGTTGGGCGAGCGTCGGCCGGCGACGTCGCAGTTGCCTTTGTAGAGTCGGACACGGGAGGTGCCGGTGACGTTTTCCTGGGACTTGCGCACGAGGTCCATCATCAAGTCCATTTCGGGCGAATACCAGAAGCCGTTGTAAATCAGTTGGGCGATTTTAGGGGACATCTGGTCGCGCATCAGCATGACTTCTCGATCCATGGTGATGGATTCGACGGCCCTGTGGGCCTTGTACAGGATGGTGCCGCCGGGGGTTTCATACACGCCGCGCGACTTCATACCGACGAACCGGTTCTCGACCATGTCGACGCGGCCAACGCCGTTGGCGCCGCCCAATTCGTTGAGGCGCTCGAGCAGGGTGGCCGGGGAGAGCCGTTTTCCGTCGACGGCGACGGGGGTTCCCTGTTCGAATTCCACCTCGACGTAGGTGGGCGTGTCAGGCGCGTTGCGCGGGTCTACGGACAGGACAAACATGTCTTCGGGCGGTTCGGCCCACGGGTCTTCGAGGATGCCGCCTTCAAACGAGATGTGAAGGAGGTTACGGTCGGATGAGTAGGGTTTCTTGACGGTAGTGGGGACGCTGATGCCGTGCTTGGCAGCGTACTCCATCATTTTTGTCCGGCTGGTAAGGTCCCACTGGGGGTCGCGCCAGGGGGCGATGACGCGGATGTTGGGCTCATGGGCGTAATAGGTGAGCTCGAACCGGACCTGGTCGTTTCCCTTGCCGGTGGCGCCGTGGGCGACGGCGTCGGCCTTTTCCTTGCGGTACACGCCGATCTGGGCCTTGGCGATCAGCGGCCGTGCCACGCTGGTGCCCAGCAGGTACGTGCCCTCGTAGATGGCGTTGGCTTTCATGGCCGGGAACACGAAATCGCGCGCGAATTCCTCGCGAAGATCTTCGGCGTAAACGGCGGACGCGCCGGTCTGGACGGCCTTTTTGCGGGCCGGCTCGGTTTCTTCGCCCTGGCCGACGTCGGCGATGAAGGCGATCACGTCGGCCTTGTATTTCTCCTGGAGCCACTTCAGGATTACGGACGTGTCCAATCCGCCCGAATACGCTAACACGATCTTTTTGACATCGGATCCCATGGAGAATCTCCTTTTCGAAAAACGGGGACTGCCACCTCTTTCGGCAGTTTGAAACAGGTGGCAGTACCCGCTTTTCGAACTACCGAAAGCAGCAACTATCTAGCTAGCCGATCAGGGTGAGCATTACGGCTTTTTGAACGTGCAGGCGGTTTTCCGCCTGGTCGAACACAATGGATTGGGGGCTGTCGATGACGCTGTCGGTCACTTCGCTGCCGCGGTGGGCCGGCAGGCAGTGCATGAAGAGCGCGCCTTTTTTTGCGAACGACATCAGGCGGCCGTTTACCTGGTAGGGGGCAAAGATTTTTTCGCGTTCGGCGACCTCGGCTTCCTGCCCCATGCTGGCCCAGACGTCGGTGTAAACGGCGTCGGCGCCGGCGACGCCGGCCTCGATGTCGTGGGTAGTCTGGATCCGGCCGCCGCCGTGTTTTTGGGCAAACTCGATTATTTCGGGGCAGGGCTCATACCCTTCCGGGCAGACGAGCGTCAACTGCATGGGCATCCGCGCCGCGAAATGCACCCACGACGCGAACACGTTGTTGCCGTCGCCGACGAACGCCAGCTTGAGGCCGTCGAACCCGCCTTTGTGCATGCGAAGCGCCTGGGCGTCTGCGAGGATTTGGCAGGGGTGCTCCTTGTCGGTAAGGGCATTGATAACGGGCACGGACGCGTTGTCGGCCAAGGCCACGATCGAGGCGTGGCTGAACGTTCTGGCAACGATGCCGTCGTTCCACCGTTCGAGGTTGCGGGCGACGTCCGGTACGGACTCGCGCTCGCCCAGCCGGGTCTGGTAGAAAATGCCGTAGCCGCCAAGCTGGAAGATGCCGATCTCGAACGTGACACGCGTGCGAAGGCTGGGCTTCTCGAAGATGAGCGCGATGGTTTTGCCCTCGAGCGGCCGGTAGGCGATGCCCTCGTCGCGCTTGCGCTTGAGTTCGTCGGCGAGATCGATCAGGCCAAGGAGTTCATCCGCGGAAAGGTCGGCCAGGGAAAGAAAGTCTTTATTCATGCCGCCTCTCCCAGGATGCCGTCGAGCAAGTCGACGACGCGGTCCACTTCGGCCTGCGTCACGATCAGCGGAGGCAGGAACCGCAAGACGTTTGGCCCGGCCGGGCCGCAGATGATGCCGGCATCGAGCAGTTTGCCAATGACGGGCGCAACCGGATCCTTCATTTCAATGCCCACCATGAGGCCTTTGCCTCTGATTTCGACAATCTGCGCGTGTTTTTTCGCCAGTTTGTGAAGGCGGCTGAAGAAATGGTCACCCGTTTTCGCCGCCGTTTCGACGAAACCGGGGCGTGTCAGGACTTTCATGGTGGCCACGGCGGCCGCCGAGCTTAACGAGTTGCCGCCGAACGTGCAGGCGTGCGACCCGGGGCTGAAACCGCTCGAGACTTCGTCCGTGCAGCCCATCGCGCCAATCGGGACGCCGTTGCCCAGCCCTTTTGCGAGCGTCATGATGTCCGGCGTGACGCCGTAGTGCTCATGGGCGAACAGTTTGCCGGTTCTGCCGAGGCCCGTCTGGACTTCGTCGAAGATAAGCAGGACGTTTTTCTTTGTGCAAAGTTCGCGGACCTGCTTCAGGTAATCGTCGGAGGGAACGCGGACGCCGCCTTCGCCCTGGATGGGTTCGAGGATCACGGTCCCGACCTCCGGGGTGATCAGGGACTCGAGAGCGGCGAGATCGTTGAACTCGACGTAAAGGATCCCCGGCAGCAGGGGCTCGAAACCCTGGTGATACTTCGGCTGGCCGGTGGCGGTGATGGTGGCGATGGTCCTGCCGTGGAACGACTGGTTGGCGGAGATAATGACCGGCTTGGGCTGGCCCTTCTGCACCCAGTACCGGCGCGCAATTTTGAACGCGGCCTCGTTGGCCTCGGCGCCGCCGTTGCAGAAAAACCACTTGTCGGCGAATGAGTTCTTGCACAGGAGCGCGGCGAGCTCGACCTGCGGCTCGATGTAGTAGAGGTTGGAAACGTGGACAAGCGTGCGCGCCTGCTTGCAGACCGCCTCGGTCACTTCCGGGTGGCAATGGCCCAGGTTGGTGACGGCGATGCCCGCGAAGAAATCCACGTATTCGCGGCCTTCGGCGTCCCACAGTTTGGTGCCTTCCCCGCGGACAATAGCGAGTTTCCGGTCGCCGTAGGTATTGATGATGCACTGATTGTTTAGCGCCTTAATCTCGTCGGTATTCATAGTGGCCGTTTCTCCTTACGCCTACGACAACCTTTGATAATCATTACGTTTTAATGCGCACCTGGAGCGTGTTCAGTCGGCGCCGGCCGCCTTTTTCACGGGTTTAGACCCGGCTTTGGATTCGGACTTGGATTCCGACCTGGATTCCGACTTGGATTCCGACTTGGCCTCGGTTTTGGTTTCAGACTTCGATTCGGAACTGCCGGCGGCGCCGGACTTGGTGTTTCTTCTGTAATCGGTCTCGTAGAAACCCGACCCTTTGAAGATGATTCCGGCGCCCGTGCCGATCATTCTGCGGCACGAGGCGCCGCATTTGGGGCACACGATCCGGCGTTTCGCCGACATGGCGTGAAAAACATCCAGCGAGTGCGAACACTTCGTGCACTTGTACGTGTAGGTTGGCATCAAGTCTCCTTTGAACCAGACAAAAAAACCGTTCCCAGCGCATCTTGAGGTTTTTCCAGGCGTGCCGGCGAAAACGGCGGCCAACCGACGCTACGTCGGCGTCATCGCGCTGAGGAATTTGCTAATCTACCACCAATCGATCTAGATTTCAAAATCCGCGCGGGTTACGTGCCCGCGGTTATTGACAGGATTTCTTCAGCTTCCCAGAGGATTGCTTGCAGCATGCACAGGACAGCCCACGTGGGACCCGATTTTGGCCCCGTATGTCGCTTTTGTCCCTTGCCGGCTTTCCCTGCCTGGTTTCCTTTATCCTTTTCACCCCAAACCCCAGACCCCAAACCCCAAACCCCGTCTGCGCCATGCCCGATTTAACCTACAGCCTCAACGAACTCAGCGTCAGGCAATTGCAGGCCGGCGTGGCCATTGGGATTGCCGTGGGAACCCTGTACTGCTTCCTGGGCTACAGGGTGCTGCGGTTCGTGATCGGCATGACCGGCTTCATCCTGGCGGGTTCGTTCGCGGCGGTACTGGTGGGCCTGATCACCCACGGTAAGCTGCTTTTCATGCTGCTGGCCGGAGTGGGAGGGGGCATAGCCGGGGCTTTCGCCTTATTCTTCTTATACAAAACCGGCGTTTTCTTCCTCGGACTGCTAGGCGGGGCGGTCGCCGCGGGCATGATACTGGCGGGACGGCCAGAAGACTGGGCGTCGTCCGTAATCGTGGGCGCGGCCATTCTTGGAGGGTTGAGTGCGCTGCTGTTCGAGCGCCTGATCGTGACATTCGCCACCAGCATCATCGGCGCGTGGATCACCGTCCATGGCGTGGCCATTTTCGTGCTCGCCGGCGGCAGCCCGAACGCCCTGCGAGGCTCGCTCCGAGACGAACAGACGCAGACAATCCTTTTGGCGGTTTGGGCCGTTGTTGCGGCCGCGGGGGTCGCCACACAATATGCGACGCACAAATCGGCCGCGCAGCGCAAGAACTAACTTACAGGAGCAGGAGTTTGCATGGGCGTGTTAGCCGACATTCCGGGCCTCGGCCCGATCACGACTGAATCGGGCTGCGTGGCGCTGGAGGCGTGCAGCGACGGCCGTTTTACCGTTGGCCGCGACGGGGTGGTGTCGATTACGGCGACCGGCGACCGGAAAGTCGAGTTTATCGCGTTCAAGTCGCGGGCGCTGGCGTATGTGAAGTCGGCGCTCGGGTATCCGGCTTACTACCCGGTGCATCCCGCGCGGATCGAGCGGCCGGTGCGCGCGGTCCTTATGGATCTCGATGGGACCAGCGTGCGCAGCGAAAACTTCTGGGTGTGGCTCATCCAGCTTTCGATCGCCAGCCTGCTCGGCAACCCGCGGTTCGAACTCGAAGAGGCGGACCTGCCGTACGTGTCGGGGCACAGCGTTTCCGAGCACCTGCAATACGGCATCGGCAAATACTGCCCCGACAAAAGCGTCGAGGAGGCGCGCCGGTACTATTTCGAACATACGGCGAGAGAAATGAAAGCGGTGCTCGACGGGCGGGGGAAAGAAGGCGCGTTTACGCCCACACCCGGGCTGAAGGAGTTTTTGCTGGCACTGAAAGGGATGGACATCCGCATCGGGCTCGTCACGTCGGGCTTATACGAGAAGGCGTGGCCGGAGATTTTGGCGGCGTTCCAGACGCTCGGGCTCGGCGACCCGGCGGCTTTTTACGATGCCGCGATTACGGCGGGATTTCCGCTGCGGCGCGGCAGCGTCGGCACGCTCGGCGAACTTTCGCCGAAACCCCATCCGTGGCTGTACGCGGAAACGTGCCGGGTGGGACTCGGCATCCCGTTCGAAGAGCGCAACCGGGTGCTCGGGATCGAAGACAGCGCCGCGGGCATCTGCGCCATCCGGCTGGCCGGGTTTCCCGCGATCGGTTTTGCGGGCGGCAACATCATCGAAGGCGGAACCCGGGAACTGTGCCACCACTACTGCGAGAATCTCGATCACGTGCTTAAAATAATCAAAACGAAAAACGGGGACTGACTTGCCTTTTTTGGTGGTTTGAAAAAGGTGTGTCTGTCCCCGCTTTTCGCGGCCTTGGCGTTCATTCCGCCGCTTTCATCTATTGCGTCCTCGGAATAAACCTGCCCGTTCCTTATGTTCTTCCTTCGGTGCCCTTTTTCAGGTTCAGGGAGGAAGCCTTTATGCGGACCCGTGGATTTACCCTGGTCGAACTGCTGGTCGTTGTGGCGGTGATAGGCCTGCTTGCAGGCATCTTGTTGCCGGCGCTGGTGCGGGCCCGGGAAGCGGCGCGGCGGTCTTCATGCGCGAACAACCTCAAGCAAGTCGGGCTGGCGGTAAAAATGTACGCGGCCGAATCGCGGGGCGCCCTGTTCCCGAGCGTCAAACGCTGGACTACGGTGACGACCCCCTGCGACACCTACAACGGCGGGTTGCAGGGTGCGGATTTCTTTTTCGACGTGCCGTCGATGTATCCCGAATACCTCTCGGATCTTAACGTGCTGGTTTGCCCGTCGGATCCCGACGCGGACAAAGTGGGGCAGGGCATCTGGAACCTCGACGGGCGGCCCGACCAGCCCTACGACGCCTGCCGGGTGGGGTCGATGTCGTATATCTACGTTGCGTGGGCGTTTTGCGGGGAGCGCGATTACATCCTGGCGGGCAGGTCGGAGAATGATGTGGATTCCGATTTCGGCGTCAACATCTCCATGGCTTTCGTTGGCGCGCTGCTGGACAAATTGATCGCGGCCGGCAATGGCGATCTCGACGTATACGACGAAAACCTCACTTATAACCACGAGGACTACGGTGAAACCACCGTTTACAGGCTGCGCGAAGGCATCGAGCGGTTTCTCATCACGGACATCAACAACCCCGCGTTGGGCGCGATGGCGCAGAGCGAGATCGGCTATTACTGCGACGTCGCCGCGCCGAACGTCGAGCGGTTTAATCACGTGCCCGGAGGCGGAAACCTGCTGTTCATGGACGGCCACACGGAGTTCAGGACGTACCCGGGCGCGTGGCCGTACAGCCGGGCGTGGATGCGGGTGGTCGAAGCCTCGGGGGCCAAGTAGGCGCCGGCTCTCAGCCGCGTTTTCCAACCCGCGCCGTCCCCGCCGCTTCACCGCATGATGCCACGCCACACGCGCGCACGGGCAGCACCAGGTCATGGTGCTGCGAAATACCCGCAATGGCCACGGCAACCTTTTCTCTGTATGGTGCATTACATCCCGAAGAGGTGATAAGCTTTTCTCATGAACGCCCGGCAGACTCCATCAGGCACTCCCGCGGAAGAAACGCGCCCTTGGCGTCGGCGCGGGTGCGGCGGCCTGTTTTTTTGTTTCCTGGTTGTAGCGGCGGTCTTGTGGGGCGGCGCACTCGGCGCGTTTACCTGGATCCTCAGCGACGCCAAAGCCACGATCAGCGCCCTCGAAAATTTCCGGCCCAAGATCGGCAGCCGGGTCTACTCGGCCGACGGCGAGCTTCTCGGTGAATTCGCCGGCGACGAGCACCGCCAGCTCGTCAGCCTCAACGAAATCCCCCTCCACGTCCAGAAAGCCTTCCTCGCCACCGAAGACCACACCTTCTACGAGCACAAGGGCGTCCGGCCCGACGCCATCGTCAACGCCCTCATCTACACCCTCCAAACCGGCAGGACCCGCGGCGGAAGCACGATCAGCCAGCAGGTTGTCCGAAACATCGAGCCCCTCGCCGTCGGCCAGGAACGAACGGTGAAGCGTAAAATCCGCGAAGCCATCATCGCGTTTCAGGTCGAGAAAGATTTCACCAAGGACGAGATCCTCGAACTGTATCTCAACCAGAGTTTTCTCGGCGTCAGCGCTCACGGCGTTCAAGCGGCCGCGCGCCAATACTTCGCCAAGGACTGCTGGGACCTCACCCTCGCCGAAGGCGCCATGCTCGCCGGCCTGATGCGCGCGCCAAACGTACTCCAGCCGTTCCGCAACCCCGAAGGCGCACGCGAGCGGCGCGACATCGTGCTCGGGCAGATGCTCGAAAAAGGCTTCATTACCCAGCAGGAGCACGACGCCGCGGCCGCCGAGTCGCTTGACGAGTCGGTGGTGACGCCCGACGAGCGCGCCCAAGTCGCCGCACAGGGCAGGCAGGTCTGGGCGCCAAACAAGTTTCAGGCCCCGTATTTTGTCGAAGAAATCCGCAAGTACATTCAGGAACAGCGCGAGCGCCAGGAAATCTTCGAGGGCGGGCTCGAAATCCATACCACCATCGACATGCGCCTGCAGCGGGCTGCCGAGGAAACCCTCGCCAAAGCGCTCGCCGAGTTCGACAAGAAAAAACTCGCCGCTCTAAAACGCCGCGGAGCCGAAAACGAATTCGTGCCCGTCACGGGCGCGCTCGTCTGCCTGGACAACCGGCCCGGCTACAGAGGGTTCATCCGCGCCTTGGTCGGCGGCAGGGATTTCGAAACCGAGAAATACAACTGCGCCACACAGGCCCGCCGCCAACCCGGCTCCAGCGTCAAACCGTTCGTGTGGTCCGTCGCCATCGCCAACGGCATGACGCCGTCGAGCATCGAAATCGACGAACCCTACATCCGTGTCGACCGATGGGGCAACCGGTGGGCGCCAAAAAATTTCAGCGCAACATTCGAAGGCCCCGTCTCGCTGCGCAGGGCGCTCGAAAAATCCATTAACATCATCTCCATAAAGCTCACCGAACGGTTTGGCCCGTCGCTGGTGCGGGCGTGCCTCGAGCGGGCCGGGATACGAACCCCGTTCGACCCCGGCGCCGGCCTTACCATTGCGCTCGGCTCGCCCGTCGTCACCGTCCTCGACCACTGCACCGCGTTCTCCACGTTTGCCAACCTCGGCAAACGCTACGACCCCGTCATGATCACCGAAATCAAAAACCGCGACGGCATCACCCTCCACGATTCCAGAAAGTACGCGGAATCGCCACCCGTCGACGTCATGCGGCCCAACGTCGCCTATGTCCTCACCCACATGTTGGAAGGCGTCGCGAGGTGGGGCACCGGCGCCCGCGCCTACGGCAACCTCAAGCGGCCCTGCGCCGGGAAAACCGGAACCAGCAACGACGCTCGAGACGTCTGGTACTGCGGCTTTACGCCCTACTACACCTGCCTGGTCTGGATCGGCTACAAAGACAACAGGCCGCTCGGCGAGGGGCGCGACTATACCGGCGGCAGGCTCGCCTGCCCCGTCTGGGCCGAATTCATGAAAAAAGCCGAGGAAGGACTGCCGGTCAAGGAATTTGAAGTGCCTGAAGGCGTGGTCTTCTACGACGTGGACAGACTCACCGGATATCGCGGCGGTAATTTCCCGGAGGCCTTCATCAAAGGCTCAGCCCCACCGTACTACGTCCCGGCCCCCCCTCTGGCCGCCGAGCCCACCGAAGAGTTCAACATCCAACTCCTCGAAACCCTCTAAGCTATTTATAGGTCCTCTCGGCCCCATCCGCGCGGCGCACACCCCAGCAAGCTACCATCGCTACCAACAACTCAGGTATAATCACTAAATGCGCCGACGCGGCCCCGCCTGACGCGGCACTCAACCAACACGGGCCTGTAGCTCAGTGGTTAGAGCAGGTGACTCATAATCACTTGGTCGTAGGTTCGACTCCTACCAGGCCCACCAACTACTTTTCTTGCCCCCTGTTGCCCAGCCCCATCTTTATTGGTCAAAACGCAATCGGTGCGCTTTGTTCCGCTGTTATGCTTAATGGTGGTTATATTGCCTTCCACCCCCTCAAATTGACGTGCATTGTCTGATTCTGGGGTAACCGTTGGGGTAACGGGAGTTCCCCCGTCCGCGCAAAAGTCTACTTCGTCTTGCTTTACAGAATCTGTTAAACGGACTTTTGATCCGGTGGCCGCGGGTTCGAGTCCCGCCCCCGCTACCCTCTTTCCTGCTACACAAGTTCTGGCCATTCCCCCGCCACCGCACACCGGAATAACTCCGCGTATTGTTCGGCGATAAACGGAACGGGATTGCCGCCCGCTGAGGGGTCGGCAACCGCCATCGCACCGATACGGTCCTTTTCTTCGGCGTTTAACCTCATGCCGGCCAACGTGTGCGGGATCCCGATTTCCTCGCGCAATGCCAGCACCCAATCGGTGAGGCCGTCAAGGCTGGCGTCTAACTCGAGGCAATTCGCCAGATACGCGGCGTCCTCCGCAATGGCTGCGGCATTGGCCTTAAGCACGTAAGGCATCAGCACGGCGTTAAGCAGGCCATGGTGCGCGTTGTAGACCGCGCCCAGCGAATGGGCAAGGGCATGCATCGCACCGAGGCCTTTCTGGAAGGCCGCCGCGCCCGCTTGTGAGGCGGCCATCATGTGAGATCGCGCTTCGATGTTCGCTCCGTCCTGTACCGCAGTGGGCAGCCACTCTTTCACCAGGCGGCAGCCTTCCACGGCGATGCCCCGCGCCATGGGGTGATAGAAGGGTGCGAAGAAGGCTTCGATAGAATGCGATAAAGCGTCCATACCGACGGCCGCCGTAACAGGTGCGGGCAAGCCCACGGTCAACTCGGGATCGGACAGGGCGACCGCGGGCAGAAAACGCGGATGGAAGATGATCTTCTTGACGCAGCTTGCGGTATCCGTGATGACGCTGACGCGGCCAACCTCAGAGCCGGTGCCCGAGGTGGTGGGTACGGCGATGACCGGGCATAGCCCGTCGGTAATCGCGCGCAGCCAGTTGTCGCCGACATCTTCAAAATCCCAGAGTGGGCGCGTCTGGTTGGCCATGAACGCGACGGCTTTCCCCGCGTCCAGGGCGCTGCCGCCGCCAAAAGCGATGACGCCATCGTGGTTGCCTGCCTTGAAAGCCAGCACGCCGCCTTCCACATTCTCGCCGGTGGGATTGCCGTTGACATGGCTGTAGACTACGCAATCAAGCCCCGCGGCAGTACAAGCCGCCGCGGCTTCCGCGATCATCGGCAGCCGGGCGAGGCCTTCATCAGTGACCAGTAAAGGGCGTTTCATACCGAGTTCACGGCACGTGCCGGGGAGTTCTGTGATACGCCCCGCCCCAAAACGGATCGTGGTGGGATAATTCCAGTTTCCGGACAAGCGGCTCATAGTAGGCTCCTAGTGTAGTGAGTCACAATTGAAGCAACTTATGAACAAATCAAAAAGAAGCGAAAAACGGGGACTGACACCCTTTTTCCCCGGCAGTTGGGGGAAAAAGGGTGTCTGTCCCCGCTTTTCCCCGCTTTTCGCGGCCAGAGGATAACATACAATCAGCATGATTCACTTCACTAGTCAACGTTGGTTCGATAATGAAATGATTTCGCTTGGGTGAGTTGTTGATAGCCCAGAATAGAAAGCGATACGCCCCGCCCCGTGTTTTTCACGCCTGTCCAGGCCAATTCGGGATCCAGGTAATCGGAACGGTTCAAGAATACGGTGCCGGTTTCAATGCGGTCACCCAATAGCAAGGCTTCCTCTACATTCGTACTCCAAATGCTTGCGGTCAGGCCGAGGTCGCTATCATTCATCAGTTGGATAGCTTCGTCGTCGTCCTTGACCTTCATGATGCCCATCACGGGACCGAAACTCTCTTCACGCATCAGCCGCATCGAGTGATCCACGTCCACCACAACCTGTGGGGCGAGATACGGCGTACCCTCCTTATTCGCGGCAAACCCATTAGGATCCACCAGGGATTTCGCGCCGGCGTTCACGGCTTCCGCGATCTGGCCGCGCACGAATTCCGCGGCGGAAGTACGCACCAGGGGCCCCAGGTTCGTTTCGGGATCGAGGGGGTTGCCGAGTTTGTATTGTTTGGTCAGGTCGACCACGCCGTCCACAAAATCCTGATAGACGGATTCGTGGACATAAACGCGCTCGATACCGCAACAGCTCTGGCCAGAGTTGAAAAACGCGCCATCCACGACATTCGCTATGGCATGATCAAGCTTGACATCGCTGCGGACATAGGCCGGGTCTTTACCACCGAGTTCCAGTCCTACCGGGATGAAGCGCCCCGCGGCTGCCTCTTCAATCTGAGTGCCGCCGGAAACGGATCCCGTAAAAGCCACACCGTTAATCAGTGGCGATTTAATGACCATGGCGGTTTGTTCGCGCGAGAGATGCAGGAATTGAAACAAACCCTCGGGCAATCCAGCCTCGATCCCCGCCTCGACCATGCGCTCTCCGCACAAGGGCGTCTGATGGGAATGCTTGAGCAGGACGGCATTCCCCGCCATCAGGGCGGGTACGATGCTGTTCACAGCCGTGAGCAGCGGATAGTTCCAGGGGGCTATGGTGAGCAGGGTGCCGATCGGATTCTTGCGGATAAAGCGCGTGAACCCTTCCTTTTTAGGAAGCTGGATATCGGCCAAGGCCTTGTTGGCCAAGGCCATCATGCAGCGCGCACGCTCCTCGAAACCGCGCACTTCCCCGGGCCCATACTGGACGGGGCGGCCCATCTGCCAGGCAAGTTCTTCGGCAATCTGGTCCTTCTTGGCGCAGAAGGCATCTACCATTTTTCCGCATAAGGCCGCGCGTTCGTCCAACGAGGCAGCCTTCCACTCCAACGACGCCTGTCTTGCGGAAGTCAGAGCCTTTTCGATCAGGGCCGCATCCGCATAGGGCCGTTCCACATAAACAGAACCATCCACCGGCGTAATGCACTTGAGCTTAGGCATAATGACTCACTCCTGAGGCGATTGAAAACTCTCATGACAATGATCGTAAAGCCTACACTATGTATTTGCCTGGTAACAATCTTTTTTGCGCATTCATGTTGGACGAAGGTTCTTATCGTGTGTCTAAGATGTTATGATGATTTTTCCTTGTAACAACCGCGAAGAAACATCATGACAAACGAAACTCTTACGTCAACGGCTCCTGAAGACCGTGTCCGCCTGAGATACTGGCGCTACCGGATTTTTGCGGCGACCTGGCTGTGCTACGCAGGCCTCTATTTTTGCCGCAAGCCCTTCTATGTTGCCAAGGCTGATATCGCTACTGCCTTCGGTTGGGACGCCTCGTTGCTGGGTTTCCTGGGAACGATTTATCTTATCACCTATACGCTGGGGCAATTCATCGCCGGCGTTGCGGGGACAGTTTGGGGGCCGCGTCTGGTCTTGCTGGTGGGGATGGGCGGTTCCGTGTTGTCCAATATGGTCTTTGGTTTCTCGGATTCCGCGATTACGTTTGGCATTTTTATGGGCTTGAATGGCTTGGCGCAATCCGTGGGCTGGGGGAATACCGTTGGCTCGATGGCCACGTGGTTCCGCAAAGACGAACGCGGCCGGGTGATGGGATTCTGGGCCACCTGTTACCAGTTTGGCGGCGTTTTTGGTTCCGGGCTGGCCGCATTGGTCCTGGGGGTTGCGGGCTTCCAGTACAGCTTCTTCACGGGATCGATGGTCTTATTTGCGGTTATGATCTTCTTTGTCTTTAACCACCATAACAAGCCCGAAGACGTGGGGCTCTCTTTTCCGAGCGGGGAAGAAGATCCGCCCGCGGTTGCGCAGGGCACCAGTGCGGCAAGAGGCGCGTTCCAACGATTGGGCTGGGATCGCAAAGTGGTCGCCACGATTCTCATCGTGGGCACGTTCTACTTTTTCGTAAAGTTTATACGCTACGCGCTCTGGTCCTGGGTGCCTTTTTTGCTTGCCAAGAATTATGGCTTGGACAGCGATAACGCCGGGTACATGTCGACCCTGTTCGACATTTTCGGCATTGCCGGAGTGATTGCAGCGGGATATCTCTCCGATAAGTACGCCCGCAGCCGGCGTACCGGCGTGAGTATTCTTTTTCTCGTGGGTATGTTTGTTGCCTGTTGGATGCTCTATAGCATGGGGCAAAACAATCTCTTGATTTTCGGGATTGCCATCTCCGCGATTGGCTTCTTCTTGTATGGCCCCGATGCACTGATGACGGGCGCCGCCGCACAGGATATCGGCAATGCGCGCGGCGCCACGCTTTCCGCGGCCATCATCAACGGGATGGGCGCCTGCGGCTCGGTAGTGCAGGAATTCGTCATTGGCGACATGTACGACAAGAGCCACGGCAACATCGGCCCGATCTTCATGCTGCTCGTGGGTTCCGCCGCCGCCGCAGTTGTTTGCCTGGCCGCCGTTCGTTTCACGAAGGTATCGGACGTGTAAGTTCCAACTCTGACAACTCGTCCTGCCTGCCGAGGATTCGGAGGTAGAAGACCAGTTCACTATCCACACCTTCCCGCTCCACAACGGCATTGTCGTTTATTCAAAAGGCAACAACCACGTCGTCGATGCCGTGCGATCTGTGTTACTGTCCCACGAGCAGGGGAAGCTCGATCAGGCGGGAGAAGAAGTAGTCTCGCTCAAGCCGGTTTTCACCGATCCTGTGTTTGTGTGAATTACGTCGTCCGTCGCCACCCCCGGTCAGGAGACCACATAACCGCGGGCGGCGTTGCGGCAGCAATTCCAGTGACAATCGGCATGAGAAAACCGCGAATAGCTGCCACGATCTCCGTCAGGTCAGGAAAGGATTCCTGTTTCCGTTGCCTGCGGACAAAGCCTTGCCATTGACGCCGCTTCAATTCGTTTGAGGAGAACTCATCGGTAAGGCCAATCGGTTCGGTCTCGGGCAAAGCGGTCTGTCTCTTGGCAAAAGTTTGCCGGATCGCTTCCCGCAACACTGCTCCCTCGATGGTGAAGCTCTGGCTCAGCATCCAGATGTCGAAGTAGTCCTTCATACGGCTGTTGGCCATGCCGAGCAGGACCATTGCATTGAACTTCTCGGCAATCACCGTTTCCGGGCAGTACGAACGGATGACAGGTCCATGCTCGGCGAGCAGTGCCGGGAACTCGGAAGGCTGGGGATCTGGTACGATCTGGTCCCCAAAGCCCACATCCACTTGCAGCCGTATGGGCATCGTGCCGAGGACTACCCGAACAACCACCCTTACCCCGTCATAAACCGATTCTTCTCGAATAGGTGTGGCCGTTATGCTTTCCTTGTCGAAAGTGAGTCCATCGTCCGCAATCTCGACTTCGCAAATCTGCCGGAAGACTCGAGACAGGTTTGCCGGGTCAGGGTTGCCGAATCCCAACAAGTCGAGGTCCATGGTTGTGCGCTTGTCATCAAGATTCCAGGAAATGTACAGCATTGCGCCCTTGAGGACAAACCGATCTCGATGCTCGCTTGCAACCAATCGAGCGAGAAAACGTTCAACGGCATATCGGATCGTCAACGCCTGAAAATTTCTGCCGGTCGACCTCGCCAGATTCAAGAGGCGGGCTCGAACCGATGCGCTCATGTTCTTTACCGGCTCCTTCATTGCACAAGCATCTCCACGTAGGGTTGTATGATGCTTTGCACGCGGCAAACCTTGGCCGCTTTCCAGAGTTCGTCCATGGTGAAGCGCTTTGCCCGCCATCCCTCCTTAAGGGCTTCTGTTGCGACGTCCAGCCCTATCTTGTTCCGATACTTGAAGCAGTCGGCAACGGTCTTGGCGGGTGCATAGATGCTAACTTCCGTGCCTTCAATCCGATGCTTCTCGATACCATACGAGAATGCCACTCCCGTGCCGTAAACGAACCGAATGGGGAACTCCTTGTTCGGCGTCATCTTTCTATCCGGCCGCATCATCCAGGTTTCGTAAGGCATCTGGGTTCCGATTCCATGAAAGAAAAGCGCGGAGGTTAGGCAGATCACCCCGCCGGGATATCGCTTGGCCGCCTCAGCGAGGGAGTGATTCCCGCCGATTTCCGCATCGGGAAGCGCATAGATTCCTCTGCCCACCCGGACAATCTCGCCTCGCGCTGCCATGCGGCGGAGCGTGGACCTCGGATCGGCGGCATCTTGCACATCACCCGCGCGGAACACGGACTGGTTCCGTGCTGCTTCCAGAACCTTTTCTCTTGTCGTCTTCATCTTCATTTGGCTCATCTCTGAGAATACGGCGCACAATCTTCTCTAGAGTGAGCCATACTCTGACAGGCCTTGTCAAGTCACTCTTCCGGGGGATCGCAACCGGGTCCGTGACCCCGTCGTCACGGATCCGCTGTTCGCGTGATAAGAACCAAACTTGATCAACCGGCCTTCGTGGTGTATAATTTACAGGAAGTAGTCATATTGTGACTGTTTCTGATAAGGATATGGCCATGAACCGGCTTACCGAGCGCTTTTTTCAAGCGCCTTCCTGCATCTTCTCTCAAGCGGAGGTGGCCGTCGCCCTGGATGTTTCGCCCTTCAGCCGCCATGCTCTGTTGAAGCGTGCGTTGGCCAAAGGGGAAATCCTCGGTATTCGGCGGGGACTGTATTGTCTGGCGCCCCGGTATCAGAAGAAGCCGGTGAGCGTTTTTGCCGCCGCCCAGCGCATCTACGGGCCGAGCTACGTCAGTATGGAATCCGCGTTGAGCTACCACGGCTGGATTCCCGAAGCGGTGCATGCCTGCACCTGCGCCAGCTACGGGAACGCCCGGGAGTTCCACTCGCCGCTGGGCCTCTTCGTGTACCGGCGCGTACCGCAACGGGTTTTCTACGCCGAAGTCGAGCGAATCCGCGACCCGTCCGGCAATGTGTTCCTCATGGCCTCACCGGTCAAGGCGCTGGCGGATTACGTCTACGCGCATAAGCCGGAGTGGAAGGAAATCGGCGACGCTGCAGAGAGCCTGCGCATCGAGCCCGAGGACCTGACCTCGGTTTCCAGCGCGCAGATCGAGGAACTGTCCAACAACTATTCCAACCGCCGGGTGCGGCGTCTTCTGGCGTCCTGGAAGGAGGGACTCAGCGCATGAGCGTGCAAATGGTTCAACAACGCCTCGAGGCTTACCAATGCCGGACGGCGCTCGAGGAGGAGCATGCCGTTCGCGAAATTACCCAGGAAATCGTGCTCGCCGCCTTGGGACGGGGCGAGTTCTTCAAGCAGGCGTTGTTTCAGGGCGGCACGTGCTTGCGCATTTTCCACGGCCTGAGCCGCTTCTCCGAGGATCTGGACTTTATTCTCCGCGAACCGAATCCGGACTTCCGGCTGCGCGAACACATTCAGCACCTCACGGACGAACTGTCGGCCTTCGGTTACCAGATCGAGATCACGGACCGCGCCAACGTGGAAACGGCGGTCCAGACCGCCTTTCTCAAGGACAGTTCACTCGGAAGACTTATCGAACTCCGCCAAGCGGACCGAAGCGGGCCGCTCCGGAAGATTCGCATCAAACTGGAAGTGGACACCAACCCGCCGGCAGGCAGCGGCGCCGCTCTCGAATACGTGGATTTTCCGTTCGTCTCCGCCGTGGCGACACAGGACATGCCCAGCCTCTTCGCCGGGAAGATGCACGCGCTGCTGTGCCGAAAACAAGTCAAGGGCCGCGACTGGTACGATTTCATTTGGTACACCGGCAGGCGAATTGGCGTCAACGAAACCTTCCTGAGTGCCGCCATTGAACAGCTTGGACCGTGGCAAGGACAAAGCGTCGCGGCAGACAAGGCGTGGATGCTGAAAGCCCTTGAAGGCAAGATCGCCGCCATAGATTGGAAACAGGCGGCTAACGATGCGCGGCCTTTCGTCCGCGCCAACGAGCACCCTTCCCTCGCCTTGTGGAGCCAAGACCTCTTCCTGCGCCAACTCCATAAATGGGCCGACGCAAGCGCGTAAGTCGCAAGAAACTCGTTCCGCCTGCCGAAGATTCCGAGGTCGAAGACCAGTTCACAACCCACACGTACACGCTCCACAACGGCATCGTCGTCTACTCAAAAGGCAACGACCACGTCGTCGACGCCGTCCGCTGCACATTGCTCGCGCGCGAGCAGGGTAAGCTCGACCAGGCGGGGGAAGAAACAGTATCGCTCACACCGCTGGTAACGGAGCCTATTTTTCTTTAAACTCTTCTTGCTAATACTGCTGTCTCTTACCGACTATTGCGCCTGCCATCCCGACCATAATGCGGCGACTGAATATACCCGGATGATTGCCACATTAGGTCAAACAGATCTTTTAGCATCTGGTCAACATCTTGAGAAAGATCCTCGACTCTCGTCTCTGGCAGGACAAGGTTTTCTCGATCAATTGCTTCATAGTCCTTGGGTGAAAAATGATCAGAGTGTGTAAGAATATAGCCCCTTACACCCAGCAGTGACAGAAAGAAAACAATCGGTGCCCCAATGTTTAGCTCTTTCAAAAACTGTATGTATTTGGTTGTATGGCAAATCAATTCTTTCTCAATGAGCCCACCGGAGATTATGTTCGGCTTCATCGGGCGGCTTAGCAGATAACTGTCAACAATTTCAATTGCACCGTTCCTAAACAGCTGCGTGTATTGGACTGTTTCCCCTGAATCGAACCGCGAGAAGATCAGCAAACCATCGAGATTCAGACGCCTGCTGCTGCCTACACCATAGGTACAGATTTCTAAAAGGCGGCTCTTTTGCAACATGGTGTCGGAAGTCAGGCTGTAGGCACTATTCGCCGCTTCCATGGGATAAGCATGAAAGGCAATGAACTGGCTCCCCACCATTGGCAAAGGTGTTTCACCCTGGAGCAGATTGCTAAGCCGCTCATCTCGAAATCTTCTTAACTGTGCCGGGAATTCTTCAGAGAGGGCAAAGGCCGATTTAATTTCTCGAACATCCAGAGGATATTTGCCCGAGCTATTCCTTGCGTAAAAGCGCGAGGTTCCCCCTAGCGTCACCATGTGAGGCGCCATCCAACTTTTCGGAATGGACAAGACAATTACTGAGCCTGATTGAAAGCCGCCAATTTGTCCGATGGTGATGCCTGGAATCCTAGGATCTACTCCCGTTCTCAGAATGCTCTCAAGCCGCTGTTTTTCGCCGTCTGCATTTTTCACACCTGAGACGTGCGACGGGATTCCGGTGCTCTTGCCGGTCCCGTCCCTTTTCTCTTCTATACCATAAAGTAAGTACCCCCCTGCACTGTTGGCGAAGGATGAAACATCTGCAAGTAATTCCTTCTTGTCTTCGGTTCCACTGGTGGACAGGCAGGACTTGTACTCAAGCGTCCGGGATTCCGGTGTTTCTTCTGTAATCAGAGCATCAATGTGTTCTTTATTTTCTAGTGGCAGTTTCTGCTCCATCGTTTGCACCTCGTGTAGATGTTTCGTTAGGAGGCGGTGGCGGCGGTGATTGATTATCGCCTTGCTTCTTATCGTCAGTCATGGCATGACCCTCCAAAGTGAGAAGGCAAATTGAAGAATACCAGCACAGAAGGTAGAAACTGTCCCTATGGCTAAGAGAAAGACCGCATACTTGAAGAATCGTCGCCTACGTTCATTGATTCTCGCATTTACAACCTGCGCATCTAACATCGCCGAAATAATGCTCTTCTCAAATACTGCATCAAAGTCCATTTCAGCGGTATCTTCTGTATTCACGGCGGATTGTGCTCGGAAGCGGGCGTAATCCTCTTTCCAGCTGGCCCATTTCCCTAGTGAGGCGAGCGTCGAGTACTGTCGGGGAAATGCCACCGCGAAAAGGAGAAGGAGACTTCCTCCTAGCGTTAGGGCTGCAACAAGCTGAAAAGAACAATACGCAGTAAAGGCCGGGCTGTCGAAAACACGGCGAAAGACTTCTACTCTTGAGACTGTAACCAATACAGCCCAAAGAACTGCTTGCGTCGCAAGCAGCGGATTGAGGCGCTGGTATAGTGCTTCTGCATCCTCAAACTCAAGTCTGTAGTGCTGAAAGCAGGTGTGGTAGAAGTCACCGAACTTCATTCTTGCCTCTTTATTTGATTGTATGAATTATATACCTGTGGAACTCGTAACTCAATTCATAAATCAATTTTGCCCAGCTTTAAGCGCACCATCATGAGCGCATTGCAAGGGCAGCGGAACTATACTCCTTTGGTTACCCCGGCTTTGGGCAGCACGAGGTAATTGAGCCAATTGATGAACTCGCGTTGGCGGATGCCGTCATCGAGTATCGTATCATCGACGCCCAGTTGCCATCGCAGGTCTTTGCGGCCGGGTTCGGCGTGCAATTCTTCAAGGCGCGCGACGTAGGCCATCAGATCTTCATGGCCGCGGAAGTATCCCTGTTTCACCAGTTTTGGCTCGCGCGCGATGATGAGCCGCGCCATTTCGTGCAGGTCGTATTCGGGATGATATTGCACGCCCCAGAACTCGCCGTTCTTATACTTGACAGCCGTCGCCTGCACAGGGCACCAGGTATTTGCTGCCAGTGGTGCGCTGCCTTCAGGAAGAGCCGTGACGTAGTCGTCATGGGTGAGGAAGTGCGAAAAGACCACGGGTTTCCCGGAAAACATGGGGTGCTTCTGTCCCTCTTCAGTCACCCGGATATTTCGGATCACTCCCATTTCGCGGCCTTGCGGATGGGGCTCGACCTTACCGCCGGCCACGTAGACGGGCAGTTGGATCCCCCAGCAACTTCCGATACCGGGGACCCCCAGTTCAAAGGCGCGGCGCGCCAGGCTGAGGTGACACTTGCAGCGTTCATCATCGTGGTAAACCGTCAGATTACAACCCGGCCACAGGATGCCCGCATAGCCCGCCAGCGTCTCATCATCGGGCGCCTGATCCGGCGCATCGGTCGTATACCAAATATCGCATTGCGCTTCGGGAAGATATTTCAGGAGCAGTTTCTCATAGAGGATCCCCGCCAAGGTCATCCCTACTTCATCAAACTGATCCCGGCTTTCTTTGGGGTAGCCATCCGGTACTAGGAAGCGCAAACTCTTCGCCATCACGATATTCTCCTACACATTCAGCGCGCCGCGCGCCGCGCGCCACTTAGCGCGTCAACCAATGCGGGCAAGTCTTTGTAGTCACGGCAAATCGCGTCCGCCTTCGAACTTTCACTGCCACGATCCTTAGCTACCGTCAATAGAATGGCGCGCGCGCCAATGGCATGCGGCCCGCCAACATCGTTATGTTCGCGATCCCCGATATGCACAATCTCCTCGATTGAACAGCCGAGCGCCTTCGTTATGCAATCGAACATGGGCTTAGCCGGTTTCGAACAACCCACCTCGTCCGAAAACGCAAAGGCCTTGAAATACTCCAATAGGCCTTCCCCCTTCAACAACTCCCGCAGGCAGCGGCCCGGGCTCACAATCGCGTCTGACACGATGGCCAGCGTGTATTTGTCCGCCAAGGCCTGGATGGCTTCGCCCACACCCGGCACCGGGCTCGGGCGCACGTCCAGTTCCATCTCTTCATGCAAGCGCACGAGTTCCGCAAAATCGTCTTCGGGCAAACTCCGCCGCAGGCCGCGCAACGTGATCTTCAGGCGTTGCCCGATAGTCCACGTAACATATTGATCATGCCAGACTTTGTTGAATGCGGCGTCGGTCACATCATAGGCCAGATCGACCAGGCGCCGCTCAATGGGTTCGTGTCTGGACAGGAATTCATGCAATAGGTCCCTGCGCGCCACCGGCTTGGGCGGCAATCCCATCGCTTTGCGTTTTGGCTCATCGGAGTCATCAATAACGATGGTGTCCCAGATATCAAAGGTAATTACTTTTACGGGGCGTGCCGCCATACCATGGCCTCGCTTTCGTGCTCGAGTTCGCATGAAAAAAACGCATGTTAGCAGGCGGGCTATAAGCATTTCCAGCCGACACCCCACCCACCTCAGCTTTTCTCCCGGTCAACCAACACGCCGGCCGGCATTCCGAGGAGAGTTTCGCGGTCTACTCCCCGTAGGGCATCGAACAGGGCTTTTTTGCGGTCAATTTGCGATTCTGGGGTAACAGTTGGGGTAACGGAATTTTGGGCGTCTTGTATCTCGTTGCTTGTTAACTCGTTGTGACTTGCATCCAAGTGACTCATAATCACTTGGTCGAAGGTTCGACTCCTTCCAGGCCCACCAATGTTTACAGGGGTTTGCGAGCACTCGCAAGCCCCTTTCCCTTCCCTCTCCGATGACTCCAGGTTGCTGCGCCTCGACCTGCCATTATGAATAAGTTGGGCCTACCAAAACTACCAGCGGGATTATATTTTCATCAGCCAACGCATGAAGCGGTCGCGCATACGGTCTGGAATCACGTGAATCAGCGCCGACTGCAGCCGCGCATCGATGCCTACGGGATATCTGGTCTTGGGCCGGCGCGATTCGAGAGCGTGGCGGACCGCCTTGGCCACATGTTCCGGGCCGATTGCCAGTCGCTGGGCCTTATCCGCAGTGGCTTGCACGGATACAATAGGCCCGGCGTATAACGTCGAGCATTCCGGCGGGAGTGAAGCAAGCATTTGCGTGCTTGCCGCGCGCGACTTCTCCCAAAGTGGCGTGCGAATGAGACCCGGTTCCACGAGGGCGACCTGGATCCCCCACGGATGCAATTCCACCCGCAGAGAATCGCCGATTCCTTCCACGGCATGTTTGGTTGCCGCGTACGGCCCCAGAAAAGGTTCGCACCAGAATCCCGAAGTCGAACTCATCAGGACAATTCGACCGCGGCCCGCCCTGATCATCGGGAGAAACACCTGCGTAACTGAAATCAATCCAAAAACATTAACCTGGAATTGGCGTTCGATCTCCCCCGGCGGCACGAACTCCAGCGGGCCGGCCACTACGATGCCCGCATTGTTTACCAGCCCTTGAAGCCCGTTGTCTCCCACTGTCTTTTCAATGGATGCGGCGGCGGCGGCGACTGTCTCAGGCTTGGTTACATCCAGCAAGAGTGGCGTAACGCCCTTGCCGGCTTTTGATTCCAGGGCTTCCCCGTCTTGCGTGTTGCGTACACCGGCGAATACGTGCCATCCCCTTCGCGCAAGCCCAATGGCACACGCCGCCCCTATGCCCGTTGACGCACCCGTGATTAAAACCGTACGCGTGCGAACTGCATCGGACTTCATAGCACCCTCCAAATCTTCATCCCAAGCGCACTTACACTTCAAGGGTGGCTCCAAAGCCGCTTGCTGCCGCACCTCGGAAACCATCCAAAAAACCACTGAGATCCGCCGCAGTTTCGCAAAACCTTGCCCGATATTCTGCCATTGAATGGTGGAATTTCAACCATTGCGCGGTTGATTTGTCAAGGCTGCGATTGGGCTTTCGCCAAAAACGGCCATTATCGGTGGGTAAGGGCCTACGGTGGTGGCGTTGCTCATTGAGTCCGTCAAGGAACCAATGCCCCAAACACTAAAGGTCCATTAAGCTACAAATGGAACCGAATTCCCCTTTGAACAAGCCGCCGACTACTTGTTACCTTCTTCCCCGGGCGGATTGTCTGCACCCATGGCTTGAAGGTTGCGAATAAGGTCGGGCAATAGGTTTCGGCACACACCCCAAACGACTTCATAGCGGATTTCGCCGTATTCGTGAGCCAGCACGTTGCGCAGGCCGATCGATCATGGGCTTCCAAGGAAGCTCATTGTGGTTGTCGCGGGTAACCTGCGATACGCGCCTCACCGCCTCGCCGATGATCTCCAGGTTGCGCTCAACGGCGTTTCGAAGCATCCGATTCGCAAGGAGGTCCTCATACCGCAGGCCCTTCGTAAAGTCCACGGCCGTCTGCGCTGCATCAAGCATATCCCAAAGGCGGGTCATATCCTTGACATCAGGCTGCATAAATCACCTGGCGCGTTCGGAGAATCTCGTGCCTTCTCCAGGGGTTCCGTAGCATTTCCTTCTCAACGAGGTCTACCGGCCGCCCGTACAACGATTCCAACTCCTCTTTCATGTCGAGCAGGTCTGATAATTCGAGCGTGATTCCGGGCTCGAAACTGACGAGGAAGTCGAGGTCGCTCTCGGGGCCAAAGTCGTCGCGGAGGGCGGAGCCGAAAATGGACAACTCGCGTATGCGCCACTTGCGGCAAAAAGCCGCCACCGTATCCGCGTCCAGTTCCACCCGCTGGCTCATCGCTTCGCCTCCTTTCAGTCCTTCACTCTTATATCATCTCCCGCGGTTCCAGTAAATCGTCTTGCAGACGTCAAACCCGCCAATTCCACCAATCAGTACAGTGTCCGCTCGCAACGGCCCTGTAGAGCAGTGGTTAGAGCGGGTAATTCTCAAAACTGCTGTAACTGGCGGGTTATGTTTTGTATGTATCCCAGCAGGTATTTTGAGGTGTAGGCGACGATGGCGATTCCGACGGCTACGGAGATCCAGCACCAGATGAGCGCGCGTTTCGAGGCGGCACGGGCGCCGTCGAGGTCGCCTTGGGCAATGCGTTTCCGTGCGCGCAAGGCATAATAGACCGCCACAAGCCCCACCGGGGAGGGCAGGAAAAAAATGGTGACGAGTATGGCGCTGGCGAGGTGAGTAGGGATGCGGCCGGCGCCGGAAGGGGGAAGAGGCTCGTCATGATGAAGGACGGCCCCGCACCGCGTACACCGCCACGCGTTGTCTTCGTTTAAGGCGCCGCACTTGTGACAGTACATCTAGGTTCTGTCTCCGTCGCTTCTTCGGAAGTTACTCACTTATTCTTATATCACCTTCCGTTGTTGGCATAAAGCGTCACGTATCGAGGAGCCGGCGTTGCAGGAGCGCTTGCATGTCGCGCCGGCCGTCTACTATACAACAAGACGTAAACGGCCTCGCCGACGACCCGGTAGATGATTGGGCTCAACGCTCTCAATGGGCCCACTCAACTGGCGCCAACGGGCCCAACCTTGCATCTCCTGCCGCGGTGCTGGCACAGTAAGGGTTGCGGCAGGGAGAGCCTCGATTGAGCCAAAACGATCCACCCAAGATTCCCGAAGACTGGTACTGCCAATCTTTCGGCGCCCTTTATCCCGTCATCTATGCCCACAGGACCATCGAGGCGGCGGGACCCGAAGCCGATTTCGCCGCCCAATGCCTCAACCTCCGCCACGGCCAGCGCGTCCTGGATATCGGGTGCGGAAATGGCCGCCACATGTTGCGCCTCCTGCGGAAAACGCCCCGCGTGGCCGGCCTCGACTATTCGGCCGACCTGCTGGCCATAGCGCGTCGCCTCCTTGGCCCGCGTGTGTGCCTCATCCGCGGCGACATGCGCCGGTTGCCACTGCGGCCCGCATTCCACGCCGTCACCAACTTCTTTACCAGCTTCGGCTATTTCAATACCACCGCCGAGGACTTGACCGTCCTGCGCGAAATGGCCCGCGTACTCCTTCCCAAGGGCCGGCTCTTCATCGACTACGTCAATCCCGCGTACGTCAAGAATACGCTTGTGCCCCAGTCGGATCGGGAGTATAAAGGGTACGCAATTCGCGAGCGGCGGTGGATTGACCAGGCACGCCGCCGCATGAACAAAGTTATAGAAGCCTCGCTGGGGGGTGAGGCGGCGGGAACATGGTTTGAATCGGTGCGGCTCTACGACGAGGCGGAACTCCGCCAGTTGCTCGAGGAAGCCGGATTTCACGTCCGGACGGTGTATGGAGACTATGACGGTTCACCATCGAGCGACCGGCTGCCCCGGATGATTGTAGTGGGAGAAAAGAGGTAGCTTATGAGAGATCTGTTCGCCGAGTATCTCGAAGAAAAGCCGGAACTGCTCGCTTTTTTTGCCAACCCGCCCCGCGCCTTGATGTCCGCCACGCCTAAGACAGCCCACTGGAACCCGGCGCTGGTCGAGGCCATCCAGGAATACCTGACGCAGGCCGGCGGCAGGCCCCTGTTCATGGGCGACGAGGCGGCCATCGTTACCGGCCAGCAGCCCGGACTCCTCACCGGCCCGCTCTACACCATCTACAAAGCCGTGGCGGCCATACTGCTCGCGCGAAAAGTCCACGAGCGGTTTGGGGTGCGGTGCGTGCCCGTGTTCTGGGCGGGCAGCGACGACCATGACTTCGAGGAAAACCGAGTCGCCCATCTTTTCACCAAAAACCATGACATCCTCACGCTCAACTACCAGCCCGCAGCCGACGTCGCCGGGATGGCCATGTATCGCGTCCCGCTCGAACCGTCGCTCCACGCGCTCACCGACCAGGCCGCCGCACACACCTCCGGCTCGGAGTTCCGCGACGAGATCGCCGGGTTTCTGCACGAGTCGCTCGACGCCTCAACAAATCTCGCCGACTGGTGTGCCCGAATCATGGTGCGCCTGTTCAAAAACACGCCGCTGGTCGTGTTTGCGCCGCACATGCCCGCGGCCCGCAAGCTCGCGGCGCCCGTGCTCGAACACGAAATCCGCGACCCGCTCGTAAGCACCATGTTGCTCAACGACTGTGGCCAAAAACTGCGCGAAATGGATTTTCACCAGCAGGTCGCCAAGAACGACACCGAGTGCAATTTCTTTCTCGAATTCAACGGCAGGCGGCGCAAAGTCCTGTTCGACCAAGACCACTACGTCATTCCGGACGAGCAGCAAAACTTCTCCATTGACGAGATGGCGGGGTTGCTTGATTCCGAGCCGGATCGGTTCAGCCCGAACGTGGCGCTCCGGTGCATCGTGCAGCAGCACCTGTTCCCGGCGGCCGCATACGTGGCGGGACCCGGCGAAATCGCCTACTGGGGGCAGTTGAAACCGTTGTTCCGCCACTTCGGCGAGGACATGCCGATCGTGTATCCGCGCGCCCGATGCCTGCTCACCGACATCAAGACGCGCCAAATCATGGAAAAGTTCCAGTTCACGCTCGAAGACCTCGCCGGAAAGCCCGACGAACTAACCGAGCGCGCACTTCAACTCACCAGCCGCGCCCCCGCAAAAAAAATCGTCCAGCGCCACCGGGAACAGATCGAAGCCGGGTTCCCGCCGCTCATCAAAGAGATCGAGCCGCTGAATAAAAGCGCCGCCGACATGGTGCGCAGCGTCCAGCGGAACCTGGCCGATGAATTCGACCGAATCGAGGCCGCTATTGTCAAAGGCGAGGAAGCACAGGCCGAGGCGGTCCGCAAGCAGGTCCAGCGTGTCACCACCCTCCTGTTCCCCAACCGAAAGCCGCAGGAGAGAGTGCTCAACGTCTTTTCTTTCCTGTTTGAATACGGTTGGGACCTGATCCCGCGTTTAATCAAGGAAATGAACGTCGATTCGTTCGAGGTCAAGGAGATTGCGCTTTGACGCCGCCGTATGCATCCGCCTATTCCAGCGTGGACGTCCTTGCGGTCGGGGCCCATCCCGACGATGTCGAGCTGGGAATCGGCGGCACCTTGCACAAGCTTGCACAGCACGGGTTTGCCATCGGCATTCTGGACCTGACCCGCGGCGAAATGAGCACCCGCGGCTCCATCGAAGAGCGGGCCGTCGAGGCCGCAAACGCCGCACAGGTACTCGGTGTGGCGCGGCGCGAAAATGCCGGAATTCCCGACGGCGCTATCGCAAACACCAACGACCTGCAGTTGACCGTCATCCCGTTCATCCGGTCGTTCCGGCCCAAAATGCTTATCATTCCAATGACCGACGACCGCCACCCCGATCACGCCGCCGCATACCACCTCATGCGGGACGCCGCCTTTTTCTCCGGCCTCGTCAAAATTGAAACCGGACACGAACCTTTTCGGCCCCGGCATATCTACTACTATCACCCTTATTATGAGTCGCCGTCGCCCCCGCAACTTGTCGTCGATATCACCGGCAGCTTCGACGCAAAGCTGGCCGCGCTGCGCACGCACGCTACCCAGTTTTTCAATCCCGAAAAGCCCGGACCACAAACCTACGTATCCAGCCAGGCGTTCTGGGAGAACATCCGCGTCCGCGCCGCCTACTGGGGCGGCCGTATCGGCGTCGCATATGGTGAACCGTTGTACTTCGAAGGCCCCGTAGGCGTCGCGGTTCCGCCTGGTCTCGCAGAGACCCGTCTCGGAGAGTCTGCATGAGAATCGGAATCACGTGCCACCCCTCGGCCGGCGGCAGCGGTATCATCGCCACCGATCTGGGCATCGCACTTGCCGAGCGCGGCCACACCGTCCATTTCGTCACGTCCGAGCCGCCGTTCCGCTTCACCCAGTTTCACCTCGGCATCTACAGCCACTTGGTGTCGCAAATCAACTACCCGCTGCTTCGCCAGTCGCCCGGAGGCCTTACCCTGGCGGCAAAAATCGCCGACGTGGCCGACGAGTACGGAATCGACGTCTGGCACGCCCATTACGCCATACCCAACGCCGCCAGCGCCATCATCGCCCGTAACATGCTCGCCGAGGAAAAGAAGTTCAAGGTTGTCACCACACTGCACGGCACCGACATCACACTCGTCGGCGCCGACCCCTCCTTTTACCGCGTCACACGCTACGCCATGGAACAAAGCGACGCCGTCACCGCCGTATCAAACTGGCTCAAAGACGCCACCCAACGCGAGTTCAGCCTCAGCCGGCCCGTCAGGACCATCTACAATTTCGTCGACCTCGGCAAGTACCGCGGCGACCCGTCGCATCGGTGCGATCTCGCACCGCCCAACGAAAAAATCGTCATGCACATCTCCAATTTCAGGCCCGTCAAACGCGTCACCGACATCGTCCGGGCGTTTAAACGCGTGCTGGACCACGTCCCCGCGCGGCTCGTGATGCTCGGCGACGGACCCGAAAAAATCAGCGCCGACGGCGTCGCCCGCCAACTCGGCATCACCAATAAAATCAAGTACCTCGGCGTGGTCGAGAATATCGAAACCGTCCTGCCATGCGCCGACCTCATTTTCCAGCCAAGCGAACACGAGAGTTTCGGCCTGGTTCCGCTCGAGGCGATGGCCTGCGGCATACCCGTCATCGGCACATCGAGCGGCGGAATCACCGAGGTGGTCCAGCACGGCGTCACCGGCTATCTCTGCGAAGTCGGCGACATCGAAACCATGGCCAAGTGCGCTATCCAACTCCTCACTAACCCCCAGCAAGCACACGACATGGGACAGGAAGGCCGAAAACGCGCAACAAACTTGTTCTCCAAAGAGCAGCGCGTTAAAGAATATGAAGACCTCTACGCAGAACTACTCGAGCCGCCGCCCAATGGCTGATGAGAGCCATCGGGCCCATACGTCCCATAGGTCCCATTCGTCCCATGCGGCCCAGACGCGCGCAAGTCCGTGTTCGTCCGTGTTGGTCCGTGTTCGTCCGTGTTAGCTCTTAGCCAAGGAGAGGTTGAAAATGAAAGGCCTAACGACAGTTCTCTTAATTTCTGCAACTCTAATTATTCTTGCCGTCCTCGCCGCCCCAACCCACTCTCAGGCCAATCAGGCCTCCATCATGTCCATCGAGCACGTCGGCCTCAACGTCCACAACGTCGTCGATACCGTCGACTGGTTCACCAAAAACCTCGATATGAAGATCGCACGAAAAACCGGCGACCCATCCAACGCCCACTTCCTCACCGACGCCGCAGGCCGAAACATGCTCGAAATCTATTCCAACACCTCCGCGCCCGTACCTGATTACGCCAAGATGAACCCCCTGACCCTTCACATCGCCTTCACCGTCGACGACGTCGCCGCCGCACGCCAGCGGCTCATCCAAGCCGGCGCTACCCCTGAAGGCGAAATCGCCACCACCCCACTCGGCGACACACTCGCCATGCTCCGCTCCCCGCAAGGCATAACCATCCAACTCGCCAAACGCGCCAAGCCCATGTTGAAATGACTCTCGGGACGCCCCCCGGCTCTTGTGGGGGTGGCCCATAGTCTTCATTGGTCTTGAAATCTTCGAACCCCCAACAAACCCAATAACCTCAAGGGCCTGTTGCGCCTCCTTTTGTTGAACTCTCGCCTACGTACCGCACAACTCTCATCAAGAGCCGGGTCTTTTGAGCGGGACACCCCCGCAACTGCGGGGGGCGGGGAAAAGAAACGGCGCGGATCGATGCGTCTAAGGGAAATGCTGATAGCAAAAAGGGGATCTGTCTGATTGTTGCGGAGAGAGGTTTGGCGGATACTTATGAATGCGGTCTACGGTCTACGACGGGCTAAATTTTCTTTAACTACAGAAAAAGTGGCGTAAAGGAGAATTCCGTCATGCCGACAGGCGTGTGCCTGGAAAACACCTCCGTTGGGGATCTTCGGGTATCGCGGGCGGCGCCCTTTCGTTGGACGGTCGTGCTGGCGGGAGGCGAGGGCCAACGGATGCGGCCTCTGATTTCCCGTTGGCTCGGGGTGAGCCGGCCAAAGCAGTATTGCACGTTTTCGGGAACCCGGTCGATGCTGCAGCACACGCTTGATCGGGCAGCCATAATCACCGCACCGGAGCGGACGATCGTCGTGATTGGCTGCGGTCACAGGGGTTTTTTTGAGAGTGCGTTGAGCGGTGAGTTTAAGGGGATCGTGATGCAACAGCCGTCGGACTGCGGCACGGCGGCGGGCGTGTTGCTGCCGGTAAGTTATATCCTTCAACAAGACCCGGATGCGACGGTAGTGGTCCTGCCGTCGGACCATTTTGTGTATCCCGAATCGAGTTTTGTGGACCAGTTGGATGAGGCCGCGTCGATGGCGGAGTTTTGGACACGCCACCTGATTCTGCTTGGGGCGGTTCCGGACCGGCCGGAGATGGATTATGGCTGGATAAAGCCTTCGGCGAGGAAGCGGAGCCCGGGGGGTGAACTTCGCGGGGTGTTGAATTTTTACGAGAAGCCGTGCCAGGCGGAAGCGGAGCGGTTCTACCGCGATCAATGGCTTTGGAACACGATGATTGTGGCGGCCAAGGCGCAGGCGTTGTGGGGCCTTGGCAGCCTGCTCCTGGGCGAGATGACGGCGCGGCTGGAGAGCATCGCGGGCGTGATGCAGGCCGTGGCAAACCGCCGGGTGGACGCGTCGCACCTGGACGTGGCGCTGGCGCATGCGTACCGGGATCTGCCGTGCTCGGATTTTTCGCGGCATATTCTTCAGCGGGCGCCCGAATCGAGCGCGGTGGTGCCGATGGCGGGAATCGAGTGGTGTGATTGGGGCCGGCCGGAACGGATTTCGGCGACGCTGGCGGCTCTTGGTGCGGAACCGGCGTTTCCAAGGCATGTCTTGGAAGGTACGGCGTCAACGATATAGGTCGACCAATTGCGTCGGCCGACAAACCGCGTCGGGCGGCACAGGTGCGGGACTAACAGGAACAGAATCCATTGGAGACTGCACAATGACGCATGTGCTGGTAATTGATAACGAACCGGTATTGCGGGCGGCTTGGAAATACCTGCTGGAGGAGCGCGGCTGCGCAGTGTATTTGGCGGGCAACGGGGCTGAGGGGATCGAACTGTGCCGGGAACAGACACCGGACCTGGTGATCCTGGACGTGGAGACCATGCCTGGAATCGGCGATAGTTTGGCGGCCATCGAGATGGTGCGGATGGAGATTCCGGACGTGCAGATCCTGGTATTGTCGCCGTGGAGCCTGGATCGGGTGAAGGCCATCGAGAGCGGGGCCACGGTGTGCATCTCCAAACCCGTGGACTACGCCACGGTCCTGAAGCTGGCCGACATGATGGTGAGCCGGGCGTCGGCACGGCGCTGGTCGAGCCTGGCGGCCGAATCAGAATAACCGGCGCGGTTCTTGCCTGGTTGCCTGGGCGCGGGATGGCTACTGCCTGACGGACTCACGCTGCCGGCCTCTTCCCCCTGTTGCTGAGGCACAGAGTCTGCATAGATAGAGTGCAAGCATGGTTCTTAGAATTCTTGTTCGCGACATCTGCGCACGACGCGTAGATGTTGGCTCAGGGTCGCGAACAAAGATTCTGAATGCCGCTTCTTAGCCGCATTAGGCGGCCGTGCTTGCAGCCAAAGCGGTCTTGTTGTCTTTATTGTTCCTCGAGCACCCATTGGACGGCGCGGCGTACCAACTCGCTGGTGGTGTTGAGGTTGAGCTTGCGTTTGAGGCTCTCCCGGTAGGTTTCGATGGTTTTCACGCTGAGATGGAGTTGTTCGGCGATCTGGCGGGTGCCCAGTCCCTGGCCGATGAGTTGAAAAACCTCGAGTTCCCTGTTCGAGAGGTCCTCGAGGCTGTCTTCGGCGACATCCTGGCCGCGGCCCGCCACCTGGAACAGCAACTGTTCGGTCATTTTAGTGCTGAGATAAACTTTTCCGCTGAGCACCTGGCGCATGGCCTGGATCACTTTATCGACACTCTCGACCTTGCTGATGAACCCGTTGGCGCCTGCACGGAGAACCCGTTCGGCAAACAGGGACTCGTCATGCATCGATGAGACGAGGATCTTGACATCGGGAAAACGGGCCTTGATCTGCTTTATCAGTTCGAGCCCGCTGCCTTGGCTGAGCCGGAGGTCGATGATGCAGAGGTCAGGCCGTTTTGCGGCGACGAGGCTGATGGCATCCCCCGCGCCGGCCGCCTCGCCGCAGACCTCGAAATCGGGTTGGGAGGAGATGAGCGCGTTGAGGCCCTGCCGGGTGAGGGGGTGATCTTCAACGAGAAGGATCTTGGACACGGCAGGGGGTGGTTTACGATTTCCTTTAGGCTTCATGGGAGCGGACCCCACTCGTGTGGCGTCGTTCTTGCTCGAGCGGTCTCTGATAGACGAGCATCGTTGAAGGTACGCATCATGCCTCGAGGCGTAACGACGCGCGTCATGTTTTCCTGGCGTGCCATGCAGTTTGCAGGCTCCCAAAGGCTGCATACACCGACCTGCAGAAAAACCGGGCCGGACCCTTTCAGCAGCCTTCCCTCCCGTCCAGATATTATGGCATCTTGGGAAAGATAAAGCACCTTTTTGTTTATCTTTCGTGAAGAGGCGTGTTCGGAGCGTTATAATGGCATCCGGGGCGTGACGGACAATCAGATGGCGAGGGAGGCGGTCGAGTTTTTCAAGCGCAGCGAAAAGGTATAATGAGTAGAGACGGCGGGAACGCGCATGGATCTGGAAAATCAGCCACTGGAGGCGCCTGAGCCGGTATTGGCCGAGGCGGCGTCTTTGCAGACGTACCGCGTCGTTTACGATCTTCTGCGGGCGCGCGTAAAGATGGGGTGCGTGCTGGACGCGCCCTGCGGATCGGGGGCGTTTACGCGGCGTCTTCTGGATTCGCGCGTATACCGTGTGGCGGCCCTGGACCTCGAGCGGCGCCCGGGGGTTCCGAACGTGGATTTCCGCGCGGGCGACATGAACGACCGGCTGCCGTTTCCCAACGACAGTTTTGACGCCGTCGTGTCGATCGACGGTGTGGAGCATCTCCAACATCCCTGCCATTTCATCCGGGAATGCAACCGGATCCTTCACCCGGGTGGCGTTCTGATTGTCACCGCGCCGAACATCTCGTCGGTGCGATCGCGCTGGCGGTGGTTTGCGACGGGGTTCCACAACACGTCCGGCTATCCGCCGGACGAGCAAGACGCCGCCTCGCCGGAACAGATCCGGATGTTGTCGTTCCCGGAACTTCGGTACATGCTTCACACGAGCGGGTTCCAGATCCAGCGGATCTCGACCAACAGAAGCAGCGCCATCAATTGGCTGTACGGGACGCTTGTCCCGCTGCAGTTTTCGTTCAGCCTGCTGTCATTTTGGCGGGCGGCCAAGACCGAAGAGCACCGCCGCCAGATCGGCGAGATCCTGCGGCAGATGATGTCGGTGCCGATTTTGTTCGGGGAAAGCATGATAATCGTGGCCACGGAAGTCATGAAGGCCGCGTATATAAAACAGACTTGGAAGGCGCCTGTGGCGAGAACACCGGATCTGGGCGGGATGCTTTGGGGCGAGCCGTCCTGCCAGGTCCGATGCCCCGCGCATAGAAGGTGGGAGTTTAGAGGCTCACCATGCCCGAGCGGCAGACGAGGCGGCTGAGGCGTGTCGCCCCTTCGACCTCTCCCATATATATAGGGAAATTGGTGCACTTTTTGGCGGAAGCCAAGTGGTTTTTTGAGGGCATCTTTTGCGAAACAAGGGGGATTTGCTTGACAAAACCGGGCAAGATAGTGCTTATAGTGCTATAAATGCAGCTGTAACTTTTTTGGCTCTTTGAAACACTTTCGGTCGGCGCAGGTGAACAGTGCCTCTCAGCATAGGCTGTTTCCCCCGAACCGCCAACGGCGAAGTCTGGATCTATTTCGCCCAGGAAGACAAAGCCTGGCGAGTCGTCCGAACCAACCCCGCTCTCCCCAACTTCAAAGACATCCTCAGCTTCTCCGCCAGCCCCTACGACCCCATGCAGGCCGGCCCGGATTTGTAGCGGAGATCGAGTATATGGCAAGCTGATTGAAATTAAGATCAGGATGCGCATCATGAAGAGACCAAAGGGACATAAGCGACATAAGTTTTCCCCCTTCAAACATTTTTATGTCCCTTATGTCGTTTATGTCCCTTCCAATGAGCCGAAACCATGACCGGCCCCATCATCCCCCCGCATGGCGGCTACCAAAACCTCCTCTCCTTCCAAAAAGCCGAGATCGTCTACGACGCCACCGTCAAATTCTGCACAGCCCGGTTCCGCGTCTCCAACGTCGGCCCATCCGGGTTCATCAATTTGCGGAACGCGTCGTCGAGCGCCTCCGCCGGCAATTCGGGATTCAGCCGCGCCAGCGCATCCCGCAACCGCCTCTCCAGCACCACCTGCCCGTAGTCAGTTCGTTCGGCCAACAGTTCGCCCGGCGCAATCGTCGCGCCGTTCACGCACGCATATCCCAGCCCCCGCAACCAGCCCAGCGCCGCTTCTTCTACTACGGATTCGGTAAAGGTGTTCATACAATAGTCCTAAGCTCAACGCGAAAAGCTTCACCTTTTAAAGAGTCTAAACCGTTTCGTCCCTTTGAGCCTCAAGCAGGTCGTTCACGTTCCACGTGTCCCATTTTCCAGTCTCTTCAGCATAATGCTTCCAACAGGACTTCAGGCGATCAACGTTTTCAGGTGAAACCAAAGGCCTGTCAATAAACTCAAATTGATTATGGGTTGGCGAGGGAAGAAAACTCGTGTGTCTGCCCCGATTGAGGATGTTTTCCGCCACGAAATTTGCCGTCTTACAGAGGCTTTCATGTGCACTCCACAAGACGTCAAAGTCTATGCTAAAGTTCATCAGCCCGGCAGCAGCACGACTTGTATCTGTCGCTGCGTGTGCCAAGAATTTGTTTACATACTTGCTGACGGTAGCGCAGGCGTCTTCCACCTTTGCAAGTAGTTGCTCGAAAAACACTGGACGAATGGTATCCTCCGGGGAACGATCTGCTGCATTTACCCCCGCAAGTTCGTCTATCTGAACGTGTCGACGCGCCGAACTATCAGGATCAAATTCGGGCTCAAGCCAAAAGCCATCCTCGCCCTTGGCTATTGCTTGCTTCCATAGTTCGGCTTCTTTTTTTCGAAGTAGATCGACATCATATTCGAGGCCTTCTGCAACGAACATGTTCCGCCTAGTTAGGAGCTTTGCTTCTCCTCGAATATCGTTGATAAGAGAGACCAGTGAAAACACGCCCCGTTGCGTATCGGTCAATTTGAAACCGTCGCAAAGTCGCCTCACGGCAATTAGCTGGCTTTCCCATACCCCCTGGTTCAAAAGCTCGTGAAGCATGAAGTTATATACAGGCCGCCCTGTTCCATCACGTGCAGCAAGCTGACGTGCCTCATGTACAACCCGAAAAGCTACCGCATTCCAAATCAGCCCGTACAATTGCTGCGATATCGAGTTTCGATCATCGCTTGCAAAACATTTCATCCATAAAGCGCGTTTTTCTTTAAGGCTTTCATTATCTGCATCGACGTTCACTTACGCAACCTCCGCAATTTCACCTCAGATCCTTCACCATCGGTTTGAAAACCCGGTACATGGTTTCCAACTGCTCACGCAGCCATTCAAAATGCTGCGGCCAAAGCGACTCGTCCAGGAAGTCCGCATCCCGGCGGATTGACAGCCGACACGCCTTTTTGTCTTCCGGGTTATGCCACTTCATCGGGAACCCGAGCGCCTTTTCAATCACATCCTTCTGTTTTTCCAGCGCGGCGAAATCCTGCTTCGCGTTCGGGTTTTCTAGGTACAACTCCGCGCGAAGTTCCGGCCCTTTAAGGCCGGTTTCAGAATTCCAAAGGGACGCGATGGAGGTCAGATGAATACCCGACCGCCCCAGCGGGTGATTCATCCAATGTTGCGGAAATGGCTTCTGGCAACGGATCACACTGCCCCTGCCCTCCAGGTATTCCCGGAAGGCGGTCCAGAAATTCAATTGTCCTTGCCTGTTCTCCGATATTCCGTCCGCCCCTGTAGCCGCCTTTTGAACCGTACGCGACCAGTCATTCGCCTGGCAGATCACGTTGAATTTCGGCGCGACGGGCGAATCGCCGATCCGCCACAACTCGACCTCCAATCCGAACAGGTTGATCTTCTCGTCCGTGTGCTCGTTTAGCCAATCCAGCGCGGCCCGGTGCTCGTCGGTGAACCGTCTCGCGATCCACACGATAGTGACCGCATTCAGCCCCGCAGCGTACGTGAGCAACTGCCCGAGGTGGTTGTGATCGGTGCGTTCAAGCTGGTTCTCGATCAAGACCCAACTATCCGTCGCCGTGTCCTTACACAAGATGTCCGCCCGAAACGGCCCCACGTCCTTTTCCTGCGCCTCGAGTTCGAGCTCGATCCCGATGGTTTCCCCGAGCAGGCTCAGGTTGTCCTCCTGCGCCAACCACGGCGTAAACTCCCCCGACTCCGACAACCACGCCTCGCGCAGTTCGACCTTTTCTAGACGCCCCAACGACCTCGTGTTCGCGCTCATGATACTCCTTTATGTACCGAAGAATGGCTCCCTTCGCCGTTAAGTCTGTCGCGGTTAACCTTGAAGATTCGCATGCCTTTTTTTAATTCAGAGGCGTCCCCGAACGCTACGCCACAATCGCTTCCAACACCTGCTGAATTCTCATTGCGGCCGTCAATTTGAAGCGAGCTCACGTCAAACTCAATAAAAGTATCGCCACACTCAATGGCAAGACGATCACCGAGTCGAAGTTCTTCCTTGGGATTAAACCCGAAGGCTGGAGCTTTGCACCATACTTCTACGATCTCACCAATATGCGCGTAATGCGCGGGTACGGGTTCAATTTTGCCCTGCCTGTAAAAAATGTCCATGACTACCGTCTCCGACCACCCTAGTCGCTCCATATTGCGTATCAGGCAGAAAAGATCCCACGTCGTCATCAATCCGTCCCCGCTCTGCTTGGCATTAGCTACGATTTGGTCCCTGAAAGGCTTCGGGGCCCGGTCGAGGGGAGCCAAGTGTCGTTGATGGTTGATTATTGTCAGCGCCTGTATGTCATGGCGCTGTAAATCGCGTATTCGCATTCGCGCATGTTTCTCGGCCTGCAGCACGTCTTCATCGGAAGGGTTACCGTTGATACCCTTGACTTCAACAACGAGAATAGGTGAGCGATCATGTATCCGGACATCTTCCCGGTTTTCGTCCCCCGCTGCCTGCGCCTCGTCATCTACTTTTATCACGTCCTTGAAACCAATTTTTCGCAGCGTGCTAATAACGGCGTTTACGAGATCGTCGTCGGTACCATTCAAAAGGGTATACCAGTCCTTTTCTGCTGCCCTCACTTCATCAACCTGTGTTTCAAGTTCCTTAACCTTTTCGTCGGCTTCAACCTTGATACGGTCGATTTTCGCCTTCAGCTCGATCACCTTTGGTATTTCGTACTCGGGCGAGTGCAGCCACGGCGCGACCTCAAGGTGCGGAAACAGGGTCGGGTTCAGGATGGGACAGATGTCTTCCACGATTTCGACAATAATGTCGTGGAAGTTCTCGATCTGCGGAAGCATCAATAAGAATATCTTCTTCTCGGCATCGAACACCATTGCAGCAATGTCACTACCGTATTTGTTTTTGGCAAGGGGAACAAATTGCTCGCGAAAAAAATAAGCAGGCTCGATGGAGCACGTGTAGGAGGTCTGAGATGCACATTTTTTCAAAACCTCAGGCATCTGCCACCTTTCGTAATGCAACTCCTCTCCTTTACACGGCGAGCTTTGAATTCCCTCTGAAAGCATAGACAGAAAACCCCAGGTACTTAGCTCCTGAGTGTCCCTGCCCCTCTTGGTGCCGTACGTTATACGCTGCTGGGGCGCTAGCAGGACTATGAAAATGCCCCCAAAGTCTGCGATCTTGTCGAATGCCGGCCGGGCGAGCCCCATCGCAAATGGACGAGGGTTGACAACATCTTGTGGGTCAACTTGAATGAAATCGGTTCTTCGGCCCCGGAAAGTAGGCATGGATTGATGTGGAGCCGGGCCGGCAAGGTCGACGATTATTATTTCTTGCTCTTCAACGTTTGGGAGGTGGTATTCCTCAAGCCGAACCTCTTCCTCACCGCTGTTGACAAGGTTCCAACGCGCACCGAAGCTGCCAGCTTGTGCATTGTATCCCGCCGCTAGAAGCGCGTCGGTGCACTCAGACGTCATGTCGATCAAAAGAATTTTCGGCTTGTCGTATTTACGAACATTCATTTAGTAAGCCTTCCACCAGCTGTTCTATGCCCTGTACCCGCAGTCCGCCTGAAATCAGCTTCGGCAACAGGGCGTCCCGCAGCGCTGTGAGCGTGCGGCTCTCGTTCTCGTTTCTTTCGATCATGGTGTCAAGCGGTCCGCTTATAGCATCAAATGCCGCTACTACGCCGCTATCGGGTGCCACAAGAGCCAAGGCATGGAAGTCTTTTTTCCCGATACAGCCGAATACAGTCCCTTCGGCTTCGAAGCGGTCGAACTCCGGTTTCAAGGAGTGCACCGCGTAATATGTGAAAGAGCGGCTGCCGGACTTGTGTCGGACGGCAGCGACCCCACGGCCTATTGCGCAATCTTCGCTGGCCATGTTGATGTCCCCGAACCGATAACCGCACCTACGCGCCAGCGCTCAGACCAGTGTAATAGACAAGCCCAGCGTTTTCAACGGCAGCGCCCGACCCGAGGTCCACCAGGGGCCGGATTCCGACCTCGAGTCTTTTCCCCGCAAATCTTTTCTGCGCCTCTCTTGGCGCTATATTTTCTCAGAATCATCATCTCTAGCGCCAAATCTGTCAACTGAATCACCCCTGTTTCGCGAATTTCGGCCGGGTTTCGCCTGTGTTTCCGGGTCAAAACGTGCACCAACTTGGCTATATAAAACAGAGGGTGTTGGTGCGGATGCGCGAGGTGTGGTTGAGACGAGGACGTAACCGGGAGGCGCGGGATTGAATCGTGTTGGCTGTGTCAAAAACGGGTGTGGGTGGTTGGCATATGCGCGGCGGGGACGCCGCGTTTACGAGGAGTGCAGGCGGGACGCCCGCACCACAATTGGAGGCTTATATGGTTGCGACGAGTTTGGCGATTTCGTCGCCGATTTTGGTGGTTGAGTATCCGGCTTGCTGGATTTTTTTTACGCGCGTGTGGGGATGGGGCGGGTGGCCCCCATTCTTAGTTGAGTGCCCGAGCTTGACAGCCATGGAATAGCGGCCCATAATGAATATGCGTTCAGTTTTGAACACATGTTCACACGTCGACGGGGTTGGACAGCATGTTACCGGGCCGTAGAACCAAGGCAGGGGCGAGGAACCGGGATGCGTCTTTGGATACGGTGATTCTTGATGCGGCGGAACACGTGTTTGGGTGGAAGGGCTATCAGCGGACGACGATGGAGGCGATAGCACGGGAAGCGGGGATCTCGGTTGGAACTCTGTACAATTCGTTCAAGAGCAAAGAGGATCTGTATGGGCAGGTTGCTGAACGAATTGGCCGGTCTCTCATAAGTCGGATCCAGCCGTTGCTCCACAGCAAGGATCCCGAGGAAGCGGTGTTGGACGTCGTCCGACTGCGTTTGTGCAACTACGTGAATGACCGTCTTTTCTTCCTGCCGTTTTGTTTTCCAGCCTACCTGGGTGTGGAGCCGGAACCGGCACGTCTTGGGACCGAGGTAAACCAACTCCATCAACAATATGTGGATCTAGTCGAGAAAGTGTTTGCGCGCTGTTTCGCACGGACTGGGCAAAAGCCGACTCCGGGGATGAAGATGGCGGCTAGTCTTGAGGGGATGATAACGGCCTTCATGGGGTATTGGTCCGGGGCGCTGCAATCGGACAATCTGGCCAAGGTCGCCCGCCACATGAAGACCGTATTGCTTCACGGGGTGGGTCCCCCGCTCGAGCCGGCTCAGGACGCTGAAACGACCGCCGCGGCGGGGTCTCGCACAATCTATATAAGCCGCTATGACTTAGATCGACTCAGAGAGCTGCTTGACGTCGTGCGTGCCTTCGGTAAGAAGGACTGTCAGGACGACGCCGACGCGCTGGCCGAAGAGTTGAAGCACGCCCGGGTGACAAATCCTCGGGAAGTGCCGCCGGATATAGTCACGATGAATTCCAGAGTACGCGTGGTGAATCTTGGTACTGGTGTGGACCGAGTTTACACCCTGGTCTTTCCCCGGGATGCCGCCTTGGCAGGCGACAACGTCTCGATTTTGAATGCGTTCGGAACCGCGATGTTTGGGCGACGATTGGGTGATGTGTTCTTACTGGGCTCCGGCCAGGATGCCCTGATGTACCGGATAGGGCAAATATTGTATCAGCCGGAGGCCGCAGGGGATTATCACCTGTAATCGAGTTCAGACAGCCCGGTGTCGGGCTGGAGACGACACGATGTCTGCTGTGTGCGTTAAGTAGGGAGGATTGCAGAGCATGGTATTTAAAGGCCTGACCCTCGGGGTTCCCAGGGAAATCATGGAACACGAGTTCCGGGTTTCCGCCATTCCCGAGACCGTAGCGAAGTTCATCGCTCAAGGGGCACGCGTGCTTGTCGAGACCGGGGCGGGCACTGCCGCCCATCATTATGACGACATATACCGGAACGCCGGGGCCGAGATCGTGGCAGACAGTGCCACGGTGTTTGAACGGTCTGACATCATCTTGAAGGTTAAAGAGCCTCAATTCGACACCCGGAAAAACCGCCACGAGGTAACGATGATGAAGCGGGGCCAGGCGATTGTGGCGTTTCTCCATCCGGCATCGCCGGCCAACCATCAGATGGTGCGGGACCTCGCCGCCAAGGGTGTGGTGAGCTTCACGTTGGATGGCGTGCCCCGGCTTACCAATGCACAGCCCATGGATGCCCTGACTTCCATGAGCACGGTTGCCGGGTACAAGGGCGTCATCATGGCCGCGGATCAGTTGGGCTGCTTCATGCCGCTGACAAACACCGCTGTCGGAATGGTGTCTCCCGCGCAAGTTTTCGTTGTGGGAGCGGGCGTTGCGGGTCTTCAGGCGTTGGCTACGGCGAAACGGCTGGGCTCGGTCAATTTCGCGGCAGACATCCGTCCTGAGGCCATGGAACAGGCGAAGAGTCTTCGCGCCCAGATCGTCGAGACCGGCGTCCCTGCCCACGTCGCCACAGGAACAGACGGCTACGCCAAGGCACTGCCGCGAGAGTGGCTCTTGCGGGAACAGGAAGCCATCCAGAAGACCGTGTGCCAATCGGACGTCGTGATTCTGTCTGCACTCGTGCCCGGACGCATTGCTCCGGTGCTTGTATCCGAAGAGATGGTCCGGGGCATGAAACCAGGCTCCGTAATTGTCGACATCGCCATTGACCAGGGGGGTAACTGCGCGCTTACGAAACCTGGCTGCACCGACGTCAACCATGCCGTGACCATCATCGGGGCCAAGAACATTCCGGGGTACGTTCCGCAAAGCGCGTCGTGGCTTTTTGCGCACAATCTCTACAATTTCGTTTTGTATCTAGTTTGCGATGGCGTGGTTCGCGCCGACCGTACCGACGAGATCATTGGCCCGACATTGGTGACGCTAAATGGCGAAGTGGTGCACGCCGGAGCGCTGGAAGCCATGGCACAGTGCTCTGAAAAGAAAGGGGCGACTTCTTGCACTTAGCCGTACTCCTCACCGTGTTCATCCTGTCTTCGGTGGTTGGTTATCGAATCATCCGCCAAGTGCCGCCGCTGTTGCACACCCCCCTGATGTCCGGTATGAACGCCATCTCCGGTGTGACCGTGTTGGGCGCGCTGGCCGCAACGGCCGCGGCACTCACCACGGGCAGCCGTGTCCTCGGCGCCGCGGCCATTGTGCTCGCCACGATCAACGTCGTGGGAGGCTTCACCGTCACGGATCGAATGCTCAAAATGTTCCGATCCAACCGCTAAGAGAGAGGTTGTGCCTGGCATGGATGTCGTGGTGGAGGTTTCCCTGGCGGTAGCCATCCTTTTGGGAATTCGGCTGATGGGTGCGCCGGAAACGGCTGTTCGAGGCAATCGTCTGGCGGCCTCGAGTCTTCTGGTGGCGATTCTTCTGGTTCTCTGGCGCAACACCGTTCTGACGCTGCCAATTGGTCTGGCTTCCCTTGCGGTTGGCGGTGTTCTTGGCCTGGTCCTCGCGTTCCGAGTGACCATGCTCCAGATGCCGCAGATGGTGGCGCTGCTGAACGGACTAGGCGGCGCCGCATCCATGCTGACGGCTTTCGTTGCTGTTGCCGGCAGGGACGAGTCAATCAACCTTGCTAGCCATGTCACCGCAGGACTGGCTGTCGCCGTGGGCGGCATGACGTTGAGCGGCAGCTTCATTGCAGCCGCCAAGTTGCATCGGCTCCTCCCCCAGAAACCCATTCACTTGCGGGGAAACCGTCTCATAACGTCCACGCTCCTCTTCCTGGTGTTCCTGCTGATCCTCCTTGGATCTCGCTACGCTGGACCTGAAACGGCCCTCTGGTTGCTGCTTGTTGCCGCATGTGCCCTGGCCTTCGGGACGCTCTTTACACTTCCCGTAGGCGGCGCAGACATGCCGATTACGATATCGCTGCTCAATTCAATGTCTGGAGTAGCGGCAAGTATCTGCGGGTTCGTGGTGGATGATGCCCTCCTGGTGGCGGCCGGCGCTATTGTCGGGGCGGCGGGGCTGATTCTGACGCGGGTCATGTGCGCGGCCATGAACCGCTCGCTCCTTCAGGTTCTAACGGGAGCTACCGTAGCATCGGCGAACACCCCCGACTCTGCTACGACGTCTTCCCACCAATCCTCTCCCCAGGAGGACGATCCTGGCCCGGTTGAACGCGGCAAGCCGGTCACGTTCGATCCTGTGGAAAGTCTCCTCGAAGCGCAAAGCGTCGTCATTGTCCCGGGATACGGGATGGCGCTCGGCGAGGCAGAGACCCAAGTTCGAGACCTGTACGACGTGCTCGAGCGCCGGGGCAAGGACGTGAAATTCGCCATCCATCCCGTGGCCGGCCGCATGCCCGGCCACATGACCGTACTGCTCGCCGACGTGGATATCCCCTATGACAGGCTGGTTCAACTTGAGACGATTAACCCCGAGTTTCCGCGGACCGACGTGGTGCTCATCGTCGGTGCATGCGACGTGGTAAACCCCGCCGCCATTACGGCAAAAGGAACGCCCATATACGGCATGCCCATTCTGCATGCGCATGAGGCCAAACGAGTCATCATCTGCAATGCAGACACGCAGCCCGGGTATTCCGGGATCGAGAACCCCTTGTACAAACGGGACAATGTGGTTCTACTCCTTGGCAATGCCGCCTCCACCCTCGAAAAACTGATCAACGAGTTGACCTTGCGCATTTCAGCACAGAACGACGCTGCCGGCCAAATGGACTCCATCAAGAACAAAAGGGCAAACGCGCACCAACCATTATGGCCGTAAAAGATTATTGGCGGATTCCGCGAAGATGGAGTGGACGGGAGCAAATCCGGTGCCAAGAAGCGCGGAAGGCGGAAGCGGTCAGGCGGAGCCGGGAACGCGCAAGGTGACGCGGGTGCCCATGCCGGGCGCGGTTTCTATGTCCATGTGGCCTCCGACGAGGCCGAATCGTTCCAGTATGCTGAACAGGCCGAACCCGGCGCCGCCACTTCGATCCTGTGCGGATTTTGGGTCGAACCCGGCGCCGGTATCTTCGACGGTGACGGTGATTTCATCGTTGGGCGTCTTCTGGACAAGGACGGTGGCCTCGTCGATCTGGGCATGTTTGACGACATTAAACAGCAGCTCGCGCACCGCCTCGAACAGGAGGATCCGAATATCTTCGCTGTCGGGTTCGGCTTCTTCGTTGGCGTCGACGGCGGTGGTCAGCCCGTGTTTTTCGCGCATCCATCCGGCGAGCCACTCGAGCGCGGGCACGAGGCCGGCGTCGTACAGGATGGGCGGGCTAAGCTCGATCGTGAGCACGCGGGACGCCTTGATAGATTCGTCGAGGAGTTCGTCGACCTGGTCGACGGCATCGAGCTGTTCTTCGCCGGAGGTGCGGCTGCGGAGCGCGCCGACGCGGAACTTGGCCGCAATAAGCAGTTGCTGGAGTTCGTCGTGGAGCATCTGGGCGAACCTGCGCCGCTGCCGCTGCTCGGACTGGGTCAGCTCGTTGGCGAGTGCGCGCAACTGGCTGGCCCGCTCTTCGGCCATGGCGGTTCGCTCGGCGACGCGCTGTTCGAGGGTTTCGTTAAGTTCCCGGAGTTGTTCCTCGGCGCGTTTTCGCTCGATGGCGTAGCGGATAGCGCGGGCGATCGTGCGCTGATCGACGTGGCCCTTGATAAGATAGTCCTGTACGCCCATCCGGACGGCTTCGATGCCGGTTTCTTCGTCATCCAGGCCCGTGAGGACGACAATGGGCGTCCGCGGGGCGCCTTCCTGGGCGCGGCGCACGGTTTTCAAACCGCTACTGCCGGGCAGCGAGAGATCGAGGAGCAGGATGTCGTATGGGCTCTGCCCTTTCGCGCAGGCCTGCAACCGGCTGATGCCCTCATCGAGGCTTTCGAGATGTGTGAGGTTGAATTTGGCGGTTCCTGCTTCGCGCAGATGTTCCTGGAGGAGGCGGGCGTCCCCGGGGTTGTCCTCGATGAGGAGGATCTCGATCGGCATAGGGCAAAGTTCCCTTTGTAGGAATAACATCAAATATAGCTATTATACATCTATATGTCGAAGATGTCTTCTTCTTCAAATAGATCCGGGTAGAGTCGACGTGCGCATTCGGGGCATAAACCGTGGCTGAATATGGCCTCGGAGTGCTCGTCGAGGTACTGCTCAAGCTGCCGCCGGTATCCCCCGTCGTTGCGTATCCTCTTGCAGAACAAGCAGATAGGCAAAAAACCGCTTAGCCACTTGATGGTGTCCGGCCCGGATCTATCCGGCGGCAAGAGGCGGTGTGGCTTACGAGAAGCGTCTGAGTCCCGACCGGGGCTGAAGGGACCCAAAACAAAGGCGGGACACGGTGGCTCTCACGCCGTCCCGCCTTTGCAAAAAGAACCTCGCTATTCCTCGATCGAAATGGCGTCGGTCGGGCAGGCTTCCACGGCTTCCCGGCAGGCCGATTCGGCCCCGGCCGGCACTTTATCCACGATGACTACCGCAACGTCGCCTTCCAACTGAAAGACTTCCGGGCAAATCTCCGCGCAAGGACCGCAGCCGCCGCACAAATCCGGATCCACCTTTGCCTTCATACGTTTACCTCCTGGGAAATGAGTACCAAACGCCCCGACCAATCCCTGCACATGCCGTTGTCGGCCTATGCCTGGGCCGGCCAAAACTGACAGTATATCTATTTTACAGGTTTCCGGTTCACGAAAACAAGGCGCGTTGACCCAAAATCCGCACGTAAGGCTCTCTCACCTCGAAGCGAGTCCTTGATTGGGCCTGCAATGGCAGGCCATTCCACCATCCTGGGGTTTTGCTGTGAACACCGTGGGTCTCTTGATGCGACGTAGCGAGAGGACAAGCGGCAAGATGCCGCTTCTACACGGGCTGCAAAAGTAGATGCCGCTTCTACACGGGCTGCAAAAGTAGACGCGGCATCTTGCCGCGTTTCTTACGTACGGATCTGGGTTGCCCGGCGGCGGCCTGCTACAATGGTGGGATGAAGAAGTTCATCGACCCCAAGCTGGCCCCTGGAAAACTGGCGCACAACCCCTTCGCCGCGCTAGCGGGCGCTGTCCCCGAACACCTGCCTCAACACCAAACTGCTCCGGAAACGCCGACGCCGGCCGCGCCGCCATGCGCCTGGGCGGTCGGCAAGACCCGAAAAGGCGGCTTCGCCATATCGCTCGAACGCCGCGCCAAGGGTAAACAGGTCACGGTTTTGCGCAATGTTTCAGGCGACGCGGAGGCGCTGCTTCGCGAGTTGAAGAAGCGGTGCGGGGCCGGCGGCGTGGTTCGCGAGGAAGCCATCGAACTGCAGGGGGATCATCAGGCCGCCGTGCTTGAATTCCTAAAGCGTTTGCCGAATCGCTGAGGATTGATGAGGCGCGAGCCCATCGCGTTTGCTTCCCGCGGCGGCGGCTGCATAAAATAGCCAATCAGACGGTCCGTTTCAGGAGATGCAAGAGAATGACCAGGAAAATGCGCGTGGGCATGATTGGTTGCGGGCAGATTGCCAAGGTGCTTCACGTCCCGGATTATGCATGTTGCCCGGAAGCCGAGCTCGTTGCCCTAAGCGACCTCATCCCAGAGAAAGCCCGTGCGCTCGCCGATAAATGGGCCCCCGGTGCGGCCATCTATACCGACTACAAAAAAATGCTGCGGGAAGCGCGGCTCGAGGCCGTTACCGTGGCGGCGCCCAACTATCTTCATGCGCAGATCACAATCGACGCGCTTAAGGCCGGCTGCCATGTCAACGTCGAGAAACCGATGGCGACGAGTTCCGCCGAAGCCCGGAAAATGATCGACGCCGCCCGGAAAGCCGGCAAACTGCTTAACGTCGACCAGAGCCAGCGCCTGTTTCCCCCCCACGTCAAAGCCAAGGAAGTCATCGACAGCGGCATCCTGGGCCGGATCATCCACGTCACCGCTATGTTCGGCCACGAAGGGCCCGAATACTGGAGCCCCACCGGCAAATGGTTCTTCCGCAAGAAGGAGGCGCGGTTTGGCGCGATGGCCGACCTCGGTGTGCACAAAGCCGACCTGATCCGCTACCTCACCGGCAAGGAAGTGGCCGAAATCAACGGGTTTTTCGCGCGGCTCGAGAAGAAGAACACCGATGTCGAAGACAATTTCGTGGCCTGCCTGAAATTCACCGACGGGACGATTGGCACGCTGGCCGCGTCGTGGACCGTCAAGGGCATGGAGGCCAATTACACGATCCTCCACTGTGAGAACGGCACGCTGCGCATTGGCGAAATCCCGGGAAAGCCCCTCGTGGCCGAGTTGGTGAAACCGCAGTGCCGGATCAAGTTCGACGTGCCGGAGCCTGTCACCAACTACGCCGATTCCTGGGGGCTGGACGTAAGCGGCGCGTTTGTCCGGGCCGCCATGGGGCTCGAACCGCCCTACTGCCCCGGCGAAGAAGGCAAGAAATCGCTCGAGATCATCCTGGCCGCCGAAAAGGCCGCGCGCACAGGGCGCACTGTGAAACTCACGTAGCAACGCGGCGCAACGCGGCATAACGCCGCGCCCGGCGCGCGCTGCCAAAGGACTGCGTCATGCATACCGTTACCGTCGATCTCGGCGAACGGTCGTATGCCATTTACATCGGCTCCGGCATTCTGGATCGTTTGCCGGGCGTCCTGTCGCAGGCGCACATTCGAGGTCTGCTGGCGCTGGTGACCGACAGCAACGTCGGCCCGCTCTATGCCGACCGCGTCCGCGCCCTGTTGAGTGGATACGGGGTCCAGATCTGCACACTGCCTGCCGGCGAAGAGCGGAAACGGCTCGATCAAATCGAGTGGCTGTGCGGGCGATTTCTCGAAGGCGGGCTGGATCGGGGCAGCGCGGTTGTTGCGCTGGGCGGGGGCGTTGTGGGCGACGTGGCGGGGTTTGCCGCGGCCACGTTCATGCGTGGCATCAGATTTGTCCAGATCCCGACCACGGTGGTGGCCCAGGTCGATTCGAGCGTCGGCGGCAAAACCGGCGTCAATCATCCGCTCGGCAAGAACATCATCGGCGCGTTCCACCAGCCGTCGGCCGTCCTGATCGACATGACGCTGCTCGAGACGCTGCCGCCCAGGGAACTTTGCTCGGGGCTTGCCGAGGTCGTCAAACACGGCATGATCGCCGATTCGGTCTTGTTCGACTACATGGACCAAAACGCTTCCGCCATTGTGCGGGGCGACTTGGCGGCACTCGAGTGGCCCGTGGTGCGTTCTTGCGAAATCAAGGCATCCATCGTGGCGCAGGACGAACGCGAGCAGAACCTCCGCGCAAACCTGAATTACGGCCACACGTTCGGCCATGCCATCGAGTCCGCGACCCGCTACACCCGGTTCCTCCACGGCGAGGCCGTCGCGCTCGGCATGATGTGCGCCGCGCAACTGGCGGTCGATACGGGCCTGCTCGATCCCGAGTCGGCCCAGCGCCAGCGCGACTGCCTCCGCGCGTGCGGGTTGCCGGTCACGTGGCTCGAGGGTTTTGAGTCGCCATCCGCCGTCGACGAGGCCGTTGCGCTTATGAAACACGACAAAAAAGCGCGGTCGGGGGCGCTGCGGTTTGTCCTGCCCGACCGGATCGGCCACGTCATCCAGCGGGCGGATATTTCACGGGAACAGGTCCGGAAGGCGTTCGAGGCCCTCCGGCAAATGCCCGCGCGCGAGCGCGCGACATAAGGAAGAACGCCATGCCATTTGGGGGCGAAAACGCGGAAAGCTATTATGATGAGGGCCTCACGGCCGTCATGAAAGGCGACGTCAAAGCGGCGATCGAGTTTTTCACGCACGCGATCAAGCTGGATTCGTCGTTCATCATGGCCTACCACCAGCTCGGCAGGTGTTTTCTCCGGATCGGCCAGACCGACCGGGCCGTCCACGTGCTCCAGCAGGTCCTTGCGCGGAAACCCAACCTGATTCCGGCGCGGATCGATCTCGGCTACGCCCTGCTCCAGCACGGCAACATCCCCGAGGCGCGCGCCCAGTTCAGCCAAGTCGTCCAGGTTCAGGCCGACAGCAGCAAGGGGCATCTCGGGCTGGCCCACGTCGAGTTTCAACTCGGCAACTGGTCCCAGGCCACCGCGCTCGCGCAAGCCGCACGAAGCCTCGGCAGCGCCGGTTTCGCCGTACTGTTCCTGCTGGGAAAAGCCGCCAAACTGGACGGCGACCACCCGCTTTCCGACTCCGCGCTCAAAGAGGCGCTCGCCCAGATCGAGAAGCCCATTGAACTGAATCCCGACGCACCGGAAGGCCACTACCTTCGCGGCGAAATCGCGTTTGTCCAGGAACGGTACTTCGAAGCCCTCGACAGTTACCGGGCCGCCGAATCCCGGACCGCGGCCGACGCCAGCTACTCGGCCTTCGGCGAGAACTTCACGCGGCTCGATGTGCTGGTGAAAGAAGGCCTTTGCCTCCAGCGGATGGGCGATAAGGAAGCCGCACGCGCCATCGGCGCGCGGATCCTGCAACTGAGCCCCGGCCATAAACTCGGCCAGGCGCTCAGCGACCTAAAGTAATTGTCTTGCCGTTTACAAGTTGTAATTTGTAATTCGTAATTTATAATTTGTAATTATTTTGGGAGCATGCCATGAGCGACCTGAATGTGCAGCTTGTGCGGGAGTTTTTCGAACTCAACTCGTTCCGCGTCATGACCCACTGGCAGCAGGACCACATCCGAACGCGCACGCCCGAGCGCGGCCTGCAACTGTTCGTCGAGAACGCCGCACCGCCCGCCGCGCCGCCGCCGGGGTTCCTCCTGCGGGTGAACGAGGCGGCGGGCCTGAACCGGGCCGTCGTCGAGGTCCGGGCGTGGCACGCCGACCGGATGTACGTCTCGCACATCGAGGCCAACCCCGTCCTGTTTGATGTTGCCAACGAAGAATCGCTCGCGCTCGGCAAAAACTTTTTCGGGACCGACGATTTCACCACGGTGCTCGTGATCGGCGAACTGCCCGCCTCGCCCGAACCGCGAGAGAAAACGCTGGCCGCACTGCGCCAGGGCAACCTTGGCCACGTCATCGAGTTTCCCGCCATCCTGTTCGAGTTGATCGAAAAGGTACACCCCAACGTTTCCTACGCCTCTTCCGTCACCCTGCAAATGCTGAGGCTGTTGAAACGCTACGATTTCATCCGGTACCAGCAACTCGAACTGCCCTTCCCCACCGAGGCGCCTGTGGGCTCATCCGGCCCTCCAATGCTCGCCGCCGACGCCGGCCTCGATTACGCCGGCCCCGATTACGTTATGGAATTGGACTGACACCCCCCCGCAAGAAAACAAAGGCGCGCACATGTCCGTGCGCGCCTCAGTAAATCAACGAGCCGATTCTAGAACATCGTTTCGTACACCCAACCGAACAGTTCCGCCCAGTAAGGAATGCACGGGAACCGGTCCTGGCTCGGGTACTTCACAAACTCGACGTGCCCATCCATATACAGCACGTTGCACCCGCCCGGCACGTGGTTCATGGGAGCCAGGCCGCCCGGCTCCTTCGCGTTGATCATGTCCCACAGGACAAAAAGCTCGCTTTGCGCCATCGCGCTCGCGGCCGGGTTGTTAATGTCCGTAATCATGAACCGCTCAACCCCTTCGCGCATCCGATAGATGGAATTGCCGCCGCCATTGCCGGTGCCCGGATCCACCGGCAGGTCATTGTCCAGACCTCGAGCTTCATCGTCATCAGCGACGCCGTCCAAGTACGGCTGAAGAGTCAAAAATGCAGAGATGACTTGCCGGGGAACGTCGTTACCGCTCGGCCACGACATGGGATCATCCGTTGCCTTCGCTTTGTCCAGCACATAGCCAAAGTACATGTACGACGTGTCGCCATGAGACATGAAGCCTTCGTACGGGCACTCGCCGCCGCTGTCTCCCAGTTGGTACGTCGGATTATCGCTGCCCGAGTCGTTGCCGTCGGAGGGACAATACAGCACGTTCGGGTCCGTCAAGTACTCGGGGTAGATTTGGTCCGACTTCATCGCAAACGTGAACTGGCTAATTACGGCGGAACAATTCGTGGTGGGTGCGGCGCCCGCGGCCGTCCAGGGGGCGTTACCTTGCATCCGCGGCCATTTCATGCCTTTGGACTCATTGCAGTACATCTTCCCGACGAGCCCCATCTGTTTCAGGTTGTTTGCGCAACTCGACCGCCGCGCCGCTTCCCGCGCCCGCGCTAGCGCCGGAAGCAGGATCGCCGCCAGAATGCCTATGATGGCGATGACCACCAAAAGTTCGATAAGTGTAAACCCGCGCTTCCTCATAATGTCTTTCTCCTCTGATGTGTAAGAAAACCCTTAACCTTTGGTGTTCCGTATGGTGTGTACAATGCTCATGGCGCGCCCCGCTCACCTCCTCTTCCCCAGTTTCAAACACAATGCCCTATACCATTTTTCATTATGTTCCAGCCCCCAAGAAACGTCAACAGAAATCTGCGGCGAAAATCCAGAAACCCCATGATCTTGTCCGACTTGAGCCGGGTAATAAACGGACATAACAGCCTCCCCGCAAAGGCTTTATCAAAAACAGCCAGACAACAGAAAATGACTGCCGTTTTTAATCCGTCTTTCTTCGCCTACGTTCTTTCTTCGCAGAAAGAAAGTAGCGAGCAGGCCTGTAAGCCGAGTTCTGTCTAGGCGCGCGTCCCTACCGGGACGCGTTTGCGTTCCTTGCGGAACGCAGCGCGCCCTTGCGGAACGGAGGCCCGAGACGGCCATTCGTCTGCGACGCACGTCACCGTACGCCTCTAGCTTCCAACCCGGGAGCGGAGCGGGCCACTCCATAGCTCCCCTATTAGGAATTGCTCCGGGCGGGGTTTAGCCAGCCGGGCTGTCTCCAGCCCGCTGGTGCGCTCTTACCGCACCTTTTCACCCTTGCCGTCGTCGCGCGTCTCCGCGCGCCGCTTAGGCGGTGTCGTTTCTGTGCCACTTTCCGTCGGGTCGCCCCGCCTTCGCGTTACGAAGCGCCCTGCCCTGTGGAGCTCGGACTTTCCTCGTCGGGCTTCAGCCCGCCGCGGCCGTCCGGCCTGCTCAAAATTCATTGTAGCATTCGTAGCCGCCAGCGTCCAGCCCGCGCCTACACTATCCTTACCTATAGCATTTTTTGGAGATTAGTTGACTTTTGGGCGGGTGCAGGCTTATTTTAAGCACGATCTTGGGAAGGCGTTACCGAAGTGGCAATCCCGCCGATTGCGCGGGTCGAGGCTCGAGGCTCTGGATGATCAATGTAGGCTTCATCGGGTGCGGTCGCATTGCCGACCTCCACTATCTCGGCTACAAGAACAACCCTCATGCACGCGTTCTTGCCGTCTGCGACTCCGATCCCGAGCGCGCCGAGGCTCGCCGCGCTGCCTGGGGCGCCGAACGCGCCTACACCGACTACCGCGAGATGCTGCGCCACCCCGACGTCGATGCGGTCGAAATCTTGACACCTTTTGACACCCACGAACAGGTGGTGATCGACGCGGTCCGGGCCGAGAAACATGTCGCCGTGCAGAAACCGATGGCCGCCAGCCTTCGCAGCGCCGACCGGATGGTGGCCGCGGCCTCGCAAGTCGGCGTCATTTTCAAAGTTACCGAGTGTTACGTGACGTACCCGCCGATCGTGCTGGCGCGGTCGATCATCGATGCCGGAGAGATAGGCGAACCCGCGGGGATCCGCATCAAGTACATTTGCAGCCCGCATGGCGGCTGGGACGTGCCCGCCTCCACCTACGCCCACCAACTCAAAAAAGCCGCCGAAGGGTACGGCATGGAAACGTTCGACCACGGCCACCACGAATGGGCGACGGCGTGGTACCTGCTTGGCGAGGTCGAGCGCGTATCGGCGTGGATCGACTCGGTCGACGGGCTGATTGACTGCCCCGCGGCCATCATGTGGAAATACAGGGACGGCAAGCGGTACGGCATCTGCGATTTCGTTTACGCGTCGCAGATGAGAATCCCGACCGAGTACTACTCGAACGACGAGTGGTACGAGGTCAACGGCGCCAACGGGATACTGCTCATAAACCGCGGCACCGGCCACATCCACGAAGGCCCCGCCGTCAGCGTGTACAACGGCAAGACATGGAGGCACATCGGTAACGTCCCGTCGGACTGGTCGGAAGGCTTCATCGGCTCGACCCGCAACTTCATTGGCGCCATTATGGGCCACGAAAAACCCCTTCTAACAGGCGAACAGGGCCGTGAGATCCTCCGGTTTTCGCTGGCGATCGGGCGTTCGGCGGCGTTGCGCCGCGAAGTGTACGTCGACGAACTCGACGCCCGATTCCCCGCGCTCTTTTCCTGGGCGCGCCGGTACAGGGAACGCAAAGACGTCGTTGTCGGCCACCGTCGCCGGTCCTTGCTCAAGCCGTGGGGCGACGTCTCGAGATATGCGACCCTCGCCGCATCGCTCACCGAACAGCTCGGCGACCGGTTCGACACCGAACAGGCCCGATACTGGAACTGTACCCTCGGATTGCACCTGCTGCCTGAAGGCAGCGCCGCCGAAGAAAAATTCGCCATGAGGATCGCCGAAGGCAAATTGACCATCACCCGCGGCGAATTGCCCGAAGACGCCGCACTGACGCTCCGGATGTCGGCCGGCACGTGGGCCGCCATCCTGATGGGCAAGAAAAAGCTCGAAACCGCCGTGCTCACGGGGCAAATCAAGTACGAAGGGATGGCCCAGGAAGGTCTAAAACTCCGCAGCGCATTCAAGATCTAGCCAATCCCGCCTCTTAGTACTCCTGTTCATGAATACTGTGACGTGTGGAAATGGGATGCCCCTCGCAGGCCGACTTCGCCGAAGTCGCGCCTTAAGAAAGTCGGCCCTCTCCGCGCAGAGCCACGCGATCTTTCCAGCCTGCGATCACCAAACCGCCCGAGAATCAAAGCCTTTTCCCCTCATCACGCTTCGCCCAAAACCGCCGCGCCGACCGTTGAGGCCGACTTCGGTGAAGTCGTATTGAGATCCGCCGGTATCGTTTAACCCTATGAATACAGGGGATTCTTCGGGTGATAGCACAAAACGGCAGGAAATCCAATGGGTGAAGCGAAAAAAGCCGCGTTGCGAGTCGATGGTGGCCATCCCCCGGCGACTGTTCGAGGCTATTCTTCAGCGCATCCAGCAACTTGGCCCGCTCATGCCCGCACCGACATGACCACGGCAGTGTTTGCAGGAATGGAAATGACTCAAATTGTGTTCCCATAATAGTCGATAGTCTGCCCATGGTGATCCCCGGTAAGTCCATATGGGAAATGTCGGCTAACCACAAAGGGAGGAGAACCTTATGGAGGCAAGAACAATCACGGCAGGGCGTTACGGTGGAGTTCTGTTCACCTGTACGGCACTGCTGGTCACGGCGGCGCTACTGGGGTGTCCAGTAAACAAAGCGATGCCAGTGCTGGCGAACACTGCACTCACACCACTGGAGCAACTGGGCAAGAACCTGTTTTTTGAAATGAACCTGTCGATCCCGCCCGGGATGTCGTGCGCCGCGTGCCACGCACCGGAGGTGGGCTTTACGGGCCCCGACTCTGACATCAACGCGACGCAGGCCATTTACCCCGGGGTGGTGCACACCCGCGCCGGCAATCGCAAACCACCCACGGCGGCCTACGGCGGGGACAGTCCGGTGCTGTATTTCGACGAGGCGGAAGAGCTGTGGATCGGCGGGATGTTCTGGGACGGCCGCGCCACAGGCTGGACGCTGGGCGACCCGCTGGCCGAGCAGGCCCTTGGACCATTCCTCAACGACCTCGAGCAGAACACGCCCCAGGCGCGGCTGGTCGTGAAGCGTGTATCCAAGTCGGATTACGCCGACCTGTTCGAGGAGGTCTGGGGACCGGGCTCGCTGGACTATGTGAAGGACGTGGCCGGGTCATACGAGCGTATCGGGTTGTCCATTGCCGCGTACGAGCGCTCAGCGGAGATCAATCTCTTCAGCTCCAAGTACGACCACTATCTGCGCGGTGAGGCGGAACTGACGGCGCAGGAAGCGTTGGGACTGGAACTGTTCGAGGGTGCGGCCATGTGTTCGGCCTGCCACTTTAGCGAACCGGGACCGAGTGGGGAGCCACCGCTGTTTACCGACTTCACATTCGATAATCTCGGCGTGCCCAAGAATCCCGACAATCCCTTTTACGATATGCCCCGCTACTGGAATCCGGCCGGCGCGGACTGGGTGGATCTGGGTCTGGGCGGTTTCCTGATGGGGGCCGGGTACGAGCCGGGCGTGTACGAGCCGGAACTGGGCAAGGTGAAGGTGCCGACGCTACGCAACGTGGACCTGCGGCCGTCCGAGGACTTCGTGAAGGCTTACACGCATAATGGATTCTTCAAGTCGCTCAAGGATGTTGTCCATTTCTACAACACGCGCGACGTCGAGCCCTGGCCGGCACCCGAGGTGCCCGTCAACGTGAACAGCGACGAGTTGGGTGACCTGGGGCTGACCGACACGGAAGAGGACGCCATCGTAGCATTCATGAAGACATTATCGGACGGTTGGTCGCCATCGCCCTGAAAACGGACTTTCACAGTGGAGCGCCGGGGCCGCCGGTGTGGGGCCCGATTACTTTTCGTGAATAACGATTGCGTCGGCCCGTGGCACCATTCCGTCCACGGTCACTCCGTCTCTGTAAACGACCTGCCCGACTTCGGCGCGTTCCGCGCGCCAGATGCACAGGTGGAATTGGTCGGGCTGGCCGTCTTTGACGACCACAAGGAACGTGTACGCCCCCTACCCCGCAATGGTGCCGGGATTGGATAGGGAGTTTCTACACTTGAATGGATTGTCGCTTAGTACATCGCAACGCAATAAGGGTTACATTTCAAGCCGGAACGTCCCGCAAGCGAAGGCCAATTAGCGATTCAGCAGCCCTGTATGGGACTGTCTGCTTGATTTGTGTTGAGGTGTACTTAGCTGGTCAGCCCGACGCAGGCGTCGTAGGCCATCTCCGGCGTCACCCGACCTAACCGTTCCGCTGCCGTCAACTCCGGGTCATCCACATAAAGGACCTCGCTGGGGCGCCGATACGGGGCGTGTTTGCGCGGGTCGGTTCCGCCGAACACGGCCACCACGGGCGTGCCCATCGTTGCGGCGACATGCATCGGCCCGGTATCCCCCCCGAAATAGAGATCCGCACGATGGATAAGCCAAGCGTAATGCTTGAGGTCGGGCGTCTCGGGCGCGACCGACGGGTGGCGCCGCGACCGGTTCAGCACCTCTTCGACAAGGTCAAACTGGCCCGGCCCCCACGTCAGCATCACCTCAAACCGGCCGTCCGCAAGCAGCAAATCCGACAGTTGTGCGTAACTTTCCACAGGCCACTGTTTCTCCGGCCGGTCCACCGGCACGTGCATCGCCACCACTTTCTTCCCGCCGTCGAACATGCCGTCGTAGAAATCGTTAATCTCGTCCTGGACCTCGTAGGGGACGTAGACCATGGCCTCCAGCGAGGTGCGGTTCGGGCACAAGGCGTCGCACAAAAGAAGGTTTTCCTCGACCCGGTTCAGATCCGGCGAAGGCAGGCGAACCTTGTGGTTCGTGAACACGTAACTCAGTTCCTGGGCGCGGGGCCGGTCATACCCGTACCGGTCCGGCGCGCCCGAGAAGGCGCAGATCAGGCCGGTTTTAAAGATGCCGTGGAAATCCAGCACAATGTCATACCGGTTTGCCCGCACCCGCCTGCAAAATCCGAGAAACTCTTTTGCGGCGGCCCATTTTTCCGGCGGCCGTTCGAATACAAGGGCCTGGTCCAGGCAGGGGTGGTCCTGGATCAACGCGGCGGACTTTTTCTCGACGGCCCAATCGAGTTGGGCGTTGGGGAACGTATCGCGCAGCGTGTGCAGAACCGAAAGGACGCGGGCCACGTCGCCGATAGCGCTGAGGCGGACGATCAGGATCCGGGGCAGTCCGTTTTTCATGCTCGCGTACGCACGCGCAGAATGTCTAACCCCTTACAAGCTGCTGGCTTGCCACCCTTCCGGCGCTCCCCGAAAGACATAAAAAAGAAGCGAAAAACGGGGACTGGCTCGCCTTTTCGGCAGTTTGAAAAGGCGTGCCAGTCCCCGCTTTTCGCGGCCTTCGCTCGGTGCCCAATCTTCATCTTTTGCGGGTGAGGCAAAACCTCATGAACAACTGTCCCCCCTTTTCGCGAATGACATTCCGGCACTTCTTCGACCCCATAATAAGGTACCATCAGCATGACTCACTATCCTGGCCATGCGCATAACGCATGTTGAAAATAAATGGCGGAGAGGGCGGGATTTGAACCCGCGGTACGCTTTAGGCGTACACACGCTTTCCAAGCGTGCTCAATCAACCACTCTGACACCTCTCCAAGCCGCGCGCGTACGCGAAAGGAATTATAAGTTCCACCGTTGTTTATTGTCAATTTCACAGCGAAAAACGGGGACTGGCTCGCTTTTTCGGCAGTTTGGAAAAAGCGTGCCTGTCCCCGCTTTTCGCGCCCGCTTTCCGCGGCACCTTTGCGCGGCGTCATCCGCGTACCGTATAATAGAAGCTCGAAACCGGATAGGAGAATCAACATGAGCGATGCAACTGAACTGACAAGCGCTACCTTCGACGCGGCCGTAGGCAGCGGCGTGACGCTGGTCGATTTCTGGGCCGAGTGGTGCGGTCCATGCCGTATGATGGCGCCCGTGCTAAACGAACTGGCCGGTCAGTTTGCGGGCAAAGCCGCTATCGCCAAAGTCAATGTCGATAGTGAACCCGATTTGGCAGAAAAATATCGCGTCAGCAGTATCCCCACCCTGCTCGTTCTTAAAGATGGGACTGAAGTCAAGCGGTTCGTGGGTGTTACGCCAAAAGCCGAACTCGTCAAAGCCATTGATGCCGCCCTGGCGTGAAACCGGGTAAATTCTGCCGTAATAAGACCATATACGCAGACCACCTACGCATAAGGAGTTAGTAGCGCCATGACACCCAAAGTAGTCGCTGTGGCCGGAGCCACAGGCTTGGTCGGTAGCCGAATGTTGCAGGTCCTCGAACAGCGAAATTTCCCCGTTAAATCGCTCAAGCCGCTCGCATCCGAGCGGTCGCGCGGAAAGACCGTGCGGTTCCGCGGCGAAGATATCCCCGTCGAAGTCCTGGGAGAGGATTCATTCAAGGGGGTCGAGGTGGCCCTGTTCAGCGCGGGCGGCGGGACGAGCAAGCGGTTTGCGCCGTTTGCGGCCAAAGATGGGTGCGTGGTGGTCGACAATTCGAGCGCGTGGCGAATGGACCCCGACGTGCCGCTGGTGGTGTCCGAAGTCAATCCCGACGACGTGAAGTGGCATAAGGGCATCATCGCCAACCCCAACTGCTCCACCATACAGATGGTCGTCGTACTCAAACCGTTGCACGACGCCGCCAAGATCGAGCGAGTCGTCGTCTCGACCTACCAGGCGGTGTCCGGCGCCGGCGTCAAGGCCCTCGCCGAGATGAAAGACCAAATCGAGGCCGTCCTCCAAGGGCGGGAGCCGGTCTGCAAGGTGTTTCCGCATCCAATCGCGTTCAATTGCATCCCCCAGATCCCGCAGAGCGACGCCTTTACCGACAACGGCTACACGTCCGAAGAAATGAAAATGGTCAATGAGACCAAGAAGATTATGGGCGACGACTCGATCCGCGTCACCGCCACCGCCGTCCGCGTCCCCGTCCATACCGGCCACAGCGAGGCCGTCAACATCGAAACCCAGCGAAAACTGACCGCACAGAAGGCCCGCCAGATCCTCGCTAACGCACCCGGTATCGTCGTCATTGACGACCCCGCCGGGCAGCTATATCCCCTGGCGCGCGACGCCGAGGGCAAGGGCGAGACGTTCGTCGGCCGGATCCGCGAAGACATTTCCCAGTCCCGCGGGCTGGATATGTGGATCGTGTCGGACAACCTGCTCAAAGGCGCCGCACTCAACGCGGTGCAGATCGCCGAAATCCTATAGGGAAATATGGGGACGTTGCCCTTATTTCCGACACGAACCCGTACATATTCGAGAAGCGCTTAAGGAAATAAGGGCAACGTCCCCATATTTCCGGGGATGAGCGGGAGGCGCGGGATGGGGCTGACAGGCGTGGCATTGCTGCTAGCGGCGCTGGGTGCTGCGGGTGAATCGCCCTGCGTGGCCGTCAGTATCGAGCCGCTGGCTTTTTTTGTCGAGCGCCTGGCAGGTCCGGACGCATGCGTCACGGTCCTGGTCGGCCCGGGCCAGAGCCCTCACATTTACGAGCCTGTTCCAAAACAACTCGCCGAGGCGTCTTCCGCGAAGATCTTTCTCTGCGCCGGCATGCCGTTCGAGCAGCGCGTGGTGGGCAAGGTGGCGGCAGCAAACCCCGGCCTCAAAGTGATTGATCTGACTCAGGGGATCAAACGCCGGCCAATGGACGAGGCCGAAGCGGTTTCAGATCACGCAGACCACGATCTCGAGGACCGGCCCGGCGCGCCCGACCCCCATGTATGGCTTGATCCCCACAACGCCAAGATCATCGCACGAAACGTCGCCGATGCGCTCATCCGGGAAGACGCACCCCACGCCGCCGATTATGAGAAAAACCTCCAGACTCTCCTGCGCGAATTGGATTCGCTCGACGCCCGGCTGCGCCAAATCCTCGGGCCGCACAAAGGCCGCTCCTTCTACGTGTACCACCCCGCCTTTGGCTATTTTGCCGATGCATACGGCCTCAAACAGGTGTCGGTCGAGATCGGCGGAAAAGAACCGGCAGCCCGGCAGTTGGCGGACTTTATCGACCGGGCGAAGCGCGAAAACGTGCGCGTGATTTTCGTTCAGCGGAGTTTTCCGTCGCGCGCCGCGGAGTCGGTGGCCAAAGCCATGGGCGGAGCCGTGATCAAAATCGACCCGCTCTCGCGGGATTATGTTGAAAACATCGAGGCGGTGGCGCTAAAAATGCAGGAAGCGTGGCAGAAGGCCGACGCACAATCCGGGAAATCAGCGCCATGACACCAACACCCGCTGTTGTGTTTGAAAACCTGACGTTCAGCTACGGCGGCACGCCCGTGCTCGAAAACGTCAACGCCACCATCGACGTCGAGGATTTCGCATGCATGGTCGGCCCGAATGGCGGCGGTAAAACCACCCTGATCAAGCTGGTGCTCGGCCTTCTTCGGCCGGACTCGGGGCGCGTCACGCTGTTTGACCGGCCCCCTCGAGAGACCCGATCCCGGGTCGGCTACGTCCCGCAATACTTCCAGTTTGACATGTTCTTCCCCATCAAAGTGCTCGACGTGGTCCTGATGGGGCGCCTGGACCGCCACCGGGCGTTTGGCCACTACGCCCATAAAGACGCCGACGCCGCCCGCGACGCACTCGCCCAAGTCGACCTCCCCAACCTCGCTGACAGGCCGTTTGCCGCCTTGTCCGGCGGCCAGCGGCAGCGGGTGCTGATTGCCAGGGCGCTCGCGGCCCAGCCCGATCTGCTTATTCTCGACGAGCCGATGGCCAACATCGACCCCGCCGTGCAAAACGAGCTCTACGAAGTGCTCAAGGCGCTCCATGGCCGGCTCACCATCGTCATGGTCACGCACGACATGGGGTTTGTCTCGACGCTCGTGAACCGGGTGGTCTGCGTCAACCGAACGGTCTGGATTCACCCGACCACCGAGCTGACCGGCGATTTCATCCGCAACCTGTACGGCAGCGACGTCAGCATGGTCCGCCACGACCACCGTTGCTCCGAGGAAGGACACCAATGGCCGAGTTCCTGACCGCGCTGGGCCGGCACGCGTTCCTTCAATACGCGGTGGCCGCGGGCCTTCTGGCGAGCATTGCGTGCGGCGTGGTCGGCAGCTACGTGGTCACCCGCCGCATCACCTACATCGCCGGGAGCGTGTCCCACTGCATCCTCGCCGGGGTCGGCGCGGCCAGGTACCTACAGGTGGTCCACGACGTCCAATGGGCAACGCCCATCCTCGGCGCCATCGTGTCCGCGCTGGCCGCAGCGATGCTGATCGGCCTCGTCAGCCTCTACGCCCGACAGCGCGAAGACACCGTGATCGGCGCGGTCTGGGCCGCCGGGATGGCCATAGGCGTACTGTTCATTGCCCGCACCCCCGGCTACGCCGAAGACCTCATGGGCTACCTGTTCGGCAACATCCTGCTACTGACGCCGCGCGACCTGCTGGTGATCCTCGCGCTCGATGCCGTAGTGGTGGGCGCCGGGATCGTCTGGTACGACCAGTTCCTCGCCCTGTGTTTCGACGAGGAGTACGCCCGCCTCCGCGGGCTGAAAGTCGAGCTTTACTACCTACTGCTTCTCTGCATGACGGCCATCACCGTGGTCCTGCTCGTGAGCGTCGTCGGCATCATCCTCGTCATCGCACTGCTCACACTGCCCGCCGCCATCGCCGGCCATTTTGTCAAGAATCTCTGGCAAATGATGGTCGTAGCGGCATTGCTCAGCGCCGTCTTCACCGTCGGCGGCATAGCCGCCAGCTACGGACCCAACCTCCCATCCGGCGCAACCATCATCGTTATCGCCGGCCTCGCATACCTCCTCGTCGCAGCCGCCAGCGGAGCCGTAAGACGCCTGCACTACAGATAACCACCCGCAAAACTTACCGTTCGTATCGAAGCTTGGGTCTGGGCGGACCGTCGTACGGTTTGGCGCCGAGTTCAAGGCCGCGTTTCGGCACGGTCAGCATGTTTGGATCGGTGGCGACCGGGGCTTTGATGAATCCGTAGTAGCGGCCCATCCAGTAGGCATCCAGGTAGCTCGAGGGATCGAGGATGCCATGACCGCCACCGCCATCCAACTCCAGCGGATCGCGATCCCAGCGGCGAACGCCCTGCTCGCGTGGTCCCATGGCTCTTGTGGCGGTAAGGTAGTTGGTGTAGCCCTTGGGCGCCTTCAGGTCGTGGCGGTGCGAATTGGTGAAGCGGTAGTCGATGCATTCCAGCGGGTAGTCGCGCAAATGCTGGACGGCCTCCGGGTTCTGGCATTCGTTTCCGGTCAATGCGCCATAGATGTAGTTGAACCAGGTCTGATTCTCGAAACGCTTGATTTCCCAGCCCCGTTGCAGGCTTCGCATGTACATCGCGCGCAGGCGGGGGTCCGTTTCGTAGTTCAGCAATGGGAAATAGCCGAGGAAGGCCAGCCGATCGTCGAAATGGGTGTAGTTGGGTGACACGATCTTGGTCCGCAAGGTGTTTTCGGGGTAGGCCCACTCGATAAGTTGCTGCTTGGCTTTTCGGTACTTCTCGGTATCCCCCACAATGTGTTGCGCCGTGGCAATTATGTTGAGTGCCTGTGCGGAGTTCAGCCCGCGTTCATCCATGTGCCGCGGGCTGTGGATGAATTCCGGATCCCAGCGGGCCCACACGGTCGGTTTCCCGTCCAGATCGCGCAGCACCCACCCACTGTCGATGATGTGGTCCGTCATCCGCTGCACGTGTTCTCTTGCGGCCGCCTTTTCATCGCCCTGCGCCACGAGATCGTAGAAAATGGACATCGTGTAGTACTGCGAGGCCACCTCGTCGCTGGACGTATCCCCTTTCCACTTCCACAGGCCGTCCTCCGACAAGTTCCATTCCGAGGGCCGGCCGGCGGAACCGGTCTCCGCAAGGTTCGCCTCTTCACCCACCGCGTAAATCGCACGGGCCGGGAAGCCGTCAATGGGGGTGACTTCCTCGCTCCACTTCACGGATTTGAATACGTCGACGGCTTCCGCCCGCACGGCCGGATCGCCCGTAACGGCATACTCAAAACACAGGGCATCCAGGTAGTGGCAGGCCCAGCCAACGTCGTTGTCGCTGAGAAAACGAATGTACCGGCCATCGTCCGTGCGGTTGAGCGTGCTGATGAAACCCAGCCGCTTCATTCCCCATTCGTCGATCCACCGCTTGTACCAGGCGGCTTTCTTCTGCAAGGTATACGGCTCGTAGGAGATGATGCCCAGTCCGCCGTCCGTGGCGATGTACGTGACGTTGTCGCCGCAGGCGATGGCGTTGACCTTGTCGTTGGGAATCCAGCGATCACAACCGAAATAGTGGAAATCGCCGTTTATCACCCGGATAGCGCCGCGCGTGGTGCCCACCCAGTAATCGCGGTCGAAACCCTCCGCAACACACGTGGTGTCTTCGTAACACAGGCCGTCGGCGCCCGTCATGGTGTTCCAAGCCATGCCGCGCAGCACGGACAAGCCCTTGTCCGTCGGCACGAACAGCCGGCTGCCCAAGGCCAGCATGTCCCGGGTGACCGAGGCCCGGGGTAAGTGGCCCCAGTCCTGGACGTTCTCATAATCGAACTGGCCATCATGCAGGAAGCCCAGCCGGTCGGCGTGGCGCACGTAGATCGTCTCGCTATAGGAAGCGATGCCCAAAATGGGCAACGGCGCCTGATTTCCGTCGATCAACTCGAGGTCTTCACCCTCGATCCGGTACACGCTTTGCTCGGATGCCACCACCACGCCGCCAATATGCAGACAAACATCCACGTACGAGCCGGACGCCAATTGCGTCCAGGCGCCATCCACGCAGCGCCACAGCCCTTGGGGACCCGTGGCCCACAGAACGCCATCCAGTTCCCGAAGGCGCCGAATCTCCGACCGCGGCCCGCCGGCGTCGGCCAGCCGGCCCTCCTCGACGCGGTGGACGCCATTGCGGTCGCCGACGTAAACCGCATCATCGTGCACCGCTACGGCCAGCAGAGGTTGCTCCGTCTCAATCCGGCTGCCGACTTCCTGCAGATACACCTCGTCGACAATCGGCTTCCATTGCGGATTCTCAGGCATGGGAAGCCCGGCAAAAGCGGTAGCCGAAAGCCCGGCGAGAACAAGAATACGCGCGGAGAACGTAAATGCTTGAAGCATTGAAAAGGCTCCTTTCCATTCGTTTGTCTGCGCCGCTGAAACACCTCAAGCAGACTATGGCTACCTGGGATTCCTCATATGGACCCGCCTGCGACCTCCACAGAACGCTGTCCAGTGATTCTAGCCGCCTTCGCCCATCACATCAACACCGTATCCCTGCGCATGGGAACGCGCAACCAACGAGAATACCAACGGCCTTCTGCGACAGTTCCTACCCAAAAAGACGGACTTGCGATCTCTCACCCAAGCCCAATTGGACATCATCGCCCATCGTCTGAATAATAGACCCCGCAAAAGGCTCGACTAACGAACGCCATGCGAAGCCTTCGAAAAAGCCATCGTTGCACTTCGCATGTGAATCTACCATTGGATAGTGAGATGGTGTTTTTTCACCGCATCGTTGCCGCAGGGATCGTGACAATCACAAGTCTAATCGTGTCCGTGCCGAGTCATGGAACTGAGGATGCCCAAACAGTGCTGGACGGCGCCCGAGCAAACTGGAAGGGCATTAAATCGGTTGTATTTCACACTACCTACACTTTTGACCATAAGGATTTCGCGACGGCATCCGCACAACAGCGTGACGTGCTCAAGACCGCCCGTTTCGAGTTCTACATAGAGGAAAATCATTTTCGAACCAACCAGCGTAATTTCAATATGAGCGGGAAAGAGTGGTTCTCGCAAGATCTGGCGAAGAACGATTCCCAGTACCAGCGATACCTTCCTGAGGGAATGGCACTCGGAGTCTCCCGTTCCGCCTTCATTCAGCAACTGCCGTATGGTGCGGTATTCACGCTGTTTGATCCGTTGGATTTTGCACGGTCGATAGGGACGGACTGTTTCAAGATAGAAGAGGTGCAGTCCGACGCATTTTGGAATCGCTTGAAGGAGAATGCAAAGATAATTGACCACGATTCGGTGAATGGAAAACCAACAACCGTGCTCGAGTTCGCCACGCCGGAAATGATCTATTCCGGTCATCCGTACAGGGCCATCGTCCATTTCTCGGATTCGGAAGATTTCTACCCCGTTCGATACACCCGTTTTGTCGATCCCGATGGTTGGGTGCTCACCGATTATTCTGTGGAAGAAACACAAGTCGTTCCTACGGCCGATGGCGGGACGATTCGTGTTCCTGTCAGGACACGGTCCATAGAACGCGGATGGCGCGATGATTCACCAATGACGATTGAAACCCAAACCGACCTCGGGAAGCTTCAGATTAACGCTGATATCGATGACACGTGCTTCACGGTTCCGTTGAGTCAGGTTCGCGAGTATTACGACGAGGACGACCCATCTCAGAATTGGAGTATCGTTATTCAAGAAAGCTCGCTGGTCGCTGGCCTGTCTGAGTCGATTGACGCGGCGCAACCAGCCGAATCAACCAGCGCGGACGCCACGCCAGCCAAACCAGCGGATAAAGCAATGGGATTGGCCAAGGACAATACCGAAGAGTCTTCAGGTTCGAGCAGCATCAGACTCGGCCTGGTGACGGCCGCCGTTGGCCTTGTCCTGCTGATGGGCGGTGCAGTCTTCTCTTTTTTAAATAGGGACAGTCACCATTTATATTGACATCTCGGCCATGTCCGTGCTAAGATAAGGCCATGCCAAGAGCCGCGCGCATAGTCGTCCCCGGGGCGTCGCACCACATTACGCAGCGGGGGAACAACCAGTTTGATGTGTTCTTCGTGCCCGATGACCGCCGTGTGTACCTCGAGTACCTGCGTGAACAGGGGGCCCGGTTTGGATTCCGGCTCGAGGGCTATTGCCTGATGACAAACCACATCCATCTGATCGGCGTGCCGGCGCGCGAAGACTCGCTGGCCAAAGCCATCGGCCGGACCCACTTCCTTTACACGCAATACGTCAACCGCATGCACGGACGGACCGGCCACCTGTGGCAAAACCGCTTCTACTCGTGCGCGATGGACCAGGCGCACGCGTACCGGGCCCTATGCTACGTCGAACTCAACCCCGTCCGCGCGGGGATGGTCAAACGCGCCTGGGACTATGCCTGGTCGAGCGCGCCGCTCCACTGCGGTCGCGCCCCACTCGACGGACCGCAAGCCGACGCGGGCGCAGGTCTTCTGGACGTGGCCGCCTGGCGCGCGCAAATGCCGCCGCGACAGTGGCGCGACACACTCAAGGAATTCGCCCGCGACAAACCCGCCCAGGAGGCCATTCGGCGCAACACCTACACCGGCCGCCCTCTCGGCACCGACCGTTTCCTGAGCAAAGTGGAACATCTCATCGGCCGCCGCGTCCGCCCGCTACCCATCGGCCGCCAAAAAGGCTGGCGCAAGAATAAGCAGGAAGCCAGCACCACCCAATGGAAAAAACAAACACAAACAAAGGCAAATAAACGGTGACTGTCCCTAGTTACCCTAGTTACCCTGGTTACCTACTACGGGCCTTATGCTTGACCAAATGGGATTCGTGATGCTAGTGGAAGCCCTCTTGTTCCTTGGCGCGGGAGTGTTTGCCGCAGTAGATCCCGTGAGGTCCGACCGATATGGGAGGAAACTGAGTCTGCGACGATCGAAGACGGGTCCGATTATAATGAGCGCGTTCCGGCGCCGTGCGATTCGTGTGATGGGGGTTGCTTTTTCGATTCTTGGGGGCCTGTGGCTGGCGTGTTTACGGCCGCAGCTGGCTGTGGTTCCCCATCGCGCGCCGGGAGACTCAGGGTTTTACGTTGCTTCGCTCCATCTCGTGCCCGACCAGGCGGTAAAGACCGACTTCGGGAACGAACTGATTAAAACGATACGACCATTGATTGCGGGACGCGGGGATGCCGCGCTTTTGGTTGGTGTACTCTGCGGAGACACGGCCGTAGTGTGTGGAACGGGAACCCGGAGTCAAGGCGACACTGCGGTGCCTGACGAGCATACTCTGTTTGAGATAGGCTCACTGGCCAAGGTGTTCACAGCGACTGCGCTGCAAATCATGAGTGATGCGGGCGAGGTTGAGTTGACGCAACCCTTGGAGACGCTCCTTCCGGAGTCGGTGAGCGTTCCAACGTATAAGGGCAGAGAGATTACGCTCAGGGACCTGGCCCTGCATGTGTCCGGTTTGCCGCGGGTGCCGTGGAACTCATTTTCCGTTTTTCATCTGCTGATGCTCAGGGCCATCACCGACCCTTACAAGTGCTATACTACGGAGAAGACCTATGCGTTCCTGAAGGGCTATCATCTGAAGAGAGAACCCGGGGCGGAGTTCAGCTACTCGAACTTGGGTATGGGATTGCTTGGACATGCGCTAGCCCTGCGGTCAGGAATGGACTATGAGGATTTGATCGCGTCCCTGATCTGCAAGCCGCTGGGCATGAGAGACACTGCCGTCTCTCTGTCTGAAGAACAACGTTTACGTTTGGCCCAAGGATACGTCGGAAAGGCGAGGATTTGTTCCCTTAGCCTTGCGATTCCGGGCGATCGATGGTCATTCCCGGAAAGCCTGGAGGGTGCGGGCGCCCTCTGCTCAACAGGGGAGGATCTGATGAAATTCATGGGGGCCAACTTGGGAGTGACCAAGGGTGCGTTGACGCCCCACCTCCAAAAGGGGCATGTCCCGCAACGAGAAGTCCGGCGAGGTACGCACATAGCCATGGGATGGTTCGTCTCGGATCTTAAAGGTCTTGAGGAGCCGATACTGTGGCACAATGGCGCGGTAGGAGGTTCACGCTGCTTTCTTGGTTTTTCGGAGGCAGGACGGTTCGGCGTTGTTGCCCTGAGTAGTTCGGACGCCGTTGACGAGCTGTGCCACGAGATTCTCCGGTCGCTCAGCAAGATCTATGACGGCTCGACGTAAATAGGGACAGTGGGGCTGTTGAAAAAGTCCCTCTGCGCAGAACAACTTGGGCTACTTCGCAAGAACCTAAGCGAAAAACAGGGACTGACTCGATTTTCGGCAGTTTGAAAATCGTGTCTGTCCCTGCTTTTCGCCTGCTTTTCGCGGTCATGAAGCAACCGCTGGACTTCTTCAACAGCCCCACAGTCACCGTTTATTTACCCGTTCATTTTTCTGTTTTGGAGTATTTTTGGCGCGCCAGCGCCACTGCCTCGCACGTCACCAGTAACCGTACCCCTTTTCTGACCGCTCCGTGGAAGCGGCGTCCCCGCCGTTTCATTTTCCGGGCCGCCACCCCGGCAATGCCGGGAATAAACACCCCACACCAATCCTTTTAACTGTGAAAGAAACACCGCGGGCGTGTGCCCAGGTTGAACGGGGAGGTTGCGGTGGCTGCCACATACCAAGATCGGGATGCACAAGCTGTAGAAACCCGCGAGTGGCTTGAATCGCTGGACAGCGTCATTGCCAGTGAGGGTCCCGACCGGGCTCAGGACCTGTTGCGGCGCCTGCAGTTGCGTGCGCAACGGGCCGGGGTCCGCCTGCCGTTTTCCGCAAACACGCCATATAAAAACACTATACCGGTTGAGGAGCAGCCGGCTTATCCCGGCGACCGGGACATCGAGCGCAGAATCAAGAGCATCGTGCGGTGGAACGCAATGGCGATGGTGGTCCGTGCGAACCGCCACGAGCACGGTATCGGCGGGCATATTTCGACGTATGCGTCCGCCGCAACGTTGTACGAAGTCGGGTTCAACCATTTTTTCCGCGCCCGAAGCGGCGAGTCGAGCGGCGACCAGGTCTACTTCCAAGGCCACGCCTCGCCCGGCATCTACGCCCGCGCCTACCTCGAGGGGAGAATCTCCGAGCACCAACTCAACAACTTCCGGCTCGAATTCCACCCCGGCGGCGGACTGTCATCTTACCCGCACCCGTGGCTGATGCCGGACTTCTGGGAGTTTCCAACGGTGTCGATGGGCCTGTCGCCCATCATGGCCATTTACCAGGCCCGGTTCAACCGCTATCTCGAAGACCGCGGCATCAAGAAAACCAACGGCTCGAAAGTCTGGGCGTTCATCGGCGACGGCGAAACCGACGAGCCCGAATCGCTCGGCGCGATCACCCTGGCGTCGCGCGAGAAACTCGACAACCTGATCTTCGTGGTGAACTGCAACTTGCAGCGGCTCGACGGGCCCGTGCGCGGCAACGGAAAAATCATTCAGGAACTCGAAGCCATCTTCCGCGGGGCCGGCTGGAACGTCATCAAGGTCGTGTGGGGCAGCGATTGGGACCCGCTGTTTGCGCGTGACACGAACGGCCTGCTCGAGAAGCGGGTCGAAGAGGTTGTCGACGGTGAATATCAGAAGTACGTCGTCGAGTCGGGCGCGTACATCCGGAAGCATTTCTTCGGCGGCAATCCGGAACTCGAGGCGCTCGCCAAAGACCTTACCGACGAGGAGATCCGGCGGCTGAACCGAGGCGGCCACGATCCCGCCAAGGTTTACGCCGCGTATCATGCGGCGGTCAATACGCAGGGCGCCCCGACGGTCATCCTGGCGAAAACCATCAAGGGCTACGGGCTCGGCGAGAGCGGCGAAGGCAAAAACATCACCCACCAGCAAAAGAAAATGAACGAAGACGAGTTGCGCGATTTCCGCACCCGGTTCGGCATACCTATCAACGACGAGCAGGTCGCGTTCGCCCCGTTTTTCAAACCGCCCGACGATTCGCCCGAGATGATCTACCTCCGCGAGCGGCGCGCGGCGCTGGGCGGGGATGTCCCGAAGCGAACGGTGGTCGACATGCGCGTCACCCTGCCCGCCGAAAGCCTGTACGAGGAGTTTTACAAGGGCACGTCGGGCCGGCCGGTGTCGTCGACGATGGCGTTTGTGCGGATCCTGACCAAGCTGCTCCGCGACAAACAGTTCGGCAGAATCGTCGTCCCTATTGTGCCCGACGAGGTCAGAACGTTCGGGTTGGAGGGCCTGTTCCGCGAAGTCGGCATTTACGCGCACGGCGGCCAGTTGTACGAACCCGTCGACGCCGAAAACCTCCTCTACTACAAGGAGGCGCAAGACGGCCAGATTCTCGAGGAAGGCATCACCGAGGCCGGGTCGATGTCGTCGTTCATCGCCTCCGCCACTTCGTACGCGACGCACGGCGTCGTTACGGTCCCGTTCTTCATTTTCTACTCGATGTTCGGGATGCAACGCATTGGTGACCTTGTCTGGGCGGCCGGCGACATGCGGTCGCGCGGCTTTTTGATAGGGGGCACGGCGGGCCGAACGACGCTGGCCGGCGAAGGGCTCCAGCACCAGGACGGGCACAGCCACGTGCTGGCGCAAACCGTGCCGAACCTCGTCACATACGACCCCGCATACGCCTACGAACTCGCCGTAATCATCCAGGACGGCCTGCGGCGCATGTACCTCGAGAACGAGTCGGTTTTCTATTACTTCACCGTGATGAACGAGAATTACCCCATGCCGCCCATGCCCGACGGCGTTCGCGACGGCATCCTGAAAGGCCTGTACAAGTTCAGGGACTCCGAGCGTGGCGGGGACGGCCCGCGCGCCCACCTGCTGGGCAGCGGCGCAATCCTGAACGAATGCCTGCAGGCGCAGCAGTTGCTCGAACAAAAATACGGCGTCAGCGCCGACGTGTGGAGCGTCACCAGCTACAAAGAACTCAGGCGCGATGCGATCGAGGCCGACCGGTGGAACCTCCATCATCCCGGCGAACCGCCGCGCAAGCCATATGTCACTCAGTCTCTCGAAGGATCGGACGGCGTGTTCGTGGCGGCGTCGGACTACATGAAGATCCTGCCGCACAGCATCAGCAGATGGGTGCCGGGCCCGATGGCCGCACTCGGAACGGACGGGTTCGGCAGGAGCGAAACCCGCGAACGCCTTCGCGACTTTTTTGAAGTCGACGCCCGGTACATTGCGCTGGCGGCCCTGCAGTCGCTCGCTACTGCCGGCAAGCTCGGCCCGGAAGTGGCGCAGAAGGCGATGAAAGAACTGGAAATCAACCCGGACAAGCGCGATCCGGTCAAGTCTTAGGATAAAACTCAGCTCATGGCAGAATTCAAACTACCCGAACTTGGCGAGAACATCACCACCGGCACCGTCACCAAAGTGCTGGTGAACGTCGGCGACCGGGTCGAGAAAGACCAGCCCGTAATCGAACTCGAAACCGAGAAGGCGGTTGTCGAGGTGCCTTGTGACGTATCCGGCACGGTGCAGGAAATCCGCGTCAAGGAAGGCGACGTTGTCCACGTCGGCCAAGTGCTCCTCGTGCTAGGCGGGGAGGAGGTCAAGCCCAAACCGCCCAAACGCGAGAAAACACCGCCGGCCCGCGTCGAAAAATCCGGTGGGCTTGCTGGTGGGGTCGGTGGTGGGGTTGGTGGTGGGGTTGGTGGTGGGGTTGGTGGTGGGGTCGCGCTCCCGCGCGACCGGGCGGTGGCGGTGGAGAGCCTGTTGCCGTCCAAGGTCAAGGAATCCGAAACGGAACAGGAGTTGGCGGCCGCGCCTGAGGTGCGCCGGGCGGTGCCGGCCGCGCCGTCGGTGCGGCGGCTGGCCCGCGAACTGGGCGTCGACCTGCAACATGTAAAAGGGGCCGGCCCCGGCGGGCGTATCAGCGCCGCCGACGTCCAGGCATACGCTCAAAAGGAAAAGCAGGCAAAGCCGCCCGAGCCCAAGCCCGAACAGCCACAAACGGTGGGGGAGACGGTGGGGTCGAGCTCCCGCTCGACCGCCTGCGAACGCGACCGGTACGGCGAGTTTGAGCGCGAGCCGATGAGCGGCGTCCGAAAAACAACGCTCGAACACATCACGACCGCCTGGAAAACCATCCCGCACGTCACGCAGTTCGACTCGGCTGATATCACCGAACTCGAGCGGTTCCGCAAGGACTACGGCAAACGGGTCGAAGCGGCCGGCGGCAAACTGACAATGACGGTGCTCCTCATCGAGGTCGTGGCCGAGGCGCTCAAGAAATTCAGGAAGTTCAACTCGTTTGTGGACGTGGAGAACAACCAGATCCTGCTCAAGCACTACATCAACATCGGGATTGCCGTCGATACCGAGCACGGCCTGATGGTGCCGGTGGTGCGAAACGCCGACACGAAATCGCTGACCGAACTCGCGGTCGAAGTCGGCGCGCTGGCCGAGCGGGCGCGGTCGCGCAAAGTCTCGATCGAAGACCTCCAGGGCGGGACCTTCACGATCACCAACCTCGGCGGGATCGGCGGGCGGTGGTTCACGCCGATCATCCGCGAGCCGGAGGTGGCCATCCTGGGCGTGTCGCGTGCGCGGCTCGAGCCGGTCTGGGTCGAGAACGAGTTCAAGCCGCGGCTGATGTTGCCGCTGTTGCTGTCGTACGACCATCGGGTGATCGACGGCGCGGACGCGGCGCGCTTCCTGAGGTGGGTGGCCGAGTCGCTCGAACAGCCGCTGCGGATGGTTCTGGATTAGACGGAAGGCGGAACGTATGAGTGCGGAAGTCAGAGAGATACAGGTGGCCGTAATCGGCGCCGGGCCCGGCGGATACGGCGCGGCCTTCATGGCGGCGGACCTCGGGCTCGAGGTCGCGATGATCGATCTCGACCCAAACCCCGGCGGGACCTGCCTGTACCGCGGCTGCATCCCGTCCAAGGCGCTGTTGCACGTCGCAAAAGTCATCACGGACGCGAAAGAGGCCGAAGCCTACGGGATCACGTTCCCGCCGCCCGCGCTCGATCTCGAGAAGATGCGGGCGGGCGTCGACAAGGTCGTGCGGCAGCTTACGGGCGGGCTTGGCCAGCTTTGCAAGGCGCGCAAAATCGAGTACATCCAGGCGCGGGCCAACTTTCTTGATTCGAACACGCTCCGGCTCATCTACAACTCGGGCAAGGAGGAGCGTCTGCGGTACAAAACGGCCATCCTGGCCACGGGCTCGCGGCCAACCGTTCTCGATCAGTTTCTGATCGACTCGCCGCGCGTGATGACGTCGACCACCGCGCTCGAGATGCCCGATATCCCCGGCTCGATGCTCGTGATCGGCGGCGGCTACATCGGCCTCGAACTCGGCACGGTCTACGCCACGCTCGGGACGCGCGTCACCGTCGCCGAAGCGGCGCCCGCGCTGTTGGCAGGGGCGGACCCGGACCTCGTCGCGCCGGTCGCGCAGCGGATGAAACACCTGCTGCACGACATTCTCCTGAAGACGACGGTTGTCGAAGTGAAGGAAGTCGACAACGGGATCGAGGTGCGGTTCGAAGGCGAGGGGCTCGAGCGGCCCGTGCGGGTGTTTGACAAGGTCCTCATCAGCATCGGGCGCAAGCCCAACTCGAGCGGGATCGGGCTCAAGAGCACCAGGGTCGAGATCGATGACAGAGGCTTCGTCGTGGTCGACGAACAGCGGCACACCGCCGACCCGCCGATATATGCCATCGGCGATCTGGTCGGCAATCCGATGCTCGCGCACAAGGCGACCCACGAGGGCCGGATTGCCGCCGAAGTCATCGCCGGGCATAACGTGGCGTTCGCGCCGCGCGCCATCCCGGCCGTCGTGTTTACCGATCCCGAGATCGCCTGGTGCGGCCTCACCGAAGCCGAAGCCGCCGCGCAAGGCCGGGAGGTACGTGTCGCCAAGTTCCCATGGAGCGCGTCCGGCCGCGCCGCCACGCTCCAGCGAAACGAAGGCCTGACCAAGATATTGGCCGATCCCGAAACCGACCAGGTGCTGGGCGTCGGCATCTGCGGCGAAAACGCCGGCGAACTCATTTCGGAAGGCGTGCTCGCCATCGAACTGGGCGCACTCGCCAGCGACGTCGAACTCACCATCCACCCGCATCCTACCCTCGGCGAAACGATAATGGAGAGCGCCGAAATCATCTTCGGAAGCAGCACGCACCTCTACCGGCGGGGGAAGAATTGACGATTGCAGATTGCAGATTGACGATTGCAGATTGTAGATTGTTGATTGCAGATTGTTGATTGCAGATTGTGGATTGCAGATTGTTGATTAACGATTGTGCCGATTGCAGAAGCTATTGGCGATTGGACGATTTGCGGGCGAGGGCGGTCTTGCGGGATGCCACAATCATCGAGAGGATTTCGTTGGCTTCTCGCAACAGGTCTTCGACAAGGGCACTCTTGATCTGATCACTATCGACGAGCAGTTCAATCCAGTAGACGCTCTCGTCGCATTCCTCCTCAACGATTCCGATCTTTGAGATAAAGTCGGCTTGCGATCTTGCACGGCATGCGGCACGATAGTTGGCCCCCACTGAAGTTCCTGACCGCAACAGTTGTTTCCCGATAACATCGCTGCCCGGACTCTTTGGCAGCGATTCAACCAACCGTACAATCCGCAGCGCAAATGCCTTCGTTCGAGCTTTGAATTCCTCGGCATTCATGACCGCATCTTACCGCAGGCAATCTCAAATCCGCAATCAACAATCTGCAATCTGCAATTGTCAATCTGCAATCCACAATCGTCAATCTGCAATCTGCAATCGTCAATCTGCAATTGGTTGATTCGGCTGTCACTGGCGAATATCATGCCGAACATTAAGAAGAGATAAGAGTAAGGCTTCAGTCATAAGGGAAAAACCGTGTCCGATGAGCAGCAACGTATCGATGAAACCCGGCCTCTTTCGGTTCAACACCATGTGTGGCGCTGGAAGATCCTGATAGCGACTTATTTTGGCTATGCCGGGTTCTACCTGGTGCGCAAAGTATTCACTATCTGCAAAACGACGTTGGCGGCGCCGGTTGCGGAGGGCGGATATGGTATGGGCTACGAGGCGGTCGCCAACATCTGGACGGCCTATCTGATTGCCTACATGCTCGGGATGTTTATCAGCAGTTTTGTTGGGCGCAAATGGGGACCCCGTGTTCTTCTGTTGGGCGGCCTTGGCCTATCCATGCTCATCAACGTCGTATTTGGTTTTGCCAATTCTTACTACACGTTTCTCGTGTTCATGTTCTTCAACGGGCTTGTGCAGGCGGCGGGCTGGCCGGGTACCGTTGGCGCCGTGGCCGAATGGTTGCGCAAAAAAGAACGCGGAACCATCATGGGCGTCTGGTCGACCAACTACCTCGTCGGCAACATCCTGGTCAAAACGGTAGGCGGCGCCTTGCTGGCCCATTACAGCGCCACGTACAGCGGCGTCATGGGCGTTCGCTACTCCTTTCTGGGGTGCACCCTGTTGGCATTCATTATCTGGTGGCTGCTCTTTTTCTGGCAGCGCACCAAACCACAGGACGTTGGGCTCGAACCGATTGTGGACCTTGAACAGTCGGCGGATCGGTCGGTGGATGCCAGCGTCGAGGAACAGGTGAGGTTCGCGCAGTACATGAAACTGATTCTCAACCCGATTGTCCCGTTGATGGGCGCCTGCTATTTCTGCATCAAGTTTCTGCGGTACGCCCTGGATTCCTGGCTGCCGACGTTCCTCGATCTCCAAGGGATGGACGTTGGCCGCGCCGCCTACTATTCCACCATATTCGACTGGGCCGGATTTGCCGGCGTCCTCATTGCCGGGTTCGCCCTCGACCGCGTATTCAAAGGCCGCTGGGAGCGTGTGTGCCTCGTGATGGGGTTTGGCATGGTCCTTGGCTACATGGCCGTGGTTTCGTTTGGCGCCAATCCCTATGCGCTCGCGTTTTCGTTCGGGCTGGTTGGATTCATGCTTTACGGCCCCGACAGCTTGCTTTGCGGCGCGGCCGCCGTGACCGTCGCCGGTGAGCGCAACGCCGTCGCCGTGGCCGCACTCGTCAACGGCATCGGCAGTATCGGGCCCGTGATTCAGGAACAAGTTATAGGACGCCTTCTCGAAGGCCGCGCCCCGCAAATTGCCATCCGCAACGCCAACCTGCTCGGGCTTTCCATGAGCATCCTGTTGCTTGTATGTTTTGTCATTATCAACTGGCGCGTCAGCGTCGTCCGAAAAAAACAACGACTCCAACTCGCTCCAGCGACCCCGCCTGAATGAAAATCGTCAATCGTCAATCTGCAATCTGCAATCGACAATCTGCAATCGACAATCTGCAATCGACAATCTGCAATCGACAATCTGCAATCGTCAATCGGATGTCCCCCGTTATCAGCTAACATCGCCCCGCCCTACGCCAATATAAACGATGACTGTCCCCGTTTATCCGAAAAAAACAACGACTCCAACTCGCTCCAGCGACCCCGCCTGAATGAAAATCGTCAATCGTCAATCTGCAATCGACAATCTGCAATCAGTACTGTCCCGTTAAAAGTTGAATAATGACAATTGGTTACACGGGCATGCATTTTCGTCAATGGCGAGATCTTGCGAAAAAGCCTGTAAAAGCGGCCTTTTCTCGAAAAGTGAAATGCTGAGAATTTGCAGCATTTCGCCGAGGCTGCGCTCAATTCTCAGCTCCTTTTTGATTATGGCTGCAAGGACGTAGACGCTGACCGCGATCCATATTTGAGTCTTGACTGCGTTGATGGACGTGCCGTAGAAGG